>Ga0256410_1000057_pt1 | contig 224877 bp, 215 predicted proteins | sample PhyWR1_FD_185983 | JGI IMG/M metagenome (GOLD analysis project Ga0256410, IMG submission 185983) | Leaf surface microbial communities from wheat plants in UC Gill Tract Community Farm, Albany, California, United States - DLSL W.R1 | ecosystem: Host-associated > Plants > Phyllosphere >... | reverse complement strand
CTTCTGGTGCAGAATCGATTGCTGCGTAGTCTTTAGCTTCACCGCCGTAAGTTTTTGCACAAATTGTTGCAATTGCAGCAGTTAAAGTTGTTTTACCATGGTCGACGTGACCAATTGTACCCACGTTCACGTGTGGCTTATTACGTTCAAACTTAGCCTTAGCCATTTGCTCTTCCTCGTTTATGTCGAACACGAGTTAAACAACTCAGCATCGACAATCGTCTAAAAAACTAGACACCTAATACTTGAAAAGCAGACTAATAAGCCTGCTTTTGAGAAACTGGTGTAGAATAATCTACCAAATTGTATCTGGAGCTCTTATCGAGATTTGAACTCGAGACCTCTCCCTTACCAAGGGAGTGCTCTACCACTGAGCTATAAGAGCATCATCTTCGATGGAGCGGGAGACGAGGGTCGAACTCGCGACATGTAGCTTGGAAGGCTACCGCTCTACCAACTGAGCTACTCCCGCTTAATGTTGGTAATTACCACTTATCGAAGTAATGGTGGTGAGAGAAGGATTCGAACCTTCGAAACTTTCGTGGCAGAGTTACAGTCTGCTCCCTTTGACCGCTCGGGAATCTCACCTTTACACTTACTTTCAGTGTCGTTCTTCAACATTATAACACAAAACCTTAAGATGGTGCCGGCACACGGATTCGAACTGTGGACCTACTGATTACAAGTCAGTTGCTCTACCAACTGAGCTATGCCGGCGTTTCTTAGTGTTTCGTACGTTTCGTATCGGAACGGTGTGCAGTTTAGCAAAACTCAGAATCCTTGCAAGTGTTTTTTGCAAAAAAAACCTCAAAAACTCATAAAATCAATCCGTTTGACGATAATTCAACCGCTTTGATCACTGCGCGAGCTTTTATTTGGGTTTCATTCCACTCTGATTCAGGATTTGAGTCGACAACCAAGCCTGCGCCAGCCTGTACATAGACCTTATTTTCACGAATAACACAGGTTCTGATCGCAATCGACATATCCATTTCGCCATGCCAGCCCAAATAACCCACTGCACCACCAAAAATTCCACGTTTTACCGGCTCAACTTCGTCAATAATTTCCATTGCACGAATCTTTGGGGCACCTGAAAGCGTGCCTGCTGGAAAAGTTGCCTTAAAAACATCCAAAGCATCGACATCATCCAATACTTCACCTTGTACATTGGAAACAATATGCATGACATGTGAATAACGTTCGATCACCATTTGATCAGTCACTTGCACTCTACCGATTTTCGAGACACGCCCCACATCATTACGGCCTAAATCAATCAGCATTAAATGTTCCGCAATCTCTTTTTCATCGGAAAGCAAATCTTTTTCAAGCGCCAAATCTTCTTCTTTGGTTTTTCCTCGCGGACGTGTACCTGCAAGCGGACGTACAGTCGCGATCCCATTTTCGAGTCGAGAAAGAATTTCCGGTGAAGAACCTACGATATGGAACGGCTTTTGATCTAAAAGGGTCTGCCCTTGTACCAAAAATAAATACGGTGATGGATTGAGATGTCGTAATGCGCGATAAACCTGTAAAGGCTCACCATCAAAATCCGACACCATACGATGCCCAGGAACAACCTGCATCACATCACCAGCACGGATGTATTCTTTAACTTTCTCAATTGACTCAAGGAATTTGTCATGCCCAGTCAGTGACTCAAAATGCGGAGCGGTATGTTTTTTAGCAACCAAGCTGATTGGCATAGCCAATAATGCCTCAATCTCATCCAGCTGTTGCTGAGCCTTGGCATAAGCCTCTGTATCATTAACATCTGCATGTACGATTAAAAACAAAGTATCTTTTAAGTTATCAAATACAATGACGGTTTTAGACAACATCATCCATAAGTCTGGCAGTCCAACGGGATCCGCCTCAGGCACATTCTTTAACCTTGGCTCAATATAACGTACTGCATCATAACCAAAGTAGCCCACCAAGCCGCCAGTAAAATTAGGCAGTGCGGGTAAATCTTGTTGGGTGGGTACTTTAAACTGCGCTTGAAAATCACGGATATATTGAAAGGGATCTGCACATGGCTGGGTATCTATCGAGCCATCTACCGATTTGATCGTAAGCTGTCCTGCATTACAGGAAAATACGATTGATTCACCCAGTCCAATAATTGAATATCTTGCCCAGTTTTCGCCACCTTCGACAGATTCAAAAAGATAAGCTTGTTGATGCTGTTTTAAACGTGCGAATACAGACAATGGCGTATCTGTATCGGCTAAGCGTTGGCGGTATACAGGGATAAGGTTATAACCCGCTGATTTTAGTTGTTCAAATTGCGCTAAGGTTGTCATCAGGAATTCTCTCTATTTTCGATAATACTAAGTATGGATGTCTCTGCATTTCACTTAGTGACGCCATCGAAAAGTGCGTTTGCTATTCATTCCTCTTCCCTTTTTTCGCAACAATTTAATATACCAGTGTTAAGCCAAAAGCTCTGTTAAATCATCCACCACTTGTTGTGGCTGACAGAGTTGAATATCTTCACCGTGATTATAACCATAGCTGACCACAATACAATCAACCTCTGCACGGCGTGCAGCCTCGACATCATTACTTGAATCGCCAATCATCAAGGTTTTGTCCGTTGATGACTGATAAGTTTCAACACAATACAACAATGGTTTTGGATGAGGTTTGCGCACTTCAAAACGGTCACCACCAATTACATCGACAAAATAGTGATCCATTTGCAATTCTTCTAGAATTTTTCGTGCGGGCTGTTCTGGTTTATTGGTCACACAAATCAATTTCTTATTGTTTTCAATTCCCCATTCTAAAAACTCTAAAATTCCAGAGAATGGTTTGGTATCAACACAAGGCTCTGCATTGTAAATTTCCAAGAATGTATCCAAAAGCTGTTGATGCAGTACAGGATCCACCTCACCCTTTAAATACTTCAATGTACTTTCACAAAATAATGAGGTGCCTTTACCAATCCAAACCCGAACCTGTTGTTCAGTGACTTGGGGTAAGTTCAAACGCGCTAGACTTAAGTTCATGGCACGATATAAATCAAATGCTGAATCAACCAAGGTCCCATCCAAATCAAATAAAATCAGTTCGCGTTGGTCTAGCTTTGCCACATTCATGATTTACACCTAAATCGAGTTTTAATTTTAAAAACGAAAATACAAAAAACAAAGGCATGCGATTGCATGCCTTGAGTGTAGCGCATTCGCAAATTATTTAAACAATAGCCATGCAATAATTGCCAAAATGATCAAAATCACCAGTGTTGCCAAACCTAACTTTGCATTTTTCTGGGTTTCGACGTGTTCTTCTGCAACAATCTCAGGTGCTTTAACCTGCTCTACTTTTGGCTGTGTAGCCGCATAAATATCCACACCTTCTGGAATTGGCGCAGGTTTAGGGATTGCTACACCAGACGGCATACCTTCACGGTTGATTTGCACACTGCTATCTCGTTCTGAAAGCTCAGGCATGCCCTGTTCATTCATCTGATCTGCCACTGTACGTTCTACTGGGGCAGCTGGTTTAATTTCAGCAGTCGCCACAGCCTCAGCAGGTTGTTGAACTGGCGTTTCTACTGGAACTACAACCGGTTGAACTTCGACCTCAGGCGCTGCCTGTTCAGTTTGCAAAACAACAGGTTTTACCGGTGCAAGTACATTAAATTTAACACTGGCAAATTGAACAATATCACCATCCATCAACAGTTTATCTTGATCGATACGGATATCATTCACAAAAGTACCATTGGATGACTTTAGATCTTGAACCCAAAGCGCATCTTCTTTTAATAAGAATGCAGCATGGCGACGTGAAATTTCCGCAGCTTGCAATAACAGGTCTGCATCTTGATGGCGTCCAACCAGCATATCACGGTCAATCGTGACTTCCTGCCCTTCTAACTCACCTGTAATTGCTTGTAATTTCCAAGTCATGATTATCTTCCCATTCTAATTCAAGTCTATCTTAGCATGACATTTCTACAGTGCTAAATCAGCGTAAAACCAAGCTTTATGTTGCCCACGCCACAACAGAACACACCACAATACTTTAACAAGCTATTTTAAATATCAAATAAAGCATGCGATTAGAAGCACTTGTTACGCGAAGCCCACAATGCTACTGCTTGCGGATATCATTTGGTTCCTCTGCAACAGGTGTAGTCACCGCATTGCCTTGTACTGCACCTGTCTTGGCACCTGTAGGCACTTTTTGATACTGACTTGATGGTTGTGCTGTCGGTTGCGGTTGTACTAGCTTAGGCTGCGAACTTGGTGTGGAGTTAATTGGCAGTCGTTGCTGAAAAACATCATCTACATTGGCTGGGAGTTTAGCAAAGTTACCATCTTTATCCATCGCCAATTGCAGACTATACAGCTGATCATAACGTTGTTGAGATACACGACGTATATCAGCGTTATCACCAATTATCGTTGGATGGATAAACACCAATAAGTTACGTTTAGCATTTGATTTGCCTTCCGCTCTAAATAAACGGCCTAAGCCAGGGATATCACCCAAGAAGGGTATAGATTGGCGTGTATGGGCAGTATCATCTGAAATCAAGCCACCTAACACCACGGTTTGCCCATGATCTGCAAGCACAGAGGTCTTGATAGAGCGTTTACTGGTGACCAAATCTGTTGCCTGCCCTTTATTTTCGGCGACTGCAGAGACTTCTTGTTCTACCTCTAAACGAATCGAACCGCCCTCACCAATATGCGGAATTACCTTTAAGGTCACCCCCACATCCTTACGTTCAATTGAGGTATATGGATTGACAGTGCCTCCTGTCCCAGTACTGACTGAACCTGTAACAAATGGAACGTTTTGACCAACGACAATATACGCTTCTTCATTATCCATTGTGACAATCGATGGCGTAGATAATAAATTTGACTTGGTGTTGGCTTTTAAAGCCTGAATCACTGCACCATATAATTTACGAGAACCATCAGCACCTTCTCTATAATCCCCTAAAATCAGAGATGTACCTGCACCAACAGCACTACCTAAACCAGCCGCCCCACCTGACAGATAGCCTGCTGCCAATTTAGATAAACTTGTACCCACATTTGAAAAATTGACAACACCCACACCACTACTTAGATCACCCATTGCCCATTGCACACCAAGTTGATCAGTATCATTACCCTCAACCTCAATAATCGTCGCTTCAATCAATACTTGTTGACGACGGACATCAAGCTGTTGGATCGCCGCTTCTATTTCGCGCATCAGTTGTGGCTCAGCTTTAACCACCAACGCATTTTGAGCACCATCTGCAATAATACTCACACCATTGGCATTAAAACTGGTGATATTATTTTGATTATTGTTATTTGAGTTGCTGTTTAAATTAATTGCTGGTGTTGAAATACTGCTTCCAGTGCTTGAGCCGGTATTCGATGATGAATTGTTATTATTAAAACTGTTGCTATTGCTGTTGTTAGAACTACTATTAGAAGAATTATTTGAACTAGAATTGACTGCCTGACCTGTGACTAAGCCTTGTAAAATTTCAGATAAATTCTTTGCACTGGCATATTTTAATTTAAAGACTTTAAGACCACCTAAACGATCCGCAGATGGTACATCCAACATTTCAATCATATTGCGGATACGTTTACGCGTACCTGTATCCCCTTTAATCAAAATACGGTTGGTCCGTGCATCAGCAATAATACGAACCCGTGCCCCAGCAAAGTCTTTCGATGCGCCTGTCGAACTCATGGCATCCAACTGCTTAATGATCTCTTCAGCTTGACTCTGTTGTAAAGGAACAGCTTCAATATCATTTTGCCCAGTACCATCCAAGTTGCGAATAATGGTTTCAAGTTGATAAATATTCGCTGCACGATCAGACACAATTAACGCATTGGTGCCTTGTATTGCCGCCAAATGCGCAAATTGTGGCATTAATGGGCGTAATGCTGGGATCAAATCATTGGGGTTGGTATTTTCCAACCAAATCACCCGTGTTACAACCTGATCACCACGTGCATTATTGCGTGGGTCATAAGGTACACCCGAGTTTTTTACATTACTGTCTGGTACCAAGCGAATGGTATTCCCCGATGGAATAGCCACCACACCATTGACATTCAGCACCCCTAAAAATAGGTCATAAACTTCATTTTTATTTAGAGGTTTATTTGAAATAACCGTGACATTGCCACGTACACGGGGATCGACCGCAAAATTTTTGCCCGTAATATCTGCAACTTCGTTGATAAAAGCCGTGAGATCAGCATCGCGTAAGTTAATTTTCCACGTCTGTGCATGTGCTGCTGTACTGACCGCAACCATCATTGGTGCCGCTGCAACTAAAGCCCAAAGTGGTCGATTGTGATTCAAAAAAGCCATAACTTATTATCTATCCTAATTTTATTTGTAGTCCTAGCCACTTACAAACTTTGCTGAATGGTCATCACTTGATCACCACGCTTAATTTCAATTTTTACTTTGCCATCACGCTTTGCTTGTTCTAGCAGCTGAACATCACTCTGTCCTTGACCTACTGATTGTCCATTGAGTGAAAGAATACGATCTCCAGATCTTAATCCCAGTTTATTTCGGAGCGCTGCGGGGGTCTGATCTGTCACTTCATAGCCTTGACCGCCACTTGCGTTAACCCCCATGTTCTTTAGGTATTCGTCCCGATTTTCATTCATCTTCTCAATCGCCTGCCCTAAAGCATTTTGGCTTGAATTTTGTTGTGGCGATGGCACAGGATTACTTGCTGGCGGGCTGGTATTTTGATCTGTCGATTGCCCTGGCATAGGCTGATACAAACTATCCAGCCCGGTAAAACGTAACTCTTTACTGTTATTTCCATTTTGACTTAAAACAATATGATCCCAATATACTTCGGATAACTGATAACTGGTACCCTCAATTGGATCACCCACCGCATAACGATCTGCTGTTTCTTTGACTTTAATCACCGCTGAAGAGAAACGCGCAGGATAACTCACAACTACACCTTGCAAGACCATCGGAATACTGTCATCTGCTGTCGCACTAGAACCCACTTCCTCAAACAATGAAAAGCTTGAAATATTGGGCACTTGGATTTGTTGTGAACCTAGACTCACTTGCTCTGGTTGCATGACTTGTGGCGGTGCAACCACCCACCAAAAAATCGAAGCCAGTTTCCAGCACAATGCTAAAATTAAAAGAAATAAAACAACAGGTGCAAGGTGCTCTGTTTTTTTCCAAGAAATATTTTCAAAGCGTTCTTTTATATTCATTAGAAACCACCTTGAATGAGTGGTTGTCTAGAACTAATCACAAAAGTATCTAAACCAGCCTTTCCATCATAGGAAGGCACATTGAGTAACATGCGTTGGGTTAATTGCACATCTAACATCATGGTTGGATCTATGCTGATATTGGCCATCTTCTGGCTACGTTGATCTTGTATATCCAAAATCAGTTTACCCGCCTCATCTTTAAGTTGTGCATTTAAAGACGGGATATTCATTTGATCTTGACGCTGTCCAAAAGTATAACCAAGCTCACCACCACCCCAATGCAATTGACCATCTACATCACTAAATCCAGTGTCTTTTTTAAAACGTAGGGTCATATCTGAAATTTGAATTGCATTCGCTGGCCACTGCCAATTTGCAATATTCTTTAAAGTTTCTGGTGCAATCTGACCTTGCATCTGATTAATAATTATTTTTTTACCAATACCATAGCCGACAACCCCATTGAGCTGAGTTTGCCCACTATGCACTTCAACATTTGCGCCCACACGTAATAAAATCAGATCCCACGGGCGTGTTCTCCACGAAACGGAACCACGTAAATTACCCTTGCGCCAATCTGCTTGCCCTTGCCAAATATTTCCACTGACATTTTGTAAGGTTTGATTGTTCTTATAAAATTTAGAAATCAGCCATGTTGCAGGGACTTGCAAAAGTACAAAAATTAAAAAAGCGACAACTCCAGTAATCCACCACGTGATCTGTTTTGATTTTTTATTCATTCATCTTTACCATCATTCATTTATTCTTCCATGCAAGATGATGCCCTCTTGTTTATACATTATGCATAATTTTTGCATAACGCCAATTCACTCGTATAAAAAAACCAAGCAGATTTGCTTGGTTCTTTGATTTTAAGGTCTTTGAATGACACTTAGATGAAGATTAGATCAAGAAATCTTCTAATTTTGCACCTTTTTCGATTTCTGCAACCAACCAACGTGGTTGTTTACCGCGCCCAGTCCAAGTTTCAGAAGTATCTTTTTTATTGCGGTAACGCGGCTCAACAGCTTTACGCGTTGTCTTTTTACGCTTTTGCGCGCCGTACTCAATAAACTGTTCTAAAGTTAAACCAGCAGATTGCGCAATTTCAATAATTTTATTATAGGCATCTTCAACTGCTTGGTCTTTTTTACTTTCAATTAAAGCTTCTGCTTCAGCTGTTAACTTTCTTAACTCTTCAACCGATAAATTACTAATATCAGGCATCATTAACTCTCCACGTAAATTTCTTAATACTTATTTAAAATAACTTCATAGCAATAGTATTTTCATTTATTCCAATAAGCAATACATATATTCCCCAATAAACACATAAAACAACAAAAAGATTATTATAATTACCTCAAAGCGCTTATTTTTAACATCAAAATAAAGCGAATGCAAAAGAATATGCTGTCTTATGTTTTAAATATAATGATGATAACTGAGGCATTTTTATGTATTTTTCAAATCATTATGCACTGTTGCTTCTAAATCAATTATAATTTTTCGCAACTGTTGGGGAATTAATGCTTTTTTCATCGCTACTTTATCGACAAAAACAATAACTGCTTCTCCGTCCGCCACAATCTGCTGTTGTTGCTGACTGAATAATACATAATGCATGCGTATCGCACTATTTCTCATTTCTTCTACCCGCGCACCAATATGTAGCACATCAGGATAAAATACAGGTTTTAAATATTTGCATTGACTTGAGGCAACCACAGTTAAAACATCTTGGTCAAATACATTTAAATGATCAAAATATTCAATACGTGCACTCTCAATATAACGATAATACATCACATTATTTACATGACCAAAAGCGTCCATATCGCCCCATGCAACCTTTTGCTCATAAACGATCGGGAATTGTGTCAATGGATTCATGCTGGGTTCTCAAATTTTAAATTGAATATAATTGCTATCTTTTTCAAAAATTGAATTCAATTGTTGAATTAATTCATCATTTCCATTTAAAGTGGACTTGATTCTTAAATAATTCATTAGAATATCATTTGGATATAATGACAGAAGTTGATCTGCTTCATATTCCCGCTGTGTTGCAATATATATATGCCATTTAGCAAAGCAAAAAACAGGAATGTTCATATATTTAGATTCAAGATTTATAATCTGTTGCTCTAAATATTCATAATCTGGATTCTGTCTAAGCAACTGTTGCTGGAACCATAAGTGGAATACATCTTGGTCAAATTTTTCATTAAGTATTTGAATCACCAACTGCTGTTGTTGCTGAGCAAGTTCAGGTAAGCGGGTAATAATTTTTAGCCAAAGCACTTTTGTCTCATAAGGCATTTGATCGAGTTGCGGTTCTATCTCTAAAAATTTTTGCTGTAATAGTTCAGTATCTTCAAAACTTGCTTGGTCATAACAACCCAAAAGCTGTATTAACCACTGCTGTTTAGTCGCAGTTTCCAATTGTCCGAATTGAGTTGAGTGTAAATATTGCCAAGGATATTGCAGGGCAAATTGTCCCCATAATTTTTGCACGGACAATTTATAACTTTCTGAAAGCTGATTCAGCCACGGCGAAAGTTCATGTCCATTTAAAAACTCTAAATGGGTCAGCGCTTGTTGACTGTCCTGTTGGGCCAAATAAATTTCGATACGTATAATTTCCGCCAATTCAAAAGCGGATGGAGAGCTGTGTTCTAAAGCCTTTAATGCTTCTGAGTAATGCAGTTGTTTGAGTAATAATCGGGATTGCACAATCGGCTTTAATAAACCAGATTGATCAAAAATCGTTTGAATCACCTGCTCTTGTTCATCTTCACCATCTAATAACCACAACACACCAAACTGTTCAAATGGGTGCAACGTTTTAAAACTCAGTACTTGTTCTAATTTTCTTTTTTCTCGGCGAATATAACGATTGAGGAAATACCATGCCACATGCATCAAAAAACTGATGCCAACGCCAGCAAATGTTAAGAACCATAAATTGGTTTGAACTTGAATATTGTGCCAGAGCACATAGACATAACCTGACCCTGCGGTATAACTCAATACACTCAGTACAGCCAGAATAATCAGGCTAATAAAGGCATAGATCAGAAAAATATGTTTCATCGATCTACCCCAAAACAGCCAAGCTATTCAGCTTAGGAATCGGCGGCTGCGATGTTTGCTTCATTTTTAATATTTTTTGCTTAATCTTCTGGCTAGCAGCATCGGGTAATATATCCAATTGTTGAATCATTTGATTCAGCATCTCTTGATATTCAGCAGTTTGCCCTTTAACTAATAATTGTTGTGCCAGTAATAATCTTAATTGGACTTCTTTTAAAATAAATTTACGGTTTGCCAATGTGGGAGTGTTTGTTTCAACAATATCGACTTGAAACCATTTTTCCCAAAAGTATTGCGACTGATCTTGATCTGGTTTCAGTTGATTATTTTTCAACTCGGTGATAAGTGCTTGATCAACTTGTTTAAGTAAAGCCTCTAGTTGATCTCGCTGGGCATTTCGTTCAATCACAAAGTGTTGAATACTCTGTATATCTTGCGCAATGGTTTGATGTAGGCTTTGTTTTACTGCATCTGCCAACGCATACTGATCTAAAGATTGATTTAACTGAGTAAGATGCTCAAGTGCATACACAAACTGTTGTTGTTGCATAGCAAATTGCACCAACTCTAGTTGCTGTTTAACCACTACACTGGGATGAATACCAGCAATAGGCGTTTGAATCGAAGCGGTTTTCTTTGCCACCTCTTGAGTCGGTTCATCTGTTTGTCGTTTTACTGCCACCAATTGATCATTCAAACTGGCATTCTTTTGTTCACTTTTATGCAGCGTTTGTTGAATATCATTGAGTTGTTGTGAAACATGATAGAAGTTATAACTCAACTTAACGAGCCATCCTAAAGCGATCAACAATAAGACATAAATAAACTTCTTCATAACTTCCTTTGCAACTGCACTATGGTTTGTAGAATGGTTTCTGGCGCTAAATTTGAAATTTGAGTGCTATTCAAACAGGTCTGAGCTGCATTTTTACCATGTCTTAATAATTGATACAAACGCTCACCCAAAACTAAATAATGACAAGCACTCACGATCTCTTGATGATCTCGGGTCAAAGCCAGCCAATTGTGCCAACTGGCTTCACTGCTGATACAACTCCAATAGGGCTTTTCAAATTGCTCAATTTTGTTCACAAAATCTAAAAATTGTGCCTGAGTTTGTTGAGGAAATGCGCGGTCATATAAAATAAAGTTTAAAACATCAATATGACGCGCTTGGCATTGTTGCATCATAAATTGACGCCCCCCTTCACCACGCCAAAACGCAATTCTCTTGAGCTCTTTTACCTGATTAAACAGCGCTAAGCTTAGCATGCCTTCGGATGTTTCCACCGCAGGAACATGGCTTTCCACCCCATAATCTAAGAGTCGTTGCGCAGTTTTTTTCCCTACAGCAATCCACTGAATATGCTGGATCTGTGCAAGCGACAAACCCGATTGCTGAAGATATTGCATACCAATCTCAACAGCAGTAGGACTGACCACAACAATAATTTGAGTCGATAACAGCTGTAAATAAAGTTGTTGTAATGTGTTGTTATATGGACGTGGTGTTAATGCCAATAATGGCAGATCAACCACGTCAAAACCTGACTGGCGCAGACATTGGGTTAATGGCTGAGCCCGATCGATGGGACGCGTATTAATAAATAGCATTGAAGCCTAGAAACTAAGCTTGATAAAGTGCTTTGAGTATTTCTCCAGCACCTTGTTGAAGTAGCTTTTGTGCAAGTTGCACACCTAACTGCTCTGCTTGATCTGGCGTACCACTGACTTGGCTACATAACAGCGTTTGTCCGTCCGCACTTCCCACACGCCCTTCCAAAGACAGTGTTTGATCGTTCAAGGTAGCAAAGCCTGCGATAGGCACTTGGCAGCCACCTTCTAGATAAGCATTAAAAGCACGTTCAGCACGGACACAGGCATTGGTTTCAACATGCATTAAAGGCATGATTAAATCCAAAATCTCTTGATCAGCTGAGCGGCACTCTAAACCCAATGCGCCTTGACCTACCGCAGGTAAGCTAATTTCTGCTGGCAGCGTATGACGAATACGATCTGAGAGTTCTAAGCGTTTTAAACCTGCACTGGCAAGGATGATGGCATCATATTGACCTGCATCTAGCTTGGATAAGCGTGTTCCAACATTGCCACGTAAATCAATCACATTTAAATCAGGGCGCTGTTTTAAAATCTGACATTTACGGCGTAAGCTCGATGTGCCAAGTGTTGCGCCTTGTGGTAAATCATCAAACTTTGCATAATGGTTAGAAACAAAAGCATCAAAAGGGTCTTCACGCTCACAAATGACTGCAAGCTCCAAACCTTCTGGTAATTGCATCGGCACATCTTTCATGGAATGAACGGCTAGATCTGCACGACCATCCATTAAAGCAGCCTCTAATTCTTTGACAAATAAGCCTTTACCACCAATTTTGGCCAAAGGTGTATCTAAAATTTTGTCACCTTGGGTTACAAAGGTAACCAATTCTACTTTTACATGCGCGTGTAATTGCTCTAAACGATCACGAATATGCTCTGCCTGCCACATTGCGAGCGGGCTCTGGCGAGTTGCTATTTTCAAGGTTTTCATCATTTCAGCTTTGCCAAACTTTTAAACACTCTAAACTTACTCTGCAATCGTAAAAATGCAAGTAAATTATCAAAATGATTTAAGCTTCCCATCAAACTATAAATTCTGCATCCGTTCGCGCAGTAACGGTAAGTGGCGACGACTGACTGCCAAACGCTCGTCTAACTCGCGGCATCGTACCTGATACTGACCGGAGGACACCATTTCCAACCCATCTAAATAATCTAGAGAAATTAAAGCATTACGATGAATACGAATAAATCGATCTGCGAACTCTGTTTCTAAATCTTTGAGCGTTTCATCAATAAGCACACTGCCATTTTTATGGCGCACGGTGACATATTTTTGATCTGCTAAAAAATAGTAAATATTTTCAACAGGAATTAGCTCCAAACCTCGATAGGTTTTTGCAGCAATTTGCTGTCTTTGCACTTTTTCTTCCATGAGTTCTTTTTTTTCTAAGTGAGTTAATTGAGCTTGAGTCAGTTTAGTGACACTCTCCAAAACCGTTTCCAAATCATCCTTGGCAATTGGTTTTAATAAATATCCTTTTGCTTGAGATTGAATGGCTTGCAAAGCATGTTCATCAAATGCCGTACAAAATACGATTGCTGGCGTCGGATTAAAATGTGCTAAATGCTGCGCACAGCTTAAACCATCCATTTCTGGCATTTGAATATCAAGCAACACCACATCTGGCTCGAACTGCTGAACCATTTCCAATGCCTGTTGACCATGTTGCGCTGTTGCAATAACCTGATGCCCAAGTTGCGACACCAATCGTGATAAGCGTTCCACTGCAAGCGGTTCATCATCACAAATCAGGATGTCCATTGCTCCTCCTTACCCAAATATATCGTCTTTATTTTAATGAATTTCCCAATCATCTATTTTTATACTGATATTGGATTACCATTGTAAATAACCCATTCCCTGCATAATTCCGAAAATAAACAGAATCGCCAAAATGTGCTTTTAGACGCTGTTTTACATTTTCTAAAGCAATTCCATGCCCTTCTCTTACTTTTATTCTATCTTGTAAAAATGGGTTGGTAATGACTATGTTGACTTGATTTTGCAATATTTCAACCAGTATGCCGATCTTGGCATCGATAATCTTTTGCTCAACCCCATGAAAAATACTGTTTTCAATTAAAGGTTGTAAGGTTAATAAGGGAATTTTGACCTGATCTAATAACAGCGGTTGTTGAATATTCCATTCCACATTTAAACGATCTCCCAAACGAATTTGCTCTATTGCAATATATTGTTGAGATAACTGTATTTCTTCTTTTAAGGTCACGAGCTTTAATTCTTGAAAACTGGCTCTAAACAATTTGGATAAATCTATCAGCATTTGTTCAGCTTTATCAGGATCAATCGCAATTAAACTCACCACGCTATTTAAACTATTAAATAAAAAATGTGGATGAATACGTGCTTGCATGGCCTGAATACGCGCATTCAATTCACTGTTTTGCTGCAATACTGCTTGTTCACGGATATACAAGTAGCGTAAACAAAATGCGCCCAGTAATACCCCATAACTGACATGCAAAATAAGATTATGCGAAATGTCTTGCATGGAAATATTTTGTAAAGAAAAATGCGTTCCCCAATAATGAATAATATTTAAAACCAGTGTTGTACACAGCACAATCGCCTGTAAAAGGATAAAACTGAATATTGAAATAGATAAATAGGTATACTGCGAGAGCCTTTTTTCAAATACATCCTGAAAAGCTGCAAAGGCCAATAATATCCAATTAATATATAAAATATATTCTAAAACATGCCAAAGATTTAAATTGCCCCATGATTGTGCCTCGGCCAATGCCAATAAAAAAGCCAATACATTACTGGAGATAAATAATTCGAATAAATACTTGCGATGCCCCATTTTGCTAAAAAAATAAGACTGATAAAAACCGCGCCCAGATTTTATTGATGAATGATTGCGCTTTACTTCGGCAAGTGAGGCTGAATTTGTTATACTGCGTTTAGTTCTACTGCTTTTTTTCCTACTGAGCCGATATGACCACATCTTCTAATTCCTCTAATCCGTCACAAGCCCAAACTTCAGGCATGTGGGGCGGTCGTTTCTCTGAAGCTACTGATGCCTTTGTTGCTGAATTTACTGCATCAGTTCAATTTGACCAACGCTTTTATAAACAAGATATTGCTGGCTCGATCGCACATGCGACTATGTTAGCAAAAGTTGGTGTCCTTACAGAACAAGAACGTGATGACATTATCAATGGTTTAAACACAATTAAAGCTGAAATTGAAGCAGGTCAATTTGAATGGCGCATTGATTTAGAAGATGTGCACATGAATATCGAATCTCGTTTAACTCAGCGTATCGGGATTGCAGGTAAAAAATTGCATACCGGTCGTAGCCGTAATGACCAAGTTGCCACAGACATCCGTTTATATGTGCGTGACGAAATTGATGCGATTTTGACTTTACTGGAAAAATTACAAAAGGGCATCTTGGGCTTAGCAGCGAACAATACTGACACCATCATGCCAGGCTTTACCCATTTACAGACTGCACAACCCGTGACTTTTGGTCATCATTTGATGGCATGGTTTGAAATGTTGGTGCGTGACTCTGAGCGTTTAATCGACTGCCGTAAACGTGTCAACCGTATGCCTTTAGGTTCTGCTGCGCTTGCTGGAACAACGTATCCTATTGATCGTGCTTATACTGCAGAACTGTTAAACTTTGAAGCCGTTGCTGAAAATTCTTTAGATGCGGTATCTGATCGTGACTTTGCAATTGAATTCAATGCTGCTGCATCTTTAATCATGATGCATTTATCACGTATGTCAGAAGAAATGATTCTTTGGACTTCTGCACAATTTAAGTTTGTGAATATTCCTGACCGTTTCTGTACTGGCTCATCGATCATGCCACAAAAGAAAAACCCAGATGTTCCTGAACTGATTCGTGGTAAAACTGGCCGTGTCTATGGCGACTTAATGAGTCTGCTCACCCTCATGAAGGGTCAACCTTTGGCTTATAACAAAGACAACCAAGAAGACAAAGAGCCTTTGTTTGATGCAATTGATACAGTGCGTGGTTCATTGATGGCTTTTGCAGATATGATTCCTGCACTTGTACCAAATATTGAAATCATGCGTGAAGCGGCTTTACGTGGTTTCTCTACTGCAACAGACTTGGCTGATTACCTTGTAAAAAATGGCGTTGCTTTCCGTGATGCACATGAAATCGTAGGTAAAGCCGTGGCTTTAGGTGTGCAAGAATCGAAAGATCTTTCTGAGTTAACCCTTGAGCAATTACAACAATTCTCAGATTTAATTCAAGCAGATGTGTTTGAAAAAGCATTAACCCTTGAAGCATCTGTCAATGCGCGTAATCATATTGGTGGTACTGCGCCTGCACAGGTTGCTGCTGCAATTGAACGCGCTTATATCCGTTTAGAAAAACTTTATGCATAAGGAGTTTTGATATGACTCGACAAGTATTTTGCCGTAAATATCAAAAAGAGTTAGAAGGTTTAGACTTTGCACCCTTTCCAGGTCCAAAGGGTCAAGTGTTATTTGACACAGTGTCTAAACAAGCTTGGCAAGAATGGTTAAAACACCAAACCACGTTAATCAATGAAAAACGTTTAAACGTGTTTGAACCAGATGCAAAAAAGTTTTTAGAAGAACAGCGTGAAAAATTTTTAGATAATGATCAATCATTGGAAATGGCGGAAGGCTTAAAGCCTGAGTAATGTCCACTGCCTCGCAAGGCAAAAATCCAAAAGTGATGTGCATCTTATGCACATCTAAACAATCCCCGTCAGGGGATTTTTTTATTGCTTCATCGTACAAGATGACGCGATCACATGAGCTTATAAATTTAATCTTATATATATTTACTTTCCCCACACATAAAAAAAGGAGTCTTGGAGACTCCTATAAAACTTAAAACACGGCAGTGGGTACATGCTGTGCAATCAATATACATTGATGGCATGGCTTAATATTGACCAAAGATACCGAAAACGCTGACCAATCACGACAAATTCAAGCTTTCACACTACGCATCCAGTTCATTTCACTAAAGTTTTAAACAGATCAGTAGATGTAATAAAATTCACGAAACCCAATTAGGCCACAGAATCGTTGAGCTTTTGCGTATTTTCCTCAACCAATAGTGGTTTTTTCTCTACCCATTTGGCTGGAAAATATTTTTCTATGCTGGATGATAACCAGTTTGCGATTGGCTGAGGCAATTTCACACCTAAAGGATTCTGCTCTTGCAGATCCGCAGAAGAAATCACCCGTGTTCCCATCAGATAATCAAACCAAGGCTTAGTGACACACCAATTGGCATCTTGGTTTGAGTTCATGTGGTGATCATAATGCCAAGGAATTTTCTTCATCGCCCAGTCTGGCTCTAAATGTGCACGGCGATGGATATAATAATAATTACACGCACTATAAAGCGATGCAGCAACCATTCCTTTCGAAATCGGGTAGAAAATCAAACTTGCCGCACCAGCAACCACCGCCAAAGAAACGATTTCATTTTTGGTCCGCCAATTTGAAATCCCTTCTACATAGCCATCATCATGAAAATCTTGTTTACGCACTTCACGATGGTGTTCCCAATGCGATTTCATACTGCGTGGCACTGGACTGAAACGTGGTTTCCCTGGGCGATGTTGACCATGTAAAATATAGTTATGCGCAACCCATTCAAAACCATTTGCGACGACCAATCCGACTAAAAAACCTTTTAACATAATCAATCCCTCTTGCTTATTGTGAATATAAAACATGCTGGGAAATAGGTATTGACATCAAAAAGTATTTTCATTGACAAATTACGACAAATTAAAATAGTATAATGTTTAAACTACAGCTGACATAGATCACACAATAACAAGATGTGTAAATGATGCAATTAAAGGACTATGCGGGCTCGATATATGGCGGGCTTGGACAATTACTCTATACTTTTAGTGAAGCTAAAGGTCTAAAGATCTCATCCAAACTACAACAGATTCAAAATGTTGAACGCTTTGACTATACCGTTTGGCGTGAAATCTTGGATGACATTCAATCACAAGTACAAAGCCCAGCTTTGGGTCTAGACATCTCTAAATATGTACAACCCAAACATATTGGTATCATTGCCTATATTGCACAATCTTGTGACACGCTTGGAGAGGCACTCACCCGCTACCATGATTTTCATCGATTGATTTATGATGGAAGCCCGCTGAAAGTTGAATATTATGATGAACAGCACATCTCGGTACGTTGGGAAAATCTACCCACCCATTTAACCACTCAAATTACTGATGAAATTGCGATAGCCGTGGTGATTCAGTTTTTAAGACAATTTATATCCGATGATATAAGTCTGTATCAGGTTAATTTTATTCATCCTCAACCTAAAAATAGCATGCTTTATCAAGCATTCTTTAAGTGTCCTGTGCTCTTTCAACAAGAAAAAGTCGAACTGATCTTTCCCATCAGCGCACTTGCGATTTCCTTTAAACGCAGTGATCAAACCCTACAAAAACTACTGATGCAACAAGCACAGGCCTTGCTTGAAAGCTTACCCAATGCCACCCAGTTAGATGAACGCTTACAACAAAGTATTTTATTGGGATTACAAAAAAACAATTATCAAATCGAAGCGATTGCCAAACAACTGAATATGTCGATACGCCAGTTACAACGTCATCTACAAAGTCAGAACACCACTTATCAACAACGTGTTCAAGATGTCCGCCAATTATTGGCCTTTCAATATCTGCAAGATCCTCATTTAGGTCTGCATGAAATTGCGCTACTGCTTAGTTACTCAGAACAAAGTGCTTTCCAACGTGCGTTTAAACAATGGACAGGCTTAACACCGCAACAATGGCGTCTTCAGCATCGAGAGTTTAAGTAATTGTGTATTAAATTTATAGATAAAAACAGCATGTTTCACCACTCATTTGTTTAGCATTAAATAGCTGTAAAATATAATTTTTTAAAATAAAATCAGAACATTAGCCGATATTGATATGAATATTTTTTATTTGTGATTTTATTTTCATATTTTTAGACTATTATCTTTATACAGAAAATAAAAGTTGTATCCACCCCACGGTTATCAACTATCTAAAAATAGTCATATAACCCCATTCCGTTCAAAAAAATAATTTAGGAATCAATATGAATAAATATCTCGCAGAATTTATCGGAACCTTTTGGCTGGTGTTTGGAGGATGTGGTAGCGCAATATTTGCCGCTGCTTTTCCAGAACTGGGCATCGGTTTTGCTGGTGTTGCACTGGCATTCGGTTTAACCGTACTCACAGGCGCTTTTGCTTTAGGGCATATCTCAGGCGGGCATTTTAACCCTGCGGTCAGTGTGGGTTTATGGGTAGGTGGCCGTTTTAATGCCAAAGACTTAGCCCCTTATATTATTGCTCAAGTCATCGGTGGTATTTTGGCAGCATTTGTTTTGTATTTAATCGTACAAGGTCAGGCGGGATTCACAGGAACTGGCGGATTCGCCAGCAATGGTTTTGGTGATTTATCCCCTGGAAAATATTCTTTAGTCTCAGCCTTGTTAATTGAAATCGTATTAACCGCCTTTTTCTTAATTGTTATTCTCGGTTCAACAGATAAACGTGCACCTGCTGGCTTTGCCCCGATTGCCATCGGTTTAGCACTTACTTTGATTCACTTAATTAGTATCCCCGTCACCAATACCTCAGTTAATCCAGCACGAAGTACTGCTGTGGCTTTATTCGCTGAAACAGCAGCATTGAGTCAATTATGGTTATTCTGGGTGGCGCCAATTGTCGGTGCAATCATTGGAGCGCTGATTTATAAAGTTGTGGGCAATGAGCCTCAATCCTAAATAAATTTTCAATGTAAAAAAACCTGCCGCAGCAGGTTTTTTACACTTATAAACCAATACTTTTAGAAAGCAGTTGATTAGAAAATCCTTTAAGAATAAGGATAGTCTTTAAAGAAACGGGTTCTCTATTTCGCCTTCGCTTTGGCGTGCTAACTGTTCTGGTAAGTCACTTTGCTTCTCTAAGCTTGCCACAACATCATTGAGATAGCTTTGTAAAAGCTTAGCCGCTTTTAAGCCAGCTTGATCTTTGGTGATCTGTAAATTGCCATAAATACTGACACAGTCAGTTTGATTTTCTAAAGTTAAATCATGAATTGAATGTGATTCGGTGCCATTCTCAAACGGTTTAAACATTTTTAATTTTCTCAATTTTTTTCGATCTTATTCACAGTATAAATAGATTCTCAAAAGATACTGCACCATCAGCGCTGAATTATTTCAAAATTTGTAAAATATATTGCAACAACGCTTCAACCAATTGTTTCACCAAGGCATCTTTGGTTTCAGGATCGACTTTTGGCAATTGCACATCCGATGTAGTTGTTGAACCACTTTTTGGGTGGAACTGCTTTTGCAGTGCGCTGATTTTATCCTGACTGACCTCTTCTGCACATTGGCTTTCCGCATCCCAATGTGAGTACTCAATTTCTTTATTGACCTTGACCTGCTTTGCGTTCAAAGGCAATTTATAGGTATTGCGCTTTTGTTCTTCAGTCAGTTGTGGAAATAAATTCATCCCCAACTGTTCTTCTAAATAGCATACGCTGACCACTTTAACCTGAAGTGAATCATTATTTGGCGCATAATACGCACCAATGATCCCGTGTTTAGGCAAGTAAATCGCTTTATAGATTGCGGTTGGAACAATCACACCCTTTCCAATGGTTTTTAGTTTTTTCCCAGAAAAAACTGGCCCAGTGACCACATAAACATCTTTCTTTTGCTTGGTGACAATTGCACGAGTTGCTTCTTCTAACTCACGCCAAACTTGTTGGTTATTTTTAGCAGCTTGCGGCACCATATTGGCCAAAGAAAAGCTGTCGAACTGTGATTCCTTATTGGGCATATCGGCATTGGGTGACATATGACCACGGTCATAGCCTGAACCACGATAATCCGATAATAATGCACGATGTGTAGCGTTTACACGTGGCTCTTCGTGGAAATTATCTTCACGTTTAATCTTTTGACTTAAGCGCTGTGGCGATAAATATTCTGCTGTCCATAACGGTGTTTTGGAAACACCCGAATACATCACATTAAACCCGTTAAAACATAAGGGATAACTGTTTTTCTTTAAACTTTCTTTGATTAAAACAGGTGGTTGCTCTCGATAGAACTGATGTAAACACGTAGAGTTATTGGTACTACTTTGGGTAAACGGCAGTAACTGAAAAATTTTCTCTTGGCCAAACGCAATCGCAAAACTTCCAGTAGCAACAACACCCAACACCATTTTAACTACTGAATTTTTCAACAAAGGCTTCCTAAACAAGGTTAAATAAACAATCCACTCAAAACCCATACAAATTAAGTTTTTGAATTTAAATAGCTTAACAAGTCAATAAACTGAAAGATATTGTGTCGACCTTCAACCGAGTAAAGCTTCTACGATTTGTGCTTAACTAAACAACATTCCATATAACAATTTATTGTTTATTTCATAAAAAATGCTAGAAAATCAAATATCTTACAGATGCTTTATCGCACTTGTGATCATGATTATGTCATGTTGCGCAGTGTTGTTCGACAGCCTTGCGACACAGTTTGTCGTATAGAATCGTTTTATGCTGATGTCTCGTGATCTGCTGGGGAGAATTGAATAATAAAATGATTCAAACTGAGCATTCTAAAGGGTTTGATACTGTCTCAGTACAATATCAACCTATCTACTTTTACGGGATCAAGAATACAGAAGATAAGAATTCGTATTTTCAGGATTTAGAGGAAATATCCCTGCCAAAAATAAAGTGAATCAATGTAATACATCAGCCCATAAAACCCATGGGCAAAAAAAAAGCCAGAATGACTTCTGGCTTTTGATTGATATGAATTTAGATTTCGATCTGGCTGCCCATTTCCACCACACGGTTTGGCGGGATTTGATAGAAATCACTCACTGGACTGGTATTACGTTGCATCGAAATAAACAGTTTTTCACGCCATGGCGCCATACCATCACCCACGGTATGAATCAAACGATCACGTGAGATGAAGAAGCTGATATGCATCATGTCAAATTCAACTTCAAGCTGCTTATAAGCCAACTCTAGTGCATTTGGAATATCAGGTTGATCCTTAAAGCCATAGTAAACAAAAACACGTTGGAAGCGCTTATCTAAGACTTCAACACGGATTCTTTCTTGGTCTGGCACATAAGGAACATCACGGGTAATCACCGTCACCATAATATTGCGTTCATGCAGGACTTTATTGTGCTTGATATTGTGCAACATCGCATGAGGCACAATATTTGGATTACCGGTTAAGAATACCGCTTGACCCGGTACAAACTGAGTTTCATCACTCAAACTGACACTTTTAATAAACAGATCCAGTGGCAAGGCATCTTTTTCCAAACGGTTAAAGACAATTTCTCGCCCAGTTTTCCACGTCATCAGAATCGTAAATACGATTGCACCGATCAGGATCGGAACCCATCCGCCTGAAATGATTTTTAATGAGGTTGACCCAATAAAAATACTATCAATCACTAAAAATGGGATAGCAAACAATGCCACTTTCCACTTTGGCCAGCGCCAAAAGCCATATGCCAGTATTGAAATCAAAATCGTATCGCATAGCATGGTCATAGTGACCGCTACACCATAAGCATTGGCAAGATTGGCACTGTTTTGGAAAATCACAATCAATAAAAGAATCGAGACGTAGAGTATCCAGTTGATAAAGGGCAAATAAATCTGACCTTGTTCCACATCAGAAGTGTGATGCACGGTTAATCTTGGCAAATAGCGTAGCTGAATGGCTTGGTTTGCCATTGAAAACACACCTGTAATCACCGCTTGTGAGGCAATCACCGCTGCCGCTGTGGCTAAGGCAATCATGGGGTATAAGCCCCACTCAGGTACAAGCAAATAGAATGGGTTTTCAATCGCACTTGGATTACGCAGCAATAACGCACCTTGCCCTGCATAATTTAATAACAGACAAGGCAGCACAATGATAAACCAGCCTAAACGGATCGGCAGCCGTCCAAAATGCCCCATATCAGCATAGAGTGCTTCACCACCCGTCACCGTCAAAATCACCGCACCCATGGTTAAAAAGGCCACAAAGGGTTGATGAAAAATAAAGTTCAGCGCCCAATGTGGACTGAGCATGCTTAAGACATAGGGGGTTTGGCTAATACTATGAATACCGATTAAACCGATAGAGGCAAACCAAGTTAAGGTGATTGGACCAAAAAACTTACCCATGGTTCCCGTACCATGTCTTTGTACCAAAAACAGTGCGGTAAGAATGCCGATTGCCAAAGGCATCAACCATTTATTAAACATAGGTGTGGCAATACTCAGCCCTTCAATCGCTGAAAGTACTGAAATTGCTGGGGTAATAATGCCATCACCGAAAAACAGCGATGCACCAATAAATCCCAAGGCAATTAAATAGATTTTGCGATTATCTGCGATACGATTAGATCGTAAGTTCAGCGCCAGCAAGGACATGATACCACCCTCACCATTGTTATCTGCTCGCATGATAATGGTGACGTATTTAAAGCTGATGGTGAGCATCATGCACCAGAAAATCAGTGACAAGATTCCAAGCACGGTCGCTTCGGTGATGGCAATGTGTGCAGTCAGAAAACATTGGCGTAGGGCGTACAAGGGACTGGTTCCGATGTCTCCAAATACCACCCCTAATGCTGCGAGTGTGATCGCAGGTAACGCGGCTTTTTTTGCAGTACTTTGCATAGATTCGTCTTCAAAAATTTAGACACTATTTTTGCGCAATCATATCACTGTGAAATTTTTTTTGCTCTAAATCAATTGTTGCTTGGCAGAAATCTTTTTTTTGGTTATTATCCCACGCCTTGGTGAAGTGTCCGAGTGGCTTAAGGAGCACGCCTGGAAAGTGTGTATACGTTTATAGCGTATCGAGGGTTCGAATCCCTCTTTCACCGCCATATTTATTCCAACCTCATCCATTGGAAGCTTAAACGCCTAAACTGTAATGGTTTAGGCGTTTTTGTGTCTATAAACTACAAGACCATCTAAGTTATATTCCGACATATTTGTCACTACTTTTGTACAATATCTGTTCGCACATGATTATAATAAAGGATGCGTCAGATTTTTCCGGAAATTTATATAATCAAATAAGGCTACACTATTAAATTTATCGCCATCAAAATTAAAGCAGTTATTGATCGGTTAGACCTGTTTTGAAGTAAATTCAAATATCTGTAAGTTTGCATATAAACCAAAAGCTCGAAACTGTATCAAAAGTTTTCTTACATCTAAGACTGGAACAAAACATAATGAAAGTGAAGTTAATCAAAATTGTTCCGCTTTTATTGTTTGTCTGCTTACTATTCGTAATAAACAAGATTTGCATACAATTACAGATTTACTAACAGCACAAAGTACGAACAGATGAAAATTTGAGTATTGAGATCGCATTAGATTTTTACAACGCACCAAACCGCACCTTTCTGAGCGCATTACACAAGTCTATACAGTACAGTAAAACCTATGAAAATTTTCGTATTTAGAAATATGTGAAAAATGATACACAGAGCAAATTTCCCCTATTCCAGAATCACTATCGACTCTACTTGAATGTTTTTAACAACGATAGGTGTTTAGATGTAAAGACCACTGATAGCAATATTCAGCAATTACAAAAAGATGTACATCGGTTACGAGAGAAATAACATTAAATCAAAGCTATCTATCTAATACTTATCACCATTTCTCTAGCCTACCAAATTTAATTAAACTTGGATTTAAATATTTAACTTTCACTAAGATAAATGAAAATGCTAGTAATCCCTGAAAGTTGACTACCATAGCAATATCTGCCGCTTTTGAAATGTAGAAAATATGATGAGCAAAATCAAGAACACACGAAATATGGAAAATGGAATGAAACCTATTCGTAATTAAATACTTTTGTTTCAAAATCACTTTTCAATTCATGTCCATGCTGGCTATTTTAAATTCGTAAAATTTTTCTCGAAAACCTAATTTTAAAGTCGATTAAAGCCTTTCATGCATATGATTTCAGTCGACTTTACAAGTAAAGTAAAATCAAACTAATACCTATACACCACTATCTATTGGTTAAGTAATTCAATATCTAATATACTGAATGTGAATATAGTTAACTTCAAAATGCATAGTTGAGCAGAGTCATAGAAATTTTAACCATTACAATATGGAGAGCATTCATAAAAATGTTCTACAAAACTGAGTTATTTTACTTTTAAAGTTAACAATTACTTAACTCTTGTTTAACCAAGAAATAGCCCTAGAAACTAAATTAAAATAAAATTATTTTTTGACTGTAAAATATACTAGTTTAAATATTAAGCCTTTAATTTACTAAAAATTTAATGTTAAAAAGGGGGGCTTTCCCCCTTTCATTAAGCAACAAGATAAAGTTTTGAACTAACATCTTTTGGTAAGTTATCAAGATACATTTTTTTAAAATCTTCAGGTGAAATTAAGTTCCCTATAGAACTCATTAATTCCTGTATAACAATGGATCTATCCCATTGTGTTTTAAATTTCCCAGCCCCTATAGATTGTTCAATCTTTATAAGTCTTTTCGTACTCATTTCATAAGTATATCGAAATTTATGTAAAGTTGAGATATCTTCATCATTAATCTCAAAGAAAGAGAGTTTAACTACTAGAACATCAGTTGTACGATTTTTAGTAATAAGAAATTCTTCATACTCTTCCTCGAATAAGGCGGTAGCTAAATCATCAGGCTGTATACCTTTTAGTAAATATGTTGATATAAGCTTATTTACTAAACTTTCCAACTCTAAGCTATTAGCCATTAATTAATCTCCTGACTTCATGAATATATTCTGAAATAATATCCAAAGAGACCTTTAACGTTTCATTGTCTCGTTTATCAATTGCCCCAAACCGTTTATGTAATTTAGTTTGGATATAACGGACAATTGTACCATCATTAGGTGTATTTTGAGCTAAGTTATAGACGAGCGTACTAAATCTTGGAGCAAGCTCAGTCCCCTTAGGATCTATATTTAAATCAGATAATAAATCTGCGGTCAAATTATCAATCTTCTCCTTAATTAACTTTCTTAAAGTTTTTCTTGCTTGATGTGGTCTTTTCTCAAGAAGCTCAGGATCTATCTCTTTAGAAAACTTTTTAAGTTCAGAATCATACAAGGCTTTTTCTAATAATTTAATTTGCTCTGGATCCCATCCAAGCTGTTCTAAATCTTTTTTCTTATTTGTAGTCTCACTTAAAATTTGCGCTTTTCTCGCTTCAAAAAGGGCATTGAAATCATATTCTGTTAAAAAAGACTCTTGAGATGATATATAAGTTCCATCAACCTGAATTTCTGCCAATTGATTAACGGATCTTTCAGTATCTGAAACAAAATCAGAAAGAGTATATTCTTTAATTTTAGCAACTTTAGAACGATCAATTTCTTTCTGAAATTCGCTCCACATATGATTTAAGCCAATTTCTTCATGAAAAATAACTGTTGCATTGTTATCAATATCGAAATCCGTAATTTCTTCATCCGATATTACACGCAGAACACGCCCTACAATTTGTGCAAAAGCATTAAGACTTCTATATGGTCTAAATAAAGATAATAAAGTTAAATATTTATGATCATAGCCTTCCATTAGCATATTTACTGAAATGACCACATCACATTGATGATTTTCGATCTTCTTAAATATCCTATCTTTACTATCCTTATCCATCTCACTATGAATGATTTCAGTTCTTAAACCTGTACTTTTATACAAATTTACTAAACTTTCAGCGTGATCAATGCTACAAGCAGCAGCGAGAATTTTATGAGGGACTTGAGGAGATAACTGCTTCAATTCATTTAGTTTACTAACAGAATACTTAACAACTTCTAATGAGCATTCAGTAGAGAGAGCAACAGATTTTTCAATCCAAGTTCTATCTTTTAATTCTAAAACTTCTTCTAAAGTAAGTTTTTCACCAGGCCTGTCATTTATTGTAAAGTAAAGCTCTGCAGAATTAACTGTCTCTTTTTTTAAAAATTTTACATATTTAGAGCGCATAACTTCCGACAAAGAAGTCTCATGTATTTTATCACCAGGTATAGGTTGATTATCTCCTCGATATGGGGTACCAGTTACATGTAGTTTTTTTGCATCTGTAAAATAATCTAAAACTTTTTGCCAGCTCTCTGCTGTTGAATGATGTGATTCATCAATGATAATCATATCAAAATAATTTTTGGGAACCCTGTCAACAAGGGAAGATCCAAAATTATTTACAACTTTTTGAATATTAGAGATAACAATATTTGAGCGATCCAAGTGCTCCTGAGAAATATCAGTTTCATATTCATTAATAATTGGTTGATGATCTATATTAAAAATAATCTCGTAATTTATCCAAAAATTATCATCCAATTGACTTTGTGTCTTATTAATGCTGTCTTTAGTCACTAACCCTGGAGTTATGATTAAAACTCGACCATTAGAAACATCAAATGGAGCAATAGATATTAATCCTGATTTTCCTGTTCCAGTTGGTAATACAACAAGAGCTTCTCCTTGAGGATTTTTTGTAAAATAGTCTTGTATTTTGATGTAAGCCTCTAATTGAGGATTTCTTAACTTATTGTTTCCTAAAATATTTACTGGTGTACTTTTAAAATATGACAACTTTTCACCCTCTGCGTTGTTCAAAAATCCATAACAGCTTTTTTAGCTAGTTTCATTGATAAACAAATAATAAACAAGATGTTTAATAACATATAAACAACAAAACAGCCTCAGAAAATGGAATTTTATATCTTTTAGATAAAACATAATCAATACCCAAGTTGGATACTATTAATTTTTGGTGGCACATTTATAGTCTTGTTTTTATGCTTAAATAATTTATATATTAGACTAGTCGGACTCTTTCACCGCAAAAGTTATCCCGACTTCATCCAGTAGAAGCTTAAAAACTAAACTGTAGTGATTTACGCTTTTTGTCTAGTTTGATCTAAAGCAATTTAATTGCATACAGATGTTCAGGTCAAATCTATATAAAATAGGAACTAAACTTTATGATAATTTATCAATAAAACCTACCAATTATTATAATAAGATGTAGTCTTATTAAGCTAAAACAACCTTAAATATATAATTTATCTAAAATATTATTTTATGCAAACTTACATTCCATTCGATGCTACCACCTTACCTTTTTTACAACTTACCAGCGAGCAATTTGAACAATATTGTGAATGGTTACTTTATAAAGATAAAGATTTAACAAATGTTCATCGAATACAAGGGAATGGGCACTATCAGGGTGGGCTTGATATATGTGCCAATCTTGCCAAATCCCCTCAAAAACTTGCTGCTTATGAATGTAAGTGTTGGAGAAGCTTATCGATTCAAGAGTTAGAAAACACTGTAAAAAAGTTCAAACAAAATGATTTAATTTCAAAGATAAAAAAATATGTAATTATCCTTGCTCAAGACCAATTACCAAGAAATATACGAAAAAAATGGGATGAGATACATCAAGAACTTCATGCATTAGGAATTGAATCCGAGTTATGGACAGCAGTAACCTTAACCGCAAAGTCACAACCCTATCCAGACATTGTTAGTAAGTACTTTCCAATGGCTCCAGAAAGCCAGTTTTATAATGAGTGGATGCTTAGAACGCACTTTATTGAAACTTTACATAAAGCGTTAATTGATCCTATTGAAAACAATAGAGAAGCTGCTAAAGAATTTCTGAATTTTTCTTCATTAAATTATTCAGATTTTGATGAAACCTTTTATAAAGATGGTAACTGGGAAATTAAAAGGAAATGGATAGAAATTTCGGCTCTATTACCTACACAAAACCATGTTGGTTCTGCCACTATTACAGTAAAAACTCATGATGCTCATGGAGTAAGTGTAATTTTAGAAAATAAATGGATGTTAGAAAATTTCTTAGGAAACTCAGGACAACCCCTTCACTCTCGCTATAGACCATTTTATATTGGTAATCCATTAAATCAATCTGAAATTATAGACTTACAAAACTGTCGTTTTAATCTCCCAATTGAAGTTATTCAACAAATTACAGAAGTTGCGGACAATCTTACTATTGCCTATCTTGAAGCGATACAAAAAATTGAAGATAAATGGAAAGCTTATAACTTTCCATTTATTTCATGGCATGGACGAACATATATCGCGTTATGTACATTACCCAAGGAAATTTGGGATTTGATGATTAATTTTACAAATGTTCATGATGTAGACAATGGAAATACTGAATGGCATATGTTTTCAGCATCTCGGAATTTCATACAACTATATACAGGAGAAAAATATAAACCTGTAGAAGATGTTTATCACGGTATGTTTTGGGCAGAAAATATTGAAGATATCAATGATAAAGATGAACTCACCTTGTTATGGGAACCGCCCCTTAGCAAAATTCCTGTATCCGAAAAACAATGGTGGCCTTGTCAAACTTCTTTTGAATGGATAACAGAGAAACTTATTCCTGAAGCTATTAATTGGAATAAAAAGAAGAATTTTTTTTCCTACTTTAGTTACTCAAAAAAAATCAAAAATTTAAAAGATCTAAAGAACTTTGGTTACATGAGGGATATTCGTAAATTTGCGTTACTCAAGGATCATTACTATCGAAGTTTAGGTGTATTAAAAACAATCGAGATCTTGCAAGCTTTCTATATTTCCCCCAAAAGTAGCCGTGCCTATTTCACTATGAATGAGATTTCACAACTATATCTTTGTCTCATTTCTTTAGTCGAAAATGCAAAAGGCTATTTTTCTTATATATCTTCTAAACTTGATTTTTATAATGAAGAATTCGCAAATTTTGAGGAACTTCTTAATGCACTCAGAGGTAGAGTAGAAGAAGAAATCTTTTTAATGAATAATCATGAAATTGAACTTATTTTCAGAGCCATGGGTGAATGTATCTATCGTGATGATTCATGGATAGATATCAAATTAAAAGAGGAAATTTATTTAGCTCTTAAACCTTTTATAGAATTCCATGACCATCAACTACTTATAGATAGATACTCTAGATTTATGTAGATGCTTATGGCTTATTTACCCCATAACAAATACCCATTCTCCTTTGCCTGTCTGTATGCCCAACTTGCAACACTATGTGACCGTTCAATATTAGTTAGAAAACCAAGCTTTGATAACTCGTCCATAATGAGACTATCAAAGTTTTGGTTTCTCTCTTGCCATTGCAATAAAAATTCTTCTGATGCTAAGAAATCACTTTTAGCTAAATTGCATTTTTCATCTGCAAGTACAAAATTATGACCTGTATCTGCTGGGTACATTGCCCAAGGTATAAAATGATCTACAGCCCACTTATTTTGTTTAATTGGCTTTTGGCAGTAGAAACACTTACACATTTGTAGGTCAACTAAAAATTCTCCTACTTGGCGGAGTTGATTTCGACTTGGTTCAAACATGAATGTTGCTAGATCAGGCAAACCATCTAAAACCAATAAATTCCCTCTATTTAACCTTACAAAATCAACCCATTTCTTTTGACATAACTCTTCAATAATTTCACTAAATTGACGCAAGCAATACATGACGTTTGGTAAAAGTATGAGCTGTTTTCGAGAATCTTCTAAACGATATAAAAACTCAACATTTTGGCCTTTAAAATTTTGCAAATAAGTTACAGGCATCCTCTTTACGGTATCAGCCACTTTCTTTTTCAATTGCAGCCAGTACAAATGATCTCGTCTAGCTAAGGCTAGAGATTTATAACTTTGCTGGGCAGTGTGAATTAAGCTAATAATTCCTGCTTGCTTGCCATTATTCTGTTGTAATAGGAACGGTTCATTTTCATTAAAATGGAATGGAAGCGTTTGTTTCCAATATAAATCTATAAATTTCTCAGAAATATCTAAATAATCTAAAGTTAAACTTTCTGCCGTGTCTTTTCCTTGTTCAATTGCCAAACGACAAAGACTCATCAATAAGGCGAGTTTATACGTTGAAGAAAAACTTCCTGAATGTAGTATTTGTTGAATCTGTTTCAAAAACTTGAGCTGTTGCTGTGGTGAAGGTATAAATATTGACATTATTTATTCATTTTTTGAAATACGATATTAAGCCAATCTTCATTATGATCAGGACGTTTATCAATGGTAATCCATTGTTGTAACAGTAAAATATTATCAAACTCTCTTAATAAGTTTCGTATTTGTAATTCATTTAAATCTGTAAAATCCCTGCCATCTTTATGGCGATCTTTTTCACCATATTTAAATGACATATAGCAAATACCATTCATCTTTAACGCTGCCAAAATTTTACCTATTACTTCAGGTAATCGTTTTCTTTCGCAATGCAGTAATGAAGCACATGCCCAAATGCCATCATACAGATTTAAGTCAGACAACTCATAGAAACTTTCAAATCGTACATCTATTCCAACTAATTTGCTGGCTTTATCCACTAACTTTTTTGAATAATCTGTTGCTACAACTTGATAGCCTTTATTCTTAAAAGCCAAAGTATCTCTACCTGAACCACAGCCCAAATCAAGTATCAATGCATTGTCTGGTAAATATCTTAAAAAGGATTGATATAAACTCTCCATATCTATTTGAAAAGTAGATTCAAAAAATTCTACTGCATTGATATCGTAATAATTCAAGTTTAGTTTCATCATTATATTTGGTAATTTTCCAATTCTACCAAATATAACAAAGCTATTACTCCCTCTATTCGTGACTTTTCAACTGACGGCCCTCACTCCATTGATGTATCTTCACCCTACTAAGACCAAAATAAAATGATTACCCCTCAAACTGACTTTAATCCTTTTATTTTAAACCTGCCCAAACAAAACCCTTTTCAACCCACACATTTGACTAAAAGCGCCTGCACTATTATCCTTTGCCTGCTGACCTACATTGTCAGTCGGTTTTGACAGACCGCTCTACAAAAGGCGCACAACAACATTGTTCTAGTTTTGTGCGTTCTCTTAAGTCACACCTCTATGGTGAGGCTAGGAGGGGCACGCTTGCGTGCGCTGGTTTCCTTTTGTACCAGTCTGTCAACCCGTCTAGTCTTGCCTCCATTATTTGACAGTAAGTTGGTAAGACTCTTTCTAAATCAAAAGGAGTCAACCATGACTAAGCATTTTTTACTTTTATTCTTTTCTCTAAAGCCATATTGGGAACCTCCCTGTTTTTGGCAAAAATCATAGATTTCATTTCAGATTAAATTGATCTAAAGACTTATAGGTACTTTGGACTGCCTACACATGTCTTTAATTGATCACTTTGCTGAATTCAGCTATTTCAAAATAATCAAAACAATAAATGGGAGAGAGTCATGAAAACTCTAACTTCAATTTTAATCATCAGTTGCTTACTACTGACACTGGGTTGCACCAGCAAGTCAGAGCGAGAATTTATCAGCGGTTGCCAATCCACAGGCATGGAACGTAGTGCATGCAAATGTGCCTACAAAAAACTCGAAAGCAAATATGGAGAAGAAGGTTTAAAGAACAATCTTTACACACTGAGCCAGACTGAATCATTTCAATACGACTTGATGCAAAGTGGCCTGCAATGCATGAGGGAATAAGCCATGAGAGCCATTGCAGGAATCATTTGTGTGATTGTGATCATCTGTTTTCTCGGCCTACCGTTTATTGGCTTGATGATCTTTTTTGGACTGTTCTACCTACTTCTTAAATTTGCACTTGGGGGAAAATAAATGAATACATCAATTAAATCTTGGCTAATCAGAGCTTACTTTATTATCGGGTTGCTGTTTGCCATCTATCAAAACTTTTGGGGCCAACAAAGCTATAAATCATTTGCCTATCACTTAGGTCAAGGCATCGTTTGGCCTGCGGTGATGTTCCCATCTGTGGGTAAATTCATTGGTGGAGTACTTATTCTTGTAATCATCGGTGGCTTAGTCCTTCGGTCTAAATAAATTCCAATCTAAAAATATTTATAGGATCTTCTCATGAAAAAATTCACATTAATGGCATTCATACTGTGCATGTATTCCACATCTCAAGCAGCACCCAATATCTGGCAAGATAATTTTGCACAAGGCTTTAGTTTGTATTCCCTCCAAAATAGTCAAAATCAAAAATTGACCATTTCATGCAACAGTGGCGGTGTTTTAAACGTTGATCACTCAGTGGAACTCTCAACGGGAAGTAAAGCGTATGCAAGCTTTAACAAGCAATCATCTTTCAGCTTTATCATTGATGGAAAATCACTTGAAGTGCCCAATGAAACACAATCCAGACTGAATGGAAATGATTGGGATAAACTTATCGCTCATCTAGGAAAAGCCAAAAAAATTGATGTTTTTATTAACAATAAAAAAATGGCTTCGTTCATACCTACAAAAGCTAATAAAGCTTTTGCTAAAGAACTAGTTGAGACTTGTGCTTCGCTATAATTCTCAAATTTTTAATCGTTGCGCTCATTCTATTATTGCTTATATCCATGATCAAAAAAGAAATAGGCATACCTAGGCTTTAAAACCTAGGTAGCTCCACCTAAGAACGATACTGAGTCATCCACGGCAAAAACCTCAACATTATGAGTTATTACAACTGCTTATTTATTTCTGTATATGAATGGGTTGCTTATTTTCTTCATGATGTGTGAAACATTTTGTTCGTTCTAAATGAGTTTCAACGTGATCTAACTTTATAGAATATCAAAAGAATAATTACATGAAAAATCATCTGCAACTTATCTTCAATGTGATCATTATTATTGCCCTCAGTTTGTCGCCTAGTAATTTAACGCAGTGCATCTTAGTTCCCACTAAACTTCCTAAGTAGTAGCCTGATCATTTTTCTATATCATCCGACCTAAATGCTTTACTTTATCGAGTAGCACATTACGTTTCATCGAACTTATTTCAGTATCTTTCCATGATTTTCCATTCTTCCTTTGTGGAATAATCGAAACAATATTAACAGCAATATAATGTATTTAAAAATCAATCTAAAATAGGAATAAATAATAAAAGCTACCTAAGAATTCCAATAATTTAAAAATCTAATATCCAATTAATTTCTAATTTAAATCTACAACAATTCACTCCTATGTTTTTCTGACAAACAACTCTCTTGATAATCCATTATTTTAGAATTTCCTTCTAAAAACAATTTTATTTTTTTATAATCTAAATCCTTATTAATGTTTAATGAATAATAACTACCACCAAAAAACCCAACCCAGTTTATACTGTACCCCTCGATTTCTTTTAAAATTTTCTGCACAATTATAGGATCATAATTAAAGAAGACGATTCTTATAGTAGAGTTCTCTGATGTCTCTAATAAATCCTCAAAATATAGTTGTTCATCATCTAACTTTTCTACCAAAAGAATATCACCTAAAGCCAAATTAGGTGCATACAAAGGAATATTTTCAATAACATATTTATCCAAACCAATCTTACGACCAAATACAATCTCTTTAGATAAAATATTATCCATATTATAATAAGGAACTATAATTTTTTCTACACTCATCTAATCAGACTCAATTAATTTAAAAATCCATTAAAAATAAAACCGATAAAATAAAAATTTTATTCTAGAATATTTATTCTATTAAAATTGAACACCATTTCAAATAATAATTATCAGCAACTTCATTCGGGAACCGACTTGTAAATTATACAAATCGGTTTCTATTTATCTAACACCTCAACTATAAGTTTTGGACTGTGTTGAAAGCATAGAACTTGTCATACCGATTGGCGTTACGGATATGCTGGTCGGTTTCTATTTATATAGCGCCCAACTACTCATCGCAAACAGCTTTTGATAAAAACATTTCACTGAACCTCAGCACAGTAAAACTAATAATAGATCTATATAAAAACTATTTGTTTCAAGCTATAACATTGTTTAATACTTTTCAGCTTATCTGAACTTGAGCGCTAACATGATCGCCAGCTTGAGCGGTAACATGATCGCTCGGAGTAGCGCTGGAAATTCTATAAGATAACCAAACCCTCTATTTAACCATAACCCTATAGTTGAAATAAAAAGCAATCCTTTATCTCGTCTCAGTTGGCATCACAACATCCGCAGACTGACACACCTCTTGCCACTTAATTTTAAAATCATCAATGGCTTTTTGTCGGGTTAAAGGTATCTGATAAATCGGTACACCCTTTGCATCGTCAATCATACCTTTTAACAATACCTGTTCTTTTGCAGACAATGCTTCAGGATTAAAATCAACATCATCTAGCGATAAACCGTTTTGACGTAACTGCATTAACATTTCGGAGGTCTGTTCAAGTAACTGACATTCTTTAGGAGCTTCAGCATGTGCGACAGAAACCAATAATAATAAAATACTGAATCGTTTCATTCTCAATTGTTCTAGTTTTTACTTAGCTTAGTTATACGATATTTGAGCTATTTTTTGAAGCAAATAGATACATATCCACTCAACTAAAAAGACAATTGACTATTTCAATTCCAACTTTCTTGAATTAGTATCAAGTGAAAAGAACTTCTAGCACGATTCAAAGGAGGTGAAATACAAAATAAAAATCATATAGATGTAACGTTCTCTTAAGATAATCATGATGCGGTACTTATTAGCGATTCAAACAAGTTAAAAGCATAAAACTGCTATTCGGGAGTGACAATGAATAACAGCGCCAATTATGTAAGACAAGTCAAAAATGCTAAACGTGGTGGATACACCCCAACTATTGCCAAAGATATAAATAAGCATAAAATTCAGAAAGCTATCCAATTGATTGAGCAATGGAGAAAACTCGCAAACGAATTGAAACCCCAAATGCAAATAGATATGGCAATCACCCTAGAAGAATGCGCACAAGATCTGGATCATATTTTAAGGAGAAAATAAGTCTATATTCAAAACTGATAAAGATTTATTGATTTAACCCCAAATACTCAAGGCTTACCCCTCCGTAAGCCTTTTTAGTCGGAAGATTAAAGCGATTACTAATCGTTGCTCTAGTTGTCATTACTCTAATTGCCGTTACTCTAGCTATCTTTGCTATTTTGGCTGCCTGCAAATTAAAAGCGATAAAATCCTTTGCTCTCTAAAAATCTAAGCATTCATAGCACACGACATTATCAGCTTCTGACCAATACCCGATCGCTAAGACTATAAATATTAAAGATTATTCAATTGTTTATTTTTTGGCTTGCAATCTTATAAATATTCTGTAAAATTCTCGCCACGTTGCCGGCATAGCTCAGTTGGTAGAGCAACTGACTTGTAATCAGTAGGTCCACAGTTCGAATCCGTGTGCCGGCACCATTTTTACTTAGCCTCGCTTTTTAGTGAGGCTTTGTTGTTTTTGGCTTAGGCATTTACTTATAATTTTTTGATCTGCTTGATCTCATCACAAATAATAAAAATTATGTTTTGACCGCGCTGAGCTGTATATATCGAACAATTCCCTCTTCAAATAACCTTTGACAAAGTTTTGCGGTCATTTGAATTTTGATTTGATCTAACCCTCCACGCTCCGTTTTCGCTCGTGTCACAATATATTGACTAAAACCAGCCAATACTGCTGTAGAGAGATCTTCTAGCGCGATTTGTTCAAGACCATGCCGTTGCAGTGCATGATTGATTTGGGTCGTGGTCATCAGTGATTTTAAATCGACATCAGCGGCTTTAAGTAGCCATTTGTATTTCATTTTTTGTTTTGAATTTAAAACTGTGTCTGAAAGCATCAACGTATGAAAACCCAAACGACCTTTTGAATTTAAAATTGGGACGACTGAATTTAAAAATAAATTTAAATCGCTGTGGTAAGCCGCATCAATACACAACACCACATCAAAAGGTTGCGTAAATAAAAGCGCATTTAAATTTAAAAAAGATTGGCAGTGAATCGCCTTAATCTGCGGGAGTTGGTTTTGAATTTTATCAACACACTGTTGTTGTAACTCAACCGCCTCTAAATCTTGAATTTGATAGTGTTCTAACCAGTATTTTAAACTGGCACCCTGACCACAGCCTAGGTCCATTACCCGATCATGTTGTGTAAGCTGTACAGCTTGTGCAAGTCGTTCAGCAAGTTGCTGACAGGCTTGAGGGTAAGAGGATGTAGCCTTATCCCAATACCCTAAGTTGGTCCAAGCACACTCAGCAGAATCTCCTAACATTTTTGCATCGATTGCATATTTATGTTTTGGAAGTTTTTGCTGAATCGCTTGAAGCCATTTCATTTTAAATCATTCACTTATTCAGTTATGAATTCACTGGGCTTTAATAGCCAAGTTGCGGAGCCACCTCAACTTTAGGTTTTAATCCAACAAATGGCAATGGTGCACCAAAAATTTCTGCGATATGCATTGCAGAAGTTACCGCAGATTCAAGAATGGGCAAACCATCACATGACCATGAGCCACAATAGAATACTTTCCGATTAGCAACTTTATGACGCGCTTGCAATTCGATGTTTAAAGCCACCGTTTCAGAATCCACCACAGCACGCGTTAAAGTCACTGTAGAAATGACTTTCTTCGGATCGATGCTGGTCACAGGACGCCATGTTTGGAACACTGGAGATTTACCCACCAGACTTGGTTCAATCGAGTTCAGCCAAACTGTGAATTGTTGTTTGGTAAATTTACGATCCATCATATAGCTCAACACAGCCCAATCTTTACGATTTGGCGGCATCACAGATGCATCGGTATGCATAACCAATTCGCCTTGCTCAAACTTAAATTTTTGTAATAAAGCAATATCATCAGCAAATTGTTGTTTATTTAAAAAGTTTTCTAATTTATTGGTCGGTGTTGCAACCACTACACGGTCAAATTGAAATTGTTCACCTTGTGCATTTTCAACCAGAACAGCATTACCCTGTTCCTCAACTTTGGTAATTTCAGAACCGCTATGAATATCAATACCTTCAATCAATTTATCGACAAAAGCAGGTGTTCCACCATGTAAACGCAATAAAGCATCACCATCGGTTAATTGCTTTAAAAAGATTAAGAGCGGTTTTGCTGGCCATTCACCAATAGTTTTAGGGTCACAGGTGCAAATGGTATAAAGCACAGGCATTACTGCACCGTGCCAAAATACTTCTTCAATGTCATTGTGATTGATAAAATCAGCAAGGGTAATGTCTTGATTTTTAGATTTAAAAAATTGAGAAATGGCGGTTTTAAGCTGCAACATCCCTTTGACTAAACGCCAACCATACTGCTTAATCCCTTTACGGTTATTGATAATGGGGAAATTACCAATACGGGTACGTGATGTGGTCAACCAAGTTTCTGTTTTGTCTTCAAATAACCAACTGCATGCCATAAAGGTACGCACTGGAAAGGTTTTTATGCCAAGGTGTGTTGCAAGGCTCAGTGTATTTTTCCATAAATGCTGATTCATCACGCGCAAAGGTGCATCAATTAGACCACCTTCAAACTCAATGCTGTGACTATCCATACCACGACCAGGTAATGCTTCGAAGATGGTAATGTTATGACCTGCATCTTTAAGAATTCTTGCGGTGGCCAGGCCAGCCATACCACTACCAATCACTGCAATATCCAAAGTTATTATCCGTGCGTAACCATTTTTTTTATTATGAGCTATAGCCGATTAAATCGCGGTATTAAAAAGTTCCAGTTTTAACTTTTTTTGTTGGAAATTTTTTAGGAAAAATCTCCATTCCTCGATGTCTATTTAATTTTAGTGGTTTTAGACCAAGCTCCTGTGCGACACCCTGCTTATACTTGATTGATATTTATATATATAAAAAAATACTGTTAAAAACATACAGATAATTTAACTATTTATTAAAAAAACATTTACAAATGCCAATTTATTAATTATTATTTACAGCATAAAAACGATAAATAATTCACATTTACAATAAAAACAAATAATTATGACAACACACACAATAAAAGAAACTACAGCATAAAAAGGATCTCTATAGTGTGGAATAGAGATCCTTTTTTTTACTTTGAATTTGCTTTTTAAGCAGATCAATTGCACCACTTGTAAAATGACAGCATACAAAAAAATACTGAAACAACGGATATAAATTAACCAAATGAAATATATTGTGCTTTACTTCACATTTTTAATTAATTATGATGCGCGAATAACAAAACAACCCAATCAAAACAAGACATAATCATCTAAAGAAAAAAACTACAGCGTAAGAGAGCTTCTGTTCGATAAGAGCAAAGCTCTTTTCTTTTTTTAAATTTCTGACTTTTTTGGTGCTAAAAATTTTACATATAAAAAAAGCGGATTTTACAATCCGCTTTTTGACTTCTCGATATCTCATACATAGCTGAACTCATAGACTAAAGACATGCAAGCTATCCGTTATACACAAATACCTATCATCAAAATCAACTAAGCTTCCGCTACAATTTCACCAAATTTGCCATTATTGAAATCGTTAAACGCTTGCACGATTTCTTCTTTGCTATTCATCACAAATGGACCATAGCCTTGAATTGGCTCATTCAGTGGTTTACCTGTAAGGACCAAAAACTTAGCATCTTGCACTGCTTCAAGTTGAATTGCTGCATCGCCATCTTTTTCAAACATGACAATCGAGCTATCAAGTACCTTTTGTGTGCCATTGAGCAGCATTTCACCTTCGAGTACAACCACCAAAGTATTGTGGTCAACAGGTACATGAATAATTTGCTCATGACCCGCTTTAAGCTGACCATCCCAAACATTGACCGGACTAAAGGTTGAAGCAGCGCCTTGTTGTTCAGCGTATTTCCCAGCAACCACACGTAAGTGGCCTGCATCGTCATCAAAATGAATCACAGGAATATCTTGCGCAGAAATTGCTTGATACTTAGGTTGGGTCATTTTATCGGCCGCAGGTAAATTCACCCAAAGCTGAACCATTTCAAAGATTCCACCTTTTTCAGTGAATTCATGTGAATGGAATTCTTCATGAACCAAGCCTGCGCCCGCAGTCATCCATTGCACATCACCTGTTTTAATGGTTCCACCGCCACCATGGGAGTCTTTATGAGTAACTTCACCTTGATAGGCGAGTGTCACTGTTTCAAAACCACGATGTGGATGTGAACCTACACCGTGCTGTTCATGGCTAGGTGCAAAGGTATAAGGCGCTGCATAATCCAATAATAAAAAAGGACTAATCGCTTGACCTAAACGATCATAAGAAAACAAGTTTTTTACAGGAAAGCCATCACCGACCCAATGCATATTTTGATTGCGGTATACACCAATAATTCTTTTCATCTCAATACTCCTATCTCTAGGCTTTAATATGAATCCATTTTAGGTTTTTTAAAGTGATCAATACAGCAATCTACCAATACGCTGAATCCCAAATATAGGATATTCAATAGCGACGGCACAGCGTAGTTTTTAATCAATCATCTTATTTATGAGATTATTAATCTCAGTTTATAGGCTTAATTATCATGATTAAGCCACGTAACATGAAATCCATGCAAAATAATTTGTTTTGTATTTAAGCACAATTTAAATTTTAGTGACTTCAAGGATATAAAAAATGGGAAAACCTTACGTTCGTTTAAACAAAGATGATGCTGCGGTATTGTTAGTCGATCATCAAACTGGATTACTTTCTTTAGTCCGCGACATTGACCCAGATAAGTTTAAAAACAATGTTCTGGCACTGGCTGCGGCGGCTCAATATTTTAACCTTCCCACCATTCTGACCACCAGTTTTGAAGATGGCCCCAATGGTCCACTGGTCCCTGAGTTAAAAGCGCTTTTTCCAGATGCGCCGTATATCGCTCGCCCTGGTCAAATTAATGCTTGGGACAATGAAGACTTTGTCAAAGCGGTAAAAGCAACAGGTAAAAAACAACTGATTATTGCGGGTGTTGTCACCGAGGTTTGTGTTGCCTTTCCTGCACTTTCTGCCCTTGAAGAAGACTTTGAGGTCTTTGTGATCACTGATGCTTCAGGAACATTTAACCCGCTGACACGTGACTCAGCGTGGGACCGTATGAGCAATGCAGGTGCACAATTAATGACTTGGTTTGGTGCCTCATGTGAGCTACATCGCGATTGGCGTAATGATATTGAAGGTTTAGGTACGCTATTTGGTAACCATATCCCTGACTATCGTAATCTGATCAACAGCTACACACAAAACACTTCTCAAAAATAAGACAATCGTTGTCGCGAGGAATTTAAGTCTTTGCATTCCTCGCTTTTGTTTGTGCATTTTATTTGTACAAATTTTAAAATATTTTCCTATTAATGATACTATTTTATCATCAACACACCTGAGATGAAGCTGTGCACTCTTTTGATGACTACTATTATTTCTATCTGGTGGTAAAACATGGTGGATTTAGTGCTGCGAGTGAAGCCAGTAATATCACCAAGTCTAAACTGAGCCGACGTATTCTGGATTTAGAAGCCAAATTTAATGTGACTCTGATTCAACGCTCGACACGGCATTTTAAAGTCACACCACTAGGACAAGAATTCTTTGAGGAATGTGCAAAGATTATTGAACAGGCAGATAATGCTCAGAATGTCTTATTAAAACAAGAAATTGAATTACAGGGACTAATTAAAATTAGTTGCCCACCGGTGATGATGGAACATCAAATTCGACCGATTCTAAATCAGTTTTTAAAAAAATATCCCAAAGTTCGGGTTGAATTAGCACTCACCAGTCGACGTATCGATGTGCTGCATGATGATATTGATTTGGCCATTCGTACTAACTTTTCAAGCAATGAAGACTCCAGCATTATCGTTAGAGATGTGATTAAAACCACGCACTGTTTAGTGATTAGTCCTGAACTTTTAGGCGATCGTGAAATTCAACATGTCACAGAACTTTGTGAATTTCCAACCATTGTATTAGGTACAGATAAACAAAACTATCATTGGCATTTACATCATATTCAGCAACGTGAAGAAATTGATATTCCGTTACAGCCTCGGGTCAAAAGCAATGACTTAATGGGCGCGTATTATGCGGTACTCGATGGCTTAGGTATTGCTGATCTTCCCTATTTAACGGTAGAACGAGACATTGCTTCAGGACGTTTAATCCATCTGTTACCAGAGTGGTGTTCCAATATCGGTGTTGTACAGTTGGTCTATGCATCACGCAAAGGTCAACGCTTAGTCATGGAAAAATTAATTGAAGATTTAGTCGATGGTATTCGTGCCTATGCACCTAAACACGATGGTTATATTTTATAAAGCCAAGCGAACAATAAAAAACCAGAAGTTAAACTTCTGGTTTTTCAATTCTAATCCTAGGCAATGATTAGATTTTACCGATCAAATCAATTGAAGGTGCAAGTGTTGCATCGCCTTCTTTCCATTTTGCAGGACATACTTCGCCTGGGTGTGCGTGTACATATTGTGCTGCTTTCACTTTACGTAGTAATTCTTGTGCATCACGTCCAATGCCACCAGCATTGATTTCAATAATTTGAATTTTACCTTCAGGATCAATCACGAAAGTGCCACGATCTGCAAGGCCTTCAGCTTCAATCAACACTTCAAAGTTTTTTGCCAAAGCCCAAGTTGGATCACCCACCATTGGATATTGGATCTTTTTGATTTCATCTGAGTTGTCATGCCACGCTTTATGAGTAAAGTGTGTATCGGTAGAAACTGAGTAAATTTCTACGTCCATTTTTTGGAATTCAGCATAGTTATCTGCTAGATCGCCTAACTCTGTTGGGCAGACAAAAGTAAAGTCAGCAGGATAGAAAAATACCACAGACCATTTACCCAAGAAGTCTTTTTCAGACACTTCGATAAATTCACCATTTTTATATGCAGTTGCGTTAAATGCTTTAACTTCAGTATTGATCAAACTCATTTGGTCTTCCTTCAATAGGTTTCAGGGATTGCTTATCTGTGAAATCACTATACGAAATATTATTAAATCGGTAAAACTGGAGTTTTTAATAAAAATAATCGGTTTTATAGATTTATTTTTCCAATCTGTTGGCTTGGTTTAATCGAAAATATTATTTCAAACTTTGCTTGACCTTTCGCCTTTTACTCTATAGATTTTCTTTTTGAGTGGACTTTAAAAAATGACGTTCTCAATTCTTTTGGAGCAATTCCAAAACCTTCCTTTTGGTACAGACGCTTTTAAACAACTGAAAATAAACTGTGAATCTCAAATTGCTCATTCTGAGTCTGATTTTGAGAAAACGGCGATTTTTATGATTTATGGTTTTGCCAAAAACTATGTCTTACTTTATGAAGATCAAGCCATTACTGCTGAATTTGCGGCAAAAGCAAAAAACCAATTGCTAGGCTATATGCAGCAACTGGACACAGCAATTCAAACTCAAGATCGTGCGACCATTCTTAATCACTTAGATCAAGTCACAACGCACTATATGCAAAGCTCACGAATTTTTTAATCATAGCATCCATGATTTAACAAGCTTGGTTATTCAACCTTGTTGTTGCTGATATACGCTTTCTAAACTGCACCAAGCCGCATGTGCCAATGCTGCTTGGTAAACTTTTGGCGTAGCTTTCACTTTACCTGACAACCATGCCCGACAATAACTTTCTGTCGATCCAACCATAAATGACAATAATAATTCATGGGGAATGTTCTCGATCACCCCATAATCGGGTTGCTGTTTCATCCAAGCCAATAAGTGCTGATTACGTAAATGATTCTGCTGTTTTAGCTGATCACGCTGAGAACTTTTAGAAATACTAAAATTGGCAGTATATAAAAATCTAGCGAAATCAGGATAATCCATCACCCAGTCTATATAACTTGCTGTCATCACTTGGATACCCTGCTGTAGACTTTGTGCAGACAATAATGCTTGATCACGGCGTTCTGCTTGGTCTTCTATGGCTAAAATATACAGGGCTGCCACTAAACCTTCTTTATTTTTAAAATGGTGATAAATCGCCCCCACACTGGTTTGCGCACGTTCACGGATCATTTCTATTGTTGTTGTTTCAATCCCATATTCTAAAAAACAGGCTAATGCTTCCGTTAAAATCACACGTTTTAATTCTGCACGACGTCCACTATAACGACGTTCCAACAAACTTTGATTATTCATGTACAGCCTTTGATTTTATTTAAGCATTTTCTATATGACATTTTACGCGATTCAAATCGTCTGTCGAGCCAATAACAGAATTTAATTCTGTATTAGAATAATATTCTGTAAGCTAAATAAGGAATACAACAATGAGCCAAACCCTAAAACTGTGGAATAGATTTAAAAATAAGCCTGCTGGCAAATGGACATTTTCAAAATTATTGTGCTTAAAAGCGCCTTATTTCAGCAGTATTTCACCTGTTTTTGAACGACTTGAAGCGAACTATGCTGAAATTAAAATCAAAAAACATCGTGCTGTACTCAATCATATTGGTACAGTCCATGCTATTGCCATGTGTAATATGGCTGAGCTTGCTGGCGGAACCATGACCGACGTAACCGTGCCTTCCACGCACCGTTGGATTCCCAAAGGGATGACGGTTGAATATCTAAAGAAGGCTGAAACTGATTTAATTGCGATTGCCACGCCTGTTGAAAGCAATTTTCAGTGGAATCAAGGTAGTGATTATTTGGTCAATGTGGAGGTTAAAGACACACAAAATAATCTGGTGTTTAAAGCTGTGATTACTATGTGGGTTTCTGCGAAAAAGTGATTGTCTAAAACCAAATCAGGAAGCTCATAAAAAACCCTTTGTTTTCACAAAGGGTTTTGATAAAGCTTGACCGTTCTTATCAATTAAAACGGTAAGTCATCATCCAAATCCGCAGGGGCAGCAGTAGGTGCTGATGGTGCAGCTGCAGGTTTAGGCGATTGAAAACCTTGGTTTACATTGTTTCCGCCATTGCCATAGCCACCTTGTGGATTGGCATTGCCGTAACCACCACCTTGATTACCTTGATTCGCATAACCGCCACCGCCTTGGTTGTTGTTAAAACCACCTTGCTGGTTGTTATTGAAACGTGGTTGGTTATAACCACCATTGTCAGCAGCAGCACCTTCACCTTGTTGACGGTTGTTGTCAAGCATCTGCATTTGTTCGCCACGAATTTCAGTGGTATAGCGCTCTTGACCATTTTGATCCGTCCACTGACGGGTACGTAAAGAACCTTCAATATAAACTTTTGAACCTTTACGTAAATACTGCTGTGCAATCTCACCTAAACGGTTGTGCAATACAATACGATGCCATTCCGTTTGTTCTTTTCTTTCACCGGAATTTTTGTCTGTCCAAGATTCACTTGTCGCAATTGAAAATTGAGTGAGAGAACCCCCATTTGGGAAAGTTTTAGTCTCAGGATCACGACCTAAAGTACCAACTAAAATAACTTTATTTACACCACGCATTAGATGTTATCTTCCTATTCGATTCTATGTTTTACTTTATAAGAGTTATGTTTAAATGGCTACCTCTTTCCCAAACAACTGCGTTAAATGTTGTCGCGCAGCATCATCAATTTGCTGTTTATCAACCTTTATATACGCAACTTGCTGGTCAGACATAACCACAACTTCCTCAATACCACGAATTGACAACAACTGAGAAGTCCAATTATCGGTTTGTTTATCCTCAGGCAATCGTAATACGATTGATGTTAAATATCGTGGTTGAGCTAGCCCAAAACTAATGAGCAACCAAAGTATAGCAATAGCTGATAAGACACTCCAACCCATTGTTGTATTATTGAGCAAAATTAATTGCCCACCGAGCGTCCCGCCAAAAAAAGCCCCTAAAAATTGAGCACTTGCATTAACACCCATCGCTGTTGCTTTGGATTGAATCGGTGCTGCTTTAGACAGCCATGAAGGGAGTAATGCTTCCATGACATTAAAGGCAATAAAGAACAATCCAAGGCCTAACAACAAGATATATTTGGATTCATAACCAAAAATCAGAACGACTAATCCCGCGATAATTCCCGCAATCGCTGTTAGAAAAATGCTGCGCATTTTACGGTATTTTTCAGCCAGAATAATGCTCGGAAATGCAAAGAACAGACTGATGACCAATAAAGGCAAATAAACAATGCCATGTTGCGCCAAAGGGATCCCAGCAAAATTGATCAATTGAGAAGGCACATAAACAAACATTGCGGTAAGCAATAAGTGCAGCGCAAAAACTGAAACATGCAGACGATTCAAATCGCCCATTTTTAAGACTTGTTTGAGCTGATGCAGATAACCTTGTTTAAAGTTTTTATGATGACGTGTGGTTTTAGGCACCATAAACAACATGAGGATTGCCAATAATCCCATGATTGTTGTTACCCAGAATAGTCCTGAAATCCCCACCAAACTGGTGAGCCAAGGCCCTAAACTAAAAGCCACAACAAAAGACAATCCGATACTCATGCCCATCACAGCCATAGCTTTGGTTCGATTCTCTTCACGGGTGACATCCGCCAACAAAGCCATAACAACCGCAGATACAGCGCCAGCGCCAGCAATCGCACGGCCAATAATGACCCCATAAATGGTTTCAGACATTGCCGCAACAGCACCACCCAAAGCAAATAGCAGTAAGCCAAAAACAATCAAAGGTTTACGGCTAAAACGATCTGCCCATAAGCTAAAAGGAATTTGCAGAAGTGCTTGGCTGAGGCCATAGACACCGACCGCTAAACCAATCAAAGCAGGTGTGGCATACTGATAAGACTGACCAACCACCGCAAACACAGGGATAATCATGAACAACCCCAACATGCGTAAAGCAAAAATACTACTTAATGCAAAGGTCGAGCGGCGTTCTAAAGGATTCATCATATCTACTGGCTTATCAAAACTGGCGAGCTAATTATCAAACACATCATCGCATATTGTGGCAACTTTGTGGAAACATTGAGCATAAAAAAGAGCACTGTTAAAGTGCTCTTGTATTGTAATCTCTTTTCTTAAAAAAGGATTAACTCTGTTGTTCAATTCGCTTGTTATATTGAATCGATGCAATCACTGCCCAAACAATAAAAGCAACACCAATCAAACCTGTTACCACCTCAGGTACATGTAAACCTGTACCACTTGCAATCATGATAAATGCCAAAGCACCAATGGCATAATGCGCACCATGCTCAAGGTAGATATAGGCATCAAGTGTACCTTTATCGACCAAGTAAATTGTCATTGAACGAACAAACATCGCACCAATGGCTAAACCAAGCATAATGATGACAACATCAGAGGTAATCGCAAATGCACCGATCACGCCGTCAAAACTAAACGATGCATCTAAGACTTCTAGGTAAATAAAGCCACCAATACCCGCTTTGATCACACCTGTAGGTGCACCATTGGCATCATGACCCACAGCATTGCCGTCTTCATCTACTTCTGGCTCGCCACCCAGTAAATGACTGAGTACTTGTACACCGATATAAATCACGATGCCCCAAATACCTGCCATTGTGACCACAAGGCGTTTCGCTTCATCTACATTTGCAGCCATAATCAGCAATGCCACTAAAGCAAGGAATACCGACATTGCTGGTACATTGGCCAAGTTGGCTAAACGCTTTTCAATCCATTTAAACCAATGGGTATCTTTGCCTTCATCCAAGAAAAAGTTTAAAAATACCAACAACAAGAATGAACCACCAAAAGCGGCAATTTCAGCATGATGTGCCAATAATTTTTCTGAGTATTGAATTGGATCATTTAATGCCATTTTCACAACATCAAACATGCCCATATCCGCTGTGACTGCAACAATCACAACAGGAAATACCAGTCGCATACCAAATACAGCAATCAAAATACCAACGGTTAAAAAGATCATTTTCCAAAAATGATCCCAATTACGCAGTACAGATGCATTTACAACAGCATTGTCAAAAGATAGAGACACTTCCATCACAGCAAGAATTGCAGTAATGGTCAGTGCAGATAGCATGGCTTGCACACCTGCATTTGGACCATGGGTAAAGCCCCAATATGCAGAGATTGCCAAACACACGATCGTAAAAAATATTGAGAAACCAAAATGTTTCATCATGAGAATTCGACCTACGGAGAATAGTTTTTGAATCAGAAAACTGAAATAAAAATCGCGTTTTTAATGCGCACATTATGACGACTTTTTCACATTTATCCAAAGTTCTTTGTCATATTTTTATGCAAATACAGCCGAATTTTCTGCATTCAAATACCTAAAGCAATTTAGAGTTGCTATAGTCTTGCAAACTGAAATCATTTTAGAACTTGAATCATTGCATAGGAAAATGACATGTCTTTTTCTCAAGACGTATGGCAACGTAATCTTGCTTTATATAACAAAACTTTAGCGCTTCCATTTAACCAAGAACTTGCGACAGGCTCATTAAACAAAGAAGCTTTTTGTCATTATGTGATTCAGGATGCGCATTATCTGGTGGCTTATGGTCGTGCATTGGCTGTCTGTGGTGCAAAAGCATTTGATGCTGACGATATCATCCAATTTACCCAAGGTGCGAAAGAAGCGATTGTGGTTGAACGTAGCCTACACGATGGATTTATGAAAGATTTTGGGATTAGCAAAGCTGACTTTGAGAATACCCCGCTTACCCTTGCCTGCCATCACTACACTGCTTTTTTAACTGCGACGGCTTGGTCTGAAAGCTATCCTGTGGTTTTGGCTTCGTTACTGCCTTGCTTCTGGATTTATGCAGAAGTTGGAAAAGATATTGTGAGTAAATCTATTGCCAATAATCCATATCAAGCATGGATCGATACCTATTCAGGTGAAGAGTTTAACGAAGCAGTTAAAAATGTTTTAGCGACGATTGACCGTATTGCAGAACATTGCGATGCAGATACCCTTGAGAAAATGCATAAAGCCTATACCAAAGGCGCTGAATTAGAATGGTTGTTCTGGGATAGCGCTTATCATCAAAGACAGTGGTTGGGCTTAGATCAGTAATTTATAGATTCAATACTTTCCCACTATCTCTTATTACATATAGTGATTTAAGGATAGTGGGCGTTGGAAACATAAATAAAATACTGCTAAAAAGAATCAAACTAATAATTTAATGAGAGCTACAAACATAGCCGTGTTACATATACTGAAATGGTTGTAATGTTTAAGTTTGAGCCTTAGTTAAGAAAAATAAAATTATGAAAGAATAATCAGAAAAGAATGAATTTATTAAAAAAATATAAACCAATAAAAAGCTGTTTTTGATTCTAGACAAAAAATGTATAAAATAACATTTTAGAAAAACTTCCCATATAATTTAATAATACTGGATAATCAAAAATGAACGCATTTATAACTTTAGGCGCAAAGACTGACCATGGTGGCATTGTTGTTGAAGTGGATAATTCATTTATTATAGATGGTAAAGCTATTCATCTTGAGGGCATGAAACACTTTTGTCCAAAATGTAAAGTGATGGCCAGCGCAATATCATTAGGTAAGGGTTTCGTTGTTGTTGGTACAAGAACAGCAATAATGGCTGGAGATAAGACGACATGTGGCGCTACTTTCTTCCCAAATCAAAGTCTTGCCGTTCGTGAAAGCGGTAAAGATATTAGCAGAAGTAATACTAAGAACTCAGCATTTACAAACAATAATTTTGCAAAAGTATTCGATGAGCAGATAGTTGCTATAGATCATGAAGGTAATTTTATACCTGACACAGCTTATTACATCAAATCAAAAGATGGACAAATATTTAAGGGATACACTGATTATGAAGGAAAAACTCCACGTATAATTACAAATACAGCAAATGATCTAGAAATATGGCTGGGCGATGATGCTGAATTTATGATGGAGAACCATAACAATGGTTAATCCAACAGGTACAGCTAATACGAATCAAAAACCGGGGTCAACTCAAAACATTAAAGTAGATCGAAAAAATAGAATTATTGTTTGGGGCGGGGCTTACAGTACAAGTGATATAAACACGTTTAAAGCTACTGCTAATAACTTACAAAGGATGTATAAAGCTCGGGATGGAAGTAAATATAATATATTTATTCGCGAAATAAAAATATATCAGGATCTCATAGACTTAATTAATAGGCAGCCTGAAAATAGTATTAAATCATTAGATATTTTTACACATGGTGGTCAAAACCATTTGTGGATGGTTTCCGTAAGAGAGTCTGATACTGATAATGACCGAATTAAATGGAGTATTTATGATCTAAAATGGATTAGAGGACTGTTTAAAAGTGCAAATTTTGGTGTAAGTGACCTTAAAAAGATTAATTTTAAAGGTTTTATGAATGATGCCAAAATTGAAATACAGGGTTGCAATACCGCAGAAGACCCACACGATTCTAATAACTTATCTGCCGCATTTTCTAGGTATTTATATAATGCAGGAAAAATAAAGTCGTATGTCATTGGGCATACGACTCAGTCAAACCCACGAATTAATGGCTCTTCAACAAAAATTAGTGAGCAAAGTTATATGTGGATGCGTAGAGTTGTTTATCGAAATGGTCATTTAATTTTAGATACGAAAGATAAAGGCTTTTTAGATAGTAAAATTAAATAATAGGTTGAGATATGTTAGGAAAATACACTTATGAAATCTTTTTAATTTCAGGATACTTGAGCCTTTTTTTTCTAGTATTCACTATTCTTGTTTTAAGCTTTCCAGGATTTTTTAGATTAATACCAATATTTAAGCGTGTGAATAGAAAGACCTCAATGTGGTTGTTTTTCATTGCTGGAATATTTTTTCTCTTGTGTCAGCTCGCAATCCCTGAGGGATTTCCTTAATAAGAAATAGGATGCTGTAAGTCTTTATATTTATTTAATTTCTAAAAGTGTCATCTTCAAAAAATAAAAAAGAGTGCCAAAGCACTCTTTCACTCGCAACAGAATACATTAAACCGCTATTTTAAGTTAATCTGATAAATTGCTGTACTGCCACTGACTTCATTACCCACAATCAACATAGGCTTTGCATTTGGTGAATCTTTGGCAGAGACAAACGTCAGTCCTTCAGGACCTAAATCACTTTTCTCAATCAGAATCTGCTTGCCATCCTTGTTTAAGATTGGCTGACCTTTGGCATCTTTATAAACCTGATCCTGTTTAAAGGTACGATTATTAAAATACTGTATAAAAACAGGCTTTTGTGGATTACTAATATCATAAACCATAATCCCACTTTGGCGCTCTAAGCCGATAAAGGCAAAGGTTTTTTTACCAATTGTACCCAGCGCTAAACCTTCAGGCTCAGGCCCTTTATTGTCACTTCGGTCATCAAAAGCCGCCGCTTCATGATCACTATTAAAATAATTTGGAAATAGCTCAGCAACTTTACGCTCAAATTCACTGCCTGAATCCCAAACTAACTTGCCTTGTGCATCCCAAATACTGAAAGAACGCGCGCCATAGCTATAAAGTTTGCTATAGGTCAATAATCCATTGGCATCCAATTTTGGTGAGCCATCCGTGTTGGTTTGATAACCCATATTCCAAGCAATGTTTAAACGTCCTAATTGTGTATCATCACGGCACATGCCTGGATCAGTCGCTGTTGCACCACAATAGGCAAAAACTGTTGCATCTAGTTTGGCCCCTTTTACACCCGCAACAAGATTAGTCAAATGAGCAGGATAATCGCCTTTATTATTGAAACCTTTGACGTTGAATAAATGCTTCATTCGAATTGCTTCTGTAAAACCTTTACTTTGATCTCCAGCATAATATGCAGTTGAGTCTTTTAGCCACTCACGTGAATCACCTTCATTGGCGGTGACCAAATAACTTGCCCCATTGACTTGATAATGGGCAATTGAATCAGGTTGATACATCCCCACCAAACCTGGCCAAGTTTGGATATTAATTTTTCCATCTTTATCACTGACATCTAGCGCATTATTGGCAAGCCCATGATCTTTATAACCTAATGGAAAAATATCAGTCACTTTTTTAGCAACGATATCAATTTTGGCAATGGCATTATTTTCTTGTAAGGTCGCCCAAGCGGTTTTCCCATCATTGCTGATGGTGATGTACTCTGGCTCTAGATCTTGTGCAACTGTCGCTTTAGGACCAAAAATACGTACACCCGATTTAATCAAATCGGCTTTTTTATCATTAAACGCTTTAAAATCAGCAAGGCTGGCGGTTGGTCGTTGAATATTGCTGATATCAATAATGCTGATTGAACCTTCAGGATCAATACTATAGTCATCATTGGGTTCAGCTTCATTTGCCACCAAAACAGTTTTACCATCGGGGCTAAATGTCAGCATATCAGGTAAAGCACCAACTTCGACTGTACTGATCAATTTCAAATCTTTGGCATTAAAAAAAGCCACAATCCCCTTATCTGTTTTTTGTTTGGCTTGAACAGCAAGTGCCACAATGCCATTTTTAATCGCAACTGAATTTACTTCTGAATCAGCTAAAGCTTCACGGGCCGAAAGCTCACCAATATGCACAGGCGTTTCGGGTTTAGACACATCTAACACATCAACCAAACCCTTTTTGGCATTGACCACAAATACCCGTTTTGTTGTTGCATCATATGCCGGAATCTCTGCTGCACTTTCAGCAAAAATACCCGTTTCATAACGCCCCAATAAGCTTAAATTAATGCTTTCAGGGGTGGCTTCTTCAACCGTTGGCGCTGTTGTTTTATTATCATCATTACATGCCACTAAGCCAACAGAAAGCATTGCTAAACACAATGCAGAAACTTTTATGTTCATAAACAGCCCATTTTTTGTTTAATTTGGCTTAATGTATTCATCACGGGTGTAAGTTCCATGACAAGCAGATTACAGTTTTATGGCAATTTCTTGAACATTCAATTGGATACTGCGCCTGATTCAATATAAAGCAACGATTTCATACAGATTTAGTCAGATGATTGTTTTAAAATATTCACAAAATGGGATTATTTAAGTTCTATGATGACTACGCCATCGCACAGTAAACTCCAACCTAAATTCTATTTATTGGTTTTTTTAGTTTCGATCGGCTTTTTCATGCAAGGCTTAGATACCACGATTATCAATACCGCTTTGCCTGCTATGGCAGAAAGCCTGCAAGAAAATCCATTAAAAATGCATGGCATCGTGATTAGCTATGTCTTGGCAGTTGCTGCGTGTATTCCTTTAAGCGGTTGGTTGGCAGATCGCTTTGGGGTACGAAATGTTTTCTTTGCAGCGATCGTAATTTTTACCGCTGCCTCATTGGGCTGTGCACTGTCCAATGACTTCAATCTACTTATTGTATTTCGAGTTATTCAAGGTATCGGTGGCGCATTACTGGTTCCAGTCGGGCGACTCGCTATGTTAAAAATCATCCCTCGTGAGCAGTTTCTTTCTGCAATGAGTTTGATGAGCTTGGCGGGATTACTCGGTCCATTAATGGGCCCGATCTTAGGCGGTTGGTTGGTCGAATATGCCTCTTGGCACTGGATTTTTTTGATTAATTTACCCATCGGTATTTTAGGCACTTTTGTCACATTTAAAGCCATGCCCAATGTGGCTGAAGCATCGGTAAAATCCTTTGATTTCAGTGGCTTTATCCTATTGGCAATTGCAATGGTGGGCATGGCTTTAGGGATTGAAAATATTGCCAGCAATGAAATCTCCAGAAAACTGAGCTTAGGCTTACTTTTCGCTGGGATAATCTCAGCATTGGTCTATGCCTATCATGCCCATACCCATAAAAATGCATTGTTTCGTAGTCGGCTGTTTAAAAATAAAATCTATACCATCGGTGTACTCGGTAATTTCTTTGCGCGCTTTGGTGGAAATGCGGTTCCCTTTATTTTGCCACTGATGCTTCAAGTCGCCTTTAAAATGGAACCTTTTATGACTGGGGTAATGATGACCCCGATTGTACTCGGTTCATTATTTTCTAAACCCATCATTCGCCCGATTCTACAACGTACTGGTTATCGTCCATTTCTACTGGTCAATACCTTATTGATCGGTGCATGTATTGCCAGTTTTGCCTTACATACAGCAGATACCCCGACATGGTTAGGTGTAGTGCATTTCTTTATTTTTGGTGTACTCAACTCATTACAGTTTGTGACCATGAATACCCTTACGCTTAAAGATCTCCCACAACAGGATGCCAGTAGTGGGAATAGCTTTTTATCGATGATTATGATGTTATCAATGAGTATTGGGATTGCTTTGGCAGGTACTTTACTCAATACATTTACAGGCTATTTTAGTGAAGCGCATATTACACAAGCATTTCACTATACCCTGATTTGCTTAGGTGCGATTAACATCATTACGGCGTTGATATTCTTTCAAATACCCAAAGATGCGCAAATTTAAGTGTTTCAATTTTTATTCAGCCATCGTTTTTTAGAACCAAAGCACGTTAAACTGATCCATCTGGATATTTAGAAAAACCATGTCAAAATACGCTGCGAAAAAACACAAACAGCAAAAAATCACTCGCAATAGCTCAGTTTTAGCGATCGCACTTTTCTGCTGCGTCATACTCGGCACTTTGTTTTTTGTTCATAATAATGCTGCCTTGGCTGAAGCCTATCCGATTAAAGGCTTCGATGTATCACATCATCAAGGTGATATTGATTGGAAAAAAATCTCTCCGCAGCACTATCAGTTTGTCTATCTCAAAGCCACTGAAGGTGGCGATTATCAAGATGATAAGTTTCAGCAGTATTGGTTAGAAGCACGTGAACGTGGTCTGCGCGTGGGGGCTTATCACTTCTTTCGTTTATGTCGTGATGGTGACATTCAAGCACAAAATTTTATCAAAACAGTGCCAAATAAAAGTAATGCCTTGCCCCCTGTGATGGACTTGGAATATGACAGCAGTTGCATAAACACCTATACCAAAGAACAATTAATCAAACACATCAAAAATATGCATGATCAATTGCAAAAGCATTATGGTAAACAACCGATTTTTTATACCTCTAAAATCTTTTACAACATGGTACTCACAGGTGAATTTAAAGATACACCGATTTGGATTCGTGAATATAAAGATAAGCCTGATTTAAAAGACCAACGTGCATGGACATTTTGGCAACAGAGCAACCAAGGCAAAATTCAAGGCATCGAGAAAAATGTCGATTTAAATGTATTTTATGGTGATGCAGAACAATGGCAGCAGTTTTTACAGAAAAATAAGTTGAATTAAGCGTAATCAAGATCATTCATGACATAAGCTGTCGCATATTCTTTACAAAATTCAAATTCATCAATAGAAACAAATCAAGATCGGTTAGAATAATCACACAGCGTTTCAACACTGTGTAATTCATGAGAAAAATCATCCATATTGACATGGATGCATTCTATGCATCTGTAGAGCTACTCGACCGTCCTGAATTAAAGCATCTGCCTGTGGTGATTTCCTCACATCATCCTCGGGCTGTGATTGCTGCTGCATCCTACCCAGCACGTCAGTTTGGATTACGCTCCGCCATGTCGATGTCACAGGCAAAAAAACTCTGCCCTCAAGTCTATGTGATTGAACCGAACTTTGAAAAATATCGCGATGTTTCTGTAAAAATTCATGAAATCTTTCTGAAATACACTGCGCTTATCGAACCTTTATCTTTAGATGAAGCTTATTTAGATGTCACTGAAAATTTACAAAATATTCCCAGTGCCACTGAAGTGGCGGAACGAATTCGAGCTGATATTTTTCAACAAACAGGGCTTACGGCTTCAGCAGGTGTGGCACCGAATAAATTTCTTGCCAAAATTGCCTCAGATTGGAATAAACCCAATGGCATTTGCATCATTAAACCGACCCAAGTTCAACATTTTATCCATGCTTTACCCCTGAAAAAAATTCCCGGTGTCGGTAAAGTCACTCAGGAAAAACTGAAAAGCTTAAACTTAGAGACTTTGGGGGATTTGCAAAAAATTGAAGAAAATATACTGATCCATCATTTTGGCAAATATGGTAGACAGTTGTTTTTATATGCCCAAGGTATTGATGATCGCCCAGTACAAGCCGAACGACAACGTCAGCAAATTTCCAAAGAAACCACATTTGATGATGATCTCAGCCTTGAACAGTGTTCAATCTATTGGGACAATTTAATTGAACGTGTTTGGCTCAGTTTAGAAAAAAAACACATGCAGGCTCGCGGTGTCACCGTTAAGTTAAAACTCAAGAATTTTCAGGTTTTACAGCACAGTAAAAGTTTTAAAAACGCACTTCAATCGCAACAAGAAATGGTTCAGGTCATTCAAATATTATTAAGCGAAATGCAAATTCCTGAGCATTTCCAATTCCGTTTAATCGGAGTGGGTTTGTATCAACTGACAGATCAGCAAGATGAAGCACAATTGTCATTATGGTAAACATAAATGAAAAAGACATGTGCGACTTCAGCTTAAATCTTTTACTTTATATCAGAAATAAAATCGTGAATTAATCTGGCCACTTGATTGGCGTGTACATTGGCCAAATCATGTTCCCCTTGTTCAATGATATGCAATCTGGAATGCTTAATTTTTTCATGCAAATATTTACCCACGCCCACAGGGCTAATGGGATCTGCATCGCCCCAAAGCAACAGGACTGGGCACGCTATTTTGTATAATAAATCATCTAAATGGGATTGATGATCGACAAACCAATTGGGCACTGCAAATGTTTGCTGATAATTCCCTCGCCAATCCGCAACCTGAAAAGGGCTTAAATCAATTCCACCAGAGCTTGCAACCAAAACCAAAGCTTTGATCAATTCAGGTTTTTGTAATGCTGCTTGAACTGCAAAAACACCTCCCATAGATTGAGCAATCACAATACAGGGCTGTTGAATTTGGTCGAGAATATAGCCCTGTAAATCGTCAAAACTATCAATATGCGGATGCTCTGGATACCCAGCAAAACTTGGATAGGCCATCACTGTTTTTTGATGATCGGCTGAAAGCTGCTGCATAACAGGTTGCCAAAACGCTGTACTTCCCGATGCGCCTGGTAAAAAAATTAAATGCATTCAGCCATCACCTTGATATACAAAATTTAATCATCACTCTTTAGTTTAGCGCGTTGAAAAGCAGGACGCTGCTGAATTCGTTCAGCATATGCAGCCAGTCGAGGGGTTTTATTTTTGGTTCGTTGTTGCATGGCAATCACGGGAAAACTCATTTGAATGTCGGCAAAAGAAAACTCACCTGCGGCATAGTCATGTTGACTAAAATAAGCTTCCAAAAAGGCTGCATGTTCTTTTAAACGAGGATTACTAAAGCCGCCACGGACACCTTCTGAAATTTTCTTTGCAATAGGACGAATTAAAAAAGGAACATGTTTTGGCATATTGGTCATGACCAAGGTCATCAACAAATAAGGCATTAAAGAACCCTCGGCATAATGCATCCAGTAGTTATATTGCATTAAGTCTTTAGGGTTCTGAGGCTTAAACTGATTTTTTGTATCATAGGTTGCTTGAAGATAATCTAAAATCACAGCAGATTCTGCAATAGTCAGGTCACCATCGGTCAATACAGGTGACTTTCCAAGCGGATGAACTGCTTTTAACTCAGGGGGTGCAGCAAAAGTAGGCAAGCGTTTATAGTGCTTAATCTGATACTCAAGCCCCAGCTCTTCTAAAGCCCAGATAATACGGAGTGAACGAGATTGATCTAGGTGATGTAATGTAATCATTGTATTGCCTCAGTTTTTATCCTTCGACTATAAATTGATCTCAACTTTTCAACAATTCTATTACTGTATTTAAATCATTTTTTTATCAACTTTGTTTATACTCTAGATTCAATATTGGTTATTCTGAGAATAAAAATGAAGTCACTTATCCCGTTAATTTTCTTCTTTATTTGTTCAAATCTATATGCCTATCAACCCAAGCTTATGTTATTGGGATCTCTTGAAAATAAGGGTGAATCCTTTATTGATGTAAATGCACATCAAAAAATTCGTGATTCGTTTAAGCAAGCTGTCATCTATGAAAAATATGCCAACCCTATTAAAGATGAGCAAGGTGCAACATATCAATCGGTTATTAAACAGCTTATTGTAGATTGCACAGGAAAAACCATCGCCATTCGGGGTGCTGATTACTTTGCAGGAAAAACATCAAACAGTAAATTAGTGAAAAAATTTGATGACATTACCTTGAGCCATGATGGTGAAACGGGAGCAGCTTTTTATTCCTTTGACGACTTAGAGTTTAAAGCCTTGAATCAAGATAAGTTCTATAACAAAATTTATGCAAACACCTGTAAATAAAATAATTTTTGAATAATCTTACTGGCAGAAAAAAAGATATTTTGTTTTTATACAAAATATCTTTTTTACGGATCAGTGACAACGACCATATTTACATGGCGGTTTTTACATAGCCGTTTTTTAAATAATCGTGGTATTGATTTCCACACTACGCAATAAAGTCTTGGTCACTGGGGTTTTTTGGCAAATGTCTAACACTTTTTGATGCAACTCTTCAGACAACGGAGTGGCAAAAGACAAGCGACGCTCGACCCATTCTTTCCCCTCTTTATTGGCATTAAAATCAGCTTCAACTGTAAACTCACCCAAATCAAGCCCTTTGTGTTGAGCATACATACGCAAAGTAATCATGGTACAAGAAATTAAACCTGAACAAATAAAATCATAAGGTGCTAAGCCCTTGTCTTGCCCACCGAATGATTCTGCTTTATCGGTAATCAGTTGATGTTTTCCACTCACCACCTCACCTGACCATGGTTCTGGATAGGTTTTTACCTTTGCATTTGCAATAATTGCCATTTTATTTTCCTTTAATCTTTAAATTTTTAGTGAATGCCAGTTTAAATAAAAACTTGTAAACGCAACACTTGCGCTAAAGGATGATCAAGCACGTCTTTAACGCAAATTATTTAGTTTGAATCCCTGTCTAAAGATCGATAATGCGCAATGCAGCACATCACTTCGATGCTCGCATCTTGTCTGGGAATGCCGGTGCTTCTAAACGTGGACCATCATAATCAGGGATCGTTCCAAAACGGGCATCCTGATTTGCCCATTGTTCTGTTGCCGTTTTTAGTTCTTCCTGTGTTCTGCCCACAAGATTCCACCACAGTAAAATAGGCGACTCAAAAGGTTCACCACCAATCAACAGTAAACGCGAGCCTTTTGGTAATTCAACTTCAATCTGTGAAATTCCAGGTTCTATCACCACCATATTGTCACTATTTAAATCATGACCATTTACTGTTGCTTCACCTTCTAATGCCATAAATCCATATTCAAAATGAGGATTCAGTGGAATACGTGTCTTGGTTGATTCTTTTGCAAAAAAATCGATCCCGACTAATTCCGTATGCACTTTGACAGGAGATTTGGTATTCATGAATTCACCGACTAAAACTGTAAATTCAATATGGTCCTGCTCTACGATGGGTAATTCTGGATAATGATCAAACTGCGGGGCCATATTGATCTTATCATCAGGCAATGCAATCCAAAGCTGTGCAGCATGCATTCTCGTTTCAGTATCGGGAGCAACTTCTGTATGAGAAATTCCATAACCCGCAGTCATCAGATTCACTTGTTTAGGACGAATCAATTGTTTAGAGCCGATGCTGTCTGTATGCATCATCGTCCCTTCGATCATCCAAGTGAAGGTTTGTAATCCAATATGTGGGTGCGGTCCGACATCCAATCCATCTCCCTGAGGAAATACGACTGGGCCAGCGTGATCTAAAAAGCACCATGCGCCAATCATGCGTTTTTGACGACTGGGTAATGCACGTTTAATGACGGTGCCTTTGCCTATTTCTGCTGAACGGATTGGAAAATCTTGAATAAACTGATTCACATATTTTTCACAATCGTCAGAGTTAGAAATCTCGGTATAGTTGGTATTGGTCATTTTGTTATCCTAAATTTGTCCATCAGCTCAGGACGTTATTGCAACATCTACAATTTCATTTTATTTAGCTTATCGGTTTTATATACATCGACCTATAGCTATCTTAATACGCTGAATACCATGAATAGGACAATAATAGTTTGGTTTTTGTTATGCAGTTTCTGATTACAAGATCTGGGAACAATACTTTACCGAGTTGAATATTCACTTTGAAATGTTTATAGGCCTGTCATCGCATCATGATGTCTTCAAAGCCTTGATCGAATTAAGCAGAAGGTGGTGGCGTAAGATCTACAAATAAGCCTGTGAAACGGCGAACCAGAGGTAAAAAAATTAATACTGTGGGAAAGGCAATCATCCATGAAAATAGCCAGACGCTAAACCATTTTGCAAAAAATCCATCGAACCATCCCACATTTTTCCATAAGTTAATCATAGAAATGGTCGCACTCATCAAAGCTGAGAGTATGAACGGCATAATCCACCCTGCATATTTTGCTGGTAATTTCGGAATTCCAGCAAAAATCATGGCAGGTTTATGTTGATCGCGTCTATTTCCGATCTTGATCTCTGGTTTTAAATCACGCATTTTTCTTGACGTTCTGCTTTAGGTTTTTCATAAATTGTTTAACTGCCGGTTCAAAGTCTTGAAATAGCACATGATCACGGTGGGTAATCATCACCTCTAAGAAGAGTTTTAATCCTACCGCAAACGCTTTAGTGGTTTCTTCATCAAAAAACCCAGCTGCTTTTAAGCGCTCTACGATTTGGAAAATATCATCGTGATTACCCACATTAAATTCGATATTTTCATCGTAGGTTGATGGATGACCTTGCGCATCTGCAAGATGTTGAACAGTTACATAATATTGATGTTGTTTCATAAGATTTCTCTAACTTGTTAAATATGCGGCTGGGTTTAATGAAGGGTCTGTTGACAATTCGTCTACGTTTGCGACTACGTGTGTTTTTTAGACGATACTAGGCGCGAGATACGAAATTTAGTCATTCTAAATGATGAGAAACATCGTTTCGCAAGGTAACAACGTAGCGGCAAAAAACACGCTAGTCCCGAAGGGTTGTGGCTAAAATTATCTCAACCTACGTTATGAAACTCGAAAATAGTCTCGCTATTCTCTTCGTTTCATGCCTTGCCTGCTCAATTTTAACCTACAACGCAAGCCATTTATGAAATGTCAACAGACCCTCATGTCGTACTAAATTTAATATCCAAAACATCAATATCAAACGCTTGAAGAACCTGTTCCAGTGAAGCGATCAATGATGCTTTATTGATCTGGGTTAGGTCGGCACATTGGATATTGAGTGACTCCACTTCGGATAAATAAGGCAAAGCATATTTGGCTTCATCTCTGCCATGCAGATTTTGCGTAATCAAACCGACTTTCTCTAAATCGCTCACCACTCGATATATGGTCGATAAGCTGATCTGCTTATTTTGTACATATAACTGCTGATAAATCTGCTTTGCTGTCAGTTGTATTTTTTGGTCCAACAGCGCTTTGAATACAATCACTCTTGCTTGGGTCACTTTTAAATTTGCATGACGCAGTTTTTGTTGTACCTCAATACTCATGTCTCACCTAAACCTTCTATTGCCTTATTATTGCATTGTTATAAACGTCCAATTTCTACGGCAGCTTGATCAATTTTTTCAGCGACTTGTCTAACTTGCTCCGCATCAAAATCTTTACCCTTGAGCTTTAGGCGTAATGATGTTTTTAAGTTTTCCATCGCACGATGAATATCCAAATATTGGTCGTTTTCATGAATTTCGCGTCGAGTTTCTAAACGCTCTAATAAGTGTTGGATATGCGCATGCTGCTCTTTTAAATGTAATTTTCCAGCATCAGTAATCTGATATTGCTTACGATCACCTTCTGTATTTTCAGCATGCACAAAACCAATTTCTTCAAGATAGGTCAGGGTTGGATAGATTGTGCCTGAACTTGGAGTATAGCCTCCACCGACCAGATCACTGATGGCTTTGATAATTTCATAACCATGCTTTGGCTGTTGCTGTATCAGATGTAAAACCAAAAGCTTCATTTTACCCGATTCAAACAACCGACCTCGTCGCCCACCATAGCCTCGTTCGGTATGCTGTTCACGATGCTCAAAATCATTTTGTGAATGATCATGTCGCTCTGATTTCACCTTTATTCTTCTCAAATTGATTAATTTATGCATATTAAGATATATCTTAATAAGTCTTAAGGCAAGACGATAGAACAAAATCAATTATAATATTTTGATAAATAATGAATTAAATAATTTTAAATCGATCTATCTTAAAATTTTAAGATATAAAAAAGACCGATTAAAAGCCTTTAAACCGAATCTATTGGCTATTTTTATTGTTGTTATGGATTGCTTAAAGCTTGACTTAGTTACCCATTTTTTAAGCATCGTTTTTATATCTTGGGACAGCAAACTTTTAATTTTCAGATCTTTAGCCTTGACATAGAGATTAATTTACATACAATGCGATTTGTAACAAAAAATTAATATTTTTATAACAAAAGGGTCACACAATGTTTAAGAAAACTTTATTTGCTGCATTACTTGCTAGTTCTTTTGGGTCTGCACATGCATACCAAGCTGAAATCGGTGGTTCACTCGGTATTGTTGATCCAGATAAAGGGGATACATCTACTGGTTTTGCTATTGATGGAACATATTATTTTAACCCTGTTCAAGTTAAAAATAACCCATTAAACGAAGCTGCCTTTCTCGATCGCGCAAGCAACGTAAATGCTGGGATTAGCTATATCGATTATGATGCCTACGATGTAACAGCTTATGGTGTTGGTATTGAATATTTCGTTCCAAATACCGATTTTTATGCAAGTGCTGCTATTGGACGCTCTACAGCTAAGGCCGATCATGTCGATGATTTAGATACAACAACTTACTCTGCTGAAGTAGGTTACTTGCCAATCCCGGGGCTTTTGATTGCAGTGGGTTTAGCAGGCTATGATAATGATTTTAATGATGATATAGATCCAACTATCCGTGCTAAATATGTCACTCAAGTGGGTCGCTATGACATGAATTTTGAAGGTGGTGCAAGCTTTGGTGATACCGATGCTTACAGCGTAGGTACGGATTTATACCTAGATAAAACTTTCAGTGTCGGATTGGCTTATTCAGGTAGTCGCACTGATGGTAATGATGAAGACACATTCACAATTCGTGCAAAAAAATTCTTTACTCAACAAATCAGCTTAGAAGGTTCTGTTGATTTTGAAGATGACGATAATATCTATGGTCTTCGCGCTGCTTACCGCTTCTAATTATTGGTAAACTTTAAAAAACCGCTCTCGTATAAGCGGTTTTTTAATCTCTAAATTTACTGTTCTAAATGCAGCATTCTTAACTGTAAACTCACATTGCCATTAAATTGATTTTTATCCAATTCATAAACAATACGTACCATATCTTGCATGGGATCAAAATTGAATTTATCGCGTACATTAAAGGCAATCGCATCAATCGGTTGGCCATTTTCCAAAGCTAAACGCAATTTCAGATGCACTTCCTTTAACCAACGATAATCGATGACTTTAAAACGCCCTTCAAATACCGGTGCAGGAAACTTTTGCCCCCACGGCCCCAATTGCGCCAAAGTATCTACAGTTTGCAGTTGAAATGCCTGAGCAGGTAATTCACCATCCGTCCACAACACCGCTTGGAATAGTGCATCATCTGATTGAGCAACCAACTCAGTAAACCGTTGTTTAAATTCTTCAAAATGTTGCTTTTGAATGGTCAAACCCGCCGCCGCCGCATGCCCACCAAAATGACTAATCAAATCAGGATATTGCTCGGCAACTTTTTCAATACTGTCTCGAATATGAATACCATCAATCGAACGTGCAGAACCTTTGATATGAATCCCGTCTTTATCTGCCGCAAATACAATACTGGGGCGATGAAATTGCTCTTTTAAACGGCCTGCTACAATACCTATCACCCCTTGATGCCAATGCTCTTCAAACATGACCAGCGCTGCGGGTAAATGATCTTGATCAAGCTGTAGATTTTCCAGCGCTGCCAAAGCCTCTTGTTTGATCTCCGACTCAACTTGACGGCGTTCTAAGTTTAAATCATTGAGCTGGCGTGCCAAAGCGTGAGCTGTCTGCGTATCGGTTGCCAAAAGACATTCAATACCGATGTCCATGGTTTCCATACGCCCTGCGGCATTAAGACGAGGCCCTAACACAAAACCTAAATCAGAGGCTTTTAACTCAGCAGGATCTCGCGCTGCGATGTCTAATAAGGCACTAATCCCAGCACGACATTGATTCTGTTGAATCCGTTTAACCCCTGCATCCACTAAGATACGATTGTTATGGTCGAGGCTGGCAACATCGGCATAAGTGCCCAAAGCAACCAAATCCAAATATTGCGGCATTTTTGCAGCCGATTTCCCCAGTTTTGCCCGATGGCTACTTAACTTTGCCAATAGGTAAAATGCCACGCCAACACCAGCCAAAGCCTTACTTGGAAATTCGCACCCTAACTGATTTGGGTTAACAACCGCTTCAGCCTGAGGCGTTTCCTTGGTTGTTAAATGGTGATCGGTGATAATCACCTGCATTGCATGTGACTGCGCTTGTGCTACACCTGCATGACTGGAAATCCCATTGTCGACCGTAATTAATAGATCAGGCTGATATTTTTCAAAAGCCAAGTCGGCAATTTTAGGGGTTAGGCCATAACCATATTTAAAACGATCTGGAACAAGGTATTCAACATTGGCGCCCATTTCTCGTAAAGCCAGCATCATCAGTGCGGTACTGGTGGCACCATCTGCATCATAATCGCCAACAATCACAATTTTTTTATCTTGATCTAAAGCTTGATCAATTATTTGAATGGCTTGCTCCAAACCTTTCATTTCTGGTGCAAGTAAATATTTAAGTTTTAAGTCTAATTCTTGTTCAGATTGCACACCACGACGGGCCAAAATTTCCGCAATAAAGGGTAACACGCCCTGAAAGTTTTCAGGGCGTGTAATCAAAGGTCGTTGTTTAATTTTTAATTTTTGCATTTATGGCATCAAACGTTGTATTGCCCAAGATCCACCTACTTTTTCATAAGTGAGGCGATCATGTAAGCGATTTGGGCGGCCTTGCCAGAATTCATAATACGTTGGCTCTAAACGATAGCCTCCCCAAAATTCGGGTTTAGCCAATTCATTTTTTTCAGCCACTTGATCATACAACGCTTGAAAACGCTGTTGTAGATGTTCACGACTTTCAATCACGCCACTTTGTGGGGTACTGATATGCGCTGCAATTTGGCTATCACGCGGACGCTTATGATAATAATCTGTAGATTCTTGTTCAGATATTTTCTGAACTTGACCACCCACACGAACCTGACGTTCTAACTCAGGCCAATAGAATAGCAATTCTGCATAAGGATTTTCAGCTAAATCTAAGCCTTTTTGGCTATCATAATTGGTATAAAAATCATAACCAGCCTCAGTGGCTCCACGCAATAACACAGTACGCACATGTGGACGCCCTTGTGCATTTGCAGTTGCCAACGACATTGCATAGGGTTCATGCAGTTTTGCTTCTAAAGCCAAATTAAACCAATTGAGAAACTGCGCATGAGGATGAGCATCCACCTGCTCCTCATGTAGTTCACCTTTTTGATAAGTAAGGCGAAGCTCACTTAAGTCTTTAATTACATCACGCATGAAGCAAAACCTTCTACAGACGATACAATATTTTAAGCCGCATTTTGACGAACAGCATCTGCTAAATGATTTGCCAAATCAGTTACTTCTTGCAGATTATCGCCTTCTACCATAACACGGATGATCGGTTCCGTCCCTGACTTACGAATTAAAATTCGCCCACGTCCTTTAAGTGTGGCTTCTACTTTATCAAACTCGGCAACCAATGCTGGCACTGCAAATGGGTCAAACATTTGTTCAAGACGAACATTGACCAAAACATTGGGTAAAGTTTTAAAATCTGCAACCAATTCATCTAAAGATTTATTCTGTTCAACCAATACTGTTAACACTTGCAGGGCTGCAATGATTGCATCGCCTGTTGTGCTCTTGTCTAAAGTCAAAATATGACCAGATGGTTCGCCACCAGTCACCCAGTTGTTTTCTTCTAAATTTTGCAATACATAGCGATCACCCACTTTAGCACGCACAAAAGGCACTTTGGCTTTTTCAAGTGCCAATTCTAATGCCATGTTACTCATCACTGTACCCACGATACCCGCCGGTTTTTGAGATGCTTGGGTTGCTAAAATATACAGAATATGGTCACCATCAATCAATTTACCAAAACGGTCGACCAAAACCACACGATCTGCATCGCCATCAAAAGCAATACCTAAATCTGCTTGATGCTCAATCACGGCTTTTTGTAAATTTTCAGGATGTGTTGAACCACAATCCTTATTGATATTTAAACCATCTGGTTCATTATAAAGCGCAATAACTTTTGCACCTAATTCACGAAATACTGCTGGGCCTACGCTATATGCTGCGCCATTGGCGCAATCCACCACAATTTTTAAATGGCGTAAATTGAAATGATATGGGAATGTCGATTTACAAAACTCAATATAACGACCATTGGCATCTTTAACACGTACACTCTTACCTAAGTTTGCGGTGTCTTCAATGATGATATCGTTCTCAAGCTCTTGGTTAATCGCATCTTGAATCGTATCGGGGAGCTTTTTCCCTTCATCTGAAAAGAATTTAATCCCATTATCAAAATAAGGGTTATGTGAAGCAGAAATCACGATCCCTAAGTTGGCATGCAATGCACGGGTTAAATGAGCAATTGCAGGGGTCGGCAGCGGTCCAAGCAAATGTACATAAACACCTGCCGCATTGAGACCCGCCTGTAAAGCTGCTTCAAGAATATAACCCGATAAACGGGTATCTTTACCTAAAACCACAATCGGTTTTGATTTTGGGCTAATTTGCTTTAATACTTTCCCTGCCGCAAATCCGAGTTTAAGTGCAAATTCTGGGGTAATTGGGAGTTCACCAAATTTTCCACGAATCCCGTCTGTTCCAAAATAACTCATCTTTTACCCACTTATTATGTGTTGTATAACCAATTTTTAAGGTTTACTACTTTACACCAAAATAAAAAAGCCGTCATAAACTGACGGCTTTTTCCAATCAAAATATTACAAAAGATTAACCTACACGATAGTTCGGTGCTTCTTTGGTAATCGTTACATCATGCACATGTGACTCTTGCATACCTGCAGCGGTGATTTTCACAAATTTTGCATTTTGACGTAAATCTTCAATGGTTGCAGAACCGGTATAGCCCATAGATGAACGTAAACCACCCATCATTTGATGTACGATATTGCCCATAGGGCCTTTGTACGGTACGCGACCTTCAATCCCTTCTGGGACCAATTTTTCAGCGCCTGCTTTCGAATCTTGGAAATAACGATCGGCAGAACCCGTCGCACCAGCCATTGCACCCAAAGAACCCATACCACGGTATGCTTTGTAATAACGGCCTTGGAAGAATTCAACTTCACCAGGTGCTTCTTCAGTACCCGCCATAAGTGAACCCACCATAATCGTGCTTGCGCCAGCACCAATTGCTTTGGCCATATCCCCAGAGAAACGGATACCACCATCAGCAATTAATGGAATTTGGTCTTTCAATGCATTGGCAACACTGTCAATTGCAGAAATTTGTGGCATACCAATACCTGCAACGATACGTGTCGTACAGATTGAACCAGGACCAATACCCACTTTCACCGCATCTGCACCCGCATCAAGTAATGCCAAAGCAGCATCACCCGTTGCGATATTACCGCCAATCACTTGGACTTGAGGGAAGTTTGCTTTCACCCAACGTACACGCTCGATCACACCCGCAGAATGACCATGCGCTGTATCCACTACAATCGCATCAACGCCTGCTTCAACTAACGCTTCAACACGACTTGGAGTTTCAGCGCCAGTACCCACTGCAGCACCAACACGTAAACGACCTAATTCATCTTTACAGCTATTTGGATAAGATTCCGCTTTACGGAAATCTGTAACTGTAATTAAGCCTTTTAATGCATTGCTTTCATCAACCACCAATACTTTTTCAATACGGTGTTTTTGCAATAATGCTTGAATATTTTCTTTCGATTCATTTTCACGAACAGTCACAAGACGATCTTGCCCTGTCATGATATTGCTTACTGGTTGTTCCAAGTTCGTTACAAAACGAGTATCTCGGCCAGTTACAATCCCAACCACTTTGCCATCTTTAACGACAGGTACACCGCTGATGTTGTTGGCTTGTGTAATTGCCATCAAATCACGAATCGTGGTTTCAGGTGTCACGGTAATTGGATCTTTCACCATTCCCGCTTCGAATTTTTTTACACGGCGAACTTCTGCAGCTTGTGCAGAAATATCCATGTTTTTATGTAAAATACCAATACCACCGTTTTGCGCCATTGCAATCGCCATACGTGACTCAGTCACAGTATCCATTGCTGCTGAAACCATAGGGATGTTCAGTTGAATGCCGCGTGTGAGGCGTGTCTTTAGAGAGACATCTTTTGGGAGGATAGTAGAATAGGCAGGGAGTAATAAGACATCATCGAAGGTTAGCGCTTCTTGAACGATGGTCAACATAACAGTCTCGCTGGTAATTTCCGTGAGCTATTATATACAAATTTCCGTTCAATTTTCATTTTTTATTGTGCGGATTTATCTTATTCTCGATCACACTTTATTTTTCAGTATCTTATTGAAATAAAAATGGGCTTTGAATATAAAATTACCGTGGATTTAACACCACAGTAGACTGTCGACTTACAGTCTCTGCCTTATATCCTAAATTTTCCCACTTTAGCGTTAACACACCTGATCAAAGTCTTCATCATTGCTGGGTGTAGCGACTTCTATTTCGATCAGGGGAATTAAACCATAGCCTTGTCTTGCTTTTGCACATTGTGAATCCCCAGCATGTACCTGTTTGCATGAAGAACTCCGTTGCTCATACATACTACAGCTGACTTGCTGTCCAATCTCACCCTTTAATGCCACACAACGCGGTTGCTTTTGATTGGTGCCCTGCATACAAGAATACACGGCTGTCAAAGGTTCGACATAATCTGGTGGCATGGCTTCTCCTTCTGCCCAATAAAATGAGACTCGGAAAAAGGCGCAACATGCCCCGCAACTTAAGCACGCATCCTGTGCTGAGATTTGTGACAACATTTTTTTAAGATTCTCGTTATCAATTTAAAATTTTGGCAAGAAAATCCTAAAAAAAGTCGCACTCAAACTCAATATCTTTTTTGATTTTTTTATTGCGGACAGGTAAACACTGACTCATCCATCAAATCGACACCACATTGTAAATTTTCGATCCAGTCTAAAAACTGATGAATCATCTCTTTACCAATAAACGGCTTACCATGTTGCGGCACAATCATTTCAATATCCATTTGACGCACCATTTTCACCCATAAACGGATCACCCGATTGGTACACATATAGCGCTGATGAAAACCATGCATGGTTGGAATGTGCATTGCAAAATCTTCAATTGGTTTCGAGGCATCATCAACAATCGATGCACCCATATCACCTGAGAATAAAATTTTTGAAATTGGATCGTAAAACTGGAAATTTCCAACGGAATGTAAGAAATGCGCAGGAACCACGATAATGCGCGTTTCTCCCAATGGAATAGAGCCACCTTGGTCAGGCAATTCGATCAGACGTTCTAACCAACCCCCTTTCATACGGTCACTCATAAATGCTGAGTTTAAATGAGGTAAAAAGCGTGCCCATAATTTAGATGCGACCACTTTGGCATCGGTATAGACCAACCAACGTGGCATTGAGGTAATAATGTCAGGGTCTTGGTGAGATGCCATGACATAGTCTAAATTTTGTAATCGGGTGTATTTATTAAGCTCCATGGTCAGGGGCACATAGGTCAAATCACCGCCTGGATCTAATACTGCTGCACGTTCATTATTTAAAATAAGAAACTGATTGGCTTGTACACCTTCACCTTTCACCAAACTGGTAAAACTTATACATTTATGAGTGCCATTATCAAACAAAACTTGCGACGTGGTGCGATCTAAAGCCATACCAGAAACCCCAAAACCTTTTTTAAAATAAATCTTTAGTTATCCCATACAACATATAAGGTTTTCTTCAAAGTTACAATAAATCTACAACCTAAGTTTAAAGATTATTTGTGTCATCATTCTCAGAATAATAAAAAACCCAACATTAAGTTGGGTTTTCAGCTTTAAAAATAGATGACTTTATTGATGTTCAATCAGCTTGGAAAATTGCGCTTAAAAAAAGTAATGCTGAACTAAAGCTGCGACACCAATAATAAAGAAGATTGCAGCTCCAATTTTATGAATCAGAGCAATAGGTAATTTATCTGCCAATTTATTGCCAATAAATACGGCAGGTGCATTGACCAGCATAATCCCCAATGTCGTACCTAGAGTTACCCAACCGATGCTGTCAAAGCGTGCAGCAAGTGCCACTGTGGCGATTTGGGTTTTATCCCCAATTTCTGCAAGGAAGAATAATACAAAGGTTGCACCAAAGACCCCATATTTTTGCCATTTATTAATACTTTCAGATTCATCATCCAATTCATCTGGAATTAACATCCACCCAGCCATACCAATAAAGCCAAGTGACACAATCCAAAGTAACACTGTCGGGCTAAGGACTGTGGTAATCCACTGACCCAGTACAGCCGATACGCCATGATTGACAATAGTTGCTAATAAAATTGCAAATAAAATAGGAATAGGTTTACGAAAACGTGCAGCAAGAAGTAATGCGAGCAGTTGTGTTTTATCGCCCATTTCGGATAAAGCGACAACCACTAAAGAGATGAGGAAGGCATTTAACATTTCAAAGTCTCTGGCTAGCAATATTTACCGATGACTTACCCCTCCTGCTAGCCAATATGAATAGTCGCCTATTCAACGCGGAGTGATAAATCAAAGGTCTTGCCAACAAAAGATAGCTGAGTAAACACCTTCAGCTAAATTGGTTCTTTGCTATGATGACCATACTCTGTTGAGTAATTATGTTGATCATCACCCATTTATCATCTCGCAGATGACAAACAGCGGCTACTCCCCAATGAAGTACAGCTATTCTACAACGCTTTATCAATCATTTTCAATTTTTAAAAATTAAAAAATTTAAAGCTCAGATAAACTTCAAAAAATATCGTGCCGAAGCATTTTTAATGCCCGCAGAGGATGAATTCAATTTCGTTTCTTCACTAATTTTGAACCCTAGATGGTTATCCCATCGTGGGGCGACAGGGATGTCGCCGATTGATTTAGTTGAAAATATTAATTAGGAGAAATTATATTCTTGTGCCTGAGTTTTTTGACAGATTGACTATATTGAATAATGACTTTAAAGCAGGTTTGAAAATTGTTGATAAAACGAAATCAGACGCATATAAAAAACCTCGCCTAAAGCGAGGTCTTCTATAATTTAAAACTTAAAGCAAGATGTTACGAATATCTGATAACAACTTGGTCAATTTATTGGTAAATCGCGCAGCATCCGCACCATTAATCACACGATGGTCATAAGACAATGACAATGGCAACATCAGTTTTGGATCAAAGCCTGAGCCATTCCATACTGGTTGCATGGTTGCAGGTGAGATACCCAAAATCGCAACTTGCGGCCAGTTCACCAATGGCGTAAATGCAGTACCACCAATTGAACCTAGGCTAGTAATAGTAAAGTTTGCACCTTGTAAGTCTTTCGGAGAAAGTTTCTTATCACGTGCTTTTTTACTTAACTCACCCAATTCAATGGCAATTTGCTTAATCGATTTTTGATCAGGATTACGCAATACTGGAACAGTTAAACCATCTGGTGTCGCCACAGCGATTCCCATATGGATTTCTTTACGCAACAGCACAGACTTTTGATCATCTGCCAAGTGACCTGCAAAATAAGGCTCTTCTTTGAGTAAAAACGCCACCGCTTTTGCAATAAAGGCAAGGATCGTTAAGCTAATACCATCTTGCTTAAATTTCCCTTTTAACTCACCTCGCCAAGCTTCTAGTTCAGTAATATCTGCTAAATCAAATTGTGTCACTTGCGGAATAAAATTGTTTAATGACAATTGCGGTACAGACACTTGCTGTAAACGCGTCATTGGTGCAATTTCACTACCACCAAATGCGCTGAAATCTGGTAATGCTGGCAAACCTGAAGCGGCTGGTGCAGCAGTTGTTTGAGCTACTGCTTGTGGTGCAGTCAATTTGGCTTTAACAAAAGCAAAAACATCATCTTTCATCACCCGTGCATGAGGGCCAGAGGCCTCGACTTGTGATAAAACCACACCCAGTTCACGCGCAAGCTTACGCACAGCAGGACCAGCATAAACTTTGGCATTTTCAGCTTGTTGCGCTTTAGATAACTTTTCAGTACCCACTTGAGCAACGGCCACTTCAGCTTTTGGCGCTGATGCTGTCGTTTTCGCGGCTGGTGCTGATGCAGCTTGTGATGCTTGAGCGGCTGGTTTTTCTTTCGGTGCTGGTGCAGTCTGACCTTGTGCTTCAATCGTCACCAAAGCAGTGCCCTGACTTACAGACTGATTCAATTCCACATGGATCGCCGTCACTGTCCCTGCAACCGTACTTGGTACTTCTACAGAGGCTTTATCCGACTCAGCAACGCAAAGGCTTTGGTCTTTTTCAACTTGATCGCCTACGCTCACCAAGATTTCAGAAATTGTTGCTTTATCTACACCAAGATCAGGAACAGCAACTTCAACTTTACCCGATTGGGCTGGCGCTGATGCTTCTGGTGCAGCAGCTTGAGTTGGTGTTGCTGACGCTTGTTGAGGCGCTTCAGCAGGTGCTGCTGCCGAAGTCGTTGCAGCGCCTACAGTTTTCACTGTAATCAGTACCACACCTTCTTTAACATTATCACCTTCTTTGACCACAACACTTTCAACCGTGCCGGCAACTGTACTTGGAACTTCAACCGTTGCTTTATCCGATTCCACTACAACGATGCTGTCATCTACCGCAATTTCGTCGCCCACTTTAACCAGAACTTCGCCGACCAAAGCTTTTTCAACACCAATATCTGGCACTTGAACTTCAACTGTTTGAGATGAAGCTGGCGCAGATGCTGAAGGTGCAGCAGATGCCACAGGTTCAGCTTTAGTTTCCACAGCAGGTTCAGTTTTTGCAGCTTCTTGAGCAGGCTGTGCTGGTGTTTCTGTCGCAGTTGCATCCGCAGATTCAACTTCGATCAACACAGTACCTTCTGAAACTTCATCACCTTCCGTAACAGCAATACTTTTAACCACACCTGCTGAAGTGCTTGGCACTTCAACAGAGGCTTTGTCTGACTCAAGTAGAACGATACTGTCATCAACAGCGATGGTATCCCCGACTTTCACCAAGATTTCTGCAACAGTGGCCTTATCAACGCCAATATCAGGAGTTTTAACTTGCATCATTATTTCTCCTCTGTCACTTCAGTATAAGCAGCAACTTCTTGTACAGATGGATGCGCTTGCGGTAACCATGCAACTGGACGATCAACATCAAGTTCAAATGAAGAGATTGCATCTTTCACTAAACGTGGATCAACTTCACCTTCATCAGCAAGTTTTTTCAATGTTGCAACCACAATATGTGCCGCATCTACACCAAAGTAACTACGCAAATTACTGCGTGTATCTGAACGACCATAACCATCTGTACCCAATGTTACATATGGACGGCTATCTGGAAGGTAAGCACGGATCTGTTCGCTATAGGCACGCATATGATCTGTTGCTGAAACAACAATACCATCCGTGTCACGTAATTGCTGAGAAACCCAAGACTCTTTACCGTCTTCAAGTGGATGTAGGCGATTGTATTCTTCAACAGCCATACCATCACGTGCCAATTCATTGAAGCTTGTTACGCTCCATACATTGGAATGGATTTGGTATTCATCACGTAAAATTTGCCCAGCTTTAATCACTTCACGCAGAATCACGCCTGAACCCAATAACTGAACTGTGGCTTTTTCATCTTTATTGAACAAGTACATACCACGTTTGATGCCTTCTTCAGCACCTTCAGGCAATGCAGGTTGGTCATAGTTTTCATTCATGAGCGTCAAGTAATAGAACACACGTTCTTGATTCACATACATACGTTGTAAACCATCATGCACAATCACAGCTAACTCATAACCAAAGCAAGGATCATACGCTACACAGTTTGGAATCGTTCCTGCCAAGATATGAGAATGACCATCTTGGTGTTGTAAACCTTCACCATTTAATGTTGTACGACCAGCTGTTGCACCACACAAGAAGCCTTGTGCCTGAGAGTCACCCGCTGCCCATGCAATATCCCCAATACGTTGGAAACCAAACATTGAGTAATACATATACATCGGAATCATTGGTAAGTTATTGGTTGAATAACTGGTACCCAATGCTGACCAAGCGCTCATTGCACCTGCTTCATTGATCCCTTCTTGCAACATGTGACCATCTTTTGCTTCACGATAGTTCATGAGCTGTTCTTGGTCTTCTGGGGTATAGTTTTGTCCATGCGCAGCATAGATACCCAACTGACGGAACATGCCTTCTAAACCAAAGGTACGCGCTTCATCAGGTACGATAGGCACAACACGGTCTTTAATGGCTTTTTCTTTTAACAATGCAGCAATCAAACGCACCATAACCATCGTGGTTGATTGCTCTTTACCACCACTGCCTTTAAGCACACCATCAAATACTGAAATCTCAGGAATCGCCAATACTTCACTGTCTTTACGACGTGCAGGCAAATAACCACCTAAAGCTTCACGACGTGCTTTCATATATTTCAATTCAGGTGAGTTTTCACCTGGACGATAAAATGGAAGCTCTTCAAGTTGCTCATCAGAGAATGGTAAATTGAAACGGTCACGTACATATTTCAATGAATCGTGTTGCATTTTCTTGATTTGGTGAGTTTTGTTGACAGCTTCAATTTCGTCAGACAAACCATAACCTTTCACTGTTTTCGCTAAGATTACAGTCGGTTGACCATTGCTGGTCATTGCTGCTGCATACGCGGCATATACTTTGTATGGGTCATGACCACCGCGATTCAGATTATCAATATCTTCATCACTTAAGCCTTTTACCAACTCCGCAGCTTCAGGATATTTACCAAAGAATTTTTCACGGGTATAAGCGCCACCTTTTACTTGGTAGCGTTGGTATTCACCATCTAGCGTTTCATCCATACGGGCTTTTAAAGCACCAGAGGTGTCTTTGTCCAATAAAGGATCCCAATGACGACCCCAGACCACCTTAATCACACGCCAGCCTGCACCACGGAACAGCGACTCAAGCTCTTGAATGATTTTACCGTTACCACGTACAGGACCATCTAGACGCTGTAAGTTACAGTTAACCACCCAGATTAAGTTGTCTAATTTTTCGCGACCCGCAAGCGAGATTGCACCTAAGCTTTCTGGCTCATCCATTTCACCATCGCCAAGATACGCCCAAACCTTACGGTTTTCTTCTTTGATCAAACCACGATTCATCAAGTACTTTTGAATATGCGCTTGATAAATTGACATGATTGGACCAAGGCCCATCGAAACGGTTGGGAACTGCCAGTAATCTGGCATTAAGTAAGGATGAGGATAACTTGAAAGCCCCTGACCACCCACTTCACGACGGAAATTACTCAATTGATCTTCAGTCAAACGACCTTCTAAAAATGAACGTGCGTAAATACCTGGTGCACAATGACCTTGGTAATAGATCATGTCGCCACCAAAGCTATCACTATTGGCACGGAAGAAGTGGTTAAAACCGACATCATATAGGGTTGCTGAAGACGCAAAACTTGCCAAGTGACCACCTAAGTCATCACCTGTTTTATTAGCACGTAGAACCATTGCCAAAGCATTCCAACGAATTAATGCTCGAATACGACGCTCCATATCTTGGTCGCCTGGCATCGCTGGAGATTCTTCAACTGGAATGGTATTTAAATAAGGGGTATTTAGACGCTGAATAGGTACATGCTTCGAAATTGCTTGTTGATATAATTTTTCTAATAAAAACGCAGCACGATCCGTACCCATATGCTGGAGCACTGAATCAAAGGCATCTTGCCATTCTTGTGTTTCCTGAGCGTCGCTATCACCATAATACGCCATTTCCCACTTACTCCTTGAATAGTTTTCTATATATTATATGTATCATGTTTTAGGCCTGTTAAGTTATCGTTACAGCCAAATGCAGATTGTAAGGATTATTTAGCAACTAAATAGTTGTTGACTAATTAACACTTAAAATAACAAAAAACCGCCAATAAAGGCGGTTTTTTATACAAAATAATTTTTTATTTGATGATAGTCTGAATACAGTATTTAATTCATCGCGACTACGAATTCAACCATGCATACAGAGCATCAGTCATAAGCTCAACAATCAAATGTTTAGCGTTATGGCAACATGGCTAAGTAAGAAGATGGATTTTTACGTTGACCATCTTTCACTACTTCGTAATGCAAATGTGGGCCTGTGCAACGACCGGTACAACCCACGTTGGCAATATGTTCACCAGCCTTCACCTGATCACCCACACGGGCAATTAGACGTGAAGCATGCGCATAACGTGTGATATAGCCATTGCCATGGTTAATTTCTACATATTGACCATAACCAGTGCCCCAACCAGACTTGGTTACGATACCAGGACCTGTTGCATAAATTGGTGTACCACTTGGTGCTGAAAGATCTAAACCAGAATGATGTTCGGCACGACCACCCATTGTACGACCGCCAAAATCAGAGCTTACGCGCTTCATGTCTGGAAGAGGATGAGTGACTAACCAAGAATATGGAGAGTTTGCAGTATAACGAGAAGCAGAGTTTGCGCTAGAACCGTATTTTTTAGCGATACTTGCATTGTTTAACTCGATTGGCGCATCTTGGCTACGTAAAGTAATATTCATCTTTGCTGAAGCAGGAAGATCTAAATCATCTGGATTATAAGAGCCTTGAGATAGAGTCTTTGATAATTGCTCTAAACGATCTGGTGATTGAACCAAGTCTGCAAATGCAGCGGTTGCAGCGGAAGCTGCTAAAGTAAAAGCCAATAAAATACGTCGCGTATGCATAAAAACCTCTTTAACTGTTCTTAGTCAAGTTTCTTGAGTGATCTCATCCTTGATATCTATCGAAATGAGCGCTTAAGATAGGACATAAATATGTAGGAACCATGTATGTCTGAACCAAAAAACGTCTTTCAACCAACAAGACAACACTTAAAAACAGGAAACTTATCGTTTCTTACAAAGCAAGTTGCCGAATGGCAAAAACTTACTAAATTAATTCAACCGCTACTTCCTCAACCTGAGAATTGGCGAGTTGTCTGTTATCAATACGGTATTTTGACCATCACCGGTGAAAATCAAGCCATGATTAGTCAACTCGGTTATCTTCAAAAACAGTATATTTCTCAATTATCACAAATCAACGAACTTCGTGATTTACAAAAACTGCAAGTTCGTTTACGTATTCAAAACAGCAATACTGAAACATCCCCACAACGCCATAAAACTGTAAAAAGCATACAACCTGCAACATCTGAAATGTTACAAAATGCCGCTAGTTTTGTGAGCGACCCTAAGCTTAGCCAAGCTTTACTACGTTTGGCAAGCAATAAAAAGTAAACTGATTAGATTAAATTAAGATTAAAACTGATCAAAATATGACAGATATCACACTTTTTATTGTTACACTATAACACAATGCCTAAAAGACAAAGACTTATGTCACGTTGACAAAATGAATTGGGCACAGCTTCTCGTCATCAAATGTTACAATTTCATAGCTGCTTGGATCACTTTTAACATTGCGTAAAAGTTGATTATTCAGTGCATGTCCCGATTTATAGCCATCGAATTTGGCAATAATTTGATGTCCAAGTAGGTATAAGTCACCAACTGCATCCAAAATTTTATGTCGAACAAACTCATCTGCAAAGCGTAGACCTTCTTCATTGACCACGCCAGTATCATCTAAGCCAACAGCATTATCTAAGCTCGCACCCAAGGCTAAATTATTGGCTTTTAAATAATCAAGATCTTTCATAAAACCAAAAGTACGTGCACCGCTGACTTCATAGACAAATGTTTCTGTTGAAAAATCAATAGTCGCCGATTGGTATTCTTTTGCAAAAGCAGGATGATCAAAGTCGATGGTGAAATTGATTTGAAAACCATCGTGAGGGGTAAAAATTGCGCGCTTATCTTCTATGAGTGCTTCAACAGGTTTGAGAATCCGAATAAATTTTTTCGGTGCGTCTTGTTCTACTAATTCGCCCTGCATGAGTAAGTATATAAATGGACCTGCACTACCATCCATAATCGGTATTTCAGAAGCAGACACTTCTATAATCAGGTTATCTATACCCAAGCCAGCGATTGCACTGGTGACATGTTCAATGGTGCCAACCTTGGTTTCATGACTGACCAAATTGGAACACATGAATGCTTCTTGAATCAGCATGGCATCTGCTGGCAGATCGACAGGTGGATTTAAATCGATACGGCGAAATACAATACCCCCGTCCGCCACATGTGGCAAAAAGTTAATCATGACTTTTTGTCCGCTATGTAGTCCGATGCCACTCGCTTTAACGACTCGCTTCAGGGTACGTTGTTTCAACATGCTAATTCGGTCTTCATTCTCAAATCCGCTATACGTTAGCACATTTAGCCATTGATAAAAAACAAAAAAGGTAATGAATCTCACTACCTTTTTCGTTGATATTAATTATTTTTAATAATTATCAATCATTTACGCTGTTGATTTTTCAAATAATCTTGAATACTCATTGGCGTAGAACGACCGCTTGAACTTGGTGCTGCAACAGGTGCACCATCTTCTTGACGTTTATTGATCGCAGGAACATCATCTTCATCAACCACAGTGTTGTGGCTGGCTTGCTGGCTATATGATTGCGCAACATTGCTGATATGGGTCCTGCGTTTTGCTTCAGTTGCATCACTGGCATTACGTGTTAAACCTGTAGCAATCACAGTGACACGGATTTCATCACGTGCGTCGGGATCAAATACAGTACCAAAGAATACTTCACCTTCTTCAAGGTCAACAATCTGGTTCACAACATCTGTGATCACTTCAGTTTCACGTAAAGTCACATCAGCACCGCCAGTGATGTTAATCAACACCCCTTTGGCATTCATGATATTTACATTATCCAATAACGGACTACGAATCGCCAAACGTGCCGCTTCTTCAGCACGGTCTGGACCGCTACTCTTCCCTTCACCCATCATTGCATAACCACGTGTACTCATCGCAGTTTTCAAGTCAGCAAAGTCAAGGTTAATATGACCCGGACGAACAACCAGATCAAAAATACTACGAACCGCATTCAGCAACACGTCATCTGCTTTACGGTAAGCATCTTGCATAGAGATGTCACCATAAACGCTGAGTAAACGTTGGTTTGGTATAATAATTAAAGAATCAACATGTTGTTCTAATGCTTCAATCCCTTTTTCAGCCGAACGTTGACGACGACGACCTTCAAAGTTAAATGGTGTTGTCACCACACCCACGGTAAGAATACCCATTTCTTGAGCAATCTCAGCAACAACGGGTGCAGCACCTGTACCTGTACCACCGCCCATTCCAGCAGTCACAAATACCATATCCGCACCTTCAAGATGTTGACGGATTTGCTCACGGCTTTCTTCAGCAGCAATTTGACCTACATCTGGATTAGCGCCAGCACCCAAACCACGTGTGCTTTGCTCACCAAGTTGCATTTTAAAAGGCGCATTCATGCGATCAAGGGCTTGCTTGTCTGTATTTGCACAAACAAATTTCACACCTTTAATGTCAGATTGCACCATGTGTTGTACAGCATTACCACCGCCGCCACCAACACCAAACACAGTAAAACGGGCTTGACCGTTGTTATCGGTTTGTCCATCGTCTAAAAATTCAAATGAGGCCATGACCTTTAGATTTCCTAATATAATTTGGCAGTCACTTAAGCCCGTATACTGCCTTGATCTTCAATAATAAAAATTGTTTTTAGGATGCTGTTCATTGCAGAGCTTGTCAAGTATTGGACAGAACACTTACAACTTCCTAACAATATTCCCCAAAAAACCACACCTAAAAAATACCTTTTAATTTGTTATTTAAGGCATTCCAACCATTCACAATCCGATCAAAGAATGGTCTTCCACCTTGAACTTCAGGTTCTTCAATCGCCTCTTGCATGTCACTTTGACTAAACAAAAGTAACCCTGCTGCTGTAGCATACATTGAACGACGTAAAGATGGTAAATTCTGATCATCGGTCACCACTTGTAATGGTGGATTGCCTAAGTGTGCAGAGATACCCAACATACGACGAGCCAATGTCACCATGCCTTCAATCTGGCAAACATCACCTGTCAGTACTACACCATGATACAAACTTTGTAGTGCACTACGTTGTTCTAATTCGTATCGTACTTTACCTAAGATATCTTCATAACGTGCGATAATAATTTCAGTCAACTCAATACGACTAATGGTTTGTGGGCCATCAATTGCCTCAAACTGAATCATATGATCCGGTTTCACTTGGTGAATGTCGACACAACCATGCAGTAACTTAATCCGTTCAGCTTCTTCGGTTGTGGTTTGCAATACAGTGGCAATATCACGGGTGACATTTTCACCACCACATTGAATGGTGTGGGCTAATGCCAAATGCCCTTCAATATAGACTGCAATATTGGTCGTTCCAGCACCAATATCGAGCAAACAAACGCCATATTCCTTTTCATCTTTCAGCAAACTGCCTTCTGCAGTTGCTAAACAAGACACCACCATTTTTTCAACCGAAATATTGGCGCCTTTCATTGCACGATCCAAGTTCTGCATAGTACTGATTGGCATCATCATCAATTGATAATGGGCTGTCATACTATTGGCAGATAAATTGATTGGATTCTGTACCCACTCACTTGAATCATCCAGCTCAAAACCTAAAGGCACTGCACTTGCTAAGTAATGATCGGCTGTCATATGACTGGCTTTAGCAAGCTCTAATGCACGCACCACTTCAGTTGTCGTAATGGTATGTTCTGAATTTGAAATCGGCGTACGACCAATTGCATAATGGCTTTGTAATTCGGTGCTTGGAATTGAAACCCAAGCTGAATGAATACGACACTCAGCCATATCTTCAGCTTCTTGAACCGCTTGTTTAATTGCATTTGTGACTTTATCAAGGCTCACAATTTTGCCTTTATTCATTCCTTTATTGCGTGCGCTTGCCATGCCAATAACCTGAATATTATCAGGGGCATGTACTTTACCAATCAGTACTGAAACTTTATGTGTCCCAATGTCAATTGCAACAACTGAGGGAACAGCTTCATTCATCACTTTGCTACCATTATCTTCATTGTTTATGTTTGGCTATATGCCTCTTTTTCAAGCCACGTATTATGGCTGTGCAACCATCCCACCTGCAACGCTTATGTCATTACTGGTTACAACAAATTGACCATTCACAATCTTTGGTGAAATAGAATTTCTCCATTGAATTGCCAAACCATTTCGGTAGCGCAAATCAATGGCGGAAATATTCGACCAAGCGGGTTTCAAATCAGTTTGAGCCAAGTGACTTAAACGTTGTAGCTTACTCATGGTTTGATCTTGATCTACGATCACCCGTAGTCCCGAATCAAACTGCATAAACCAAGTCATACGTTCAGTGAGATAAAGCTCTTTTAAACGTAAGTTGACTGGGTGAAATAATTGATTAATTTCATTATAGCGACGCATCATCACTTTGGATTGGCTGAGCGGCCCATGAAGCAATGGCAAGTTTGAATAATTCTTCGCCACCGCTTCTGTATAGACATCTCCAGCATCACTCAGTAATCGCCCGGTTCCCCAACGTGCGATTGCATGACGCGGCATAATCCGCACACGAATACCATTTGGCCATGCCCGTGAAACCACAACACGATCCACCCATGATACTTCTAGTGCTTTATCTCGAATCTGTTCTAAATCCGAGGTGAAATAATTATTTTTAACAACAGGTACCAAATGTTGTGTAATCGCTTGTGACTCTACCGATGAAGTGGTGCCTACCACTTGAAGTGTGGCCACCCGAGCATCGGTAATCACTTTATACAGACCATAGATTCCTGCAAATAGCACAGCAATAGCAATGACCATAAGCAACCAGCTTCCCACGTTGAGAAGCTTTTCCTGACGTGTTGGCGGCTTATCGTGTATTGATGTAATTGCCGCACGTTTGCGACGCATCGAAGCAGGAAGTTGAGCCATAAACTTAGTGTGCTTGTTCCGTGAGCGTTTGCGCTAAAATCGCAACACACAATTCATCAAAGCTATAACCTACAGCTTTTGCGGCTTTAGGTACAAGCGAGTGACTGGTCATGCCAGGCACTGTATTCACTTCTAACAACCAGAAATGACCTTGTTCATCTAACATCGCATCAATCCGCCCCCAACCACTGGCACCGACTACTTGGAAAGCACGTAAACACAATTCTTGTAAGTTCTTTTCTTGTGACTCGCTTAAACCACATGGAATACCATATTCCACGTCATTACGGTTATATTTTGCTTCATAGTCATAGAATGCAACATCAGCAGGTGGTTGCAAACGAATCACGGGTAATGGCAAACCATTGAGGAAAGAAATGGTATATTCACGCCCCGTGATCCATTTTTCAGCCATCACCACAGCATCATGTACTGTGGCCTTTTCAATTGCAGCAGCAAGGTCTTCAGCTTTTTCAACCTTGCTCATACCAACACTAGAACCTTCATGTACAGGCTTAATGATTAATGGTAAGCCAAGGCTTTCAATCACTTCAGTTAAATCAGAATCTTTGGAAATAATACGATACGGTGCAGTCGGTAAATCTGAACCTTGCCAGATTTGTTTGGTTTTAACTTTGTCCATCCCAATCGCTGAACCCTGAACCCCTGTACCTGTATACGGTACATTCATCCATTCTAACGCGCCTTGGATTTGACCATCTTCACCACCACGACCATGCAATACAATAAATGCGCGATCATAGCCCACAAGTTCCGTCACGCTACGTTCTTGAGGATCGAAGCCTTCCGCATTCACACCCGAACGTAATAATGCTTCTAAAACAGCTTTACCACTATCTAATGACACCTCACGCTCAGCAGATTTCCCACCAAGCAACACCGCTACTTTGCCGAATTTAGAAGCATTTGACACGTTTAAATCCTTAAACTTATAAGTTAGTCAATTTAATTTCGAGGCTTTATTCAAATCCAAATTTAAACAAAGCCAAATCAATTATTTTAAATACAGTTGGTTTTGAGCCAATTCTACAGAAATTGCTCCCACGTTACCCGCACCTTGTGTTAATAACAAGTCATTCGCTTGTAACACTTTTTGTATCGCGTTCTGCAAATTGCCTTCCACTGGGTCAATCAAGATCGGCTCAACTTCACCACGCAGGCGAATACTCCGAGCTAATGAACGACTATCTGCACCAACAATCGGTTTCTCACCTGCAGGATATACTTCTAACAACAACAATTGATCGACTTGTGACAACACATCTACAAAATCATCAAAACAGTCACGAGTACGACTATAACGATGTGGCTGGAACATCATCACCAAACGACGATCTGGATGGCTGGCACGTGCAGCTTTAATGGTTGCTTCAACTTCTTTCGGATGATGCCCATAATCATCTACAAGTTTTACTGTACCTTCATCCAATTCAAACTCACCTTGAACTTGGAAACGACGACCTACACCACTAAAGCTTTCTAAGGCACGTGCAATCGCAGCATCAGATACACCTTCATCCGTTGCAATACCAATCGCAGCCAGTGCATTTAGAATATTATGCAAACCCGGAAGATTAATGGTTAAACGTAATGGCTCACGACCTTTACGTAATACGGTAAAGCTTGACTGCATACCGACTTGTTCAACATCAATTGCTCGAATGTCATTGTCTTCATTAAAACCATAGGTCAATACTGGACGACCAATACGTGGCATGATTTCACGAATATTGGCATCATCACCACACACTACAGCCAAGCCATAGAACGGCATTTTCTGTAAGAATTTGATAAAGGTGTCTTTAAGTACATCAAAACTACCGCCATAGGTATCCATATGATCTGCATCAATATTGGTAACAATGGCCGCCATAGGCTCAAGATGTAAAAATGATGCATCTGATTCGTCTGCTTCTGCGACAATAAAACGACTAGCACCCAACGCAGCATTAACACCGGTACGGTTTAACAGACCACCGATCACATAAGTTGGATCCATGTTTTCTTCTGCCAACATGCAGGTCACTAAACTGGTTGTGGTGGTTTTACCATGAGTTCCTGCAACCGCGATACCATGACGATAACGCATCAATTCACCCAACATTTCTGCACGGCGAACTACGGGTATACGATTTTCAATTGCTGCTTTTACTTCTAAATTTTCAGGGTCAATTGCAGTAGAAACTACCAGTACATTTGCACCTTTGACATTGTCTGCCGTATGTCCAATAAAAACTTTAATGCCGTTTTCTTCAAGTTGAACTGTTGTTTTTGATGCCTTAATGTCAGAACCAGAAACCTTATAGCCTTGGTTTTTCAATACTTCTGCAATACCACACATCCCAGCGCCACCGATACCCACAAAATGGATATGTTTAATACGGCGCATCTCTGGAATTTTAATTAGGTTTTTTGCTTTATCAGCAGGGCTTGTTGGAGACATAATCAACTCTAACTTACAAATCTTGAATTAAACCAACCACACGTTGTGTTGCATCTGGTTGAGCTTGTTGACGAGCTTTTACCGCCATTTCCATCAGTAATTGGCGGTTCATCAACGGTGTTAGTAAATCCTTTAACGAATCTGGAGTCATGCTCTGCTGCGGACAGATTTTCGCCGCACCTGTTTTCTCCAAAAATCGTGCATTGGCAGTTTGGTGATCGTCCACCGCACTTGGTAATGGCACAAATACAGCCGCCACACCAGCCGTCGCCACTTCAGTGACCGTTAAGGCACCTGCACGACAAATAATTAAATCTGCGTTGCTATAGGCCAGTGCCATATCTTCAATAAATTGCTGAACCTCAACCTGTATATTTGCAGGTGCATCCGCATATAGAGCCTGTGTGGTCTCTTGCTTATTTTGCCCGCATTGATGAAATACTTTTAATGGAACATCAAATTGTTTTAAGGCTTGAGGTACACATTCATTCAGGGCTTGCGCACCCAAAGAACCGCCAACAATTAAAACATGTAAGGGTTCAGCCGCATTTTCGCGTTCTTTATAACGAAAAGAAGGATTATAAATTGCGGTAATTTCTGACCGTACAGGATTACCTGTCGTCACAATTTTTTGACTTTTCGGAAAAGTATCTGGAAATGCTTCGCAGACTTTTTTAGCAATTCTTGAAAGCTGGGTATTGGTAAAGCCTGCCACTGCATTTTGTTCGTGAATAATCACAGGAATACCCAACAGACGTGCAGCCAAACCACCCGGACCCGCAACATAACCGCCAAAACCAGCCACTGCATCGACATTGAGCTGTTTCATATAGCGCATTGCGCTCAAGGTTGCTTTTAAAATTTTAAAGGGTGCAGCTAATTTACGTACAATACCGTTGCCACGTACACCTTGAATGTCAATGTGATAGATTGGAATATCATGTTGTTTTAAAAGTCGATTTTCCATACCTGTCGGAGTCGCCAACCAAGACACTTGGCTGCCTTGTTGTTGCAATTCTTTTGCAACTGCCAGTGCAGGGAATACATGTCCACCTGTACCTGCCGCCATCATCATGATGTGTTTCGGTGTGCTTTGCTGGGGTTCGGTCACGGTCTAATTCTTCAATGCAAAAATAAATATTTAACGAATATCTTAAACAACCAATTGTAATCACAATCCGCTATGGGGAAAAGTTTATTTACTTTTTTTCACCAAGCCTTTCATTGTTTTTTTCTACTGATTTGAAAGTTTAAACTACTTTTATCATTAATCCGTTAAAAAAAGTGGAATTAAACGTTATTTTTTTATATTTCTCGATGATTTATCATTTTTATAGCCAATCGACAGCAAAAAAATAGAGCCATGAACGACTCTATTTTTTAGTTGAGATTTAAAATGCAGTATCCAGCTTAAATTAAACTGACTGACCAGCTTCTAGTACATTAAACAAATCATCTGCAATTGAAGTACCAAATTGATCATCAATTTCACGGATACAGGTTGGACTGGTGACATTGATTTCAGTGACATAATTTCCAATCACATCTAATCCGACAAAAACCAAACCCTTGGCTTTTAAGAATGGTCCAACTTTGGCGGCGATGGCTTTGTCATTTTCAGTCAATGGACGAGCTTCACCCAAACCACCTGCTGCCAAATTCCCTCGCACTTCACCATTTTGAGGAATACGAGCCAAGCAATAAGGTACAGGCTCACCATTAATCATCAAAATACGTTTATCACCATCCACAATTTCAGGGATATAACGTTGTGCCATAATCGGTTGTGTGCCATTTTCAGTTAAAATTTCAATGGTTGAACCAATATTGACCCCATCTTGATATAAACGGAAGATCCCCATTCCACCCATACCATCCAGTGGCTTAACAATAACGTCACCATGTTCTTTTAAGAACTCACGAATCAAACTTTGTTGTGAAGTCACTAAAGTGGGTACTTGTAGATCTGGAAATTGGGTCGCAAACAATTTTTCATTACAGTCACGCAAACTTTGTGGTTTGTTAATAATCCACACCCCTTCACGCTCTGCCTGTTCCAAAATATAAGTGGTATAAACAAAGTTCATGTCAAAAGGCGGATCTTTACGCATCAACACCACATCATAAGCAGCAAGTGACTCTTTGGATTTTTCACCTAACTCATAGTAGTGATCGTAATCTTCAAAAACCTGAAGTGGTGTAATCAAACCAAATGCTTTGCCTTGGTCAATATATAAATCTTGTTGTAATGCATAGCCTAACTCATGCCCTCGACGTGCAGCCGCCCATAACATTGCCATTGTTGAGTCTTTTTTCAGGTTTACACTTTCGATGGGATCCATCACAACAAGTACGCGCATATTGATGCTCTTATAAAATTTTGGATTGAATGCAGTATAGCGGAGAATCTGGTGTACTTTTCCGAAATTTCGCTAAACTCTTAGCAATTATTGTGAATATGATGATCGAAATGCAACAAGCCATTGTGGGATTTCATTTGGATGAGGAGCAACATTATGTTGCTGAACTTGCGTGTGGGCATCAACAACATGTGCGGCATCTTCCACCTTGGCAGAATCGTCCGTGGGTGTTGACAGAACAAGGACGGCAGGAAAAAATAGGCATGTTTTTAGCGTGTAAAACGTGTGATCTTCAAAAAAATAGTTTATAAGTTGAATTAGTTTCTATTCGTCAATAAAAAGAGTTATTCAATGTCGAATCAACCTGACTCAGAGATTAAAAATTACTATAACAAACTTGCGCACGACTACGATAACAACCGTTTTAACAACAGTTATGGGCAATATTTAGACCAACAAGAGCGTGCTTTTCTCAAGCGTATTCTCAGTAAAACAGCACCTACACATTGTATGGATATTGGTTGTGGTACAGGTCGTTTACTCGATTATGCCAATTATGGTGTAGATTTCAGCCCTGAAATGCTGAAAGTCGCTAGAGAAAAATATCCACATAAAATTTTGCTTGAAGGCTCTCTGACTGAAATTCCAATCGAAAATCATCAGCTTGAGGTGATTTATAGCTTTCATGTGATCATGCATCAAGACCATGCAACCACAGAACAGTTTCTAAATCAGGCGCAGCAAAAATTAAAAACCAATGGCAAGCTTATTTTTGATTTCCCCTCCGCCAAACGTCGACAAGCTGTAAAGCATCAACAACAAAGCTGGCATGCTGCTCATCAAATGACATTGGCAGAGATTGAAAAGCTGCTTGGCACTCAATGGAAGCTGGTTGAAAGTCAGGGCTTTTTATTTTTCCCTATCCATCGTATTCCAACGATTTTACGCCCACTGTTTAGAAGCTTAGACAACTTGATGTGTCGTTCATTTTTAAAAGAATATGCATCATACTTGGTTGTCGTTTTAGAAAAACAACCGTCAGTAAATAATTAGAATAAGCAGGTGGAATATGCGGCAATATTTACCCAAATCATGGAAACTGCTTTATCAGTTATTACGCAGGTATTGTCGTGAACACCTTTTCTCGAAGCTACCGTTTGCCTTAAAACATCAAGCACTGTGGCAAGCAGACCAGCAAATTTCAACCCAACAAAGTATCAAGATAAATCATTATTTTGAAAATAAAACCCATAACATTGATCTTGCGATTGAGGCCTTAAACGGTTTGGTCATTGAGCCAAATCAAATCTTTTCATTTTGGCATTTGGTAACAGCCCCGACGTTAAACAATGGCTATAAAACAGGACGTAATCTGGTCAATGGAAAAATTTCAGAAGATCTGGGTGGTGGGATCTGTCAAATTTCTTGTTTGCTCTATATCAATGCGTTAAAAGCGGGTTTAACCATCATAGAACGACATTCACATTCGATTGATATTTACCAAGAACATGAACGCTTTACCCCCTTAGGCAGTGATGCAACTGTGGTGTATGGCTATAAGGACTTACAGTTTCAAAATTGTTTAGATCAGGTACTACAGATTCAAATTTTCAGACAACATGACCAACTGGTCGCCACCTTGGTCGCTCAGCAGCATTTAAAGGAATATACACTCAAATTTATTGTTGAGGATTCTAAAACCCATCGAATTGTCCGCACCTTGCAAGACCAAAAACAGATTGAGCAAAGTATCTACTTGCTCAATTCGCATGTTGATTAAGCTTATTTTTCTTGAAATTGTTGTTGGCTATTTTCTATCAAGTATTGATGTGCAGTCCGTGGATCACGCGGTAAGGCCAGTTTGACACGACAGCCCAACTCGATATCATCTTTTTCAAACACAATGATTTCAGCATCTAGCTCGATCGGGCGACCAATTTCAAAATCGGTTTGATCTAAACTTTCTCCCAATAAGTCTGCATATTTCTTTTCTAAGTGACCAATCGTTAAATCTTGAATCATGACTTTAATCGAGTATTGTTGTCTCGAACATTCAGGTTCACGTTGAATACGTGATTTCTTGATATAACTGTTCTCAGATGCTCTTAACATCAATTCATTGATTAATTTTTTCTGGGCGTGCACGTTGATATTTAAAACCAGCTCAAACTGTTCTAAACCTTTCCATTGAAATGGATATTGCCGAAAAAACATATCCCGCTCAAATTGGTAACGTTGCCAACGTCGTTGGTCGATATGTTTGACCAGCATAATGCCAAGTACAGCAACCACGACGATTATCAATAGAATGAACATTTAAAATGGCACCTAATCCTTTATAGTCCATAAAAATAAGGAGCTTATGCTCCTTATCTTATCCTTTTTTTTAACTTATATACCATATTTCACACGGTAAGCTTCCATTTTTGCTAAAGCATCTTGCTCACCTTTGGCATCTAGATAATCCATTAAGTCTTTCATGCTAATTAAAGCATGTACTGGAATCTCAAGTTCTTGTTGAACTTCTTGGATGGCAGACAATTGACCTTGCCCTTTTTCTTGACGATCTAGCGCAACCAATACGCCTGCAATTGTCGCACCTGCGTTTTTAAGAATTGTGACAACTTCACGAATTGCGGTACCCGCAGTAATCACATCATCAATAATCCAGACTTTTTTACCTTCTACTGAAGCACCGACCAATACACCGCCTTCACCATGGTCTTTGGCTTCTTTACGGTTAAAGCCCCAAGGCACACTTACACCATGTACTTGTGACAAAGCCACAGCTGTTGCTGCAACAAAAGGAATTCCTTTGTATGCAGGTCCAAAGATCACTTCAACGTTGTTACATTGTGTTAATTTATCTGCATAACCTTGAGCTAAAAGCGATAATGCTTCACCATCGTTGAGTAAACCTGCATTAAAAAAATAAGGGCTCACACGGCCTGATTTTAAAGTAAACTCACCAAATTTAAGCACACCACGTGATAATGCGAGTTCGATAAAAGCTTGCGGGTTAAACTGAGCTGGCGTTGACATGAGGTGCTCCAAAATTCATACATTGAGGTTATGACTGCGCATGATACCAAAGAGTAGCTATCCAAGTGATCAAAAAATTTTAAGAGTTGTCTCAATTAACGTAAATGGCTTACGTTCATCCGTCACTAAAGGCCTACTTGAATGGATGGAAAAGTCAGATGCAGACGTGATCTGTATCCAAGAAAGCCGTATTACGCATGAACAGTGGACCGATAAATTTAAACCCGAAGGTTGGTTTACCCATTTGTTCCCTGCGGAAAAATCAGGCTATGCAGGTACAGCGATTTACAGTCGCTTGCCGTTTAAATCGATCCAGAATGGTTTGGGTTTTGAACTTGCCGATAGCCAAGGTCGTTTTATTAGCGCGGAATTTGATGTCGGTTTAGCCAAACCTGTGCACATCTGCTCGCTGTATTTACCTTCAGGTTCATCAGGTGATGAAGCACAAGCCCGTAAAGATCACTTCTTAGAAGAATATCGAAAAATTTTAAAACAATGGCGTGATGAAGATAAGTCGATCATTGTATGTGGCGATTACAATATTGTGCATAAACGAATCGATATTAAAAACTGGTCAGGCAACCAAAAATCTTCAGGTTGTTTACCGCATGAACGTGCTTGGTTAGATCATATTTATGACGAACTGGGCTATGTCGATACATTTCGTGAAGTACGTAAAGAAGCTGAACTGTATTCTTGGTGGTCGAATCGTGGACAAGCGCGCGCTAAAAATGTCGGTTGGCGAATTGATTATCAAGCATGCTCACCTGACTGGAAGGATCGCACAGTCAATGCCTGGGTCTATAAAGATGAATGGTATAGCGACCATGCCCCTGTGATTATTGATTATCAAATTTAAACAGCCCTATGCTCAATTTTTAAATAAAAATTGAGCAATTTTGTGAACAAGTGTTCACTGATTACAAGGCAATAACTTACAAATTTTGTCGTGTTATCTTATATTTTCTTCATATCAACAAGCGCATTATACACGCACGGCACAGGGACATTGTCAGGATGACAGCAAAAGGATAGGACGCCGTAGGAAGAAAAGGAAATAAGTATTTTTAATATTTATTTTTCAAGGATGTGACATTGGACGTTGTAATGAGACCCGCATAATCAGGATGATTAGATGCGGGTTTTCTCTTTTTTTTATTTTTAAAATTTAAATCATTTAATCAGCCAGTCTGCTGCTCGCTTCAATAAAATATTAAGCGCAAATTGTTAAATTCTGATGACAGCAATCATGCCTTTTAAAATATTTTATCTATTCTTATACTATACATATTGGCAATTTTGCTACTCTTTCTGTCAAATCAAACAATTGAATATTAGGTTAAGACATGTTGAAAATTTATGGAATCAAAAATTGTAACTCCATGAAAAAAGCTTTTGATTTACTGACTGAACTTGGCTTGAGTTATGAGTTTCATGATTATAAAAAACAAGGCATAGATGCAGAGACGGTTAAACAATGGCTCGATCATATTGGGCAAGATCTTGTACTCAATAAAAAAGGTACAACGTGGAAAAAACTCAGTGAACAAGAACAACAACTGGCCTTATCGAGTGAACAAGCACTGATTCAAGCGCTAACCACACACACTAGTTTAATCAAGCGCCCCGTGATTGATCAAAATGGCCAATATGTAATTGGTTTTGATGAAGATAAAATTAAAGCTTTAAAACTTACAGCATAAAAATAATCGAGCAACAAAAAGCCTGATCGATAGATCAGGCTTTTTGTTGTGGTGAATCAATGTGCTTAGTTTGCACGCACCCAAGTTTGGTTGCGACCTAAAGCAGAAATACCCATATAACCACGTAACTTTAACTGGTTACCAGCAAGTTCACCTTTGAGCTTATAGGTCTTGCCATTTTTAGGATCTAGAATCGTACCATTGTCATAGTTTTTACCACCAACATTTTTTAAACCATTGACAATCGTCACACCTTTCAATGATTTATTGTGGTAAGGACCTTCACATTTGGTACAAGAGTTTTCTTCACCTGGCGTTAAAATACTTTGAATCGTTGCCGTCAATGTTCCATTTTTTTGTTCAGTGAATTTCACAATTGCTTTGGGCTGTTTCGTTGTATCATCAATTGTTTTCCAAACTGTTCCATTGAGTGGATCCGCAGCATTTGCAAGAACTGTTGCTGATAATAAGCCTAATGCAAGTACAATTTTTTTCATTGTTTTGTTTTCCCTAGTCTAATTGACACTTTATAGTATCAAAAATTTACGTCGATTTAGCAATTCTTGAATGTGACTATATAGTGTACCCTTGTAACAAATGTTGATAAATCAACAAAAATAAAGTCAAAAGTTTAACAATATGGAAGGAACATGAAGATTAACTCAGCTCTGAAACAATATCTTACAGAATCTATTCTTAAATCTAGCTTCAAATTTCCCAGTCGTTTCAATCTTCCCCCTGCAACTGCACGTTTTGGAATAGAACAACTTGCACGTGTTTTTCCACAACGTAAAGATGTACAGATTCGTTCTTTGCGCATAGCTGGGATTCGGGCAGAAGAAATTAAACCGCAAGCGCATGCAACCCAAATGATTTTCCATATTCATGGTGGAGCATTTTTTGTCGGTTCAATCAAAACCCATCGCGCGTTTTTATCTGAAGTTGCTGCACGTACACAAATGCAAGTTTTACATGTCGATTACCCGCTCGCACCTGAAAGCAAATTTCCTGAAGCAGGTGATGCGATTTATGATATTTATCAGCAACTTTTAGATCAAGGTGTGCAAGCGAAAGACATTATTGTGTCAGGTGATTCTTGTGGAGCGAATCTGGCTTTGGCACTCGCTCTACGCATCAAACAAGAAAATAAACAACAACTCCCAAGCGCCTTAATCCTGATGTCACCTTTCTTAGACCTGACTTTAACAGGTGAATCTCTACGCTATAATCAGAAGCATGATGCTTTACTGTCAATCGAAGCACTTGAATCTGGTATTGATTTTTACGTACCGAAAAACATGGATCGTTCTTTACCCCCACTTTCGCCTATTTTCGGAGATTTTGCAGGGTTGCCTCCAACCTTGGTTCAAATTGGATCTAAAGAAATTCTTTTGTCAGATGCCCAACGTTTCGAAGAAAAAGCCAAAGCTGCAGGCGTGCAAGTCAATTACAAGCTGTATACGGGAATGTGGCATAATTTCCAAATGTTTAGCCCGTGGTTTGATGAAGCCAAACAATCTTTAGCAGATATTGCTGAATTCGCTCATAAAATTGATAAAGATTAATCCCAATATTGACCAAATGGTGAACAACAAGCGCTTTAAAAGCCAAACTGTTGTTCACCTTTAAAAATAAAATCATCCATTTAAACAAAATGAGCATTCACTAGAATAATAATTATACAATTCATTGGAACTATATTTCTTGTCAGATTTATTTTTAGGGGGTTTTCCCAGTCCGAATAGACTCTTAACCTATACTACAAAGTTAATCACACTTTTTAAAATTATGTATATATCCTTCAAGTATTTACTTCAACTTTAGTTTGAGTTTAAGCCAATAAGTTGCTACATTCTAAGTATCAACAATAAAAATCCAAGTGTGGATGGATTAGATTATGCGTAATAAAATTTATTCAGAAAAACGACGTAAAATTCATTCCTTATTCAATCAAGTATTGAAACATTCTTTTATTGCCAAATTAATCCACAAAAACCAACTCAGCAATAATCTGGAAATCGACCCACATACAGGTATTTATAATCAGTTTGCAATTAATACCTATTTAAAAGAGTTACATCCTCAGACTGAATCAAATTTTGGTATCGTTTTACTCAGTGTGGATAACTGGTGTGAAATCAAGAATAAATACAATCCAAAAATCGCACATAAGGCTTTAGCCGCAATCGCCCAAGAGTTATTACAAAATATCCGTGAAACAGATCTTGTTGGTCGTTATAGCGAATCTGAATTTATTTTAATTCTCAGTGATGTTACTCAAGATCAAGCTCATCATATCGCAGATCGTCTATCACTTTTAATGAATCATTATGATTTAAAGATCAATAACAAAGTCATTCCACTTCAAACAAGTTGTGGCGCGTCTGTTTCTAAACATGACAGCATGAGTAATGTGGTATTACAGCAAGCAGACCAAGCGTTATATATTGCGAAAACCAATCGCAAAGCTTGTTATACGGGTACAGGTGTTTTATCTTAAAACATCTGTATATTTAAAAAAAATTACACCACTATTTATTTTATATTAATAATAAAATATTCTTTCATTAACAAATAAATGATAACAATTCTTTGTTTTAATAAATTTTAATCACTATAATTTAAAAAATTATTAATCAGTACTTAATGAATAGCAAACTGAAAAAACCTGGAATAATTATGAATGAAGGTATCGAATATAGGACTTAATCATTACTGGCAAAAGCTGAAACAACAATTAGATTCAAATATCATTATGAATTGGAGCAGTTTACATAAATGTATCTTGATTCTGTTCCTGACTGTTGCCCTTCATTTATCATGGATTGCTTGGAAAGTTTTTATTTTATTCAATCCAGAAACTTGGCAATGGGTCAATATTTCCTTGATTCATTCACAACTTGTGGTCAACGCTGGCTCCACTCTACTGCTTTTTTTCCTGATCGTATTTTGTTATTTGTTTCAGAATAAAAAATGGGCAAATACCATCCTCCCCCATATCGTCATCAGTATTTTTATTATCTTAATGCTTGCTGATGGCTTTCTTGTCGGTATCTATAGTCCAGCTACTGTTTTTGCATTCGTGTGTATTTCTGGTGTGGGTTTAATCTTATTCAATAGAAAAATTATTTATCTGCAAATTAGTACTGCCCTGCTGTTCTATATTGCAATGATGTTCTGTACCTATTGGCGCATCATTCCATACGCTCCAATTTTTAATGAACATATGTTGGAAAATAATCGGCATGACAATGCCTTCTGGGTGGGAACGATGTTGTATTTTATTGTCCCTATTTTAATTGTATGTTTGATTTTATGTGAAATTTTGCTATCTCAGTGGCGCTATAGAGAATCATTAATTAAAAAACTCAGTGAAACGGATCCACTGACCAATTTATATAATCGTCGTTTTTTTAATGAAAAGCTTGATGATATCCAAAATAAGCAAACCCACTACGCCATTATCTTAATTGATATTGATCATTTCAAAGAAATCAATGATTTATATGGACATCATTTTGGTGATGAAGCATTGTGTCAAGTTGCCAAATTATTATCATCTCACATTCGTCAGTCAGATATTGTGGCTCGTTATGGCGGTGAAGAATTTATTATTGCCTTGCCTGAAACTTCTTTAAACATTGCTCAAGCACTTGCTGAACGCTGCCGATTGGCGATTCAAAACCAAGTGCTTGAATCGCTTGATCATCATTATGTTCAGCTGACCGCCAGTTTTGGTATTGCCACCTCGAATGACGAAGACAATATCAACAAAATTATTCATCTCGCAGACAAAGCGCTATATCGGGCCAAACAATCCGGGCGCAATCAAGTGCAGCTCTATCATGCTCAAATCAATGAAATAGCTTAAGCGGTATTCAATAGATTAAACTTGGCTACGATATTGTTCTTCACACGCTACAAATCGAAATTCTGCATGGGCTTCTGCTATCCATTGTTGTATAGCAGGGACCGCTAATATCTTGTCGATATAACGCTGACTGCTCGCTGATACGGCAATACCATAACCGATGAAACGCATCACAACTGGCGCATAAAAAGCATCGACAATCGTAAATTCATCACCACATAAAAAACTGTCAGGGTGTGGTCGCTCCGACCATAATTGTTCAATCCGCTTTACATCGTGCTGTAGTTTTAAATTTTCCTGCCAAAGCTGTGCACCAATATGCTTTAAATCAGCATCTAAATTCATTTCACAGCAACTACGCAAAGCCATAAAACTACTGTGCATTTCAGCGGACATCGATCTTGCACGTGCACGTTGTTTTACATCTTGAGGCCACAAGTGTTTTTCAGGAAACTTTTCTGCCAGATATTCACAAATCGCCAAAGAATCCCAAATTAAAAAGCCATCGTCCACTAAGGCTGGGACTTTGCCAGTTGGGTTTATTTTTAAAATACTTTGTTTAAATTGGCTATCGACATCAAAGTGATCGAAAGGAATAAGATGCTCTGTAAATGGAATGTTGAAATGCTGAATTACTAACCAAGGTCGCATCGACCACGTCGAATAATTTTTATCGCCAATAAACAGTTCGAACATTCTAATACTCCTGTATTTATTGCTTATTTTGAACTCAGCATACACAAGATAAGACTGTTCTAAAAGCATTTCAAAAAATGCTCGCTTTTAAAACAAATCAAGGAGTAGATCGACTACTCCTTGATGATGTATCAGACTGAATTGATTAGAATAAGAATGCCACACCTAAACCAGCTTTATAACTACGGTCTCGCCCTTCCAAATCTACACCCACACTTCCATCAAGTTGGGTACGTTCATTGACCGCATAGATCAAACCAGAGCCTAGACCATACTTATAGTCTTGGCTTTCTGTTTTTGAATAAACAAACTCAGAGAACCCTGAAAGATTACCTGCAATTTTATAACCGACAGTAGGCACAGCGGTCACTGACCAATGCCCATCTTGCACAGCATAGTTCATGGTGATTCCAGTATTGACCAAATCGTTATACTGATAAGCTAATGATGTGCCAATACTATAAATATCATCTTCTTCACTAAAACCATCATTGCCCGTTGCAATCAAGGCTTGAGCCAAAATCGCCATAGATAATTTGTCATCTTTTAAGTCGATGGCTTTTTTAATCCCAATAGAAACATCACCTAAGCCAGAGTCATCCTCTTTCATGCCTTTGTATTTGGTTTGTGTCCAAGCTGGGCCCTGCCAGCCTAACTGTAATTCCATACTTGAGGTTAAACCAGTACGGAGCAGCATATCGCCATTGAGGGTTACAGTTTTTGCTTTTGCGCCATCTACTTTAGTTTCTGTATAGGTCGCACTTGGAAGACCTTGCTCCCAAGCCAATTGACCCACTGGCGTGATTCCTGTTCCGAAACCTGTTCCAGGACGATCAAAAGAAAATTCTGCTGCCATTGCGCTTATACTTAGACTCGAAGCAAGGGCTAATGTGATTCTATTTAAAATTGCCATATCAAGACTCAAAATTTACGATAATTCTTTGGACATTTTCGCACCGCGACTACGTAGTAACTCTAAAGATTCTTTCTCTTCAGGTAAAGCCTGAGACCAATCTATTTGATCAAATTCACAATCAAAGAACAAATCACTGATCGAAGATAAAATGGTCTTACCTTCTTCATCTTTGGTATTCGGATCAACCTTATGATCTAAAAGCTTGTCAATTGCAGGTACACAAGCTGCGCTTGCTGCATCCCACAGTGGACCATAGCACTCTTCAGCGTCCCACAAATAAAAGTTTGCTTTGGCATTTATTAATGCATCCAAAATATCTAAATGTGGTTGTAAATCTTGCGCTTTTTGTTCTGCTGTTAAAGGTTCGCCCGCTTCATAAGCATCACAAATTTTTTCCCACCATTTAAACAATCCATCTGACCAAATCGAAACAGCTGGACCTTTTTCAGGTTCCATAAAGTTTGGATCAAATCCATCTGCAAGCAAACGTTTAACTTGAGCAAGGTCTAAATCTTCTAAAGCCTGTATAAAGACTTGTTGTTGTGCTGATAACATTTTGATCTCACTATTCTATTCCTATACAACATTATGACGAATATTTTTAAAATAGCTTTGAAAAATTTTAATCGTATCGCTTTTATTTTATAAATGGCATTTATTGTTCATTTATGACAAAGAAGACAATCCATAACTCTTTTAGAACAATAAAATTGAAGACCATAAAAAAGCCCCGAAGGGCTTTTTATCAGATCATGCTTCATCTGCATCAGCAAGTTCTAGTTTTCCACCACGTGGATTTTCAATTTTCTCTAATACGTGCTCTAGGCTACGCTTTACGCGATCTATCGCACCGTGTAATGAAAGATCAATGTTTTTCGCTCTATGTTTTACCACGACTGGCTTCAAACCCGCTGCTTTGACCTCAATCATACACTGGATATCATCCGCCCCACCTTTGTCACCGTTCTCATCACTGATATGAACTGAAAACTGGGTAATACGTTCGCTATGACGTTGGAATTCTTGATTTAGCTCATCGCGTACGTAAGTAATTAAACGATCACTATTTCTAATATTTTTATCTGTACGGATTTCTATATTCATAAAAAACATCCTCTTTCTAATCAAAAACGAGTGCAAAACTTATATTTACGGCACACTTTGCGCCTGCTGTATAAGACAGCTTTTCACCTACAATAAATTGGAACCGTAACTCCTCTATTGCAAAGATGAACACTTTTAACGATCTGCAGATAGGTGTTCTTATACATTCAATATCAGGCCATATTGGAAAATATGCAAGTAGATTTTTAACTTTTTTATGAAAAGAATATGAAAAATGACATCTTGTTACGTTACTTTATAATTAAATGATTTAATTGATTTTTTAATGGCTAATTCCAACTAAAAACATCAACTATGTTTAATTCTTAGGCTTTTAATGGATATAAATTTTAAATCTTTGCTTTAAATATGCGACTCACGTTTTAAAACATTTCACCTCTTGATGTTTACATATTTATTTTCATTCCATCTAATTTTCGCTTTATTTTTATTTAAGAATCTGTATTCTTGAAGCGCTTTTCTTGGGGGAAAGGAAGAATTCATGAAACTTACAAAAATTGCGGCTATCTGCGCAATCGCTTCAACTGCAACTTTGGCTCAAGCTGCGCCTGTTTGGCAAGATTTTAGTATTACTGGTCTTTATGGTGAAAACTATGAATTAACACCAGATGAGAAACAATCTACCATCACTTTTGAGTATGCTGCAAAACTTAAATACGGTGATTTCTTTGCCTTTGCTGACCGTACCAACAGTGATGGTCAATCGGATACTTATTTTGAGGTTTCTCCACGTCTTAGCTTAGGTGCTGTTTCTGGGAAAAAACTTGAATTAGGCCCAATTAAAGACGTATTAATCGCGACCACTTGGGAAGGTGGTAAAGACATGAACAACTACCTATACGGTGTTGGTGTTGATTTAGCCATTCCTTATTTTCAATATGCGCAATTAAATTTCTACCGTGCCAATAATGAAATCCAAGAAGATGACTATCAATTGACATTTACTTATGGAATTCCATTTAAAATTGCATCTGAAGAATTCCTTGTAGATGGCTTCCTTGATTGGTCAACTGCAGAAAAAGATCAAGTCGCTCACTCAAGCGAGTTGAACTGGACGACACAATGGAAATGGAATGCGGGTAAACACATTTCTCCAGATACGCGTCTATATCTTGGTGTTGAACACTCTGTATGGCACAACAAATATGGCGTTCCAGGCAAAGATGAAAATAATGTCAGTGCTTTAATCAAGTATCATTTCTAAGACTGAGCTAAATCCATTGATTAGAAAGCAAAACTTCGGTTTTGCTTTTTTTATTGCCCTTAAAAATAATTCTTTTTAGAATACCCCTATCAATTTTCCATTGACCTGTATCCATGAATTTTCAGATCCGCCCCGCTCAAGCTTCTGACCTAACTGAGATTATGCGTATTTATAATCATGAAATTGCAACAGGTTTAGCAACATGGAACAGCCAATTAAAGACTTTCGCAGATTACCAACAGTGGTTTCTAGAATTACAACAACAGCAATTTCCACTTTTTGTTGCTGAAGAAACAGCGACTCATGCCATTGCAGGCTATGCTGATTATGCAAGCTTTAGAGCAATCAACGGTTATCTATATACAGTTGAGCACTCTGTTTATATCGACCCAGAATTTACTCGACAAGGGCTCGGCAAACGCTTAATGCTGAAATTGATTGAACATGCTCAACAGCACAATATCCACGTTATGGTTGCTGCAATTGACCATGAAAATACTGGTTCGATTTATCTCCACCAACAACTCGGATTTAAACAAACAGGTTACATGCCACAAGTCGGACAAAAATTTGGGAAGTGGCGTGATTTGGTGTTGATGCAATTAAATTTTGATTAAAATAGAGCAGTATTTATACAGCATCCATCGTAAATTTTTTTGTCGCTTTTTCAAAATCTGTTGTATAACCATAAACAATATTGCTGAACTTCAGAGCGAATATCGATGAATAAAATGATAATCAGTCTATTGGCACCATTTGCATTGATACTTAATACAGCAAGCCATGCCGCTGACTACGATGAACAAAATATAAAACAGGGTTGTGCCAAACTCAGTCAATATCGTAAATTGGGACAAAAATTTTACGACCAGAGAAACTATAAAAAAGCGCTTGATCAGTTTCAAAGACAAGCATCTTGGAGTGCTTTTTGTCAGTCTGTGGGTGAAGAAGACACTGGCATTCGGGTTTCAGATAATGACATCGACATTGCCAATAATAATGTGGGTTTAACGTATAGCAAACTCAATCAACCCTTATGGGCAAGAGCGTGGTTTCAAATTAAACCAACAAAAACCAGTCAATTTAATTTAAAAAAGTTAGTAACACCAAAACCAAACAATGACTTAACAGGAGAATATGCCAGTTATGCAGGTTTTGGCGAATGGAATAATATCACCATAAAAAAACGTGATCAGAAATATCTCATTCAATTCACTGGTCTATGGATGGGTGCTCGAAGCCTACTTTATGGTCCAAATATTGGCGAATTTGAAACAGAAATGCCACTTCATGCCAAGAAAGCAAGCTATCGTTTTGAAAATTGTCAAATTGACATCAATTTCACCTATAACGCCTCTTTAGGCAATTTTATTAAAGTGAAAGAATTAAATGAACAAGCCGATTGTGGCTTTGGTATGAATGTTTCATCAACAGGCTATTATCAGAAAGTTGAGCCTCAATAAAATTTTGATTCGGAATTCAAAATAGTTTAGTTTGTTGCATTATATGCTTTAATATCCTTTACTTAATACATAATAATTGGGTGAAAAATGGCAAAATTTCTAAATACGAGCGGTACAAATTTTTTCTTAGAAGAATTGATAAAAAATGCAAAAGAAAGACTGATTTTAATTAGCCCTTATCTTCGGCTTAATGACCGTATCAAAGAATTATTAGAGGATAAAAATCGTTTAAAAATTGATATTCGGATCATTTATGGGAAAAGCGATTTACATCCTGATGAAATTAAATGGATGCAAAAATTAGATTATGTTCGAGTAAGTTTCTGCAAAAATCTTCATGCTAAATGTTATTTAAATGAAACAAGTTGCATTATTTCCAGCTTAAATTTATATGAATTTAGCCAAGTAAATAATAATGAAATGGGGATCTTAATCAATAAAGAAGATGATACTGACGTATATAAAGATGCCTATGAAGAAGCTCAACGTATCATTCGTATTAGCGATGAGGTTCGAATTTCTCTTGATGAAGTCAAAACAGAAGAAGTAGAAGATAATTCAAAAGAGCTATTAGAAAATTCGAGTAAATTAACTTCATCAAAACTTGCTGCTAAACATAAGCTTAAAACGCCTGAATTATTAGATAAACTTGTAGCAAAAGGTTTTTTAACTTTAAACGATGGCGGTAAACATTATTTGACTGAACAAGGTAAAATTGTGGGTGGAGAATTCAGGTCAAGCCAATATGGTGGTTATTTTCTGTGGAATGAAAATACAGAAATCTAGACTATTTTCATGTGTATTCGTTTAAGCTTAATCGAATACAAGGCTTGAAAAGAATGAAGTTCTCACTATTCATTTTATGAGTTGAGAGCTTCATTCCTCATTAACCATCAAATCGCCACTAAATCACGAATCCCCTTTTCAGACATTTCTTCACCAATGCCTTGTGCCACCACTTGTCCGCGTGCCATCACTGTATAGTTATCTGCCAATTCCTCGGCAAAATCATAGAATTGCTCGACCAGTACAATCGCCATTTCGCCACCATCAGCCAATTTGCGAATCACTCGACCAATATCTTTAATAATCGAAGGCTGAATTCCTTCGGTCGGCTCATCTAAAATCAAAACTTTCGGTTCGGAAGCTAAAGCACGTGCAATGGCTAATTGCTGTTGCTGCCCACCCGATAAATCACCGCCACGACGATGTTTCATTTCGTCTAAGACAGGAAAAATCTCATATAAATGCTCAGGAACTTTACGGGTTTTTGCGCCTGAAAACTTTGCCATGCCGATCAAAATATTTTCCTCTACAGTCAGGGTTGAGAAAATATCACGCCCTTGAGGAACATAGGCCAAACCCGCGCGTACACGCTGTTCAGGGCTCATTTTAGCAATGTCTTTGCCATCCAATAAGATTTGCCCAGACTTAATCGGTAAAATTCCCATCAAACATTTTAATAAGGTGGTTTTACCCACACCATTCCGTCCTAAAACCACAGAACACTCACCAATCGGTGCAGTTAAAGTCACATCACGGAGAATGTGACTGCCCCCATAAAATTGATTGACGTCTTTTATTTCTAACATATTGCTCCCCTTAACGTCCTAAATACTTTTCAATCACATCGTCATTGGCTTGTACTTCCGCCAAGGTTCCTTCTGCAAGAATGGCACCTTGTGCCAGAACCGTAACTTTCTCACTGATGGTGTCGATAAAGCTCATATCATGCTCGACCACAACCAATGTATGATTCTTTTTTAATTCCAAACATAACTCTGCTGTGCGTTCAGTTTCAGCATCGGTCATTCCCGCTACAGGCTCATCCAACAAAATCAGTTTAGGTCTTTGCATCAACAGCATGCCAATTTCTAGCCACTGCTTTTGTCCATGTGATAACAATCCCGCAGGCTTTTGAATAAACTCTTGTAAACGAATCTGTTGCAAAGACTCATCCAAAGCCAACTGTGCATCGGAACTTAACTTGCTAAAAAAACTTTTTTTCACGGTTTTGTCTTTTGGTGCAGCAAGGAGCAGATTTTCCATCACGGTAAAATTTTCAAATACAGTTGGTTTCTGAAACTTACGACCAATACCCGCTTCTGCAATTTGCTCTGTACTCATTTTGGCAAGATCATAGTTTTGACCAAAAAAGGCAGAACCTTCGGTAGGACGTGTTTTACCAGTGATGACATCCATCAATGTGGTTTTTCCCGCACCATTTGGCCCAATAATGCAGCGCAACTCCCCTTCTTCAATGTAAAGAGACAAATCATTTAAAGCGCGGAAAGAATCAAACCATACACTGACTTTCTCTAAATAAAGCGCAATACCATGACTGAAATCAGCACCTTCAGCTTTAGGACGACCATAACCCTCACCGATTTGACCACCATGCTGCGAATTTAAGCCCAAATCTGACAATAGCTCTGACATTAGTGATCCTCCTTTTTAAAGCGCTCAAGCAATCCAATCACCCCTTTAGGGAGGAAGATGGTTACAACGATAAATAATGCACCAAGGATCAATAACCATATTTCAGGATATGCAACGGTAAAGTAGGTTTTAACTCCATTGATCAGACCTGCACCTAGAATTGGGCCAATCAATGTGCCACGACCACCTGCCGCAACCCAAACCGCCATTTCAATCGAATTCACAGGATTCATTTCACTTGGGTTAATGATGCCTGCTTGTGGGACATACAAGGCACCAGCAACTCCGGCAATCACCGCAGAAAGAACCCATGCCGAGAGTTTGTACCACAGGGTGCGATAGCCTAAATATTGCAAACGGTTTTCACTATCACGGATTGCTCCCAATACTCGACCATAAGGCTTATTCATTAAACTGCGTAAGCCGATAAAGCTGAGTAACAACACTAAGGCTGTGAGGAAACACAATGTTGCTCGCATAGAAGCAGAGGTAATATCCATCCCAAGAATGGTTTTAAATCCAGTAAAGCCATTGTTCCCACCAAAACCTGTTTCATTGCGAAAGAACAACAGTGCAGCAGCAAAAGTCATGGCTTGGGTGATAATCGAAAAGTACACACCTTTAATTTTGGAACGGAATGCAAAGAATCCAAAGATAAAGGCAATCACGCCTGGTACCAAAATCACCAAAGCCAAAGCCCATAAGAAATGCTGGGTTCCGACCCAGTACCAAGGCAGCTCAGTCCAACTGAGAAAACGCATAAAGTCAGGCAATTGCTCGCCTGCTGACTCTCGCATCAGGTACATACCAAAAGCATAACCACCCAAAGCAAAATATAATCCATGCCCCAGACTTAGAATGCCGGCATAACCCCAAACCAGATCCAAAGCCAGTGCAACCAAGGCGAGACACATGATTTTGCCAATCAAAGTCACCCAGTATGCTGAGAGGTGTAAAGCGGAATCTTGTGGCAACACATGAAACCACGGCAAAATCAGCATCACAGCGAAACATACAGCTATGGCGATTGCACTATAGGGTTTATCTGAAAGTAATGATGTGATTTTCATAGGCTTACTCCACAAAACGACCTTTGATAGCGAATAAACCTTGTGGGCGTTTTTGAATAAACAGAATCACAAGAACCAAGAGAATAATTTTGGCGAGCACTGCGCCCATACCAATTTCGAGAATTGTTCCACTTACACCTAAACCTAATGCGGCAAGCACAGCGCCCCAAACCTGACCAACGCCACCCACAACCACCACAAGGAAAGCATCAATAATATAGTTTTGCCCTAGGTCAGGTCCGACATTGCCGACTTGTGCCAAGGCACAGCCTGCCAGCCCTGCAAGTCCTGAACCTAGTCCAAAGGCCATCATATCGATCCGTGCAGAGCGAATACCGACAGCACGTGCCATCTGACGGTTTTGCGTGACTGCACGGACGAATAGACCAAATCGGGTTTTATTGAGCAGGTAAACCAGTAAAAGTAATACAGCGATGGTGAAGACGATGATCGCGATACGGTTATACGGCAACATCAAACTAGGTGTAAGCGAAATCCCGCCTGACAGCCATGAAATATTTGATACTTCCACATTCTGCGCACCAAAAATCATCCGGACCAATTGCATCAAAATAAGGCTGACACCAAAGGTCGCCAACAGAGTTTCTAACTGACGGCCATACAACGGGCGAATCACGGTTCGTTCTATCAACATGCCAATCAAAGCACTGACTAGAAATGCTGCTGGAATTGCTGCAATCAGATACCAATCCACATAAGCACTCAAATGGGTTTTAAAGAAACTTTGCACCACATAAGTGGTATAAGCACCGATCATGATCAACTCGCCATGCGCCATATTGATCACACCGAGTAAGCCATAAGTAATCGCCAGTCCTAATGCTGCGAGCAATAAAATACTTGCGGTACTGAGGCCTGAAAAAACATGTCCTGTCCATTCACTGGCTTGAATGCGGGTTTTAATACTACTTTGCGCACTGACCAATGCAGCCTTTAATTCTGGATTTAAATTTGGCTGTGTTAGCGCTTGTTCCATGATCGCCAAAACATCAGGACGACTAGAATCTTTTAGCGTTTTAACCGCCTGAATTTTGGTGAGCGTATCTGGACTATTAAAATCAATTCGTGCTTTTAACTGAGCTAAACGTGCCTTCACTTTATTATTTTTTTCATTGAGATAAAGTTGGTTAATGACCTTGATATCCAGTTCATCTAAATTATTCTCTAAGATATCAATCGCAGCCAATCGCTGTGATGCGTCTGTGGACTGTAACTTGATCTTCGCCTGACCAAAGCTTAAGGCTTTGTGCAAGGTATTGACCAGCGTCACTTGATTTAAATCACCTGGCCAATCAGTAATTGCCTGTTCATCTGGATAACTGAACAGTTTATCGCCAGCTTTCATGATGTAGGTATTGCCCGAACTGTCGGTATAAAGCTCGTCGTTTTCGACATACGCCACCAGCTTATCAAGCTCGTCTATACTTGCTGGCCATTGATTCAGCATCGCTCGACGCTTTGCAAAATCTGCACGTACAAATTTTTGAATGGCATCATCATGGCTTGCTGCTGGCTGAGCGGATGACGATTGCGCGATATGCACAGATTCAGCAAAAATCTGTTGAATAAGAAAGAATTGAGAGATCGTAAAAAAAAGTGCTGCAAGTTTCAGTCTAAGTGACATGTGCAACTCCCCCTATTTTTGTTTAAATACAATGACCTTTAAAGTTGAGTCATCAGTTAAGCCCACTATGCATATAGCGGGCTTTTGGGGTCGTAAAGTCTTTATTTAGGAATGTACGGGCTCCATGGTTCCGCTTTGATCGGTTGCGGGCTCTTGTAAACCACATCAAATTGCCCATCACCACGAATTTGTCCAATCATCACAGGCTTATGTAAGTGATGATTAGTAGCATCCATACTTAAGGTATAGCCTGACGGTGCTTTAAAGCTTTGACCTGCCATCGCTTCACGGACTTTATCTACATCCGTTGTTCCCGCTTTTTCAACGGCTTGTTTCCACATATTGATGCCAACATAGGTGGCTTCCATTGGGTCATTGGTCACCAATTTACTGGCATTGGGTAGCTTATATTCCACTGCATATTGCTTCATCTTATTGACGAATTCGGTATTCACTGGATTCTTCACAGACATGAAGTAGTTCCAAGATGCCAAATGTCCGACCAGTGGTTTGGTGTCGATCCCGCGTAATTCTTCTTCACCGACTGAAAAGGCCATCACAGGAATATCCGAAGCTTTTATGCCTTGGTTACCCAATTCACGATAGAACGGTACGTTAGAATCGCCATTGATGGTGGAAATAACCGCGGTCTTTTTACCCGCAGCGAATTTCTTAATATTGCCGACGATGGTTTGATAATTACTGTGTCCAAATGGTGTGTATTCTTCCATGATGTCTGCATCGGCAACACCTTTAGACTTTAAGAATGCACGTAAAATTTTGTTGGTGGTTCGCGGGTAAACATAGTCGGTACCTAATAGGACAAAACGTTGCGCCTTACCTCCCTCTTCACCCATTAAGTATTCAACAGCAGGAATCGCCTGTTGGTTAGGCGCTGCACCTGTATAGAAAATATTCTTAGACTGTTCTTGGCCTTCGTATTGCACTGGATAGAACAACAGACCATTGAGCTCCTCTACAACCGGTAACACTGATTTACGAGAAACTGAAGTCCAGCAGCCAAAAATGACAGCGACTTTATCCTGAGTTATTAACTGGCGGGCTTTTTCAGCAAATAATGGCCAGTCTGATGCAGGATCAACGACAACAGGCTCAAGCTTTTTCCCCATCACCCCACCTTTGGCATTAATTTCATTGATTGCCATCAGTGCCGTATCTTTAAGCGATGTTTCAGAGATTGCCATGGTTCCAGACAATGAATGCAAGATGCCCACTTTAATTGTGTCGCCACTTGTGGCAGTTGCCGATTTATTTTCTGCTGCAGGTTTCGCTTCCGTTTTATCTGCGGGCTTTGAGCAAGCTGTCAGCGCAATGCTCCCCATCATTGCCACAGCGAGAAGTGTTTTTGAAAACATTTTTTGTTGGAACATCATCTTTTTCTCTCCAAACCTTTTGGTGCATTTTTGAATGCGCGATTTTGCTTTTACCTGACAGGCTTAATTCAATTTTTATGCCAAGTGAAGAATTTGTAATTTTATCGCTGAATATTTTTCTTGATAAAAAACAATAAAATCAAAATATTAGCTGCTATTATTTTTATATAAGTTGAAGATACATTGATAGGCATCAAATGCCTTTCAATCACTGGATATAGCCAGCACTTAGCAAGTAAAAATGCGAGATTAAAAGCCACACTGGTCAAATTAAGTGCGATTTTTTTTGTTTAAAATGAGCGATGAGAGTGCAAAAAATTTACCCAAAATTAAATTTTTAGGGCTTTCGTGATGAATTTTGCTTTACAGCACCAAACGATTTTGACGGGATAATCCAATCCCTAAGATGGATGGAGTCGAGGTAAAAGAATAGGAGAAAAAATAGAAAGATAATGCAGAAATAATTTGTATTACGATCAATATAATTCTGTTTACATCAATGCGATGTTTCAGAAGTATAAAAAAAATGATGCACTGGGGCATCATTTTTTAAATATGCATAAGTTCAGCAATCAAACACTCAAATCAGCTAAATTACCTTTTTGCTCTAACCAGTCTTTACGATCACCTGACCTTTTTTTGGCAAGTAATTTGTCCAGTAAGCCTGTTGTGTGATGCGTGTCGTCCAAATCCAATTGCACCAAACGGCGTGTATTTGGATCTAAGGTGGTTTCACGCAATTGACTGGCGTTCATTTCACCCAAACCTTTAAATCGAGTAATTTGCGGGTTTTTAGATTTAACTCTCTTTAAGATAGCTTCTAACTCTTCGTTATCAAGCGCGTAATAAACATCTTTGGCATCATCGATACGGAACAATGGTGGCATTGCAACATATAGGTGCCCAGCATCGACCATTGCAGGGAAATGCTTGACGAAGAGTGCACAAAGCAAGGTCGCGATATGTAAACCATCTGAATCGGCATCGGCAAGAATACAAATTTTGCCATAACGTAATTCGGAAAGATCATCACTGCCCGGATCTACGCCAATCGCAATCGCAATATTATGCACTTCTTGAGAGGCCAACACCTCGTCAGAAGACACTTCCCAAGTATTTAAAATTTTCCCACGAATTGGCATGATCGCTTGGAAGTTTTTATCGCGGGCTTGTTTTGCAGAACCACCGGCAGAATCACCTTCGACAATAAACAGTTCAGATTCTTCAAGGGTATGACCCACACAATCTGATAGTTTTCCGGGCAAGGTAGGGCCGGCAACAATCTTTTTACGTTCAACTTTTTTGGCTGCTTTTAAACGGCGACCCGCTTTCGCAATCACAATCTCAGCCAATTGCATGGCCACTTCAGAGTTTTGATTTAGCCAGAGTGCAAAAGCATCTTTGGCAATATTTAAAACAATGTTAGACGCTTCTCGGCTTGAAAGACGTTCTTTGGTTTGTCCTGAGAATTGTGGTTCTTGGAATTTAAGCGACAGAATATAATTGACCCCGTCCCAAACATCTTCAGCAGACAATTTGAGATTACGTGGCAACAAGTTACGTAACTCACAAAACTCACGCATCGCATCGGTAACACCTGAGCGTAACCCGTTTACATGGGTTCCCCCTTGTGCTGTCGGGATCAAATTCACATAACTTTCCTGAATTTGTTCGCCACCCTCAGCATTCCAACAAATTGCAAACTCAGCGCTTGCGCGTTCAGCTTCACCCGTTGCGACAAAGGCAGGATCTGGAATGATTTCACGATCTTGTAATTCATCCATCAAATAGTCGACGAGACCATTTTCAAACTGCCATTCAATTTTTTCGTCATTAATCTGGTCAATATAATTAATTTGTAGACCAGCAGCCAATACAGCTTTGGCTTTGAGATTATGTTTTAACGCTTTTAAAGCAAATTTAGGTGAGTCAAAATATTTCGCTTCTGGCCAAAAATGTACTGTTGTCCCCGTAGCACGTTTTGGCGCTTTGCCTTCTAAAACCTCTAAAGGCGCAACAGGTTCACCATGTTCAAACGCCATTTTATAAAGATTGCCGTGGCGTTGAACTTCAACCTCAACACGATCGGACAAGGCATTGACCACGGAAATTCCAACACCATGCAAACCGCCCGAAAACTGATAGTTATCGGTGCTAAATTTACCGCCTGCATGCAGTTTCGTTAGGATAATTTCAATCCCGCTTTGTCCGTATTCAGGATGAATATCGACTGGCATACCACGTCCATTGTCTTCGACCGACAACGAACCATCTTTATATACCGTGACAGTAATTTTATTGGCATGTCCTGCAAGTGCCTCATCGACAGCATTATCAATTACTTCTTGCGCCAAATGGTTTGGACGAGTGGTATCGGTATACATACCTGGACGGCGACGTACAGGATCTAGACCAGATAATACTTCAAGTGATTGGGCCGTATATTGAGACACGTTGAGTTTTTTCCTTTTATTTTACGGAGTATGATAAAAATTCCAGAATCATGGGTATTTTATCTGCAAAATCTTCCATCGCATGATTACCGTGCATTTCTGTCATGATCAATGATGTGTGTGGAGCTGCACTATAATACCGTTCAGCGTCACGATAATCTAAAACTTCATCACCTTGTTGCAATAAGACCAGTATTTTGTCTGCATCTTGTACAAACGGCACGGCAATCGCTTCCAAGTAGTTAAGTTGTAAACGATCTAAAGTCCATTGTTCATTGATCTTATAGGGAATTTGTTCAATCCCAAATAAGTTACTGAACAATTGCCATGGTCGCATAGCTGGATTAATTAAAACAGCAGGCACACCATATTTTGCGACCAATTGTGTCGCATAAAAGCCACCAAAGCTACTCCCCACCAGTGCAACATCAGGCAATTTTTCAATGAGCGCTGAAATTTGATCTAAAACCAGTTGCGGATGCTGGTTTAAATCAGGCAAATGCACACTATGCGATGAATAGCATCGACAATAATCATCTAGTTGTTGCCCTTTTATTGATAAAGGACTACTTTTAAAACCATGTAAATAAATAATATTCATTGAAAATAGTTTGCTTTTTTACCACCAATGTTTTAATTTTTAATGTGATTCAAATCACATTATTGTTTTAATTTGTATATGTCGGGATATTGTCCGACAAAAAACTAAAACTTAATCGCAATTATCGGTATTTTAAATAGCGTTCAGGATGAACAAGATAAGATGATTGCCTAGGGATTTATACATTGATCTACAGCAAAAATAAAGTCTTTGTTCCAGATCAATATGGATGAGGAAATAACAATGCCAAGCTTAACCCCTTTACACGAAACCTATTGTAAGTGGGATCGTTCGCCTCCAAGTCAGGCCGACGTATTAGAAGGTTTAGCGCAGTTAGTCAGCACGCCACTCAGTGGCATGGTTCAAGACTTCATCCAGTCGATCCAACGTGAAATGTTACTGAGTATTTTTGGCTTAAGTAAACAAAAAGCCAAACGTTTTCAATCTCGTCCGATTGTCGATAAATTCTATCAATTTGGTTATCACGCATTACAAAATTATGGTAGCCACCTGATTGCTCCAATTTTACGTAAAACCATTGAACGTTTTCCAAATTTACATGATAAGCCATTGACCTCTCATATGACTTTTCTGGTCAGTGTTTTAAATGGGGTGTTGGGCGATTATTTGTTGGCAACTCATAATCCGCTCGCACTGTCACCTGTGCTCTATGATCATTATGGTTCATTACAGCAAGGTGATTTGGCTGGCCGTGTGGTGATTTTCTCTCACGGTTTATGTATGAACTATCAAGACTGGACCAATCGTAACAATGGCGGTATTGGTGAGAAACTCTTGGCGCAACGTGATCACAACACCATGTTGTATTTTCACTACAATACTGGACGCAGAATTTCAGCCAATGGACGTTCATTGGCAAATCTTTTAGAAGACTTGGTCAAACGGAACCCTCGCATTACCAGCATTGATTTAATTGGGCACAGTATGGGCGGCTTGGTTTCTCGCAGTGCGCTGTTCTATGGCAAACAAAACATGCATCAGTGGTTCCACATGGTTGAGAATCTGGTTTGTATTGGTTCTCCGCATCATGGTGCGCTATTAGAACGTTTCGGATTTGCCATGCAAGAGAAAGTTGGTAATTTCCCGATTGTTAAAATGATCAGCCATATCGTCAATATCCGCAGTAATGGCATCTTAGACTTGCGTTATGGAAGTGTTCGAGATGATGACTGGGAGCATAACAATGCCCGTATTGGTTTGATGGATGACAACCGTAAACCAGCTCCGCTACCATCTCATATCAATACCTTTTTAATTGCAGGTACCTTGGAGTTTGAAAACCGCAAAAACCGCACCTTAAAAGTGATTGGCGACTATCTGGTCAGTGTTAAAAGTGCCTTGGGTGAACACCCGAACCCACGTTTCCAGTTGAAATTACCTGAATCGCATAAAGCTGTGTTTTATGGCTTAAACCATCTTGAGATTCAATATCATCCTTTGGTTTCGGAACAGATTGCCAAATGGTTTTATCCGCACCATGATGAATTGGCAGAAGAACAAATTCGCAAATATTTGATTAAATTAGAAAGTATGCAAGGGATTGTTGAAACTTAATTGCAAAAAAGCTGATCTTCAATCCACTTTTTTCTGCTATTTCACTTCAATTTGATAAGACTTGTTCTGCTGAGGATCAATCATGTCACCATATTCATCAAAGTTTGATTTTTCTGCACATTGGGTATCGATCAATAAGCGTTGATTTTTTACAATAAAACCTTGTTTTAATTCACAAGTCCAAGCTTTATTATAAAATTTTTGGCTGAGCTTTTTGCCTGTTAAATCAAATTGCGTCACCTCAATCAGCGACTGGGCAAGCGTTCTTGCTGGATGGCTTTGCGACACAGACAATACGTAGTATCTGCCACCATGTAATTGACAGTCTTCGATTCGACTTGAAAAATAATCTGGATCGACAATAAATTTTTTAAATGGCTGAGCGCCCAATTTGATATAGTAAACATCGGCTGGAATAGTGTCATCAAACTTAGATTTAAACTGACAAGACACATCTTTACTGACCACATTGTTGGCTGGTTTTGCAGAGACTTGTGCTGTAGCCAAGCAGACCAGTATGCCGATCCCGGCTAAATTTATTTTATGATTCATGATTTTGCTTGATTTATAAATAATTGAAGTTTATATGAAAAAAGAGCCAGTTTAGACTGGCTCTTAATGTTTTTAAATTAGTACTTTCTAAACAACTGCCACAGACTGATCAATGCCAATACACTGAAAAACAGTAATGACCAAACAGGTAAAGACTGTCCTAAGAAAGTCCAATCAACCATGGCACATTCGCCAGAACCCTTAAGCACATTTTCAAACACAGCCTTTAAAGGCAAAGTGTTGACCCAATAGTCCAGACCTGGACCACAACTTGGAACCTGATCTTTAGGTAGGTTCTGTAGCCACACATGCCGAGCGGCAACACCAACTGACCAAGAAATCGCAGCTAAACCCAAAACGCTATAAATGCGTTTAAATACATTTGTTTTTGGGTTATGCAAAAAGGCAATCAATGAAATTAGCCCTAGACCAATCAATCCAATACGTTGAAATACGCATAGTGGACATGGCTCAAGCCCTTGTACATGCTCTAAATAGAGCGCAAATGACATACCAATCACACTTGCCAAAAATAAAAGACCACTTACGAAGCGATAACTACGCCATTGCATGGAACTTCCTCATTATCTAATTAATGCTTTATCTAAATTTACTCAGATAATCCTCGAAACTTATACTTGTATTTTGTTCAAGTTGCTGTTGTTCTGCGAGAGATGTTCGAGTAAGCCCCTCAAAATACGCTAAAGTTTCCGGACTTAATACATGTTGTTCGTAACTTTGGATATGTTGATTGGCCATATAGCCACCAAAATTCCATGTACCACCTTGCTCTACAGTATCGGCAATCACATGCGCTGATAGTGTTTCATCCACATCATCAATACGTGTTTGCATCACCGTCAATGCTTGACGATATAAATCTGTTGCATAAGATTGGTTGAGTAGATCTGCAAGTGGTTGCATGGCAGTGATATGCTGTTGAATCCACTCAAGTAATGGATATTCAACACCCGCTTCAATGATTTTCGCATTTGGCGCACGACCACGATTGACCACTTCAGCCTGATTTTGCTCAATAATATCTTGTTCTTCATCCCATAAATCTGGGCTTTCTTTAAGCAAGCAATACAATGCAACCACTTCCAAGAAGCCTGCTGTATCCTCATCGATACCAATCGCACTGTATGGATTTACATCTACCGCGCGTAATTCAACATAGCCAATCCCACGATTTGACAAGGCCTGAGATGGCGTTTCCCCTGCTTGTGGCACTTGTTTTGGACGGACTAAGCTGTAGTATTCATTTTCAATTTGTAAGACGTGATCATTAATTTGAATCGGCTGACCATTGGCATCGTTTAAACCTAAATGACTAAACTGCGCATAAGGTGAATTGACCGCTTTTTGTAATTCAGCCACATAACTTTCTAAATTGTTGTAATGAATACCCAATTGTTTTTGTGCGGAATTTTGATAACCAAAACGCCCCATGCGCAATGCTGTGGCATAAGGTAGAAATAATGTGCCTTTGATTAAAGGCAACAACTGATGTTCACGGCCTGTCATAAAACATTTACAGACTGAAGGGCTGGCACCTACCAAATACATCACGAGAGGAGTTAAACGAATAAAGTTACGGATCAACCCAAGATAACGATGACTGCGATAGTCTTGCAGGCTTAAGGCTTTAAGCGCTTCATTGCTTTCATGTTGTTGTAATTGTTCAAATAACGCATCTGGGAAAGACACATTATAGTGCACACCCGAAATCGTCTGCATACGGCGCCCATAACGAATGCCGAGACCATGACGATATAAGGTTTTGAATTGACCAATATTGGATGTGCCATATTGCGCCAAACGGATATTTTCTTCTTTGTCATCCAGCATACATGGCATGGACAAAGTCCATAGCTTTTCATCATTTTCTAAATGACGATGCACAACAGCATGTACATCGGTTAAAAAGCTTAACGCTTCAGGAATACTTTCTTTGGGAGGTGTAATAAACTCCATCAAAGCTTCTGAATAATCTGTGGTGATATGCGGATGTGTTAGGGCTGAGCCTAAAGACTGAGGATGATCAGCCTGTGATAAAAAGCCATTACTTTGCATACGCAGGCTTTCACGTTCGATGCCACGTAACATGCCTCTGAATAAGGTAGAATCCACCCAATTTGGTACTAAAGATTGGGAAATCGTTTCGGGTTGACTCATACTTACTCGCTTATCTTAAAGAATTTTTTAAAATAAAATGTTTTGATGCGCGCAGTATAACGTTATTTATCGATATACACGTATAAGCATCGTTGTTTTAAATGAATTATTCACTTTATTTCGGAAAAGTTTTTAACACAAACTACCTCTACAAGACATCTAAAATTTGTGATTTTATAGAAAAATTACCACTAAAGAATTGTAACTACTATGAATTATCAAGAAATTATCGATTTTTGGTTTAGTGAAGAAGCTCAACCATTTTGGTTCGCAAAAAGTGACGCATTCGATCAAACTTTGCACCAGCGATTTGCACATACCTTGGATCAAGCCAAACATTGTGAGCTATGGACTTGGCGTGCCACAGCAGAAGGTCGCTTGGCTGAAATTATTGTTTTAGATCAATTCTCGCGTAATTTGTATCGAGATCATGCTGAATCTTTTGCACAAGATGCCTTGGCACTTGCGCTAGCACAGGAAGCAATTCAGCTGAATTTAGATCAACAATTAAGCCCCGAACAACGTTCATTCCTGTATATGCCATTTATGCATAGTGAATCAAAAATTATCCATATCCAAGCTTTGCAACTTTTTGAAGAGCTGGGCAATCCACTCAATTTAGATTTTGAGAAAAAGCATAAAGTGATTATTGATCGTTTTGGGCGTTATCCTCACCGTAATCAAATTTTAGGGCGAAGCTCAACGGCAGAAGAAATTGAATTTTTAAAACAGCCGAATAGTCATTTTTAATCCTAATCGTTTTTATCTAAACAGCTTATGCAGAAATATTTTGCATAAGCTGTTTGACCAGCACATCAAAGCATGCTGATCCATCAGAAACAACAAGCGTTAGAAAACATAGCTGTGTTTAATAATGGTATTTTCAATCATTTCTGCATGTATGGACTTTAACTGCTGTTCATGCGAGTCAAAACTTGGAAATAGCGGTATGCCCTTTCCAAGAAGAACAGGCATGATAAAAACTTCTAAAGTATTGAGCAGCTTCTGTTCAATAAAAGTATTCTGCAATTGTGTTCCACCGACAATCCAGACATTGCCGTTATAATTCTGTTTAAGGTGCTCAACAAGTTCATCCACAGCTAAGTTCCACCGCGAAAGCGAGGCATGAGTTAAAGCTAAATCAGGATTAGAAGTGACGATAAATCCTTTCTGATTTGGATAAGGCCACGCCTCAGCAAAAGAACAAATCACTTCATATGTTTTACGCCCCATAATCACGATATCGATATCTTGGATAAAATCATCATATCCACAGTCAATACTTTGAAATGGCGCTAAAAACGCTACAGAACCATCTGGTGTTGCGATATAGCCATCTGCACTTGTTGCAATATAACCTTTAATTTGAATACTCATTTAACCCTCTCTCAACAGCCTTCACTCTTAACAGTCTTCATTTTTTATCATGGATCAAATACGCATAATACCGTGCTTATTGTTTAAACTTTACGTGAACAGTCATTTATCTTGCTGGGTATCATCCTGAATTAACAAAATTCTTCTTGAAATTCATTGTCAGTCCATCAATTTAGAACAATATACTGAGGATTATAAATTTATTAAATTCCATCCAGAAGAATGGAAAGGAGAGACACATGAACAAAGTACTCATTGGTCTAACTATTGCAGCGGCGCTCACCATCACAGGTTGTGCGACGACACCAAGTAAACCACGTACCTTTGACCAGCTTGGGCAATACACTACGGTTCCACTTAACGATCATAGCTATCGCATCAGCTTCCAAGGCAATAGCAATATGAGTTTTGGAACAGCTGAAGAAATTAACCTTGTTAAAGCCGCACAAACCACGCTTTTAAATGGGTTTACTTACTTCAAGGTTTTAGATGACCCAAGTAATCGCACTCAGCAACCGCCTCGTAAAGCGGTAGTTTACCCATCATCAAACTACTATCCATATGGCTGGGGCTATCGTCGTCATCCTGTGTTCTGGAATGACCCATTTTATGATATGCCACAAGTGGTGACCATTGACCCTGTGCAAATTTCCTATACGATAGAATGTTATAAAGATAAAAAATCATCACCGAATGATGCATTTGACGCTCGTCTGATTTTGCAATCTTTAGGACAAAAATATGGTGTTAGTCCGACAGGACAAGTACTGCAACCACAGCCTGATGCGGTAACATCAACGAAATAAAAATGCAGAAATCGATTTAGGAAAATGAATGAGCGGAATTGAACAAAGTGAAGTTCTCAATGAAATTCCAAACTTAGATCGAAGCAAACGCTTTGCGACCATTGCCTTGGTGGTGGCTGTTGTCGCATGGTTTGCTTTGATCATTTCCGCCAAACTGATGCCTGAGTATGCTTGGTTTATTCATATTCTCATGCTGGGTGCTGAAGCTGGCGTGGTCGGTGGCTTAGCCGATTGGTATGCGATTACCGTGTTGTTCCGTAACCCCTTTGGGAAAATTCCCATTCCTAAATTCCTCAAAGATCACACCGAAATCATTCCACGTAATAAAGCACGTATTGCGGAATCGATGGGTAAATTTGTCCAAGAGAATTTTCTCTCTCCACAAATTGTTGAACGTAGTTTAAAAAGTATTGATCTTAGTTTTGCTGTCGGTCAATGGCTGGCCAATCCTAAAAATAACGGTCAAGTGGTGGATGTGATTCAGCAAACGGTTCCGAAAATTTTCGAATTTGTCGGGCAAGACCAAATTGGACGCTTTATTCAAAACAACAGCGTGCAATGGGTTCGAAATACTCGAATGAACCAATTGGCAAGTGAAATGCTGCGTGCAGTTTTAGAAAATGATTTCCATCAAGATGTATTACAACGTGGACTGGATATTGCCCATGAATGGATGATGACCCATCCTGAAAAAACCCGTGAAATTACCCAAACTATGTTTAAAGAACTTGGTGTTTCACGCCTTGCCAAAGGTGCCAGCTGGATTGGGATTGATGTTGAGCAACGCACCATTGATTCAGTGATTGAAAAAGTGGAATCCATGCTTGCTGATCAAGAGCATCCTATTCGTCAAAAAATTGAAGAAGCTGCACATGAACTTATGCTACAACTGGCAGATAACAATAGTCATGCCAGCATAAGCTTAAATGAAACCAAGAATGCCCTTTTAGACAGCGAACCAGTACTCAACTTTATTACTGGTGCTGTGGTGATTTTATGTGATGCGGTTAAATCTGACTTGCTTAAAGCAGACTCAGGTATTGCCATGAATTTACGTATCGCCATTCAACAGCTTGGTGAAAACTTGATGCAAAATCAGTCTGTACGTGAATTACTAAATGATCGAATCAGCGGAATTGCCATCAATTTAAGTGACCAATATAGTGAGAAAGTGATTAAGTTTATTAGTCAACGTATCCATGAATGGGACTCAACCGAAATGATCGCCAAGATTGAAAATGAGGTAGGCGGTGATTTACATATGATCCGTGTTAATGGTGTTGTGGTGGGTGCATTTATTGGTCTAAGTTTAGGTGTGATTCGTGCTGTGATTGATTTTGCGATTTAAGAATATAAAAAATGGGAGTCTAGCTCCCATTTTTTAGCACTACACTTTTATCAATTTAAATGCTTTATCAATCAATCGCATAATTGATGGTCACGACAACCCGCGCAATTTTATTAATGGTGGCTTTATCATAAGCACCGCCATAATCGCTATCATCATCAGAACCACTTTCAGGTAAAATATAAAACGCACCCTGACTTGCAGAACGCATCGCACCGACTTTTACCCCACCCACTTTTGCAAACTCATTGGCACGACTATGCGCATTTTTAGTTGCATTGGCGATCAATGACATTTTTATTTCTTCTAGATTCGACACCAAATACTGCGGTTTTTGCTCGATGGAGATCCCCTTTTCATCTAATAAATACGCATCTTTTGCGGCTTTCTCAATCTTTTGAATATCACGACTATTTATCACTAGTGATTGCATCGCAGTATAGCCTCTAAACTCGCGGGTAAATTTTCCCTCGCCTTGATTCACTTCTTCATAATAGGGTTGAGAGCTTTTATTACCCAGTTTCATTTCTGTTGCTTTAAATCCATGCTCAATAAAGAAATCTTGTAGTGCTTTTATTTCTTGATCCAACAATTGATAGGCGGCTGAAACACTGTCTGAAGCACGACTGGTTTGCAGATGAATCTCCCAGCGCGCTAGATCTGCTTGTATGGGTTTTTCAGCCAACCCTTTGACCACTATTGAATTTTTTTCACCATTAAACTGCTTAAGTGCATAGCCCATGACACTTGCCGAAATAATGAATCCTAAACTTAGAATGAGTGCAAAGACCCATAAAGTTTTATATGTGATTGATTTATTTTCCATTATTGTAGTATCGCTAAAATTATTATAAATAAGTTATAGTAAGGATCCTACAACAAGTCAACCCACTTTGCCCCTATAAACAATATTGCTTTATGGTTTGCATTGCTGATAAAGATTAATCACGCCTTATAAAAATCAAAATAATTAATCCAATCATTATATGAAATCTACATGATCTGATGCAGTACTTAAAATGCGCTGCTAAAAGTGTATTTAAGCCATCTAAAATTGCTCTGAAACGAATGAAATTTCAGTTTAGATCTTGTGGGCTTAAACTTGTAGGTTTAAAAATGAAAAATTTAGCAATCATCTTATCGGTAATTTTAGTTCTCACTATTTTGTAGTTCTATTTAGTTAATCTTTCGCATCATACTCGGCGATATACCATAATGTTTTCTAAACTCACGTGAGAATTTCGACATATCATCAAATCCACACTGATAGGCAATTTGATTAATCTTATGTGTATGTTCATTGGTCTGTATCAACATCTTCTTGGCTAATTGCAGACGACTTTGCATCACATAACGGCCAAATGTGGTTTCATTCTGTTGAAAAAGTTTGCTGATATACCGCGAACTAATACGGAGATCTTGAGCAATATCATGAATACTGAGCCCACTATTGTTTAAGTGCTCCAGAATTAAATGCTTGACCTGTACGAGCATGCTGTGGCTACTTGATCGAGGCGTTTTGTCTTTGACCTGATCGAGAACCACATAACGTAGTAAATCAAAAAATTTATGCAGTACCACCTGCTGAAGTTCAGTTGAAGCCTGCTCAGGAAACCAAAATAAATCATGTGCGTAATTTAGTAATAAAATTTTCAGTGGATGCCCATCACCAAAAGCATGACCACATAACTGGTCAGGTCGCCCAAAATACTGTTGAAATTGTTCACGCGGGAACATGAGAACCAGTTGATTGAATTGTCCATTCAAATACAAATCATACGGCTGCTGAGTATCATGAAAAATAAATTGCCCTTTGCTGAGGCATTGTTCACGACCATGATACTGAACACCCATTTGGCCTTCTATCAGGAAGATAAATAAAATCTCATCATGATGACTATGTCTAATATTGGAGGCATGCCGTTCAACATGTTGACCATAGCCTTTGATTTCAACCAGTTGAATATTGCCTATATGTTTTGCAGACAAAGCACCAAAAAAGCCATCCTGTACAGAAACATTACAGGTCAATGGTACAAATACTTGACTAATCGCATCCTGCCAATAGTCACGTTGCAGCTTATTTTTGACACGCCTTGTGTCATAGTTAAACATCATTGTCTCTCTTATTCTTAGACGCTTATACAATAAAGCTAATCCGTTTAGCATAATTTGTAAACCTTCAACTCAGCGTCTCCTAACCTTGAGATCAAGTAAAAATTATCTCTTTTAAATTTGGAATCTTTTTTCGATTTTTAGTTCCGTATAGATCTATGTTTTGTTCCTGCTCAGCATACCCCCTGATCAATCTTTGGCTTTATAACCAAAAGTGCAATATTGCTTAGTTATTGAGAAAGGATCACTCATGAAAACTTCAATTAAAGTCGCTTGTGTACAAGCGGTTCCTGCATTTCTCGACTTACAAGGAAGCGTAGACAAAACCATCAAAATTATTGCCGAAGCAGCAGAAAAAGGGGTTGAACTTATCGCGTTTCCAGAGACTTGGATTCCTGGCTATCCCTGGTTTTTATGGTTAGATTCTCCCGCTGCAAATATGCCGTGGGTATATCAATACCATCTCAACTCTCTTGAACTTAACAGCGACCAAGCCAAACAAATTGCAGATGCTGCAAAAAAACATAATATGCATGTGGTTTTAGGCTTGAGTGAGCGTGATCATGGCAGTCTGTATATTTCCCAATGGATTATTGATCATCATGGGGAAACCATCGCTGTACGTCGAAAATTAAAAGCCACCCATGTAGAGCGCACCTTATTTGGTGAAGGTGATGGTAGTTCTCTGCAAGTCTATGACACTGCACTTGGTCGCATTGGGGCGCTGTGCTGCTGGGAACATTTACAGCCCTTAAACCGTTATGCAATGTATTCGCAGCACGAACAAATCCATATCGCAGCATGGCCTAGTTTTAGCTTATATACGGATATGACTGCCGCACTCGGCGCAGAAGTCAACAATGCTGCTTCACGTCTGTATGCAGCTGAAGGACAATGTTTTGTGCTTGCATCTTGTGCGATGGTTTCTCAGGAAATGATTGACGCTTTATGTAGCGATGACACAAAGAAACAGTTACTAAAAACTGGTGGCGGTGCATCACGAATTTATGGCCCTGATGGCGGTGATCTCGCCACTCCACTTGCCGAAGATGAAGAAGGTCTGTTAATCGCTGACATTGATCTTAATCATATTATTTTTGCCAAAAATGCAGCAGATCCTGTAGGGCATTATTCTCGTCCAGATGTTTTTCAGTTGGTCTTTAATGCTCAACATAAACCTAACGTGATTTATTCAGCACCCACTGTCGAACCAACAAATATTGATGTGACAGCAGAATTGGAGGTTGAAGGAGAATAAATGATGATTCGCTATTTCTGATCACGGAGGCGATACAACTAATCTTGGTTAATTTTTAATTAAAGGAAGGCTCTATAAGGGCCTTTCTTTAATAGAGGGCTTTTATGTGAAATGTTTTATGTAATTAAAATCTCAAGCCTCGAATTTTTTCATGCTATGCACTTCAATTAGCTTTTTCTTTTGACTCATAGATATATTTTTTAATTTTAAAATATCTTTATTTAATAACTTATCTGTTTCTAACAACTCTTCAAATGTCATAGATTCTAGGATCGCAATTGTATCAGGCTCTAATTGTGTAAGTTCAAACTTTGCTTTGTTCGGATCATAGTAAATAAATTTTTTTACTCCAGAGTTTTCAAATTTTTTGTAATACAAAATACCAGCACTAAACAACTCTTTATTTTTATAAACTTTAAATTTTAGGTGATCCTCTGCAAAAAAGTAGCCATTTTCTACAACACTATCCTTAATAATATTTTCGGCATAATACATTTTATTAAAATTAGTATTAAACACATAAAATTCATAATAAAAAACATTAGAATTAATCGAAGTGTTTTTTATTAAATCTCCTTGATTAATAATTGTTTCTTTCTTAACCAAACCGTACCATTTTTAATTAAAATATTTTTTATATGTAAATAAATTTACATTTAAATCTTTCAAACTTTCCTTATTTTCTAGGCTAAAAGTTAAATGATTGGACTCTTGCATATCTTGTGAACATCCTAAGAAAAATATAAAGAAGATCAGAAAAATTATTTTTTTATTTTTCAAAAGCAATTCAACCCTAAATTAGTATTGCATAAGGAGTATGCTATTATTCTGCTCTAATCAGTTCTAAATCTTTTAGTTCTTGAATCTCCTGATCATTTAAATTCAATTTTTTCAAATATTTTTCAATTAGATAAGCATTATTATTCTTTAGTTCTTCTATTTGCATATTTTTTAGTTTTTCAAGCACTGCCTCTGATAAATATGGTTCAAATTTCGATGTTTTCGGGAGACTAAATTTCGTAAAAAAATTCAAGTCAACAGGTTCATCAAAATAATTCCTACCTATTTCAGCTGAATATTTAACCTCTTCGACATTTATTTTTACATCATTTCTATAATTTGAAAAGATAACACTTTTTTCTGTTGGTGTAATAATGAGTTTATATTTATTGTTATCTTTCTTTTTACTTGGATGAAGCGATTCATCATTTGAATGATATTCTAAATTCCATTGACCTTTATATAGATAGCCAGATTTATTTTTAATATAATATTCTATAATTTGGGAGTCTTGTAGTTCCATTTTATAAATATTACCTTTGGACAGTAATGTTTGTGTTCTATTTAAGCGATGATATCCATTTGTAATATTTACATTATTATAATTTACAAAAATATCATGACTATACTTTTTAGTATTATCTATTTCCACAATAAAATTAGCTTGTGTTTGCATAATAAAGCACCTAATAATTAGCACTATTAAAATCAATAACAAAAGGATCGAAAATATTATTTTTTTCATAAAAATTTTAGACATTTCTTAATTTAAATCATCCAAGATTTTTAACATCTTTGTATCAACTTGATCAAAATCTTGTTTATTTTTAAAAGCATTTTGATGAACAATTTCAGGACTTGAAGCAGTTTCACTTGAAGATAAATACACTGAATTTTCAAAAATATTTATGAAAATTTTTATATCAGTTTCATTACTTCCCATTACCAAACTATTGGTATATTTCATTTTTGCGTACTGATTTTTATATTTTGCATAGATATAATAATCACTAAAAGTGTTTATATTTTCTTTTTTATAACTTTGCATTCTCCCATCTTTAAATAAAACAGTATGATTGCTAGTTTTTCCTATATATTTTTTTAATTCATGTCCATCCAAAAGATACCCATACGGATTTACCACCAACTTTAAGTCTTTATTATCTATAGATTTATCAAAGATAATATCTACTTTTGTTTCATAATTCTGCGAAGATATGTTTGAGCATGAAACCATAACGATTAATCCTATAAAAATTATAAATAACTTTAAAACCATAGTTAAATCCTTAATCAGTCTTAGAAGCTTACTTCCTTTATATTAGGTATAGGATAATGATGGTTACCATGATCATTGAATTGCTTTTGAAAAGCTCTTTCAATCAATTTTCCATTTATATATTTTTTCATAGGTTGGGCTGGTGGAAATGGTAAAGGTACGCCTCTAGTAGCTCTTAAACCATCACCAGGTATTGATCCAACCATATATGTAAAATTCACATGCCAACCTTGGTCATCATTTCTTAGAATACTCGAATCTCTTTTATCTGGATAAAAAGATGGTTTGGCTGGTGCAGATTGTCCCCACACTTCAATATCTCTAAAATTAACACAATCAGATAGATCTTTAGCAAAGATTCTTGCACCTTTCACATCTGTAGCTGTGTTGCAACCAAACATTATAAATTTGGATTTATTAGCCCACTGAAAATCTATACTGCTCCATCCTGATAAACCCATCTGCTTTATACTTACTGGATCAACCGTACACGCAGTAGAGCCTGTAGGACCATCAAACCATGCATGAGAAAAAATACTAACTTCTTTAACCTCAACATGACCAATACCCCCTCTTTTTGTTATAGAGCTAGCAACTGTAGTAATGATTTCCGCTATATCTTGTATTGGCACCAAAAAGACTAAATGTTGATCTTTATCAAACCATGTTTCATTTTTAATATTTATACGCCTTGTTATTGCCGAGTACATCATCAAATTGTCACCTCGAGCATTCCCAGTTGTATAAAACAAAAGGAATAACTGTTTTTTTCTAGTAATTTTTATATGTTGTGTATTATTTTCTTGAGTAGAAGTTCTTGCCGTTGAAGTCTTTCTTGGTGGAATACCCATTTTTATTTTAGCTCCAAATGAATTTGGACGTCTTTTTCTTCATTTGAAAAGAATGTAGATGAGTAACCATCCTTATCTGTCATACCTTGTATTTCCGATCCATTCGGATAGATTGCTGTATATGGCGTATTTTTATAAGGAATTCCATTATCATCAGTAAATAAATATCGTAAATTGTATGCAGTACCTTCAGGGAGGAAAGGTAATTTTGTTTCCACCTTTGCCCCGCTCTTAAAAATATGCTGCCCAGCTTTTACTTCAAATTTTGCTGGAGTGATTATGGTTATGCCATTTTTATTGATAATAATTTGAGAACCACCTGCCATAGCCCACCTTTTATTAAGTTTTTATAAAATAAGTTGTAAATATAGTTTAATATAAAAACTCAATAATTCAAAACTTACAATAAAATTATGACTTTTATCATTGCGATACAATTAAATGACAGCGCCATTATTGCAGCAGACAATAAGAAAATTGTTTTAAAAGAAACGAAGGAAAGCCAATTCAACATAGAAATGGCTTCAAAAATTTATCAGTGGGATAACGGTATCATTACAGGTACTGGTGAAGGCTACGTTGTTAGTAGATCTATTGAATTATTTAAAAAATTAGCGCATTCAGATCTAAACAAACTTCCTCAATGCCTTGAAATTTCAAGGCAGATGAGAGAGTTAGAAATTGGAACAAATTATTTCCAAGTGGAAAATACTAAATTGTTGTGTTCGAGCTATAGCGAACATGGTGCACAGCTCTATAAAATCGAACGATTTGATCCATTACAACCTTACAACTTGATTGCTGTCAAACCACTGGATATATCGGTTTGGCTCTTCCACCCCAACATTGAGAGCATTTCAACAGATTTACAGCATCTCTATAGAGATCTCAAAGATTATTGCGCTTTCAGCAATGAAGCGGATTGGATAAATTACTACATCAATCGAATAGCAGTGATTTATCAGAAGCAAAGCCTGTGTGATCTTCTAATGAGCCAAAGCTTTGATATATTCTTTCAAACCAAGGACAATTACTATTTTAGTCATGTCCCAGAACCATTAGTAGTAAAAGAATTATAACTAAGCTATAAACATTGGCGTCATTCAATTCTATGTTTTGACATCATATGTTGAAAATATTTTGTAACATAAAAGATTTATATAGTTTTTGACATTATAAAAATTTGATTAAAAAATCGTGGAAAGTGAAAAATCAATGAAAGCCGTTCTAGTGCGCTGAACTCTAGAACGGCTTTGACTAAGATATTGATGCGAAAAGGAAATTTCAAGCATTTCGCATAAGGTGTATTATGTTAATTTTAGAGATTCTTAATTGAAGTGAAACCTATAACTCAATTCAATAAGTACTTTTTCAATGATAAGTAAGTCTAAATTAAGTTACTCATCCAAAAGATATTTGAGGAGTAGATCGAATCTGAATGATTCATAATCATTAATAAATTTTTGACATTTTAATATTTCATTTTCAATTTTAGCAACTTGACCATTAATAACTGTAATTCTATCTATAGGAGGAACTTTAATAGATAAATTCTTAATACTATCCATAGAAGCACGATTAGATCTAGAAAAATTAATTTGTTGACCTTCTTTTTGCAGAGCCCATGTAAAGTATTTAGGATCTATTAAATTTGATTTAATCCTGATTACACCACAATGATCCGTTGGATAGAATTGGGTGTTTTCGGGGATAAGATTTACCATCCAATCTCCATCAATCCCCCAAATAACAGAGGGTAGAAGGTAGCTCTTTAATAGTGAGTCATTGATTAATCCGAATGGTTTAAAGACATTAGCACTGTAGACTGGTATACCAATATTATCTTTACTTAACTGTCGTTTTAATACACGTTTACCTATAGACACTTCGAAGGTATCAGTATTGCTCAATTTATAAGATGTTCTAGCATCTTTATAAAGATTTGAATATAAATCATCTAACTTAACCTTATTAACTTTTATTTTATTTATAGATTCAAGTAATTTAGATTTCACATCATTAAAATCTTTAATAAATTCAGATTTAATCTCGAGTTTCTCAATAATAGGAATATTTAAGTTATTGTAAAAATCTTCTGGAACACGACGGTGACCACTAGAACCAGTCATATTTTGTTCTGCAGCCTTTCTTAGCTCTGGGTTGTTAATTAAATTAAAAATATACTCACGATCATTAGGATCATGACATCTTATAACGTGAAACTCAGAACTACCAAATCCAATTTCATGAGGAAGGTTGATTGCTAATGCACATTTCCCATTTTCCATACATGGCGTAATTTTAGCAATTAGAATATCCCCCTCTCTAAAATAGGTGTACCCACCACTTTTAACATCTTCATATTTTTTTGATTCAATATTAGTTATATAGCCATATTCGCTAATCGAAGCCATGTCAACAAAGCTTACGAGAGATTCTTCCTGAATATCTTCTAGTTCTCTTTTTGAAGGGTTCATTGAAGCAATAGAAGACAATTTTTTTAATTTTAGGTTTGTATTGAAATTAAAGGTTGTAGAAGGTGTTAAAGAAATAGATTTATTAAAGTCAATTTTTTTGAAATCTATCATATCTATTAATGGAGATACAGTTATATATTCTTTTAAATTTTCAGGAATAGATAGCTCTTCTCCATGGAAATTTTGAAGAATATGGAAATTAATTTTATCAGAATTACACGTATCCTTAGGATCATATAGTGGAGTATTAATATTATCCAAATTATATATATTGTTTAATACTCTTTGATCATCATCTTCAACTGAATTATCATCATCTTCATTATCATCTAAAATACTTTCATCTGAATAGTCTCCAATATATTTAATTCCTTCAGTTCCTTTTTTACCACTCCACTCATATCCCAAGAAGTCTTTAATTTCAGCAGTTTTAGTTGGACTTTTGACAATAACTACATCTCTTGAATTTAACCGAGCTAAAACAAAATAAAAAAGTTTTTCTGATTCACATTCTCTGATGAATGAAATCAGTCTATTCTGAATATCAGTATTTTGCTCATCTTTAGATAATTTCTTAAAGAAAGGTTTTTTCTTTCTATCTTTAATCTCAGATGAATTTAAAAAAGCTTTAGCGTACTCTTGGAATATAGGAGAAGATAGCAAATCTTCAGATGGTTTTGACTCAAGAAGAGTTTTATAATCACCATAAGGAATATCTATATGGTTACAATATTCTGTGATAAATTTATGATCATCAAAAATAGAGTCTTTAGAAAAATCACCTTTGAACCAGCAACTAATTCTATTTTTATAGTGCTCTGAAGAAGAAGGATCATCATTCTTACGCTTTAAAAATAAAGTTACAGTGGTTGTTCCTGTTTTTCCAAAAGTTCCTTTTCCAAAAGAAGAAATAGCTATTATATCGAAATGCTTTAGAATTAACTCTCTAGTAGCAACATAAACATTTTTAGTTTTAGCTGTGGCTTTTGATTTTCCTTTAGTTAAAACTGATGTAGGTACAATAATCGCAGCAATGCCATTAGACTTTAAAAGCTGTTTAGCACGTTCTATGAAGAATGTTTCAATGGTATTGTTATTACTATAACTACTTTCAGAAATAGTATTGATCAGTTCAAATTTCTTACGATCAGATTCTTTTAAAGTCTCTAAAAAACCTTTTACGCTGTATGGAGGATTAGCAATCAAAAAGGAATAATCATTATTTTTAATATTTTTCTGAGTGCTAAGTGCATCAGCATATGTAATATCAATTTCATCTTGACCATACATAAAAGCTGATACTTTTGATACTTTTGATAATCGATACTCTTTTTCTATTCCATGAATATTTGTATAATAATTTTCTAATGGAACATCTTTATTTTCTTTAATAATAGGTTTGATAATTTGAGCAAATTCATTTAAAAAATGCCCAGCACCACAGGCATAATCAATCACCTTAATATCATTAGATTCATTTAAAATAATATCCTCAATTGGTAATGATCTTAATATAAATTTTACAATAGGCATAGGTGTGAAAAATTGCCCTTCAGATTGCCTAACACCTTGGTCAAGAAATCCTTCAAACATATCACCTAGAAACTGATTTTGGTCTTCAGTTTTAAGTCTAATATCTTGGAATAATTGAACTATTTTTAACAAAATAGCTGAGTTTTGATAAAATAAATTTTCATTATGAACATCTATAAAAGAGAAGTCGTTATTTGTAAAAAATTTTAGTTCACGAAAGTATTTCTTGATAGTCGATTTAGTAGCATCAGGATCATTTTTAAAAAGCTGGAAGGCACTATCAATTGCATCATTATTAATATAGGTTACCTCTTCACCTAAAAATTTCTTCATACCATCTTGATATAGTTTTTGTAATCTGTCTTGAAGGTCAAAATAACTATCATAAGCTACTCCTTTCCAATAGAATTTCAATTCATTAGGATTATTAGTTTCATCAACAATTTTACATAGAAAAAGGTTTACTAATTTATCAAATGCATTTTCACGTCCAGATACATTATGTTGACGGAGGATTGTTGCAAATTGATTATATTTACTTTGAATATCACTGCTATTAATTTCTATTAAGTCATTAATTGAATATTTATTTTTTCCAATATTATATGGTGCTATGTCACTTTCAAAAATCCCTTTAGTAGCATAATCTTGGGCATAAGTCCCTACCCATGCTTTATGAATGTCCTCCTTATTTAGAAGTTTGGCTTTCTGGTAAGATAATGGCTGTTCTTTTTCTAAGTTAGTTAGTAAACTTTCGTTATCTTTTAAAGTTATAAGATAATAGTTACTCACTAAATTAGAATCAATAAAATCAATTGTATAGAGTGAGATAAATTCAGTGGTACCAGCCTGCTTTGCATAAGAAAAAATTTGTCCACCATCTATTAATGTTTTTTTCCAAGCATCATTAAACTCTTTCCCAGGTGTTTTACATTCAATAATTACTAGAGAATCTCCATCATTATTAGTAACCATAATATCTGCTCGACCACCACTTGCATTGTGACCAACTGTCCACTTTGGCTCTAATTGAATATGGTTAGGCTTATACCCCTTTTTAAATAAATTAAATACACAAAGGAAGACGACAAAATTTTCTTTTTGCTTAAAATTACATGTGAAATCACCATGAATTTGAAAACCTTTTTCTATTGGAAAAATTAATTTTTTTTCTTCAAAATCAACCTTCAAAAATGCATCTATTTCTTCAAAATCATAAACATATAAAGAATTTTTTTTTTCAAAACCGCATAGCTGTAGAATTTTTTCAAAATTTGATACATCAATCATGTTGATTTATTTCACTTTTAAAATGTAAATAGATAAGGTCTTGTCATAGTATATGGCAAAAGTACTAAACCATATAGCTACGATATGAACACTTAATTGCTCTAAAGGTTTTCACACTGATTTATACAGCTGATATAAGACTTCTAAACTAAGAGTTATTTAACATAAAATCTCTTATGCGAAGCCAACATCTATCCCTCATTATCAATATAATACGAGCTATAAAGCCCAAATACCAATTCAACTTCCCCAATATATTGTGTAACTAAAAATTACGCCCATCGAAAACCTAACTTCATCTATCTTGAACACCCATCGGCTCACCTAACCAATAGATTACTTAATCCTATTCAGCTCATTAAAACGACCTGCTAAACTGCCCCCAACGCATTTATAAAATCAGTCTGGTCATGATCGAAATCCACTCCAAACTTCCTGCACAAGGTGTCACCATTTTTAGCATCATGACCGCTATGGCACATCGTCTTAACGCCCTTAACTTATCTCAAGGTTTTCCTGACTTTGACGCGCCACCTGCGTTGCTACAAGCACTCAGCCAAGCCACATTAGACGGTTTTAACCAATACGCTGCTGGCGATGGTCTATTAGCGCTAAGAGAACAACTGGCGCAACTGTTTTTAAAACGAGATCAGTTACAACTCGATCCAGTCACCGAAATCACCATCACCCCGGGGGCAACGATCGGGATTTTTAGTGCAATACAAGCCATCATTCATCAAGACGATGAAGTGATTATTTTTGATCCAAGCTATGACAGCTATGCTCCGAGCGTGCAATTGGTCGGTGGTAAAGCTATTCATATCCCGCTCAATGCACCTGAGTTTTCTGTGGATTGGAATCAAGTTAAATCTGCGATTACAGATAAAACCCGTATGGTGATTGTAAATACCCCACACAATCCAACTGGGGCGATTTGGTCTAAACAAGACTGGTTAAATTTAATTGAACTAATTCAAGATAAAAATATTGTTGTGCTTTCAGACGAAGTCTATGAGCATCTGATTTATGACGGTGAAAAACATTATTCAGCATTGTCATTTCCAGAACTCAGAGATCGTAGTTTTGTAGTCGGTTCTTTTGGTAAGACCTTTCATGTGACAGGTTGGAAAACAGGTTATTGCATTGCGACACCAGAGCTCATGAAAGTATTTCGTCAAATTTATCAATTTGCCAACTTCTGTGGGGTAACCCCCGTGCAAATGGCACTTGCCAATTTTATGCAACAGCATCCTGAACATATTGACGGGCTATCAAGCTTTTATCAGCAAAAGCGTGACCTGTTTATTTCAGGTATTGCGGATTCAAAATTCAGTTTAATCCCCTCTCAAGGCACATTCTTTCAAAATGTCGACTACAGCCAAATTCGCCCAGATTTAAATGATGTAGAGATGTGTAAATTCTTAGCAGAAGAACATAAAATTGTGGCGATTCCAGTTTCTGTTTTTTATAAGCAAGCCCCTAAAAACTTACGTTTAGTGCGTTTTTGTTTTGCTAAAAAGGAGCAAACTTTGATTCAGGCCTGTGAAATTTTAAATCAAATTTAATCCCGATCCATACAGATCCTCTCTGTAAAATTAAAGCCTGAGTTACTCAAATACTCAGGCTTTTTACCCAGCGTTTGTTATATTATCAATAAGATAAAGACACTCGAAATAGACAGTAGAATAAAAGATGCCAGCTCGTCCCGATATGCTTCACCAACCCAAATTCTGGAAGGTTTTTTTAATCTTCCTTGGCCCCCTGATTCTAACCAATATTCTGCAAAATCTGTCTGGAACAATTAATACCATTTTTGTTGGGCAAATGCTGGGGGTAGAAGCGATTGCCGCAATTTCGGTATTTTTTCCGATTCTATTTTTATTGCTGGCTTTTGTGATTGGTCTATCTACAGGTGCAACTGTTTTGGTTGGACAAGCGTGGGGCGCCAAAGATATCGAAAAAGTGCGTACCATTGTTGGCGCATTGTTATTTATGACCCTGATTGGTGGATCAATCATTGCCTTTTTAGGGGTGTTTTTTGCCAAAGAAATTCTATTGCTTTTGGGTATAGATCCCAAAATCATGCATCTTGCACTGCCCTATGTTCAATGGATGTTAATGAGTAGCCCTTTTCTATTCATCTATATTACCTACACCTCTATTTTACGTGGTGTGGGTGACAGTACCACACCATTGATGGCCTCAAGTCTGACGATCATTGTGGGTGTGATTGTAACCCCAGCCTTGATTGGCGGTTATTTTGGTCTACCTAAGCTCGGCATTATTGCTCCAGCAATTGCCAGTGGCTTAGGCTTTATTTCGACCTTAGCTTTTCTCTATATCTATTTGAATAAAAAAGATCATGCTTTAAGACCAGATTCAGCGTTAATTCAACATATCCGCTATCACCCACAATTTAGTCGCAGTATTTTGCGCTTGGGTGTGCCGACAGGTATTCAAATGGTGACCAACTCGGTCGCAGGTCTGGTGGTGATTGGACTGGTTAACCAACATGGTGCACATGCAACAGCGGCCTATGGTGCAGTCAACCAAGTGCTCAACTATATCCAATTCCCTGCATTGTCGATTGCCATTGCGGGTTCCATCTTTGCGGCGCAAGCGATTGGTGCTGGGAAATCTGAGCTGTTGGCAAAAGTGACGCGAACGGCGCTGCTGAGTAATATTGTGATTACAGGTTCATTGGTACTCTTGGCCTATATTTGTTCAAAATATTTGATGGCGTTGTTTATTACAGATCCATCAGTGATTGAATTGGGTCAACAATTATTATTTATTGTGTTATGGTCGATTATATTTTTTGGTGCAAGTGCAATTTTTGCCTCGATCATGCGTGCCAGTGGAACTGTAACTGTTCCTATGATTTTTAATATTTTATCCATCCTGCTCATTGAAGTTCCATGTGCTTATTTATTTAGCCAGTGGTTTGGTTTACAAGGCATTTGGTATGCGCTTGCACTGACCTTTTTCAGTCTATGTCTCATGCAAGGTTTGTATTATCAATTTGTTTGGAAAAAGAAAACGATTGAGATCCTGATTTAAATGCATCGGCACTTTGCCCATACATTTAAATCAATAATGTTGAGCTTTATCGAGATGATTTTAGTCCTTTCGATAAAGCTCAATTACTTTAAGCTCCGACTGCCCTAATAACTTGCTTTTATTACGCTCAAACACTTGTTGAATTGCTGGATCATTCGGATCAAAGACTAAGGCTTGCGGTAAAATTTGCTGCTCATTGAGATAGCTTTCAGCAAACAAGATTAAAATTTTTCCATTTTCCAGCAGTTCAATTTTCTGAGGTTTGGCAGGTAGTTTAAATGCAACCTTTTGGCTATTTTCTTGCGTTTGGTCAACAAGATTCAGTAGATAAATATCTAAATCTTGTTGATCTAGGGCACTATTTAACTGATTGAATCGGTTAAAATTGGCTTTCTCAGCATAATACAAATATTGATCACCTAAATAACCCATTAAAATAGGTATGCTTCTGGTGTAGATCTCTCGATAAGTATAGCGATTGTCTTCTTGCTCATCTTGATTTATAGATGGTTCATCTTGGACGTTAATTACACTTACAATATCTGCAACACGTCGATCATAAATCCCAATTTGGTTTTCCGAATCTTGATAAAACTCAACCACTGAACGATACGTATCAACGGAATAGAGAACTTTTTCAGGTACATCAAAATTGAGTTCAAAAAAACTCAGATCCGCAGTATTCATATAAATATAAGGATGATTTGCCCAATCACCTAAAATACGAATACTCTTTTGATCTGGCTCAAACTTCATATCGATTTCACGACAAAAGTGTTCCTGATAATTTGCTGGCAATGCGGCTGTGGTGATTTTGCCTGATTTCAACTGGATGTGTGAAATACTGTTCCCTACACCATTGTAAACATATAGATTTTCACCTTGTTTATCCAATAATAGTTTGCGTGGATAACGTTCAACTTTAAATTTTTGCAATACCTGTTTGGTCTTTAAATCGATTGCAAAAACTTGGTCATAATCCAACGATGCCACATACATCATTTGGCCATCACGACTCAACACCACATCGGTTGCACCGACACCTCTGCACATGTTGTGCATACAACCAGTTTCATCATCAGCTAAGGGATATTTGTAGAGTAGTTCCTCTTGTAATGAAGCAAGATTGAAACGATAAACCGCATTTTGCTCTGTTTCGGTATAGTAAAGATTGTCTCCGTATCTGCGATAATCTCCCACAGCATTCATGTTAGGCAAAGCAGCAATTCGTTGTGGAATAGACTCTAAAAAAACCTGACTCTCATAGAATTTTTGAATCTTGATCTTTTGTTCATGACAATTATGGATGTACTGTTGCTTGGTTTTTCCCAAGTAGCTTTCAATATCAAGCTGCTCTTCACCATTCCACAGATAGTTACAATATTGACTGGCCTGTTGTAAATCACTGATCTGATTTTGCTGTGACGAGGGTGTTGAACTTTGGCCCTGTCCTGAAGGGATGGCAGCCATGATCGCTTTCACTTTTTTTATATTCTGTTCTGATTGTGCAGCTTGTTGGAATTTTTTGGCGTAGGTTGTATGAGCTTCAAGATCATAGCTATCTAATACACTATAGGTCGCTTTAAATGCATCATAGCCTTGCAGTTGGGCTGATAAATAGTGCCCAATCAACGCCACTTTTCGATTCAATACATCGATATTTTTTTCATGCTGCTTCTTTATCCGTTTAGACACAATTGTTGCAAACTCATCGACCTGATCTTGGTACTTGTCGATCATTTGGGTTAATAGAACGAGCTGTTTCTTCTGCGCTTCTTGAATGTCATTCATATCATGTAATGCAGATCGATAAGTACTCGCCTGATCTTCATTCAATAAAGGATAAGGTTGATCAAATCGAATGTTATCAACAATACTACGATTAAAATGCACAACTGGTTTTAATTCTTCTTGGATTTGATCAAGCGATTGATAAATAATGGTTAAATTTGAATATAACATCGCATCCAATTTAGAAAGATCAGGATCTATTTTGCGTAATTGTTCTTGGTGAATAGCTGTTTGATATAAGTCTAGATATTGCACAGAACGATCAAAATATTGTGACCAAAATTTTCTATATTTATAATCTGCTAAGAAACCTGAATATAACCGATCATCCTCATCCTCTTTGATATATTGTGGGTAGAGTCGTTCTATTTCTGCTCTATAAAGCTCTGTATTTTCTGCCGTATCATGACTTGAATGGTCTTGTACGCCAGCGACACTGTCTAAAATACTAGCATTCTCTTGATCAGTAGAAGCATAGGTTAAATGTGAGGCGAATAAAATCATACCTATACTTAGGCTTAAAATGGCTTTCTTCATAAAATGCTCAATTCAAATTATCTTTATAATAAAAATAAAAAATTTAATATTTTCCGATCTATTCTAACAAATTATTGTATCAATCCCAATCCGCAGAATATTAATGAATTTAAAGCATGCTGATTTTTATTTTCAATTGATTCGATTATTTCACAATACCTAAAATGAAAAACCGTCAGCTTGACGGTTTTTTCATTTTATAAATCAATTATTTTGGTTCTAGCTTTTTACTAAACTTGGTCGCAAAACCTGTAATTTTTTGATATCCAGTCGGTAAAATACGCTGAATTAAATCTAAGGTTTTTGCATCATTTCCAATAAGTAAACGACGTTTGTCTTTTAGTACAGCATCCAACATTTGTTGAGCAGCATCTTCTGGTGGCATACGTAATAGTTTATTAAATGCTTTTGCTGATTTGTCAGGGTTCATTCCTAAAGAACGTAAGCTGTCATTCATACGTGCATCATTTGCAATATTGGTACGAATGCCGCCTGGATGGACACATAGTGCCGATACACCACACTTTTCGATATCTAATTCTTGACGTAATGATTCAGTAAAACCACGTACCGCAAATTTAGATGCATTATATGCAGACTGAGTCGGTTGCGCGGTTAAACCAAACAAGCTCGAAATGTTGATGATATGCCCATCACCTGTTTTCTTGATATAAGGTAAAAATTCTTTTGTTCCGTATACAACGCCCCAGAAATTGATATCCATGATCCATTCTAGTTCGTCATAAGATGCACCTTCTACCGTAGAACCTAAAGCTACACCAGCATTGTTAAAAATCATGTTTACAGAGCCATGATTTTGCACCGTGTCCGCAGCCCAAGCTCGCATTTCTTCAACTTTGGCAACGTTCACTTTCTTTGAGGTCACACGAACATTATACGGTTTAACCAGTTCCACGGTTTCAGCTAAACCTTTTTCATTCACATCACTAATGGATAAATGACAACCTGCTTTTGCCAATAAAATAGCAAGTTGTTGTCCCATACCAGAGCCAGCACCAGTAATTGCAGCGACTTTGTTTTTAAAATTTTTCATTGTCTATCCTTTTTTAAACCCGCACAAAGCATTCAGAGTGATGTGCAGCTCACTTGCTCAATATAATTTTGACAATCATTATTGTCAATATTATATTATGATTTAGCCGATGTTTTTTTATACAAAAATTCTAGAATAGGTTTCAATGGCTTTTATTGCTAAAATAAGCGCTTCTTTGTGACAATCAAATATGACACGAGTAATTTTTTACAATGAATGAACCACTTTCCACTGAAAAGAAAACTATAAATAAAGCTGCTAAAGAGCGTCAATTTAAAGGCATGTCCTTATCTGAGCGGAAACTTGCACGTCGAGAAAAGCTGATCGAAGCAGGGATTGAAGCTTATGGTACGCATGGCTTTTTTTCTGTCACCGTCAAAGATATTTGTAATGAAGCCAAGCTGACTGAACGTTATTTTTATGAGTCCTTCAAAAAAAGTGAAGAACTGTTCCAAGTCATCTTTCTACAACTAATTGAACAATTACAGCAAACCGTGATGCAAGGCGTCATGCAAGCAACACCTGATCCTAAAAATATGATTCGTGGTGGCTTAACTGCAATCTTTACCATGTTAAAAAATGATCCACGTGTGGCGCGTATTATTTATATCGATGCCATGCTGGTTCAAGAACTGCATAATCATGCCACGATCCATGAAACGATGGGCCGTTTTGACCGATTAATTCACTCCTTTGTCACCCTGATGATGCCGCATATTGAACGCAGTGAACAAGAAATTTCCTTGGTTGCCACAGGTTTAAATGGCTATGTGACTCAAATTGCGGTGCGCTGGGTCATGGGTGGATTCAAACAATCGCTTGAAGAAATTGTCTCAGCATGTGAAATTGTATTTATATCGCTGATTGATTCATTTTCATCTAAATAAGCTTTTTAGCCTGAACAATCCTGTCATAAAATCGTCATAAAACTATCAAATAGCGTATTTTTATGTTCAGTTGAAATAAATTTCTTTTCTCAAAATGGAACATTTATTTAAAAATGTCATGGATTATTCATCATATCGACGATTATTTGTCACATTTTTTTGCAAAAATTCGTCAACATCTTCTTTTTGCAATGATACTGTCATAATTAATCTTTGTAATAAGCCTGTCATAAATAAAAGACGGTACACCGTTCATACATAGGATATTGCGTTGTGAAAGATGACTATATATTAATCGTCGATGACGAACTTCCGATTCGAGAAATGATTCATACCTCATTGGATATGGCAGGTTTTCAATGCCTGCAAGCTGAAGATGCAAAACAAGCCCATCAAATGATTGTTGACCAACGACCATCTTTGATTTTACTCGATTGGATGATGCCTGGCGGTGTGAGCGGTGTAGACTTATGTCGTCGCTTAAAACGTGATGAAAACTTGGCAGAAATTCCAGTCATCATGTTGACAGCACGTGGCGAAGAAGACCATAAAGTTCAAGGTCTTGATGCTGGTGCAGACGACTATATGACCAAACCATTCTCTACCCGTGAATTGGTTTCGCGTATTAAAGCTGTCCTTCGTCGTGCCAATGCTCTCAGTGGTGAAAAAACCATTGATGCCAATGGATTAATACTTGATCCAGTAAGCCAACGTGTCAGTTTTAGTGATAATATTTTAGAAATGGGTCCAACAGAATATCGCTTATTGGCATTCTTTATGACACATCCTGAACGTGCTTATACACGTGCCCAGTTACTTGATCAGGTCTGGGGTGGTAACGTGTATATTGAAGACCGTACCATAGATGTACACATCCGTCGCTTACGTAAAGTGCTTGAACCTTATGGTGCTGATCGCTACGTACAAACTGTACGTGGAACGGGTTATCGCTTCTCTACCCGTGCAGATGTTGCTTTAGGTTAAGCATTCTCAAGGTAAATAAATTTCTATGTATGAACCCTACCCCGTCCCAGATCTTGCACGAGAACATAAAAAATTCCGTTACAGTAGCTTGTGGGAATTTGCAAAACAAGATTTACGCCTGCTTGGTTTTTTACTCATTATTGGCGGATTTATTGGTTTAGGGATAGGGTATTTTTGGATTTGTATTTCCATCGGTTTTGCTGTTTTTTTTCTATTTCAATTACGCTCTTTATACTTGGTCAATGAGTGGATTTCGAATCGTCCTTACGACTCTCCACCCAATCTAGAAGGTATTTGGGGGGCACTGCTTTTTAATGTTTATCGTGCACAACGACAAGAACGGGTTGTTCAAGCTGAAATGGTCGGATTGATTGACCGTGCGCAATCCTCACTGATAGCTTTAGCTGAAGCTGTGGTTTTAACCGATGAATTACATCAAATCGAATGGTGGAATCCTGCTGCGGAAAGACTGTTGGGCATTCAACCGCTAGATCGTGGTCGTAACATCTTGACTATTATCCGCCAGCCGAGCTTTATTGAATATTTTAATAATATCGACCAATCTCCAGATGGCATTAAAATAAAATCTTCGGTTTATGAAGAGCATTATGTACAGATTAAACTGACACGTTTTGGTAGTGAAAGCCGTTTGCTCGTCGCTTACGATGTCACACGTGTACATAATCTGGAACAAATGCGCAAAGACTTTGTCGACAATATTTCACATGAACTTCGTACCCCGTTGACTGTACTCAGTGGTTATATCGAAACCTTTACCGACCAAGAAGATTTAAATCCGCGCTGGAAACGTGCCTTTGAACAGATGCAATCGCAAACACGTCGAATGAATGCCTTGGTCAATGACTTACTCTTGCTTTCACGTTTGGAAGGCAATAAACAAGTCGCAAAAAATCAAATCATCGATATGCCGAATTTGATGAATCAGCTTTTTGATGATGCACAAGCCTACAATGTCGATTATGGCCATACTTTAAATTTAGATATCGACAGTCATTGTGACTTAATTGGTTCTGATGCAGAGCTTGCCAGTGCGTTTAGTAATTTAATCACCAATGCGATTAAATACACTCCTAAAGGTGGCACTGTTACAATCGGCTGGCATGATGACAGTGAACATGGTTATTTCACTGTTGAAGATACCGGGATCGGGATTGACCCAAAACATATTCCACGTTTAACCGAACGCTTTTATCGTGTAGACAGTGCACGAAGCCGCCAAACAGGTGGAACAGGTTTAGGGCTTGCCATTGTGAAGCATGTTTTAATGCAACATAATGCGTATTTAGAAATTGATTCTAAAGAAAATCGGGGGTCTATTTTTAGAGTGGTTTTCCCCAAAGAGCGCCTTGATTTTGCAGGTTAATATTTGATTTTTTGATTAATTCTGATGAAACTATTTTTAGATTGTGAGTTTAATGGCTTTGGCGGTGAATTAATTTCACTGGCATTGGTTGACGAGAATAATCAACATTTTTATGAAGTTTTAGAATGCGCTGACCCAATTACTTGGGTTAAAGACCATGTCATGCCTCGTTTAAATCAAAAACCGATTTCATTAGCGCAATTTCAAAGACACTTACAGCTTTATTTATCTCAATATACAAGTCTTGAAATTGTGGCAGATTGGCCAGAAGACTTTGCCTTGTTTACCCGTAGTCTGGTACTTTCTGCAGGAAAATGTATCCGAACACCTCCGCTGACCATGCAGTTATGGATGCAGGATCCAATCGAAACCCATGTTGCCTCTGAAAACCCACACAATGCCCTAGCAGATGCACAAGCTTTAAAGCTGTCTTATTTCAATGCCATAAGGCTTTAGACTCAGTGACTTTCTACAACAGAAAGTGCACCTCATCATAGAACAAGCAAATTAAACGGTGTGCCCTAAAGCTTCACCCATCACCACAATAGAATTGGCTTTAAACTGTTCATCCCAAGTGATTTTATTCTGTTCAAACAATACAACTGCGGTTGAACCTAAATAAAAACGTCCAAGTTCAGCACCCTTTTCTAAGGTTAAATCATGCTGGTTTAACTCTAAACGCCCTGTTGGTTTTACTTTACCAGTCGCCACAGTTTCAATTCCTGCCACGATCATTGCACCCACCAGAACAACCGCCATACGTCCTAATTCGGTATCAAACAAACAGACCATACGCTCATTACGCGCAAATAAACCTGGGATATTCTCTGCTGTCGTTTGGTTTACAGAAAATAACTCACCTGGGATATACAAGGTTTCTGTCAACGTTCCTGCAAATGGCATATGAACACGGTGATAATCACGTGGTGACAAATAAACCGTGGCAAATTCACCATTGATAAATGGTGCAGCCAATTGCGGATCGCCAATCAATTTGTCTACAGAAAAACTTTGGCCTTTGGCCTGAAATACATCACCATCTTTAATTTTACCCAACTGAGAAATTGCACCATCTGCTGGAGAGACAATACTGGTCTGATCTGTGTCAATTTCTCGGACACCGTCTTTTAAAGCACGGGTAAAAAATTCATTGAATGATTTATATTTTAAAGCATCACTTTGCTCGGCAATAGAAAGGTCTATTCCATACTGTGCTTTAAATGCTTGAATCGCTAAATTTTTAACAATTGGATTTTCACTGGCTGCAACTTTACCAACAACACGGCTGAGTTGCTGTTGCGGAATGACTTTTTGTGCTTGGATAAAAATTTGTTTTTTTAACGTTGATGTAAGACTCACGCAGGTGATTCTCCAGTAATAATTGGACTATCGAGGCGATTGCCCCACTCGCTCCACGCACCATCATAGGCTTGAATATTCCAATCCAATAACCGACCCAAGATATAAGCCAGACCAGAACGATGATGTGACTGACAGTACACCACCACAGGCTGGTCAAATTGAAAGCCTAATTGTTCTAGACGTTGTTGCGTGCGTTCTAGAGGATGCAATTTTAAATGATTTTGACGATTAATTGCAGTACTCCATTCAAAATGTTGTGCACTTGGAATGTGACCGCCGCGTCGCGCTGCTAAACGCTGTCCCGTATATTCTTCTGAAGTTCGACAATCCCAAACTTGAATCGCTTGCTGTTCAACCTTTTGCAACAGTTTTGCATATTCAATTCGGTGTTGATCAAGATGTTGTAAATTGACAGTAACTAAGGGTTCAACTTTGCTAAAGCTTTCCGCTTCAGCCGAAGTTGGGTAGCCTGCTGCCAACCATGCATGAATTCCGCCATTGAGTAGACTGGTATTATAAAAACCAAGGCAATGTAAATTCCAAATCAAACGCCCAGCCCAAGCACCACCTTCATCATCGTAGACCACAACATGATGCTCGGGAGAGATGTTTAAATACTCAATCAGCGCTTTTAAACCGTCCTCATCAGGCAATAACCCTGAAGCTTGTTCTTCCTGTCGAACCAACAGTTGTGGTTTAACATGTAATGCATGTGGAATATGTAATTGTTCATACACAGAGCTACGACTTAGATCGACAATACGAATTTTGTCATGCCCTAAAAATGGCACAAGTTGTTCTGCTTCTATGAGTAATTCGAAGTTAAAGGCTGATGTAGTCATACGTTTTTCTATTTTAAGACCTTGAGCACAAATGATCTTAGCACAGTGTTTTTTACCAATATGCTGATTTTTCACATTCTTTTAGCAAAAATTCAGATATCAATTTTCACTGCTTCGACAACTTCAGGTATTTCAAAGACCTGTCGTAAGTAAGCCAAGAAAGTATCGTTATCCGTCATGGTTTTTCCGGGACTATCTGAAATTTTCGCTACAGATTGACCATTACACTCCACCAGTTTTAACACAATATTGAGTGGCGTTTGCCCCATATCATTGGTCAAATTGGTACCAATACCAAAACTGACTTGAAAACGATCCTTAAAGTATTGATACAACGCCCACGCACGTTCAATATCTAATCCATCACTAAAGGTTAGCATCTTGGTTTTGGTATCAATTTTTAGTTTTCGGTAGTGTTGATAAGCTTTATCGCCCCATTCAAATGGGTCACCACTGTCATGACGTAAACCATCGAATAACTTAGCAAAATACAAATCAAAATCTTGTAAAAATGCATCCATACCGACCACATCGGTCAAGGCAATGCCCAGATCACCACGATACTCTTGTACCCAGGTTTCTAAAGCTGCTTTTTGAAAATCTCTTAAACGGACATCTAGCGCTTGGAATGCTTGTAGAAACTCATGCGCCATGGTACCGATTGGATGAATATTTAATTCCTTTGCCAAAAGGACATTACTGGTACCTCTAAACACATTCGGTACAGCTGCATGGAAAGTCTGAATCACATGTCTTTGCCAATCTAGACTATAACGACGACGAGTACCAAAATCTGAGACTAAAAATGGAGGAGCTTGAGTGCCTTGTTGCTGTTCAAATTTCTTTAATAATTCAACTTTGGCTTGTAGACGACGTTCACCTTCAACATAAATGTCATCATTACGAATCCGGCTAAAATAAAGTTCATTGACAATCGCCAGAACAAAAATTTCAAACATCATCGCCTGAACCATTGGGCCTTCAACCCAAATGTCTAAACGACCTTGTTCATCAATACCCGCTTTAATAAAACGGCGTTTGAGTTGGAATAATTCTAAATAGTCGACAAAATCACTTTTGATAAAACGCATACTGCGTAAATATTGCAATTCATCTTCTTGGAATTTGAGTAAGCAGAGATGATCGAGCTGCTCGTTCAAATCATCCAGAATATCTGTCAGGGGATAAACCGTAGCATCCAGATTACGACAGCGAAAGTGATACACACTGTGCGTTTGAGGAAATTTATGTAGCACCACTTGTAACATGGTAAATTTATATAAATCTGTATCGAGCAAGGATTGGATGATTGGCGCCATATCTATTTTAATTTCGCTATGCTGTTTTTATTAAAGCATATTTTTCACTGAGATAACGTAATCATTTATAAGTGATGAACTATATTTTCAGTTAAGCTCAACAGAAATCTCAGCAGAATTATTTTTTCAATTTATCTACTCATATGATAATTTTATAAATTCTATTTTTATTCAAAAGCTTATCAACAGCTTCATCTTTTCAGCAATGGCTTACTCGCATCAACTTACAGGGTTTTCCCTGTTAGAATAGCACTATCGTATTTTAGTCTTATTGTTTATATGCGCGCATTATTACAAAGAGTGTTAGAAGCCAAAGTTGTTGTTGATGGTGAAACCACGGGAGAAATTCAAAAAGGAATTTTGGTTTTTCTAGGCTTAGCGAAGGAAGATAATTTTGAAAAAGGTCAAAAATTAATTGATAAAATTTTGAAATATCGTTTCTTTGATGATGAGCAAGGCAAAATGGGCTGGAACGTCAGCCAAGCCAATGGCGGGATTTTATTGGTCTCTCAATTCACCTTAATGGCACAAACGCAAAAAGGCTTGCGTCCAGACTTTGGGCCAGCCATGCCGCCCACTGAAGCCCAGGCACTGTATCAACAATTGGTTGATTATGCTCGATCACAATTTAAAAATGTTGAGACGGGTATTTTCGCAGCGGATATGAAAGTGCATTTGGTCAATGACGGGCCTGTGACCTTTAACTTGGAAGTTGAATAATTAAAAGCTGAATAATCAAAAGCTTGAGCTTAATGCCAATGTTTAAATCTTAAAAAGCCCGATCAGATCGGGCTTTTTAAGATTTTCGATTCGCTTAGCGTCCAATCTTCTCTTTTAAGAATTGGCGTGCCAATTTAATTTTATCTTTCACTGGTTTTGGAACTTTTGGTGGAATCAGTTTAGCCACTTGGTTAAACCAGACCAACAAACTGAAATCGCCTTCCATTTTGATGCTGCCGTTTTGCATACCCGTCATAAAAGCCGTTGGATCGCCTTTTACCAAAGTTTTTACACCTTGCTCACTGTCAGCAAACTGTAAAACAAAATCAGCTTTTTGTTCAGCACCTGAAACTGTATCAATTTGACCATTGTTCACAATAATTTGGCGTGCCACGCCCAAGTCAGTACCAATCTGAATACGGAACTGACGGTCATGGGTCAATTCAATAAATTTTGGACTGGTACGAGCCAATTGTTTCATACGAAGTGCTAAACCCAATACAAGCAAATCCAGTGGATCTGTACTTGCATCAACGATTGGTAACTTCACAACTGGAATTGCAGAAAGTTTCATGACATTTAAGCCTGTTGTTTTTTAAATTAGATTCGAATTTGCTCATCCTAACATAACTTGTCATTGCGTAGACATGGCTTTCAGAGCAAAGTATAAACTGAAAAAAAGGTATACCATTATGATATACCTTGGAATGTCTAAATTGATTTTTTTCGTGTAATTAAAGTCACTATTGTTATCTTAGCGTTCATATTGACTGAAGTTTTCACTCAAAACTTATTCATCTTCATAGACTGGGGTATGTTCAATATATTGGCGATTTGCCAATGCTTTTTGTGCACGACTGTCTTCACGCAATAAAAGAGCAATCAATGCAGACATCGCCAACATAATCGCGGTTAAATAGCTATATGCGACCGAAATATCAAAGATGTTCTGTACACTATAACGCATTGCTTCCAAGGTGCCCCAGAAGATCATGCCTGCAAACATAAACCCTAACCAATGACGATAAGGGGAAAAGAAAACGGTAGCCAACGCTGCAGCAATTAGACCGAATCCAATCAATGTTGCAAATGTTGTTGATACCATAACAACCTCCGTCAAAATGATGCCTTATAAAAAAACCGTTTAAATAGGTGTTTCACAACAATTTCAAGCTTTATAATTTTTCTTAAATCACCTTATAGAAGCTTATGCTTTGCATTATGTATAGTTTTTAAGAGAAGGAAAGCGCTGTTTTCTGGTTAAACGACACACTTTGTCGCAACATTCATTTGTCATTACATTTTTTAAGAATCCTGTTTTTCTCACAAACTAATTACCATCAATCATGCAGTGTCATTACAAAAAAATACACACAGCTTTTAATCCCTGAAAAACTTTTTTTAAGTTCTAAAACGAATATTTTTATCAAGCTGTTTTATTGAGCGCGAATGGCAGCAAAGTGATTCATTTTCAAATAAAAAATAGCGACTTAAAGTCGCTATTTGTCATGATTCTGCAATATAACCCATGTCATTTAAGCACGGGACAAATCTTTATCATGGACGCCTAAAAGATAAAGCACACCATCTAGGCCTACACTTGAAATGGCTTGATTGGCATTTTGACGAACCACAGGTTTCGCACGGAATGCGACTCCGAGCCCTGCAATTGAAAGCATCGGCAAATCGTTTGCACCATCTCCAACCGCAATCGCTTGCTCAGGTGAAATCCCCATTTTCCCAGCCAACTCAGTTAACAAATACGCCTTGCGCGCTCCATCAACGATATGGCCTTTAACCTCACCTGTCACGACTCCATTTTCAACATCGAGGATATTGGCATGCACTTCATCAATGCCCAATTTTTCTTGTAGATATTCAGCAAAGTACTGAAAACCACCAGATAAAATCGCAGTTTTATAACCCAATGATTTCAGTGTCGAGATTAACCGCTCGGCACCTTCTGTCACGGTTAGTCGTTCAGCAATTTGAGGCAATACTGTGGCATCAAGGCCTTTAAGTAACGCAACGCGTGCCCGGAAACTTTGTTGAAAATCCAACTCCCCTTGCATTGCACGTTCAGTGATTTCAGCGACTTTATCGCCCACCCCTGCTTCTTTAGCAAGTTCGTCAATCACTTCTTGCTCAATCAAAGTCGAGTCCATGTCGAAGCAGACTAAGCGACGATTACGGCGATAGGCATTGTCTTCCTGCACCGCGACATCAATATTTAATTCAGCAGAAAGCCGTAAACATGCGGCACGCATCGCCTGTGCATCCAGCATTTGCCCACTCAAACCGAATTGAACACATGAACGTTTCAGCCCATCTTGGTGTCCATTACGTTCGGGACGACCCGACAAACGCGTCACTGTTTCAATGTTAAAACCTTGACTTGAAACAATATTGGTTACCGCTTGTAGATGTTCGGCTGTGAGCTCTGGTGCTAAAGCGGTCACGATATAACGTGTGCGCCCACCTTCACTCACCCATTGGTCATATTCTGCGCCTGAAATCGGCTTAAAACGAACAGTTAAACCAATATCATGTGCTAAAATAAGGATGTCTTTCATGGCTAAAGCTGTTGCAGTTTGATCGTTTGACGACACTACAATACCTAAAGTCAATTGATTATGGATGACCGCCTGTCCTACATCTAATATTTGCAAAGAATGTACGGACAACACTTGCATTAATCGAGTAAACTGATTGGGTTGGTCAGGTCCTAAAAATGAAATAAGAATGATTTCTCGCATGAATTGACTCGGGTCTGAGCTACAACAATTGGAAGAATCATAATCGAAATCGAAATTTTTTGCTTTGGAAGTTTACGTTGAATGCGCCAAGACAAGGGCTATTTGCTAGCCTACTTATTGTAAGTTTTGCATTTCATACCTTTTTATTGGTAGTTGCAACAACACATCAGTTAAATGAAAACCGTGCCAGCCAAGGCCAACTCATGACCAGCCAATTGGTCACGGACAGCCTATCTGAACTCGAACCCGCAAATACGGTGTCATTGGCGCTGTTGGCAAATCGCTATGCGACCAATCCAAGTGTGGCTTCGATTCGAATACTTGATGCTAAAAAACAAGTACTGGCAACCAGTGGTATGGCAAAAACGCGTCAAGGTGAAGTTTTTGTTCGTGATGCATTACAGAACGAGAAAAAAGTCGGCACTATTGAAATTACCTTGATCAAGCCAAGTATTGGTGAAATTTTACGTACCCAATGGCTGGCTATTTTAGTGTCCTTATTGATTCATACCTTCTTATGGTTGGCCTACCGCGCCATCGCTCGCCCAACGCGCAGTGAATTTTTGGCTCGCATCAACAATGAAGCCCGTTTAAAACACGAGATTCAACAACTGACTGAAGCACTTGAAGCTGAGAAAGCCAACCGCACGATTGCGATTGCCCAAGCTCAACAACAAGCGCAACCCAAAGCAAAACCTGAACCCAAAACGCCTGTAACCACAACACTGGAAAATGACCAAGAGATTTTGGCACTGAATATTCAGTACTATGATCCAAAGCAACTGATGAATACGGTCAACCAGTCGGTTTCACTGCCTTATTTTAATTTATGTCAGATTTTTCTGAATAAAAGTATTGAACTTTGCGCACAGCATTTCAAATTGAATGCAAAAGATTTCACCATTCATCAAGAATTTAATCAGAATGGTGCAATCCTGAGTATTGATGCTGAAAAACCCAATGCAGCACAATCTATATTAATGGTTGGTTCGGTATTTCAATTATTGTCAGAAGTTCTGTATAAACGTTACCGTGAAGATAAGCGCTTTGTGTTACAGACACGTTGTGCGGTCACCACCTCAGTAGAGGCGATGCAACTTGATGCGTCTCAAGCAGCTGAACGCTTGGTGAATCATTTAATTGCCAAAGAAATGGCATTGTATTTAAGCAATGATCAACTCAAGCATATTGGTGATTGTTATCAATTGGTTGCCTTACCAAATCCAACCAATGTGTTGACCCGTCACTCATTTATGATCAATGGTATGAATAATGACTGTGCTGAACTTGCACAAAATATTCGTACTGAAATTTTAAAAGGTAAGAAAAATACACCAAGTTCTGAAGCAATCTCAGAGAATTAAGTATTTACCATCTATTAACCCTCCTCTTTTTTAAAGTGCGAGGGTTTTTCTTTTATTACGCTCAATTTCCGATAAGTTAATCTTATTTTTTTCGAAATGAGTGTCTGATCTTTATACTAAATCACGATAAATCAATTTTCTTCTCTTTTCATTGCCCTACAAGCTTGTGTATAACTATCTATCTCAAAGGAAGATGATAAGCATAGGCAAAATACGTAAAAACACGTTAGACTATGCTCCAAATGTACTCAATGAAAATGTCATACGACAGAACAAAAAGGTGAAGGTTGATGCCGCTCAATACTGTTGAAGAGCTTGTAGCAGATATCCGTGCAGGTAAAATGGTTATCCTGATGGATGACGAAGATCGTGAAAATGAAGGCGATTTAGTCATTGCTGCAACACACGTACGCCCTGAAGACATCAACTTTATGATCACCCATGCTCGTGGTCTTGTATGCCTAACACTGAGTCGTGACCGCTGTAAGCAACTCGATCTACCATTAATGGTCGACCATAATGGCGCACAACACAGTACAAATTTCACGCTTTCTATTGAAGCTGCAAATGGTATTACCACTGGTATTTCTGCCGCAGAACGTGCCCATACCATTCAAACTGCAGTTGCAGCACATGCCAAACCTGCTGATATTGTACAACCTGGACATATCTTCCCATTGATGGCACAACCAGGTGGTGTATTACACCGTGCTGGACATACTGAAGCTGGCTGTGACTTATCTCGTTTAGCGGGTTTAGAGCCAGCATCTGTGATTTGTGAAATTATCAATGAAGATGGCACGATGGCACGTCGTCCAGATCTTGAAGTATTTGCTGAGAAACATGGCTTAAAAATTGGTACAATTGCTGATCTGATTCATTATCGTATGACCAATGAACAAACCGTAGAACGTTTGGATCAACAAAGTATAGATACTGAATACGGTACCTTTGATTTATACCGTTACCGTGAAATTGGTAATCCAGACATTCATTTGGCTTTGGTCAAAGGTGAACCGAAACAAGGAGTGACGACTGTCCGTGTACATGGTTTCAATCCTGTACGTGATTTATTGAAACTCAATAAAAAAGATGGTGAGCCTGCTTGGAACCTTGATAAAGCACTCAAAACGATTGCCGACAGTGATCGAGGGGTTTTGGTCTGGATTGGTCAACGTCATCTATCTGACTTAGGCCCTGCTTTGGCAGAACTTGGTAAGCCAAAACCAACAAAATCAAATGCTGCACTTTCACAACAATACCAAACGATTGGTGTTGGTGCACAAATTTTACGTGATCTCGGTGTTGAAAAGATGAAACTTCTTAGCTCGCCATTACGTTTCAATGCATTATCAGGCTTTAATTTAGAAGTGGTGGAATACATCACTGCTGACCAAAAAACTGGTCAATAATTTTTAATCAGACTGCATTTATTGCTCAATTAGGTTTTTAGTCGGGAAATAAAAGCAGTCGGTACAACCACTTATCTGTTAAATTATCGAGGTTGCCATGGCGATTCGCCGAATTGAAGGTTTATTACATCTCGCGAGCGAAGACCGTTACGCGATTTTAGTTGGTCGTTTTAACAGCTTTGTTGTTGAACATTTATTAGAAGGTGCAATTGATACATTGCATCGTCATGGTGTAAGCGACGATAATATCACTGTCGTTCATGCACCGGGCGCATGGGAACTTCCAGTTGTGGCTAAAAAACTAGCAGCTTCTGGTAAATTCGATGCAGTGATTGCACTTGGCGCAGTGATTCGTGGCAGTACGCCACATTTCGACTTCGTTGCAGGTGAATGTGCCAAAGGTTTAGGTGTAGTTGGTTTAGATACTGGCCTACCTGTAATCAATGGTGTATTGACTACGGATAGTATTGAACAGGCGATTGAACGCTCTGGTACAAAAGCAGGTAATAAAGGTGGTGAAGCTGCCCTTACTGCTATTGAAATGGTTAATCTGTTAAAGGCAATTTAAAGCATGTCGCAAACACTCCAAGCTACTTATGCAGCAAAACGTAAAGCACGTCGCTTTGCTGTACAAGGGATTTATGAATGGCAAATGAGCCACAACCCAGTGCATGAAATTGAAGCACGTACCCGTGTTGAAAACGCAATGCATAAAGTGGATCTCGGCTATTATCATGAGTTGCTCACAGCCGTGATCGCAAACCATGAAGCATTGGATGCTTTACTTGTTCCTGTTCTGGATCGTGAACTAAGTGCATTAGACGGTGTAGAACTTGCTACATTACGTTTAGGTGCATACGAACTCAAAGACCATCTTGAAGTCCCTTATCGAGTTGTGCTCGATGAAGCCATTGAGCTGGCAAAACACTTTGGTGGTGCTGACAGTCATAAATACATCAATGGTGTATTAGATCGTTTAGCAACAAGCCTGCGTGAAGCAGAAAAGCAACAAAGCAAATAAGTTGTTTTTACATGGCTGAGTTTTCAATTATTGAGACCTATTTCAATCGTCAGCAGCAAACTGATGTTGATTTAGGCGTCGGTGACGACTCAGCTCTGCTCTCCCCACCTTTGAATCATCAATTGGTGATTTGCACAGATACCCTTGTCGCTGGTCGACATTTTCCCTTAGAAACCTCTCCACATGCCATTGGCTGGAAATCTGTTGCTGTCAATCTTTCAGATATTGCTGCAATGGGTGCAAAACCCCACAGTATTTTACTCGCATTGAGCCTATCCCAAATTGATCATGACTGGCTAAAACAATTTAGTCAGGGTTTATATGATTGTTGCGATCAATTTGGCATACGTTTAATTGGTGGTGATACCACGCAAAGCCCACATCTCACTATTACCGTCACTGCACTCGGCTGGATTGAAACAGGCAAAGCCGTTACCCGTTCTGGTGCACAAGTCGATGATTTAATTGTAGTCAGTGGCTCGATTGGTGATGCCGCTTTTGGGCTAAAACATTTAGGACATCCCCTACAACAACGTTTAGATTACCCAACACCGCGCTGTGAACTAGGCGTGATGTTAAAAGACTTGGCGTCCAGTATGATTGATGTTTCAGATGGGCTTGCTCAAGATCTCGGGCATATCTTAAACGCCTCTGGTGTCGGTGCAAAAATAAATTTAAATCAACTCCCGATTCAGTCAGCTTTAAGGCAACTCAGCGACAATGAGCAATGGAAATATGCTTTAGCAGGCGGAGATGATTATGAGTTATGCTTTACAATAACTATGCAAAATTATGCTAAACTTTTGCAATTAAAACCAAATGTAACCACTACAATCATCGGCCAAGTTACACAAAAATCTGGGATTGTATTTGAGAAAGATGGCTTAGACCATCCACTTCAACTTCAAGGGTACCAACACTTTGCATAAACCTCCGATTGTCTTTAAAAATATGACATGGGCTGAACGCTTTATTGTGTTCTGCGGTGTGGGCTTTGGTTCAGGCTTAGCGCCTAAAGCACCAGGTACATTTGGCTCAGCATTTGCGCTTTTGTTTATTCCGATTTGGCTTGCAATTGGTTTTTACGGCTCCATATTGGCCATCATAATCATGTCATTGGTCGGTATTTGGATTTGTGGGAAAACCGCAGATATTATCCATGTGCATGATGATGGGCGCATTGTTTGGGATGAGTTTGCTGGGCAATCAATCACCTTCCTGCCTTTGATTTATTTAGGACAAATGAATTGGATTTGGGCACTGGTTGGATTTGCACTGTTTCGTTTATTTGATGTCTGGAAACCGTGGCCTATTCGTGTCATTGACCAAAAAGTTGATGGTGGCTTTGGGATCATGCTTGACGATATTATCGCAGGCCTCTGGGCAGCAATATGTATCGTGATTTATTTATATTTTAAAATGGCTTAAGCCAGATCTGTTAGGTGTGATATGTCTACAACTGTGATCATTCTTGCTGCAGGTAAAGGAACACGTATGCGTTCTAGTTTACCCAAGGTACTCCAACCGTTAGCAGGACGCCCACTACTCGGTCATGTGATTGAAACATCAAAACAATTACAAGCAAAAAATATCATTACAATCTTTGGTCACGGCGGTGATCTGGTTCAAAATGCATTTGCGCATGAAAATATTCAATGGGTAGAGCAAACAGAACAACTCGGTACAGGTCATGCAGTTAAAGTGACTTTACCTGTTTTACCCCAAGACGGCATTTCTTTGATTCTTTCTGGTGATGTGCCTTGTGTACAAGAAAGTACCCTACAACGTTTGCTTGATGTATCCAGTCAAACAGGCATCGGTTTAGTCACATTAACGCTTGAAGATTCTACAGGCTACGGTCGTATCGTACGTAAGGATGGAAAAATCCAAGCGATTGTTGAACATAAAGACGCTTCTGATGAACAACGTCAAATTAAAGAAATCAACACAGGTATTTACTGTGTCAGCAATGCCAAATTACATGAATGGTTACCGAAACTCAGCAATGACAATGCTCAAGGCGAGTACTACCTGACTGATATCGTGGCAATGGCTTTAGCTGATGGTATGGAAATCGCATCCATTCAACCAGAATTGGCTTTTGAGGTTGAAGGCGTAAATGATCGCATTCAACTTGCAGCATTAGAGCGTGAATTTCAAAATTATCAAGCCAAATCACTGATGCAGCAAGGCGTGCATTTGATTGACCCTTCACGTTTTGATTTACGTGGTCAACTCACGGCGGGTACTGATGTTCGTATTGATATTAATGTGATTATTGAAGGTCAATGTACTTTCGGAAATGGCGTTGAAATTGGTGCAGGATGTATTATAAAAAACACTCAAATTGCGGCAGGAACCAAAGTTCAACCATATAGTGTTTTTGAAGATGCGGTAATTGGTGCAGATGTACACATTGGTCCTTTTGCACGACTACGTCCAGGTGCAAAATTGGCAGATGAAGTTCATATCGGTAACTTTGTTGAAGTGAAAAACTCTTCTGTTGGTCTAGGTTCAAAAGCCAATCATTTCACCTATTTAGGCGATGCAGAAATTGGTGCGGGTTCAAATATCGGTGCAGGTACAATTACCTGTAATTATGATGGTGCCAATAAACACAAAACCATCATTGGTGATAATGCCTTTATTGGAACCAACAACTCACTGGTTGCACCGATTAAAATTGGTCATGGCGCAACCACAGGTGCGGGTTCAGTGATTACCCATGATGTAGCAGACAACAGTCTTGCATTTGAACGTGCAAAACAAATTTCGAAAGAAAATTATCAACGTCCCCAAAAGGTCAAGAAATAAGAGGATATTATTATGTGCGGTATTGTTGGTGGCGTTGCTGAACGAAGCATTACAAATATTTTAATTGAAGGCCTAAAACGTCTTGAATATCGCGGTTATGACTCTGCGGGTGTTGCACTGGTTGATCAGGGGCAAATCTTACGTGAACGTCGTGTCGGTAAAGTTGCAAATTTAGAAGGTGCGGTTGCAGAGTCGAATATTTTAGGTTCTGTGGGTATTGCACACACACGTTGGGCAACCCATGGTAAACCAACTGAAAATAATGCCCATCCACATATTTCTGGCCATGTTGCAGTGGTACATAACGGTATTATTGAAAACTACCAAGAGCTTAAAGATGATCTTGAAGCTTTGGGTTATGTGTTTACATCACAAACCGATACTGAAGTCGTTGCTCACTTAATTACTGAAGCACTGAAATCATCGCCAAATTTATTAAAAGCCGTTGAAGAAATCGTACCTCAACTGAAAGGCGCTTATGCACTGGGGATTGTGCATACCGATTACCCAGATGAATTAATTGCTGTTCGTGAAGGATCTCCTTTAGTCATTGGTGTCGGTATCGGTGAGAACTTTATTAGTTCAGACCAATTGGCACTATTACCTGTGACCAACCGTTTTATCTATCTTGAAGAAGGTGATATTGCGCGTTTAACTCGTGAAACGATTGAAGTTTTTGTTAATGATCAATTGGTTGATCGTCCAGTGAAAGAACTGGATGCAACCGTGAGTAATGCCTCTAAAGGTGAGTATAAACACTACATGCTCAAAGAAATTTTTGAGCAACCTGAAGCAATTCAACAAACGATCTCTCAAGCTTTAAATGGCAATACATTACGAGAAGACTTTTTACAAAATGCTGAAATAGATTTTAAAAATGTTCAGCAAGTTCAGGTGCTTGCTTGTGGTACCAGCTACCATGCGGGAATGATTGCAAAATATTGGTTTGAACAACTGATTGATCTGCCTTGCCAAGTTGAAATTGCCAGTGAGTTCCGTTATCGCTCGCCTGTGATTGTAGATAACACCTTGTATGTTTGTATTTCCCAATCAGGTGAAACTGCAGATACCTTGGCTGCATTACGTGATACCCAAAAGCGTGCTAAAGCAAAAGGCTTAAATATCTATACCATGACGATTTGTAATGTCGCGACCTCATCTATGGTTCGTGAAACAAATCATCATTTATTAACCCTAGCTGGTCCTGAAATTGGGGTTGCATCAACCAAAGCATTTACCACACAGCTTGCGGCTTTGATGTTATTGACCCTTAAACTTGGTCAAGTTAAGCAAACCATTTCAGCTGAACGTATTGATGAAATCACTTCCGCATTGTGGCATATCCCTAAAGTCATTTTAGATACCTTACAAAATGATGCAGAAATTTTACGTTTATCTGTTCTGTTCAAAGAGAAACAGCATTGCTTGTTCTTAGGTCGCGGTACAGAATTCCCAATTGCACTTGAAGGTGCATTAAAACTTAAAGAAATTTCATATATTCATGCCGAAGGTTATGCTGCGGGTGAATTGAAACATGGCCCACTGGCTTTGGTCGACAATGATATGCCTGTGGTGATTCTTGCACCGAATGATGACATGCTGGATAAACTTAAATCCAATATGGAAGAAGTCCAAGCACGTGGTGGTGAACTGTTTGTTTTTGCTGATGAAAATAGCGGTATCGTGGCTAAAGAACGCCAACATGTTGTCTATGTTCCAACGGTCAATACTTGGTTAGCGCCAATCGTTTATAGTGTACCTGTGCAGTTGTTGTCTTATCATGTTGCAGTATTACGTGGTACTGACGTAGACCAACCTCGTAATTTAGCAAAATCAGTTACAGTTGAATAATCAATCAGTTACTTATTGTAGTGTATGAATAAATTAAGTTTCATACACATATCAATAGCTCAAGCAATCCACACAAACCATGCATTAAAATTGCATGAATGTGTGGATTTTTTATGCCTAATTTTTATAGATCCAGCAATTTAAAAATAACCTAAACAGAAACCATCTTCTTAAACTTGAACCAACAAAATCCCTGAGCGAAAAAATAGCCTCCTTTTACTTCGTGTCAAAGTAAATAAGCTCGAAAGTGAATTAGTCCGTTTTAAAAACTTTATTTCTATTCTGTTTTATTCAACCTAAGTGCCTTATGGCATCAGTTTTTTAAAATTTTTGATTCACAATGCAATAAAAAATTAACATGAAGCTATTTGACAAAACAAACACATGAACATATATTCATATGTAAATAATCCAATTCAGAGGTCCTTATGGGACACAATCATAATCACCCCCATAATAGCCATAGTGATCACAACCACGCACATGTACCTGAAGCAACTACAGGAAATGAAAGAAAAATTCTGATTTCTTTCTTCATTATTTTCAGTTTTATGCTTGTCGAAGCTGCTGGGGGAATCATATCTGGTTCACTGGCACTGTTAGCTGATGCAGGCCATATGATGACGGATGCACTTGCATTAGGACTAGCATATGCAGCGTTTCGCTTTGGCCGTCGTACTGCGGATAAATCACGTACTTTCGGCTATATGCGCTTTGAAGTGATTGCAGGCCTGATCAATTCTCTAACATTGTTTGGGATTGTTGGATGGATCGTCTATGAAGCGATTGTACGCTTTCAATCACCTCAACCCGTACTTGCAGGACCGATGTTTATTGTCGCAATTGTTGGTATGTTGGTGAATATCTTTGTTTTATGGTATCTCACACGAGATGATACGGATCATGTAAATATCAAAGGTGCAATTCTGCACGTGATGGGTGACTTATTGGGTTCTGTTGCTGCAATTATCGCTGCAATCGTCATCTGGTACTCTGGCTGGACACCGATTGATCCGATTTTGTCTGTGCTTGTATCATTACTTGTATTGCGCAGTGCATGGTCTTTGTTTAAACAAACCATTCATATTTTATTAGAAGGTGCGCCAGCCAATGCGAATACAACAGATATCACCACTCACTTATTAAAATCCGTTCAAGGCATTCAGAAAATTAGCCATATTCATGTATGGATGATTACTTCAGGAAGAGCAATGGCAACATTACATGTCCAACCTGAAGCAGGTGTTGATATTAAGACACTCACCGAACAAATTGAACATGAATTAAAAACCAAATTTGATATTGAACATCCAACTGTCGCGATTGATTGGCAAGGTGATAGCAGCTGTAGCCTTGAAAAACCGACAAAAATTGATCCTCATGCTGGACATAGTCATTAAGATCAATATGGATCAAGCACAAATTGCCACAAGGTCATTGATTGTTGCCTTGTGGCATCCACATTTTGAAATTCACTTTGCTTTTTAATTCGATTTGAAAAATAGAAAATTTAACCACACTGCTCTTCTGCAATATGTTTTGCCATATCAGACAAAACATGGCTGACATGCGTATCAGCGATTTCATATAAGACTTGTTTGGCCTGACGCTCACTTTTAACCAAACGTGCTGAGCGTAATAAACGTAAATGATGACTAACCAAAGATTGCGATAAATCGAGTGCTTCACAGATATCGCCAACTGGACTAGGTCCACGCATACAGAACATAAGAATTCTGAGACGTGAGGCATCTCCTAAAAGCCGAAAAGTTTCAGCCAGAATGATAATCTCGTCTTGCGATATTTCTGTTGAGCCGTCTTTAAAAGTCATATATTAATCACAATCGTTGTTCATAATTTTTCATCATAAAAGATTCTACTCTTGTGCTTCTCATAAGGACAAGACTTAATCGCGACAAAGTATTTTTCTGGAGGTGCGGTTTTATCAAGCTTGAATAAAAAACCAATTCTTTATAAAGATTGGTTAAGTTGTAACTTCAGCTTCTTTCCACAAGCAATAATGGTTTTTCGATCGGCATCAATTGCGCCATAAGCAATCGCCATCACACGCATTTGCAGGGTAATATCATAATGCGGATAAGACGCTGAGCGATGAAATAAACGGGCATCGATTTCCAGCATTTGCGCAAAGTGATGTAATTCCTCCAGTGTATCTGCCATCAAATGACACCATTCTTGGCCTTTAAACGGAACTTTTGCGCGATCGACATACACACTCATAACAAGATTCATTTTCCCTATTTCAGATTGATTATCCCATGAAATTCATCCATGATTGAATACAAATTCAAGGTATAGCAAAGCGTCATTTGATGACAAAATATAATGAAAATTTATCCAGCCACACCAATCCATCTCAAGCAACTCAATCAGCTTGCCTGCACCACATATCGCCAACATTTTGCTGATCTTTGGTCAGAACAAGGCCTACAAAGCTTTCTCAATCAAAATTTTAGTTTAGAAAATTTGTCTGAATCTCTGCGAGATCCTGATCAAATTTGGTTATTGCTTGAAAATGAACAAGCGCAAATTATTGGATATGCCAAGCTAAATCTCAATCAATATGAGCCCCATCTAGATATTATTGGTGCAGAATTACAGAAAATTTACTTGCTTGAAAATGCTGTTGGAAAAAGTTTTGCATCTGCACTCATGCAAAATGCGATTGATATTGCACGTGAACATCAACAAGCTTCTGTATTTTTAGAAGTATTGAAAACTAATACGCGTGCAAAAAAATTCTATCAAAATTTTGCTTTTACAGAAAAATTAAACATCGACTTTAAAACCGATTTATATGATATTGGTATGGATTTAATGCAACTCGAATTAACCTCAAGATAATGAAAAAATATCTGATTAGTGCATGTCTTGTAGGTGAAAATGTTCGCTACGATGCCAAGAACTACCTACAACACAAGCTTAAACAACTGCTAGACACTCAACAAGCCGTGGTGATTTGTCCTGAAGTTTCAGGCGGTTTAACTACACCTCGACAGCCTGCTGAAATCGTAGGCGGTGATGGTTATCAAGTTTTAAAGGGACAAGCCAAAGTAAAAGATGCCAATGGTGATGATGTTTCAGCTGAATTTATTCTGGGTGCAGAAAAAACTCTAAAACTCGCCCAATACCATCAAGTTACACATATTATTTTAAAAGCCAACAGTCCTTCTTGTGGTTCACAGATGATTTATGATGGATCATTTTCAGGGCATAAAATATCAGGCAAAGGGGTTACAGCAGCCCTACTTGAACAACATGGCTTTAGCGTACTCACTGAAGATGAGTTTTTAAAACAGTTAGCGCATGAATAAGCACTATAAATAAAAAGAGAGCCAAGGCTCTCTAAATGAAACGTAAATTTTAAAATAGTATTAGGGTCTGTTGACAATTCGTCTATGTTTGCGACTACGTGTGTTTTTTAGGCGATACTAGGCGCGAAATACGAAATTTAGTTATTCTAAATGATGAGAAACATCGTTTCGCAAGGTAATACGTAGCGGCAAAAAACACGCTAGTCCCCCGCTGCGCCTTGCGCTGCAAACAAAGCAGTGCTTTGTTCTTGCTCAGGGTTGTGGCTAAAATTATCTCAGCCTTCGTTATGAAACTCGAAAATAGTCTCGCTATTCTCTTCGTTTCATGCCTTGCCTGCTCAATTTTAACCTACAACGCAAGCCATTTATGAAATGGCAACAGACCCTATTGTTTATTTTCAGCCATTTTATCTGCTTTCGCTGCCCAATACGTGGCTAAAACAGGCCCAGAAATATTATGCCATAAACTAAAAATAGCACTTGGTACTGCGGTTATTGGAGATGCAGCAAAATGTATTGCCGCTAAGGTCACACCTAAACCAGAATTTTGCATTCCCACTTCAATCGCAACAGCTTTGGAGTCAGGATAAGACAAGTTGAATAGACGACTTGCCCAATAACCTAATAAAAAGCCTAAACCATTATGTAAAATCACCACACCCAAAATCAGCAAGCCCGATTGCAAAATTGAAGCCTTACTGGCTGCAATAATTGCTGCCACGATCACCACAATGGCAACCACAGAAATCAAAGGCATCACTTGAATATATTGCTCAGTCTTTTGTTTAAATAGGCTTCTTAAAATCACGCCCAAAATAATTGGAAAAATCACCACTTTAAGGATATCGATAAACATTGAACCCGCATCAATCGGAATCCACTGGCTGGCTAACACATAGAATATTGCAGGTGTCAAAATAGGCGCTAAAAACGTTGAAACAGATGTACATGTGACGGATAAAGCAGTATTTCCTTTGGCCATATAGGTGATGACATTGGATGCTGTCCCTCCAGGGCAACAGCCGACAAGGATTACCCCTACCGCAATTTCGGGTGGTAAATTAAAAACTTTACAGAGAAAGAATGCCACACTAGGCATCACCACAAAATGTGCAACAACACCGATCACAACTGCTTTGGGATTTGACAAGACATTCTTAAATTCGTCCACGGTCATGGTCATGCCCATCCCCAGCATGATAATCCCTAAAACCCATGGAATATATGCTTTCATCCAGACAAATGCTGCTGGAAAACATAAGGCAATAAAGGCAAAGACCACGACCCACAGGGCAAAAGTTTTTTGTACAAACTGACTAAAACGTAAAATTGCTGACATTGTCCCTACCCAAGCAGATTGAGGATTTCGGCTTATCTTAAAGCAAGATGTTTTAAAGCAGTAATATTTCTCAAATGATGCAAGTCTTGGTGCTTATACTGCGTTGAAAATATCTTTTGAGATCATGCGTTTTACACCGACAGCCAGCATTTCCTGCCATGCGTGTTGTAAAGAACCGTGTAAATCAATCGCTTTGGTCGCGTCCGAAATCACAAAGGCTTTAAAGCCTAACTTGGCAGCATCCATGGCCGTCCATGCGACGCAGAAATCTGTTGCAATCCCCACGATATACACCGTATCTATACCGCGTTCTTTAAGATAGCCCGCCAAGCCTGTAGTGGTTTTATGATCGGCTTCCATAAAGGCTGAATAACTGTCAATTTGGGAACGAAAACCTTTACGAATGATCAGTTGAGCAGTTGGTATGTTTAGATCAGGATGAAATTCAGCATCTTTACTCCCTTGTACGCAGTGTGATGGCCACAATACTTGCGGGCCGTAATCTAACTGAATCAGATCATAAGCTTTACGGTTGGGATGATTCTCAACAAATGAAATATGGTTTTCAGGATGCCAATCTTGGGTCAGTACAATATTGTCAAAATGTAGTGCCAATTGATTGATGGTAGGAATGATTTGCTCAGCATGGGCAACTTCTAAATTTCCACCAGAAGTAAAACCATTTTGTACATCAACAACGATCAAGGCGCTACGCTCAGATTGCAACATTTCCCTACCCTTATATTGGCCAAATGACTATTATTTTAATCGTAAAAATTTAAACACTCGATGACTCAACATACAATATAACAGCGTACATTTGCGAGCGTCTTATCAAAATCAACCAAGAAATCATCTAGAACGGTTCGCTAGATTCTAAACGGCGAGACTCCGCTACCCAATAGAAAATTGTTTTCAAATACAAATAGGTTTTACCCTGCATTGGGATTAAAACTGCACGCTTTCAAATTTGATAAAAAACTGAAAATTAAAAAAAATTGCTTGGAAATGTGAGTGATTTGTTGCTTTTGTTAAAGAATTTCTAAGCTTTGACTAAAGCATATTGTTCTGACACGCTGAATCAGTCATAATTTGCATAAGCATTAGGCAATCTTTAAGATGATTGTTTCACGCTCAAATCAAAATACTGCAACCATCCCAATCCTTGTTTACTCAAACGCATGTGGATGGAAAAATAGGATATTTTTTTAAAATGACTCAGCAAGCACAGACCATTCAAGGCTCAATTGTCGCAATCGTCACCCCTATGTTTGAAGATGGCAGCGTAGATTGGAAGGGTCTCGAGAAGCTCGTTGAGTGGCACATAGAACAAGGCACTAATAGTATCGTTGCTGTCGGTACAACTGGCGAAGCATCTACTCTTAGCATGGCAGAACACACAGAAGTAATTAAAGAAATTATCCGTGTTGCCAATAAACGTATTCCAATTATTGCCGGTACTGGTGCAAACTCGACACACGAAGCGATTGAACTCACCAAAGAAGCCAAACAACTCGGCGCAGATGCCGCACTTTTAGTTACCCCTTATTATAACAAACCAACGCAAGAAGGTTTATTCCAACACTATAAGGCAGTTGCTGAAGCTGTTGACTTACCTATCATTCTTTACAACGTGCCTGGTCGTACTGGTGTAGATCTGCACAACGACACTGCGATTCGTTTAGCAGATATTCCTCAAATCGTAGGAATTAAAGATGCGACTGGCGATGTTCCCCGTGGTAAAGAGCTGATTGATGGCTTAAAAGGCAAAAACATGGTGGTGTATTCAGGTGATGATGCGACTGCGAGTGAATTGATTCAGTTAGGCGCCCACGGCAATATTTCAGTGACAGCAAATATTGCACCAAAAATCATGAGCGAACTTTGTGCCGCTGCAATTGCAGGTGATGCTGCAACAGCGAAAAGCAAGGATGACCAAGTTGCAAAATTAAACAATATTCTATTTTGCGAATCGAACCCAATTCCAGTGAAATGGGCACTTCATGAAATGGAATTAATTGGTACTGGCATTCGCTTACCATTAACTCCCCTAGCAGAACAATACCGTGCACCACTGCGTGAAGAACTCAAAGCAGTGGGTCTCATTTAATAAGAGCTTAGTATTATGCAATTACGTTTAGGTTTAACTCTTGCCATTTCAGCTTTAAGCTTGGCGGGTTGTAGTTCCCTTGGAATCAGCAATGGTTCTTTAGATTATAAAAACACGACCACTGTAGAGCCACTTAGCTACCCTGAAGGTTCAACAGTTAGACCTGCAACGCCAATGTATCCAGCTCCTATTGTTGACCCTCTTGCACTTCAGCATGCACCAAAATTTGAAAATAAACGAGGCAACCGTTACGAAGTTCCTCGTCCAGATGTTGCTCAAATCAGTGCACCTGCTGATGAAGTTTCTGGATCAACTGAAAGTGTTGGTCGTCCTCAAATTTTAACTGATGGAAATGGCAATCCACTGATCAAAATTGATGGAAATTCTGCTACAATTTGGCAGTACGCACTTGCGACCCTCAGTAGCTTAAATTATAAGGTTATCGGCCAAAGCAAAAATGCCAATGAGGCAACTGTAAAAATCGATAATTCAACTTATGTATTGAAGCTTAATTCTGTAGGTTCAAGTAACACACTTGCTGTGTTTAACGCCGATAATAGCTTTGCAGACAAAGAAAAAGCTGCAGAACTATTAACCCAGATTTACCAAAACTGGCCAGCCTAGTCGTTCTAGGCAATTTTTTTTTGCAAAAGGTTCCCCCATGTTAAAACAAACCTTGCTCTATACTGGTAAAGCGAAATCTGTTTATGAAACAGATAGCGCGGATCATCTAATTCTAGTTTTCCGTGACGATGCTTCTGCATTTAATGGCGAAAAAATAGAGCAACTAGACCGTAAAGGTAAGGTGAACAACCGTTTTAATGCCTTTATCATGGAAAAACTGGCTGCAGCTGGTATTGAAACACACTTCGAAAAACTTCTTTCTCCAACTGAAGTTTTAGTGAAAAAATTGCAAATGATCCCTGTTGAATGTGTAATGCGTAATTATGCTGCAGGTTCATTATGCCGCCGTTTGGGTGTCGAAGAAGGTTTAGAGCTTGTTCCACCAACATTTGAATTGTTCTTCAAAGATGATGCTTTAGGCGATCCTATGGTGAATGAGTCTCAAGCAATTGCATTGGGTTGGGCAAATGCTGAACAATTGGCGCAAATGAAAGAATTGACTCAAAAAGTCAATGTTGTGCTGAAAGACTTATTCGCTCAAGGCAACATGCTTCTTGTTGATTTTAAACTTGAATTTGGCGTGTTCCATGACCGTATCGTATTGGGTGACGAATTCTCTCCAGACGGTTGCCGTCTATGGGATAAAGACACCAAGAAAAAACTCGACAAAGACCGTTTCCGTCAAGGTTTAGGTGGTGTTGTTGAAGCTTATGAAGAAGTGGCTACACGCATTGGTGTAGATCTTTCAGATATCTAATTTTAGATACTGATTCTTCAGAAACCGAGCTGAAAACAGCTCGGTTTTTTATTTCTATGTTTTAATAACTTACCATTTAGTTTTTGGGGATATACCGTCAGGGCCTTTAATTGTTTGAATAATACTGTTCGATAATTGCGCTGTTTCTGATGTTAAATTGCCATAAAAGAATTGAATTACATCACCCCCACCACCACGATTAAAAAACAACTCAATCTGCGAGCATTTCAATTGATTGTAAATAGCACATGACCACTCTGGGACATCAATGTCAGGATAATAATCTAATTTATAAGAGGTTTGGTTCAGTCTTAGATCTTCCTTAAAAAGTGAGGTATTTGGGAAATTTCCAATATAAATACTAAATAAATAATTTCCATCTTTAGTCACATTATACAGCCAATAATCCTCTCGAAAAAAAGTATAGACTCTTAACTTTTCAGGTATCTTTAACACATAAACACCGAGCTTTAATTCATTTTCCACATCAAATGTAGGTGATAAATCGATTAATTCAGCTTTAGCTGAACAAGAAAAAAGCAATAATAAACTGAATCTAAAACGCATTGTTCTTCTCATCCTTGTTATTTTAGTCATTATTATATCAATCTTAATGAAATAATTGAACATTTTGGCACTTTTCATCTTTTATAGTTTGATTGATTAAGAAAATATCGTGTGAAAAACGCCAATAAACTTGGTGGTATAAACTTCAAAAACCGAGCTTTTAGCTCGGTTTCTTATTTTAAGATACTGATTTTTCTAATAGGTAATCATATAAATTTTCACCAGCTTTTTTCTGAAAGCGGTTTTCAAATAAAGGCACTAAAAACTCAGGATTAATTTGTGGGAAACTGATGTCCTCAAAATCTTCATCGGATGAGTCTGCATATTGAATAATGACAATAATTTCTTCACCCTGTTGGTTTTTTAATTTTCCTTGTAATCTTAAATCTTGTAATGCTTGAATAATGGTCTTTTGATAGTGCGCTTGCAATTCGCTATATTGCTCATCTGTATAATCTTCTCCCAAGTCCTGATACAAAGCCGTGATTGCATCGTGAACACGATTATTGGCAGTACTTGAACAACTCCATTCTGAAATCCACCATGCTTCATAGACGTCTTCAAATGTTTTTAATTGTTCTAATGTGCATCCTACATAAAAGAAACCGCAGAAATCCTCAACCATTCCCAAACCAATAACACATAAATGCTGATCTTGTGTAAGCTGCTGAATCTCAGCGAAAGCATCTTGGATATCTTGGTAAATCACTGAATATAAATTGTCTTTATTCATCATCATGTTCTTATCATTCACAATTTCAATGCAGAGTTTACTATCAAAGCATAAATTCTGTATATAAACCATTCGCCTATGTTGGCATTTCCCATCAGTAAAAAATTGAGCAATCGACGACTTAAAAATACTGTAAATTATTTTTGAAAAAGCGTTGCGATGAAACTTTAAACATTAAAACTTGACCTTACAATTATGGTAAGGTTTATCTTAAGTTTAAGTCTTCTTAGAGCAGGGTGAGATATGGAATTTTATATTGAAAATATGACCTGTGGTGGTTGTGCACGTGGTGTAACCAAAGCAATTCAATCTGTAGATGAAAATGCCAAGGTGATTGCCGATCCACCAAGTCACAGTGTTAAAGTTGAAACAACAGCAACACAGCAACAAGTGGTTGATGCTTTATCAGAAGCGGGCTTTCCTCCACGCTAAGCTGATTGGATAAAGTGAAAAGGGCTATCAATTTAAGGTAGCCCTTTTGCATTAAAGCAAATGTAAACTGATCAAACTGGGCTCTGTCATCACAGTTATATATCTGTATAGCATTGATCAAACCTAGCCTTTAGCTGATGTAAATTGTTGATCATCACTATATTTCATCAACTTGATTCAATATCATCACCTCATCACTGAGCCATTCAAAATTATACGCTTTATCAATAATTTCAAAAGATTGTGTATCAAAATTCCCATAAAACATCGCATGATAAAATCTAGATTTCTAAACTGAGAACACTTTAAATAACCATACACTTTGCAGATTTTATTCTATTTATATTTTTAAAAGTTGTTTTCTAAATAATCTCAAGCTCACTATGATCACAACAAACCGTTACAAAAAGAGCTACAAAATAGAGTTATGCGTACATTATCAAAACGATATTCATTAAGCCTGACCGCCAGCTTAGTTTTTACATTTCTGTATCCACATGCATACGCTGCGGAACAGATTCCAGCCACCCAAGAAGTTAAAACACTTGATACCATTGTTGTCACAGGTACACGTTCACTAAAACGTTCTAAAACAGATTCCTTACAACCGATTGATGTGATTAGTGCAGCGGAATTGACAGAACGTACAGGTTCAAGTGAGTTAGGTACGGCGCTGGCTAAAATTATCCCCTCGATTAACTTTCCTCGTCCAACCGTTGTCGATGGAACAGAACTCGTTCGCCCAGTACAACTAAAAGGGCTTTCTCCTGATCAAGTTTTGGTTTTAGTGAATGGCAAACGTCGCCATACAGGGGCATTTATTAACCTTGGGGGCACCATTGGACGCGGTTCGGCACCGACCGATTTAAATGCCATTCCGATTTCTGCCATCAGCCGTATAGAAGTACTTAGAGAAGGTGCGTCTGCTCGCTATGGTTCAGATGCAATTGCTGGTGTCGTCAACATTATCTTAAAATCTGATCCTAAAACAGGTGATGCAGGTATTCGCTACGGTATTTATAACAAAGGTGATGGTGAACAAAAACAATCCTATGTCTCAGGCGGTACTCAACTGGGCAATTATGGTTATGCCATTTTTTCTGGTGAATGGCAGGACAATGAAGCAACCAATCGCGCAGGTTTAGACCTTCGTGATCCAAACGCCACTACATACGGACAAAGAACTTTTCGTTTTGGTGATCCAAAATCTGATGAGGTAAAAGCTTCTGTTAATGCTGGTTTTGACCTCAGTGATACTGTTGAATTATATGGTTTTTCAACCTATAGCCATCGTAATGCAGAAACTGCTGGGTTCTATCGTTTGAGTAATGCCTCGAACAATGTACCTGCATTATTTCCAAATGGTTATTTACCCCTGATTCGCGGTCAATTAGATGACTTTAGTGCCGTTGCAGGCTTACGTGGGGAAGTCGCAGATTGGCGCTATGATGTTTCAGCTAATTATGGCTTAAACCAATATGATGTAAATACAAAAACCATCAATGTCGATCTATACAAAGATACAGGTTCAACACCAAATTCATTCCATAATGGACAGTTAAAGAATACCCAAGCTGTTTATAATATTGATTTGTCAAAAGAATTTGAGATCTCTGCTTTTGCAAGTCCATTAAATGTCGCGTTTGGTGCTCAATATTTAAATCAACAATATCAAATCAAAGCAGGCAATCCTGCCTCTTATTATAAAAGCGGCTCTTCAGGTTTATCAGGCTTTCGCCAAGCAGATGCTGGGAAATGGACACGTGACAGTTATGCAGGATATCTCGATTTAGAAACAGATATTACCCAAAAACTTTCAGCATCTACAGCCTATCGTTATGAGAAATATGATGACTTTGGGGACACCAATAATGCATCTCTTTCGTTACGTTATAAGCTATTACCTCAAGTTGCGGTACGTGGCTCAGTTTCTACAGGCTTTCGAGCACCGAGTCTAGCACAACAATATTTCACTCAAACCTCTTCGCAATTGGTCAATGGACAGTTTGTTGAGGCTGGAACATTTCCAAGTTCTTCACAAGTTGCACAATTGCTCGGCGCAGAAGACTTAAAAGCTGAAAAATCAAAGAATTATAGCCTTGGCTTGGTACTTACCCCAACTAAAAACCTATATGTAACTTTGGATGCCTACCAAATTGATATTGATGACCGCATTAGCTTATCTTCAAATATCAATGCCAGCAGCCCCGCTGTTCGCGCTTATTTGGTGTCTAAAGGGATTACCGATACCAATTTCAGCACGGTGCGTTTCTTTAATAATGCCAGTAATACCCGCACTCGTGGTGTAGATTTAGTTGCCAATTACCAATGGCAAAACCTGCCTTATGGCGAGTTAACCACATCTTTAGCATATAATTTTAATCGCAATAAAGTCACCGATGTCGATAAAAACCCTGAGATTTTAAATGCCTTGGGTGTCAACCTCACCCGTTTAGATCGTCGTGAACAATATGGTCTATTGGCAGGAAGCACACCTGAACATAAGTTCAGTTTAGCCAATGATTATAAAATTGGAAATTTTGGTATCAATACCAATATCACGCGTTATGGTAGCTTCGAAACTTACAGCAACTCAGGTGCTGCCAGCGATCAGAAATTTTCTGCAAAATGGCTGTTGGATTTAGCACTGACATACCAATTAAACAATTGGAAATTTACTGTTGGGGGGGACAACATTACCAATGTTTATCCTGATAAAGATGTTTATGACATCAACAAACCTACAGGCGGAAGTTTGCAATACAGCCAGTTCTCACCGTTTGGCTTTAATGGTGCGTTCTATTACGGCAAAATTAATTATAAGTGGTAGAGGTTAAAGTTAACCAAGGGCTTCAAACCGAGTTGAATGACTCGGTTTTTATGCTTATCGTTATTGGGTATATCCCCAACCTGTTCAGAAACACATACACTAGAATATAATTTTCTTCATTCATAATTTTAATTAAATCAATTTGCGTAGACGCTACCTAACTTTTCAGAGATGAGAAGAGGCAAGTTATAAAATCTCCTGTTGGATCAGCGAGTATCGGTAAGCTTGAATTGCTGATGAACTTTTTTTAAGAAACTTATATACTCAAAACAAACGATATTCAGATTTAATCCAACATGATAAAAACAATTTATGCTGTCATTTTATTCTTGATCATTTTAAATCCTGCACAGGCGGAAGAGTTAAGCTGTCAGCAAGATTATCCTAAAATTATTGCGCCTGACTTAGATCAATTAGGACAAGATTTAAAGAAAAATGATTATTCATTTATGCAACAAAAAACCCATCCATCTCTAATCAATTATGTTGGTGGTGCAGAAGCTTATCAGCAGTTGCTCAAATACGCTCAAAATCTGCTTGCCAAATCACAGGTAGAAATTGTCAATGTACAATCAAAGCCACCACTTTATAGCTATATCGTAGATCATGAAGAAATTTGCTTTGTACCCAAAACCATCACCATGAAAGTTGCGGGTCAAATTCAAGCAGCATCGCCCTCATTTATGGTCGCCATTCGTTCACTACAATCACATCAATGGACCTATCTGGACGGTGCAGGACTAAAGAATACTCCTCAGATGCTGTTTACACTTTTTCCGAATTTCCCCAAAGATGTAAAACTCCCATTTCAAACAGATGCCATAAAATAAGCTATTGAATGATGACCTTTATAGGGGCTGAAAAGATTTGATAGAAGTTTTGTGCATCAATCTGATATTTATAACCAGCCAAAACATATGCAGTGCCCTTTTCAGAGAAACTCAACTGACCATTTTTAATCTCATGTTTTGCAGAACCTGATAAAACGACAAAATTACTGAGTTGCTGATTGAGTTTCGCCCCATCTTGCTGAACCAATTGCGCATTGAGTAATACTGGCTGTTCAGCTTTTACTTTGACATTCTTGGGTGCTTGAATATCAACGATGTATTTCGCATAAAGTTGCGCAGAATTGGTGGTTATCCCGTAGGTCCCTGCAATATATAATTTTTTAAATGTTTCATCATTCAATGCCCAAGGCCAAAAACTGATTCCACGGTGCTTTGTCGTTTCTAAAAGATTGATCAAATCAGCACGATAAGCTGGGTTATACGTTGAATTATATTTCTGAACATCGGCATTGATTTGTTTGGCGGCAATTAAAGTATTGCGGCTATTGGGCATGCTTCCAACCAATAACCCTCGTGGTATCTCAGACAATTGTGACTGTGCACGCGCAACTTGATCTGCATTAAATGAGGTCGTGACGACTTGATTTTCAACTTGGTACTTTTTAATTTCATCCTGCATTTTTGCAACCAATGCTGGATTGGCACTTTTCATTTCGATCATCAATACAAAGTTTGGATTGTGCTTAAATGTAGTGAAATATTCTGCAAGGGTCGGTATTGGATAAGCTTTGTTTTTAGATTTTAATTGCTGAACCTGCGCAAGGCTCATTTCTTCAATTTTACCTGTTGAACGCGTAGTGCGATCCACTGTTGCATCATGCATCACCACAAGATGCTGGTCTTTGGTTAAATAAATATCGTTTTCAACAATATCTGCTCCCAAAGCAACTGCATGTTTTGCACTTTCTAAGGTATTTTCATCTTCTAAACTGGGTACACCACGATGCCCAATAATAAAGGGTTTACGCAATAGTGTATTTTTTGGAAACTGCTTTAAAACACTGGCAAATAGCGTACTTTGCGTTGTAATAATCCCATTCACACCTGAAGTCAAAATACTGGCGACATCCTGTGGATCATGTGCTGGTGTATCAACCCACACTGTCATTAAATGACGTTGAATAAAGCTGACACTCGATTTGTTGGCAAGGCGATGCGGAAGAACCACGATGCGTGCATAAGCCTGATTAGTACGACGCATAATTTCAGAAAGACCTACATGACTCTCCTTTAAATTTTCGCGACTTAAATCTAATGCTGTTCGAAGCGTAGGTACAATTTGATGCGCAGACTTGAGTAAATCATCACTTTTGGACAATACAGTAATATCGCTCATATCGTGAGATTTAGAGAGTAATTTTAAGGCTTCAATGCTTTTGGGATCTTTGATTTCTAAAACAGGGATGGTATTGCGCTGTGGATTGGATAAATATTGTTGTAATGTTTCAACTACCTGCCCTGTCTGATCGAGCAAGTTTAAATTGGCATCTAATTGATAATATAACTGATTGGTTGAATTTAATGGACTGCTGGTAGTTTTAACTTTTTGAATCAGCGTCGGGGCCAAAGCGACATTAGTTTGAATTTCTTGCACTTGGGTGACTTTATTGGCTAAGTCTGGCAATGCACTGGTTTGTTCAGAGACTTGAATATTTTTAACTTTTAAGACAAGGCCTGTTGCTGAAAGCCCGATACCGCCTTTGGCAGATCCTTGGTCAAGTTCTACATCTTGCATCAACTGATGATTTAAATAATGCTGTACCCGTTGTCCAGACACCACAATGCTGGCTTTATACCATTGATTTGCTTTGATGTTCTCCGAAAATGCTTTCGTTTCAGAGACCTCCCATTGCCCGTTACTTTTATGCCGACCAAACTCCGTACCATTTTTTGCAGTGGTGTCTGTTCTGAGGGTAAATTGATAATAACTGCTTGGAATCACCCCCTGAGTTTCTGTGACATCATAAATCACACTGCCCCAACGCGAGTTATTGACAGCTTGGTCTAAAGTAAATTCGAGATCAATGCGATAGTTTTGTTGTTTTTCAAGATTTTGTGGTAATAAAATTGAGGTCGGACTGACTGAATTTGCTCGACCATCAATATGAAGTATTCCATTTTCAACATAGACGTTGCCGGCATTGTTGCCAGGAATACGCCAACCTTGAGGAATTGTTTTTTGCTGAACAAAACTTTGTTGATAAAGTGTTTTAAGCGGCTGTGCGGCAAATTTAGGCTGATTTTGGGTCGAAATTTTACTTGCTAGTTCAGCATGGCTCAACATCGGCAAAGAAATTAAAACAGCAAAAGATAAAACGGATAATTTCATAAAATTTCTAAACCATTTAGAAGCACTTTGCTCAAGCATATTTCTAAAATGATGTCAGCCTAATTTAAATTTTGCCGATATTTTAAACCTTTATATAAAATAGAACATCTATTTAAAAGATGCCTAAGCAAATAAACTTCACAACTACTGTTGCTGCTGTTCTTGTTGCCAACGACGTTGCTGTAAACGCTCACCTTCAACTTCACGCTTATTACGAGCAGACTCATATAATTTTGTGCCTTTTAATTCAGGTGGTAAATATTCCTGTAGCACAAAATTTTCAGGGTAGTTATGAGGATAAAGATAATCCACACCATAGCCTTGTTGTTTCATAAGCTTGGTTGGTGCATTACGTAAATGGAGTGGCACAGGAAGGTTGGACGTTTTTTCTGCAAGTTCTAAGGCTTTATTGATCGCCAAATAAGTGCTGTTACTCTTTGCACTGGTTGCCAGATAAACTGCGCATTGGCCTAAAATAATTCGACACTCAGGCATGCCTATCGCTTGAACCGAGCGGAAACATTCGCCCGCTAAAAGCAAGGCATTTGGATTTGAGTTTCCAATATCTTCTGAAGCAGCGATCAACATACGACGAGCGATAAAAACCGGATCTTCACCGCCTTTAAGCATACGTGCCATCCAATACAACGCTGCATCAGGATCACTACCTCGAATAGATTTAATAAACGCAGACACAAGATCATAATGCTGCTCACCTGACTTGTCATAGCGTGCAATATTCTGTTGCGCAACTTTGACCACGATCGCATTGGTCACAATATTTTCAATATCGGACTCAAAGGTACTGGCAATTAAATCGATTAAATTAAGTGCCTTACGTGCATCACCCGCAGCAAATTGAACCAAGGCATCAAATTCTTCAATCTGGATATGGCGGTCTTTTAAAAATTTATCTTGTTGAATCGCGCGTAAAATGAGTTCTTGAATCGCCTCATTACTTAATCCATTTAAGGTATATACCTGACAACGAGACAGCAAAGCACTGTTGACTTCAAATGAAGGGTTTTCAGTGGTCGCACCGATCAGGGTAATTTTGCCTTTTTCAACCGCATTCAATAAGGCATCTTGTTGCGACTTATTAAAACGATGAATTTCATCAATAAACACCACTGGTGTTAATAAATCACCGCTGTCAGCAATCACCTCACGGAGCTCTTTTACCCCTGTATTTAAGGCAGATAAGCTAATAAACGTACGATCGACTGCTTGAGCCAATAACAATGCGATGGTGGTTTTTCCAACACCAGGCGGCCCCCAAAAAATAATCGAGGGTAAATGCCCTTGATCAATCATTTGACGGAGTGGTGCTGCAACACCGAGTAAATGATCTTGCCCAATAATTTCAGACAAATCACGTGGACGTAAACGTTCTGGAAGTGGAATTTGAGTGTCTGACATACTGCTTTTTTAATTGATGAATGCTGTCCTTAGTCTACTATGGAAAATCATCAATATTGCACTTTCAGCTTTAAAATAATCGATTCTGCAAAACATCCATTAGCGAGGCCTGAAATACTTGACCATGACTAAGATGTGGATAAAGCATTAATTTTGCATCTACGCCTTTACTGGCCAAATCTAAAACCAATTGACGGTTATTTTGAATCATGTCCCGATCTGCATTTGGGCTGATTGGTCTAGTTGTCGACTGAATAATGTCACCCTCCATCACCCATAATTTTTTGTGTTTTAGTTGCTCAGGCGGGGCTTTTTCAACGGCTTTGAGTAATCGAGAATCTGCCCATGTGAGAGATGGACTGGCTGAAAAATAGTGTGAAAACTTATTATCTGTACTTTGACTATTTAAAAGGGTATCTAAAACAAATAAACCACCATAAGAATGTCCCCACAATGCGGTACGTTGCTTATCCAGTTTTACTTGCGTATTGACCCACGGCATAATTTTTTCAAACAGCACCCGTCTAAATTGTGCACTTCCGCCTGCCATACGTTCAGGATTACGTGGGTCAGCCGCCACTTTTCCAGATTCATCAGCAGGTGTGTAGTCTACAGACCGTGAAGCGGACTCAAACGGTAACTGGGTTTGATAGCCTATAGCCACCAACACAGGGCTGTCTTGTTCGGATAGTTTTTTTAACAGTGACTCATCTAAACGCGCCATAGCAGAGTTGCCATCTAACATATAAACAGCAGGTAAGATCTTATTTTTATTGATATGTTTAGGGATACCGACCCAAACTTTATAATGCCGTTGTTGATCTGCGGATTGAAAATTTTTTACTTGAAATTGATAATAACTGGAGCCTTGCTCCGCAATATTTGGCCCTAAAGCTTGCAAATCTGGTTTTGCATAAACATTGGAGTGAATACCGAAACTCAGGCTGATTGCACATACACAGAATGCACTTTTTTTGAATAACCAAGATAAAGCAAACATTTTAAAACACATCAAACTGAAAAGTTTGCCTATCATATTACTATTTGATAATGATTATCAATTCAGAATTGATTCAAATGATTTACCGCACCCATCTTACAATGTATTCATCAATGTCTTCTTCATTGACTTCTGTTTCGGAGATACAACGCCCAGCAGCAGATTTTCTTGCTTTAATCACATTGCTTCTTGAGCCTGTGATCAGATAGTGCCATGCCGGTAAATTTTTACCTTCATTCACCCGACGATAAGCACAACTTGAAGGCAACCAATGAATATTGGCTAATTTTTCAGGGCTTAATTGAATACAGTCGGGTACATAATCTAAACGATTAGGATAGTCAGAACATTGTGCTGTTTCACAATCGAGGAGTTTACAAGACACTTTGGTATAAGCTATTTCATGTGTGTCATCATCTTCTAATTTCACCAAACAGCACAACCCACAACCATCGCACAACGCTTCCCACTCGGTCGGATTTAACTCAGACAGTGTATAATTCTTCCAAAATTGGGGGCGGATCTCAAAGGTCATGGCATAACATTAAAGTCATTTAAGGCGAAATAATTATATCAGTATATAAGCAGAAATTAGAAAATTTAAAACAGAACAAACCTTTACATATTGCTTTATTAATCACACTTTTTAAACACAACTTCACAAGTCCCTCAGATTTTTCTGCCTATACTGAAAATACATAACAAAAATATGGAGATGAATCTTATGTTTCGTTGGGCAATTATTTTCGCTGTGATCGCCTTAATCGCAAGTTTATTTGGTTTTGGTGGTGTTGCGGGAATGTCTAAAGACTTCGCAGTCATTCTTCTTGTTGTCGCGGTAATCCTCGCGATTGTTGGTTTTATTTCGAGAGGAAAAGTTTAGCTTTTCCTGATCAATTTTCATGAAAGAGAAGAACCTTGGTTCTTCTCTTTTTCATTTGAAAACGACCTTTTTCATTCATAAATTTTCACATTTCTATTGTAAATATTCGAAATTTAGTCATTTGAATCTTATATATTTATGCTTTAATCAATCTCATTCTCGCCGATACACAAGGATTAACAGATGGCTCTTGCAATCAAAACTCGTGAAATTCAATACCAAGCAAAAGATGGAACAACTTTAATCGGTTATTTTGCTGCGCCTGAATCCGCACAACCAGTTGCAGGTGTGATTGTTGGTCCAGAATGGTGGGGCCGAAATGAGTATTCTGAACAACGTGCTCGAGAGTTGGCACAACATGGTTTTGCTGCGCTGGCAATTGATATGTATGGCGATAAAAAAACCACGGCTGTTGCGACTCAAGCCCATGAGTGGATGATGCAAACCTTCCAAGATGAGCAAACCATTGTTGAGCGTTCAGCCGCGGCTTTGGCTGCTTTAGCAGCACAACCAGAAGTCGATGCAACGCGTTTGGCTGCGATTGGATTCTGTTATGGTGGTAAAGTGATATTAGATTTGGCTCGCTCAGGTGCTGACTTAAAAGCTGCGATTACTTTCCATGCAAATTTATCTGCACAAAATCCAGCGGAAGCAGAAAAATTTAAAGCGCAAGTGTTAGTGCTACATGGTGAAAAAGACAGCATGGTGTCTTTGGCAGATGTCGAATCGTTTAAACAAGAAATGCAGCGTGCTCAGGTAAAATCTGAAGTAATCATCCTGAAAGATGCTAAACATGGCTTTAGTAACCCACAAGCAGATGAAAAAGCAAAAGCCAATGGCGTAGATCTAGGTTATAACGCCGAAGCAGAAAAAGCCGGATTAGCAGCAATGTATGATTTATTAGATCGCACCTTGGCTTAACCTACTCTGGCTTAATTAAAATATGTTCTACGTTGATTAAGACAACAAAACGAGGGATTAGAAATGACTGAAAAAGTATGTCCTTATTGTGACTTTGAAGAATTTGATATCATTGATAAAAATGAATTTGGTGCAATTTTGCCTGAACATAACCCTTTGTCTAAAGGTCATTCAGTGATTATTCCTTTGCGCCATATTGCTTCTTTTTTTGAGGTTTCAGAGAAAGAACGTAAAAGCCTTTCCTCTTTATTGGAACTGGCACGTAACGAGCTTAAGATTCGCCATCAACCTGAAGGTTTCCATATCGCCTTTAATGATGGTCATGTGTTTGGTGAAGATCAAAGTGAACATTTCCATATTCACATTATCCCACGTTATAAAAACGAACCGCTTAAACTGGATAAGCGTTGGGGTATCATCAACGAAAACTAAGTTGTGGCTATAAACGCATTTGAAAAGACGCTTTGGCGTCTTTTTTTATGCAGATTGCTGCTCAAGTTTAAGATAATTTTCCGCAATAAATTTATCTTGGTTATACTGAGCATCCAATTTTTACGCTAGATTGTTATGTCGCAATTTTCATTTTCAGATGCGCTATTGACTTGGTTTGATCAACACGGGCGCCATGATTTACCGTGGCAAGTGGCTGATGATCCATACAAAGTTTGGGTGTCTGAGATTATGTTGCAACAAACACAAGTCAAAACTGTACTGCAATATTTTGATAAATTTATCCAACGCTTTCCAACTGTCGATGATTTGGGTAAAGCCTCATGGGATGATGTTGCCCCCTATTGGGCAGGATTAGGTTACTACGCCCGTGCACGCAATTTGCATAAAGCAGCAGGCGTGGTCAGCCAGCAAGGGCATTTTCCTCAAAGCTTAGAACAATGGGTGGAACTTTCAGGTATTGGTCGCTCTACTGGTGGCGCACTGATGTCGCTTGGCTTACGCCAATATGGCGTCATTATGGATGGCAATGTAAAACGTGTTTTGGCCCGTTTCTTTGCCATTGAAGATGACCTGAGTAAACCCATCCATGAACGAGCCATGTGGCAACTGGCGGAAAGCTTATGCCCAACTGAACGCAACCACGACTATACCCAAGCAATTATGGATTTGGGCGCAACCATTTGTACGCCCAAAAAGCCACTCTGCTTATACTGCCCTATGCAACAACATTGCCAAGCCCATCAACAAGGGCTAGAAACTGAACTGCCTTATAAGAAAGCTAAAAAGCCTGTTCCTGTTAGAACTGGCACTGTGTTATTAATTGAGTCAGATCAACAATGGTTATGGGAACAGCGTCCCAACAGTGGTTTATGGGGAGGCTTATGGAGTTTACCGATTTTTGAAAATGAGCTCGCGTTTCAACAGCTTTGTCAAAGTCTAAAACTTACTTCAACTGTTGAACCTGTCCAAATCTCGCATAGCTTTACCCATTTCACATGGATTTTAAATGCGCATATTGTTCGAGTTGAATCAGACCAAAAAGAATACCTTCAGGCTGAACTTGGGGGCGAATGGTTAACACCACAAAAAGCTACACAAATGGGCATCCCTACAGCCATGAAAAAATTGATCTCAGCAGTAAAAATATGACATAGTCAGACACGGGTATTCGAAGCATATTTCAATTTTAATTTGCCCTTTTGAAACTTGAAAAAAAGGATTTCTCGTGTCACGTAGCATCCAATATTGCTTGATGGCCTTGCTTGCCATTATTTTAACTGCATGTACCACTGCACCTAAAAAGCCAAGCTCATCTAAGCCTCAGCTTCCACAAGCTCAAATTAACCGCCTAAAAGCAATGTCAATGCCAACCCGATTGGCAATTCCTGTAGATGGAGTAAAACCACAAAACCTCACAGATACCTGGGGTGCATCTCGTAGTGCTGGGCGAGCACATGAAGGAATTGACATCATGGCTTCACGTGGAACCAAAGTTTATAGTAGCACTGAAGGTGTGATTACCAGTTTAAAGAGCAATAATCTGGGGGGTAAAGTGATTTGGCTCATCGGACCAGGTGGTGTTTATCACTATTATGCTCATCTAAACGATCACAAACGTGGTCTACAAGAAGGTGATTACGTTAAAAAAGGTCAGTTAATCGGCTATGTGGGCAATACGGGAAATGCACGACATACTGCACCGCATTTGCACTATGGACTATACTTAAGGGGTAAAGGCCAAGGTGCAGTTAACCCCTACCCTTATTTACGTTAATTTTAGATTGAATCAATTTAGGAATATTCCATGTCAGAAGCATTGCTTGAGCGTTTAGTTGAATTTGCAGAATCAGGCAATCAACAAAAAATTGCCCTCAATGGACAAAATCATCAAGGCTGGATTATGGAAATCACCGATGAAGCATTAATGATCAGTACTGGCTTTGCAGACAAAGCGGGTAAAGATATTTGGGTAAGTTTTAAAGATTTACAACATGCGCAACTTTCCTATTGGGACAACAAACAAGATCAATGGGTCGAATTTAAACTTTAGACAATTAAAACTTAAATCAATCAGAACAATGGTAGATCTTTTATGACAAATAAACGCTGTGGTTGGTGTTCAGATGATCCTCTTTATATTGAATATCATGATCAAGAGTGGGGTAAATCCAATCGAGATGAACAGCATTTATTTGAAATGCTTTGCCTAGAGGGGCAACAAGCAGGTTTATCTTGGATTACTGTTTTAAAAAAGCGTGAAAGCTACCGCGCCCAATTTTTTAACCATCCGATTCAAACTATCGCCAATTTTACTGAACAAGAGCTTGCCCTAAAATGTCAGGATGCTGGGCTGATTCGCCATATTGGGAAATTAACGGCAATTCGTGACAATGCCATTGCATGGCAAAACATGAAAGCTCAAGAGATTGATATGGTGAACTGGTTATGGGATTTCGTCGACCAGCAAGTACAACTCAATGATGTCCCTGATTATAAATTAGCGCCTGCACAAACCGAAACCAGTCAAAAGCTTTCCAAAGCGTTAAAAAAGAATGGTTTTAAATTTGTTGGTCCAACCACTTGCTATGCCTTTATGCAAGCAGTGGGTATGGTCAATGACCATGAAAATGATTGTATATCCCGCTAAAAGTTTAACTGAGCAAACAGGAAGGATTCACATGTCAAATAACACGTTTCATGCTTATGCTGCCTTAGAGGCAGGTGCAGCACTTGTACCCTATCAATTTGATGCAGGTGAATTACAGCCTCATCAGGTCGAAGTCAAAGTTGAATATTGCGGTTTATGCCATTCCGATGTTTCAGTGATTAACAATGAATGGGGAAATTCAGTTTTCCCAGTGGTCGGCGGTCATGAAATTATCGGTACCATCACTCAGCTGGGTTCAGAAGCGAAAGGATTAAAAGTCGGTCAACGTGTCGGTATCGGTTGGACTGCGGAAAGTTGTCAGCACTGTGATCCATGTGTTAGTGGTCAACAAGTGCTTTGCACAGGGGGTTCAGTTGCAACTATCGTTGGTCATGCAGGCGGGTTTGCAGATAGGGTCCGTGCAGGTTGGCAGTGGATTATTCCTTTTCCTGAAGATTTAAACCCTGAAAGTGCTGGCCCTTTATTGTGTGGTGGTATCACTGTTTTTGACCCAATTTTAAAACATCAAATTCAAGCAGTTCACCATGTTGGTGTCATTGGAATTGGTGGCTTAGGTCATATGGCCATTAAAATACTCAAAGCGTGGGGTTGTGAGATCACTGCCTTTACATCAAGTTTGGATAAAACAGATGAACTTAAAGCGATGGGTGCAGACCATGTGGTCAATAGTCGCGATGCCAATGCGTTAAAAGCGCAACGTGGCAAATTTGATTTATTGCTCTGTACAGTAAATGTGACTTTGGACTGGAAAGCATATCTCAATACATTGGCACCAAATGGCACAATTCATATGCTAGGTTTAGTCCTCGAACCGATGCCGATTCCTGCGGGTGCTCTGATTGGCGGTGCGAAATCAGTGACTGGTTCACCAACAGGCTCCCCTTTTGCATTACGTCAATTATTACAATTTGCCGCACGCAAAAACATTGCACCACAAATTGAAGTTTATCCAATGTCAAAAATTAATGAGGCTTTGGAGCGACTTCACTCTGGAAAAGCCCGTTATCGTATCGTATTAAAAGCGGATTTCTAATTTAAGCCTGACCATCCATTCACGGTTTATCAAGAACCGTGAATGGAATAAGCCTGTCATGGTATGCATTTACTCACAAATCAGTTTAAGCCACACTCTTGGCGGACAATTCACCTCTTACCCAATCTGCCAATAACATGATTGCATCTTGAATTTCCTGAGACAATTCATGCCCTGCATTTAAACGAATACAGTTGTTATAACGGTGATCCTCACCAAAAATAATCCCTGGCACAATATTGATACTGTATTGCTGTGCATAATAATACAACGCCAAGCTATCAATCTGTTCTGGGAACTGTAACCACAAGGCATAACTTCCTTGCGGTTGATTCAAGCGGATCTCTACCCCATAAAAAGCATGTTGAATAAACTGTAAATATTGCGCAACTTGAGCCATCAACTTAGGGCGTAACTCACTCAAATGCTGACGATAGGCTCGGCTATAAATCAAATCGGCAAGCCCCAATTGCAATGGTGTATTGACCGAAACATTTTGTAAAATCAACTTGGCATGTAAGTGCTGTAAACGTTGTGGCAAACAGAACCAACCGACCCGATAAGAGGTCGACAACGACTTGGAAACGGATCCGCAATAAACCACATAGCCCTGTTGATCCCAATATTTAATCGGTAAAGGGCGTTTGGCATTAAAGCTACATTCAGCATAAATATCATCTTCAATCACGTAACACTGATACTTCGCTGCCAGCTGTGCGATTTTTTCTTTCTCGGCATTAGTCAAACAGAAGCCTAAAGGGTTTTGAAAGTTGGCGGTTAATAAACAGACTTTTGCGCCTGAGTTTTGCATCTCTTGTTCTAAACGCTCCAGATCAAAACCTTCGGTATTGGCAGGGATTTCAATAATTTTTCGTTTGAGCAACGCCAACAATTGCAACTGACCATTATAGTTTGGCGTGGGCACAATCACACTGTCACCGATTTGGCTAAGGCTTTGAATCATCACAGACAATGCTGGCATACAACCATTGCTGATATAAATATCTTCTTTGGCAATATAAAAACCATCTTCAGCCCAATGTGCTGACAAAGCCTCTCTTAACTGAAGGTGCCCTTGGCGGTCATTATATAAAAAGTCTTCTGGCTTACTGTGCTTTAAAGCACGTTGTATTGAACGGCGTAGGGCCTCTACAGGAACTAGATTAGGCGATAACTGAATCGAACCTAAATGAATCAGCTTATTATTGATTGCAGCTTCATGAATTTGAATTTGTAAGTCTAGATTCGAAACTTCACGCGCTCTCGACTTAAAATCAGGATGGTCAGGTACAGCAATCTGTGGGGCTTTTTGCTGCGATTGAACAAAATAGCCAGACTTTTCTTTGACGTAAATCAAGCCTTGCGCTTCAAGCAATTCATAACAACTCTTTGCTGTATTAAGACTAATATTTTGCAATGCTGCAAATTTTCGCAAAGAACTGAGTCGTTGCCCAACGGCCAACTCACCACAATAAATTTTCTGTGCAATTTGTTGTGCTAATGTTTGATATTGAAAAGCCATATCTGTACTCAAATTTTAATATTTGTTGTATCTGTATCTATAAAGTTAACAGATTTATGCTTCATTCACAGCCAATTTTTACAAACAAATTGATTTGAAAGGAGAAAAAAATGAAAACGATCGCTTTAATCAGTATTGTCTTTGGATTAACTGCTTGCCAGCCTCAGCAGGTCAATCAAGCTGCTCAGAAACAACATTTTGTATGTAAATCTTTGATTGAAGGCTTTTTAAAAACACAAAATTTAGCTGAGTATCAGCTTGATCATCTAGAACCCACACTACATCAGACTGCTGCTGTGCGAAACTACCGCTACCATAGCAGTAGTGATCAGCGGATGAAGATTAATATCCCGGTGCAAAAAGACTTGGTGTTCAAATGCCTTCAGACAGCAACTGATCATTTTAAAATCCAATTGGTCAATCCACAACAACCCAGTAGCCAAACTTTACTAAGTCTGGATTTACCACCACAAAAGACTATCGAAACTTTGACAGCTTTTGCGTTAAAAACTCAATAAATAAACGGACACGCTTTGGTAAATGCTCCTGTTGATAATACACCGCATGGATGTGTTGCTCATAAAGCTCTATTTGATCTTCAAATAGAGCGATCAAGCGTCCTTGCTTTATATCTTTTAAAATTTCAAACTCAGACAATCTCGCAATTCCATGCCCGCGTAAACACAGTTGGCGGACAGTTTCACCACTGGATGCTTTGATTTTTGGTTTGACAGTAAGCCTTTCTCCATTGACTCGAATCGGCCAAGTATTTAAACGGCTGACTTTGCTAAAGCCAATTTGGGTATGATTTAAAATATCTTGCGGTGTTGCTGGATAACCATGTGTGGCTAAATACTCAGGACTGGCAACGATATATAATCGGCTTTTACATAACAAACGCGCATGTAAGCTCGAATCATTAAGATCCCCAAAACGTATTGCAACATCTGTTTTATGTTCTAATAAATCGATGATCTGATCGTTACTGTTTAACTCTATTTCAATCTCAGGATACAACTGAGAAAACTCTTGCATCAACGGTGCAATCACATGCAATACAAAAGGTGTCGCAGAATCCACGCGAATCAGCCCAGATGTATCACTGTCTGATTTTAATAAAGCATCTTCTGCTTCATTGAGGTCATGCACAATTTTTCGGGCTTTTGCTAAAAATAATTGCCCCTCTTGGGTCAACTTAAGTTTACGTGTTGTCCGCTCTAATAAGGTGACATTCAGTTTAGATTCAAGTCGTTGCAAGGCTCGACTTACACCTGAAGTGGTTTGTTCAAGATGCGTTGCTGCTGCAACAATTGAACCACTATCAACAATATTAATAAAAGCCTGTAATTCTTCGAGTGTAGATTTCATTGCTGTCAACGCTCTGTTTATTGTTGATTTCTAGTCAATAATATTTTGCATATTCCTGTATTTTTCCGCAACAATTAAAGTAGCAAAATACACTCAATCTTAGAAAATAAAGTGAAATCCAACATGACAAACATCGTTCCTCAATTTGGTGTCGGTACTTTCCGTTTAACAGGACAAACTGTGATTGACTCGGTGAAAACAGCCTTAGACGTTGGTTATCGTGCTGTAGACACTGCTCAAATCTATGGCAACGAAGCAGAAGTCGGTCAGGCCATTGCAGAAAGCCATATCCATCGTGATGATTTGTTTATCACAACAAAGATATGGACAGATCATTATCAAGCCGACAAACTTATTCCAAGTCTTAAACAGAGCTTACAGAAACTGGGTACTGATGCAGTCAACTTAACCTTGATTCACTGGCCAGCGCCAAGTCTAGGGATTTCTGTTGCAGAAATGATGCATAACCTGTTAGAAGCGAAAAAACTGGGATTAACTGAACATATTGGAATTTCAAACTTCAATATCGACTTATCGCAACAAGCCATTGCTGCTGTAGGACTTGAAAATATTGCCACCAACCAAATTGAACTTAGCCCTTATTTGCAAAATGATAAGTTGGTGAATTTTTTACAGTCACAAAATATTGATGTGACCTCTTATATGACCTTGGCATATGGCAAAGTTTTAAATGACCCAACATTAACTGAAATTGCCAAACAGCATCAGGCTTCTAGCGCTCAAATTGCATTGGCATGGGCATTGCAGAAAGGTTTTGCTGTCATTCCGTCATCGACTAAACGTGAAAACTTAATCGCCAACTTAAAAGCACAAGAGATTCAGCTATCTGCTGAAGAAATGCAATTAATTGCGCAATTGGAACGTAATGGCCGTGAGGTTGATCCTGAAAACTTAGCACCTCAGTGGGATGTTTAATTCACTGCTGGAGTAAAAGTGATTTAAAGCAGCGCAAATCTTGGCTTAGGCTTTGATTAGCAAAGTTTAGTTGCTAGGTTTTGCTTACTAGGCTTCAAAACATGATTTACCCCTTTTGATCATGACTTAGATTGCTTCGCAAGAGTGTTTTCTTGCGAAGCTTTATTTTGTCATTTCATCAAAATAGCGGCTGAAAAGTAAATGACCATCCTCGTGATTGACCGCACACTGTTACATCCCATCATTTTCAATATGCTGTATATTTGAGATTTCTCATGAAATTAAATTTTCCCTTACTCGCATTGGCGATTGGTGCTTTTGCAATAGGAACAACTGAATTTTCTCCTATGGGCTTTCTTCCCCAAATTGCAGAAAATTTGAATATTTCAATCCCAACCGCAGGTATGCTGATCACCGCTTATGCACTCGGAGTTATGATTGGCGCACCGTTTATGACCTTATGGTTTGGACGGTTCCCACGACGTAAAGCGCTTATTCTAGCCATGATTATTTTTACCATTGGCAATATTCTCGCTGCAATTGCCCCCAATTATTGGGGCTTAATGGCCGCTCGAATCCTGACCAGCCTCAATCATGGGGTGTTTTTCGGGATTGGTTCCATTGTTGCAACAAGCGTCGTACCTAAAGACAAACAAGCCAGTGCTGTTGCTACCATGTTTATGGGCCTCACCATTGCCAACATCGGTGGTGTGCCTTTAGCCACATGGGTTGGGCAGAATATTGGTTGGCGTATGTCATTTGCAGCAATCGCCTTACTCGGCGTGATTACTATGCTGTCACTATGGAAAGCCTTGCCTGAAGATAAAGCAAGTCAACGTCCTGATGTCAAAGCAGAATTAAAAGTGCTGACTCGGTTGCCTGTGGTTCTTGCATTGCTCACCACGGTGATGAGTGCAGGTGCAATGTTTACCCTCTATACCTATATTGCGCCTAGCCTACAAAATATCACCCATGCAAGCCCAATGTTTATTACTTTGATGCTGGTACTGATTGGGATTGGTTTTTCAATTGGTAATCACTTAGGTGGGAAATTTGCAGACCTGTCACTGACCAAAACATTGACCAGTTTCTTGCTGTTACTGATGGTGAGCATGTTGCTGTTCCCAATACTGGCTCAAACTCAAATTGGTGCAGCATTGGCACTGATTGTCTGGGGAGCAGCAGCCTTTGCAGTGGTCCCACCTTTACAAATGCGTGTCATGTCTGTTGCTCATGAAGCACCTGGATTGGCGTCCTCTGTGAATATTGGGGCATTTAATTTAGGCAATGCTTTAGGTGCAACAGCTGGTGGAGCAGTATTGAGTATGGGCATGAGTTATGCTGCGGTGTCTATTGCAGGTGCGGTACTTACAGCTTTAGGGTTAGTGCTGGTTTTTATTCAAATGAAAATGAATAAAGCACCTGCTCAACAATATAGCCATTCAGCGTAGCGCTTAACAATCGCCACAAAGACTGCAAGTAACCTTTCTTTCTACATCAACACATTGAGAAAGGTTACTTTCAATAGTTAAATGAGCGGAAAGATCTGCCAAGCTTTATTTTTTCGAATATAGCGTTGTTTCGTCAATAAGTGATCTGCTTCAGAATTATTGATCAAACAATGCCTATTTTAAAATATCAGGCAAAGCTGTAAAGGGTTTATTCTTTGCCAATTCTGTTTTCATTTTCTGCAACATCTGATAAGGCTGCTGTTCGACCAAAATATTGGTTAAGCTTGCAGGAATGGAACCTTCTGGATTGGCGTGTCCAGAGGTAATGACTTTGACTTTATTGGCACCCAGTTTTTGAAAGATCCAATCACCTGAATAATCTTTTAAACGCACATAGTCAGGATTCAGTGCTTTACCTTGCTGAATCGCAGAATTTTTAATAAAAATACTGCCATTTGCATCTTTAGACATGGTTCCTTTGACCACCATATCGCGATCTTTTAACGGAAAGGGAAAATCTAAAACCATATAAATGCTGAATTCACCTTTTTTATCATCGCGAGATAACACTTCAGCTTTGGCAACATTGGGGACCCATTTCGGTGAGTTTTTAACATCCAATACCAAAGCAACAGCACGATCAATTGGTACGTCTAATGTTGTTTCAGCTTTATAAGACAACACAGAATTACTGGCATCCTTGTATGTCCATACCTGAATGTTATTTTTATTCAAACTCAATTTGGCATTGCTTGGTAAAGCAGCTTGTGTAGTCAGGCCAAAAGCACTGATTACACAAGCAAATAACATCACTGTTTTTTTCATTTTTGAATGTTCAAAATTTGACTAATTGTTTTAATTCTATCGCATCAGATTTTAAGCTTAAATATCATTTAAGCCTAAAACGTCTTTCATATCGTATTTTTTTGCATCTTTGCCGACAACCCAAGCGGCTGCACGTACAGCACCTGCAGCAAAATTCATACGATTTGTGGCTTTGTGTGTCACTTCTACACGCTCACCTTCGCCAATAAACATTACTGTATGTTCGCCCACAATATCACCACCACGAATCGTTTCAAAACCAATGGTTTCACGTTCACGTGGACCTGTATGCCCCTCACGACCATAGACAGCAACTTTCTTTAAATCACGACCCAGTGTGTCAGCAACAGCTTCACCCATCATCAGTGCAGTACCTGATGGTGCATCTACTTTATGACGGTGATGTGCTTCAATAATTTCAATATCCACAGTATCGCCAAATACTTTAGCTGCCAACTCAAGTAATTTAATCGAAACATTCACACCCACTGAATAATTTGCAGCATAGACAATCGGAGTTTGAGTCGCAGATTGATTTAACAGCTCTTTTTGTTGATCCGAGAAACCAGTTGTACCAATCACCATCGCAACACCAGCAGCACTGCATAGTTTTAAATTATGTTCAGTTGCAACAGGCGCAGTAAAATCAATTACCACATCCACATCTTTGAGGATCTCTTCCAAGTTGCCAACCACTTTGATTCCCACAGCACCAATTCCTGCAAGCTCTCCTGCATCTGCACCAATTAATGTGCTTTCTGGACGCTCTACTGCAGCAGCAAGCTGAAAGCCTGCTTGTTGTACAGCTTGAATCAATGTACGGCCCATACGGCCACCTGCACCTACAATACCAATGCGTGGAGCTGCTGACATACGATCTTCCTAAATCTGAATTTGAAAATTTGGCTCTACTATAACAAAACTCGGTTCCAAGACGACGTTTCAGTATAAAAAATACTGTGATCTTTTTACTTGCTTTGGGATTTGATGCGCTCATTGGTCCAAAATAGCATGAACGAATAAATAGATTAATTTTATAAAATATATCGGTAAAACTTTGAAAAATTTACAACTTTTCAAATCTATTTCATCAAAATGCAAGAATCCCACAGCAGACTACATGCCACGAATGAAAATAATATGGCTTATTAAGGAGATCAATATGCATTCGAATAAAATGGCTTTCGCCCTAGTACTCGGCATGATGATGACAAATGTTTGGGCTGAATCAGCGCCTGCAACAACATCAGCAACAACTGAAGAAAAAACGCTTGCTCAACCCAATAGCAACAAAGCATCTGAACCTCAAACAGAAGTTCGTGTTGAAGATATTGATGCACCAATCATCGAGTAATAAGTACCTATTTCTCAGCGGTTGAGGGTATGGCCAATATCTTCGACCTGTCTTTTTTAAAATAGCTCAATTCAATTGTAATCATCATCATAAAAATCAGGCTTTATCGCTAAACATTAACAGTTATATTATTTTTAAATCATCTAAAAATTTATTGAAATGTATATTAAATTACAGCTAAAAATAACTAAAAAGTAAAAATTAAATTCTTCAGATCTATTAAACTAAAAGCGCTTGGATGCAATCATAAAAAGCAAATATCAAAGGAAATACCATGCAACTCAAAAAAATCATTTTAGGATTGGTGATGACAACAACAGTTTCACTAGTTTGGGCCGAAGACACAACGCCGACATCCTCTCCCGCCCCATCATCGGAATCATCGACACCAGCAACACATCCCGCTGTGATACTCCCCCAAGATGATAATTCAATAGATGCGGCCCCGGATGACAACGAATTTGATTTATCACCATCGAATCAAGCATCAAAATAAAAAACGGAGCAACAAGATCTGTTGCTCCGTTTTTACATCTTCAATGTTTAGCTTGCTAAATGAAAAGGTCTAAACTCAATTAGTCAAATAAACGATCGAAGAAAGATTTTTTCTTTGGTGACGATTTATTGTCATCACTTTCCATCGTGGCTTGAAGTTCTTTCAATAGCTCACGTTGGCGGCTGGTCAAATGTACAGGTGTTTCCACCACAATACGGCAAAGTAAGTCACCTTGCATACTGCTACGCACAGGTTTTACCCCTTTACCACGTAGTCGGAACATTTTACCGGTTTGTGTACCTTCAGGCACTTTCAAACTGACTCGACCATCCAATGTTGGAATTTCAAGTTCTTTACCTAAAGCAGCATCTGCGATACTGACAGGTACATCCATATATAAGTCTGCACCATCACGTTGGAAGATATCGTGCTCACGCACTACGACTTCAACGTATAAATCACCAGATTGACCATCACGGATCGCTTCACCTTTACCTGTTAAGCGAACGCGATCACCATTATCAACACCTGCAGGAATAGTAACTTCAAGGGTCTGCTGACGATCTGATACACCTGAACCATGACATTTGCTGCATGGATTTTTAATAATTTTACCTTGCCCACGACAGGTACTACATGTCTGCTGAACAGAGAAGAAGCCCTGTTGCATACGTACTTGACCTGCACCATGGCAAGTCTTACAGGTTTCTACATCATTTGGATTTTTTGAACCTTTACCATCACACACATCACAAGGTGCTGGTGCAGTAAAGGTAATGGTTTTCTTAACGCCTCGCACCGCTTCTTCGAGTGTTAATTCCATGACATAACGCAGGTCGGAACCACGACGCGCACGTTGCTGACCACGGCCACCACCGCCAAAAGCGCCACCGAAGATGTCACCAAACTGACTGAAAATGTCTTCGGCGCTGAAACCACCACCAAAGCCACCGCCGCCCATACCACCTTCAAAGGCGTTATGACCCATACGGTCGTACATGCTACGTTTTTCACCGTCAGAAAGAATTTCATATGCTTCCGCACATTCTTTAAACTTTTCTTCAGCTTCTGAGTTGTCAGGATTACGATCTGGATGATACTTCATCGCCAACTTACGGTAGGCTTTTTTAATTTCATCATCACTAGCGGTTTTAGCAACACCTAAAACCTCATAATAATCACGTTTAGCCATGATTGGCGATGCTCCACAAAATTTGATAATACTTCTATGCAGAGTAAATTGGGGGCGATGTTATTTTTTACAAGCGTGAAATGTGGTTTTTTTTTAAAAAACAGCTTTTTTCTGTAAATATTTAGTAAAACCTTTGAGCCATGTATTGAGTAAATATAACCACGCAATGGCACTAAATACCACACCTGCCACAGTGCACGCTTTTACCCAAATGAAACTGTCCCAATAGAAAAAGATTAACGGAATAAACCATAGCGCAGCAAAGGCTGCCAAAATCAAAAAAATGAGAGCATTGCGCATAATCCACAACGCTTGCGCATGTATCCATACCTCTGCATTATCTGCCACTGCTACTTTACGTGCTAACCAATACGCCAACACGGCTGTAATCACCGTAAACAATGCAAGAAACATAAACAAATAAGAGCTCGTAATAAATTTACGATGCTGTTCTGGATTTGTTTGCCCCATGGGTGTTTTTGACCTCAAATTTATTGCATACCGATTTACTTATTATGCAATAAAATTTCCTATGTTATTTTCTGTTAAAGATTAAGTGCTACTATATTGAAGTTTTCAATTTTTCGCACCTAATATTCTCAACAATTTATGTATTTTCTGTAGTTTTTTTAATCTTAAACCAAGTCGCATACAACGCTGGTAAGAAAAATAACGTTAAAAGTGTCGCAATAATTAAACCACCCATAATAGCCACTGCCATTGGTCCAAAGAAAATACTCCGAGAAAGCGGAATCATGGCCAATACCGCTGCCAAGGCGGTGAGAATAATGGGACGGAATCGACGAACTGTAGCATCCAAAATCGCATCCCATTGATTCTGCCCAGCTCGAATATCTTGTTCGATCTGATCAATCAGAATCAGTGAGTTACGCATAATCATTCCAGATAATGCAATGGTGCCCAGCATCGCCACAAAACCAAAAGGCTTATTGAATAAGAGCAGGAATAATACCACCCCAATTAAACCTAACGGCGCTGTCAAAAATACAATGAATGAGCGCGAAATACTCTTTAACTGCAGCATCAGCAAAGTAAATACCACCGCAAGGAATAATGGCATCCCTGCATTTACAGAAGTTTGCCCTTTTGCCGACTCCTCTACCGCGCCACCAACTTCTAGCAAATAACCACTTGGTAAGGTTGTACGAAGCTGATCCATTTTTTCAGCCAGCTCATTGACCACCGTTGCAGGCTGTAACTTGGTCCGAATATCTGCACGTACAGTAATGGTCGGTAAACGATTGCGGTGCCAAATCAAACCATCTTCAAATTTATATTGGAGTGTAGCGATTTGCGCCAAAGGTACGGTGGTGCCTTTGCTTGTTGGAACAGCAAGACTGGATAATGCTTCAACATTGACTCGCTCAGCCTGATCACCGCGGATACGAACATCAATCAGCTCACGTTTTTCACGATATTGATTGATAATTGCACCCGATATTGAACTGTTTAAAAAATTCGCCAAATCTTCTGAGGTCACACCCATTTGACGGGCACGGTCTTGATCAATCACCAAAGAAATGATTTTACTTTGCTCACCCCAGTCCAAATGAACATTTGCGGTATTTGGATTTTCACCCACCAGTTGAGCAACTTTTTGCGCCTCCTGACGAACAATTGCAATATCTTCACCTGATACACGAAATTGCAATGGATAGCCGACTGGAGGACCATTTTCTAATAAAGAGACACGGATACGCACCTGCGGCAATAATTGGCGAATTTGTGTATCTAAGGATTTACGAATTTCATCACGATCATCCAATGACGATGCTAAAACCACAAATTGTGCAAAACTGGCTTGTGGCATCTGTTGATCTAAAGGCAGATAGAAGCGTGGTGTACCTGTTCCTACATAAGCAACATAATTATCAATGCCCTTTTGCTTGGATAAAAATGCCTCGACTTTCTTCACGGCATCTTCAGTTGCAGTCAGTGATGCACCTTCTTCCAATTTTAAATCAACCAAAATTTCAGCACGGTTTGAAGACGGGAAAAATTGTTGGGGTACAAACTTAAACATCACCACAGACAGAACAAAAACCCCAACCGTAATTGAAATGACGGTTTTTCTATAAGTCACACACCAGTTCACCAATTTTCTAAAGCTTTGATAAAATTTAGATTGATATGGATCAAAATGCTCACCAGTATGATGAATCACGGGCTGAGGTTCTGGTTGCTTTCGTAATCTTGCGAGAAGACGCTGATACCACGGCGCTTTTTGTGGCACTTTGTTAAAATCTGGGAGTAATTTATCCCCTAGATAAGGAACAAAAACCACAGCAGCAATCCATGAGACGACTAAGGCAATGGTCACCACTTGGAAAATTGAACGGGTATATTCCCCTGTGCTTGATGCGGCTGTAGCAATAGGTAAAAAACCTGCTGCGGTAATTAATGTTCCTGTCAGCATCGGAAATGCGGTACTGGTCCATGCAAAACCAGCTGCCTTCATCCTGCTATAGCCTTGCTCCATTTTGATGGTCATCATTTCGACGGCAATGATGGCATCATCGACCAATAACCCTAAGGCCAGAATCAAGGCCCCTAGAGAAATCTTATGCAAGCCAACATCAAATAAATTCATGCCTGCAAAAGTCATCGCAAGCACCAGTGGAATCGAAAATGCCACCACCAAACCTGTACGGAAACCCAGCGAAAAAAAGCTCACCAATAAAACAATAATGACCGCTTCTGCAAGAACTTTGACAAATTCATGAATACTGCGTTGTACAGCCACTGGTTGATCTGAAACTTTTTTCAGCTCCATACCTAAAGGCAGTGATTTTTGTAAGGTTTTAAATTCAGTTTCTAGGTTTTTACCCAATGCGATGATGTCACCGCCTTTACGCATAGAAACTGCTAAACCAATCCCGTTCTCGCCCATAAAACGCATGCGAGGTTGTGCAGGCTCACTAAATCCACGATAAACGTCAGCAACATCGCCCAGTTGAATGGTTCTATTTCCCACCAACAATGGCATTTTTTTCAAGTCATCGACACTTTTTAAAGCACCACTGACTCGCACTTGAATACGGTCAGTCCCTGTTTCAAAAAAGCCTGCACTGGTCACACTGTTTTGCTTTGCCAAAGCCTCTTGGATTGCAGTAACGGGTACACCCATTTGCACGGCTTTGGTGTTGGAAAGCTCAATCCAGATTTTTTGATCTTGTAAGCCCACCAGATTGACTTTACTGACATCTTTAACCCGTTGTAAGCGAAGCTGCAAACGGTCTGCATATTCTTTTAACGTTGCATAATCAAAATCTTTGCCTGTTAAGACATAGATATTCCCAAAGGTGTCACCAAATTCATCATTAAAGAACGGCCCCTGAACACCAGAAGGTAACTGTGTTTTGATATCGCCTACTTTTTTACGCACTTGATACCAAACATCTGGAATTTGGTTAGATTTTAATGAGTCTTTTGCCATAAACATGACCATAGACTCACCCGGACGCGAGTAAGCCATAATCTTGTCATAGAGCCCTGTGCTCATCAGTTCTTTTTCAATTTTATCGGTAACTTGTAAAGAAACCTCTTGAGCTGTTGCACCAGGCCAATAGGTTTGTACCACCATGACTTTAAAAGTAAATGGTGGATCTTCACTCTGAGAGAGTTTTGAATAGGAAAATAGCCCAACAATACCGAGCAAAATCATAAAATAAAGTACTAATCCTTTATTTTTGAGTGCCCATTCTGACAAGTTAAAGGCGTTAAATGGACTCATGATCATGCTCCTTTTTGAACAGTTACAGCACGATTTTCACGGTCTACCGGTTTTATTTTTTGCTTTTCACGAAGTAAATGTACCCCTCCTACAACCACCCATTGCCCAGGATTTAAGCCATTCACAACAGTAACGCTGTCACGACCATAGCTGCCCAAAGTCACTGAAACTTTACGAATCGTTTGATCTGGATTCACCACCCAGATATATGCTTGATTGTTATTTGCTGAGACGCTAGATAAAGGCACACTCAATACATTTTGAATATTTTGATTAAAAAATACCCGCGCACTTTGCCCAAGTTGAATAGCGGACTGCCCTTCTTTTAAAGCCACTTTAACCATAAATGTACGTGATTGATCGGCTGCTGGAGAAATCTCTCGAACATAGGCAGCAAATCGATCTTGAGGTTTAGACCATAAAGTTACCCATGCATTTTGACCGACTTTAATCTCTGCAATGGCTTGTTCAGGTACACCTATCACCACTTCACGATCACCATCAATCGCCAGTTGGTATGCCGCTTGCCCTGCTGAAATCACTTGCCCAGTTTCAATATTACGTTGGGTAATCACCCCATTTTTATTGGCAATCAATTGGTTATAACCTGTTTGATTGGCGCTCACATCATAATTAGATTGGGCTTGTTTTAAACTTGCCTGAGCAGCATCATATTGATTTTTCACTGAATCATACTGTGAACGACTCACGGCATTGATCGGTAAGAGCTGCTGAAAGCGTTTAAATTCATCTGCTGCAGCCTTAGCCGCAGATTGTGCACTTTCAAGTTGTGCTTTGGCTGAATTCAATTGTAATTGGGCATCTTTCACATCAAGTTTTGCTAAGACTTGCCCAACTTTGACACGAGCCCCAACATCGACATAGCGTTCTGTAATTTGTCCCCCGACACGGAATGCCAATGCTGTTTGCTGTCGAGCTTGAACATCCCCCGCATAACTTTTTTGGTCTTCATGTGATGTTGCAGGTTGCGTCACCATCACCAAGGGAATTTGTTCCGCTTCAGGTGCTGGTTTGCTACACCCCACTATTGTTACACTACACAATACCAATAGGCTCGTGATCATTAAATTTAAACTACGCATAGGCAAGGCTCTTAATCAAATGCATTTTTTCGGGCAAAATAGAATGAGTATATTTATTTGCTCATTTTTTAATTAATATACTGCATGGTACAGTAATTGTGAATCATGTATAGAGTAATTGACCTATTTTTCTTTTTTTGGAACTTATTGTGCAAATAACAGCTGGACGTCCCAAGGACTTAGAAAAACGGAAACACATTTTGGAAGCCGCCAAAAAGCTATTTCTAAAATTGGGTTATCATGGTTCAAGCATGAACCAAATTGCCAAAGAAGCAGGCGTCACAAAGCTGACGGTATATAACCATTTTCAAGATAAAGAAACTTTATTTTGCTGCTCCATTGAAGAGACTTGTGCTGCATCCATCAATGCCCGGCCATTGCAGCTCAATGCTCAAAGTAATTTTTATGCGCATTTTTTTCAGGCGTGCGAGTTGACACTCACTGTTATTAGCTTACCTGAAGCCATTAAACTTGAGCATTTGCTGTTAGAACTTGCCGCAGAAAAAAATCCTTTGGCTTTACAATTTTATAATTCTTCCCATCAAAGAATGTGTGCAGTCTGGCAAGATTTTTTCCAACAAGCGGGCACGCTTAAATTTATTCAAGCAGATAACATTGAAAAACAAATCAATCTGATTCTGTCATTATTATTGGGTGTTCGACACCACGAGGTCTTATTGGGGATCCGCCCAATTCCCACCGAAGATGAAAAACAGCAAATCATCACCGAAAGTATTGATTTATTTATGATGAAATATAAAGCCAACTGAAATTATTTAAAAACAAAATAATGTCCAATTGTTGTTTAAGGCATACTCAATGCATATCGCATAGGCTTGTTGATATCAAAAGGGCAAAAACTAAAGCTAAATATCCAAATTAAAATTAAGCCAAAGCCGACTTCTTGCACAGTCATTTACATACTTTTGTAGGGAGTCTCTTGGATTGTGGTGGAATCACGTTATATTCGAGATAACAAGAACTGGAGAGTAACAAATGGTTCAACAAATTGATGCTCCGCTGCGTGAAGATGTACGCTTACTCGGAAACCTTTTAGGCGAAACGCTAAAGGAACATGCAGGACAAGATTTGTTTAATCAAATTGAACAAATTCGGGCTTTAGGTAAAGGTGCTCGAGATGGTCAAATTGAAGCAGAAAAACAACTTGAACAATTATTTTTAAATTTAAAAGATGATGAAATTCTGCCACTCACCCGCGCCTTTTCACACTTTCTAAATTTTGCCAATATTGCTGAACAATATCACGTTGTGCGTAGTCGTCGTCAAAGTGAGTGCGATGAAAATTCACCATCACCCAATGTGCTGGATCATTTGTTTAGCAAATTCAAAGATCAGCAAATTTCAGCAGAAACGCTCTATAAACAAATTTGTGAATTAAAAATTGAATTGGTTCTCACGGCGCATCCAACCGAAGTCAGTCGTCGTACTTTAATCCAAAAATATGATGGCATTAATCATTGCCTGTCTACTTTTGACCAGCAAAAACTGACACCTAAGCAACGTGCAGATGTGTTAACCGATTTAAAACAACTGATCTGTTCTGCATGGCAAACTGACGAAATCCGTCAGCATCGCCCAACCCCGATAGATGAAGCAAAATGGGGTTTTACCACGATTGAACAGACCTTATGGAATGCGGTTCCAAAATTCATCCGTGAATTGGATGACCTCGTTCAGGACAATTGTGCAAAGGTTTTGCCTTTGGATATTTCTCCAATTCGTTTTGCATCTTGGATGGGGGGTGACCGTGATGGTAACCCGAACGTCACCCATAACATTACTCAAGAAGTTTTGTGGTTGTCACGCTGGAAAGCGGCTGACCTTTATGTACGTGATATCGAAGATCTTCGTTGGGAACTCTCGATTGAAGCCTATTCCAATGAGCTACTTCAAGCTTTGGGTTATAGCCATCCTGAACCTTACCGCGAATATTTACGTGCGACCCGTGAACGCCTCAAAGCAACCCGTCAATGGTTGGCTGATAAATTACGTGGTCAACATTCAGATGTAGATCGCAGTTTAATCATTCGCCATAAAGATGAATTATTACAACCGTTATTACTTTGCTATCGTTCACTGATGGCATGTAATTTACCTGAGATTGCCAATGGTAAATTGCTCGACTTTATCTATCGAGTAAATTGTTTCGGTATTGAATTGCTTAAACTGGATATTCGCCAAGAGTCAGGTCGTCATCGCCAAGCTATCTCAGCAATTACCGAATATCTCGGTTTGGGTAATTTTGAGACATGGACAGAACAAGCGCGTCAAAATTTCTTATTGCAAGAATTACAAAGCAAACGCCCGTTATTGCCTAAACATTTAAATGAGCCTTCAGGTAGTCTGATTGAAAACCCTGATGTTCAAGAAGTCTTTGCAACCATGCGTACTTTGGCTGAACAACCCAAAGAAAGCTTAGGCGCTTATATCATTTCAATGGCGGAATATCCAAGTGATGTTTTGGCGGTACTGTTACTACAAAAAGAAGCGGGAATTGAGCATCCATTACGCGTTGTTCCTTTATTTGAAACCTTGAAAGACTTGGATGGTGCTGCAAGTACCATGAGTACCCTGTTCAATATGCACTGGTATAAACAGCATATCCAAGCTAAGCACGAAGTCATGATTGGCTATTCGGACTCGGCCAAAGATGCTGGCTTTATGTCCGCAAACTGGGCCCAGTATCGTGCGCAAGAAGAGTTAACGGCAATTGCCAAACAACACGGCGTTCAACTGACTTTGTTCCATGGTCGCGGTGGTTCAATCAGTCGTGGTGGTGCACCGACGCAACAAGCATTATTTTCTCAACCACCGGGTTCAATTTCAGGCGCAATCCGTGTGACTGAACAAGGTGAAATGATTCGCTTTAAATTTGGTCTAGAAGAAATTGCCTTACAAAATTTGGAAATTTATGCTGCTGCAACCTTAGAAGCGACATTATTACCACCGCCTGTGCCAAAACAAGCATGGCGAGATTTGATGCACAGCATGACGGATTTATCTGTTCAGGTGTATCGTCAGACCGTGCGTGAAAATCCTCATTTTGTTAAATATTTACGTACCGTCACCCCTGAGCTTGAGTTACAAATGTTGCCACTTGGTTCACGCCCTGCAAAGCGTAAAGTCAGTGGTGGGATCGAATCTTTACGTGCCATTCCTTGGGTTTTTGCCTGGACCCAAATTCGTTTAATGCTTCCTGCTTGGCTGGGTACTGGCGCAGCGATCAACCAAGTGATTGATCAAGGTCAAAAAGCGGTATTGGATGAAATGTTAACGGAATGGCCTTATTTCCAAACCTTAATTGATATGTTGGAAATGGTTCTCTCTAAAGCCGACTCAAATATTGCACTGTATTATGAATCTCATCTTACCGATGATGAGGACTTAAAAGTACTTGGTGCTGAATTACGTCAACGCTTGCATGATGCAGTACAAACCCTGTTGGCGATGAAAGGTGAATCGCAGCTGTTAAGTTCCAATGATGTACTTGATCAAGCCATGAAAGTACGTAAGCCGTATTTATTACCCTTGCATTTATTACAAGCCGAATTGATGAAACGTCGTCGTGCATACTTGGCTGAATGTCAGGCGGAGCATACCCCTGTAGATCATGCACTGATGGTCAGTATTGCTGGTATTGCGGCAGGTTTACGTAATACGGGTTAAGTTCAAGTTTCTTTGAAGGGGTACATAGGTACCCCTTCAACTTAGTGACCCTTGATAAAGTCATTTCTTTGATTATGGATATAGGCAGAAAAGCATTGGTTTCTTGTTTGGAAGCAAATATTAAAACTGCTACTCATCCAAGTATCGACTTGACTTTGTTTATAGAAAATTTCTGCAATAGGATGAAGGTAATAATTAAACCCATCTGCTTGTTGCTCAAAAGAACTATAACTTCGTGCATTGCTATACAAGTTGTTTAAATCTTGCGTTATTTCCTGAATATTTTGGTTAAAAAACCAAACGATTACATCGTTATTTTGAAATTCACGAGTTCGATAAACGCCTGTTTCATCACATTCAACCGCAAAAATTTTTGCACCTGAATCACTAAAGCTTGAATAGAGCAATTTGGATGATTGGATTTGCTCATGCTGACCAACCTCCATTTCACGAATTTGTCTCGATATATTTAAACATTCTGGTAATTTTTTAAGATCAGATTCAGCATTATTAATAAAAAGTCTTATTGCTTTATCAATGACATACATTTCACCCGTTCCCGTGATAACACCGCCATCCCACCCATACAACTTTACATCGTCATATTCCTCAAAATCATTGATATTTTTATCTTTTAATTGAATGTTTTTGTTATCTACAGCAACCACTACACCATCCTCAAGTTGTATAGCAATGATAAAAGTCATATTGTTCATTTCTGTAAGATATGCTAAACATATAATATCAACAAACTAATAAATGGTATAGTCATGGCTGGTGGTTCACAAATCATCATTTCAAAAAATGGCATAACAATTAAAACACCAAATGATTTTAAAGTTTTTGCCGGGCAACATCAGTTTAAAACGGGAAGTCGTGTTAAAGCTGAAATTCCAACACTTCCTATCTTAAAAGAAGAGACTCTATTTAGTAATAAATGGGATTTTTATGATCTTTTTTACCAGACTGATTTTTCTAATGTGAAATATAAACTCATCAATAATAAAAATAACACCTATGTTTCAGGAACACTGGATCAGCATGGGCGAACTCAAAGACTAAGCTCGGACCATAATGATAACTACGATATTCTCATTGGTACAGAAGAAGATTGGACCGTGTCTGTAGATGATGGTCTTGACGATGAGGACGCGTTTGAATACCTATGCCGTTCACATGACCAGCATGATCAAGAGGTTTAATGATGAATTGCTTAGCAAATATTAAATTTCTTGATGCATTAGAACAACCTATTCAAGGATTAGTCCATCAACTTTGGGTGGGGTCTTCTCTTATATCTGATCATGTTACTCCTGCCAGTGGTGAATCTGTTTGGTTTAAGCGACCTATAGGCACGATGATTGATGTGAGGATCAGAAGTAGTACATCTGGGGAATATCAATCTAAAGTCAAAATACAGCTGGTTGGAGAAAAAACAATTTTTATTGTTCGTAGCCCAAAAGTTTTACTGAAAGGCGTGAATCTTTCTACAAAGGATGTGGCAACTGGTACTTATCTAAGATCAACCTATATTGTGGCTGAAGGTGATTATTTATCTCGAATAGCGAATGATAATCAAACAACGACATCAGAATTGATCAAAATAAATAATTTAAAAAGTGATACAGATATTCATCCTGGGCAAGTGCTAAAAATCCCTGTCAAAAAAACAGCAACACTTGAAAATAAAACTAAGCCAGTAGAAACAAAACCTCGTCAGCAAGAAAAAACCACGATCATTGTGGTTCAGTACAAAGATACATTAACTTTAATTGCAAAGCTTACAGCTAATACGGTCGATGAAATTAAAAAGCTTAATGGGCTAAGCGATGATCATCTCCGTGAGAATCAAAAGTTAAAAGTTTATGAGCGTAAAGTAGGGCTCACTCAAGCAAAAGCTAAAATTGAGAGCAAGAAAGATAAGACGTCTACGCCACCAAAAGTAAAACAGAATGCTTCTCAAAACAAAGAAGAATCTCCTGTGGCTGAAGTGGAAGCATCTGATCCTGTCAATACTAGTGGCTTATTACCAGAGGCATGTGGAGGAGAAAAGCATTACAAACGGGCATTAGCTAGAATTTCTGAACTTCATCCAATATATCAACCCTACATAATTCAATTAATTAATACTGGCTACCAAACACTCAACATATGTTGGACAATTACGGATGGTTATAGAAGCCCTGCAGCACAAGGCGCTTTATCTGGCGGGGTTACAAAAGCGGGACCATTAAAAAGTTATCACCAATATGGTTTGGCTATAGATATTGTATCCGTGAGAGATAGTAAAATCACTTATCTTTCAGACGGCAAACAGTCTATAGCTGATAGTAAGGCATTAGGTTTAATTGGGGAGCAATTAGGCTTAGTATGGGGAGGTCGATTTAAAACAAAAAACGGGCCAGATTACCCACATTTTGAATTACATCCCAATGGAAAAACATGGCGTAACTTGAAACCACAGCTGTTAAAACTGGGTGTGAGTAATTATAAGAAATTAATTTTTTAAAAGGAGACACTCTTGCATATATTTTTTAGACTTTTAACTATAGTTTTCTTTCTTATAAGTACAAATGTTGAGGCAAAACAAAAACTCTATACTGGTGAAGAAATAGCAAAAACTTATAAATTATTACAGTCAATCACAATACCCGGTATATATGAAAATGGAGTGGTACTTACTAAATATGCTAATTTTTATAAAGCAGATGGTGGAGAATGTATTATTGTTTCTAGATTAGATAATGAATCTAACTTTGGTGGGTACGAGGATGTCATATATTTTAAAAAAAGAATAATGTTGCGTAGTTCAAAACAAAGTTTTTTTTCCATTTTTTTAGATGATGATGCAAAGATAAAATCTAAAAAAATCAAATATAGCGATTATTTAAATGGTAAAGAGGTACAACAAGGCCTAAAAGAAGATTTCATTTTATATCGGAAAAAAATGAATAAAAACACATTAAATCAATGTTAAGGATGATTAAGATCAAACTATTAATAATATTACTTAATTATGCTGACACTGACTAATGTTAATTTAGAAGCAACTTCACACAAATAAAATGCCTAATTCATCAACAATTGCAAAAAAATCTCAATTTGAATGGAAAAAATTTAAGCAGTTACAAAATCCTGAATTATTCTTCTTTTTTATATTTATATTTTTTAATACTTTGATTTTACGCACTAACATTATTTAATTATTTGACCAAATGGTACAAAACATCAATTTTCCCTAATAAATGCAAGTGCTTAGTTTGACTAAAATGATTAAAACTCTCGAAAAGAAAGCGTATGATGTGTCCAATTTGTTTTTTGAGTGCTCAATTTATGTCCAACTGGTTTCCCAAATGGCGTCCTTATTCTGGCAGCATTGATGCAAGACCTGTCGGTACCAATGAGTATTTACCTCCTGCGCAAAGTGTCGTTTTAGGGATTCAACATGCATTTGCCATGTTTGGTGCAACTGTACTCGCACCCTTTTTAATGGGCTTTGACCCAAACCTTGCCATTTTAATGTCAGGGATTTGTACCATCTTATTTTTTATTGTTACGGGTGGTCGTGTTCCAAGTTACCTAGGTTCAAGCTTTGCCTTTATTGGGGTCGTAATTGCTGCAACTGGCTATGCTGCATCAGGTACAGGTACACCAAATGCAAATTTAGCTGTTGCAGCTGGCGGGATCATGGCATGTGGTGTGTTGTATGCAATGTTCGGCTTACTCGTCATGGCAACGGGAACCAAATGGATTGAAAAACTCATGCCACCAGTGGTGACTGGTGCAGTGGTCATGATCATTGGTTTAAACCTTGCGCCTGTTACGGTGAAAGGTGTCGCTGGTAATGACTTTAATATGTGGATGGCCTTGGTCACTGTACTGTGTATGGGTTCAATTGCTGTATTCACGAAAGGGCTATTACAACGCTTATTACTATTAGTCGGATTGTTATTGGCTTATTTGATCTATTTCATTGTTGCAAATGTAATGGGAAATGGAACACCGATTAATTTCACGCCTATTCAACAAGCTGCATGGTTTGGTACACCCACTTTCCATTCACCTGTTTTTGATCTCAATGCAATGTTAATTATTGCGCCGATTGCTTTAATTTTGGTGGCAGAAAACTTGGGGCATATCAAAGCAGTCAGTGCCATGACTGGCGAAAACCTAGATCCACAAATTGGTAAAGCTTTTGTTGCAGATGGTATTGCAACCACGCTTTCTGGTGGTGTCGGTGCACCGGGTATGACCACCTATGGTGAGAATATTGGTGTAATGGCCGTTACTCGTGTTTATTCTACAATTGTTTTTGTTATTGCGGGTATTTTTGCAATTTTCTTAGGGTTTTCACCTAAATTTGGCGCAGTTATTCATACCATCCCAACGGCGATTTTAACAGGTGCTTCAATCGTGGTCTTTGGTTTAATTACCATTGCGGGTGCGAAGATTTGGATTGAAAACAAAGTCGATTTTTCTCAAAATAAAAACTTGATGGTTGCCGCAGTAACAATCATTTTAGGAACAGGTGACTTTGCCCTTCAATTTGGTGATTTCAACTTGGGTGGTATTGGTACTGCAACGTTTGCAGCATTGATTCTCAACTGGTTCTTTAGCTTAAAAGATAAATCATAATTATAAATTTAACCTATTTTAAGCAGCCAAAAGGCTGCTTTTTTTATTTTTATATAATGTGAGCATCTATCCACAAATAAACGTTTTTTATTTCTTGGAGAGAGGTCTCACTCGATACATTTGGGTGATCAAGTTCGTTTAACAAGTATTGAAACGCTGCTTTTTGTTCAGGATATACATCTATCGCTTGTGCCACAGTATCATTTAAATTGCATGGCCATCCTTCTATATTATCCAATGTTAAAGGAAGCAGTCGTATTATCCGTTTAATTAAAGATTTTTTAAGGTTGATTAATTCTTTTGCTGTTTGATCAGATGCCTCTAATATGCGTAAATACCCTTGTATATCTGCATCATAACCACTATTTATCGCCTTAATTACATCTCGATCAATTTGAACATCGTTAAAAAGCGCAGATAAATCTTCTCCATAAATGTGCTGACAAAAGAATTTGATCCATGCTCCCCAACTTTGTAGGGAATGCTCATTTAAAACCTCGTCTAGAAAACCAATATCGACATCAACTTTAGGTATAAATGGGTGTAAAACCCTAAGATTTGCGCTTATTTCAGCAATTTTTTCATTTAAATTTTTAGGTTTATTTTTAAAAACAACACAAAGGTCTAAATCTGACTGACCGATAATTGCAATGCCTTGAGCGACACTGCCATAAACATAGATACTATGTAAATCTTCGGCAAAGCTGCGACTAAAAGCGTTAATCACCTCTTCTAGCACGGGCTGAAATGCTTTTTGAATCCTCATTGATTGCAACATTCATCCATTTTTAAATTTTCTCAAACCAACATCATACTGCTTATATAATATTTATTTTGTATTTCAATATTAAAAAAGCCCAATTGTCATCAATAGACAATTGGGCTTGGGCGATTTTATCATTGGTTCTTAATGATTGTTTTATAGACTGATTAACAAGGTTTTCTGTTTATTCACGTTCTAAAAAAGTCTTTAAACAAGGAGAAAAAAACAAATTCCCTTGATACATCCCCCGCAAAGTTTTGCTCATCACCATCACCCACAACATCATTAAAATTGCAGCAAATGCTAAGCCTGTATCTACAATAAAACTGAGATGTAATTGGTGACCTAAACTCAATATTGCCAAGGTAAATACACCCAGTGGGAAAGTCAGGCCCCACCAACCAAGATTAAATGGTAGCTCGGTTGCCGCATGTTTAAGTGTGGTTAGAACTGCGATTGCAACCCACCACACACCAAAGCCAAGCAAAATAAAACTTGCCACAATCCCAGCATTTTGAAAGAACACACCTAAATTTTCTAACTGAATCAATGCCAAGACTTGAGGAGCCTGAGCACCTAGAACCAAGAGTGCCAATGCACCTGTACCAATTGGCCCTAAAGCTAACCAGCTCGTAATTGCCAACTCTTTGCTCGGCAATTGATGTACAGCCAAACGTAACATCAGAATGGTGAGAATCCCAAAAGCAGGCAATACAGACATCCCCCACAGCATATAACTGGCGAATAAAATAGCCACTGCCTGTTGACTCGCATGCATATGCGCTAAAAGTAAGCCGCCTGATGTTGCTGCAACTTCACAGGCCACAATTGGCAATAGCCACATTGCAGTCATTGTATGCAATTGATGATCTTGTTTATGGAACATACAAAACGGTACCAGCACCCCGATACCCACCGCTAAAACCACATCGACGTACCACAACAACTGCGCAATTTGGAACGCAACATCACCATACATAGGTATGCCATATTTTAAAAAGCCATTTAGTACCGTTGCCAACCCCATTGGAATTGCACCTAAAAAGAGTGCCATTGCGGGATGGGAAAAAATCTGCTTCGCTTCTTGAGGATAGATGAGCCAGCGTAGAACATACAGTATGATAAATACAGTAAACAGTAGTATGTTGAACTGCCATAAAATAGTTGCCACCTGCCATAAAAAATCAGATGCAAACGGAAATTCAGGCAAGATCAGTGCAACAACCCCTGTTCCCATGGTCATGGTGAACCAGTTTGGCGTAAACTGTCGAATCACATCACCTGTTTGTTCAAGTTGGTAAAATGGCTTTTTCATTGCTTCATCCTCATTTCAGCAGATAAATTGATTATAAAAGAATCTTCTAATAAATAAAATTGATTTAATTTCATAAAATGAATCAATTTTACCGATATAAAAGTATTCTCAGTCATTTTTTTCTGGATAAAAACACAACAACAAAGACGAAACTGTGAGATTATGGCAATATATAGTCCTTTCAAATTTTAAGCTTATTTTGAAACCATGCAGCTGTTACGTCTAAATGCCTTAGCACCAAATTTTCAATTGCCCCAAACCGCTGTGACGATTGGCAATTTTGATGGTGTCCATTTGGGACATCAGGCGATGGTTTCTCAACTCAAAGAAGTGGCGAAAGCCCAAAATTTAAAAACCTTGGTGATGATTTTTGAGCCGCAACCTTTAGAGTTTTTCAAAGGTTATGAAGCACCACCACGGATTTCATCACTCAGAGAAAAAGTAGAATATTTATCTGAATTGGGTGTCGACTATATTGCTATCGCTAAATTTGATAATCAATTCCGTAGCTTAAGTGCTGAAAATTTTGCAAGCCTGTTAAAAAACAAACTCAATGCGCAAAGTTTGATCTTAGGTGATGATTTTCACTTCGGTAAAGACCGTCAAGGCAATAGTGAATTTTTAAAACAATATGGTTTTGATGTCACCAATCTCAATACCATTGAATTTAATGGCGAACGTGTCAGTTCAACCCGTATTCGCCAAGTTCTCCAAGCGGGTGACTTATCACTTGCAGCAAAATTATTAGGTCGTCCATATAGCATGATTGGTCGTGTGCAATATGGTGATCAAATTGGTCGTACTTTGAATTTTCCAACCATCAATGTTCGACTTGGCCGTCATAAACCCTGTTTAAGTGGTATTTATGCTGTTGATGTTATTTGCGAAAGTACCTCATTGACACAGAAAGTCAGAGCTGAGAACCCCGATAAAATAGGTGTTGCTGGCTATCAAACAGATGCGTTATTTGGTGCGGGCCATGTGGGAACACGCCCTGCAATCAAACAAGAACATCCAGAATGGCGATTAGAAGTACATTTTCCAAATGTTTCTGCTAATCTGTATGGTCTGTTAATGCGAGTCACTTTCCTCGACTATTTACATGGTGAATTAAATTACCCATCACTTGAAGCGCTTCAGGCGGGAATTGATGATGATGTCGAGCGTTTGCTTGAGTTTCGCAAAAACACCCCCAAATTTCCTTTTTAACTTAAACTTTTATTGTAAAACGCGTCAGCAATGGTGCTGATAATATTGGATGACAACTTGCATGAGCGATAAGCAAACTTCTGAAAATGCAGTGGATTATAAAGCCACGCTAAACCTACCAGGTACTGAATTTGCAATGAAAGCAAATCTCGCAGTACGTGAAGCAAAATGGTTAGAAGAGTGGTATGCCGACAACATTTATCAGCAGATTCGTGCTTCGCGTATTGGCAAGAAAAAATATATTCTGCATGACGGTCCTCCATATGCAAATGGTTCATTGCATTTAGGTCATGTCGTCAATAAAGTTTTAAAAGACATTATTGTTAAAAGTCGTACTTTAGATGATTTTGACGCACCTTATGTTCCAGGTTGGGACTGTCATGGTCTACCAATCGAACTCAAAGTCGAAGAAAAAATCGGTAAAGTTGGCGTAAAAGTTGACGCATCGACTTTCCGTAAAGCCTGCCGTGAATATGCATATACCCAAGTCGAATTACAGAAAAAAGACTTTGTTCGTATGGGCGTGTTTGGAGATTGGGATAATCCATATCTCACCATGAACTTCAAACAAGAAGCAGATATTGTTCGCGCGCTCGGTGAAATTGCCAAAGCAGGTCATATCGAACCTGGTCTAAAACCAGTGAACTGGTGTATGGATTGTGGATCATCACTTGCTGAAGCAGAAGTGGAATATGAAGATAAAAAATCTGATGCAATTGATGTGGGTTTCGGTGTTGTAGATCTTGCTGATTTGTCTGCAAAAGTTGGTGTCAGCGTTAACAATCCAACAGATATCGTGATTTGGACAACGACACCTTGGACATTACCTGCAAACCAAGCGGTTGCCTTACATGCGGATATTGCCTATCAATTGGTGGAAGTTCAGTCTGAGCGTGGTACACAAAACTTAATCTTAGCCAAAGATTTAGTTGAATCTGCATGTGAACGTTACAAACTTGAACAACCAAAAGTATTGGCTGACTTTGTTGGTGCGACGCTCGAAAACTTACAATTACAACATCCATTGATTGTAGATCGTCAAGTACCTGTGATTTTAGGTGAACATGTCATTGCAACCAGTGGTACAGGTGCTGTGCATACTGCACCTGGACATGGTGTGGACGATTATAAAGTTGGCTTAATCTATAACTTAAAAGTTGAAAACCCTGTAAGTGGTAATGGTGTATATTTACCGACTGCGCCTCTTTTTGCAGGCGAGCACATTTATAAAGCCAATCCAAAAATCATTGAAGCATTAACAGATGCTGGCAAACTCTGGGCGCATCTGCCGATTAAGCACAGTTACCCGCATTGCTGGCGTCATAAAACACCAATCATCTTCCGTGCAACCCCACAATGGTTTATCAGCATGGATGCGAATGGGTTACGCCAAGATGCTTTAAATGCAATTGAAAACGACATCGACTTTGTCCCTGATTGGGGTAAAAACCGTATCAAGTCAATGATTGAAGGTCGCCCAGACTGGTGTATCTCTCGTCAACGGACTTGGGGTGTGCCGATTCCATTCTTTGTACATAAAGATACCAATGAATTGCACCCTCGTACCGCAGAGCTCATTGAAGATGTGGCGAAGCTCATCGAAAAAGAAGGCATTGATGGTTGGTATAATCGTGAAGCCAAAGCATTTATCGGTGATGATGCTGAGCAGTACAATGCTGTTCGTGACACGCTCGATGTATGGTTTGACTCAGGTACAACGCACTATGCAGTATTGCGTGAACGTGCAGAACTGCAAGATCCTGCTGATTTATATCTTGAAGGTTCTGACCAACATCGTGGTTGGTTCCAGTCTTCATTGCTCACGTCGATTGCGATCCATAAACGTGCACCTTATAAAGCCCTGCTTACACATGGTTTTACCGTGGATGAAAAAGGTCGTAAATTATCGAAATCATTGGGTAACTTTATCCCACTTGAAGACATCATCAAGCAGTTAGGTGCTGATGGTTTACGTTTATATGTTGCATCAAGCGATTATCGTTATGAAATTGCCGCAAGTAACGAAATCTTTAGCCGTGTAAGTGACAGCTATCGTCGTATTCGTAATACTTTACGTTTCTTATTGGCAAACTTGAACGGCTTTAAACCATCAACAGATGCGTTACCTGTGGACCAATTGATTGCATTGGATCAATACATCCTACAACGTGCAGCAGACGTACAGAAAACCATTCAACAAGCATATGAAGATATGAACTTCCATGTCGTCACCAATGCTTTGACCAGTTTCTGTATCAATGATTTGGGTGGTTTCTACTTAGACATCATCAAAGACCGCCAATACACAACTAAAGCTGATTCAACAGCACGTCATTCTGCTCAAACCGCGTTGTATCATTTGGTTCAAGCCTTTGTTCGTTGGATGAGCCCTATCTTGAGCTTTACAGCACAAGAAGCGTGGCCATTGATTCCAGAACAAACTGAAAAATATGTATTTACAGCGCATTGGTATGATATTCCAGTGGCATCAAGCACCAACTTGATCTCTGAAGCAGATTGGCAAACCTTAATTGAAGTCAAATCTGCGGTTAATAAACAGATTGAGACAGCGCGTAATGCTAAATTGGTCGGTAGTAACCTGTCTGCTAAAGTTGAACTTTGGGCAAATACAGACCTACAAAACGTCTTGAAGCAATTGGGCGATGAGCTTCGTTTTGTCTTGATCACCTCTCAAGCAATTGTTTATGACTACGCTGAGCAAGGTGAAGCAACAGAGCTTGAAGGCCTACGTGTTAAAGTTTCTGCTGCTGAAGGCGAAAAATGTGCACGTTGCTGGCATGTCCTTCCAGATGTGAATACACATCATGCACATCCAGGCCTTTGTTCTCGTTGTATTATTAACCTTCCTACAGGTCAAGGTGAAGAGAGAAAATATGCCTAATCCGCAAAATAAAAAGGGCTTATTACAGTTTTATCCGCATAATTTGATGTGGCTTGGACTTTCTGTCCTTGCCATTATCATTGACCAATGGACAAAAAACATTGCAAGTGCAGAGCTGACTTATGCTCAGCCTGTACCTGTATTGCCCTTCTTAAATTGGACATTACTGCATAATTACGGCGCAGCATTTAGCTTCTTGTCTGATGCGGGTGGTTGGCAGCATTATTTATTCACAGGTCTTGCAGGCGTTGTATCGATCATCTTTATTTTTTGGCTTATGCGTATGCCAAAAACCACGCTGATCTTACCTGCTGCAATCGCATTGATTCTTGGCGGTGCATTGGGGAATTTAATTGATCGGGTAACATTAGGTTATGTGGTCGATTTTATTCATTTGCATTACCAAGGCAGTAGTTTCCCTGCATTCAACATTGCCGATAGTGCGATCACTCTCGGTACGATTTTATTGTTAATTGATACCTTCTTTTTAGAAAAGCATCGTATTCAACGTGCGGAAGCGCAAAATGACTGAACAAATGATTAACCCCAATGACGAAACGCGTGTTGCGGATGGCTCAAAAGTAGAACTGCATTTTTCTGTTGCTATCGAAAGTGGTGTTGAAATTGATAACACACGTAGCCGTGAAGAGCCTGTAAGCTTAGTGATCGGGGATGGCAGTTTATTGCCAGGTTTTGAAAAAGCCTTATTTGGTCTTCGTGCAGGTGACCGTCGTACTGTTAGCCTTCCACCAGAAGATGCTTTCGGTCCGTGGAATTCTGAAAATGTGCAAAAATTCGATACAGTAAAATTTGAACAACGTCCTGTTGAAGGCCACATGATTGAGTTTGAAGACAAAGCCAAACAAAGTCTATTTGGCGTGGTTAAAACTGTCGGTGAAGACATCACTGAAGTGGATTTCAACCATCCACTCGCAGGTAAAAATATCACGTTTGAAGTAGAAATCTTCAAAGTTACCCCTGCGGGTCAACAAGGTGTGAAAATTATGTAAGCCTTTGCTTATATAATATTTAAAGCTCCTTCGGGAGCTTTTTTATTGATACAAATACCCACCTCAAAAAGGTCAAGACAAAGCAAAATCCACAGCAGCTTGCACATGGATCGACGTTGTATCGAACAGCGGAACAGAAAACTGAGTATCTCCAATGAGCATGCAAATTTCTGTACATCCCAAAATAATGCCTTCAGCACCCTCTAATATTAGCTGTTCAACAATATGGATGTATTTCTGACGAGATTCTTCCTTGATCACACCTAAACACAATTCATCATAAATAATATTGTGAACCAGCTGTCGATGCGCTTGGTTAGGCACCAGTACATTGATGCCTTGTTCTTCTAACCGATGCTTATAGAAGTCTTGTTCCATGGTAAATTGAGTACCTAACAAACCGACTTTGCCAATATTCTGATTTAAAACGTCTTTTGCTGTTGCATCAGCGATATGAATAAATGGAACTGAGACCGAGTTTTCAATAGCAGAAGCAACTTTATGCATGGTATTGGTACACAGTAAGATCCCTTCTGCCCCAGCTTTCTCCAACTGAATTGCCTTCTCTTTTAAATACAGTGCTGCATCGTCCCATAAGCCTTGACGCTGTAATATTTCTATCTCAGCGAAATCAACACTGATTAAAACAATTTTTGCAGAGTGTAATTTTCCTAATTTTTGTTGAATGCTTTTATTCAGCTGCTGATAGTACAAGTCTGTAGATTCCCAACTCATTCCACCTAATAAACCAATCGTTTTCACTTTTTTGCTCGCTTAGAATTTTCATCTTTTCTAGGGTCTTTTGATATTTCATCAATGGTTTGCGTTGTAGACTCAAATTGAGCAAGTCAGGCATATGATCAATATCAATCAAGTTACTTTTGTTTCAAGCCCATATATTTTCCAATACAATCGCTTAAAATATCCTGTGACTATCGTACGATATCGTCGTGATCAAGCCTTCATTCATAGTTTCAATTTAAATCTCGTCCTACTTACCGCTGAAACAATCTACACGATATCGCATATTTGTATGATTATTCAGCTATACTTTGATCTCATTTCAGCTCTTTATGATTCGCATGCGCCTAGACTTCTTCGATTTGCAACTGTTTATCAATATCGTGGACACAGGAAGCCTCACCAAAGGCGCAGAACGCTCGTCGATTTCACTACAGGCAGCCAGTGAACGTATTAAAAAACTCGAACAACAATATGCCACAAGCCTTTTTACCCGCCATGCCTCTGGGGTCAAACTCACAATTGCAGGTCAAACTTTTGCAGAACAGGCTTTACGTCTAATACAACAAAGTAAACAGCTTGAACAAGCGATGTCACCCTTCGCAAAAGGTCTAAGCACACAGATGACTTTGTGGTGTAATTCATCTGCACAAAGTGAATATCTGCCCTTATTACTTCCTCAGTATTTAGTTGAAAACCCCCATATTCAGATTGATCTACAAGAAGCTGAAAGTAATGAAATTATTCAGACCCTTGAAAAAGGCAATGCAAAACTCGGCTTAATTTCGAGCTTTTTTAATGCACATCAATTACAGACTTTAACCTTTTCAGATGATCCGTTAGTGCTGATTTGTCCATCAAATCATGAATTAAGCCAGCGAACACAACTTAGACTGGTCGATACACTGAACTATGCCTTTGTGGGTTTAATGCAATATCACTCTCTACAGCAGTCGATTGAAAACCAAGCCAAATTGCTTAATTGTGCAATTCAGTATCGTTTAAGATTGCCAAATTTTGCTGCGATCGCTCAAGTAGTTGCGAGTGGTGTCGGCATTGCCATTATGCCCAAACGGGCAGCAATGCGACTCAATCAACTCTATGCATTTGATCAAATTGAACTAGTCGGTGAATGGGCAAAACGTCAACTACAATTGGCTGCTCAAAATTTTGATGAACTTCCAACAGCATATCAACACTTTGCCCAATTCTTAATTTCACAAAAATCGAAACTGATTTTAGTTTAAATAATCTGAATTCGATATAAAATTCTTGATGAAATATGATACTCGGAAACGTCATCCGCAACTGTCTGAGGCAGGACCTCATGCATAAAGTATTGTTTCTGCGATTCATTGAATACGTCGCTGGTGGTTGACGAGTTTTGCGGATGACAATGGTTTTGCCTACTTTTGTCGAAACAAAAGTAGGGCGAGCCGCAGGCTGATCCTGAAATTGAATGACAGTTCAGTAAGACTCCGTCAAGATCATTGTTTTTCAATATATTAAAGATATCTTTAAATCAAACTCACGTTAAATACTTAATTAAGCACCACGCTGATATTCATTTTTAAAACTAACTAAATCGCTATCATCTGCTTTGATTTTTTCAGTTTACCCAATAGGGTCATAGCTTCACATTTGCGGAAAGCGTGATTAAACGACCATTTAAGTCCACGAATTAGATCACGCCAAATTGATGCAATACTGAATATAAGCCAAAAATCACCAAGCCACAGAAGAAAACTTTACGAAATTTTTGCTCTGGAATACGATAACGAATTTTTGTTCCCACCCACATTCCTATTAATGCAGGTACTAAGGCAATAAGAGATAACTGATAATCAATTGGCGTATCTTCAACAGGGTTTTGATGTAAAAAAACGGCAAGGCACAGGGTTGAAACGGTAAAAGCTAAACCTAGAGATTGAACCAAATCATCACGCTTTAACTGCAAAGATTGTAAATAAGGGACCACAGGAATCACCACTACTCCCGTGGCAACAGTTAAAGCACCGCCTAAATATCCAATGATTGGCGAAAGCCATTTTTCATGCGGTGCAAGATTTGGCATACGTTTGGAAAATAAACCATATAGTCCATACAATGCCAGCATTCCCCCCAGTAATGCTTCACTATGGAAACCACCACTAGAGTGGCCTAAAGTGGGGAAAATACTCCAAATTGAACCGATAATAATTCCCAACAATAAGGGATAAAAACGGCGAACCAACCGCCATACATGACCTTCAGCAAACAATTGCCAAAAGTTGGTCACCATAGATGGAATGATCAATAAAGTTGCGGCTTGGAATGGGCTAATCACAAGGCTTAAAAGTCCCATTGAAACGGCAGGTAAGCCAAGACCAATTGTGCCTTTAATCATGCCTGCAATTGCAAATACACCAATTACAAATCCCATCATGTCGTTTTACCTCAATATTCTGAGGCAATGCTACGCCAAAGCTTTGTTTTGAAATATCACTGTTTTTAGGATAGAGCCTCAAGCAATGATTGAGGCTTGAGATTGAGTGTTTTGGCTAAGTGTCTAAGAAAAGAATTTACGATCATTTTACGTTACTCAAGTAAGCAAGCTTCCTATAATTTTTTTACCTCATTTGGATCTATTCACAATGAATATGTCGCTTACCAATTCTACAAAAATATTCCCCACAGCACTGGTCTTAGAAAATCAGGACATGCATGATTTTGACAAAGAAATCCAACAATATTTAGAAGATTATCCAGAGACCCAGTTTATTGATATCTGCTTACATGATCTCAATGGTCATCTTCGTGGTAAGCGTATTGAAGTAAATGCCCTCCACCAATTGCAGAAAGGTTGTTATTTTCCATTGTCTATTTATGCGATGAGCTTGGATGGTCAAGTGGTTGAAGAAAGTGGGCTGGGGAAATATATTGGTGAACCCGATCGCTTATGTATACCCATCTTGAGCAGTCTAAAGCCTTGTGCAGATCAACCCAATCAGCATGCCCAGCTGCTATTAACCATGAAATCCGATGATGGTTCAGATTGTGTGATTGAGCCTCGCAATATATTAAAAAGAATTTTATCGACACTGCATCAGATGCACTATTTTCCAATGATGGCTGGTGAAATCGAATTTTATTTGTCTGAAAATATCCAAGATGCTCCGTTTTCTCCCCAATCTGATCCGCTTTCTACCCAATGTTTCGATGTCGATACTCCGCATAATTTTCAAACTGTCATTCAACAAATTGAATTAGAAGCAAAACGACAAGATATTGATTTAACAGGTGTTGTAGCTGAAAGTGCTTCTGGACAATTTGAATTGAATATTCAGCACAGTGACAACATTTTAAAACTGTGTGATGACATCATGAGTATTAAACGAATGATTCGTCAAATTGCGATGCAACATGGTTTAAAAGCCAGTTTTATGGCGAAACCAAATATGGCGAAAGCAGGCAGCGGCATGCACTTTCATATGAGCATACGCAACCAATGGCAAGACAATCTTTTTAAAATAGATCAGTTAAAAAATCCAAACCCCATCATGCACAAAGTGATTGCAGGTTTACTTGACTTAATGCCCGCATCCATGGCTATTTTAGCACCCAATATTAACGCATTCCGCAGATTTCAACTTGGCAATCATGTTCCACTAGAAGCCAATTGGGGCTTCAATAATCGCAATGTTGCGATTCGCATCCCCTGTTCAGATCAGGACAATCAACGCTTGGAATATCGTGTTGCGGGTGCAGACGTCAACCCTTATTTGTGTGTTGCAACCATTCTGACGGGGGTACTGCATGGCTTACATGCAGCACTGGATTTACCTCAATCAATCCAGCAAGTAAAAGTGATTAACTCACAGCATTTCTTACCCTCTCATCAGCTTGAAGCACTGCAATTATTTGAAAAACATGCAGTCTTTAAACAATATTTTGGTTCAGATTTCATCCAATTATGGTGTGCATGTAAAAAATTTGAATATCAATCTGTCATCAATAAAATCACAAATGCAGAATTGGAATGGGGCATATAAAGGGCTGATTCAAGAATGAAAATGCCTAAATCAAAATATAGTCAACTTGTCAAAAACGCATACACAAGAATATAGTTTCTCTTAATTTATATCTTTAATTAAATCAATTACATGGTGGAATAAATTGTTTGATTATAAAAACGTTCATTGCCACATTTTGCTTTGAAAGTTTGAATAAGTTTGTGTAGGCGATGCCTAACTTTTCAGAGATGAAAAGTAACAAAAATCTTCTGTTGGATGAGAGGTACGTCCTGTACCTCCATCCAACGGCGACATCCATGTCGCCCCACGATAGGATAACCATCTATGATTCAAAAGTACAAAAAACGAATTGATAACCAATAGTTTCTAAGAGTTGATACAAGAACATAAGTTCATTTATGATCAATGACTTGATGCAAATCATTTATATGAATAATTAGGTGGTTTGGCCTATAATATGATGATCATAAATTAACACTGATCAATAAAAAACCCCTTTTATATAAAAGGGATTTTAAGCAGCTTAGACTGAATTATGTTAATGCTGGTTATGATTTAAACATTGAAATAAATAACAATTTAAAAATTATTTACATACGACTTTAAAAAATGCCAGATTAATTTCATCATCATCGATATTACTTGGATCTGATTCTTGTGGATCGCTATTGATCAATTGACCATTTTTTTTATAATCTTCAACCAAGGTGATATTTGTCGTACGATCAGCACATTGGTCTAAATTATGAGAAAGTGTATAGTCACCTTTTTTCATATCCAGTTCTTCACTGTCTGCATCAGCAACAAACTTAGCCCAATAATTAACCGTTTTGTCTTTTTTCACAATACGATCGGTATCTAGATAAAAACTGCCATCCTCATCTTTGACAATAAATTTCCAATTTTCTGCAAGTGCGTACTGACTCAACATTGTTGTGATGCAGATTAGAATAATTTTTTTCATACCTTTCTCTAAAATAAATATTTTTATGGGCAAAATTGAAATCACATCACCGTTATGGACGGATTTCTTTTAATTCTCTTTGGATAAAATGCTGGATCATTTCCCGATAGAGCATTTCCACCAAATCAGGGTTGGTGCCAACATCTATGGCTTTCTGACGTACTTTATTAATCACTTGTTGTACACGCTCTGGAGACTGTACGTCGTCTACATTACGTTTAAATCGGACAGCTTGATCAACATAAAATTGGCGGGTTGCAATCAGCTCAATCAGTTCCTGATCCAACTGATCGATTCGATCACGTACTTGTTCTAATGATTCACATTTCTCTTTTTTAATCATCTGTTTTTTCTGCATCCTGTGCTTCTATATGATGTTGAGCGCGTTCCAACTCATTCTCGGCTTTATACTTCTGTTCTAACACATTACTAAAAATACTTTCAATCATCCAAACCCGATATAGGCTATTAAAAACGTAACGCTTTCCTTCAATGCGCAATTCTAAAACAGGAAAATCAGGCTGATGTTTCTCTGCACATTGCTGATCATTGGCTGTTAATAAAGCTTCAACATCAGTATCGGTTAGATTTTCAATCCCTAAATCATGTTGCATTTGCTGTAAATGCGGCTTGAATGATAAATCACGCCCTTTGGTCCAAACCGCTTGTAAAATGTCATACATCACATCTACACGTTGCTCTTCTGGTACGCTGTAATAAAGCTTTGCCATATTTAAGGTGCTTTCAGCAGTCGGACGACAGAACGGGGTAAATTTCACTTCTGAACGCTTGGAAAGACGGGTCGCCAAACTCCAATCAAAAAAGTCCCGACCGTGATAACTCAGCGGAAACAAGTTCAACTGAATATTATAATAATTTGCGAGTTCTTCTTTGATATATGCCAATAATAACCAACTGATCGGGTCTTCTAAGGCAATATATAAATCAAGTTCAGGATGCATCGCCTGAATTTCAGCAAGCTCTTCTGCATCACTCATCAAATGCTCACGCCATTCAATGTGATTGATCAGAAAAATAGGGTTATCAATCAATAATTTTTGTTGTTTTAAACGACGAGTTAACCGTAATAAATCATCCACTGCATGATATTTACGTCCACCAAATTCAAAATAGCTTTCTAAAATTGGACTTTGACCAAACACACGTTCTGGAAAATTCTGTGGTTTTTGATGCTGACTTGCCATCACGAATAAAGTGCGCAATTTGCCATACTGCTGCTGCCACAGCATATGAAATACATCTTCGAGTAAATAAAGAAAATTTTGACCGGTCAGCGGTGTATTTCTAAGAATTGTTTCCGCTTGTTGTAATGCTTCTTGAGTCGGTTGTTCTGGTTTTTCATCATCATAACTAAAGCGATGTTGATTGGCTAAGATTTTGGCATCTTCTAAACTATAATTGCGCCATTCCTCTATAGTCATGCCATTGGGGGGTTCTGCTGCGGTATTGGAAATAATCACCTTAAGTGGCTTTAAATCATCACTTAAAAGATCTTCCAATTGGGTCAGTTGCTGTACAGCAAGATAACTATAAACATCATCTAAACGCAGATAAATACTCAGTCCCTGTTCCGTAGATAACACCTCTTGACGAATCGGCTTTTGGTAAAACCAACTCGATCGGATTGGATCAAACCAACGGCGTAACAGTGACATGCGTAGAGCCTCGAAATAAGCACTGAAAAATAAAAGAAAATCTGATTGAAACTCGCTCAAGCATACCATTCATTCACGGGTGATGCTGAGAAAATTAATTCTAACCAGTCATAACAAAACTTATAACAATTTGAATCTGAATGATCAATATCCCAAAACTCGATAAAATTTAAATCGTTAGGTCAATGCAATAAAAAGCACCCAATTCATGAGTGCTTTTGTTTTGTTTGGGAATTTTATTTTAACGCTTAGATTTCACGCACCGCACCTTTCGACGCACTGGTGGTATGCATAGCATAAGCTTTTAATGCTTTTGAAACCTTACGTGGACGTTCTTCAGCTGGCTGCCAACCTTTTTCGTCTTGAACTTTACGGCGTGCAGCTAAGGTTGCATCATCAACAGCGAGATGAATTGTACGATTTGGAATATCGATTTCAATCAAATCACCATCTTCAACCAATCCAATAACACCGCCCTCAGCAGCTTCTGGCGATACGTGACCAATGGAAAGACCTGAAGAACCACCAGAGAAACGACCATCTGTAAGTAAAGCACATTCTTTACCTAAACCTTTCGATTTTAGATAGCTGGTTGGGTAAAGCATCTCTTGCATACCCGGACCACCACGTGGACCTTCATAACGGATGACAACCACATCACCAGCTTTGATTTCATGACCAAGAATTGAATCTACAGCAGCGTCTTGGCTTTCAAAGACACGAGCCGTACCATTAAATTTCAGGATTGAATCATCTACACCCGCAGTTTTTACAATACAACCATCTACAGCGATGTTTCCGTACAGTACAGCCAAGCCACCGTCTTTAGAGAATGCATGTTCAGCATTACGGATCACACCTTTTTCACGGTTACCATCTAAAGTTTGATAATAACGGTTTTGCGAAAATGCTGTTTGAGTTGGAACACCACCTGGTGCTGAACGGAAAAACTCGTAAACCTCTGGATCTTCGGTACGAATAATATCCCATTTATCTAAGGCATCTTTCAGCGTATTTTCATGTACGGTATAGACTGTTGTATCTAAAAGGCCTGCACGATCCAATTCACCTAGAATTGACATGATACCGCCCGCACGATGGACATCTTCCATATGGACATCTTGTTTTGCAGGCGCAACTTTACACAACACAGGCACTTTACGCGATAAACGATCAATATCGTCCATGGTAAAATCAACACCTGCTTCATGTGCCGCGGCCAATAAATGCAATACGGTATTGGTTGAACCACCCATTGCAATATCTAGCGTCATCGCATTTTCATAAGATGCTTTGGTCGCAATTGAACGCGGTAATATGGTGTAGTCATCTTGCTCATAATGGCGTTTTGCCAACTTAACAATCAATTGACCGGCTTTTTCAAATAATTTTTGACGATTTGCATGGGTTGCTAAAGTTGAACCATTACCCGGTAAAGATAAACCAAGGGCTTCTGTCAAACAGTTCATTGAGTTGGCTGTAAACATACCTGAACATGAACCACAAGTTGGGCAAGCTGAACGCTCATATTGTTTTACTTCTTCATCGGTAAAACTATCATCAGCAGCAACCACCATCGCATCAACGAGATCAATCGCATGTTCTGTACCACGGATTTTAACTTTACCTGCTTCCATTGGACCGCCAGACACAAATACCACTGGAATGTTCAGACGCATTGCCGCCATTAACATCCCTGGTGTGATTTTGTCGCAGTTAGAAATACACACCATGGCATCTGCGCAATGCGCATTGACCATATATTCAACAGAATCTGCAATCAAATCACGCGAAGGCAATGAATACAGCATGCCGTCATGCCCCATTGCAATACCATCATCGACCGCAATCGTATTGAATTCTTTTGCCACGCCACCCGCTGCTTGAATTTGTTCAGCAACCAGCTGACCTAAGTCTTTCAGATGTACATGACCAGGTACAAATTGAGTAAATGAGTTGACTACCGCAATAATCGGTTTACCAAAATCTTCATCTTTCATTCCTGTTGCGCGCCATAAGCCACGTGCGCCAGCCATATTTCTTCCATGTGTCGATGTTTTTGAACGATAGTCAGGCATTTGTATTTCCAACATTGTTTGAGCTTGAAATGAATATCAATTCACTCTGGCTAAATAAAACTGATGATATAGCAATAAATCAGTCGAAATATGAACACATCATACTATAACTTAGCATATAACCAATGATCTTGAGCATGATCTTTTTTTAAACAAGACGTGTCTATTGATATTCCAACAAGCTTTATAGATAAATAAAACATTAGAATTTAATATAACGCTATCGTGTTGGATAAAACACAAAACTTCTATGAATAATTTTTTATTTTTTAATAAAAAATATTTATCACTTAATAAAATTCACTAAATTTTATTTTATAAAAGGCCTCAAAAAAAGCCCGTTCATTCATTTTTGCACAGATTATTTCTGTTTAATCAAATATAAGCCAGTACATTGTTTGCCTTCACGGTCTGTACAAAGCTCCGCTGTTTTGGCAGATATCCATTTTAAACTTAACCGGATATCAGCATTGCTATAATCCACAGGCTCGCCACCACAACCGGCTTTTTTGTTGTCTAGCTTAACTTTCATGGCTAAAACATCTAAAGTCTGAGCATTCTCATTTCTTAATATTGCAAAATCACCTGTCATCCGTTTTTGCTTTGTGATGTAAGTAAATTGGTCTGGTTGAGTAAATTGATAGCTTTCGGTACATTGGGCCTCCGCATTGTACACAGTCCAAGTTCCCCAAAAATCATTGGCCAAATTCACCTGATTTTTATCAAAGGCCTGTGTTTGCACAGCAAACCCGAAACCAAGCAACACTAATACTATCTTCTTCATCATTTTTATACTCAATACATTCAAATTAGATTTTAGAGCCAAGTTAAGTGAATAGTTTAATTCTTTTTAAAGCATTGCATTAAAAAGTTTGGTTAAAGGCTTTCTTTAAAAAGTGTGTTGCTGATGTTTCTGCTGGGTTAACTTGGCAATCAATATTATTTGGTGATGTATGATTTATTCAAAATAAACCAGAACAGTAAATAATTTAAAACGCCCGATGAATTTCATCGGGCGTTGGTATGCAATAAGGCTCAATCTATTTGAAGAACAAACACCTTCTTTTAAACTGAATGTATTTGATTATGCATTCAGTTTTACCAAGTGATGTTTACTCGGCGGTTAGGTGCTAAACACTCAACCAATTGAATTTTTTTGTTCATTCCATTGCATTTCTGATACACATCCGTTTTATTTTCTGCTGAAAATTGAATTTGATCCGCAGGAATTCCTTGTTGTTTCAACAAATTTACAACGGTATTGGCTCTCGCTGCTGATAAACGTTGGTTATACGGAAATGAACCTAAACGGTCGGTATAACCTGCAACAAAAATCTTGCTATTCCCATCAGTTTGTTTAATTTGATCGGCAATTTTGCTAATCACTTCAGGATTTTTTACCCCACTTTTATCTGAATGATCAAAATAGAATAAAACACTGGCTGATTGGCCTGTAGAGGATAGAGCCGTTTGTTCTGTCGCGGATTGGTTATTGATACCCCAAGCCATCAGACCTTGGCATTGTTCACCTTTCCAATATAAGTTTTCTGAACGGTAGTGCTTATCAAAGTCTATGCGTAACTGGCAACGTTTATATTGATTTGAACTCGGTTCTCGAACATCCAATACGTAGTTCCAAGTTTTAACAGCAAAGAGGCCTTCAGAAAATTGCGGATTCCCCAAAACATGGCGAATCTGATCTTTGCTTAAACCTTTATCTAAACGTGCCACGTCATCATATTCATAACGATTCACTTGCTTTAAATAACTGTCTTTCACTTCAGGAAAATGAATTTCTTGGGTATTTGATGTTTCAACTTCAGCGGCATGACTCAATGACATCACAAGACCACTGAATACACTGAACATAATTTTTTTGTTAAATGCTTTCATTTTTTCTCTCTTAAAAATTTGCGAACAAAAAGGAAGACCGTTCGATCTTCCTTGTCTCGTGATTTAGTCAATTACACCACTGATACCGATACGAACACTTGGATCGCCTTGAGATGCTGCTGCAACACCACCTGTAATCGACCAACGTCCATTGTCTGCAGTTTTACGTAAGGTCACACCTACCGCATTCTCACCACCATGGTATGCCGCACCTGCTGCATAAGTATATTTACCAGGAATATATGGGGCTGATTCAAGTGCCATTGCTGCTGCAATACCTGCATTGGCTTTTTTCTCTACATCATCAATTCGGTTATTGGTAATACGGAAAGCGTTGTCTAACTTGTTGCTGACATTGTCAATTTTGCTATTCAATGCTTGATCCGCTTGGTTCAATGCATCGATTGCACCACCGACATTGTTATACTTAGAATCACCTACATTGTAAGTTGGTGCAGTGAAGCTACCCGTAATGTTGTCATAGCCAGCACCACCGCCAAGATAATTCACAACTGCTTGGTTGGTCGTGTTCAATTGGCTGCCGTTGACTGCATCTTTTGATGTTGCATTGACTGCGCCATCTTTAACACCTGTCACAACGCGGTTGCCATCTGTACCCGCCACGCTCACACTTGTACCACCAGTATCTTTCGCAACTGTAACTGTTGCGTCTTTACCTGCTTGTTGAACTAAGCCGACAGTACCATTGTTAATATCATTTTTGATGTTACTGATATCCGTTGAGTTTTGATCAACTTGTTGCTGAACATTCCACAATTGACCGCCATTTACAGCATCTTTAGAGCCTTGACTAACTGCACCATCTTTTACATTGGTAATGGTTGTGCCATTTGCACCACCGCCGAGTGTAATCTTATCTTTTGATGCATCGTCATATTTAACGGCATTATTAGCAAGCTCATTGACATTGTTATTCACAGTGCCAATTGCGCTATCTAACTGCCCTTTATTAACTGCATCTGTAGCATTTACAGCATTTGCCACGTTGGTAATTGTTTTATTACCCGCGTTAATACCTGCCACCGTTACACTTGGCCCACCTGCAATAGTTAATCCTGTGTTGTTTATCACAACCGCATTATTACCAATTGAGATTCCAGCATTATTGAGAACCGTATCACCTGCTTTCACAGAATCAACTGTTAAATCTTTAGCTGTTGATACTTCATAATTGTCTGAACCATCAGCATTTTTGCTCTTATTCACAACAATATTCTGACCATTAGAAACAGTCGTTTTAGATGTTGTTGCTGCAGAGCCAATGGCTTTATCCAATGCTGTTAAAGCATCTCCAACATTCGACTGATTACCTTGTGCAACATTATAGCTTGGTCCTGTAATGGTGCCGTCAGCATTGACTTTCGCATTACCGCCCAAACCATTTACAAGTGCGTTTTGAGTGGTAACAACTTGGTTACCAACAGCTTTTAACTGCGCTACGTTTACAGCATCAGCATCTGCGCTACCCGCTGCAACACCAGTAATTTGACGATAAATACCGCTTGCCGCATCACCAACTGCTACTGCACCAGTTGTTGATGTTGTATTGCTAATTGCTGTTTTGTCTGCACTTGTTGCAGCTGACAGCGCATAACCCGCAACACCAGCACCAGTCGTCGCCGCTGAGCCATTGCCTAACACAACTGAACCAGCAACTGTTTTGGTCACATTGTTTCCAAGTACAAACGTATCATCTGTAAGCACTTGGTTATTATTACCTACAGAATAACTGTTTGCACCATCAACAATGGTCGGGTCACCAATCGCACCAGAATGGTTGCCTTTCACTTTATTGCCCGTACCAATACTGATTGATTGTGTACCTAATGCCTCAGCACCCTGACCAATTGCAATGGATTGTTTGCCCTCAGCTTTTGTATTGTGACCTAATGCAACAGCACTATCTGCACCTGTTGCCACAATTGCATTTACACCAATCGCTGTAGAGTTTAAACCACCCGCACTTGAGTCATTGGTTGTTCCCAAATCACCTTTCGACATATCGGCATTGGTATGGAAGAACTTAATACCATCGGTATTCATCTTCTGCACTGTTTGACCAATCGTCAAGCGATCTGTGGTTTCTTGACCTTGCTTATCGTAGGTTAAGAACAATGAATCTTGGTTTTTATTGTCAGGTTTCGTATTTACAACTTGATCAATAATATTCACTTTGTTGCCATTACCATCTACAACTTCAGTGATGTTTTTCGTGACAGCTTGCTTCAATTGCTCTTCAGTCGCTGCTCTACCTTTAGTCGCAAAATCACTCGCTGTAAGATCTTTATTACTCAATCCTTCAATTGTGTCACTTGCCTTATTAACAACAACATTACCTACAGTCACTTTATCGAAGTTTACGTCTTTCGCTGTTGCAACTTGATAGTTACTTGAACCATCTGCATTGGTACCAGCAGTCACAACAACGTTGTCTCCAGCTGTAACTGTGGTCTTCGCTTTGGTTGCTGAATCTTTAATGCTGTTGATTGCACCATCAATTGTGTTTGAACCCGTGCCACCAATGTTGCTTGTCGTAATTATGCCCGTCGTTGCATCTCTCGTGGTCAAACCGCCAATTGCGTTTTTCAGACTATTACCAACATCGTACAATTGACTACCGTTGATCGCATCAGTTGATGTTGCGTTAATGGCACCTGCTTTAACGTTGGTGATCGTGGTTCCACCTGTACCTGCAAGGGTTACGTTGTCATAGTTTGCACTACCATCAGCATTCTTGTCGTACTTCACTGCAAACTTATCAGTCTCACCTTGCGATGCATTGAGAGTATTGATCGCTTTGTTAATGCTAGTTTCTGTGTTGCCACTACCATCTTTAACTGTCAATGCTGTGTTATCTACACCTGCAATCGTATTGCCTGAACCATCTTTAACTGAGAGTCCATCTTTACCGATCACGGTAGAACCATTTGTACCATTGGTTCCATCGTTTACTGTAATGCCAGTTAAGTTGTTAAGGTTTTTATTTAACTCAATCGCAACTTGACCATTTGCAACCTTCGTAGTGATGTTGCTATCTGCACCAACAACCTCAACCGCTTCGCCTAGGTTCTTCTGTACTTTAGCGCCATCTGCTGCTTGTAATGCAAAGCCTTTACTCGTCGCTGCATTAGTTGCATCAACAACTGCATTGTTCAAATCACCAGCGTTAACACCTTTGCTCGCATTCGCCTCTTTAGTGTAGTCACCCGCACTCGCAACGTTGTTTAAGCTTGTACCACCTGTTGTAGTGATCTTGCCTGTCGTTGCATCTTTCGTACTACTTGAAGCACTGCCTGCTAATGTGATGTTGTTATAGTTTGCACTACCATCAGCATTCTTGTCGTACTTCACTGCAAACTTATCAGTCTCACCTTGCGATGCATTGAGAGTATTGATCGCTTTGTTAATGCTAGTTTCTGTGTTGCCACTACCATCTTTAACTGTCAATGCTGTGTTATCTACACCTGCAATGGTATTGCCTGAACCATCTTTAACCGAAATACCATCTTTACCGATCACTGTAGAACCATTTGTACCATTGATTCCATCGTTCACTGTAACGCTGGTTAAGTTCAAGTCTTTGCTTAAAGCAAATGCGACATTATTACCTGTCTTGGTTGCTGTAAGGTTAGTATCCGCTGGAGTTGCTACACCAATATCAACCGTGTCACCCGCTTTAATCGCACCACTGTTCTTACCATTGGTTTGTAAGTTAAAGCCACCTTTTAAGGTGCTGATATCAGACGTATTGGTCGCAATATTTGATGTATTCGTTGCGATATTTGACGTATTGGTTGCGATGTCTTTGCTATTCTGAGCTACATTCTGGTTTGTCGTATAAAGCTGACTACCATTGATTGCATCTGTTGAGTTTGCAGAAACATCACCCGCTTTAACATTTGTCAGCGTTGTACCTGTAGCGCCACCGCCTAAAGTCACTTTATCTTTAGTTGTGGCGTTGTCGTATTTCACTGCCGAATTATCTGTTGCTGTTTGTTGTCCTGCCAAAGCATCTAATTGACCTTTGTTTACAACATCTTTCGTATCAGTTCCTGCTTCTACACCACTGATCTTGTTGGTTGTTTTATCTATAACAACGTTGCCAACGGTCACTTTATCTGCGGTTATACCAGCAGTGTTAATCACTGTGTTACCTGTAGTAACGCTGGTTAAATTCAAGTCTTTGCTTAAAGCAAATGCGACATTATTACCTGTCTTGGTTGCTGTAAGGTTAGTATCTGCTGGCGTTGCTACACCAATATCAACCGTGTCACCCGCTTTAATCGCACCACTGTTCTTACCGTTGGTTTGTAAGTTAAAGCCACCTTTTAAGGTGCTGATATCAGACGTATTGGTCGCAATATTTGATGTATTCGTTGCGATATTTGACGTATTGGTTGCGATGTCTTTGCTATTCTGAGCTACATTCT
>Ga0256410_1000056_pt1 | contig 230408 bp, 218 predicted proteins | sample PhyWR1_FD_185983 | JGI IMG/M metagenome (GOLD analysis project Ga0256410, IMG submission 185983) | Leaf surface microbial communities from wheat plants in UC Gill Tract Community Farm, Albany, California, United States - DLSL W.R1 | ecosystem: Host-associated > Plants > Phyllosphere >... | reverse complement strand
GGAACTGATGAACAAACTGACGCGCGTTGATCAGGATGTTGATGCTAATCGTGCCATCCTTAACGAAGCTCTGTTAGCGGTAGTACCGATGCTTTATCCGTTCACTCCGCATGCCTGCTTTGCGATGTGGCAATCACTGGGTGGTACTGGCGATATCGACAACGCGCCATGGCCACAGGCTGATGAGCAGGCGATGGTTGAAGACTCTCGTTTAGTTGTCGTCCAGATCAACGGTAAAGTGCGCGGTAAAATTACCGTTCCTGCTGATGCAACTGAAGCGCAAGTTCATGAACGCGCATTACAGGAACATCTGGTGGCAAAACACCTTGAGGGCGTCACCCTACGGAAAGTGATTTATATTCCGGGTAAATTGCTCAACTTGGTTGCGGGCTAAGCGCAGGAGGCAACGTGCGACATCCCTTTATCACTTTGCTCGTCACCTTTGCGGTATTAATTACCGCAGGGTGTGGTTTTCATCTGCGTGGCACCACGCAGATCCCTGCCGGGCTTAAAACGCTTGTTCTCAACTCAAGCGACCCTAACGGGCCGCTGACGCGTGAGATCCGTCAGCAATTACTGCTAAACGGCGTCACGATTGTTGATGATACCAAACCGGATACCGCTAAAGACATTCCGTCTTTACGTGTTATCAGTTCAAGCCTGAGCAAAGATACCGCGTCAATCTTCCAGGATGGTCGTACTGCGGAGTATCAAATGGTGATGACGGTAAGGGCTCAGGTTCTGATCCCGGGCAATGATATCTATCCTATCAGCGCCACCTCTTATCGCTCGTTTTTCGATAACCCGCTGACCGCACTGGCGAAAGATGCTGAGCAGGACCTGATAATCCAGGAAATGTATACCAACGTCGCTCAACAGCTGATCCGCAAACTTCTCTCGGTTGATGCCGCAGAGCAAGAGTCGCATAAAAAAGAGACGCTGGCGGCTGAAGAAAAGACTCAATCCCCAGCTACCACCACTCCGGTTCGGGTGTCGACGACCCTGTCGGCAACCACCGGTAGCCAATGATTCGGTTGTATCCAGAGCAACTCCGCGCGCAACTCAACGAAGGGTTGCGCGCAGCCTATCTACTGACGGGTAACGATCCTCTGCTGCTTCAGGAGAGCCAGGATGCTATTCGTCAGGCAGCACAGCTTCAAGGTTTTGAAGAACACCATACCGCTCAGATTGATACCAGCACCGACTGGCAGATGCTCTTTTCTCTTTGCCAGGAACTCAGTTTATTCGCCAGACGTCAGACGCTGCTGTTACTGCTGCCCGAAAACGGCCCGAATGCCGCCATTAACAGTCAGTTAGAAACGCTGGTGAGCCTGTTACATAGCGATATCCTGTTACTGGTTCGTGGTAATAAACTGACCAAAGCTCAGGAAAATGCCGCATGGCTGGCTCAAATTGCCGAGCGTTGTGTGCAGGTGAGCTGTCAGACGCCTGAGCAAAATCAGTTGCCTCGCTGGGTTGCTCAGCGTGCAAAGCAGATGAACCTGACGCTTGATGATGCTGCCAGCCAGCTACTGTGTTACTGCTATGAAGGTAATCTGCTGGCGCTTTCGCAAGCACTGGAACGCCTGTCACTGATTTGGCCTGACGGCAAACTGACACTCCCCCGTGTTGAACAAGCCGTCAGTGATGCCGCTCACTTTAGCCCTTTCCACTGGATTGATGCGCTGCTGGCAGGCAAAAGCAAACGCGCTTTGCATATTCTGCGTCAGCTGCGTCTTGAGGCCAGTGAGCCGGTTATCTTGTTACGGACTCTGCAACGTGAATTGCTCCAGATGGTTCAACTCAAACGTCAAATGACGACGGTTCCACTGCGGACATTATTCGACAAGCAGCGAGTATGGCAAAATCGTCGCCCGATATTAACCGAAGCACTGAATCGCCTGACCTTACCCCAGCTGTATCAAGGTGTGCGTTTACTGGCGCGGATAGAACTGACCCTTAAACAAGATTACGGTCAGTCCGTGTGGGATGAACTGGAAGAGATTTCACTTCTTATCTGTAATAAGGCTCTTCCTGAGGTCTTTATCCATGACTGAGACTCCCTTGATGTTGCAAGCTATCTATGGCGGAACCTTTGATCCTATTCATTATGGTCATCTCAATTCTGTCACCGCCCTGGCCGAGCAAATCTCGCTCAGCCAGGTCATTATTATGCCGAATAACGTACCGCCTCATCGCCCACAGCCTGAAGCCAGTAGTGAACAACGTAAGAGAATGGTCGAGCTGGCGATTGCCGATAAGCCGTTATTTACGCTGGATTGTCGTGAACTTGAACGCGCCACACCGTCCTGGACGGTTGAAACTCTGGAGCAGATCCGGGCTGAGAAAGGCAGCCAGCAGCCGCTGGCCTTTATTATCGGTCAGGACTCTCTGCTGAGTTTAGCCCGCTGGCACCGCTGGGAAGAGTTGCTATCCCTGTGTCATTTACTGGTTTGCCAGCGCCCAAACTATCCCCTTACGATGGAAACGCCTGAACTGCAACAGTGGCTGGACGCACATCGTACTCACTCAATTGAGCCGTTGCATCAGCAACCTGCGGGGAAAATTTTTATCGCCCCTACTCCACTGTATGATATCGCCGCCACCACCATCCGAAAGCGCCTGAAGTCCGGACAATCCTGCGATAACCTGGTACCCGCTCCAGTACTGGACTTTATCCACCAGCAGCACCTGTACCGCTAGCCCTGTTTAAATCCAGGTTAGGTCATTCAGTTAGTAGCTGCTGAATAGCCGTAGCGGATTATCATCAGGGTTCTGAAGCTTTAAGTATTCATTTCGGCACAAAGCAGTCATTGACAGACTCTGTCAGGCTGTTATGCTCCGCTGCCACTAATTCCAACCCGCATATATTGCCATTCTGAAATTGTTTTACAAAAATGGCGATGCAAACTCTGCCTTGCAATGGGATGATATAGCGCAATGATGACTCAAAGCTTTAATGCGGGGTCAAAATAGCCCATCGTCTTGCGTGGTAAAGTCGCAGCGGGTCAAATCAAACTATTATTCTCTCAGGAGGACTCTTGCAGGGTAAAGCATTCCAGGATTTCGTTATCGATAAAATCGATGACCTCAAGGGCCAGGACATCATCGCTATCGATGTCAAAGGCAAATCAAGTATCACCGATTGCATGGTTATCTGCACGGGAACTTCTAACCGTCATGTCGTGTCTATTGCTGAACATGTGGTTCAGTCTGCGCGTGATATTGGACTCCGCCCAATGGGTGTCAAAGGAATTAACGCCTCTGACTGGGTTGTTGTCGACTTAGGTGAAGTCATTGTCCATGTTATGCAAGAAGAGAGCCGTCAACTGTACGAACTCGAAAAACTCTGGAGCTAAGGTGTGAAGCTGCAACTGGTGGCTGTTGGGACCAAAATGCCTGACTGGGTGCAAACCGGATTTACCGAATATTTGCGTCGTTTTCCTAAAGATATGCCGTTTGAACTGGTAGAGATCCCAGCAGGAAAACGCAGTAAAAATGCTGATATAAAACGCATTCTCGAAAAAGAAGGCGAAATGATGCTGGCTGCCGCAGGTAAAGGTAACAGGATTGTCACACTGGATATTCCGGGACAGCCCTGGGATACGCCACAGCTTGCCGTGCAGCTGGAACGCTGGAAGCTTGATGGGCGAGACGTCAGCTTACTGATTGGTGGCCCCGAAGGTTTGGCTCCATCCTGTAAAGCAATGGCTGAACAAAGCTGGTCACTTTCCGCGCTAACAATGCCTCACCCACTGGTACGCGTGTTAGTCGCTGAAAGCTTGTATCGGGCGTGGAGTATCACTACTAATCACCCCTACCATCGTGAGTAAATCTTTGCAGGTTATATCAGACGGCGAATGAAATTACAGAATTCTTTTCGCGACCATTCTGCTGAGTCGGCGCTTTTTGTGCGTCGTGCTCTGGTCGCCTTCTCAGTCATTATATTGCTAACGGGCGTCTTGCTCGTCAATCTCTATCATCTGCAAATACTTCGTTTCAATGATTACCAGACCCGATCGAATGTGAACCGTATTAAACTGGTTCCTATTCCTCCGACTCGTGGAATCATCTATGACAGAAACGGTACGCCACTGGCGTCAAACCGTATCATCTATCAAATTGAAATGATGCCAGAAAAAGTAGATAACGTGCAGGCTACGCTGGATTCTCTCAGAGAGGTGATAGACCTCACTGATGACGATATCGCGAACTTTAAAAAAGAGCGCGCCCGTTCGCACCGTTTTACTTTAATTCCTATTAAAAACAATCTGACAGAAGTTCAGGTTGCACGCTTTGCTGTGAATCAGTACCGCTTTCCTGGTGTCGAGGTTAAGGCCTATAAACGACGCTTTTATCCTTATGGATCGGCACTGACACACGTCATCGGTTATGTTTCGAAAATTAACGATAAAGACGTTGAACGTCTGAAGAAAGATGAAAAGCTGGCTAACTACGCGGCAACACGTGATATCGGTAAACTGGGCATCGAACGTTACTACGAAGATATTCTTCACGGCCAGACCGGGTATGAAGAAGTTGAGGTGAATAACCGAGGACGGGTTATTCGTCAGCTTAAAGAAGTGCCACCGGTCGCGGGTAATGATATCTATCTGACGTTAGATCTCGAGCTACAGAGCTATATTGAAACCCTGCTGGAAGGAAGCCGCGCCTCAGTGATTGTTACCGATCCTAACACTGGCGGTATTCTGGCTCTGGTTTCCATGCCAAGTTATAACCCGAATCTGTTCGTTGATGGTATTTCCACCAAGGATTACTCCGGTCTGCTCAATGACCCCAATACGCCGTTGATTAACCGTGCCACTCAGGGTGTTTATCCTCCTGCATCCACCGTTAAACCTTATATTGCGGTGTCAGCATTAAGTACCGGAGTGATTACCCGTAATACCTCCCTGTTTGATCCCGGCTGGTGGCAGCTTCCTGGTTCAGAAAAACGTTACCGTGACTGGAAGAAATGGGGTCATGGACGTCTGAATATTACCAAGTCAATTGAAGAGTCAGCGGATACCTTCTTCTATCAAGTTGCCTATGACTTGGGTATCGACCGTCTCGGTGAGTGGATGAACAAATTTGGCTATGGTGAATACACCGGTATTGACCTGTCAGAAGAGCGTTCAGGCAATATGCCGACGCGCGAATGGAAAATGAAACGCTTTAAGAAGCCCTGGTATCAAGGTGACACTATTCCAGTAGGAATAGGTCAGGGTTACTGGACCGCTACCCCTATCCAGATGAGTAAGTCGCTGATGATCCTGATTAATGACGGTATTGTACGCGTGCCTCACTTACTGATGAGTCGGGTTGAAAACGGCAAACAAATTCCCTGGACGCAACCACCAGAAGAGCCTGTCGGAGATATTCACTCAGGTTACTGGGAAATCGCTAAAGATGGTATGTATGGTGTGGCGAACCGGGCTAACGGAACCGCTCATCGTTACTTTGCCAACGCACCTTATAAAGCGGCCGTAAAATCAGGTACTGCACAAGTTTTCGGTCTGAAAGCGAATGAAACCTACAACGCCAGTAAGATTGCTGAACGCTTACGTGACCATAAAATGATGGTCGGTTACGCCCCTTACGATAAACCGCAATATACCGTAACCATCATTCTGGAAAATGGTGGCGCTGGCCCAGCAGTCGGCACGATGATGCGGCAAATTCTCGACCATTTAATGCTCGGGGATAACAATACCGTGTTGCCTGCCGCAGTACCGGGCGCATCAGCCGCAGAGGACCAATAGTTATGACCCGCGACTCAAACAAAAAGTCTTTCTGGGATAAAATTCATCTCGACCCCACGCTGCTGGCTACGATTGTCGCCCTGCTGGTATTCAGTGCTCTGGTTATCTGGAGTGCCAGTGGGCAAGATATGGAAATGACAGAACGTAAACTGGCGCAAATCGGGCTGGGTTTCGTGGTCATGTTAGTGATGGCGCAGATCCCCCCTCGTGTATATGAAGGCTGGGCGCCCTATCTCTATATTGTCTGTATCATTCTGTTAATCGCAGTGGATGTCTTTGGCGCTATCTCCAAAGGCGCACAACGCTGGCTCGATTTAGGTATTATCCGCTTTCAGCCCTCGGAGATTGCTAAAATTGCCGTACCGCTGATGGTTGCTCGATTTATTAACCGGGATGTCTGCCCGCCGTCATTGAAAAATACCGGCATTGCCTTAGTGCTTATTTTTATTCCGACACTACTGGTTGCCGCTCAGCCGGATCTGGGAACCTCTATCCTGGTTGCCTGCTCAGGTTTGTTTGTTCTGTTCCTTTCCGGACTCAGCTGGCGGCTGATTATTATCGCCGCCGTGTTACTCGCCGCATTTATCCCTCTGCTGTGGTTCTTCCTGATGCACGACTATCAGCGCTCACGCGTGATGATGCTACTGGATCCAGAAAGTGACCCTTTAGGCGCTGGCTATCATATTATTCAGTCCAAAATTGCTATCGGTTCCGGGGGGCTGCGCGGTAAAGGCTGGCTGCACGGAACCCAGTCACAGCTGGAATTTTTACCCGAACGACATACTGACTTTATTTTTGCCGTACTGGCCGAAGAGTTAGGCATGCTGGGGGTTCTGGTACTGCTGGCGCTCTATATACTACTGATTGCTCGCGGACTGTTTATTGCCGCCCATGCCCAAACCACATTTGGTCGTGTCATGGTGGGCGGTCTGATGCTTATCTTATTCGTCTATGTATTTGTTAATATCGGCATGGTTAGTGGTATCTTACCTGTCGTTGGAGTGCCTTTACCTCTGGTCAGTTATGGGGGATCCGCACTCATCGTGCTTATGGCCGGGTTTGGTATCGTGATGTCGATACATACTCACAGAAAAATGTTATCGAAAAGCGTTTAATTGGATGAGGAGCGCTATGGTTAAGCAATGGCTTGGGGTTTGTATCGCGGCAGCCTTACTGACGGCATGTACGTTAAATGATGATGGCCAGCAACCGACAACTCAGGTGCCACCACAGGTAACCTGTAATGGGCCTGTTGTGGAGATTACCGGCCAGGAACCTCGGTATGAGTCACTGAATCCATCGGTAAACCAGGATTATCGGCGCGATGGCAAGCAGTATAAAATCGTTAATAACCCGGCTAACTACAGCGAAGCGGGATTTGCGACCATCTATGATGGCCCGGCCGAGGGTAATCTGACGGCTTCGGGCGAAGAGTATGACCCGGCAGCACTGACCATTGCTCATCCGACACTTCCTCTCCCAAGCTATGCCCGTATTACTAATATGGCAAATGGTCGTATGCTCATCGTACGGGTTAATGACAGAGGTCCTTATGGCACTCGCGATCGCGTCGTCGCCCTGTCACGCGCAACCGCAGACAGGCTGAATACCTCAAATAATACCAAGGTCCGTATCGACCCGATTATTGTCGCACCGGACGGTACTTATTCCGGTCCCGGTATGGCCTGCACGACCATAGCGAAACAGACCTATGCCTTACCTTCACGTCCTGACTTAAACAGCGGTCTGGGGAGCGCGTCAACTCTCTCTGCACCACCGACGGCACCTGATGACGTACGCGCTATCAGTAATAGTGCCTTGCAAAGTGAAGACACCATGGGCGCGCCGATTAAAAGCGGCGGCTTTTTAGGTGCACCTTCGCCGATGCCTGTCAGTATCCTCGAACAGACTGAAGCGCCAGCACCAGAGCCTGCACCAGCAGTATCGCAACCTGCTCCTGTCGTCAGTCCGGCCCCGGCTCAGCGAGCAACGCCTACTCAGGCGAGCGGTCAGTATGTGGTACAGGTCGGTGCAGTCAGTGACAGTGCCCGGGCTCAGCAACTGCTTAATAAACTGAGTCAGCAGTTTTCAACTCGCGGCGCTATTTCACAAAATGGGGCGATTTATCGTATACAATTAGGCCCATTTAGTCAGCGCAGTGACGCTATTGCCTTACAGCAGCGCTTGTTGTCCGAAGCGCAGCAGCAGTCTTTCATTACCAACGCGCCTGCACGTTAGTCGTTAACTGGCATCTGATATTACGTAAAGGTTTGTAAGGTTCATTAACAAACTCGTAAGCAAAGTCAGATGCCAGCAAAAAACGCTTTTGCTATAGTGAGGCACATTCTTAATCCCATCACGGATGCCGTTGTTTTAACCATGATTACAGATTTCCCTATTCGTTTTGTGAAGCGCATCGCGCTCACCACTGTGCTGGCTTTTTCGTCTGTCGCAACTGTTCAGGCTGATGAAATAAACCTTAAAACAATGATCCCCGGCGTCCCGCAAATTGATGCTGAAGCTTATATTCTGATTGATGCTAACTCAGGAAAGGTTCTGGCGGAATCAAATGCCGATACCCGTCGCGATCCCGCCAGCCTGACTAAAATGATGACCAGCTATGTCATTGGCCAGGCAATGAAAGCCGGTAAATTTGATGAAAATGCGATAGTCACCATCAACCAGGATGCATGGGCAACAGGAAACCCGGTCTTTAAAGGTTCCTCGCTGATGTTCCTTCAGCCTGGCATGCAGGTCCCGGTTAATAAACTGATCCGTGGTATTAATTTACAGTCCGGAAATGATGCCTGCGTTGCGATGGCCGATTTTGTTGCCGGTAGCCAGGACGCCTTTGTCGGTCTGATGAACAGCTATGTGGGTGCATTAGGACTCAAAAATACCCACTTCAAAACCGTTCATGGTTTAGATGCAGAAGGCCAGTACAGCTCAGCGCGTGATATGGCGTTAATCGGCCAGGCGTTGATCCGTGATGTGCCAAACGAATACTCCATCTATAAAGAAAAAGAGTTTACCTTCAATAATATTCGCCAGACCAACCGTAATGGGCTGCTCTGGGATACCAGCCTCAATGTTGACGGTATCAAAACCGGACATACCAATGCAGCAGGCTATAACCTGGTGGCATCCGCTACTGAAGGTGATATGCGCCTGATTTCTGCCGTGCTCGGTGGCCGGACTTTTAAAGGTCGTGAGTCTGAAAGCAAGAAACTGCTTACCTGGGGCTTCCGTTTCTTTGAAACAGTATCACCGTTAAAAGTTGGCAAAGAGTTTGCCTCTGAGCCAGTCTGGTTTGGTGAAAACGATCGTGCTGCGCTGGGGGTCGATAAAGATATTTATCTGACTATTCCTCGCGGTCGTTTGAAAGATTTGAAAGCGAGTTATGTACTGAACTCTCCAGAACTGCATGCACCGTTGCAGAAAAATCAGGTGGTCGGAACAATCAACTTCCAGTTAGATGGGAAAATCATTGAACAACGTCCACTGGTCGTGCTGCAAGAGATGCCAGAAGGCGGTTTCTTCGGCCGGATGATAGACTATATTAAACTGACATTGCATCACTGGTTCGGCTGATAGTTGCCGACTTGAAAAGTCGGAATTCATCCCCATATATTTTGTAATACAGAGACTCCCGCTCAGGCGGGGTCATTCTTTTAGGTGCTCAGGAGCAACCATGAAAACCAAACTGAACGAATTACTGGAATTTCCAACGTCCTTTACTTACAAAGTCATGGGCCTTGCACAACCAGAGCTGGTTGACCTGGTGGTTGAAGTCGTTCAGCGCCATGCACCGGGTGACTATACGCCTGATGTAAAACCAAGCAGCAAAGGAAACTATCACTCCGTTTCTGTCACTATCAATGCCACGCATATTGAACAGGTTGAAACCCTGTACGAAGAGCTGGGTAAAATAGAAATTGTCCGCATGGTTCTGTAATTCAGCTATCCCGGTTCCCGCCGGGATAGTTAACACTGCCGTCTTTGCTTTTACTGATGCTTTGATATACTCCCTGCCACCTTTTGTTTTCCGGAGACGCTGTTTTGTCTCAAGATACCCTTCTTATCCGTAATCTGGGCTTACAGCCTTACGAACCAGTATCCGCCGCTATGCATGATTTCACCTATCAGCGTGACGATAGCACGCCTGACGAAATCTGGCTGGTTGAGCATCCGGCCGTTTTTACTCAGGGGCAGGCAGGAAAAGCAGAACATATCCTGATATCTGGTGATATCCCTGTGGTGCAGAGCGATCGCGGGGGGCAAGTGACTTACCATGGCCCGGGGCAGCAAATCGTCTATCTGTTGCTTAATCTCAAGCGCCGTAAGCTTGGGGTACGAGAGCTGGTCACTGTGCTGGAACAAACCGTTGTCAATACTCTGGCGGAGTTTGCTATCACAGCCTATCCGCGTGCAGAAGCACCGGGTGTCTATGTTGATGGCCGTAAGATTTGCTCTCTCGGTTTACGTATTCGCCAGGGGTGTTCTTTTCATGGTCTGGCCCTGAATATCAATATGGACTTGTCACCCTTCTTACGTATTAACCCTTGCGGTTATGCCGGCATGGAGATGACACAGGTCAGCCACTTTGTGGATAATATCACCCAGGCCCAAGTACAGCCGCGTCTGATAGCGAATCTTATCGCGCTACTGAATCATCCTCCCTATATTTACTCAGAGAATGACGCTCCCCGGACAGGCAGAACCTAGATCTCTCCCGGCCATCCAGCATCAGATCACGTCCCTTTTCGCCTTGGAAATGAGAATGGGACGTAGTTACTGTGGTTATTTTTTCCTGAGGCAAAAGTATGTGTCATAAGATGCGCTAAACTGCGCCACAGCACAGACAACCCACAACAATTCATTTACAATTCTTTCGCTATTTACTGTCACGGCCTACTGATTCTGCCCTGCGCTGATGATATACTCCGCGGCATACGTTAAAAAATAATTGATATTTGCAACATAAGCTTGAAATTCAATTAGCCTGATTTAAGTATCCGCAACGGGAACCCGTACCGCATGAGTAAACCTATTGTGATGGAACGCGGCGTTAAGTATCGCGACGCCGATAAAATGGCTTTGATCCCGGTTAAAAACGTGGTGACAGAGCGCCAGGAGATATTAAGAAAGCCAGAGTGGATGAGAATTAAACTGCCCTCTGACTCCACCCGTATCCAGGGCATTAAAGCCGCCATGCGTAAAAATGGCCTGCACTCTGTGTGTGAAGAAGCATCCTGCCCGAACCTTGCAGAATGTTTTAACCACGGAACAGCAACCTTTATGATCCTTGGGGCTATCTGTACTCGTCGCTGCCCGTTCTGCGATGTAGCACACGGCCGCCCGGTTACGCCCGATGCCAATGAACCGGCAAAACTGGCACAGACTATCTCTGACATGGGTCTGCGTTATGTGGTTATCACCTCGGTTGACCGTGACGACCTTCGTGATGGCGGTGCTCAGCATTTTGCTGACTGCATCCGGGAGATCCGTGCTAAAAACCCGACGATAAAAATCGAGACTCTGGTCCCTGATTTCCGTGGTCGTATGGATAAAGCACTGGATATTCTGGTCGCAACCCCACCAGATGTTTTTAACCATAATCTGGAAAACGTGCCGCGCGTTTATCGCCAGGTTCGTCCGGGTGCTGATTACAACTGGTCGCTGAAGTTGCTGGAACGATTTAAAGAGGCTCACCCTCATATTCCAACCAAATCAGGTTTAATGGTTGGTCTGGGTGAAACTAATGCTGAAATCGTTGAAGTAATGCGTGACTTGCGTCGTCATGGTGTCACCATGCTAACGTTAGGACAGTACCTGCAGCCTAGCCGTCACCACTTACCGGTACAGCGTTATGTCAGCCCGGATGAGTTCGACGAAATGAAAGAAGAAGCCATGGCTATGGGCTTTACCCATGCAGCCTGCGGCCCGTTTGTACGTTCTTCTTATCATGCAGATTTGCAGGCTAAAGGAATGGAAGTCAAATAATCAGGCTACTGATTGTTATGTTCTGGTGACTGCTAATAAAAAACGGCTCAATCGATATTGGGCCGTTTTTTGTCTGATACTATCAATGTTTGTTATCAATCTGTCCGGTAGGTGTTCCAGCCGGAGTATCGGGGCCTTTTGCTGGCTCATCTTCAGCCATCGCCTTTTTAAATCCTTTAAGAGCCGAACCGAGATCGCTTCCCAAAGTCCGTAATTTTTTGGTACCAAACAACAACACAATCAGCACACCGACGACCAGCAACTTGGTAATACTAATCTCACCCATACTTACCTTCTTTAGAGAATCACGCCGTAACGACGGCTAACAGGGACTGTCTTTATTAACCGTCATCCAGCGGTGAGACACAATTTTAATCTGTAACAAAATTAATCGTCTCTGTCTGACTCGGGCAACATCAGTTGTGGTGCCGCAAAACGCCGATTTTTCAGTACCGGTAACATCTGCCGTACCTTAACTAACCGTTCTGTATCAAGATGAGCAAAAATCAGTGCTGGAGCCTCTGCGGCAGCGACAATCGTCACGCCTAATGGATCAATCACTCGACTCTGACCAATATTCTTATTTCCACACTCACCTGACGCGACAACATAGCAGGTAGTATCCAGTGCGCGTGCAGCGAGTAACGTTTCCCAGTGCTTTTCTTTATGCGGACCTTTTAACCAGGCTGCGGGCAGAACCAGGACTTCAGCCCCCTGTAATGCCAGAGCGATGGCCTGATCCGGGAAACGTAAATCGTAACAAGTCATCAACCCGATATTCATCCCATCGACAGTGATAACCGGTGCCATATCATTTCCCGCATCAACCCATCGGGACTCCTGAACATTAAAGGCATCATAAAGATGTATCTTCTGGTACTCAGCGATAATCTCACCGCCACGCACGGCTATCAGCGTATTGGCTGCTCGTCCTTCTCTGGTCGGAGTGTGCAATGTCAGCACCGTCGTCAGATTATTGTCACGACTCACTTCAAGCAGTTGCGAGATAAAAGCGCCACTGTGCGGCCGGGCTGATTGCACCGATAAATCAGGCATATCATCCTGACGCGCCAGTACCGCCTCAGGTAAGACCAGAAGCGCAGCACCGGCTGAGACAGCTTGCGCCATCAGCTCAGTACAGACGCTAACATTGTCTTGCCAGTGAGGTCCGACAGCAAACTGCCCTACTGCAACTTTCATATTCTCTCCTGAACGCGATGGACGTGATGTGAACAGACCCATTAGCAAAATAATAGTTTGACGCTTACAATCAACGAAAATGTTATCAGAAAGGACCGCTTGTGATACAGATGGCTTGTGCAGTATTTATTGGTGGAGGTATTGGCAGCGTTGCCCGCTGGTTATTAAGTGCCAGATTCAACTCGGCAAGTCTGGCCATTCCCATGGGAACACTGATTGCCAACCTGACCGGCGCATTTATTATTGGCCTGACTTTTGCGCTATTCAGTCGTTTTAGTCACCTCGACCCAGTATGGCGATTGCTGATTACCACCGGATTCTGTGGCGGGCTGACAACATTCTCCACCTTTTCATATGAAGTCGTCGTCTTAATGCAGGAAGGTCGTCTGGCATGGGCAGGGCTGAATGTCTTAATCAACCTTATCGGTTCATTTCTTATGACCGCTTTCGCCTTCTGGCTGGTTGACGCGGTTGCCAGCCATCAGTAGCAGGTGACACTTTTCACTGACCGTGGTGCGTGCAAAAAAAAACCCGCCTTAGCGGGTTTTTATATTCTACTGGTAACAGCTTAGATAGCCATTACGTTTGCAGCAGAAGGGCCTTTGGCACCGTTAGTGATTTCAAACTCAACGCGCTGGCCTTCAGCCAGGGTTTTGAAACCATTGCTCTGGATTGCAGAGAAGTGTACGAATACGTCTTTGCTGCCATCTTCCGGAGTAATAAAGCCAAAGCCTTTGGATTCATTAAACCACTTAACGTTACCTTTAATCTTAGACATCAAAATTACCTTTACATTAAAAAACGACACAAATGCTGTGTCCTGCTTAAGTACAACAATTGTAGTAGGCTTTGTCCAGCCAATAATTACTAAAAAGTGATAAAAATCTCTAAATTTTTCTCACAGTTAGTATTAACCATTGTATTTAAAGGGTTATAGAAAATCTACTTATCTACCCATAAATACGACATTTGTCACACTTAAAACTGGAAGCGCATCCAGGCAAAGTACACATTACCGTTGTTGTAAGTTCCGGGAATATAAGTCATCTGGAATGTTGCCGGACCATAACCGACAGAAGCCAGAGGTAATACTAGCGGAACAGGTATGTACTTCCAGTTATCGCGCGCAGTAAAGCCAGCCGTATAGCCAAGTCCCAAATGAAAGTTATCATCTTTCAGTGGCCGCCAGGTTTTCTCCCAGCCATAACCCCCGATAGGCTCCCATTTATTAAACGAGTCTTTGAATGCCATTAGATAAAGGCCATGCCAGTTACCTTTATCATCCCAGCGAGACTGTCCGAATCCTACACCCCATGGCCGCTCATTGTAGCCATCCGTTTTCTCTTTACTGTAAGCAAAACGCGCATGCCAGGTTATCGCCGGAACGTAAAGATCATAGTGCTGTGGATCATTCCAAGTTTGGGAAACATTACTTGAAAAGGTGTCCCATACCCCCGTAAACAAACCCGCTTTTGCATGGCTTACTGGGGTTACAATCATCAGCGAGGACACTAAAGTCAGCGCTAAAGGAAGTCGATGAAAATGTGTCACGTCGTTATTACCGTATAAATAGCAAACTTAAGCTTGGGTAAATTATATCGCAATAAAAACCCACCGTGCAGCCTAAGTTAAAAAACATCCTGAAAAATAATGCTTTTATCTGTGGGAGAACATCAAAAGGATAGCACAATGATGACTGTTCGAATCATAACGGGATATTATTGCTGACGGGGTGCCTGTCTGAAAATGATAGCAACATCATGATAAATATCATATTTGATACATCACACCATTCCGCTTCCGAAAGTATCTTCATCATACTCTCCGGCAGCGCACTCGCTTATCCGCCTTAAAACACTGACCAAGGCAATCTGGCCCCCTTGATATGAAACATTTAGTAACCAAATGAAAGCCATGGCAACAAGAGCTGGTTTTTTCACTATACTCACTGATATTTTTTTATTTTTTAACCCATTATCCCTTTGTTCATTAAATATGATGGCTTAAAAATTAGCGCTATAAAGCAGCTTAAATATAAAAAAATAATATTATTTGAATAAGTTACTGAGTTGCTGCGCGAAATTGATAATTTCATGCTTAAATAGGAACACTATTTTTATGGATAAAGATAAATGATTAACATTTCTGGACGTTGCGTACTATTACTTCTTCTTCCTTTTTCGCTCAGCAAAACTGCGTTAGCGGCAGAACTGGAAGCCAAACGATACTCAGATTTCAGCCACTATATTCTGGCCTTATCCTGGCAAACCGGCTTCTGCCAGAGCCAGTATGAACGTTATAAAAAAGAATCAAAAATCTGTAAAAAACAGCAAAAATCTGTCGATAAACGTTCATATATCACCGTTCATGGACTCTGGCCAAGCCTGCCAGAATCGGTTGCTATCGGGGGCGTCGATGAGCAACGCTGGAGACGCTACGGCTGTTCCGCACGTCCACTTCCGAATATGCCACAAGTCAATACATCAAATAAATGCAATGCGCCAGTCACTGGAATATCGCTTGAAGTGGCTTCTAAACTCGCTGACGTCATGCCTGCCGCTGGAGGGAACTCCTGCCTTGAGCGTTATGAGTATGCTAAACATGGCGTCTGCTTTGGTTTTAACTCTAACGATTATTTCGACACCATGGTGCGCTTAAGCAATGACGTCAAACAACAGCCATTGGGCCATTTTATCCAGCAACATTACGGACAAGTGGTCACTCGCGAGGCGTTTAATCGTGCAGTAAAAGAAAGCTGGGGCGAGGATGCAGTAAAAGCTATTAAATTAAATTGTCACGGTAATCCTGCTTATCTGACTGATATTCAGATAGCCGTGCGAGCAGATAAAATAAACCATCCCCTGCATCCTGCGTCCTTTGCCACTCAGAAGAACATGGGAAACTGCGGCAACACTTTTCGTCTTGATGCTTTGGGCTATTGAAGCATAATATCGCCCTAAACCGAGATTTTGAGTCATATTTACAGGGTAACCAGGTGAGTCAATAAGAAAATGTGACTCACTGGACTTCCAACTGTGCGCTAAGCTCAGTATCATCATAGCAGAGCTAACCCTCATCGATTCCGGTGAGGGTTTTTCTTTATAACGTTTTTCATTAGATAAGTGAGCGTTTTCTACACGGAGAGAATTATGTCCAGACCTGCCATCATTATTAACGAACTCGATGCTGAACGTCTTGATAGTCTGCTCGAGAAACCACAGTATGCTAAAACACCAGTGGCAGAGATGCTGAATGCAGAGTTGGATCGCGCTGAGATGTGCAGCCCGGGAGAGATGCCAGACAATGTGGTATCGATGAACAGTCGCGTAAAATTCCGTGACCTTACCTCTCAAGAAGAGTTTGTACGCACCCTGGTCTATCCGGCAAACCTCACTGATAGCGATACGCAGCTATCCGTCATGGCGCCTGTAGGGGCAGCCTTACTGGGACTACGAGTGGGTGACACTATCAACTGGGAATTGCCTAATGGTAATAAAACCCATCTGGAAGTGCTGGAATTACAATATCAGCCAGAGTCAGCTGGCGAATTGCATCGCTAAACCCCGACTTCCCTTTCTGTTCTGAAGGGGAAATGAGTAACAAGACCGATAAATAAGCGTGGATTTTCACCCAGGGAAAAGGCGGATAGTCACTATACCCGTCATACTTCAGGTTGCCTGGGTGTTGCTTTCGCCAATCCTGCCAAATCACATAGTTTGTCTATGCTCATTGTCAGGATTGGTTCAGCGCCTACAGGCAACTCGAATTATTTAGGGTATATACTGTCCACCTGACGGTCGTTATCAAGCCTGGACAGTAATGCTCAGGCTGGCAAACGTCACTGTCTGCCCCGCAACAATTTTACAGCGTTTACGGGTTTCTACTACACCATCCACTTTTACCAGGCCTTCAGCAATCATTGCCTTTGCCTGTGCGCCGCTGTCACTCCAGCCTTCAAGCTTGAGCAAATCGCACAGTTCTACATGGGGGTGTTTACCTAACTCGAAGATAGCCATCAGAGCTCTCCATCAACATCATGATATTCCTCGCATGCCTGCAAGGTATTTTCTATAAGCGTCGCAACCGTCATCGGCCCCACACCACCTGGAACCGGGGTAATAAATGATGCTCTGGCTTCAGCTTCCAAATAATTAACATCACCCACTACTTTGCCATTTTCCAGACGGTTGATCCCGACATCCATCACAATGGCGCCTTCTTTTATCCACTCACCAGGAATAAAGCCTGGTTTACCTACTGCAACAATCAACAGATCGGCGTTCTCAACATGATGGCGCAGGTTTTTAGTAAAGCGATGCGTAACGGTGGTAGTACAACCCGCCAGCAGCAACTCCATACTCATTGGGCGACCAACAATATTGGAAGCACCAATCACCACTGCGTTTAGTCCCCGGGTATCGATATTATAACGCTCAAGCAAAGTGACGATACCGCGCGGAGTACAAGGGCGCAGACGCGGGGCACGCTGACATAAACGCCCTACGTTATAAGGATGGAATCCATCAACGTCTTTATCCGGATTGATACGTTCCAGAACCTTCACGTTATCAATACCCGCAGGCAACGGCAGTTGCACTAAAATACCGTCAATAGCTTGATCCGCATTCAGGGTATCAATCAGTGTCAGTAGTTCAGCCTCACTGGTCGTGGCCGGTAAGTCATATGAACGAGAAACAAAACCTACTTCTTCACAGGCTTTACGTTTACTGGCGACATAAATCTGTGAGGCCGGATTGGCCCCAACCAAAATAACCGCCAGACCCGGAGCACGTTTCCCTGCCGCAACACGTACCTTTACCTTTTCGGCAACTTCGTGTCGTACCTGCTGCGCAATCGTTTTACCATCAATAATCTTCGCTACCATCGAGAGAAAATTCCGTCTGTAATCTACAAGAAAGGGGGATAGCGCTATTTTGTCAGACTCGCGCCCCGCTGTCAGGTTCTGATCTGAGTTTATGCTCAATTGTTGCGCAGGTAATTGAAAAGTAATTGACTCTAGAGGCTTTGACCGTATAATTCCCCACGCACTGATAGGCTAACGCCATATTAGTTGCCCGCATATACCACTATGCGCCCTTAGCTCAGTTGGATAGAGCAACGGCCTTCTAAGCCGTAGGTCACAGGTTCGAGCCCTGTAGGGCGTACCATTTCAAAGTAAACAGACATCAACCGATGTCTTTTTTTATGCCTGAAATTCAGTAAATTAACTGATTTTAACGCGTCGACGTTCTCTCTGGCTCTACCGACATCTACCTGCATCAAGTAGTATCTGTTGGTATATGTGATGGTGCATCCCCGTTCAATGAAATCTTGTACCAACAGCCAGCAACCAAGTGTTTCGTTACGTGATAGACAAGCGCGTTAACCCCGCCAAAATCAGTGCACTACCCTCACCTGTTAGCTGATGAACTTCCCGCTTTCTTACAAACTCTTGTCAGCTATTTTTACTGTAAAGGGCAAAATCTCTGACCAGTTCATCTATTGATTCTTTTGACTCGTCAATGGTCAGTTGCTTATATGAATTACTGAGAGTAGCTGACTGACTCCTGCGTATGGCGCTGATAAGCGGCTTATGTGTGAGTGAGTCGCTAACCTCCACTTCAAAATAGAAGGTGACATCTAAAGTCCGATAGCCAGTAAGATACTGAGTACCGACTATCAGTGCAGAAACCGGCATGACCTCCCATACATTCAGTCCCTGTTTTTGCACATCCACGGCAGTAATCGCTGAGCGAAGTGTTAATGTTCGCGGTCCGGGTTTATCCACTACAGGAACGGTCGCTGCTAATGTTTTCCTGAGGCGTTGGTTTGTGTAATCGAGAATTGACTGTAATTTCTCTTTCTGCAACTGGTCGGATACAGGAATGTCAGGCCAGTAGGTTACAGGAAGAATATAGACCGAATCATAATTGTCGGTTTTAAAATCAGGGGAAATCCAGCGTAATACAGGAATGCCTGACACTGATGTTTCTGGTTGAATACGGGAATAATCTTGTAGATATCCAGAGTATTTTTCTGACTCCGGGTATTTTCCTGTACACCCAGATAGAACTATTGCCAGAAATGTCGCAATAATAGCACTGGCTATTCTTTTCATTAGTTTTTCCTGTATTCCAGTATAATAATACTGATCGATGTTGAAATAAAAAAAAGCAAATATTTCCCTTAGTACATAATTAATTCAGCACAAATATCCCCGGCACGGAGCTCTCGAAAGGGGAAGTTAAATTAATCATTCCAGTAGGTTTTCTAAAAGGGTTTATGCAAACCTGCCGCGCCGAAGAATCGCGGGTTACTGAGCGAGCTGACGCATCGCCAGTTATTGACAGGACGACTGGACTATCCCGTAAAAATAAAACAATAACTCTGATCACTCGTCCAGTATTTATTCAATATCACGAGGCAGTGATTATGCTAAAACCACCTCAGAGTAACTATTTTATACATCTAACAGACCGGAATAAAAAATTCACTGGTCACACGTTCATTTATATCGTTCTTATTTCCGGAAAAACAAACACAACATCCCTCATTCCTCAGGTGCAGTTTCTCCTCCGACATTACCTTCATAAATAAACGATTGGATGTGAGACAATAATCATCCCACAGACATGAAAATCGAAAATGGCAGTATTTCCCACCCTGAAGAAATAATGCACCATCCGACCACTCACGGTTTATCACCCCAAGAACAACCTTACTGTCCACCAGACCTTCACGGTTACGCCGAAGACTATCAGCCGTTGATACCTGACCGACCATACAAATGTCTCTGACATCGTGCCTGATAAGCCTGATAACCTCTTGACGTATAGTGTCAGTGAGTCCGGCATTGCCTTTCTGCAGCCACGTTCCACGATAAAAATACGTCTCTCCACACAAAAATCGCGGCGGCAGATTACAAACGCCTGCCTCGACATCACTCTCCGTCGCGTAATAGAGGGAGTGCTGCAACCTCGATAAATCCCACTCTTCACTCCTTCGGTATTCCGTCGGACTCTTTCCGGAAAAATGACGAAAAGCACGGGCGAAGTTCTGATTGTTACTGTGACAGAGCAGCATCGCGATTTCTGTTACCGGCAAAGACGTCACCCTGAGCAGCACAGCCGCTCTGGTCATCCGTCTGCGGCTGAGATATTCTCCCGGAGTCATTCCGCAATGTCTGGAAAACCAGTGTTCTATCGTCCGACGGCTGTATCCAGTGGCTTGCGCCAGCATATCAATCCCCTGGCCAGTATCCAGATTCTCCTCTACCCAACGCATCATATGTTGACAGATAATCTGCTGCATCCCTGGTTCTCTTTGATGAAAACAGTGTACCGCCAACCATAACACTTACAGCTCATTTTGCGAAAAACACATCTGACAATCTGACGTCACAGCTCTCCTGGTTAACGGTAATTTATCGCAACCTTTAGCGGTTTACGAAAGCAGCGACATAATGATTCCCGGAATCGTCAGCGATACCTGAGATCACCCGCAATATTGACCGTAGCATCTGGCGAGACTTGATGTTGAACTAAGGAGGGGCTTCTTCCTGCAATCAGACCTGAAAATCGTCTCTACTATCGAGAGATAATTCCGTCTATAACCTACAAGAAAGAGAGGTGATCAATTATTGTGCAAGTAATTAATTTTTCAGGCACCAGATGAAAAATTTCCATTCAACAAATTGTGACCCTCTACACATTACCCGCATTCTCTATATGTATATCCCTCAGCCTTTGATCTCTATCAAAAGTAAAGATGCCTTCCAGTCGGTATGATCCAGTCCATGAATATTCAAGTAAAACATCACCCAAAAGATCCTCCTGCTGATATCAATAACGGCTGGAGCCCGTAAGACGGGTACCTACAAAGACGGATGACTTCCCAAACAGATAATTGTTAGTCCCTCTCTGTTTGTCCGGCCTGGTTCCCATGGAAGGAATGAACATCGTACTGATCCTGAAAACGTGTATCCATTACCACTGATTTATCCATGCTTATTTGAATGCTCCTACCAATCTGATGGATTTTATGAAAACTGCCAGTTGATAGTTTTATCGCGGGTAATACTTGATGGCTCAGTACTACGAAAATGCTGGCGTGACTGGATGCAGAACCACTTGGTATGCGGTGATTCGATAAATACCGAGCATCGGCAGGCACTACTTGCATCTCTTAATAAGATGACGTTTCCCACGTGAAACACAGAGGTTGAGGGTGAGGCCACGATGCGCTACAACATCAATGCCCGTTTTATTTATGACGCCACAGACGGTACGCTGACGCTGCCTGAAAGCACAGAGCCGGATAGCCAGTTATCGCTTACCGCCAGTGCACTATTCTATTTCTTTCTACGTAATACGGGCATTATTAATCGAGAGGAAGTACTTAAGAAAGTCTGGGATGACAATGGGCTAACATCATCTAATAGTAATTTAAATCAGTATTTAAGTATGCTCCGTAAAACCTTCCGTTATTACGGTATCGACAATATTATTGTTAGCGTATCACGTGGTCATTTACAGCTTAATCCAGACGTCCTTATTGAACTCATTGATGAGCGTCCCACTCAGCAATCCATTACGCCAGAATTCGTGCCCAGCGAGGTTGAGCCCGATCCATCGCCTGCTGAAGAAGCATACAGCCCCCCTAATACGCTGCATTCTCGTGGCATGTGCTGGTACATGGCAGGTATTTGTCTGCTGGTTATCTCGTTGCTACTGGTGGTGTTAAGTCTGGTAGGTGTCAGTGAGTCACATCCGATTGCTCTTACCCAAATAACTCACAGTCAGTGTGAGCTACTAGCAAGTGATGAGATGCTACGCTCAGTCACAGCCAGCGCCTACGCTCTGAATTTCGACAAGGTACGTCAGCGACTGAACATTACCTGTAAACCCGGCGAACGCTTCCTGTTCTTTTACGGTGATCGTCTGGAAACAAATGGCCTTGGGCGCGTATTTCTCGCCCACTGCGCCGTGCATGAAGCTAATCCCTTTAGCTACTGCGATAACTACTTTTACTACTCCTGGAAGCCGTAATGAAACTCGCACCGCGACCCTTCTTTGCTGTTTGTCTGCTCGTGTTTATCGTCGCTGCAATGTTCAGTATCTGGCGTCTGCTTCCAGTAAACAACGACGGTGTGATGAGCTGCTCCACCAAAGGTATCATGCGTTATGAAAATATGGAGAAAGAGAACGTTAACGGCACTATACATTTTACCTTCGGTACCGAGGGGAAAGGATCGATGGTAGTAGAAGGCTATACAGACTCCGCTTCTGGCTGGCTCTATCTTCAACGCTACGTCAAATTTACCTACAGCAGTCAGCGTATCTCTACCACTGAACGGCACTATCTCATTAATAAATGGGAATCTAGCGCTTCGTCAATTGATGAGTCGCCGAACGTGATTTTCGATTATTTTATGCGAGAGATGTCAGACAGTCATGACGGGTTATTTTTGAATGCGCAACAGCTTGGTGACAAAGCTATTCTATTAAGCTCTATCAATTCCCCACTCTGGGTCTGTACGTTGAAATCGGGCAACAAACTAGACTAATTCCCGGCTGATCAAAGGTGCAGATAACGCCAGACAGGCAACTTTAGCTATACAGCAACCCGTTTTGTATACCATCACGCTGGTATATCTAAGCTATATCACTCCCCCCCAAAGCAGGCTGCTACCAGCACCAGCAGGCAGACTGTGATCTCTAGCACATCACTTTTTTATCCCTGTTTCATCTGCCGATAAATAGCACATTTTGTATTTAGTCTTCACATATAAAACATGCGCCGGTCCACAGTTAATGCCCCCCGCTACTACCCCGATTTTATAATCTTTTATCAACCTGGCAACATTCTCTATGTTCGCGTTAACCCATCAAAAAATCACTTTATACGAATTCAAATTCAACTCACTAAAACAGCACGAAGACGTAAAAAACACGCCATATAGGACTAAAAATAAGAATATTAAACTAATTAGTTACCTTGTACGGATTTAAATTCCATTAAAGCCATTGAACCATATAGTTGATTTCGAACGCCGCTACCGTGGATGAAGACTGGGACACGGACGGTTTTTCTGAAATTACACAACCGGTTCAGAGGAAATAACCATGGGTGATGCATTAGGGCTTATCGAAACTAAAGGTCTGGTGGCCTGTATTGAGGCAGCAGATGCAATGTGCAAATCCGCCAATGTCGAGTTGATTAGCTATGAAAATATCGGTTCTGGTCTCGTCACCGTCATGGTGAAAGGCGATGTTGGCGCGGTAAAGGCAGCGGTCGATTCTGGGGTTGAGTCGGCGCAGCGCATCGGGGAAGTGGTGACATCGTTGGTGATTGCCCGTCCACATAATGACATCAATAAAATCGTTATTAAACACAAAGCATAAGACTGGGAGAAAGCAAATGGGTGATGCATTAGGGCTTATTGAAACCAAAGGTCTGGTGGCCTGTATCGAGGCCGCTGACACGATGTGTAAAGCTGCCAACGTCGAACTTATCGGCTACGAAAACGTCGGCTCAGGTCTCGTCACTGCGATGGTGAAAGGTGATGTCGGTGCGGTAAAAGCGGCTGTCGATTCTGGTGTCGAATCCGCACAGCGGATCGGTGAAGTGGTGACATCGCTAGTGATTGCGCGTCCGCATAACGATATCAGCAAGATTATCTCGCACTACAAAATTACCGAATAGAGGAAAAACATTATGAAAGATGCACTTGGATTGATTGAAACCAAAGGTCTGGTGGCCTGTATTGAAGCGGCAGATGCAATGTGTAAAGCCGCCAACGTTGAACTTATTGGTTATGAAAATGTGGGTTCAGGTCTCGTCACTGCAATGGTGAAAGGTGATGTCGGCGCGGTAAACGCAGCAGTGGAGTCTGGCGTAGAAGCGGCAAAACGTATCGGTGAAGTGGTGAGCTATCGCGTGATTGCACGCCCGCATAACGACATCGAAAAAATTGCAGCACAGCACAAAGCTTGATCTGACAGGGTACGCCCCGTCTGCACTCTTTTAGTCTGATGAAGGATAGACTCATGATTGAACTGGATACCGATTTGCTCTCTCGGCAGAACGCACGCGAACGGGTACGTAATGCCAAAAAAGCACAGGCGGTTATGGCCACCTTTTCGCAACAGCAAATCGACGCCATCGTGAAAAACGTGGCCCAGGAAGCGGCTCACCATGCCGAATCGCTAGCGAAAATGGCCGCGGAAGAAACCGGCTTCGGCAACTGGCAGGATAAAGTCCTGAAAAACCGTTTTGCCTCGCTACGCGTTTACGACGCCATCAAAGATATGAAGACCGTCGGTATCATTCATGACGATCAACAGCAAAAAGTGATGGACGTGGGCGTACCACTCGGGGTGATTTGCGCCTTGGTTCCATCAACCAACCCGACTTCAACCGTTATCTACAAAACGCTGATTGCTCTCAAGGCGGGTAACGCCATTATCTTCTCACCGCATCCGGGCGCACGTCAGTGTAGTTTAAAAGCGATTGAGATTGTGAAACACGCGGCAGAAGCAGCAGGCGCCCCAGCGGGTATAGTCGATGGCCTAACCGAACTGACGCTTGAAGCCACTTCAGAACTGATGCACAGCAAAGATGTATCGCTGATTCTGGCAACCGGAGGAGAAGGCATGGTACGCGCAGCCTATGCTTCTGGAACGCCAACGATTAGCGGTGGCCCGGGTAATGGTCCGGCATTTATCGAACGCAGCGCTGATATCCACCAGGCGGTGAAAGATATCATCACCAGTAAGACCTTCGATAATGGGGTGATTTGTGCTTCAGAGCAATCGATCATCGTCGAAAACTGTATTTACGATCAAGTTCACCGTGAGCTGGAAGCCCAGGGTGCACACTTTATGAATGAAAATGAAGCGGCGAAAATGGCGGCTTTACTCCTTCGCCCGAATGGCTCCATCAATCCGAAAACTGTTGGCAAATCTGCACTGTACTTAAGCCAGATGGCAGGCTTCTGTGTCTCAGCCAGTACCCGTGTGCTGATTGCAAAACAGACTTCTGTGTCACCCCACAATCCTTACTCTCGTGAAAAACTGTGCCCAGTGCTTGGTCTGTATGTGGAAGAAGACTGGAAAGCCGCCTGTCTGCGGGTGGTCGAACTACTGACCAACGAAGGCCTTGGCCATACGCTGGTGATCCACACCCGTAACGAGGATGTTATCCGCCAGTTCTGTCTGGAAAAACCGGTTAATCGCATTCTGATTAACACCCCTGCGGCCCTCGGCGGTATTGGTGCAACGACCAATATTACCCCCGCGCTCACACTGGGTTGTGGTGCTGTTGGCGGCGGCTCCAGCTCCGATAACGTCGGACCGATGAACCTGCTCAATATCCGCAAAGTAGGCTACGGCGTACGTTCGATTGATGAACTGCGTGCCCCAAGTAGTCGCGGGGAATCGCTGCCGAAAATGACCGCTCCGACTGCCAACCCTCATCGCAGCATTCTCGATGATGCACGCTTCGCTTCTCCAGCACCTATCAGCCCTTCCAGTAACAGTGATGACCGCTTTGCAACAGCCGTCACAGCAAGCTCAGAAGGTGAGATCAGTGAACAGAACGTGGAACGCGTTATCCGCCAAGTGCTGGAAAAACTGGGCAAGTAACATATTGAGATAAGGCGATAAAAACAATGATTCTCGCAAAGGTAGTCGGACATGTTGTTGCCACGCAGAAGTGTGATGAGTTACGCGGCAGTAACCTGCTGCTAATCAGCAAACTTGATGATAACCAGCAACCGATGAAAGACAAAACCTGGGTTGCTGTCGACAGCGTAGGGGCCGGTATGCACGACATCGTACTGGCCGAAGAGTATCTGGCGCTCAACAAAAACAACTACAAAGCCATGTCGGTGGTTGCCATTGTCGAGAACGTGTTTCGAGACCGCTGAGGAGTGAATAACACAATGAGTGAATTTTTGCTGAAACCCCGGATCTGCTTTGGTCAGGATGCGTTGTCTGTTCTGACCGAGGTACAGGCTCATAACGTACTGCTCGTCACTGATCAGGCGATGGTCAAATTGGGTCTCGCCGACCGTGTGACGCATATTCTGCGCCAGCGTGATATCCCCTTCCAGGTCTGGGGAGATGTGGTTGCCGATCCGGATATTGCTACCGTGGTTCGTGGGATGAAGCTGATGGATAACAGCTATCCCGATCTTGTTATCGCCCTGGGTGGTGGTTCGGTGATTGATGCCGCCAAAGCCGTTATTTTCGCTTTAGCGCAGACCCGTTCAGAAACCAGCCGTAAGCGTCCATGCTTCGTCGCTATCCCAACGACCAGCGGTACCGGTTCAGAAGTCACCAGCTTCTCGGTCGTGAAAGCCCATGCTGAGAAACTGGTACTCGTTGACCCATCGCTATTGCCCGATATCGCTATTCTCGATCCGTCCCTCGTGAGCTCTGTCCCCCCAGCTATCACGGCAGATACGGGAATGGATGTGTTGTGCCACGCGCTGGAAGCCTATGTTTCCCGTACTGCAAGCGATTTCTCTGATGCGCTAGTGGAAAAAGTGGTGCAACAGGTATTCCGCTATTTACCTACCTGCTGGCGCAACGGTCAGGATCTGCATGCTCGAGAAAAAATGCATAACGCCTCGTGTATGGCAGGCATGGCATTCACCAACGCATCCCTTGGTATCACCCACAGCCTGGCACACGCACTGGGTGGCGTGTTCCGTGTACCACACGGCCGGGCTAATGCCTTGCTAATGGCCTATGTGGTGGCATGGAATGCGGATTATAACGGGCAATGCGATAACGATGCCGCTCACAAATATACCCGCCTGGCACAGCTGTTGGATCTTCCTGCAAATACCACTCATGAAGGCGTCACTAGTTTGTTAATCGCTATTGAGACCCTGAAAGATGAAATGAACATGCCAGCAGGAATAAAAGATACCGCTGTTGACGCTATTGATTTTGACCGTCGTCTGGCGGAGATGGTGGGTCAGGCGCTGCGCGACAGCTGCACGCCGACCAATCCACGAGCGCCGGATGCACAGGCATTAACCGAACTCTATCGCCAGGCATGGAGCGGCAACGCTGCTCACTGCCGCTGAGAAAAAGAACTGGAGAACCTTACCTATGGCACACTACAACTTAACGCCACGCGTCAAAGTACTGGCTGAACGTTTACAGGCGCACCCTAGCACCTTATGCACCGAACACGCGACAGTCCTGAGCGGACTGGAGGGTGATATCGCCGGGATCCCCGCCGCCGTCAAACCTGCCCGCCGTTTCTATGAACTGATGCGTCAGCTACCGCTGAATATCAGCCCAGACGAACTGATTGTCGGTAACCAGACCCGTAAACCACACGGGGCTATTTTCCATGACGAAAAGACCGCAAACCGCCCTTCTGTGTTCCAGTTTCTTAATCTTAACAGTCATCTCGATTCGCCAGACTACAAACTGGTGGTCGACAAAGGTGTAGTAGCGATTAAACACCAACTGGAAGAGAAAATCCGCGCACTGGGTAGCGCAGTCAGCCGCAGCGGCATGGACGAAGTGAACAGCTGCCGTACCGCGATTTACGCCTGTGATGCGCTGATGGCGCTGGCACAAAACCTGGCTGGCAGCGCCGAAACCCTTGCAGCCTCTGAAACCAATGCCTATCGCAAAGCCGAACTAGTAGAAAGTGCCGCTATTTTGCATCATGTCCCGGCTCACCCGGCACGTAGCTTTAAAGAAGCTTGTCAGGCGTTCTATCTGTTCCAGCTGGCACTCCAGTTAGATAACGGTAGCTATGCCGTTAACCCTGAAGGGGCTGACAAAGCACTGCTTCCCTACTACCAGCATGATATTGCCGATGGCGTACTGAACCAAGCTCAAGCATATGAAATTGTTGAATGTCTGTGGTTAAAACTGGCTGAATTAAGTGAAGTCCGCGCTGCCAGTGCCATTGACGGTTATCCGATGTTTGATGCTCTGCTCCACGGCGCGAGCCTTGAGAGCGCCAATATTAACGCGCTTTCCAGCCTGTTTCTGAGTGCTCAACAGAATCTCAGTACTCTGCAACTGTCGGTACGCCTGTTTAAAGGTGTACAAAAAGTCTCCACTGTGCCGTTTGCCGCCTGTAGCGAAACCACCACAACTGAAGGCTTAACTCCGCGCATGCAGCGGCTGCGTAGCCACTACCTGACTGTACGTCCGAGCGTTTCTATCTACCGCGCTCTGGCTTTTACCGAGGTGGTCAAAGCTAACCCAGGTATGCCCACTATCCTGCTGCGAGCCAAAGCTTTCCGTCATGCTTGTGAAACAGCCCCCATTCTCATTCAAAATGACGAGTTGATCGTCGGTCATCCATGCGGTAAGCCGCGTGCAGGGGCATTTTCCCCTGACATCGCCTGGCGCTGGGTACGCGATGAACTCAATACAATGAGTACCCGACCACAAGATCCGTTTGAGATAAGCGAAGCAGATAAAAAAACCATTATTGAGGAGATTGTCCCATTCTGGGAAGGCCGTTCTCTGGATGAAATCTGTGAAGCACAGTATCGGGAAGCCGGGGTATGGGCGTTTAGCGGTGAGACTTTTGTCAGCGATCTCTCCTATCACCAAATCAACGGTGGCGGCGATACCTGTCCAGGCTACGACGTATTACTGTTCACCAAAGGAATGAAGGGAATTAAAGCTGATGCCGAGACGCATCTGGCTACGCTGAGTATGGAAAATCCGGAAGATATCGACCGTATTTACTACTACAAAGCGGCGATTGAAACCTGCGAAGGGGTGATTAACTATGCTCACCGTATCGCTGCTCACGCACGTGAACTGGCCGCTGTTGAGCAGAATGCTCAGCGTCGCGCTGAGTTACTGACCATCGCTGAAGTAAACCAGAACGTTCCGGAGAATCCACCGAAAACCTTGCAGGAAGCGCTACAGAGTATCTGGACCGTCGAGTCATTGTTTGAAATCGAAGAGAACCAGACCGGCCTGTCACTCGGTCGTGTTGATCAGTACTGCTACCCGATGTTTGAAGCTGATATTCGTGAAGGCCGTCTGACTCACGACAGTGCGCTGGAGATGATGCAAGCATTTATCATCAAATGTGCTGAGCTGATGTGGATGTCGAGTGAATTAGGGGCTAAATATTTTGCGGGTTATCAGCCATTTATCAACCTGACTGTCGGCGGTCAGAAGCGCTCCGGGGGGGATGCCTGTAACGATCTAACCTACCTGATTATGGATGCGGTGCGTTTTGTGAAGGTTTACCAACCATCACTGGCTTGCCGTATTCACAACCAGTCGCCACAAAAGTATATGGAAAAAATCGTCGATGTCGTGAAAGCCGGTATGGGCTTCCCTGCCTGTCATTTCGATGATTCTCATATCAAGATGATGCTACGCAAAGGTTTTGATTTTGAAGACGCTCGCGATTATTGCCTGATGGGCTGCGTTGAACCGCAGAAATCTGGCCGTATCTACCAGTGGACCTCTACCGGCTATACCCAGTGGCCAATTGCCATCGAGTTTGTGTTAAACCGTGGCCGAATGGTGTTGTTCGATAGCTATCAAGGGCTGGATACCGGCGACTTGCAAGATCTGCACACCTTCGAAGCATTCGATGCAGCGGTAAAACAGCAGATTGCCCATATCGTACGTCTGTCAGCAATTGGTACCGTCATCAGCCAGCGTGTACACCGTGACGTGGCGCCTAAACCCCTGATGTCGCTGCTTGTTGAAGGCTGTATGGAAAAAGGCAAAGACGTCGCCGCGGGCGGCGCAATGATCAACCACGGACCAGGGCTTATTTTCTCAGGTTTAGCGACTTACGTTGATTCACTCGCCGCTATTCGCAAACTGGTCTACGAGGATAAAAAATATACTCTTGAGCAAATGCGCGATGCAATGATAGCTAACTTTGAAGGCTATGAAGGACTCCGCCGCGACTGTCTGAACGCGCCTAAATACGGCAATGATGACGATTACGTTGACCAGTACGCACTGGATATCACTGAGTGGACCGAGCGCGAGTGCCGCAAGTACAAAATGCTCTACTCCACTCTGAGCCACGGCACGCTCTCTATCTCCAACAATACCCCCATTGGCGAACTCACCAATGCCACGCCAAACGGCCGTCTGGCGTGGATGCCGCTCTCGGATGGTATCAGCCCAACCCAAGGTGCGGATAAACAAGGCCCGACAGCCATCATCAAATCCGTTAGCAAGATGAATGTGGAAACCATGAATATCGGCATGGTGCATAACTTCAAATTCCTGAAAGGATTGCTTGATACCCCTGAAGGACGCTACGGCCTGATTACCCTGCTACGCACCGCGTCTATTCTCGGCAACGGCCAAATGCAATTTAGCTACGTCGATAACGAAGTGCTGAAAAAAGCGCAGCAGGAGCCAGAAAAATACCGGGATCTGATTGTTCGAGTGGCAGGTTACAGCGCCTACTTCGTTGAATTATGTAAAGAAGTTCAGGACGAAATCATCAGCCGCACCGTGATTGAGAAATTCTGACAGACGGAACTCGATGGAACAAGGATGTTCCTATTTTCAGGAGGTAAATGTGACAGGCAATACTCAGGAATTAACGGGCCGAATTTTTAATATTCAAAAATATTCGATTTATGACGGAGATGGTATTCGCACTTTAGTCTTTTTTAAAGGCTGCAATATTCGCTGCCCGTGGTGTGCTAATCCAGAAGGTCTGAACAGCCAGTTTCAGGTCATGTTCTCGCAGGATAAATGTATTAACTGTGGTGATTGCGTAAATGTCTGCCCGGCAGGAATTCATTATCGTGCGGAAGAAAACGGCGAAATGAAACACTTCGTTAATCGGAATAAAGACTGCATTGGTTGCCGTAAATGCGAAGAAATTTGCACCCAGAGCGCACTGGATATTATGGGCAAAGACGTCACTGTCAGTGAGCTGATGGACGTCATCATGCAAGACTATGACTTCTATATCTCTTCCGGCGGCGGCGTGACCATCGGCGGTGGCGAGATGAGCTTACAGACCGATTTTGCTGTGGCCCTCTTTAGCGAATGCAAAAAGATGATGCTCAACACTGCCGTCGAAACACAGGGAACGACGTCGCTAGAAAACTACCAAAAACTGGCACCGGTCACCGATACCTTTTTATTCGATATCAAACAAATCGACAGTAATCATCATAAAGCACTGTTTGGCATCGGTAATGAAGGGGTACGCCGCAACCTCGAATGGCTCGTGGATTCCGGCGCTAACGTGATTATACGAATGCCTTTAGTGCGCGGTTATAACGACTCGTGGGAAGCGATTACTGGGGCCATTGATTACGTACAAAAACTGGCGAAGCGCGGCAATATCCGCCGTATCGACATGCTGCCGTACCACCAGCTTGGGCGTAAAAAATATGAGCGGCTAGATATGCTCTACCCCATTTTAAAAGACCCCACTTATAGCGTCGAAGAACTGGACAAATTAGAAACGTTTTTCATGCAATTTAATTTTGATATTCGCTTAGTTCGTCATTAAAGGAGCCGAAAATGAAAAGTTTAGGCGTCATTGAAACACGAGGATTAGTCGCTGCCATTCAGGCCGTCGACGCAGCCTGTAAAGCTGCAGGTGTCACCTGCATTGGTTATCGTAAGGTCGGTTCAGGACTGGTTAGCGTTTGTTTTGAAGGCGAGATCAGCGCGATTCATACTGCCATAGAACGCGGCGTAGCAGTGGCATCAGCAGCCAATACACAGGTTCACTCTCTGGTGATTGCGCGTCCGGAACACTCTGTAGTTGAAGCACTCAGCAATCTAAAAGGGCATCCATCCCAGGCAAAAAAACCGGAAACGGTTCAGACCGAGGTTATTACCGGTACACCTTCATCGCAGACAGATGAACTGGTCGTTGAGCCTGTCATTGAAGCAATAAATCCTAAAGTTGAAGACAAAATGCCCAGCATAAAAAAAGGAAAACGGCATGATTGATACTCTCCTGCAGGAAAAAATCACTGCCCGACTAACCGAAACAGAACTAGCTATTCCAGTGGGTATCTCTAACCGTCACGTCCATCTATCACAGCAAGATGTCGAGGCTCTGTTTGGTAAAGGTTACTCACTGACGTCACTTAAACCGCTTCGTCAACCAGGGCAGTTTGCCGCGGCAGAGTGCGTAACCATTATTGGTCCAAAAGGTTCATTGACTAACGTACGGGTGCTCGGCCCGACACGTCCAGTCACCCAGTTAGAAGTCTCACGAGCAGACTGCTTTGCGTTAGGCATTAAAGCACCTGTACGCGAGTCCGGACAGCTGGACGAGACGGGTAACGCCCTGCTGATGGGACCTAAAGGTTACGTGGATCTGAATTCACAAGTGATCTGTGCTTTGCGGCATATTCATATGTCCCCACAAGACGCCCACCAATTAAAAGTGACCCATGGGCAAAAGGTGAGTATCCGGAGCAATGGTAAGCGCCAGCTAACCTTTGATGAGGTCGTGGTACGAGTGCGCGACGATTTTGTCCTTGAGCTCCACATCGATACCGAAGAGGCCAACGCTGCAGGGCTGAAAAACGGTGATCGTGTCACGCTGGTCCGCTGAGGAAGGCAATCATGACCGAACAACAGACTGAGAGCCTCATCGCGCAAATTATCAAGCGTATGCAGCCACCGGTGCTGGTGATGGTAACGGCTGCCACAGGCTATCGTGATGCAATTCGCCAGCGACTGGTAAGTAGTAGTGAGTACCTGCATCTGGCCTTGGACGACAAGATTGAAGATAGAGAGCAGTGGCAAGAACTCGGTAAGACGCTCTCTTCTGCCGACTGGCAACAGAGCCTGCCATCGGTCCAGTATAAAGCACTGTTGCTGCCATTCCTCGACTATCAACTGGCGGCAGAGGTGGTGAACGGTTCGCTACAAAGCCCGGTGGCGAACAGGCTGCACGATGCCTTGCTAGCCGGTATTCCCGTGCTGGCTTTGCGTTATCACTGTGATCCCAATAGCGAGCTTAACCAGTTACGCGGCATAGTCGCCGGGAGCGCCTATACCGCGCATATCGAAGCGACTCTCGCCAAGCTGGTTAATTGCGGCGTCACACTTTGCACAATGAACGAGCTGCTGAAAAAGCTAGCCTCTGGGGAAAGTACACCGCCTCTTTCCACGGCTCGTCGTCGTTATCTGACCGTTAAGGATGTTGCCAGTAACCCATCGCTGGCTGAAACACCCAATGTGGCAATGACTGATGCCGCCGTCGATTTTATAAAAAAACAGAAAGTAATCTTACCTCGAAAATAAACCTTGGAGTTTAAATTATGTCTTCTAAAACAAAATGTTGGCTGTGGATGCTATTAGTTATCCTATCGGAAACTTCAGCCACTTCAACGCTGAAAATGTTCGATTCTAGCGAAGGAATAACCAAAATTCTGCTCCTCGCATTGATAGTCGTACTTTACTGTATTTGCTACTACTCTCTGTCGCGCGCAGTGACCAATATTCCCGTTGGGCTGGCCTACGCCACGTGGTCTGGCACGGGTATCCTGGTGGTTTCCTCACTGGGGATCGTCTTCTACGGTCAGCATCCAGACACGGCTTCTATTATCGGCATGGTTATCATCGCCAGCGGTATCGTCATCATGAACTTATTCTCGAAAATGGGTCATGAAGAGACTGAAGAAACATCGTCAACGCAGACCTCCACCCTCGATAACAAAATAACTAACTAATAAAAAGGAATTATCTATGTTTAATATCGGATTTTTATGGCTGGCACTGTCTATCGGTTCCGAAATCACCGGCACCTCAATGATTAAAAAAACTAACGGCTTTAGTCGACTTAAGCCATCGGTGCTGGTGGTGTGCGCTTATGCCCTGTGCTACTTCGCCTTGACGCGTGCAATGAGCACCATTCCGGTCGGTGTGGCGTACTCACTGTGGTGTGGTTTTGGTATCGTTGGCGTAACCATCTGTTCTATGATCCTCTATAAACAGAAACCCGACCTCCCCGCTATCTTTGCGATGCTGCTCATTATCAGCGGCGGAATAATCATGAACGTCTTCGCCGGTATGTAAGTTCTGAGGTCTTACTCTGTGATAAAAAACCAACCACAGAGTAAGGCGTTGATTTCAAACATGCTAGATTGAGGTTAGCCATATTTGCGGTGAACAAAGTATAAAAATACGAGATGTATCGAAATAAGGGCACCGAATTTTGTTCGATTTCATAAGATTATTATCGGTAGTAGACTAAATTAAACGACGGGAAATCGAATAATGGCAGTTACAACCCTAAACAGCGTAGCGGATTATCTGCTTTGCTTTGCTCAAGAGCACGGGGATGTTATGACGCCGCTAAAACTGCAGAAAATGGTGTTCTATGCTGATGCTTGGTTTATGGTGCTGATGGCAGCCAATCATTGGCGAAATAAAATGTCCTGAGTTGCCTGAGTGTGTATATAAGCATCTGGATGAAATATATCAGGTATTTGGTGGATACAGCGCTTATGAATTGGAACAGCTCACTCACCAGGAACAGCCTTGGGTTCATGCCAGAGGTGATTTAGCTGAGAATGCTGTCTGCCGAAATATCATTGATAAGAAGCTCACTGCTGAATTTTATCGCGGCATGATGGCTGCCTGATAATGGCAAAAGGGAAGATTAAAGCAGGGAAAATCCGCACCATAGACAATAAAATTGTTGCTGGAACACCCAATGTTCTGGAGGCAACTCTTAGCTTTTCTTTTCAGTACATCGACCCAACCCATAATAAATTTGGATTCACGACACAGGAAGCCGGTTATTTCTGTAAGGTATTTGAGCGTCTAAAAGGTATCTCTTCCCTTACCTCACTTGAGTTTACAACCAATCGTAATGCTGCGCTCAAGTCGCATTGTATCGAGTGGCAAACCACGTCAGAGCCTGACGGTTTCTCTCACCTTAATGAACAATTCCAGAGTTATACCCTAAATAATTCGAGTTGCTTGTAGGCGCAAAGAGAAGGCAGTCGATGAGCATAGATAGACTATGTGATTCGGCTGCCTGAACGCCAGCAACGCTCAAGCAACTTGAAGTATGACGGGTATATACGCCATATCAATTCGCTGTGTCTCTCAATGAACACGGCCGCATACATGGATTTTTTATCGGTAATATATTCAATGTTGTCTGCCTCGATCCCGCACACCAACTTTATTCTGGAAAATAATCCAGAGGGGTTAACTCCTGATGGCAGTCAGAGACAAGGGCTAATTATTAATAGATAAAAATGGCAGGATGCAGGCGAGGTGTTGTCCCAAAGCCCGAAATAAAAAATCCGCCGTAGGTTAAATACGGCGGAGTTATCACAGTTGAAGGTAATCTACTTAGGGTGTGACAGGCGCGCTTTGTTGCTGGGCAACCTGCTCAGGGGTATGTTCTGGCACCATAATATGAGATGCGATAATAACGGTAAGCAGACCGACAATCATCGGGACTGATGTCCGTTTAACAACTTCAAATGGTGACAGTTTTGCCATACCTGCGGTAGCAACCACGACGCCGGATACCGGTGACATCGAACGACCAAGGTTAGAGGCCTGCAGCATGGGGATAACCAAATAAGCAGGGTTAATGCCCATCTGATCGGCCAGCTTAGGAATAAACTCAACGAAGGCATAGAAAGGTGCATTCCCGGAACCCGTCGCAATAGCAGCCAGCATAGTCACCACCACCAATACCAGCATCATCACGATAATGCCGCCGCCGGAGGTTTCGGCTAAGTGAATTAATCCGGAAATAAAGCCAATCGTATTTAAGCCTTGAGCAAATATACCGGCAGCGACTAATAGCATTACCACTGAGTAGAAAGCATCGCCCATCGCTTTATAAGCGGAATCCAGTCCGTTAAAGACGGTCTTAGCATCAAAGGTGCGAATAAACTCAATCAGCGCCGTTATTACCATGCAAATAATAAGGATGGTAATGATATTCAGGTTCGGAATAACGTGTTCGGTTGAAGGGAGCGTTATTTTTCCGGAGAAAATCAACACACCGATAATCGGCAGAAATGGCAGAATAACGTAGAACACCGGTACTTTGGTCACGATCGTTGAAACATCGAGCCTCTCGCTAACCACACCTTCTTTCTTATCTAAATAACGTTGCCAGAAGAAGTGGGCGACTGCGATAGCTAAAATAGCAATGATTGAAATAGGTAATGTGGTGTGAAAAGCAAATTCAATCAGCTTCTCTCCGCCCATTTTTGAGGCTTCTGCCGCGACGATGACATCCCCGGATGTAGGAGACAGAATAATAGCAGCGGGTGAAGCACAAATAGCGGTTGCTGCGCCGCGGCTAATACCCACGTTCACCATAATGGGGAATAATGTTGCCATCAGTAATACGCCCAAACCGGCTGCAGACGATACGGCTAAAGACATCAGACAAGCCAGAAAATAGGCTGCAATCATCAGGACATAAGGTGAGTTAATATATTTAAGCGGATGAGAGGCTAGCTTCACCACCATATCATTCGCACCGATATGAGACATGTACGCGGCGAAACCGCATAGAATCATGATCATCATACCGAGATCGGCAGCGCGAGACGTTAATAGAATCTTAATATATTCAAAAACATCCAGGAACAAGAAACCGGTAGCATCTTTTTCCGCGACAATCGGACGCCCGAGACTGATACTTATCAGTAACAGAGCAACACCACTCACCATTAGTATGCCTGTCGCTGAATAACCTTTCATAATATAGTAGCCGACAGCGATTGCGGCGACCGCACCGATCAATAAATTGACGGTATAAGAGACTTCCACCATTTCTGTTTATCTCCAAAAAAACTATAGCTCAAAATATTGAGCGCACAGTAAATACACCATAAGTAAAAAAACGCTGGGTACTATACATTTTTAACTAAAAGATTATTACCTGATTATGGTTCTGTCGTTGATCTGAACACCTGAAAAGAGGTGATCTCATCACTCAAAAAGATGACACTCTGAACTGACGCACAGACGCAACGTCCATACCGGGTTCTGACTCAAAGCGGCCCGGCCTGTTCCCGACCCGCATAACACTGAACGGATACCTCGAGCACAATGATTGCGGTGGAAAATCATCGACAGCCTTACCAGTGGTATCCGAACAGATTGAAAGACATGAGTTAAAGAAACGAATGCTGAAAATAATAAAAAAGGCGCTGGTTAATGATGAATATCTCAGGGCGCTCAGAAGCCCGCCCTTTATCTTTACTGGATTAATGGCCTAGGTTTATTGATAAGTAAAAGTCACGTCAATCACAGATTTAACCAATCCGGCCGTCACCTGACCTGAAGTTAAAGCATACTTAGCGCTGAGGCCTAAGCTGACAGGAGTGGATCCAACATTACCTAAAGGAGTGCTACTGCCAGCAGCAATTGGAACATTATTGCGCAGAAGCTGAATGCCTATACCCTGGGCTCCGTTGGAAGCAATATTTTTAAAAGTGGCACTATTAGTATCGGTTGTTCCGCTAAGAGTGAAGGCCAGATTATGATTTTGCTGAGGACAATGAACCGTCAATGGCACCGCTTTTGATACATCAGAGTCATAGTCAGGGAGATCAACATTCACATTTCGTGATGAAACATCACATCCGCCAGTAGGGACGATAACGGTGTTATTTGCATAGATATTCCAGACTATTGTCTGAGTCTGGTTATTTAAACTATCAACCTTTTCCAAAATCAGCTGAGCAAATAATGTCCCTTGTTGAATAAAAATACCGCCCGCGGCAGAAAGAGGCGATAAATAGAGCACCGTCTCCCAGGGTCTGTAAGTACTCCATGTATGATTAACTTGTCTGGTCGCTGCGGTCAGAGGGAAACCGTACTGAGAGCCATAATAAGTCAGCGAACCTTTATAGGTGCTCAGCTCATTTAAAAAAGTCGATCCTGAGGCTACTCGTACCGGATCTTTATACACTGACGGTAAATCATTTTTACATTGAATCGATTTTCCAAGATCGACCACTAAGTTAGAGCCCACTTGTATTGCAGGATCCAGATCAACGTACACACTCACGGTTCCGGAAGAACTGATCGATTTCCCCAGTGCTGTGCAGGTGAAAGCATAGGATTTTACTGACGCCAGTATCAGGCCCAGTAATAAGAGAGAAAAATAGTTAATTTTCATATTTTAGGCCTGAATTATTGATACTGGTAAGTGACGGTTATCTCACTCTGAATGGCACCTTGAGTGGCTCCACCGTTGAGACTCACTAATCTGACGCGCATTGGAATATCAAGACTTTTACTACTGTCATTTACCGTTAAATATTTACTTGAACCATTCCTTAAAACGCTGTTGCTTGAGTCCTGTAATTCAATTTGAATATTACTTGCTGCATCCGTTGTCGCCACATTAGCAAAATAACTGACGTTATCCGGTGTGCCACTAAACGTTGTCGTGACCCGTGAAGTTCCGACAGGGCAATTTATCAGCTGTAGATTAAAGGACTTCCACGCGGAACTGGATTGCGGAGAAATAAACTCGTAAGCAGAAAGTCGACCAAAATCGACCAGAACATCGGTCGTTGAAACAGTACAAGGTTTAGCGATAACGCGGCCGTTGACGGTGATAGTCACATCAGAAGCCTGAGCTAACGCAATAAATAGCCCGCAAAATAGCGGGATTACCCGTATCAATGGATAAATATTCATCTCTTTCTCCTTATTGATACTCAAGGGTAAATGAGGCTGTTGAACTCACAACGCCTGCACCTACGGGGAATTGAGTCGACATGAGCCTGGCATAGTAGGTCAAGATATTCGTCTCACCAGAGGCTAAATTTATCGCGGACAAAGTCGGGAAATCAGCATTAATCACCAGTGGCTGTTGAAGGTTATCAAGTAACTGAATGCCTAAACCTGTAGCCTTTCCCGTTCCGCTATCGAGTTTGAGTAATTCTGTATTGCTGTCATCTGCAGTCCCTGTAAACATGACTTTGATTCCAGCAACGTGTTTTCCGCAGGGAGATAAAACAATCGAAAATGACTGCGCCGGTGCGGTAGAGCCAACACGAAAAAAATCTTTAGCGTTACTCGTCTGCAAATTAACAGGAATATTGACTGACTCAGCAGAAACCGCACAAGTATTATCAAAGATATACCCCTGAATACTGATAGTCGTTTGATCACTGGCTGCGCTAGCAGAGAGCGTTATAAGAGAAAGAGCACTAAAAAAAATAAAGCGATGAATAAAATTCATTATGACTCCTTATCGACACTCTAGGGTCAGCACGTTGAAAATATCATTTTGCTCTGCTGAGTCGGAAATAACATACTTCCCTGTACACTGACTGTCTGCGTTATTTCCCCACTGCACTTTCACTGTTCCAGTAGGCGACATACCGGTGAGATAAGCCTGTCCCTCATCCGTAACAATACTGGAACTGCTGCCCGAAGAGACGATGGCGCCAAAGGGAACTGGCTTACCGTTATGGATTAAGGTCATTAAAATTTTCAGTCCGGTATGGACAACAAAATCGGCGCGAACGATAGCGCCTTGTGTCGGAACCACGTTGACAATGGCATCCTCTACTTCAACATTATTTGCCAGTGTATTGGGATTCAGGGCAATGCGGTTTTCACGATAAGCAATAGCATAAGGAACAATGGCATAGCCACGTGCATCAGTCTTAACACCGGTCTGATTTTGAATATCGACGTTCGCCGCACCCGGGGCTTTAACCAGCACCACTGTATCACCCAGATATTGTCCGAGAGTGACGCCATTAGCGTGGGCAATCACTCCGCCGCTCAGACCGTAGTAAAGCTGTTGATAATTACCATTATAGCTATAGCCCACATTCGCATTACCGTAACCTCCGCGGTAATTGAGGGCAGCGTAACCACTTTCATGATTATTATTAGACCCAGAGGTATAACCACTTTGCACACTGTAGTTTAAATTCCTGTCTTCCAGCAAAGTACCATACAGACCCGCCTGATTAGTGGTACGGCCTTTCAGATCGCTTGACATACTGTATCTTGCGCTGGCATTACGCCAGTTGGAGGTCGTATCCGAGCGGGTCCAGTGACTAAATGGCACGCTGATATTTGCTGAAAGAATAGAGTCGCTCTTATCCATCCAGTAATTTTTATTGAGGCTATAGTTTAACGATAGCGAGATATCACTAATGGTGGTATTCAGGCCCGCCAGCAATTGTTTTTCGGTTCCGTCAGTACCCCAGTAGGTCTGGTGCGTACCCCCTATATATAATGAGGCATTCCGACCCAGCTGCTGGGTTGCGGTGAGCTGTAATTTACCTCTTTTATTATGCCGGAGGTTATAGGCAGAAATAATATGAGTCTCATCTGACGGATCGTCAGAATAAAAGTAACCGGCTAAATTAGAATACGTAGTATCAGTAAAATTATAATAACCACTGGTCGAATAGCGATAGGCTGCGAACCGAATACTGGTGCCCGTCTCAATAAACGATTTATTGTAGGTCAGTCGTAATGACTGCCCCTTATGTTTACTGTCATCCACAAGGGTGGAGTATGCCTGAGACAAATCTAGGGATACAGCGCCGAGAAGCCCCATATTTTTGGCAAGACCGATATCGAATGCCCGGTACTTAGATGAAAGTTGTGTTCCGCCAAAAATAGTCCAGCCCATTTTCATACCACGGAACAAGCTACCTTGGAAAAATTTAGGTTTAGTCTGCGACGGATTACCGCTCCGGTATTCACCCGCGGTCAGGTTAAATCGTGTCTGACCTTCTCGTTGTAAAAAGGGAACGGTCGCAAAAGGGACAGTAAAGACCTGGCTACTACCATCCGCTTCTTTTACCGTAACATCGAGGTCACCGTTACCATTAGACGAATAAAGATCGTTAATAATAAAGGGGCCTGGTGGTACCGTGGTTTTATAAATTTCATACCCATTCTGCTTGATAGAAACCTGGGCCGTACCCCGGGCAATACCTCTGATGACAGGAGCAAAACCGCGTTGACTTTCAGGCAGCATATTTTCGTCCGAAGCGATTTTGATCCCCCGGAAATTGACTGAATCAAACAGCTGCTCATCAGTAAAGCTATCACCCAGAGTCAGACGAGATCGTAAAAACTGGAGATCTCTCTCAAGCCATGTATTGACATGCTGCCACTGGTTTTGTTTTTTGGATGATTTGAAATCAGAATAATTCCATACGGTATTATCCCTTAATCTCCATGGGCCGAAATTGATTCCGCTGTTAATATTTAAATAGGCGTATTGACTATCAACCCCGTGTTTATCTTTGGCGTTATTAGCATTGAAGCTATAGTTTATCAAACCCGAAGTGATCCCATCATCCCAAAGTTCAGGGGGAACATATCCACGCGCGGAGTTGCTCATTAATGCTTGAGGTACGGTGATATTCAGACGCTGAATATTGACATCATAATCTGATGTACTGCCTTCCACGAGCTGAGTCAGGGGCAGGCATTCGCCTTCTACTTTTATTTTGTCAGTCGATTTGTTATCTACTGGCGGAATGATAACCCCCATTTGAATAAGTTCTTTTACTGAGAAGCAAGGTAATACCGTATTGCTATCATCAGCGTTAACAAATTCAACATCGCGCGTAGCTGAAAACATGTCATTTAAATAAATATCAACACGATAGGTTCCTGGCAGGACTTCCTGTCCTTGCTCAAAACGCGACAGGTCAGCAACCGCAGCAGGATCATCAGAGAGAAAACGAGGGTTAAAGTAAATTTCAGCAGAACCCGGCTCAACCCAAAGAGCTGTTAAACTTGTTAAAATACAAATATTTATAAAAAAAGACAGTTTATTTCTCTTGCTATGTAATATTTTTTTTTTTAATTCTCTTTGGCGGTTAATTTTCATAGCTATACCTTTTTACTCAAATCTTTTACACCGAGTTGCTGTAAAATTATTTTACTGATTTTTCTATTTTTGCAGTAAAAGCACCGAAATCATTTATTGTTCTGTAATTAACATTGCTTCCGGCATTATTAGGTAAATTGACTAGCTCTGAACCCATTGGCTTAACCATCACGCCTTCCAGTGAGTTATTTCCAACATGGAACTCAGCTAAAGTCAGGTAATAAGGTGTTGGGTTTTTAATTTCTAACTTATTGTTCACTCTGGTAAAGGTCAGTTTATCTGGTGCTTCTTCTGGTGACATAGATAGATTTTTTGGCCGATAAAGAAGTTTGATACGATTAACAATGGCTAATTGAAGTTTGTTTTCTGATAACTTATCTTTTTCGATAGCAGGGATAGCTTTAACATTGATCCAAAAAAGAGATTCTTTATCGGCAGGCAGAGCGCCATTAGTTGTATCAACGATCCTCAAGATATTCTCTTTTTTACCCTTCATCAGAAATAGCGGAGGAGTAATCACGAAGTCTTTACTTTTTTTTCCTGAGAGATCGTCAACCCATGACTGAATTAAAAAGGAATTGTCATTTTCAGTGTTAATAACTGAAAGCTGAACCTGTTTTCCACCAGCAGGATAGATGACTCTGGTTGCACTTAATGCAATACCAGCATTAGCTGGGGTAGAAGAAAGCAAAAATAAAAATGCTAAAAAGGGAATGATATAATTCAACATATTCTTAGTGGTTTTAAACATTTTTATTTCTCTCTATCTTTAATAACATTAAATTAAAAATCATAATGTTATTTATGTTAAATGATGTGTAAAACGATCATTTTAAACATTGTAACCGTATAATTTTATTAGAAACTAACTTTTGTTATATCTTTAAATACAGATAAGAGCGTCCCTGCTCTATACCCAAAATAATTCGAGTTGCTTGTAGGCGCTGAGTAAATCTTGGCGATGAGCATAGATGGACTATGTGATTCGGCAAGATTTGCGAAAGCAACGCCCAAGCAGCTTGAAGTATGACGGGTATAAATATCAATTACTGATATTGCACCGTAAAGGTAGCATCAGCATTAGCGGTCCCTGCGGTCGCCTGACCAAATGCAGCATAACGAGCCTGGAAAGGAATGGTATTAGTACCCTCAGCCAGGGTGGTAGAAGCACTTGCAGTTGAGCCATCAAATGTCACAGGTTGTCCAGCTCTATCAAGTACTTGAACGCCAACGTTAGATGCGCCACCTGCTGCTGAGCTCTGTAATGCAAGAATATTGGTATTCGCAGTACCTGCAGTTACGCCACTAAAAATAATAGCGGCAGTTGTTGGCAAAGTACCACCTTTGCCATCTTCAGCGCCGGGAGCACAATCTTTCAATACGATGTTGAAGCCGACATTCTGACTGAAATCACCAACTTGAGTTAACCCGTTAGCTCTTACTTGACCAAGTTGAACGGTTTGATCCACTGAACCAGCATCAACAGCACAAGTACCATTAACAACTTCACCGACAAAATGAACTTGTCCACCAGGGGTAACAATAGTTGCTGCAGAAACGAATGCTGGAGCAAGAGCCGCGCATAAAACGCTAATAGCAAGAAGTTTAGTTTTCATTCTGAATCCTTAAATTTGACCGCGTTAAAGAAAAGCAAAATCCTCACAATAAAACTTTTGACTATTTTTTGATTTAGCCTTTGTTCTACCGTTTTGCTTCTTAGGACTAATCCTAAAGTTTCTTATAAAAATGTCAAAAAATATAAATTTAACTTAAGCGTTTATTGATCACCGTCAATTATGGTGATATCAACTGGTTTATTCAAAAAACCTGGTTTAATGATCTACTAAGTTTGACTATGTTAGTTGATTGTAATTTAATATTTTGTTGCATTTTTGTTAAATCAACCACTATCAGAGCTGTTGCTGATGACTTATCATTAACAGTAGATAATTGCTAAAATTTAATAACTCCATTAAGAAAATATTTAAAGTGCAATATTTATGAACTTTACCTCTCTATTTAAATGATTTTAATAGTGTTCTTATCAATAAGATTGATAATCTGATTTAATGATCAGAATCGGTATTTATTTTTGAAATTCACAGGGAATGAGCCATTGAATTTTTCAGGAAAATGGGTGCTCAGATATCAAAAGTGGGAGTCTGATCGGGGGTTAAATTTATAGAGATATTCTGTCAATTTCCCAATCATATTGAGAGCGGAAAAATAGTTTTTTTAGTGCCAACTGGATAACATCCAGATGCTGTATTAAAAACTCCATTAAGTATCGAAAAGCCCCTTTATTTAAGTCAGTTAGAATACTCTCGCCAGAATTAAACCGAACACCGATCTCATCTGTTCAATGCTGGATGGTCGTTGCCTGTTTCCAAAAAAAATGAGCGCAAAAAAAATAATTCATAGATGAAATCTATCACTAATGCCCGCAATCCTGTTCACTTCCCCACTCATTCTCTTAACCCTATAACTCAATAATAAATATAACTATATAGCCATTTTTTGATGTTTTTATGGTTACGGTCGGTGAATGAAATCGACAGCCATGAAGATATGTACAGTTATGGGAGAATACCCAGGTATTTCGGTTGCTGATCGGGGTAAAAAAAAGCGGCATCTCCCCCTGTGATGAGGTAGATGCCGCTGAGGAGGATCTCTCCTGGATTATTCAATCAAGATCGTTCCTGTTTCCTCGTTATAACGTAGTTTCGTGCCATAACGTTCGCTCATCCGAGTTAAATCGGCCGCGATTTCATGGCCAAGTGCCGCAGATACCGCCACCGGCAAACCACGATCAAGTGACCGTTCACGGTTCATCCCCAGATCGAGCGGGAACAGTTTGAACTGTAGCGCTCCGTCTTCATAATCTAGCAATGCAACACAGTTTTTGGAGAAGCGGGATTCAGCATTGAAGCCAGTGAAATTCCCCTCACTATCTTTTGCTCGTGCCCGATGTAAATCAGAAGGGCGTGCATCCTGGCTATAACCGTAAGCAGTGTACATTTCAGGCCCAATAAGTGATTCTCCTGCTTCAAACTCCATCAGCAGGCTACCCAGATTATAAAAAATTGGGCGCTTGTTATAAATTTCCACCCCACGCAGAAAATGAGCCCCATGTCCCACCACCGCTGACGCTCCTGCATCAATCGCACGACGGGCAAAATTCTCGATAAATTCTGGAGGATGAGGTGAATACCAGCCATCCCCCTCCCCTTCGTGAGTATGAAGGCTGACGATAGCAACATCAGAACGGTTTGCTGCATCGCGCACACTTTTTAGAATTGCAGTGCAATCGTCTTCATTCATAAATGTGCGAACATAAGCCTGCTCGCCGCGCTCGATTTGTATCGAACTTTCAAACAGTGAGCCGAATTTGAAACGGTCGGGGCCCTGATCCGCCATCACTTCAATACAGGCACCTTCGCGATTGCTGGCTGCAACACCGAGTAGCTCGGTTATCTTTTGTAGTTGGCCAAATTCTTTATCTGGAAGCACATAAGATCGTCCCCAGCGTAGCGGGTTAAGGCCAGGGCGAGCGACTACGCTGCCCCCTGCGACACTCGCAGCAAAAACTTCCGAGCGGGTGCTACTAACAGCAACCACACCGACTCGTCCTTGTGGTGTATCGAGGAATCGTGCTGCGCGAGCATCGTCAAGATTTCGTCCCACACCGCAATGAATCAGACCGCGTTCTTCTGCCGCATCTATCGTATCAACGACGCCTTCCCAGCCAAAATCTCCGGTATGGTTATTAGCGAACGAAACCAGCTTGATATTCAAATCCACAAACTCATCTAACGTTGCCTGTTTCACCGCCGTGATATAACCACGGCCCGCCGCAGGTGGCGTGGTGGGTTTTGGGCAACAAAATTCGGCATTGGCAAAAACCGCATCCGCGGCCTTAAGCTGGTCAACGATATTTTTATCTATTCGCGCAGCCAGATTACGGCTGGAAAATAGTAAATCTCCGCAAGCAAGAATTCGCATAGCATGGCTCTCTTTTAATATGATGGATCGTTCGATAGGGTGTTCAATAGCAAGCTATCACTGACGAATAAAGGCAAAGGCTTGCTCCAGAGAGGCCAGCAGATCGTCCACACTCTCTAATCCGGCATGAATACGTATCAGCGTACCCGGATGCGTCTCCGGATGAACGGTACGGACTGGATCCAACGGCAGGATCAGACTTTCGTAACCTCCCCACGATCCACCAATACCAAATAAGGTAAGCGCTTCAACGAAAGCGGTGCGCTTATGGCTCAATTCAGGATGCAGCGCAAACGCAAAGAGTCCTGATGCTCCTGAGAAATCACGTTTCCACAAATCATGTCCCGGTGAGCCGGGTAAAGCAGGATGCATCACTCGTGCGATTTCTGGCTGGCGGGAAATAAATTCAGCAAGTCGAAGGCCCGTTTGATAATGACGTTCCAGACGAACATGCAAAGTACGTAACCCGCGCTGTGCCAGATAGCAATCATCAGGGCTAGCAAGCAAACCGAGTTCATGCGTAGTCGATTTCAGACGTTGATAGGTCGCTTCAGTAGCAGTAACTATGCCCATCATGACATCGGAGTGGCCGACTATATATTTTGTCGCCGCCTGAACAGAAACATCGACTCCCTTAGTAAAGGGTTGAAAATAGAGTGGACTCGCCCAGGTGTTATCCATCACCACAATGGCTCCATGCCGATGAGCAACTTCCGCGATAGCAGGAATATCCTGCATTTCAAATGTCATAGAGCCAGGCGCTTCGGTATATACCACTCGGGTTTCAGGGCGGATTAATTGTTCAATATCTGCGCCAAGCATCGGATCATAAAACTCGACGTTAATACGGAATCTTTTCAGTAAAGTATCAGCAATTTGTCGCACCGGGCCATAAACGCTGTCAGGCACCAGCACATGATCATCTGCCGAGGTAAAAGCCAAAATCGCGGTAGTACAGGCGGAAACACCAGAGGGATAAACAAGAGATTTATAACCGCCTTCCAGCTCTGCAATCGCTTCTTGCAACGATTTACTGGTCGGCGTACCGTGGCGGCCGTAGAAAAGCTCAGGTTCATCAAAAGACTTTTGCTGGCGCTGTTTATTGTCCCATTCAGCCATCGACTCGCAAATCACTGTCGATGTCCGGTAGACCGGTGGATTCACCGCACCAAGAAAATGGTCTGGATGACGTCCGGCATGGATAACCTTCGTTTCAGGTTTCATAATAAATCGTATTCTCGTTGATGGGCTGGCCCCGATTCCTCTCTTTTTACCAGTCTGCCGCAACCCATCCCTAAATCAACAACTATCTTATATTTTTCATATACAGCAATATTACATCATATAGCGAATGAATCTGAATCTGATATCGCATAGTGAGAAATACGCTGGAATGCGTACTTAGACGGATTACTCCATTATAAACTTACTGGCTTCTTCACGGACCATTAAACCCAGAGCATCAAGGTCTTCGGTATGGATACGCACGGTTGGGCCTGAGACACCAACTGCTCCGATAACGTAGCCGTTACTATCAAATAAGGGAGCGGCCGCACCACGTATCCCCAGATGAAACTCTTCATCATGCAACGCATAACCCTGCTGTGAGATAGTCTGCAATTCAGCCTGAAAGAGGCGAGGATCAGTGATAGTTCGCTCGGTTTGCGCAAGCAGTTGTTCAGGTAACGGGGCGCCCGCCAGTGCCAGAAAAATCCGGCCAATCGCGGTATAGGCCAGGGGAGCTAAGGTGCCAGGACGGCTATCAACCCGCAGAGAATAACGGGATTCTATCGTATCCAGATATAACACCTGTTCATCCGCCAGAATCGATAAATGTACCGCTTCCCCAGTACGGTCGGAAAGACGCTCCAGAACCGGACGAGCACACTGGCGCAGGCTTTTCTTTTGACGAACAGTATTCGGTCGTGCAGCTAACTTTGGCCCCAGCATAAAGCTACGACGCTCACCTGGTTGTGCATAGCCCGCCTGGGCCAGGGTTTGCAGAATACGGGACGCGCTACTTTTATCAATCGCGAGACTATCAGCAACATCGCTGGTACGTACTGCCTGGTTATGCATGAGCAAATCAAGCGCTGCCAGACCTTTTGTCAGCGTTTTAAGCTCCCCTTTTACGTGCTCAGTTCGCGTCGCCTCTTCAGTCTGAGTGGTAGTAATCATAGGCTGGGCGTTGTGATTTTTCACGTTTCCATACTCTCCATTTAACGGCTATATACAAAAAGTTGATATATATACAACTTATTCGAATGTTGATCTTATTGACACGGAATAGTAACTAACCCTACATTCCTAGCCTGTCTGTGGGCTGCCTCGGTGGTAAAATATATCAGAGGCTCATATTTAAATTAAGGTAAATTGATCATATGTCAAAAACGATACTGAGTTCTCTGATTACCATGGGTAGTGTTGCGTTTATTGCATCATCTTTTTCTACAGTTGCCCAGGCTAATGCGCTGGAAAAAATTACCGATCGCGGCGTCATTTCGGTCTGTACTAACGTCAATAACCCGCCTTTAGCCTTTCTGGAATCATCTGGGGAAACTAAAGGTCTGCATATCGATATGTTAAATGACTTCACTCAGCGCCTGTCCGCGCAAGTGGGGAAACCGGTCAAAGTGGATCTGGTACCTGTTCTGCCGGCAAACCGTGTGCAATTCCTGCAACAAGGCAAATGCGACATTCTGTTTACCTCATTAACGGTGAGTGAAGAGCGCAAGAAACTGGTTCAGTTTGTTGAACCTTACTATTACGCTGCAGGTCCAGCGTTGCTAACGAAAAAAGGCGTGACCTTCTCAAACTGGGAAGAAGTGAAAGGTAAAGCGATTTGCAGCAACCAGGGATCAAGTTGGAATGTACCGTTAGAGCAGAAATTTGGCGCGAATATCGTGGCTTTTCAGACTCAGCAGGAAGTTGATCAATCCTTACGTGACGGTCGCTGTTCCGCGCTGGTATCCGATGACAGCTATCTCCAGGCACGTTTTCTTAATGACAAAGATGGTATCTGGAAAGATTACATCATACAAAATCTGACGCCGTTTACTGAAGGTCCGTGGGGTCTGGCCGTTCGTTTTAACGAACCACAGTTCACCGATTTCATCTCAGGTGTGATTAAAGACTGGAACAAGCAAGGCACTATCATTGAACTAGCGACCAAGTGGGGACTAAAACCAGCGCCATTTGCAGTAAAGGCCCATGAAGAAGCCATTAAGCTATAACAATGATGTTATTTATCGCCGATGGATTTAAAGCGCTCTATGAGCAAACGGGCTGGAACTTTTCGGTGTTTTACAACGCCTGGGAAGCTCAGAAATACCTTACTGGGATGATCCTTACCGTTAAGCTGGCAGTCTGGTCGCTAGTTGGCTCAATGTTTATTGGGTTCTTATGTGTACTTGCCAGACAGTCCAGCCTGCGGCCTTTGCGCTGGCTGGTCACTGCCTATGTTGAACTGTTTCGTAATACACCTGGGCTGGCCCAGCTCTACTTTTTATTCTTTGGCATTGGTTCCTACTTCCATCTCTCCACTTACGGAGCAAACGGCGAGCTACCACTCGTATCGCCGTTTCAATTCGTAGTGATTGCTCTGTCACTGCAATATGGCGCATTTGTCGCCGAGATACTGCGTGCAGGCATTGAAGCGGTGCCGAGAACCACCGTCGAAGCTGCAGAATCCCTCGGCTACAACCGTACCCGTGCCATGCTTCATATCATTCTGCCACTGGCTTTTCGCGCCAGCCTGCCTGCGCTGGGAAATAACATGGCTCAGATTGTTAAAAGCACCGCCATTGCTTATGCCATTGCAGTGCCTGAAGCCTTGTATGTCGCGCATGAAATCTGGACGGAACACTTCAATGTGGTCGAAATGATGAATGTCGTGCTGATCAGTTATCTGGGATTAATGGGAATATTCACGCTGCTAGTGAAACTGCTCGAGCGTTGGCTAAAAGTACCGGGGCTAGGACGATGACTCTTATAGATACAATATTTCCAGCAGGTAGCGCTATCGCCGTGCTACTTCCTTGGTTACCGCTGATTCTGAAAGGGTTTGGGCTTAATTTACTGATTTCGATTCTGAGCATGGTAATGGGCATGCTGGCCGGTGTGCTACTTGGCGCTGCTCAAATGGCCCATCTTGCCATTATCCGACAGCCAGCCCGCACCCTGACATTGCTCTTTCGTAACAGTCCATGGCTGGTCATCATGTTTTATGTGATGTTTCTGCTGCCGTTTGAAATCAAGATAGCGGGTACATGGTTTAGTTTTCCCGACTGGGTAAAAGCAGTTGTCGCCCTGGCGATACCTGTCAGCGGTTATACCTCGGAGATTGTGCGCGGTGGGCTGAAATCTATCCCCACCACACAGTGGGAAGCCGCTGCCGCACTCGCTTTTGGTACTGTTCGCACTACGCTTACGATTATTTTACCGCAAGCAATACGTCAGATGCTGCCCCCTATGATGAACCTGTACTGCTCGGTGGTGATGGCAACCTCACTGGCCAATGTGGTGGGTGTGCAGGAAGTGATGACTATCACCCAAACCATTCTGACGACGGAAACACGCCCGGGTCTGATTCTGCCAGCCTATGGCATTACGTTGATCCTCTTTTTTGCCTTTGTTTTCCCGATCTCTCTCTTTTCACGCCGTTTAGAACGGGTGTGGCAATTTGGAACCCGCTGATGATTAATTCGCACAAACAACCTGCGCAGGTCGTCCTGACTGATGTTCATAAATCCTTTGGCAAAATAAACGTACTGAGCGGCATTTCCCTGTCAGTTGCACGTTCGGAAATTGTTTGCATCATCGGCCCTTCCGGTTCAGGCAAATCCACCCTGTTGCGCTGCATTAACGCGCTGGCTCCCATCAATGCCGGCTCGATTACCGTCGGAGGGATTGAGGTCAACGATCCTAAACTGGATGCGCTGGCCCTGCGGCGTAAAGTAGGAATGGTTTTCCAAAGCTACAATTTATTCCCACACCGCACCGTGCTGGAAAACATCATGATGGCTCCTGTTCAGGTGTTAAAACAACCCGTGAAAAGTGTGGAGGCTCAGGCTCGTAGCTTGCTGGCAAAAGTGCATCTGGAAGCAAAAGCCGACGCTTATCCGGGCGAGTTATCTGGTGGACAGCAGCAGCGCGTGGCCATTGCACGGGCGCTCTGTATGAACCCGGAAGTCATGATGTTTGACGAAGTGACCGCAGCGCTAGACCCCGAAATGGTCAAAGAGGTACTGACCACTATTCAGGATGTCGCACGTGATGGTATGACCTGTATTTTGGTCACCCATGAAATGCGCTTTGCCCGTGAGGTTGCCGACCGTATTTACTTTACCGACAAGGGAAAGATCGTCGAAAGCAACACGCCGCAGGAATTCTTTGAACATCCACAGGACCCTCGTACACAAGCGTTTCTGGAGAAGGTGCTGTAATAGCAACGGGCAAAATATAATGAAAACATCATCTATTAGCGGGCTGGTAAGTACTGAATGGCTTGTCGATCATCTGACCGATCCCGATATACTGGTTTTTGACTGTACGACTCGTTTAGTTCCTGATGAAAAGACGCTATACCGTGCCGAACCCGCACGGGCAGATTTTCACGCCGGACATATCCCCGGAGCACAGTTTATTGATGTGCAGGCCGACCTGTCTGATAACACCCACCGTTATAAATATATGCTTCCCACGCCCGAGAACTTTGCTGCGGCCATGACTCGCTTTGGCGTTCGCCCTGATATGCATATCATTGTTTATTCCAGTGCCGATCCGTGGTGGGCGACGCGTGTCTGGTGGCTGTTACGGGTGTTTGGTTTTGATAACGTCTCGGTGCTGGATGGCGGATTGAAAAAATGGCAGCACGAAGGTTTGCCGCTTGAAACAGGTGAAGGACGCCATCGCCCCGAAGGTCAGTTTATTGCCATACCACATTCGCACTTGGTCGCCGATAAGAGCGAAGTGCTCGCCGCAATCGACCATGAAGATATTTGCATTCTTAGCGCTCGCCTGCCTGCCCAGTTCTCCGGAGCGGAAGGCAACAATTACGGCCGTCCCGGTCGTATTACGGGTAGTGATAATCTGCCTGCCGCCAGCCTGTTCGATGCCAGTAGTGGAACCTACCTTCCGCTGAAGCAACTACGCGAAACCGTCAGCACACTCAATCTCGACAATAAAAAAGTCATTGCCTATTGCGGACACGGCATAGCAGCCAGTGCTGATGTTTTTGTCCTGACGTTACTCGGCCACCCTGATGTCGTCCTTTATGATGCCTCCCTCTCTGAATGGGCCGACACAGATTATCTCCCCATGGCCGTAGGCTAACGCTCACAACGCCTTATTACTAACGAATAACAGCAGGAGAACTGTTTTGATTTCTATCGGACTTATTGGTGCAGGGCGCATTGCTGCAGTGCACGCCCGGCATCTAAAAAATCATCCATTTGTACGTCTGGTTGCCGTTACCGATCCACTGATTGCGCGGGCAGAGGCTATTGCTGCTGAGCATGGGGCTCAAGTATTCCCTGACGCAAATGCCATTATTGCAGCTAAAGAAATTGATGCCGTTATTATTGCCTCATCAACGGAAACGCATTGTCCGCTGATGCTGGCTGCAGTACGAGCGGGTAAAAAGGTCTATTGCGAAAAACCGCTTGCCTCAACTCTGACAGAAGCCCACCGTACGCTGATTGAGTTAGGCGAGCAGCAACAACAGGTGATGGTCGGTTTTAACCGTCGTTTCGATCGTAACCATGCCGCGATACAAACAGATATTATGCAAGGACGTCTGGGGAAAGTGCAGACGGTACAAATCACCTCGCGCGGCCCCAACGGCATTCCCTCTCTGGAATACCTGCGAGTCTCCGGTGGCCTGTTTTATGACAAGATGATCCACTTTTTCGATCTGGTACGTTGGCTGACAGGTGAAGAAATTACCGATCTCTCAGCCTTTGGTTCAGTCATTGCCGATCCGCTATTTATTGAAGCTAACGATGTGGATACCGCCATGGTGACACTGAGAACTCACAGTGGAGCACTTTGCCAGATAGATAACGCTCGTCGTGCAGTATATGGCTTTGACGATAGGATTGAAGTCTTTGGTACGGGTGGGCTGGCTGAGTCATCACGTATCACTGAGGGCAGCGTGATGCGTATTTTTGATGACAAAGTGATGACGGAAGGGTTGCCTAAAGACCCCATGATTCGTATGGCACCGAGCTATGCCGCGGCTATTCATGCCTTCACGGTATTTGTGCGTAATGCGGGCACGCCAGAAGCTATTTCCGTTCCCGGTGTTTATGACGGGCTACGCGCTCAGATGATGGCAGAGGCCGCAACACGAGCAGCAGCTCAGCGACGTATTGTTTCTCTGGCAGAGATTGAAGCAGAACTGGCTTAATAGAAAACAAACAGTCGGGGCTGGCTTATCAAGCCCTGACTCCGCTCAAATCTGAAATAACCATTATCTCTACTATTGATCGGCATAGGGGCAGCAGTTAACTGCGCCCCTCCCCCAGCTAAAAGGAAGGGGCTTCCCGCGAAAAGCCCTGGTGAACTAAGCCGCAGTTTCCTTTCATTGTCAGCGAGCTAATCTGTTTTAACAGCCTGATTGTCATCGCTAAAAAGAGCGAACAGCATCAAAAATGATATGATCCTAAAAATAAAGGCAGCCCGTTTATAATCTATCAACTTACTGTTTTTGTATTATGCGATGATAATGAATAGCCGATTAGGTGTTTTTGATTTTGACTTAATAAGGGAATAGCCGATGCTCAAAGAAAACTTCAATGAACTACAAATTTTTCTTGTGGTGGCGAGAGAGCGAAGTTTTACCAAAGCGGCTGGCAAGCTGGGTGTTTCACAGTCAGCACTGAGCCACGCAATTAAAGCGCTGGAAGAGCGGCTGAATATCCGTCTGTTAACCCGAACGACCCGCAGCGTGGCACCCACAGCAGCGGGTGAGAGAATTATTGCCTGCCTTGAACCCCGGATCACCGATCTTGAGCGGGAACTGGTGTCGCTTATTCAGCTGAATAGTATCCCCTCAGGCAATATCCGTTTATCTGTCGGAGAGCATGCCGCGCGGAGTCTGGTATGGCCGAAGCTAAAACCCTTCCTACGGGAATATCCGGAAATTAATGTCGAACTGGTGGTGGATAACGGTTTTGTCGATATTGTTGATGGGCGTTTTGATGCTGGGATCCGTCTGGGGGAAAGTGTTGATAAAGATATGGTCGCCGTGAGAATTGGCCCACAGATGCGAATGGCTGTGGTCGCTGCTCCCTCCTATTTCGCCACTTATACTGCTCCTGAAACACCACATGAGCTACAAAATCATCGCTGTATTAATATGCGACTACCAACGGCGGGTGGCCTTTATCACTGGGAATTCGAGAAGGACGGAAAACCGCTACGTGTCAGGGTTGAAGGACAAGTGACTTTTAATCTGCTGGCGGAGAGAATTGATGCGGTATTGTCGGGTTTTGGTATCGCCTGTGTTCCTGAGAATATGGTTCAGGACCCTCTCAAGTCAGGGGAACTTATTCAGGTTCTGCAAGACTGGACGCCTGCATTCCCTGGGTACTACCTTTATTATCCCAGCCGCAAGCAGCATCCCCCGGCTTTTGCTCTTATGATAGATGCGCTGCGTTATTCGGAGTAATGGGCCAACAAGACATTACTGGCCCACTTTCATCAGGGCGTTAAGACTTCGCGTTAGTTAGCTCTTCTATCGCGGTTTACACGTCAAGTTTGCGGCCTGCCAGCCATTCCACCATCGCAGGATCACGATGGGAGAAGAATGCGCTGGTTGCAGTATCAAGCGCAGCTATCCGCAGCATATCTTCAGAACTGAGTTCAAAATCGAGGATATTGATATTCTCTTCCATACGTTCTTTTCGCACCGATTTCGCCAGCGAAACGATACCACGCTGGAAGATCCATCGCAGAACCACCTGCCCCACACTCTTACCGTATTTCTGACCGATAGCCGTGAGTACCGGATGCTGGAACAGACCATTTTTGCCTTCGGCAAAGGGTGCCCAGGCTTGGGGCTGAATACCACGGCTTTGCATCCACGGAACAGCATGCAGTTGCTGATTGAAAGGGTTGACCTCAACCTGGTTTACCGCAGGTGCAACCTTATTAAAGGCGATAAGATCAGCCAGTCGATCAGGATGAAAGTTGCTTACGCCAATGGCGCGAATTTTACCTGCCTGTTGCAGTTCTTCCATGGCACGCCAGGCACCATGAACATCACCGTAAGGCTGATGGATCAGATACAAGTCAACATAGTCCAGCTGTAGTCGGTTCAGTGAACGTTCAAACTGCGCTTTAGCCCCTTCATAATGGGTATCCTGCAACCAAAGTTTGGTGGTCACAAAGAGTTCGTTACGTGCGATACCCGTCTGTTTTAGCGCATTCCCGACCTGGGTTTCATTCTGATAGGACGCAGCGGTATCGATCAGTCGATATCCCGAATCAATGGCATCAATAACGGCTCTCTCGCATTCAGCGGCATCAGACATCTGAAACACACCAAAACCGAGCAGAGGCATTTCAATATGATGATTTAGTTTTACCGTTGGCATGATGTTCTCCTTTAGCTGTTGTTCAGGAAAGCATAGCGCAGAGGAAGTTATTCGATTAGAGAGGGTAATTAACTAGGGTTTATTAGCAGTGTTCATAAATCCGTATAAACACTGCTGTGCCTGGATAAAAAAGCAGAATTAAGGCAACTGGCTGTAATCCTGGTCTGAGACTGGCTCCAGCCACTCATTGGATGAGCCTTCAGCCGGGACGGCGACCGCCAGGTGGGCAAACCAGCTGTCCTGGGCGGCACCATGCCAGTGTTTGACGCCTGCCGGAATATTAACCACATCGCCTTCGGTAAGCTGACGCGCTGGTTGATTCCATTCCTGATACCAGCCTCGGCCCCCCGTCACTAGCAAGATCTGTCCGCCTTTATGGTGAATATGCCAGTGGTTTCGACAACCTGGTTCAAACACCACATTGCCAATATTGACACCTTCTGTAGACAACATATTCAGGTAGCTTGTCCCCTGAAAATATTGTGCATAGGCTTCATTTTTTTCTCCTTTAGGGAAAATACCATTACCGTCAAATTGCTCGCTCATTTTGTCTCCATTAGCCGCTTGTACCGGCATACTGCTGTTATCTGTTTGCTCTATCACCTCAAGCAGAACTGCACTGGCATTGGCCGCCATATCGGGGGAACATTTCAGCTTAAGCACCTCGATAAAATCCCCTAGTTGCTCTGCTGTCAGACCCGTTTGCAGGCTCATCGAATAATGACTTTTAAGCTGGCTATTAACCCCGGACAGCGCCGCCAGAGCGGAAATCGTTGCCAGCTCTCGGGTCTGCCAGTCCAGAATATCTCTCTGGAAAATATCACCGAACAGATGTGACTTAAGAAAGCGGTCAATCACCGGGGCAAACTCAAACAGCGGGCCGCTTACCGGCTGTCCTACGAGTCGGGTCTGGTTGTCGGTACCGCCCTCGAGGCTATCCCAGCTAGCGGGCGCGGGAGTTGCCGTTTGCCCCTCGTTATCGATGATGCCTTTCTGGCTACGCTGTTCCAGTACCTCCATCAACGCACCAAGGGCATTCAAACTTCTGGGGAAACCGGCGTAGGCATACAGCTGAACCACTATTTCTTTGAGCTCATTAATGGTCAGTCCCGCATCAAGCCCTTCATTCAGGGCCGCATCCAGCCCCATCCTATCGCCGTTTGCGGTAAAGGCTGCAACGGGGATCACGGCGCGTTGTTTGTCGTTGAGAACAGGGTGCATGGCGTACCTCCAGGGGAAATAAAAAGCCGTACTGAGGATGATTAAACCTGAAGGAGTCAGTGTAGTGAAAGCGGGATTAAATGATAAGATACGCAAATGTAGATACACTGGTGCAATAAATTCACCAATTATGACAAAAGAAAAATTAAACGACCTGCAAGCCTTTGTCACCGTTGCCCGCGAACGTAGCTTTACCCGGGCAGCAGCGATACTGGGCATTTCCCGCTCCGCACTCAGCCATACAATGCTGGGACTGGAGGCGCGTCTGGGGGTCAGATTATTGATTCGTACCACGCGGAGCGTTTCACCCACGGATGCGGGTAATCAGCTCCTGACTGTTCTCGCCCCACGGTTAGATGAAATCGAGTCTGAACTCGCGTCGCTGCGCGCATCCCGCGATAAACCAGCCGGTTCAGTTCGTATTACTGCCAATGACCATGCCATCGTCACCGTTCTCTGGCCACGACTCCTGCCATTGATGAAACAACATCCGGATATCAATATTGAATTCAGTGTCGGATATGAACTGACCGATATCGCTGCCCAACAGTTTGATGCCGGGGTGCGTATGGGGAGTCAGGTGGATAAAGATATGATTGCCGTACGTATTACACCAGACGTACAAATGGCCGTTATTGCCGCACCAGATTATCTGTCAGCCAGGCCACCAGTCATACTGCCTGCTGACCTTATGGAACATAACTGTATCAATCTTCGGTTGCCCACGCATGGTGCGCTTTATGCCTGGGAATTTGAGCACCAGGACCAGCAGGTTAATGTCCGGGTTAGCGGGCAAACCATTTTTAATAATACCTTTCTGATGATTCAGGCAGCCATCGACGGCATGGGCATTGCATATGTTCCCCATGACTTAGTGGCTAAATCTATTGCATCAGGAGAACTGGTGTCATTGCTTTCAGAATGGTGTCCGTTTTTTCCGGGTTATTATCTTTATTATCCCAGCCGACAACATTTGCCCGTTGCTTTTGAGCTGGTGATTGATGCTCTACGCTGGCAAAAAAGAGGGTAGCGTCAAATGAAGGAAAGCTCATTCATTAGCGAATGAGCTTTCCTGATATTGATTACTGCAAATTTTTGTCTTGCAAGAACCGACTAACTAAGTCAGCAATCTGAACATTATTCAGGTCAGAAAACGGGAAGTGAGTATTTCCCTTTATCCCTATCTCCGGCAGATGTATCACCGTCACATCCCCACCTTGTTTGTTCACCACCTCACGCCACTCGCGGGCCATTGCCAGACGGACCCGCCAGCTATCCTGTGCAGGCATGGCTACCGGTTTATCCGGGATGTTGTCGCCGTAAATAATCAGAATGGGTATTTTGGTCAGCGCGGTAAACTGTTCCCGTGAAACGGGTTCACCTTTCAGGGTATCGAATGCGCTTGGCATAGCTGCTGGTAATTCATTTTCCGGGAAGACAAAGCCACTGCCCGGCTCAAAAGCGACAATGGCTTTTACCTTGTCATTTTTAATCGCAGTATACCAGCCAGGTCCGCCCCCCTGAGAGTGGGTAAAGAGGATAGCCGGGCCAGACTTATCCACTACCGCAGATAGAGCATCAGAAATCACATCGCTATCAAATGGCCCGGTATTTGGAGTCATCTGACGGAAATATTGATTCAATACTTCTTTATCATGGGAGAACTGCACGTCTTTAAAATAGTCGGGCCAGACGCCGACGCGAAACTGATTAAACCACATCTGTTCATCCGGTTTTGGCGTAACAGTCCCTTCTACTGTAGTACGACCCGCACGGCCCCGACGCGGTTGATCGACCAGATAGGTTGAGAATCCACGACGTAGAAATATATTCTGGAATCCTTCACGACCATCCGGGGTACTTTCCCAGGTACGAGACGACTGACCTGCGCCATGCAACATCACAATCGGGTATCGATGAGGTTGCTCCGGAATTTGATAAAATACTGACGCATGATCACCATGGTAAGTTTGGCCAGCAGACTCCAGCGGCTTTTTCGCGTCAAACTTTCCAGTTGAAGTGATAATAGTGCCACCAGCAGCAAAACTGCCTTGTTCCTGAATAACTAATGGCTCGGCATAAACGGAGTGAGCCACCAAGCCACCCGCTACCATGCAGATGGTCAGTGTTTTTAATATTATCTTCAAGATTACCTCCTCTGTTATTGAGCTCTGAGTTGTTAGAAAGGGGATCCCGTTCCCTTGATTGCTCTTACTGGCAGATTTATAAATAAACCGAATCAGCCGCGTACCGACGCTAACCAATCGGTTACCGTTTCGGTTATTTTTCGTTCCTGGCTACATTCAATGACCAGTGGTTTCTCCCGACGAGCGTTGGCAGCGAGGCTCGCCAGGATATCGTCGCTGTTGCCTGTACCGTAGCCGCCATGGGTGATAAAAGGGATAAGTAATTTACCCGCAAGGTCATGACGGCTAAGAAAGGTTTGCACCACAGGGGGCATGCTGGTTCCCCAGACAGGAAAACCTAAATACACCGTCTGATAGCCTGAAATATCAGTGATATAATTTTTTAATGGCGGTTTTATTCCGCGGGTACGCTCATTTTTTGCCTGTTCAACCGTCTGAAAATAGTCCTCCGGATAAGGCCTGGCAGGTTCTATTTCAAATAGATCCGTTTTCAGGCGGCGATGAATGACACCCGCAATCACCCTGGTATTCCCACTACGGGAAAAATACACCACCAGAATACGACTGTTGCTCTGCGCGCTGATGGTTTTGGATGCTGCTGATACCGGGGAGACATTCCCTAGCGCGAATCCCGCCATGGCGGTAATCAACAGTCTGCGGGTGGCATCATGATCCATACTGGACTCCTCTGTTAGTTCGCCAGTGCCTGCTGTAACGCCAGTTCTGCACGTCTCGCGGCATCATTTTCGCCATTGTTACGCAGAACCTGTGCCAGTTGACGCAGTTGCGCTGCCGTCAGGCCCACCCGCATGCTGGCACGCATATGTGATAGCAGTTGCGATTCAACACCCGGCGTGGCCGCTAATGCGCCAACGGTTGCCAGCTCACGGCTTTGCCAGTCGAGGTTATCGCGAGCAAAAATATCGCCGAACAAATGCGTTTGCAGAAACTGATTAATCACGGGGGCAAAATCGAACAGAGGTCCCTGAACCGGCGCACCTGAGATGGTGGTCTGGTTAGCGGTACCGACACGACGAAGTTCATCCCCGGTCGGTACAGGAGCAATGGGTTCTTTACCCTCAGCGTCTTTGATACCTCGTTGTTTACGTGCTTCAACAACTTTCATCAGTTCATTAAGCGCATTCAGGCTGCGAGGAAATCCAGTATAGGCATAGAGCTGGACGAGAATTTCTTTGGTTTCATTGATAGTCAGTCCAGCATCCAGACCTTGATTTAGCGCGGCATTCAATTTATCCATCTGACTGCTAGCCATAGCCGCCGCAATCAACGGGATAGCTTGCTGCTGTGCAGATAACGAGTTGGAAACCGTTTGCTGCTGGTCCATTTTAGTGGCCTCTTTCGTTTCTGGCGCAGCATTTGCCGCGAAACTAAAACCGAGGATAAGCAGTGCCGCTGCCGATAATGTCTTAGTGCGCATGGTATTGTTCATCTGTCACCTGCTCCTTCCAGTCAACGCTTTTGCCATCTACTGTTCCGCTTATCGCCAGATGCGTCATTGCGCTACCGGGCGTTGCACCATGCCAGTGTCGGACACCTGGCGGACAAGAGACGACATCACCTGCGCGAATAGTCTGTACTGGCTGGCCCTCCTGCTGCGTCAGCCCTACGCCGGAGGTGACTATCAGTCGCTGACCTGCCGGATGCGTATGCCAGGCCGAGCGCGCACCTGGCTCAAAGGTGACATAAGCACCAGAAGCATTGATGTCATTACCCGATACGAAGAGAGGATCTACCCGAACGCGTCCGGTAAAATTTTCTGCAGCCCCATATACCGCATTCTGACTTCCTGCGGGAGCGATATGGACGGCAGCATTTGGCTCCGCAGCCCAGGATGAAAACGTAAAGAGGGGCAGTAACAGCCCGAGAGAACGTAAATGTCGAGTCATGCAAAGCATCCTTATCAGTGAAGAGGAGATGGCCTGCAATGATTCTAACGAGGGTGACATGTCATCAAGCTGACGACCGACTGACAATTATGTCAGTTAACCTTATTTCCGACGTTGTATCGGCGTGAACATCACTAAGCGCCTTATCCGGCTGTATTGCAAAGGTCAGTCCAAAGGTGTTGATGCCCCCTTCACTACGCACAAAAACATCGCCCCGATGCATAATGGCAACAGCACGGACTATCGATAAACCGAGCCCGTGATGGGTAGCACTCTTGGCTCGGGAGGAGTCAACACGATAAAAACGTTCAAAAAGTCGATGTAAATGCCTGGACTCAATAGGATCTCCTGGGTTAGACACTTCCACACAGGCGTGATTATTCTGTACGCTTAAGCGAATGATAACCGTGCTGTTGGATGGCGAATGTCTTGCGCTATTTTCCAGTAAATTGGCCAGGGATCGATGGAATAAACGCCGGTCAATATGCGCCGTTACATCCCCCTCAACCTCCAGCGAAAGCTGCTTTTCAGCAAACGAGGGTTCTACATATTCCGCAGTTTTAAGCGTTTCTTCGCGCAGAGAGAGCGGTGTAAGCTGGGAAGCATGTTCGCCCGCATGGGCATGGGACAGAAAAAGCATGTCGTTAACAATAGACGTCATACGCTCAAGCTCTTCAAGATTTGAACCGAGTAACTCTTCTTGCTCATCATACGAACGTCGACGTGACAGCCCCAGTTGTGTCTGACCAATCAAGTTGGTCAGCGGTGTACGGAGTTCATGGGCAACATCAGCATTAAAACTTTCAAGCTGTCGCCAGGCTATCTCCTGCCGTTCCAGTACTCCGTTAAATGATAAAGCTAGCTGCTGTAATTCTTCAGGTAACGCGTGAGTATCCAGGCGCTGACCATGGTCCCCCGGAGCCAGATGTTGAGCCTGCTTACTGAGCATTCTCACTGGACGCAGACCGATTTTTGAAACCATATAACCCAGCAACGCAACGATAAGCACACCCAATACAGCAATAATGAGCAGAGTACGAGTGAAGGCATCGAGTGTGCTCATATACGGCGTGGAGTCGATAGCAACCACATAGCGTAACTCAGGCCTTTCACCGTTTGCCTGGATAGTTTTTACCAGCAGAAAAAGTGAGCATGCCCCTTCGGAAGCGCCGGGTACTTTATTAAAGCCTTCCTGTAAAGAGGACCACTGAATACCGACTGGCGGTGTCCCGCCCACGTTAAAATGTGGGTTATCGCTGACTATCCAGTAGCGAACACGGTCCCCTTCTGAATTAGTCAACACGGTAAATTTATCGGCCAGCGTAGACCAGCCGTCGGATGAGGTTCGTGCGGTAATCCACGGGTTCATTAATGACTCACGGAATAGCAGTTCGTTGTGCATCTGCTTTTGCAGGGAATCATGTAATGAACTGCGCAGCAGAATACCGATAACTGACACAATCAGCAGCGCGGATAATGCAAACATCAGCGCCAGATGGACTGAGATGGAACGCTTAAGCATAGTTATCCTCTTTACTTATTCTGGCCTGACTTCGAGGACATACCCCATACCACGTACGGTATGAAGTAATTTAATATCGAATGGGGCATCAACTTTAGCCCGCAGGCGTTTAATCGCTACCTCAACTACATTGGCATCGCTGTCAAAATTCATGTCCCAGATCTGTTCAGCAATCATCATCTTTGACAGGATCTCACCCTGATGTCGGGCAAGAAGGCTTAATAGCGCAAACTCTTTAGCGGTAAGCTCCTGGCGAATTCCGGCACGAAACACTCGGCGAGCCAGCAAATCAAGATGCAGATCGTGAATTTGTAACTGTGTGATATCTGCGCCATCGGTTGACCTGCGGCGTACCAGTGCCTGAATACGCGCCACCAGCTCAATCAGTGAGAAAGGCTTCGGGAGATAGTCATCCGCGCCAAGGCGAAGGCCTTTGACGCGTTCATCCACCGATCCCCTGGCAGATAACATCAATACCGGTGTCTGTTTACTGGCTCGCAGGCCCTCAAGCACCCGATAGCCATCCATGCCAGGTAACATCACATCAAGAATGATTGCGTCATAGTCGAATTCCAGCGCGTAATGAAGACCTTCTGCCCCATCGGCAGAGACATCTACTGTAAACCCGGACTCACCCAGCGCCCGGTTGAGATAGGTTGACGTTTTTTCTTCATCTTCGACTAATAACAGACGCATAACGAGATTCCTTTTAACTTTTTAAGGGGGCTTCAACATCCGAATAAATCTGTACGGCATCCGGCAGGCGCTGGCCTTGGATAGTGATAGCATCCAGTGAACGGGTCAGCTCAGCCATCTCACCGGGAGTCAGGGCGATATTTACCGCAGCGGTATTTTGCAGCATATGGTCTTTATTAGTGGTACCGGGGATCGGAACAATCCAGGGTTTACTTGCCAGTAACCATGCCAGTGCAACCTGCCCTGGTGCGGCATTTTTTCTTATTGCCCAGCGGTTAAGTAATTCAACCAGTTGTAAGTTGTTGGGCAGGTTCTCCGGCGAAAAACGTGTTTCTGTTGCGCGGAAATCACCGGCTGCGAATCGAGTTCTTTCATCAATCCAGCCCGTTAAAAACTGTACCCCTAATGGGCTCCATGGCACAAAGCCAATACCCAGCTCTTCGCATACCGGGATCACCTGCTTTTCAGGGCCACGCCAGAGCATGGAGTACTCACTTTGTACGGCGGTTACCGGTAATGCGGCATGGGCCCTTCTTAAGGTATTCGTCCCCATTTCTGACAGACCCCAGTGCAAAACTTTGCCCTGATCCATTAAGTCCTTAATAACACCGGCGACATCTTCGATAGGAACCTGAGGATCGACTCGGTGCTGATACAGTAAATCAATACGATCAGTGCCCAGGCGTTGGAGCATATTTTCAACCACCAGCCTGATATGCTCCGGTCTGCTATTGAGGCCCGGCAGGCGCTTGCCTGTCTGCTGATCGATATTCCAGCCAAATTTAGTGGCGATAACGATATTGTCCCGAAAAGGGGCGACTCCTTCACCAAGGATTCTCTCTACTTCAAACGGACCGTAAGCTTCAGCTGCGTCAAAAAATGTCACCCCTTCATCAAATGCCTGGCGGATAATACTCACCATTTCAGGACGCCTTGGGACTGACGTGTCGTATTTACGGCTCATATTCTGCACCCCCAACCCCATAGCAGAGACTTCCAGCTCTCCGAGTTTGCGTTTATCGGACGTCACAGAGCGCTGACGAGTTGGTGCGGGTGAATTCACCAGAGGGGATTGCCCTGTTGCCGATACCTGAGGGATCAGGGATGCGGCAGCCAGGCCCGCCCCGGCGACTAAGAGCTTACGTCGCTCAGGCATAACAGGGTTATTTTGACTTTTCATGGGTCACTCCTTTTCTCAGCAGATTGAATATGTACCCGTCATACTTCAAGTTGCTCAGGTCTGCTGGCGTTCAGGCAGCCGAATCACATAGTCTATCTATGCTCATCGACTGCCTTCTCTTTGCGCCTACAAGCAACTCGAATTATTTAGGGTATAAATCTCATTAAACCTGAGAACATTCTGCTGCCAGATTGCCAACATAAGACTGACACTCAGCTGACAGCATTGTCAGAAATGGTGGCTCGTCCCAGACTGCTCCCTGACAAAAATGTTATTTCCCTGTCACGATGCTGACAGCCCTCACTCCCTACTCTGAGCCTGCATATTTAATTTTCCAGTCTGTATATACCCAAAATAATTCGAGTTGCTTGTAGGCGCTGAGTCAATCCTGTCGCTGAGCATAGATAAACTATGCGATTCGGCAGGATTGATGAGCGCAACACCCAAGCAGCTTGAAGGATGAAGGGTATAGCCAGGCTATCGATCACCGGGAGATACCATGAAATTCAATCTGTTAAATGCAATACTGTTTACAGCAGTGGCAGGAATTAGCTCAGCCAATGCCGCTGATTACAAAAAGAACCCCTTCACTCTGGTCTACGATGGTGCCATCACTGAAAACGTTAAAGGCAAGGTCAACATCCACCCGGTGAAATACTCCCTGCATGGCATCCAGATTGCTGCAAATGTCTATACACCCGCTAACTATGACCCCGCGAAAAAATATCCGGCCATTGTGGTGGCTCATCCTAATGGCGGCATAAAAGAACAGGTCGCCGGGTTATATGCTCAACGCCTTGCCGAGCAGGGTTACATTACTATCGCTGCCGATGCCGCTTATCAGGGAGCCAGCGGCGGCATGCCTCGTAATGTTGATATCCCCGCTAACCGCATCGAGGATATTCACGGTATGGCTGACTACCTCAGCCAGTATCCGGGGGTTGATGACACCCGCATTGGCCTGCTGGGTATCTGTGGCGGTGGCGGCTATTCATTAAAAGCCGCTCAGACCGATAAACGCTTTAAAGCACTGGCAACACTGAGCATGTTCGACTCCGGCCGTGTACGTCGCAACGGTTACCAGGACTCACAGATATCGACCATCCAGGAAAGGCTGAAACTGGCAAGCGATGCCCGAGCTAAAGAAGCCGCCACGGGTGAAGTCAGCTATTCCGGTGACGCTAACCTGACAGATGAGCAAATCGCTAAACTGCCCTTTGATCTCTACCGCCAGGGCTACGAGTATTACTGGAAAACGCATGCGCATCCGAATTCCACGTTCCGTTACACCACCAGCAGCCTGCTGGATTTGATGAGATTCGATGCACAAAGCAATATGGATCTCATCAATCAACCGCTGTTAATGATGGCGGGTACGAAAGCAGATTCGCTTTATATGACCGAAAGCGCATTCAAGATGGCTACCGGTACCCAGAATAAAGAGTTATTCCTGATAGACGGCGCGACCCATATCGAAACCTATTGGGTTCCAGATTACGTTGACCAGGCAATGCAAAAGCTAGATGTCTTCTTCGATAGCAATATTTAAGCCATATCAGTCGATGTTCCTATGGGGTATCGACTGATACCCTACCGGAGCCCAGATTAACGAAGTCGGGATAAAAGATAATTACGCCTGGCAGATAGGAGCTATGAATGAAATTCATCAATCCGGATAAGGGGAGATAGGCTTTGATGGCTATTTTTTTACCTGAATAGTCAGTGCCATCAAGGCACTGGCTACCGTAAACACCGCAATTATCCAACCCATTGTCCAGGGTGTTCCATCACTCAAAAGCGCCAGCAATAGCGAAGAGATAATACCACTGCCATACTGCAACGATCCCATCAAGGCTGATGCTGAGCCGGCAGCATGCGGTATAGAATCCAGCGCACAAGCCGTAGAGGTTGCAGCGATAATTCCATTCATGGAAAAGAATACAAATACAGTAGCGACAATCGCCGTTATTCCACCAATACCCAACCCGGTAGCCACGGCAAGTAAGATTGCTGCCAGGGCGGCAACTGATACGGCTATCTTAAGTAACGATTCGAGTGGATAGCGATGAACCAAGCGTCTGTTGACCATGCTTACGGCCATTAATCCCACAATGTTAACGGCAAACAACCCACCGTAATACTGCGGATCGACTCCAAAGTAGGTGATGTACACAAACGGAGAGCCTGTGATAAAAGCGTAGGCCGCAACGTAGTATAACGTCAGGCATAGCGTAAAACGCAGATATTGAACGTGGGTGAGTAACGCATAATAGTTACTAAAGGCGCTGGATATAGACGTTTGTGTTCGTTTGTTTTCAGCTAAGGTTTCCGGTAACCAGAATAACGAAATTAGCATCACTATTCCGATGACCGCCAGCAGCCAAAAAATAACGTGCCAGGAGGCGACTTTCATTATTTGTCCACCAATCAGTGGACCCATAATCGGTGCAATGGCCATAATTATCATTAATGTTGAAAGCATTTGTGCAGCACGAGTACGACTGAAAAGATCGCGGATCATTGCCCGCGCCAGCATCGGCCCCGTACAGGCACCTAAAGCCTGAAAAACACGCCAGAAGACGATTTGCGTGATATCGGTTGATAGCGCACAGCCAACCGAACCTGTAATGAATAGTCCCATCCCGATAAACAGGGGTAAACGCCGACCAAAGCGATCGCTAATCGGTCCCCAAACCAATTGTGCGATACAAAAACCAATCAGAAAACCGGTGATAGTCAGCTCTGCATCTCCCTGTAAATCTTTTGCCATCACCGGCATGGCTGGAAGGTAGATATCCGTTGATAAAGAGGTGACCGCCATTAAAGCACTGAGGATCAGTATAAAAGTAAGGCCCGTTTTTTTAGCTTTCGCTGGCTGAGTTTGTGTCTGTAGATTAAGCATAGTTATCTGTCTGGATATCATGAGATAAGAGTATGTTAGCGGGTTTGTCCTTACTGATAATGGCGGCTGGAGAATAGGCACTATGAGTCATCTTCATTAATCATTGAGGGTAGCCATCGCAAACCATCAGATTTTCAAGGTATCAATGACGGCACGTAGAGCCGGTGAAACATTGCGATGGGGGTAATAAAGGAATAAGCCGTCCATTCGCAGGCTGTAGCGCTGTAATGTTCTGATAAGCGTACCGCGTTCAAGGCAGTCAGTCACCAGTTCAACGGGCACATACGCTAGCCCCAGACCCAAACGGGCCGCTTCTGCTTCCATATAACTATCAGATAAAGTCCACTGCCCCTGCGGTCGGTGCATGAATTTTTTATCATCCAGATGAAACTCCCACGGGTACAAACTCCCGTCAGCAAGCTGATAGGCAATACAGGGATGAGCCACTAAATCAGCGGGAGTTTGTGGAAAACCGTAGCGACGATAGTGTTCGGGGGTAGCGACTACCGCCATCTCCATATCGGAGGTAATGCGTACTGCAACCATGCCACTGCTCACCTCTGGGCCAAGGCGAACGCCTGCATCAAATCGCTCTTCGATAATATCCACGAACCGGCTCTCATTCATCAGTTCCAGCCGGATGTCAGGGTATTGCTGTTTAAATACCGCAAGCTTTGGCAGCAGACATTTATCTATCGCGTGCTGACTGGCGTTAATGCGGACGGTACCGGAAGGGGTCTGACGATAATGTGCCAGGGTAGCAAGCCCCGTATCTAATGCATCAAACCCGGACTCCGTGGTCTGGTAGAGTTGCTCCCCGGCTTGTGTCAACGACAGCTTGCGCGTGGTGCGCACCAGAAGCTGGACGCCGAGCCTTTCTTCAAGCTCGCGAACAGAACGACTGATACCTGATTGAGCAAGTCCAAGCCGTTGAGCTGCCGCAGTAAAACTGCCTTCCCGCACCACCTGCATAAACAGGTAAAGCTCATTATAGTTTTCCCGCTTTGCCATCAATTTGTCCTCTGAAACACCAGCCTGCTCGCTGATTAATAACAATATGGTATTAATTCTAGCAGTATTCACCCTCTAATCAGCATTAATTCTGCTCACTATAATAGCCCCATAGCAACAAAGCACAGCGGCGTTGTCCGTATGAAACCTGAACCTATATCTTTTTCTTCAGAGGGAATTTCAATGATGACTTTCACTAAAAAACTGACAACGGCGGTACCCGCCATGCTGCTCTGTGCAACATTAAGTGGCGTGCCGACACTGAGTATTGCTGATCCAAAGAATCCCAATACCCCCGTGTCAATGATAACTAAATGGGATAAAACCTTTGCTGAAAGCGATAAGGTGGAACACCGTAAAGTCTCATTCCAGACCCGATATGGCATAACCTTAGTAGGCGATCTCTATATTCCAAAAGATTTGGGTAATGGCAAACTTCCTGCTATTGCAGTCAGCGGGCCTTTTGGTGCGGTCAAGGAGCAATCCAGCGGTCTGTATGCCCAGACCCTGGCTGAGCAAGGCTTTGTCACACTGGCCTTCGATCCTTCCTACACCGGTGAAAGTGGTGGTAACCCGCGTAACGTCGCCTCGCCGGATATCAACACTGAAGATTTCAGCGCCGCGGTTGATTTCCTGGGATTACAAAAAGAGGTCGATCGTAACCGTATTGGCGTACTCGGCATCTGTGGCTGGGGCGGCATGGCGCTGAATGTGGCCGCAATGGATACCCGCGTTAAAGCGGTTGCCACCAGCGTTATGTACGATATGAGCCGGGCCATGGGCCATGGCGTGGGTGATGGTAAAGACCGTTATTCCACCGCCGATCGCCGTGCTGTACTGCAATATCTGAACGAACAGCGCTGGAAGGATGCGGAAAACGGCACCTTCGCGCAGGGCAGCCACGATCTGTATGTCGACCAGAATGGCAAAGTCAGCGCAGGTGAACGTATTCTGCCAGAGGCTTTACCTGCAGACCCTCATCCAGTCCTGAAAGAGTTCTTTGACTACTACCGGATGCCACGTGGTTACCATGAGCGTTCCGTTAACTCCACTGCGGCATGGACGGCAACGACGCCTTTATCCTTTATGAATATACCGCAGCTTAGCTATGCCAGTGAAATCACTATCCCGACACTTATCGTGACAGGGGCTGATGCACACTCACGCTATTTCGCAGAAGATGCGTTTAAAATGGTCGGTAGCAAAGATAAAGAACTGGTGATTGTCCCTGGGGCAAACCATGTGGACTTATACGACAATGCTGCGGGTAAAATACCGTTTGCCCAGATTGGGGCATTTTTCAAAACCAGTTTAAAATAACTATCTGAATCATAAGTTGTTAATGGGCCATCTGTATCAGACAGATGGCCTTGATTCTGCCCGCCATTTATCTGATGCGCTAGCGAGCCCTTACCACATCACACTGCCTTGTTACTTATCATTTTAACCGCTATTCGGTGAATAGTGCCTGCTCTGACCACGTCTGAATAGGGTCGGGGCAATATTCAGAGATCCTGCTAATGTCCACACAGAGCTATACAACACCACGTAAGGAAAAACACGCCTACTGGAGCGGCATTTATGCTATGACCTTGTGCGTATTTGTGCTAGTTGCATCGGAATTTATGCCTGTCAGCCTGCTGACACCGATTGCGCTGGATTTAGGCATCACCGAGGGACTCGCTGGTCAGGGAATTGCTATCTCCGGTGCGCTAGCCGTTCTGACCAGTCTTAGCCTTTCCCGTCTTGCCGGAAAGCGTAATCGTAAATATATCCTTCTGGGAATGACCACTCTGATGGCGGTCTCGGGAATAATTATTGCTTTTGCGACCAGCTACCTGGTGTATATGGCAGGGCGTGCACTGATTGGTATCGCCATCGGTGGCTTTTGGTCCATGTCCGCAGCAATGGCCATTCGTCTGGTGCCACAGCGCCATGTCACCCGTGCGCTGGCCATTTTTAACGGCGGTAACGCGCTGGCAATGGTCATCGCGGCTCCGCTTGGCAGCTATCTGGGAGCAACGATAGGCTGGCGCGGAGCCTACTTAAGTCTGGTCCCGGTTGCGATAGTCGCCTTTATTTGGCAGTGTTTTAGCCTGCCAGATATGAACGGTGATAAAAACCCGTCATCGCGTAAAAGTCTGTTTCAGTTGTTCCGCAACCCTATTGTCTCTGTTGGTATGCTGGCCTGCGGCTTATTCTTTATGGGACAGTTTGCATTATTTACCTATCTACGTCCGTTTCTGGAAACCGTAACTCAGGTCAATGCATCCGGTCTGTCACTGATTTTGCTCACTATCGGCGTGGCAGGTTTTGTCGGGACACTGATAGTCACTACATTCCTCAACGCGAAATTTTATCCGACGTTGATAGTCATTCCTTTGTTAATGGCCGCCATTGCCGTCAGCTTAATACTGGCTGGCCACAATGTCTGGATTGCCGCCCTGCTGCTAGGTTTCTGGGGCTTGCTGGCCACCGCGGCACCAACCGGATGGTGGACATGGATAGCACGCACGCTTCCCGAAGATGCGGAGGCGGGAGGTGGACTGATGGTCGCCGTGATCCAACTCTCTATTGCACTGGGCTCAACGGTAGGGGGCATTATGTTTGACCGTCTTGGCTGGCAGAGCACTTTTACTATGAGTAGCCTGTTGCTGGTTAGTGCTGTCGTTCTGACATTTCTCACCTCGCGCCAGAAAGCGAGTACACATTAGTCTGGAGCAGGTCCACGCTCGATAAAGGTTGATAGTGCGATATAGCTTCGCACCGAGCGGACACCTTCAAGATTTTGAATTTCCATCAGGAAATTTTCCAGAGATTCGGTATCGGCTGCTCTTACTTTGATAAAGACGCAACCGTCTCCGGCAACAGTATGCAGTTCTTCAACCTCTTTTCGACTCGTGAACTGAAGAAGTGCGCGGGTTGCTGTATAGCTGCTGGTATCAATCACCAGAAACGTCAGTAATGTCCGCCCTAGTTTGCAGCCATCGAGTATCGCAACGGTTCCCTTAATCACGCCATCACGTTTTAATCGCTTCACCCGATCGTGAACCGCGGGTGCCGAAAGATTCACAATATCGCTCAGTTCGGTGTAACTGCGGCCTGCATCTTCCGCCAAAGCACCTAATATTTTTCGGTCAATAGCGTCCAATTCTGCCGGTTTATGTCTTGTCTGCCGAATAGTATCTTTTTCTTTATCAAATGCGCTCACAGGGCTTCACCTTCAGAATAAAAGTATGAATATACTCTATTTTACCTAATATCATTAAGTCAGAAAACAGATAATGGAGTTGTCATGCCCATCGCACTTTTCGCCCTCGCCGTCGGCGCATTCGGTATAGGTCTTACTGAATTTGTTATTGCCGGGATCCTCCCTGAAATTGCCACAGCGTTTGAGGTCAGTATTCCGAAAGCAGGGATGGTAGCCACCTCCTACGCGCTCGGTGTTTTTGTCGGTGCACCGCTATTAACGGTGTTGGGTGCCAGAGCTCCCCGTAAAGCTATGTTGATAGTACTGGCTGGTATCTTCACGGTCGGGAATATCGTTACGGCCATGGCACCAACACTGGAAATAGCCATAGTCGGCCGGATTATCACCTCCTTTAATCACGGAGCCTTTTTTGGTATCGGCTCGATTATTGCCGCATCGCTGGTGGCTCCCGGCCGTCAGGCCAGTGCTATCGCCTTTATGTTTTCGGGACTGACGCTGGCTAATTTAGTCGGTGTCCCGGTAGGCACCTGGCTTGCTCAGACCTATAGCTGGCGGCTGGTTTTCTGGGTGATAGCCGGTATTGGGTTGCTGATGATTGCCAGTATTGCTTTGCTTGTCCCGCATATTAAGAAAGGGAAAGCTATCGCTTTGCGAGCCGAGCTGCGCGCCTTTGTTGATCCGCAGGTGCTACTGGTGATGGGGATTACTGTTTTCGGCCCAGCGGCCTTTTTCACCTCCATCACCTATATCGCGCCGATGATGATAGAAAAGGCTGGCTTTTCAGCGGCTGGTGTCGCGTGGCTGATGGTGCTTTTTGGACTCGGGCTTGCTGTAGGCAACTGGATTGGAGGGCGCTTCGCCGATCGTTCCCTGTTTGGCACGCTTTTCGTCACTCTTGCTGCTCAAGGAGTGGTTCTGCTGGTTTTCTGGGTGGGTGTCGAAAACCCGATAGTGGCCAGTATTTCAGTCTTCCTGATGGCGGCTTTCGGTTTCGCCACCGTCTCGCCGATTCAGAAACTGGTGATGGAACGTGCCAGTCATGCCGGTGCCCCGACCATGGCTGCATCGGTCAATATCGGTATGTTTAACTTAGGCAACGCACTGGGTGCATGGGCTGGCGGGGCAACCATTGCTGCGGGCTTTGGTCTGGCTTCACCTAACTGGGCCGGGGCTATTCTGTCATTTATTGCACTGGGCCTCGCGTTCTTCGCCTGGCAAAGTGCCCGCATTAATGAATACGCGTGGTAGCTGGGAAACTTTTTTATTCTAAACGTAGATGATAGAACACCGTTGTGGTGTTCTATCTTTATCGCACACAATGAAATTATCTGTACAGTCGGTCTCGACAGAATAAAAACTATGACTGTATCGCCTGATTGATAATAATTTTCTCAGAGGAGTTAATAATATATTTTGCGAGATAGGCAGGCTTGTCTTTATAAGAAAGCGATTGGGTGATAATCAATACTGGCGAGTTTTTCTGCAAATCCATCTTAGCACTACGGTCGTGTCCCGGTACGCCTGCCTGAATATGGCATAAACCGGGCACTAAAGGTTTATCCAAAAGCTCGGTCAGAATAGAAAGAATAGATTTTGAGGGCTGTTTATTGGTTTCTATAATATGGCCGAGCTGCGGGTGAACCTCATTAAGGCGTTCTCCTGCTGGTAGGTGTTCCTGTATCAACGCGATACATTTTCCATCACGATAGATAAGGCTTTCACAGAACCATGAGTCACTTGCACTCTCCAGATTAAGAACCTCAATGGTTAAGTCAGAAGGTTTCTGAAGATATGACTCAATGCGTCTGATAGATAACGATTCTGAATCACCACTAAGCAACAGCTCGGGAGAGGTAATATTTTCCAGGCCAGGTGAAGGGAGCCTGGTTGAGACAAAACGACCGATACCTCTTTTCGTGACGAGCAGACCATCTTCTTCAAGCAGCATCAGTGCTTCTCTGATGACGGTTCGGCTTACGCCCATCTTCAGACAGAGCTCGCTCTCGCGAGGGAGCATGACTCCCAGAGGAATAATACCTGTGCGTATTGCTTCGGCCAGCTTTGAGTAAACGGCTACACGCAGCGGCTGCCCAAGAGCAACCTGTAAGGGATTAGATAAAAATTCATTTAAATTAATCACTTATTAAATCCCTTATCTTTTGATCGTCAAAAATCTTAAGTTGATCACACCCATAAGTAAATACCCTTGTTTGATATCACACCAAGAGGTATAACATCATACTTATAAGTTACTACAGTCGTCACCGCCTTTATTATTAAAAAATAGGCCAACTAACGCTCTATCAAATATATAGACCCTAAATAATTCGAGTGGCTTGTAGGCGCAAAGCTTCAAGCCGTCGATGAGCATAGATAAACGATGTGATTCGGCGGCATGAACGCCGGCAACCCTGCGCAACTTGAAGTATGACGGGTATAGACCGAATGAGAAAGTCATGACAATCCTGAGTGAAAACAGAACGATCGCCACGCAGCTTCCTAAAGCGGAAGTTCATGTCCATTTAGAAGGATGTTTTGATCCTGAACAGTTATCTGTATGGGCAAAAGAATCGGGAATAGCGCTCCCTCGCCCGACAGAAGACCTGCTAAATTTTAAAGGTCTGGCAGATTTTCTCGAGTTTCTTGACTGGTCAAGCGGCCTTGTCAGCACTCGCGAACGTCTTGCGCAGCTGAGTTATTCCTATGCCCAACGGCTGAGCCGTAATGGCGGGATCTATGCTGATTTGATTTTTAACCCTACGCACTGGAAAGCATGGCACGGAAGACTGGACAGTATGATTGATGCCATTGATTCCGGCCTGCGAGCAGCGGAACAGGATGGATTAGCCTCTGTCGGCTTGTGTGTGAGTTTGTTAAGACAGCAAAGTGCATCAGAAGCGGTTGAATTAGTCGAATATCTGACAGCGCTAAAACATCCTCGGGTCGTCGCCCTTTCAGTGGATGGCAATGAAGTCGCAGCAGGCAGAACCGGTAATCGCTTTGCCGAAGCCTTCTCCCGGGCCGGAAATGCAGGATTAAAGAGAACGGTACATGCGGGTGAATCAAGTGGTCCCGAGGGGGTCAGTGATGCCATTCTGTTATTAGGTGCTGATCGTATTGATCATGGCGTTCGCGCCATCGAAGATCCCAAAGTCGTCGATATGCTGATCAACAGAAATATTGCTATTGGTGTCTGCCCGACGTCAAATATTAAACTCGGTGTCTATGAGAGTTTCGAGAAGCATCCGTTAAACCAACTGCTGGAAAGCGGGGTCAAAGTGACTATCAATACCGACGACCCTGTTCTCTTAAATACCACCTTAGTGGATGAGTATTTAATTTGTCAGAATACCTTTGGCTGGTCTAATAATGTGCTTTATCAAGTGGCAAAAAATTCAATTGATGCCAGCTTTGCCGCACCTGAAGAAAAAATTAACTTCCTGAAAGCATTGAGCCTCTGGGAAAGTCAGTATTGTATTCGATAAGAGGAAAAATCATGAAAACGAATAAAATAAAGATGTATTTTGACTGCGATACCGGTGTTGATGATGCCATGGCACTTGGCTACCTTATCTCTGAACCCGATAAAGTGGAGATACTAGGGATAGGCTCAGTTTGCGGCAATATTGATGCGCCTTCAGGTGCTCATAATACATTTAACCTGCTGCATCTGGCGGGCATTGATTCTATTCCTGTTGCTGTCGGTGAGACTGACTATCTTAATAAAAAATATCTTTGTGATGTTCAGCATATTCATGGTGAAAACGGTATTGGTAATGTCGACCTCGTCGCTTCGCCGAATGCATTATCTCAGGAGTCAGCGCCTGAAATGCTGGTCAGGCTGGCGCGTGAAAATCCAGGTTCACTGAGTATTCTGGCTACCGGGCCATTAACCAATATTGCCAGAGCAATAGAGCTTGAGCCTAATCTGCCTTCAATGATTTCCACGCTGACTATCATGGGAGGAGCGGCTAATGCTCCAGGCAACCGGACTCCTGTTGCAGAAGCCAATATCGCCTGCGACCCTGAGGCAGCTGATATTGTATTCAAGAAAATGAACAATATCGTTATGGTCCCACTTGATATAACGATGTTCCATACCTTTGAAGAGTCAGATAAACAAAAACTGCTGAATTCTGAGAGTCAATTTGCACAAAAAATTGGCCAAATGCTTGAGCTATATTCTGATTTCTATATCAACGTCTACGGCAGAAAAGCCTGTGCTTTACACGATCCGGTCGCTGCGGTGCTGGCTGTAGAGGGAATAGGCTCATGTCTTGCCCCCAAAGTCAGCGTCGTTATTGATAAAACACAGGGTCCAGGCCGTGGCCAGACAATCTGCGATCTGCGGGGTAAATTTAAAGGCTATGTTGAACAGGAAAACGCCAACTGTTACGTCGTCCTGAGTACCGAGATCAATATGTCCGAGCATCTGCTTAACAAGCTTTTATCGGTATAATTTTCATCTGTAACAACTGAAACCCGGTTAATGCAGCAGCATAATCGGGTTTACAGAAAAAAGCAGAGACTCCCGCTCCAGAAGGCTTTTATCCTCAGTTAACACACCACGGGTTTCCCAAGCGCTTCAACCGTTCGTCGGGCACCTTGCTGTATCAAACAGATATAGGCTTCCGTCACCGTACTGACAAAGAGCGTATTTTCCGGCAGGTCATGACCAAAAATGGCGTCAATTCCTAACAGCGCCTGAACTCTGTCTCCCGTGGACGAATAGCGCTGATGAATGGCCTGATACTGTTCGACCAGCGGGTCAACCACTTCAATTGAATGGCCTTGATCGTCAACACCGCTGACATAGCGCATCCAGCCTGCAATACCTAAGGCCAGATAAGAGAAGTCACTGCCTGCGGCAAGATGCTGACGAACAGGATCGAGCAAACGCTGAGGCAGTTTCTGGCTGCCGTCCATAGCGATTTGCCCGGTCCGGTGTTTCAGTGAAGGATTAGCAAAACGTGAGATAAGCAGTTCGGCATAATCATTAAGACAGGTTCCCTGTGGCATAGATAGGGTCACGGCCTGTTCTTGCAGCATCAGCGCCTTAACCGCTGTACGATAAGCGGGAGAGTCCATCGTCTCTACAATGGTTTGGTATCCTGCCAGATACCCCAGATGAGCAAGAAAGGTATGGCTCCCATTGAGCATACGTAACTTCATGATTTCAAAAGGTGTCACGTCAGCAACGAACTGGGCCCCCACCCTATCCCAGTCAGGACGTCCCTGAACAAAATGGTCCTCAATCACCCACTGCCGAAAGGATTCACAAGCAATAGCACAGGGGTCAAAAGCCCCCAGTTGTCCAGCAATAAGCTCGAGAGACTCAGGGGTAGCAGCAGGCACAATTCTGTCGACCATCGTGCAAGGGAAAGTCACATGTTGTTCAATCCACTCAGCCAGCGTCGGATCTCTGGCGGCAGCCAGCCCCAGTACCGCGGCTTTCGCGACATGGCCATTTTCCCGTAGGTTATCGCATGACAGCACGGTAAAGGCCGCTTTGCCTTGCTGACGACGTCGGCTTAAGGCTTCAACAAGATAGCCAATAGCCGATTCCGGCTGCGCCGGGCAGGCAAGATCGTGCAGAATCAGCGGATGGCTTAGATCCAGCGTGCCGCTGACAGCAGAAGTACAATAGCCTTTCTCGGTAATGGTCAGAGAAACTATTGCGGTTTCTGGCTTGGTCATTGCCGCCAGAATACCCTCAACACCATCAAACTCAGGATGCAGGGCTTCCTTTATCGAGCCAATAACTTTTAATTCAGTGCCGGTTACCCCTTGCTCGGCAACGGTATAAAGCAGGTTTTGTGATTTAAGGCTTTCAATCAATCGTGCGCCATTGCCAGGCCTGATATTGACCTCACAAATACCCCAGTCACTGTCGCTGCACGCTAATAAATGATGGGTATATAATGCCTGGTGAGCACGGTGAAAAGCGCCACATCCAAGGTGCACAATACGCGAGACCAGGCGCGATGGTTGCCATTCAGGTCGTGCAACAGAGAGAGGTTCCGTTGCGATATTCTTTTCCATGGTAAATTCCTGACGATTAACCCTTTAAAAGAAAAAACCGCATAGTTATAGCACCATGCGGTAACCCATTACTGGCTCAGAAACAGGCGCTGGATAGCCAGCTCAACGCCACGAACCTCAGCCAGCCCTTTCAACCGGCCGATGGCCGAATAGCCTGGATTCGTTTTTTTCTTAAGATCGTCAAGCATTTGATGGCCGTGATCGGGCCGCATCGGAATAGGATCTTCGCCCCCCTGAGCCTTACGGCGATGTTCTTCTTCAACGATAGCTTTGATAACAGCGTACATATCAACATCGCCCCCCAGATGAGCGGCTTCGTGAAAGGTTTTCGGGTTATCTTCGCGCTGGGTTGACCGCAAATGGGTAAAATAAATACGTGGGCCAAACCGTTTGATCATCTCAACCAAATCGTTATCCGCTCTCACACCATAAGAACCGGTGCACATGGTAAAGCCATTGGCTATGCTGGTTACCGTATCGGCAATCCACTCCATATCGTCGACAGTAGAGACAATGCGCGGTAAACCGAGAATAGGCCGCGGCGGATCGTCAGGATGAACAGCCATGCGTACTCCTGCTGTTTCCGCAACCGGAATAATCGCGTTAAGAAAATAGGCAAAGTTCTCACGCAGCTTATCTCTGTCAATATCCCGATAGGTATCAAGAAACTGGCGGAACTGTTCCAGAGTATATCCTTCCTCTGACCCCGGTAAGCCTGCAATAATATTACGCGTCAGCCGGGCTTTATCTTCATTATTCATGGCAATAAAACGGTGATGGGCTTGTCTAATTTCCTCTTCACTATAATCGTTCTCTGCACCTTTTCTTTGCAGAATATAAAGTTCAAACGCAGCAAATTCGATATTATCGAAACGCAGAGCTTTCGAACCATCAGGTAAGCGATATTCGAGATCGGTTCGCGTCCAGTCAAGCACCGGCATAAAGTTATAACAAATAGTAGAGATGCCGCATGACGCCAGATTACGGAGCGTCTGCTGATAATTTTCAATCCAGAGTTCGAATTTCCCACTATGCGTTTTTATCTCTTCATGAATAGGAACGCTTTCTACTACCGCCCACTCAAGACCCGCCTCTTCAATGATACTTTTTCTTTTCTGGATCTCTTCAACAGACCAAACCGCACCATTCGGAATGTGATGCAAAGCGGTGACGATGCCCGTCGCACCCGCCTGACGTGCATCTGAAAGCGAGACGGGGTCACTTGGGCCATACCAGCGCCAGGTTTGTTTCATATTTCAGTTCCTCTCTTGTGGTTCTATCCCCCGCCAGCGATGCACGAGGGATAGAAATTAATATCTGGATCATTCAACGCCAGCACAGCCATAAATATAAAATCGTTTGAATTTTTATATTTAATTTACGCCAGAATGAAATATTATTAGATAACAGAGTTATTACATTGATTGAAAATAGCATTTATTAAACACAGCACTAATTACTTGAGCATAAAGTCATATTGCACACTCATTTTTATATCCCAGTAATTCAGTCGATTCCCCAGAGCACTTCCCTCTCTATTTTCTCGCGCCCGATCAGCTGCCAGGAAGATATTCATTCCTTTTAATAAACCATGGTCGACGTTATAACCGACCCCACCTAAAACACCGAGACCGATAATTTTTACATTTCGCTGATAAGACTCATAGCCATGGGTATAAAAAGGGGCCAGTGTAAAAGAGAGTTGTGGCGTCATCGCATAATTAACGCCAAGTTGCCAGGCTTGCATGCCTTCCTTATTACGGTCAATACTTAACGCAAAGGGATAACCAAGATCGGTATCTACCGCAGTACCGCTGATGGCATGCTTAAGGTATCCAGCACTGGCAAAAAGGCTGCCTTGAGGATTTATCCAACTAAGACGTCCACTGATCATCGGCGTTTCATTATACGCAGTGGCTGAACGGCTCTCCCCATCAAGTTTCACATAAAACCCTAGCAGTTCTCCCTTTACCGCATAGCCCTCTGAAAGGGGGAAGCGCTTCTCTAACTGCCCTTGCAACTGAGTAGACACATCCTTTTGTACCGAGGTACCTAGAGAGTAACGGCTGGTACTATCATGCCAGCTCGCTGCAAGAAAAGTCCGCGCACGCCGTTTATCATAGTTTCCCGTATTGACGTTATAGACGCCTTCGTTTCTGATACCGATATTAGAATCAAAAGCAGTAAATACCCGTGAACGCCACATCGTCCAGAGATCAAGATTAGGACTCACCGCCCAGTATCCTAACGCGCCTTCAGAAATAACCGGTAACGTACGATTCGATGAACCGGCAATTAATGGTACGTTATACGGCAGGCTACCGTATCCATAGTCCGTTCCAAAACGACCCAATTTAATTCTGATATTATCCGCAGGTTTTATTTTTATCGCCCCTAACGCCAGACCAAAACTATCATGTCCGTCTAAATAAAATCGGGTACTCATATCATTGCGTGCGCCCAGTTTATAAACATAATAGGCACCGCCTTCAACACCGATAATATCTTCATAATAACGGCTATTGAAATCAACCATACTGCCCTGAACCCATGCATAAATATGTCGTGCATCACCGGCACTGGGTTTATCCGCCCTGCGAAGTTCATTCTTTAGCCTGAACCGTAAAGCGTCTTCTTCATCAATAATTCTTTCAGCAGCAACAGAGGTGCAGAGAGAGGCCGTAACCAGTGAAATGGTTACAATATTTTTTAATGTTTTCATCGCCTAACCTTAAGTTTTTATTGTATCAGGTAGCGTTATTTGAACGATTATTTATTGATATCATCAATTAATTGTTGCTGTACTTTCTTACGTTCATTTATTTCACCCAAAATTTCTTTAAACCTTTTATCCGTTAATGGATAAAACCAGATGATAATAAAAGCGACAATAATAAATAATAGCGGAACAATGGATATCGACATTCGGATACCAAATATCACATCAGGAGTTTGTGCTTGATTAGCAATATAACCACTTAATCCAAGAATAAAGGCGGGTATCGATCCCCCTATTGCCTGACCACATTTACGCGTGAAGGAAAACAATGAATAGGTCAGGCCTTCAATGCGAACGCCGGTCAGGTACTCGCCGTATTCTACGGTATCAGCCTCGAGCGCCCACATTACCGTCATCGCAATACCCTGACCAACAGCTGCAATAGCAAATGCGGATAAGGCAATGGTCGCCGAATGTGCTGAGAAATAGAAAAAGCACAGGTAACCAATAGCACCAATAAAAGTCCCTATCAGGAAGGTATTTTTCTTGCCAATCCGCGAGACTAAAACAGGCACCAGTGGTGCAGAGATCAAACTACCAATGAGCATTTGTACCAATATCATCACGGAGAACAGCCCGGCATCGTTTAACACATAGCGGACATAAAACAGGGAGGATGCAGTAACAGAGAAGGTTGAAATCAGTAAACATAATGCCGCAGCACAAAGTAACATCAGCGGCCGATTCTTTTTCAAGGTCTGAAGACTAATTTTAAGTGAGGGCTGAGCAACAATACGCGTAACATTTTCACGTGTTGTTTTAAAACAGATAAAATAAAGTACAACACCTATTACAGCAAAAATGCTTGTCCAGTATAAATAAGCACTTTGCATATCTTCAGGGTTACCGCTAGTAATATTCGGGCCGATAAGGAAAGCTAAGAAAATGAACGCACATGCCGCCGCCATGCTACGCCCGGCACCCAACCGAGCACGCGATTGCGGTTCTTGAGTCATCGCCGTTGCCAGAGAACCATATGGAATATTGACAAAGCTATAGCAAAGCCCTAATCCCATATAAGTCACGTAGGCATAAATAACTTTACTACTGTGTTCCCAGTCAGCAGGAACGCAAAACACCAGTACACTGAAAATCATTAACGGTACTGAGCCAAATAATAAGAAGGGACGAAATTTTCCCCATCGAGTATTGACGCTATCAACAATTCTGCCGGCGGCAACATCGGCGAAAGCATCAAAGACCCTGACCAGTAATAACATGGTTCCTGCCGCCGCCGCACCGACACCAGCAACATCAGTATAATAACTGAGAAGAAATAGTGCGCCCATGGCAAAAGCAAAGTTATTAGCCATATCGCCCAGACTATAGCCAATAATAGAACGCCATGATAGTTGTTGATTCATAAAAACCTGCCTGATAAAGAGTAAAATTAAATAAATGTAATCTTAAACTGATTATTTTAATCACGCTGTAATAAGCCTGTTGCTATTACAGCGCTGATTTACATCTAAAAATCATTCTACAACTAAAATCTACCAGCTAGATAAGTTGATTAATTTTATGCAGGTTTCTTTCCATACGGCGTATTTTTCCATCTTTTTCTCAGAACAAAAGCTGACGATTTTGGTCTTCTGTCACGAGTGAAGACTCCTTTCTTATTACCACCGACACGAATAATATTCTGCGAGGTTGCAAAGTCAGCGAAATTCCAGACATGTTCGCCCACCACTGCATCAATTCGGTCAAAAACACGATGGTACATATCCAGGAAATCATTCTGGAATTCTTCACTCCACATTTCTTTATAGGTTGAATGTAAACCGGCCAGCGTATCCGCGCCATATTCAGTAATAATAATTGGCCGATGTAATTTTTCCTGCCAGGCAAGTAACTCTTTCTCTAACTCACGTTCCGCCTTAATTAAATCACCTGACTGGGTGTACCATCCGAAATAACGGTTAAGACAAACAACATCAAATAAATCAGTAATGGTATCGGTCTCTGCGGTACAAAACATCACGTTGACACAGGTTATTGGCCTGGTGCTATCCAGCTCACGCGCGGCTTTAGCAAGAGGAGCAAAGTAATCACGAGCCTCTGCTGGGTTCGCGTCAGGTTCATTAGCAATACTCCACATCACCACTGATGGATGGTTCTTATCACGAGCAATAAGCTCTTGAATCGCTTGTAAATGCGCCTGCTGGGTCTTCGCGTTAATCGCTTCATCGGAATACAGTTTTGCCGGTTTACCCACATCAGCAAACGTAATCCCCAGCGCCAGATTAATCCCTACAGCAGGCGTTTCATTGATAATGACAATCCCGTGCTCATCAGCCCAGTCAAGCATTTCCTCAGCATAAGGGTAATGGGAGGTGCGATAAGAGTTAGCGCCAATCCAGTCCATTAAGGCATGATCGTGAACCATTAATACATTATCAAATCCCTTACCACGTAAGTCAGCATCTTCATGGCGACCAAATCCGGTAAAGTAGAAAGGTTGGTGGTTAATCAGGAATTGTTCACCTTTCACTTCTACACAGCGGATCCCGACCCGCAGAGGATATTCATCATGACAGTCTCCTTCCCGGGTTTTGACCCGCAGTTGATAAAGATAACCTTCTCCCGGCTGCCATAAATGAGGGTTTTCAACAGCCAGCTCGCCCTGACTTCCGCTGCCTGAAGCAATTAGATGCTGGTTGTTATCACGTAGTTCAACACTCACATCACCCTTAGCTTTAATCTGCCAGTGGACTGAGGCTGACTGTTTGTTTTCGGCAACCGTTGTCACAACGGTAATATCTTCGATAAAGGTTTTCGGCGTGGTATACAGCATGACACTACGGTGAATGCCCGCGTAATTAAAAAAGTCATGGAAGTAAGTTTGCTGTTTACGACCATCATCATCCACGGTCACCATGCCTGGCGGGATAGTATTCCAGCTCAGTTCATTATTAACACATACCGTAATGCGGATATTCTCGCCGGGAGAAACCAGATGACTAATATCAGCCTCAAAGGGAGTATAGCCGCCCTGATGTTCCATTAGCGGCTGATCGTTTACCCACACTTTACCTGAATGGGTTACTGCATCGAAACGCAGGACAATACGTTGACTACCCCATCCTTTTGGAACAAATACCTCCCGCTGATACCAAACATCTCCCACAAAATCACGAATATCTGAATCGGCAAACTGTTCATTAAAACTACCGGGAACCGCAATCTGACGGCTGTCGGTGAGTGAACGCTTCCACCATTGCTGTGTCTGTCCACAGCCCTCGGTATCAACACTAAATGACCACAGACCATCCAGCTTTTTGATTTCGCGTGATGAGGTTTCTATCGGACGTAACATTCAAGACTCCTTTTTAACTTGTTAAATTGGTCAACCTTGAAATGGAAATTGTTAACCAGTCATTTGTCGTGAACAGTTATCCTGCAGAACGATAGATAAGAGAACTGAAAACAGAAAAATCTCAAAGGCAGATCATAAAAAAGCAAATCACAAGATCAAAAATACAATAAACATCACAAAAACCGATCGTTACAGATTGACTATTGGGTAATCATTAGTCGAGTGAACATTCGATTGATAAAAATGAAACCAAAAAAACCAATACTGAAGGTAGAGTGTATCGACTAGAATTAAGAGTAATTGGTTGACCAGGAAAGAGATCAAAGAGATTGGCAGCCGCGGACTATCTCGTTACACTGCGGTTTCTATCAAGTAACGGGTGGTCCTATTTATGGAAAAGATAAACACCAAAGAATTATCCACCCAGGACAGGATCTTGAGTGCCGCAAAACTGTGTTTTTCAAAGCAGGGTTTCCACAGTACATCGATGAAACATATCTGCCAGACCTGTAATCTCAGTCCGGGAACGCTCTATCATCACTTTCCTTCCAAAGAGGCCTTGATTCAGGCCATTATCTTCGAAGCGCAAAAACGAGCCCTGATACGCCTCAGCGAGCCCCTCAACGGGACCAGCCTGATTGACTACATTATTGAATCTACAAAATCTTTAGCTGATGAAGACAGTAATGAACGAGCCCTGGTCGTCGAAATTATGGCCGAAGGCATGCGTAATCCGCAGGTAGCAGAGATGCTTAAAAAGAAATACATGATTATCGCCGCCTCAATCATTGAACGATTCAATGATGCCCAGGAAAACAATGAAATGAGAAAAACTGTTAATAAAGAAATCTCGGCTCGCCTGTTAATGGCTCTGGTCTATGGGATAATGTCAGACAGTCAGTCTCAGGAATATCTCAGGCATGAAGATTACCCCTCTACGTTAAGAAATATTCTGGCGGGGATACTCTAACGACACGTCAATATAAGAGGATAACTAGGATGCGTGTCTTACTCAGGTAACGGGAGTACTTCTCCCGACTGACGCGTACTCTACCTTGTTAAGAATAGTGCACAGACGCTATCTGATAATATTGCGGAAAGCGAAAAATAAGAATAGTCCGAATAATTGCTTTTCCGATTGAATACTGATATTTATGATGCTCTCAAATAAAGATTAAAAATAGTTATACCTGAAGCCCCACCGACCCAGGCAAATATCTTTGTCATAGCGCCATCCAGACGTCTAATTCATCCACAGAACAACTTAAAAACCTAAACCATTCTTAATAAAAATCAAAGAAAGTTAGTATTTTTACACAAAAATATATCATGAGAATTATCTTATATTGATTTTACGCTAAGCTTAGTTGCATATAAGCAATAGAACATTTCTTAAATAGAGGTACTACCATGTCTAACGATTTACCACTCAAAGGTATTAAAGTTTTAGACTTTACTGGCGTTCAGTCAGGTCCATCCTGTACACAAATGATGGCTTGGTTCGGCGCTGACGTTATCAAAATCGAACGTCCAGGTGTAGGTGATGTTACCCGCCGCCAGCTGCGTGATATTCCTGACGTGGATGCTCTCTATTTTACGATGCTGAACGGTAACAAACGTTCGCTGGAACTCAACACCAAAACGCCGGAAGGGAAAGAAGTCATGGATAAGCTTATCCGTGAAGCCGACGTGCTGGTTGAAAATTTCCATCCAGGTGCCATTGATCATATGGGCTTTACCTGGGAACATATTCAGGAAATTAACCCTCGTCTGATTTTCGGCTCAATCAAAGGTTTTGATGACTGTTCGCCTTATGTCGATGTAAAAGCTTATGAAAACGTTGCTCAGGCAGCTGGCGGCGCAGCTTCCACCACCGGTTTCTGGGACGGCCCACCACTGGTGAGTTCTGCCGCTCTGGGTGACAGTAATACCGGTATGCATCTGCTTATCGGCCTGCTCGCTGCCCTGCTGCAACGTGAAAAAACCGGTGTGGGTCAACGTGTTACCATGTCGATGCAAGATGCTGTCCTTAACCTGTGCCGCGTAAAATTACGCGATCAGCAGCGCCTCGAGAAAGTCGGTTATCTGGAAGAGTATCCTCAATATCCTAACGGAACCTTTGGCGATGCCGTTCCACGTGGCGGGAACGCAGGCGGTGGTGGACAGCCTGGCTGGATCTTGAAATGTAAAGACTGGGAAACTGATCCTAACGCTTATATCTATTTCACCATTCAGGAACAAAACTGGGTGAATACCTGTAAGGCCATCAGTAAACCTGAATGGGCTGAAGATCCTGCTTATAGTACTCCGGAAGCCAGACAGCCTCATATCTTCGATATTTTCGCCGAAATAGAGAAATTTACTCAGACGCTGAATAAATTTGATGCCGTGAAATACCTGTCCGGCTTTGAAATTCCCTGCGCACCCGTGCTCAGTATGAAAGATATCGCTAATGACCAGTCACTGCGTCAAAGCGGTAGTGTGGTTGAAGTTGATCAGCCTCTGCGCGGTAAATTCTTAACCGTTGGCTGCCCAATGAAATTCTCCAGCTTTACGCCTGAGATTAAAGCTGCGCCTTTATTAGGTGAACACAACGAAGAAATTCTTAAAGAATTAGGTTACGACGATCAGCAGATAGCTTCAATGCGAGCTAATAAAGCCATTTAATTTAATCAGGGCTCAGTTCTGAGCCCTTAATCACTTTCTTAACTCTGTGAGGCAATTATGTCGGACGAACTGAATCTGACGGATGGCATGCATGTATTTGTTGAAGCGCTGAAACAAAACGGCATTGATACTATCTATGGTGTGGCAGGAATTCCCATTACTGATATGGCGCGTCATGCCCAGGCTGAAGGTATTCGTTATATCGGTTTTCGTCATGAACAATCCGCCGGATATGCCGCCGCCGCTGCCGGATTTATGACGCAAAAACCAGGCATCTGCTTGACGGTATCAGCCCCCGGTTTCCTTAATGGCCTCACCGCGCTGGCTCATGCCACAGTGAATGGCTTTCCGATGATCCAAATCAGTGGCTCAAGCGACAGAGCTATCGTTGACCTCCAGCAGGGAGACTACGAAGAGCTGGATCAAATGAACGCCGCTAAACCTTACGCTAAAGCCTCTTATCGCGTTAACCGTCCCGAAGATCTCGGTATTGCCTTGGCTCGGGCGATTCGCGCAGCCGTTTCTGGTCGCCCTGGCGGTGTTTATCTCGACCTGACCGCTGATGTACTTGCAGCCACTATCGATAAAGAGACCGCAGAAAAAAGTCTGTTTAAGGTGGTTAATCCAGCACCGAGTCAGCTACCTGCTCCAGACAGTGTGAACCAGGCACTTAAGCTGCTGGCCTCTGCCCAACGCCCATTAGTGATCCTGGGTAAAGGTGCGGCCTACTCTCAGGCTGACGCGGATATCCGTCAGTTTATTGAACAAACTGGCGTGCCGTTTTTACCGATGTCGATGGCGAAAGGATTACTTGAAGATACCCATCCTCAGTCAGCAGCGACTGCCCGCTCCTTTGCTATTGCCAACGCCGACGTTGTAATGCTGGTAGGTGCCCGTCTCAACTGGCTACTGTCTCACGGCAAGAAAGGCTGGTCGTCTGAAACTCAGTATATTCAGTTGGATATTGAGCCCCAGGAAATCGACAGCAATCGCCCTATCGCCGCCCCTGTAGTGGGTGATATTGCCTCAAGTATTGCCGCTTTATTAAGTGGTCTGGAACAACAGCCCGTTAACACTCCACAGGGATGGGTTAACGATATTGAGTCCCATAAAGAGAAGAATGCAGCAAAAATGCATGACAAGCTCAATACGGATACTCAGCCACTGAACTATTTCAACGCACTGCGAGTTATTCGTGACGTACTGGATACCCATAAAGACGTTTATGTGGTCAATGAGGGAGCGAACACCCTTGATGATGCACGTAACGTCATCAATATGTATCAACCTCGTCAGCGCCTGGACTGCGGTACCTGGGGTGTGATGGGCGTAGGTATGGGCTATGCCATTGGTGCGGCGGTAACCTCGGGTAAACCGGTGGTGGCGATTGAAGGCGATAGTGCCTTTGGTTTTAGCGGGATGGAAATTGAAACCATTTGCCGCTATGGCCTGCCTGTCACCATCATCATTCTAAACAATGGCGGTATCTATCGTGGAGATGGGGTGAATTTAGCCGGTGGAAGCGATCCTTCACCTACTGACCTGCTGCATCATGCTCGCTACGATAAGCTGATGGATGCCTTTGGCGGTGTCGGCTATCAGGCGACTACCCAGGATGAAATCCGCGCTGCCCTGGAGGCGAACCTGAAGTCAGGTAAGCCCGCTATCATTAACGTCGTTATCGATCCCGCCGCTGGCACTGAAAGCGGTCATATTACTGCCCTCAATCCGAAACAGACGATCAAAAACTAACCACCTTTCTCTTAATATCTCCTCCATGGCCTGGCTGTGGGGGAGCAATAATGATGGATTATTATTATGACTTCTTTCTTTATTTCGGATCTACTGCCGATCATCGTGGTGATGATCCTCGGTTATGCCAGCGGTAAGCGCCATACCTTCTCAGAAGATCAGGCGCGTGCTTTTAACCAGCTGGTTCTGAACTATGCTCTACCCGCAGCGCTGTTTGTTTCTATCGTGCGTGCCAACCGTGAAATGATTTTTGCCGATGACAAGCTGACTTTAGTTTCACTGGTGGTGATTGTTGGCTGCTTTATGTTCTCCTGGTTTGGTAGCTGGAAATTCTTTAAAAGAACCAAAGCTGAGGCTGCAGTCTGTGCGTTAATCGCGGGTTCACCGACCATTGGATTTTTAGGCTTCGCAGTACTCGATCCTATTTACGGTGATTCAGTTTCTACCGGCTTAGTGGTCGCTATTATCTCTATTATTGTTAACGCCATTACTATCCCTATTGGTCTTTACTTGATGAATCCTTCAGCCGGTAAAGACGGAAAAGGCAGCAGTAATCTCAGTGCACTGGTCTCTGCCATGAAAGAGCCAGTAGTATGGGCGCCGGTACTGGCGACTGCACTGGTGCTGTTAGGTATCCGCGTACCCGCAGAACTTGATCCCAGCTTTAAGCTTATCGCGCAGGCCAACTCCGGTGTGGCGGTCTTTGCCGCCGGTCTGACTTTGGCCGCCCATAAGTTTGAGTTCAGTAAAGAGATTGTCTATAACACCTTCCTTAAACTGATCCTGATGCCATTAGCATTACTGCTGGTGGGTCTGGCTTTCAATATGGACTCTATACAGCTGCAAATGATGGTCCTCGCAGGGGCTCTGCCACCGGCATTCTCAGGGATCATTATCGCCAGCCGCTTTAATGTTTACACCCGCACCGGTACCGCGTCACTGGCGGTCAGTATCCTGGGCTTTATTATTACCGCCCCATTCTGGATCTACGTCGCCAGACTTGTTTCATAGGGATTATTTATTTAGCTTATCTTAACTATCGTTAACAGACAGTCAGGGATATTTATCCCTGACTGCCGTTTGAAGGCGTACTCTTATGAATGAATCAACAGCTAAAGGTCCTTTTGAAGGGATAATGGTGATTGACCTGACCCATGTGCTTAATGGGCCATTCGGCACTCAGATACTCTGTGATTTAGGTGCCCGGGTCATTAAGGTTGAGCAGCCAGGTCATGGGGATGACACAAGAACTTACGGCCCCTTCGTTGAAGATCAGTCTCTGTATTATAGTTTTGTTAACCGCGGTAAAGAGAGCGTCATCCTTAATCTTAAGGATGAAAAAGATCATGCTATTTTCGTGAATATGCTCAAACAGGCCGATGTGCTGGCAGAAAACTATCGTCCTGGTGCCCTCGATAAACTGGGCCTTTCATGGGAGGAGTTACAGCAGATTAACCCGCGACTGATCTACGCTTCTTCTTCCGGCTTTGGCCATACCGGTCCACTCAAAGATGCGCCCGCTTATGACACCATCATTCAAGCCATGAGTGGAATAATGATGGAGACCGGTTTTGCTGATGGTCCGCCAGTCCGCGTCGGGACCTCTTTATCCGATCTTTGTGCCGGACTGTATATGTTCAGCGGCATTGCCAGCGCGCTGTATGCCAGGGAGAAAACCGGTCGCGGCGCACACGTTGATATCGCGATGTTTGACTCAACCCTGAGTTTTCTTGAACACGGCCTGATGTCATATATTGCGACCGGCGAGTCACCGCCTCGCTTAGGCAACCGCCATCCTTATATGGCTCCCTTCGACGTCTTCGACACGCTCGATAAGCCGATAACCATCTGTTGCGGAAACGATAGTCTGTTCGTTTCTCTGTGTGGTGCGTTAACTCGGCCTGACTTGATTAGCGACCCACGATTTACCAACGATCAGCTGCGGGTTAAATATCAGGCTGAGCTGAAAGAGATAATCGAAAGCATTTTGAAAACTCAGCCGGCTGATATCTGGCTGGAAAAAATCCACCAGGCCGGGGTCCCGGTGGCCCCTCTGCTTAGCGTAGCTGAAGCGGTTGAACTGCCTCAGACCCAGGCGAGAAATATGATTGTTGAAGCCGGTGGCATACGTATGCCCGGTAATCCAATCAAAATCAGTGGCTATGCCGATCCTCATATCAGACCTGGAGCCGCCAGCCTCGATCAGCATGGTGAGCAGCTTCGTCTGGAATTTGGAACAGACTAAGATTCGCTGGTGCAACAGATATTCTGGTACTGTTGCACCTTTATTCGCTGTATTTATCCATCTTTTGATCTCGCCGACTCTCGCTATTCCCAAAACCTATTATTCTTATTTCGCTGGTTATTCAGCACCTAATAATAACTTGAGGTTTATACCCGTCATACTTCAAGTTGCTTGGGCGTTGCGCTCAATAATCCTGCCGAATCACATAGTTTATCTATGCTTACGCCCGGATTGACTCTGCGCCTACAAGCAACTCGAATTATTTTGGGTATATATGAAAGATGGCATCTATTTTGTCCGATTTAGTCGTGACTTGCAGGATTTCGGGGAGGGTATTGCCGTGATACAAAATAATACCGTAAACGGTGGCGACTATGTCTGTACCTACAAAGGAAAAGCGGCGAGTAACAAACTGGATCTGCACGTGACTCAGCATAATCCATCAGTAGAGACCATTTTCGGTAATATTCAAGATTTCATCTTACAACTCAATATTATACCAAGCGAAGATGGCTACCAGTTATCAGGTACAGTAAAAGATAACAACAATCTTCAAGTTGCCGTTAGTGTTCGTTATCTTGGTGAAGTGCTGTCATTCTGATCCTCAGACCACAAGAGTGGTCTGCGCTTTTTTCTCATAGCGAATAGGGTTGAAAGTATTTTACTTTCTACCCAGGGCAGCAATGGGCCAGAGATAATAATTGAAGAAGAATTTTTTGTTGGAGGTTTCTTTACCCGCAGTTAAGTATTTTTCTACCTGGAACCAGCCACAAAGCAGATAGACGCTGATAACAACAAAAAAGATATCTAACATAAGCATTTTAATTCCCTCTCACTTAGTTATCAGGAAGTGTGTAATCACAACCCCTAAACTTCAATAATGAGAATCATATCACAAAAAATATTTTTGTGAAGCTCGTCACATAAAAAATGAAACATCTTTTCACTATGCATCCCATTCCCACCATCTTGAGTCACTCCCTGTACTGTAAGCAAAATCGATACCCTCTATTTGCAATGACAGCTCATAACAGCTTATTTTATTTATCCGGCGTTTAAGATGGGTGGATCGATGGTACCGCACAAGCTGATGGAAGAAAGTACTTTGACAGAGACGAAACCAGACTTAACCATCGGATTTTTGCTGATGAACCATTTTACGCTGGCATCCGTCGCAGGCTTAGTCGAATCACTCCGCTTCGCGGCTGACGAATCCTTTTCCAGCCGCCAAATCTTCTGTCACTGGGAGTGGATGACCTGTGATAATCAGCCAGTCACGGCCAGCTGTGGTTTGCCTGTCACCCCGACTGCGGAGCTCAATTTTTCGAAACCCTGGGATTATTTTGTCCTGGCGGGTGGGTTACTGGAAGAAACCAGAAATCCACCAGAATGGTTATTAGCCGCCGTCAGAACGCTACATGCCCACAATATTCCTATTATTACCTTATGTAGTGGTGCCTTTATTGCCGGTAACGCAGGCCTGCTCGACGGTCGCCGATGTGCGATTCACTTTACCACCAGAGATGAGTTCAAATTACGCTTTCCCAGAGCTATCCCGGTTATCGATAAAACCTATATTCATGATGGCGGGATCATCTCCTGCCCCGGTGGAACCGGAATCGACCTGGCGGCTGACCTTATTCGACGCCATTGCGGTACTCTGCGTATGCGTAAGGTACTGAAATATTTATTAGTTGATGAGCCGGGAGAAGAAAAAACAACCCGTAAACGGAAAAATACGCGAGATGAGCCAGAAGTCTATGATAACGAGCTAGTACATAAGGTTATCGACTTTATGAGACACCATCTTGACTCCCCTTTACCCATTCATGATGTGTCTGCTTTCGCGAAAGTGCCCGTCCGTCAGCTCAATGCCCTTTTTCTTAAAAGTACCGGCGATACTGCTGCCGTACACTGGCGGAAAATGAGAGTCGTTCATGCCCGAAAACTGATGTCCGATTCCAGCCACAGTATTAATGCTATCGCCACCGCCTGCGGCTTTGCTGATGCCTCACATCTGATAGCGCTGTTTCGTAAACAGTATGGTGAGACGCCGAGCTCGTATCGGAAGCGTCGGCGTCAAGTGGAACAGCTGGTCAAAACCCAAGACTGACTGAGCCACCTGATACTGGCAGCCCCGGGCAAGAATTAACAGGATTTATGTTTCACAGATTGAGGCGACAGACTGCTATAACCCGAAGGGGTATTGTCCAGAGAAGCGGCATCCTCAAGATTTTTGTCGCTGGTTTCCGGAGCAAGGAACCAGGAAACGAGCAAACCAAAGAAGGTGATCCCTGCTGCGATATACATCGTATGACCAATCCCGATGGACTGGAGCGATACGGGAACCAGATAAGTTCCTACCGCGGCGCCAATCCGCGACATGGATGTGCCAACCCCAACGGCTTCAGCGCGGATTTTAGTTGGAAAAATCTCATTCGGATAGACCAGCTGTAAAACCTGAGCACCACCAATAAAGAGTGCATAAGCGCCAAATAAGACCAGAATAACCAGAGACGAGCCATCACTGAAGAATCCAAGCAGTAACAGTGCCAGACCCGACCAAAGGAAGCTCTGTAACAGTAACCGACGACGTCCCATACTGTTCACCAGACAGGTTGCGATAATACAACCCACAACAAACAGCAGCGTTATCGATACCGAACCGTAGGATGCCCAGCTCCCGCTGATTTTTAACGCTTCGAGAACCTTAGGCGCAAAGGCATAGACTGCAAATACCGGGATAACAGAACAGGTCCAGAAAATGGTGACAAATGCCATACGTTTGCCATATCCCGAAAAGACCAGACTCTTAAATGAAAGCTTACCGGGCTGTGTATGTTCTGGCAGATTTTGTAGACCAAACTCACTTCCATAAACTTTCTTAATAATCGCTTCGGCTTCTGCATGTCTCCCTTTACTGATCAGCCAGCGTGGAGATTCTGGTGTACCCAGTCTGACAATCAGTAATGCTGCCCCGATAATAGCGGTACTGGCCAGCGCCAGACGCCAGGCATCCTCTCCCCCCAGGTACAGCAGTATTTCACCGACAATGTAAGCGGCTGCCGCACCAGAGAACCACAGAATAGTCAGAGTCGCCAGGCAGGGGCCACGATATTTCTTAGGTAAAAACTCGACTAGAAATGCTGTCGCTACCGGATATTCAATACCGACAGCAACCCCGCTAAGAAAACGGAGAATAAATAAAGTTTCCCCGCTTTGTACCCAAAATTGCGCGACCGAGGTCACTATAAATAATGTTGGTCCGACAAAGTACAGCATCTGTCTGCCCAAGCGATCCGTTAGCTTTCCGCCAATAAAACCGCCAAAAAAGATCCCGATTAATGCGGAAGCAGCAATTAACCCTTCCCAGAAAGAGTTTAATCCCAGTGCAGGTGATAGCTGCGTCATCGCTATGCCAATAATACTAAGAACATAGCCATCCACAAAAGAACCACCGCCTGAGCGTACGGTCAGCAATCGATGAAAACGATTAAGGGGCACATCTTCAACAGATATTGTATTTGACATTATTTACTCCTGTCTTTTTTGAATACTGTAGGGTATGAATATTAATAGTGCTATTGGTTATAAGCAGAAGTGTTAATTACCTCCTGTTTTATATTCACAGCAAATATTAAGTAAGGATTCTAATTATATAAAAAGATGTTTTATTATTACCCAGGAGTATCCTGGGTAGATTATTAAACTTGTTTAGATTTTTTTAGAGACAACTCCCGTTGATTTAATTGGCGTTGATTTAGTTCGTGTTGCCCACCAGCATAATAAAGACCCTAAACTCACCATCGCGGCCCCTTGCCAGAAATAAATCGTCAGTGGCGAATTAAGAATAACGGCGGCCAGCATCGCCGAAACAACGGGAATAAAATAAGATGCCGTTGCCAGAACGGTTACATTCCCATGTAAAATACCGGTATTCCACGCTGCATAACCAAACCCCATGGAAATAGCTGATAACGCCAGGCTGAACCATACCCATGCACTAAGTTCAAATTCAGGTTGCGGTGAAAATAAATACTTAACCCATAACACCAGAGCGGTCAGAATAAAGAATAACGTAATGCCGTTACTGCCTTGGGCAATTTTTTGGGTCACGACGCAATATATCGCCCAGATCATTGCCCCACTCAATGCCAGACCATAACTCAACGGGTTTGACTGGAGGTTTGCCAGTATGTCCTGAAAAGAGAAACCTTGCTCACCACCCAGAACACGAAAAATGCCTGCGATAGCCATGATAATACCAGGAACAATCCACCAGCTTGTTTTTTGTCTGGTGACAATAACAGAAAGTAATATTGTCATACTTGGCCAGAGGTAATTGACCATGCCCACTTCTATTGCTTGCCTGCTGCTGTCTGAAAAACCGAGGGAGAGTGACAGGCATAACTCATAACAAACAAATAAAATACTGCCAATTATCAGGTAGCTCCGCGGAAAGTTTTTTATCTTTGGAAAGCCAACAGTAAACAACAGCAATATAGCACTACTGGTGTAAATCATGGCTGCCCCGCCCACTGGCCCAAATCCCTCACTGACACTTTTGATGAGACCGACGATAGCACTCCATAACAGTATCGCTATCAGTCCTATCAGCGTTGCTTTCTTTTGGGTCATTGCCCTCTACCTCTGCTTATGAGCAAGATATTGCACTTTATTCTGCAATCTTGAATCTGTTAAATCGACGTTAAATCTTATCATCAACCTATGCCTCTGAATGCCGCCTGTAAATACACCTTCCGTCGTCATTTTCATGAAATGTGATCACTATCTGAAATCAATTATAAAAATACGACAAAGAAAAAATAACACCAACCTACTGTTTTATATATAAATAAATTTAACACCATGTATTTTTATCCTATTTTTAAGTATTTCCTTTGTATTTTTTATGTATGCAAAAAAAATCCTGATATTGACCGTCGAATGCGGACAGGTCAGATTGTTAAAAAACAGTGTCACCGGTTCTGGTGGTCATTTACTCTGGAGGTTTACATGTTCAAGTTTGAAGGTATCTATGCCCCTGCCGTTACCCCTTACGCTGCTGATGGCTCTATTGACTTCCATCGTTATGAAGAAGTACTGGAATCACTGATAGCAGGCGGTGTGCACGGCATTATTATCGGTGGTTCTACTGGTGAATATTATGCCCAGACAGTGGAAGAGCGTCTGGCCCTGGCAGAACATGCGCGTAAAGTGACACAGGATCGCCTGCCGCTGATTGTGGGGACTGGCGCAATTCGTACCGAAGATGCGATTGTTTATGCCCGACATGCCCGTGATATTAAAGCCGATGCCATTCTGGTGACCTCGCCTCCTTATGCCCTGCCCACCGAACTTGAAAACGCGCATCATGCCCTGGCCGTTGATCAGGCAGCGCAGCTACCCGTGATGCTTTATAACTATCCAGGCCGCATGGGCATTACCATGGGCGAGACCTATTTCACGGAAGTCAGCCGCTCTCCTAACGTCATCGCCATCAAAGAGAGCTCCGGTGATATGAATAATTTGCATCTGCTCGCCTGCAAATTCCCGAATATCGCGCTCTCCTGTGGTTGGGATGACTTAGCTCTGGAATTCTTTGCCTGGGGAGCACGTAGCTGGGTCTGCGCTGGCTCTAACTTTATCCCTGCCGAACATGTCGCTCTGTATCAGGCTTGTGTCGTAGAAAAAGATTTTGATAAAGGCAGAAAAATCATGGCCGCCATGATGCCACTGATGCATTTCCTCGATACCGGTAAATTTGTCCAGTCAATTAAATACGGCTGCGATCTGAATGGATTAAATACTGGCCCGGCACGCGCACCGTTGCAGGATCTGGACGAAAGTGAAAAAGCACAGCTGAAAAACGTTATCAATGAAGTTAAACGTAATGTGGCTGCGGTTACTGAGGCATAAGAGGTCATCATGAGCGAAGTACGCACTGCACAACAGTATGCCGCCTTAGCGCGAGACCTGTCGTTTCCAACACAGGCCTTTATTGATGGACAATTCGTCAGCGCGATAAGCGGAAAGACTTTTACGACCACCAATCCTGCAACAGGTGAAACACTGGCTTCTCTACCGGCCTGTGATATCGCCGATGTGGAACTTGCTGTTAATGCCGCTCGTCAGGCTTTCTCTCGTGGAGACTGGCGTTATCAGGCACCTGCTGACCGTAAACAAGTCCTGCTGAAACTGGCGGCCCTTATTGAACAGGAAGCCGAACAACTGGCTGTTCTGGAAAGTCTGGATAGCGGAAAACCCGTGGGTGAATGCCTGGCTGTAGATGTACCAGAAACGGCCCATATTCTGAAATGGCATGCGGAAGCTATCGACAAACTCTACGATCACAGTGCGCCAACCAGTAATGACACGATGGCACTGGTAGTCAGAGAGCCTATTGGTGTTGTTGGATGCGTGCTTCCCTGGAACTTCCCTCTGTTAATGCTGGCCTGGAAAATAGGCCCGGCGCTGGCCGCGGGATGCTCTGTGATTGTCAAACCAGCAGAGCAAACTTCACTGACCACACTGAGAGTTGCCGAACTCGCATTGCAGGCAGGTATCCCGGCAGGGGTGCTGAATATTGTTACCGGTTCAGGTAAAGAAGTTGGAGAACCCATCGGCTTGCACCGGGATATTGATATGGTGAGCTTCACTGGCTCAACCGTCACCGGACGACGCTTTTTGCGTTACGCAGCCGACTCAAATCTAAAAAAAGTGGTTCTGGAGTGTGGCGGGAAAAACCCGGCGATTGTCTTTGACGATGTCGAGGATCTGCACAAAGTAGCCGAGCATATTCTTAACGGCGCGTTCTGGAATATGGGCGAGAATTGCTCTGCCACTTCCCGACTGCTGGTTCAGGACACCGTAAAAGAAAAATTACTGGCCATTATCAGCCATAAAATTGACGGCTGGACTCAGGGTAATCCACTTGACCCGGCTAATCGACTCGGCACCATGATAAGTGATGCTCACTTCCGTAAAGTGAAAGAGTATCTGGATATCGCCCGTCAGGAAAGTCTGTCTATCCTGCACGGGGGGGAAACCGAACAAGATATTTATGTTCAGCCTACCGTTATCGATGGCGTAACGCCCGACAGCGTTTTGTTCCAGGAAGAGATTTTCGGCCCGGTACTCTGTGTCACGACATTCAGTCACGAGGACCAGGCTATCGCGCTGGCTAACGATACCTCTTATGGACTTGCGGCCTCGGTTTATACCGATAACCTGCGCAAAGCTATCCGGGTCTCTCGTGAAGTTCGGGCAGGCACAGTCACGGTTAACTGTTTTGGTGAAGGTGATGCCACGACCCCCTTTGGTGGTTATAAGGAGTCTGGCTTTGGCGGAAGAGATAAATCGATTTTCGCTCATGACCAGTACACCGAACTGAAAACTATCTGGATAGATATTTCGCGGTAACTTTAAAATGCAGCCTACCGCCCGGTGTAGGCTGCACTACGTGGATGAATTTATGCTAATTACAGAGACGGATAAAAAGATACATTTTTATTTTTGTATTCTGATTGCTTTAGCGTTATCCAGAAATAGCGGTCGGTTTAAAACTCATCGTCAAAAAAATTCGTTTATTCTTAAATGGCTGAAAAATGCCGGTACAGCAGGTCATTTTACTGACTCAGTTAAGAATGAAATTGACTGGCTTAAGAAGAAAATATTACTGAATACACCGGATACTGATCCGGAACCCATGCTGCATTTTATTTACCATACTGCGCAGGCAATACAGTTTCCTGCATCCTGAACAGTAACCTCAGTCACGTCATATTTGCTCTTTAACATTTCAAGCCAACGTGTTGCCAAATCTCGAGGTTGAACGAGAGTTATCGTCAGCAATCTCCTCCCTATTTCCAGCGAATTGCTTAGATAATAATCTTGTACAGGCATTTGAAAATATTAGGATTATCATGTTTATTAATGTGCGATATCGCACGTCCTGAACATTTTTATTATTTTTACCGTATACAAATCGTTGTACCAGGTTAACCTTTTAAAATTCCTATCGTTCAGGTGACGATAAACAGCTGGAAACGACGACCAACAATGCTCAGGAGGGTACGGTGAAAACAGGCAAGGTGGGACTTTATGAGGACTTAAAAAGACTCATTCTGACAATGGAACTCGACCCGGATGAGATCCTGGATGAAACCAGTCTCAGTAACCAGTATGGTCTTTCACGCACCCCGGTCAGAGAAATCTTCCAGCGTCTGGCGGGAGAAGGTTATCTTGAGATCCTTGAAAAAAGAGGTGTGCGCGTCATTCCCATGAACCACACCACCTTACGTAATTTCTTTCTCGTTGCGCCAATGATTTATGCCGCAGTGGGTCGCCTGGCGGTACAAAATTATAAACCTGTACAGCTAAAGGCACTGAAAGAAACACAGAAAAGATTCAGAAAAGCCGTTCAAACTCAGGACAGCCTTGCGCTGGTACTTGAGAACAATCGTTTCCACGAAATTATGGGTGAGATGTCAGCAAATCCCTATCTGCAACCCAGCCTGGGGCGGTTGCTTATCGATCATTGCCGCATCGGACATACATTCTTTCGCCCGCGTGATGAGAATATGCAAAAACGCCTGCTGCTGGCAGCAGAACATCACGATGCCTTTATCCTTGCATTAGAAGAGCATAATGAACAGGCCGTGGTCGATTTGGTTTTTGAGCACTGGGAACTGTCGCGTGAAACCATGGAAATCTTTATCGCTCCCCAAGGATTACAAGCAGATGAAAGGGTAAATCCAATAGAAAGCTAGGCCCTGCTGCCCGCCAATCCCACTCTGTATTTCGCTATTCTCTGGCATGCTGATGTCAGAGAATAGCCTCTGTTCTACTTTTATCGCCGCTCACCGTCTTGTCTGACAATGAATGATCTTTGCTACTACGTATGGCTTGAGTTTTAGTCATTTATATCCAGGAGTATTTTTGTATCTGGATCACAGTATCGATACAATCCGTATACATAAAAAATACACAAGATATACAATAGTACCATTAAAGATAATCGTGACAGGACATAGATATTCACGACAAAAATAAATATTAATTAAATAATCATATATTGAATGAATAACCGGGATAAATGAATAATCTCAATATTCATTCCCCTGCTTTGCAGATAAATAAATCTATTCTTATTTTTCCCATATTCGAGAAGGGTAAGGTATTTCTTCACCGCCAGAATGACAGTTCAGAAAAACGATCGTCACTGACAGGCGGGTTCACAGGTAAATTAACCGGAGTCACTAAATGCATAAAATAACTTCTCTACCTGCCGATGATGCGCTTCCCGGATGGTATCATACCAGTAAACCCCGCCTGCCATGCCCTTCACATATTGGGCAGAAACATGCTCGCTGGACTATTGTCGGCGCCGGGCTAACCGGTCTTGCTGCCGCTCGGCAACTGGCACTTAATTATCCTGAAGATGAAATTGTCCTTATTGAGGCTCAAGAAGTTGGCTTCGGTCCTTCTGGCCGTAACGCAGGTTTCGCTATTGATGTTCCCCATGATATTGGCGCCAAAGATTATATTGGTGATATCAAAACAGCAAACCAGATATTAAAACTGAATACTCTGGGCCTGGACTATCTGCGTGGTATCGTCGCTGAAAATAAAATTGAGTGCCAGATGACGGATTCAGGAAAATATCAGGCCGCAGTCGGTGATGCGGGTATCGCCGTGCTTGAAGCTTACCGTAGTGGACTTGAAAAAATCGGTCGTGAAACTGAGATGATCGAGGAAAAAGATCTCCCCGAACATATCGGGACCTCCTATTATAAAAAAGCATTGTATATTCCAGGCACCGTGCTGTTACAGCCTTCTGCATTAGTTAAAGGATTAGCCGATACTTTACCTGCCAATGTCACGTTATATGAATACACCCCGATCACCTCAATAAACTACGGTGATAAAATTACGCTGATACATGATAAAGGAAGCATCACGACCGATAAGCTTATTCTGGCTAATAATGCTTTTGCTGCTCACTTTGGTTTTCTCAAAGGTCGCCTGCTCCCTACCTTCCTGTATGGCAGCCTGACACGGCCTTTAACCCCAGAGGAACAGGCTAAACTCGGCGGCAAACCAGTGTGGGGTGTGATACCCGCCCACCCGTTTGGCAGTACTGTACGGCGGACCGTTGATAACCGTATTCTGATGAGAAACAGTTTTAGTTTTCAAACAGATGGCCGTCCACGCGAACATATTCTGCAACAATATATCGAAACCCATCGTCAATCGTTTACCCGACGCTTCCCGATGCTTTCCGCGGTGGATTTTGAATACTCGTGGAGCGGTGCAATTTGTCTGTCAGAGAACCATGAAGGATTCTTCGGACAACTCGGGCCTAACGTTTATGGCGCACTGTGCTGTAACGGACTGGGTATCACAAGGGGAACAGCAACCGGTAAATTACTGGCTGATATGATAGCGGGCAAGCGTCATGAACTGATCGACTTTCTGCTCTCATCCCCAGGCCCCAATAAAACCCCTCCGGAACCTTTCCTGTCAGTTGGCGTGAAATCTGTACTGAAGTGGGGCCAGTTCCGGGCCGGCCTGGAAGTGTAGAACCGCCCTTTTTCGGTGAGAGGGAAGTTTCTCCCTCTCATCGCACTTCAGCAAAATTTCCTTGCCTAATCCTGGGCTAAGTTTTGTCAATTCACCAGGCCTTGCCCCATTTATAACTTCCATAAAATTTTCCGCATCATCGAATCTACCGTATCGACCAAGTAGCCACACCTGTCACATATCCTCTAATACGATTCGTCATCATTAAAAATGAAAAATAACTTATTTGCCTCATTACGGTGCGACTGCACTATTTTAGCCTGTCGTTATGCTAACTCACTAATAATACAATTTTTTTATATATAAGAAAAAACAATAGATAACATCTCCCGCCCTTTTTTCGTGCAGGGATAAATTTAATATTTTTTTATAAAAAATGATATTGAACGACTGTTCAACTCTATGTTAGCTTGATTTTAAGTTATAAATGACCCGACACTTTTGGTTTAAGAGAAAATAAAAAAATGGCAAATAATCAAAGGCAGTCCGATCTTATTTTAGCGACGCTAAAGTGCCTGAAAAGAGAAGGGTTTAAAGGGTTATCCATTAGAAAAATAGCCGATGACGCCAATGTCTCTGTGGGGTTAATTAACCACCACTTTGGTAGTTTAGATAAACTAATATCACTCTCTTATGAATATATGGCCGATGACATTCTTTCTGCCCTGCAACAATCCTGTGAGCGAGAGAAAGAAAACCCATTGATAGCAATGGATATATTTATAACAGAAAGCTTTAATCCAACATTGCTTAACCCTGATTTGCTTAATGCATGGATTGTGTTCTGGGCGATGACCAGACACAGTCCGGAGATAGATAAGTCACACTCACTGACCTATTCAAGATATCTTGATTTTATCTCTCAATTACTGATGGATATATGGAATAAAGAGCCTGGCCATACAGGTAATGAGTGTGATATCCGACTGGCCACTATTTCTTTTTCATCAATGTTAGACGGTCTGTGGGTTGAGAGTTGTTTAAATTCGACGGTATTTAAATCTGAAGATGCGATAGTTATTTGTCAGCGCTGGGTGAAATCCTTCCGTGCAGGAATGTTTGAAATTAGTATTTGATTCTGAGGTTAATATGATTAATGAAGTAAGAAAATCAGTTTATAACTGTGTGCCTTATGCTGCGGGTAAAAGCATGGAAGACGTTATGGAAGAATATGGACTCGCTCATGTTATTAAAATGGGTTCTAATGAAAACCCTTATGCTCCCTTTCATTTATCAGCCAAAAGAATGATGGATGAGGTTATTAAAATTAATAACTATCCTGAAAAAAATTTCATTCGGCTTAAACATATTCTCGCTGAAAAATACGGCTTTTCACATGAAAATGTGGGTTTAGGTCATGGAGCGGGTGGCGTTTTAGATACTCTGGCAAAGACATTTATTAATCCTGGCGATGAAGTCATTATCTCTGTTGAGACCTATGGATTATATAAAGAGATCTCTAAAGGAATGGGGGCAGAGGTTAAATTCATTCCTCTCGATAAACAGTTCACTATTGACCTTGCGGCAATAGCCTCCGCGGTGAGTGAAAAAACCAAAATAATTTGGATTTGCAACCCCAATAATCCGACTGGAACCACGATTAAACCACAGGACTTCTATTCATTTATGGATGCCCTGCCTGAACATGTCTGGGTCGTTTTAGATGAAGCCTATATTGAGTTTGCAAAAGCAGAGCATCTGATTGATGTCCAAAAGCTAATTAAATCAGGAAAGAAAATAATTAAAGTCGGTACATTTTCTAAATACTATGGTTTAGCCGGGGGGCGGATTGGATTTTGTGTTTCTCATCCAGAGGTTATTGCTGCCTATGACACCATCAGCGAACCTTTTAATGCCAATAGAATCGGGCTGGCCGGCGCGGTGAGTGTACTGACTGAAGATTTAGATAACTGTATTTTCTACGGTAATAAAATTATCGACTCCAGAGAAAAAATGATCAACGAGCTTCGCCAGTTAGGCTGTATCTGCTGCGAGTCTGATGCAAACTTCGTCTTTTTCTCTACCGCTTATCTGGCAAGTGATATCGCGAATGACTTACTAAAAGAAGGTGTCATCGTCAGGCCATGTGCTGGCTGGGGATATAAAAACCATATCAGGGTCACTGTGGGCACTGAAGAACAGAATGATATTTTTATTAATAAATTCTCTACCACATTAGATAAAATGAGAGGGTTAACGCTATGAATATATATAAAAAATATATCACTCTGTTGTTATTAGGTTTTTCCGGTGGAGCTATTTTTGTTTTCCCTTATCTTAAATATATTTTTTATGATGATGTTTTAACCTCACTGGGGATCGGCAATGCTGATTCCGGGCTCTTGCTCACCGCATACTCATTGGGCTGCGTGGCTCTTTATATACCGGGAGGCATACTGGCGGATAAGCTTTCACCACGAGTCTCTATTGTGACATCACTCTGTGCTGCCACAGCGCTAACACTGATTTTCGCCTTTTTCTTTAACTTTGCCGCGGCAATTGTTGTCTGGTTCTTGATGGCTTTTGCCTCAGGATTTATTTTCTGGTCTGCGGTACTGAAAGCGGTACGTATTATCAGCGAAGAGAAAAACCAGGGCATGATGTATGGGGTCTATTACAGCGCAAACGGGGCGGCAACTGCCCTGATCAACTACGCTTGTTTAAAAGTATTTAGTTACACAGGCGGTGGAAGTCAGGGTTTACTGATGGCTGTGTTACTGATGGCTTTCTGTACCGGAATTTCCGCACTCGGACTGTTTTTCTTTCTTAAAGGATTTGAAAAATCAGAGACTAAAAAAGAAGAACAATTCAGTTTTGCCGACCTCTCACAGGTCGTTAAGAACCCGTCTATCTGGATGGTATCGGTTATCTTCTTTTGTACCTATGCAGTCTATACCTGTAGCTCTTATTACACGCCTTATTTAACCTATCTGGGTCTGTCATCTGATAGCTCTGCGGAGTTAAGTATTCTGCGAATTAATATAGCCATGATGATTGCCTCACCGATTGGCGGCTACCTGGCTGATAAAGTGTTTAAATCAACCATCAAATGGATAGCCTACGGCTCAACGCTCCTGGCACTGTCTATTCTGGCCACCTTCTATGTCGGAGGAAATAATCTGATACTCACCAGCGTACTTTCCATCATTCCCGGCTGGTTAGTGATGTCAATGTACGGAATTATGTTCTCTGCCTTGAAAGAAATTAATGTTCCGGTAAAGGTCTCTGGTACCGTTATTGGTGTCACATCTATTATTAGTTATTCTCCTGACTTATTTATGAATACTCTATATGGCGCGATACTGGATAATTATAGCGGCCCGGAAACCATCACTGCCTATCAAATAATATTTTCCAGCCTGGCAGCTATTTCGGTACTCTCTGTGATCCTTTCTCTTTGTGTTCTGTCGCGTATTAAAGAAAAGAAAACCAGAGCCATTGAACCACTTATTAATTAATAATTTAGAACTATTCAGTGAGTATTATCTATGAAGATAGTCATATGCGATCATAAAGAATCGCTTGATAGAGATGTGTCTGCAGAAATCAAATTATTTAAAAACATGCTCGGTGAAATGACTGATGTTGTCGTTCATGAATATAATGGTGATGATGAACAGTTAAAAAAAGTTATTTCAGAAGCTGACGGAGTGATGACATCCTATGTGACTTTTACGGATGAAATCCTCTCTGCCTGCCAGAAACTAAAAGCAATATCGATAAATGCAACAGGGTATAACTTTATTGACCTGGATTCTGCAAATAGAAATAATGTTAAGGTAGCGGTTATCGCTGAGTACTGTACTCAGGAGGTTAGCGAGCATGCATTTTCTCTTGCTTTAGCGGTTGCCAGAAATTTAAAAAAATACAGTAACAGCATCGATATTGATAAAAAATATACCTTTAACTGTGTACAGGGGATGTTCAGGCTTGAAGGTGCCACCTTTGGTATTATGGGGTTAGGTAAAATTGGTCGTTCTGTTGCCAGAAAGGCCCAAGGATTTGGCATGAAGGTGATTGCGTTTTCGCCATCCTGCCCCGACTCTGTGGCTAGCCAGTTGGGTATTACCTTAGTCGATAAACAGCAGCTATTTCGAGAAAGTAACTTTATCTGTCTGACAATGTCACTGAACGAAGAAAATACCCATATTCTTAATCATGATGCATTTACCATGATGGAGAAAAAGCCGATCGTTATCAATGTCTCGCGCGGTCAGATGATCGATGAAGAGGCGTTAGTTTATGCCCTGGATAACAACCTTATTTTTGGTGCTGGACTGGATGTATTAGTGGATGAAACTGAGCAGTATATTTCCAGCTCACCCTTGACGGGAAGAGATAATGTTATTTTAACGCCTCATGCAGCCTTTTATTCAGACTTCTCAATGCAGGAGAATCAAAGAATAGGCGTCAGTAACTTGGTCAATATGTTAACCGGAAACATGGAGGGAGTTACGCGTCTCGTGGGTTAAAAAATTAACATTTTTGTCATCTAACTCTTAATTTAAAAATATCACTCATTAACAATGGGCCTTCGTTATGCAGGCCCATTTTATTTTTATAACCAAGCCTAATCTGATTTTCATGAATAATGAAGAATGACGTTATCTCTGTCATCATTACCAGGCTAAACTGGAGTCACAGATGCTGCTTTCATTTTAGCTTGTGAAGAAATACAGGCAACTCATGACCAACGAGGTAACGCATGAACTCCAGAATCATCAAGTTACAACCGACCGATTCCCCCTCTAAATTTGAACAAGTCGCGCCAGTATTCCTCACCGATGAAACCCTGCTGTCACGCAAAAATAAAATTCTGGCAGGTATGGTTGAAGACGATTTTGATGCCCTGATTATCTATGCAGACAAGGAGCACGGCGGTAACTTTGAATACTTGACTGGCTTTATCCCAAGATTTGAGGAAGGGCTACTGATTCTGGAAAAAAATGGTCAGGCCACCGCTATTTTAGGTAATGAAAATCTAAAAATGGCCAGCCATTCCAGAATTGCAGTGACGCTTAAACACTGCCCGTATTTTTCACTGCCAAATCAACCCATGGATAATGAGAAATCGCTGGAAGAGCTGTTTGCTGAAGTGGGTCTGGATAATATGGCGAAAGTGGGCCTTGTTGGCTGGAAAATGTTTACCTCTGGGTTATCTGATAACAAAAAATTTTTTGACCTGCCCTACTTTATCGTCGACGCAATAAAAAACAGTACCTCAGCCAATAGCGTCCTCGAAAATGCGGCACATCTGTTTATCAGTGGCGACAAAGGGGCAAGAGCGACCTGCAACGAAAATGAAATAGCCCATTATGAATACGGCGCAAATCTGGCTTCAAACTGTATTCTGAATGCCATGAATGCAGTTGAGGCAGGCATTACTGAGGCTGAATTAGGCCAGCACCTGAGTGCTGAAGGTCAGTACAATACGGTGGTGGTGATTGCCGCCACCAGCCCTCGTTTTGAAAAAGCCAATCTCTACCCTTCCTATAAACCGGTGGAAAAAGGACAGCCATTATCCTTAACCACCGCTTTTAAAGGCGGGCTTTCCAGCAGAACAGGATTTGTGGTTACAGATGAAAGCGAGCTCCCCGCTAATCAGCACGACTATCTCGACCGGGTGGCGAAACCTTATTTTTCTGCGATAGCCACCTGGCTTGAGCGTATCGCCATCAATATGCCTGGAGGTGAGCTTTATAACATTGTCGAAGACGTCTTACCGCAGGACAGATATGGCTGGCACCTTAACCCCGGTCACCTGACCGCAGACGAAGAGTGGATGTCTTCGCCAATCTATAAAAATTCCGCAGAAAAGTTAACCAGCGGCATGATGTTGCAGATAGATATTATTCCTTCTATTCCGGGGTATACCGGGAGCAGTGCAGAAGAGTGTATTGCGCTGGCTGATGAGTCACTGCAAAATAAAATTCAGTCCGCTTACCCTGAGTTATGGCAGCGTATTAGCGTACGCCGGGAATATATAATCAACACCTTGAAGATAAACTTGAGCAAGGATGTTCTGCCACTCTCGAATACTGTGGCTTACTTACGCCCATTCTTACTGGCGAAGAATAAGTCACTGACCTGTTAAATCCGTCGTATTCTAAACTAAGCTTAAGTATCTCCAGGTGCCGAATACAGATAAAATAGCTTATTCGGCACCGCATTCACGCAGGGGAAAAGGTTAGATGATCCGCAGTATTTATATCGATAATTATCGTTCAGTCAGGAATATATCTCTTGACCTCGATAGACTTAATATTATTTTTGGTCCAAATGGCTGTGGTAAATCTAATATTTATAAAGCGATTCATCTTCTGTCTGGTGCGGCTTCAGGTCAGCTTTCAGAAATGCTCAGTGATGAGGGGGGTATACAAAATACCATGTGGTCGGGTTCCAGTGGCTCAAACCAGAAAACGCGAAGGATCTGCCTGTCCTGTGAAACAGATGATTTTGACTATGAGTTACAGGTAGGGTTCCCTGACGTTTTGCCGACTAATCCCACTCTGTTTAAGTTAGATCCCGTGGTGAAAGAGGAAAATATCTGGACCAGCGGTTTTAAACGCCGCCCCTCATCACAGGTGCTGAAACGACAAAACCAGGTGGTTTTTTTGTCCAATATACATGGCGAAAAAATAACCCATACGGGAGCGCTCTATGAGAATGAGTCTGTTTTTGGACAGCTCGGTGAGCCTCATCTTTATCCAGAGGTTTCACAAGTCAGAGAGACGATAAAGAGCTGGCGGTTTTATCATGAATTTGACGTTTCAAGAAAATCAGCAATAAGACAGCCGCAAATTGGATTCAGATCGCCGGTTCTTGCAAGCGATGGCGCTAATCTTGCCTCTGCTTTCCAGACGATTGTTGAAATTGGTGATATCGAGCTACTCACAGAAATACTGTTGACCGCATTTCCGGAGTGTTCGTTTTTTTGTCAGAACGACAACGCCCGTTTTATGTTATTGATGAGCAGAAAAGGCCTGGCTCGCCCACTCGAAACCAGTGAAATGTCTGATGGCACCATTCGTTTTTTATGTCTGGCCGTGGCATTACTCAGTCCTCGCCCGCCCAATTTCATCGTGCTGAATGAGCCAGAAAATAGCCTGCATCCACAAATGTTACCGGCTCTGGCTAAACTCATTTCCGAAGCCAGCAGATATTCTCAGATTTGGCTGACAAGTCATTCTCATGAACTGGCTACACTTATCAGTCAGTATGTTGAATTTCAATTATATGAACTCTCTATAAGTAACGGGCAAACCTGTATTCATAGAGTGTAGAAGAGGCTACTCCTCGTCATTTCTTACGCTGATACTTTTCAGGCAATGGCGGGACGGGACGTTTATCATCAATCAAATGTAGTATTGCCAAGACAGGATGATGCCATAACATTCTCGGACCTGCCCAACGCATAATTTCCTTCATCTCTTCGCGTTTGGCAGGCTGATAGCAGTGTACTGGGCATTGCTTACAAGCCGGTTTATCTTCCCCAAAAACACATTTATCCAGCCGTTTAACGGCATATTCATACAGAGCTTGGTAGTGTTCCGGGGAGGCAACCGCATTCGGGTTGCGGCGCTCATAAAGTGCAATCATTTTATAAATAGTCAGCTTTTCTCTGGATATTCGCTTTCCAGTCATAATAGCGCTCACTCCTTAATAACCCTGGTGATCCAGGCGACAATGTCTACCTGGATACAAATTTAGCCTGCAGTTTATCGCGTTTTGAATGGTGATATCTTGATCGAAAAGGGAAACCTGATGCTATCCATCCGATTTCCCTCTGGGGTCGCTATATCGCCTCAATCACGAGGCGGTAGCCTGGCAGAATATCAGGGATTGAGTTGCTGGCTTAGTGCCTGTAATTCAGGCGTGTTTTTTATACCCTCAACCACCATCCCGGCAACAGCCCGAGCGCCCTTTTCCTGAAAGTGCGTGGTATCCGGTGCCGTTCTAATTCCCGCTTTTTGTGTTTTATACCAAGGGTAACGGGGATCGTTTGCATCAACAGCCAGCCAGTAATCCATCCAGTCATCGGAATGCGCGTTAGCAAACTCAATGGTCGCTTGTTCAAGATCGATAAGCGGGACCTGATTGGCTAACGAGGTTTGCCTGATGGTGGCAATATAGTCACCGCTGAACAAATATCCCGGTTTTGCCGAGGTAAAATGGCTACTGACTACCTTATCCTGCGGGCCTTGCTGAAATGCCGTTTTACCCTCGCTATTTTTTACCCGGGTGGTCGGGGTAAACAGTACCGGGATAGCGCCGTTCTCACGGGCAAGGGTAATATATCTTTCCAGTGAGTGCTGGAAAGAGAGTTCCGGTTTTCCTTCCGGATACTGAGGTCGCCCCTGACTATCATTCGGATAACTGCATAGATTCGCCACATCGGCGGCGCCACGAACCGGTTTGTTGCCATTGCAGTTCTGGTCATTATGACCATGAGCGATAAAGACATAATCACCCGGTTGCAAATAGCGCCCCATCTGCTGATACCAGCCGCCGTTATAAAAATCACGGCTCGCACGCCCGGCTCGGGCTCCGTTCAGTACCGCCACTGAGGAGTCAGGACGGAAAAACTCCTGAAACACCTGTCCCCATCCCATCCGAGGCAGACGACTCACTTCATAGCTGGCTGCGGTTGAATCACTGACAATCAACACACGGGTCTTGGCTTGAGTTATCGCTAATTTATCCTGCTCTGCCCGTTCAAGCAAAAAAGGCTCCCAGGGACCACTATTATTCAGCCCGGCTAGCGGACGAAAAGCGCTGTCCGTCAGGGTAACATGTCCCGCCTGGCCGGTATCATTGTGATAGCCACGGTTGGTATTGATAACCGCCAGTACTCGGGTCATGGCATCATTGCTTTGGACGGGTGTCGTGACAGGATCAATAACCGAAATATCTTCCCCTGCCACCGCAAAGGCATTTGCCATACCCTGGCGAAAATTCGCCAGCGGAAGATCCAGTGAAACCTGGCCCAGTTCAGCAGGGGTCACATTTTCAACAAACTGCTGCGGGCCGATATATCCCAGCAGTCCGGCAGCCTCAGAGACCATACGATCGCTGAAGGGTGTAATATTTCCGGTATTAACCTTATCGTTGTTTAAAGTCAGGACCAGCGAGGCCATACAGCGCGCACGCGGAAGATTATTGTACAGACAGTTATCGCCTTCGTTAGCCGCTATAGCACTCAATACCAGAGGGGGGACCAACCCATCGACCGGCAATCTATAACGCCCCTCACTATTGGTCTCTGTACTCAGCCGCTCTCCCCGGCTATCCGTTATCTGTACCCTAGCCTCTTTGAAAGGTTCATCCGTAAGGACGATACCTTCGAGGATGGTTGACGCCTGAACCAGAGAAGGGAGCGAACACAGCAACGCAATCATCGTCATCTTATGACGCATAACGAACTCCTTGCATTAGAAACGATAGGTAAAACCGGCTTTGATCAAGGCTTCACGGCTGCTGCTGGTTTTGCTTTTAGCCACATCTTCAGCGGCAAGATTGAGCTGCCAGTCTGGAAGGAATATCCAGTCGGCTTTTATGTCTTGCTGATAATCATTCTTCTTGTTATTAGCCAGAATATAATCAGCATTATAGTAATTTGCCTGATAGGTCAGGATCAGCTGGTCCAGTGCAGCATAGGCAATGCCCCCCTCTACACGGTGGCGATGTCTGTTCTGCTCACCTTCTCCCGCTGCGGAGCGGTTAATTTTGCGATAATCGTAACGATACTGGGTATACAGGGTGACTGGAGAAGCCACCTGCCAGCTTAACTTGATCCCGGGTGTATAACGAGCGCCAGCCTTTTGCGTATCGCCCACATCGCCGGTTGTCGCTTCGCCACTCTTGCCACCGGAATAGAAGCGAGCCTCAATATTCGGTATTAACGTTAGCCTGTCATTTAGCGCATAATCGTAGCCTACGGTCATGGAATAAGAGTTAGATACGACGTCATCCAGGGCGACATTTTTACCTTTGTTATAAAGATGGATGGTAATATCTACCCACGCATTTTCGTCACTCTGATGAAGTATTCCGAACTCATCTCCATGATATTTATTCTGTGTACCATAGCTATGCTGATAATGGAAATACGTTTCCGATGCCACCGCACTGCCACTCAGCAGTAATAAACTGGCGAGTAGTTTTCCCAGATATATTTTTTTCATCATCATAATCACTTAATTGTTTAAAATTAATTGAACTGGTAATTAACACCGATTTTGACTTTCCCTTGTCGGGATTTAGACGAACTGGAAACAGAAACGTCATCGACTTCCAGATAAGGTCGCCACTGTTGATAACGATATTGGATCTTAAACTGATGTTCGTAATCCGTTTTCTTTCCATTATAAACAGCGTATTGATTTGACGTGAAGACACCTTTACTGTATGAGGATGATTCATTTAAGTTATCACCGACATAATAGTTAAAGACATATCCCAGGGATATATTAGGAATACCACTCCATGTCACACCGGTATCAAACCGATTACGTGCGGTATCTGATTTCGAGCGGTACTGCTCATCAGCATAACCAAACTTATCACTGCTGCTGATGGTTTTATAACGATCGCTGCGTGATATTTTTTTAATTTCATAGCGATAGCGACCATAGACAGACCATTCTTTATTTATACTGTAACTGTATTTAACCCCGGGCTGGTAGTTAACCGAGGTACTACCAAAAGAGACTTCAAATGAAGGAGTTAGCGTATTCCCTTTCATTGGCATTTTGAAATCTTTCTGAATAACCAGTCCTCCCGACCCGCCTTGCATATCATCCCATGCCACATCATAATTTTTGCCACCTCCAGAGGAGGTACCAAATTTAACTTCATATTGCCAGAGAGAAGGTGTTTTATGAATTAACTTAAATGAATCGCTATGGCGTCGGTCCTGAGTTTTGAAATTATGTTCAACTTGCATTGTCGTTTTGCCTTCTGCGGCATAAAGACTATGCGAAAAACAGATAACTGACAAACCAATAACTATTCTTTTGATTGAATTACCGCTCATGGTTTCCTCATCATAAAATAATGAAATATCAAAAACAGTGAAGATAAAAAATTTAACTTAAGTTATACGCAGACACAGAGCATCACTCTAAAAACAGAGATAAAAAAGAGGATGAAAAGAGACTAGATTGTTAAGAGTTAATACTCCCCTTCGAGAAACCTTAACATTATCGATGTGAAAATATAATCAGAAGCATTACCCCATATGAATTACTTATTAATGAAATGGAGTTTATGTTTTTTTGAAACATCATTTTGAGATCATCATCAAAAAAAGCAGATCAAATGTAAAAAAACATAAAATAATAGACATACCTCTCAACAAAATTAAAATTTATTATTGAAGAAATGGATATCGATTCCAGCCAATATTCTCCGAAATCACATCAGATAAAAGTGGCGATATTGAGAAAGAGATGGGCTTTTTTTTATGGCAGATATAGGTGTGTGTCAGACCTGCAAGAAAGAACTTTCAGTAAGACTGAAGGCTATGAGGGGGTTAATATCCTGGGGAGATGAGCGAGAAAAACCTGAGCCGAAATATTCGTCTATTTTTATCTTCTCCAGTAAACACAGAGGCACGGCAGTAAGAGAGATTTTCTGACGTAACCATCAAGCACAACTCACTGATAGAAAATCTCTCTCCGAGTAGTCTATTTTTGCTAAAAAAAACCTGTTCACAGAGACCGATAACAGTTCTGTAAACAGGTCTCACCTGTCGGCATGGACAGGCAGATGCTCCGTTACAACCAGGCAACGCTATGCGTTAACTGATTTTTCTGGCAAGCATAGTAGCGAAGCGTAATTTAATCGGGTTGCCTTGTTCGTCGGTTTTATGAAGTGCGCCAACATCTTCATTATATTCAATAAATTCCCAACCCTCGTAATATTTTTTAAGTTCGCCGGGTTTAAAGGTAAACGAAAAGAAGGGTAACGTGCAGGGATAATCATCGGTATCCATGGCAGCGATAATTAAGTTATAGCCATTGGTGACAGTATGCTGCTGCATATTGGTGATTAGTGAGGGGATCTGTTCTCTATTCAGGAACATAAAGACGACTGTCGAGAGAATAAAATCATAGTCTTCTTTAATCTCTACGCCATTAAGATCCTTTACCTCAGCATGGATATTAGCCAAATTTTCTAAGGCTGAAAGATGTTTTAGCTTCTCGATAGAGCTTTCATTAACATCCCACGCGGTCACGTCAAAGTTTTTCAGACCCAGATATAAAGAATTACGTCCACCACCGCAGCCTAAATCTAATGCTTTACCTGGCGGGATGATTTTTGCTGCATCAATAACGTCTGGATGCGTTGACGTTAACTGGTATTTTTTAGCAAAGTAGTCTTCTTTTGTGCAGTAGAAGGCGAGCTGGCATTGCAGATCGTCAGAGAACGAAACAATGCGATGCCATTGCTGTGGCTCAACAAAGGGTGTTTCACTTTCAGGGGTAAAGATTAATGATTGTGTGATTTCCCCCTCTTCAGTCATCAATGCAAAAGTGAGAGAGCCTTGAAGAATAGTCAGTTTTCCCCAGGTTCCCGCTTTCGTATTGTGTTTTTGTGTGAAACTTTCAGGTAATGTCTGGCTATTCCACTGAGGCATACTTTTATAAAGCATCAAATCACTCATTAAATTATTCCTATTTTTCAATTAGTTAATTCACGTAACATCATAAATGCTTTTGGAGTGTGCTGCTCGCTAACGATAAAAGCACGTAGCTGTTTCATACTATCAAAACCTCGGGCAGCTATCCCTTCATGACTTAAGCTTAGCTCCCAGCTCAGATCATTGCGCTGAGTATCTCCCGCCAGGAAAAGCGGTAGATCGGGCGTTTTAACTTTTAGCAGCATCGGTGGAAAAGTAACGGACTCAGTCGCGCCCAGAAGATTTTTAGCAAGCGAAAGCGAACTCATCTGAATCGGTTGCAAAAATGGCATCACCTTACCCTCTATTTCTGCACAGTCACCGAGGGCATAAATGTTCTTATCCGAGGTTTGTAACTGACGATTAACGCAAATGCCCCGGCCCGTTTTGAGTCCTGCGGTAGCTGCCAGCGTAATATCAGGTTGTATTCCGATGGCGGCAATCACGGCATCGGTCTTAACAATATGACCATCAAGTAAGTTTACCGACAGCTCAGTCTCGGTTTTGTCTATACTGACCAACTCATTATTGAGCAGAATACGGATCCCCATTTGGCTCAGTTTATGCTGTAAACGGCAGCTCAGTTCAGCCGGCATCAGTGAAGCCAGCAAACTATGGGCTCTATCAATAACGGTGACTTGCTTACCCGCCCGACATAAGTCCATCGCCAGCTCAGCACCGACAAGACCGCCACCGAGCACCAGAATACGCTGGGCGGTTTGCAGCAGGTCCTGATGTTTACGGTACTCCTGCTGACTATTGAACGTCACCATATATTCACGGCCCGGAATAGAAGGCACTATCGCCTTTGCCCCGGCCGCCAGCACCAGTTTCTGATAACTAAACTGCTGTCCATCACAGATAACCTGCTGATTATCACAATCAATCGCCGTGACGCGGGTATTCGTCTGCAACTTAAGATTATTTTCTTGTGCAAACTGTGCCGCGGACATCTGAGTTAAATCATCCGCTGACTGTTTCAGGCTAAATACGTGACTGAGATCGGGTTTGTTGTACTGATTACCGCTATCTGCGGTAATCAGCATAATCGGGATCTGCTTATCCTGCCGACGAATATTCGTGACTAACTGACGGGCAGCAAAACCAGAGCCAATAATGATAATGTTCTCTGTCATATTCACTCCGATTACAGTGGATCGAAAACAGATTTACCCAGAGCACAGCCAGGGCACAAGAAGGATTCCGGTACATCCGACCAGGTTGTTCCAGGCTCAATACCTTGCATCGGTTCGCCCACAGCAGGGTCATAAACCCACTGACAGACTGTACATATCATCGACTCTCCAGAGTTATTCTGAGTGGCAGGCGACGCTAATTCTTCAGTGCTAGTCACTTCATCAAGCGGATGTAACGCCCATTCCCGGGCAATCTTACGACCGTGTTCGCGGCACTCTTCCAGCGCTTTACCATCAGGACGCCATTTCATTTTCAGTGCCAGCGAAATATCAAAGCCTGCATCCATCAGTCGGGTCTGAATACGATCAACCGCCCCACCCGTCCAGCCAAAACTACCAAATGCCGCTGCTTTTTTATTTCGAAAGCGCAGGCCAGCCAGTTCCTCAAGCATTCCGGCAACTTTGGGCATCATGACATTGTTCATGGTTGAAGAGCCGACCAGTACTCCTTTAGAGCGGAATACCTGAGTCAGAATTTCATTCTTATCATGCTTCGCTACATTATAAATTTTCACGGCTACAGTGGGGTCAGTCTCATGAATACCTTGTGCAATCGCATCAGCCATCATTCGGGTATTTGCTGACATGGTATCGTAGAAAATCGTGATACGGTCTTCCTGATAATCATTTGCCCACTCAAGATATTTAAGGACAATTTGTGTCGGATCGTCACGCCATACCACACCGTGTGAGGTAGCAATCATATCCAGCGGTAACTTAAAGCCGAGAATTTCATTGATTTTTGGAGCCACCAGACGGCTGAATGGCGTCAGAATATTGGCATAGTAGCGAGTGCATTGTTCATAAAGTTCAATTTGATCCACTTCATCATTAAACAGATGCTCATCACAATAGTGCTGGCCAAAGGCATCATTACTGAACAATATCGCATCGCCTGTCATATAGGTCATCATGCTATCAGGCCAGTGCAGCATCGGCGTTTCGACGAAAATAAGCTGTTTACCATTACCAATATCTAAACTATCGCCGGTTTTAACCGTGTGGAAATTCCACTCTGGATGGTGATGATGACCATTAATGGAGTCGATAGCATTGGTGGTGCAATAAATGGGGGTGTTCGGGATAAGCGCCATGAGATCGGTTAACGCGCCCGCATGATCTTCCTCGGCGTGGTTAATCACGATGTAATCGATGCTATTCAGATCGATTTCCTGTTGTAAGTTACGCACAAACTCAAGACTGAATTTTTGGTCAACGGTATCAATCAGAACATTTTTACCTTCCTTGATTAAGTAGCTGTTATAGCTGCTGCCTTTCAGGGTTTTGTATTCAGTGCCATGAAAATTACGAACTTCCCAGTCACGTTGTCCTACCCATTGAACATTGTTTTTTACTTTAATCGCCATATCAGTTATCTCAATAAAGTTAGTTTTCTTTATTCATTAGAGCAAATGGCGTGCCAGTTTTTATGTCATTGATTTAAATCACTTTTAAAAAATATGAAGTCATTTTGACATAGATGAAGTATAGTCATAATGACAACAACAGTGTCGGAATGACAAATATGCGTTTATCCATTCAATCACTGGCAAAAATTGCCATCGAGTTACAGCATGGTTTATCAGGCCAGAATCGTTTTCAGACGCTGATCAATAGCGTCCGCGAACTGCTGGCCTGTGACGCTTCGGCTCTGCTGCGCTACGAAAATCAGTTATTCAGGCCTCTGGCAATTGATGGTTTGTCTGCCGATGTTTTAGGCCGCCGTTTCTCACTCAATGCCCATCCCCGACTTGAGGCCATTGCTCGTGCCGGGGATGTCGTACGTTTTCCCGCCGACAGCCAGTTACCCGACCCTTATGATGGTTTAATTCCTGGCCACGATGAACTGAAGGTACATGCCTGTATCGGCCTGCCGCTGTTTAGCGATCAGCAACTGATCGGGGCTTTAACGTTTGATAGTCTGAATCCCCAGCAATTCGACGATTTTAGTGATGAAGAGTTACGCCTGATTGGTGCTCTTGCTTCATCAGCTCTCAGTAATGCTCTGCTGCTTGATGCATTGGAAAAACAGGCCTTACCCGGCTCTAACCGTACACAGGGGAATAAACAACATATCACCAGTGGCGATGAAGAGATGATCGGTCTTTCTGCCCCGATGCAGCAACTGAAACACGAAATCAGCGTGGTCGCAGGCTCAGAGCTTAACGTACTGATTACCGGTGAAACCGGTGTCGGTAAAGAACTGGTTGCTAATGCGGTACATCACTTATCGGCGCGGGCATCCCAGCCGTTAATCTATTTAAACTGTGCAGCACTGCCAGAAAATGTTGCTGAAAGTGAGCTTTTTGGCCACGTCAAAGGGGCATTTACCGGGGCCATCCACCATCGTATGGGTAAGTTTGAAATGGCCGATAACGGCACCTTATTCCTTGATGAAATCGGCGAATTATCCTTAGTACTGCAAGCGAAACTACTGCGTGTGATCCAGTATGGTGATTTGCAACGCGTCGGTGATGACAGTACCAAACGGGTGAATGTGCGTATTCTGGCGGCAACCAATTGCGACCTAAAAAAAGCCGTACTGGACGGGACTTTCCGTATGGATTTATTCCATCGTTTAAGTGTTTTCCCACTTTCGGTTCCCGCGCTTAGAGAGCGCCGTGACGATATTGTGCTATTAGCCGGATTCTTTGTTGAACAGATCAGAAATAAGCTGGGTTTGCAGCAGTTGAGCATTCCGGCAGAGACTTTAGCCATGCTACAGAACTATGGCTGGCCGGGTAATGTACGCGAAATGAAACATGCGATTGAGCGTGCTGCGGTCCTGGCTCGGGCATCGCAGAATTCAGCTGAGGTGAAGTTATCTCGTGAACTGTTTAATCTGGCAACAGAGGACTCAGTCAATGATAACCCGGCAGCGATAACCGCTGAAGGTGCCGGGTATCAGCAAAGTCTCCAGCAGGCGACCACAGAATTTCAGCGCGCCTTAATTAACAAAACATTACAACAGAATAAGATGAATTGGTCTGCTTGCGCGCGGGAGCTGGATCTTGATGCTGGCAATCTTCACCGGCTGGCAAAACGATTAGGTATCAAGTAGTCATTCTCCCTATAGCCTGGAAAATTCGCAGAACCGAACTCTTGTATCTAAATATATCGCGTTGTTTTCAGACAGCGCGGTATATATGAAACAGACTGGTTAATTTAATTCACTAGAAATATAAAACCAACCATTAATAATTAAGTCATATTTTTAGATAAAACAATTCGCACTACATAAATATAACAATCTCGTATCAATATTTATTTTTAATAAAAATAATTATCATTATCAGTCAATATATTAATAATATAATATTGTTGTGTTTTTATTTTTATATTGCTATCTTCCGTGCCGCAGAAATGGGGAGTAGCTTGCTTAATAGTCATCACTTGATTATTAAGATTTCGTGTCAACATACTTGAACAATATTTGTTCATGGCACGGATGCCTTAATCGGTTAGCGAGACCATAAACGTATTATTCGTCTAGATGTTGGGGAGGCGAATAATGTGTCTATGGAACACCCGACTGAAGATTTTATTATGAGTTTTTATGCACTGTTTATCCTCGCGTTTGCCTTATCAATGGACTCTTTTGCTGTAGCGGTCTGCAAAGGCTCCACACTTCATAAACCCTCGTATAAAGAAGCATTAAGAACGGGTGTCGTGTTCGGTGCTGTCGAAGCGTTAATGCCATTAACCGGCTGGATTATTGGTATCAGTGCGAGTCATTTTGTGGTGCAGTGGAATCACTGGATAGCCTTCGGATTACTGTTCATCCTCGGTGGCCATATGATTTATCAAAGCCTGATATCAAAAGACGATGAGCCCAAAGAGAAAAAGAAAAAACACAGTTATTTAAACTTAATTATTACCTCCGTCGCAACAAGTATTGATGCTATGGCAGTAGGATTGGGTCTGGCATTTCTTGACGTCAATATTTTCCATGCCGTTTTCATCATTGGTTTAACAACCATGGGTATGGCTACCGTCGGTGTTATCGCAGGCCGGCATTTTAGTACTGTATTAGGAAAGAAAACTGAGTTGGTTGCAGGAGTGATATTAATCAGCATCGGGTTATTTATCTTACTGGAAAATTTCTAATACCCCGTTCTTTATTCAAGACCGGGGTATTATGGTTAGTGCTAACTTATGGGTACAGTAAATAGTTCTGACGCGTAGCGCGGTAAGACTCAGACGCTTTCGCCCAATGATCTTCAACCTGCTTTATGGCCTGTTCTTTAGGCAAATTTTGCTTCGTTGCTTCAAGCAGGATAGTTTCAAGAGATCTGTCTCCAGTCACTTTAGCCAGCCAGGTTGGGCGGATGAGGAAAGCCTCATCCTGATGTTTAAGGTACTGAGCCTCCTTGTCATCTGCCAGCACCGGTGCATAGCCTGCATTGACCATCTGATACCACCAGTCAACAAACAACGCGATACTCGGTTTCAGACCAGGTACTGAGGTGCTAGTCAGGCGTTCGCCGCACACTTCTTTACCCGCCTGAGGCCAGCCCGCTTTCGCCTGATTAGGATCGACGGTATAACAAGTATCAACGTAAAAACGTTTATCTGGAAAACCCAGTTGTTCAAAAGGATGCTCTGAGCCGCGCCCGCTATTGACGCTCGTCGCCTCAAACACGCCAAGGGAAGGATAAAGAGCAATCGCTAAATCACTGCGTAAATTAGGTGATGGATATACCGGCAGTGAGTATGGCGTCTGGTGAGTATAATTACCCATCTTCACAACATATAAATCTGACTCAGGCATCTGCCAGCGCTTATCGCCGTGACCACTCCAGCTATTATCATCAAAATGGGTCAGCCAGCCTTCGCCGACGATCATTTTGGCAAACTCACCGGAAGTCAGACCGTGCACCATCGGGATAGGATGAATGCCAATTCCTGAAATATACTTTTCATCCAGCAAAGGTCCGTAGACAGCGCCCCCCAGAGGGTTAGGTCTGTCTAATACCATCAGCGCTTTCTTTTCCTGCTGCAGACTTTCCATCACATGATGCATAGAGACGGTATAGGTAAAATAGCGTACTCCAACATCCTGCAAATCATAGATAACCACATCAACGTTTTCTAGCTGCTCTGCTGTGGGATGGGCACGACTACGGTTATCTTTATCCCTGCCATATAACGAGACAATCGGCAAACCGGTTTGCTTATCCAGGTGATCGTCATCACCAAAACCCGCATCCTCTTTTCCACGCAGCCCATGCTCTACAGAAAATAATGTTGTTACGGTAAATCCATACTGTTTTTCCAGTGCACGCAGTTTTTCAATGGCATGCACACCTTGTGAGTCTATAGAGCTTTGATTAACCATCAGCCCTACTCGCTTACCTTTTAACAATGGTCCATAAACTTCGGGCTGATCGAGGCCCAGCAGAATTTTCGGCTCGGCATAGCTATTGCCCGCGGACAGAATAAGGGCGCAAAAAAGTATCTTAAGAAAACGCATCTTAATGTATCTCTCTGTTTAAATATTAGAAATTATGACGTAATTCTAATGCCCAGAACCAGAAGTGATTCTGTGTTCTGTTATTTTGACTATCCCATGTTTGCTCAGGACGATAGTAGACATCAGCAAACAGCGATGTTTTTTTCGTAAATGGATAAATCATCTGGATACCATAACGGCTACGATCTTTTTCTTTATGCAAAAACTCTCTATTGTTGGAGTCACGGAAACTTTGTTGTCCACGAACTAAAGAATAACGAGTATAAGGCATCAGGTTAATACCGTTATCAAATTTATACCGATAGATGGCCCAAAGAAAATGTTCTTTATTATATAAGGTATTGACCAGCTGCTCATCAATATAAAGATAGTTCAGCCAGAGGGAGTTACTTTTGTTGAACGTAAAGTTCGCCCCGGCGAAGTGTTCATTAATTTGACTCCAGTCACGTTTATAGACACCGTACTCTCCTTTCGCTCTGGCATAATCCAGTTTTCTATCAATAAGTCTGAAGGACAAACTGGCATTTAAACTGACGTTAGGGTTAAGAGTATAGTTAATTTGTGGACGCAGCCAGATTTCATGACGTTCCTCCCCTTTTCTCACATCGCCCATATAAGACGGCGCCGCCAGTGCAGGATTACTGATTGAAGGATAATGCCAGTTATCATTACGATACCCGAGACGGAACTTAGCACTGCCTTTACGTTCCGCAAGCGTGAAGGGAAAAGTCCGTGTTGCGCCAACCTGCCAGCGCGTTCTGTCATACTCTGAGTTGTGATCCAGATAGGTTTTCAGTACCTGAACATCGTACATCCACAGCGAGTTATTCTGATAGATGAAAGCACCAAAATAGGGAGATGAAGCCATACTGCCATCGAGGAATTTCCAGTTAGCATCACTGTCAATTTCCTGCTCCATTCCAATATAAGTCTCAAAATTCCATTTTTGATCTTTAATTGTTTTTTGCGCTGCATCTCTCTCACTCTCAAGTTTTTTTAATTTCTCATTTAATTTAAGAATTTCCTGATCATAGTCCGTTTCAAAAGCATCAGCATTAACGATATGCGAAGTCAGAGATAAGATTATTGCGATATTAATATTGAGAATAGTTTTTATTATTTTCACCGAAAAATTCCTTGTGATTATTATTTACCAGGATAATCCATGACCACGTGCATAAAGCGTAGTATTGCCATCAGGGGATTTAATATTAACCGGCAGTTTACCTTGCGGAATATTCAAAGGTAGCGCATCAGGTTTGTCACTAACAAACAGTGTCCGCAGTCCACTCAGAATATTCGTCTCAAGAGCATTACGTACGTTATTAGTGACATCAAAACCGGTTATACCGTAAATAGCAATATTCGACTTAACATCATGCAAATAGGCAATGTCATAAGGGTTTCGGGTAGAAATAACCACTAAGGGGATATTTTTTAGTTTCGCACGGTCAATGATCCTTTGAGCATTAGCCGGGTTTTCTTTTAAGTTATAGGTTGCAAGAATAATCAGATCGTTACCTTCAATATCGCTATCAATCGTCTGTGCATCTAAACCGTCCAGGCCAAGTTTAGCGACCCGACTATCGAGAGTCATATCGACATGGGTCTCTTCAGCAATACTGTTAAGGTGTTTGGTAATCAGGTCATTACGAGGTTGTTCATCAGAATAGATGAAAAACCTGTTATGGCTTTTTAGCTTCCAGGGCAGCACGCCTTGATTTTCAATAACGGTGATCGCTTTTGCGGAGATATCGTTCTCAGTCGCTTTATGTTCAGCAGAAGCCACAATAGTCGACGCCTTTTCAGCAGACTTATGCTCCGCTGAAATTTGTTTCTCAAGCTTGGTTTTAACAATACGAGTAGCCGACTCATTAATGCGTTGCATCAACTGAGGATCGTTTTCTGCCTGCTGCTTAAGGGTGGCATAGAGAGAGTCGAGCTTTGCCACTTCCTGCAGATTACTGATAGCCACAGGCATTAGAATAATATCGTTACCGGCTTTTATCGCTTCAGCAACGGCCCAGTCGGCATCAAAATTGGCACTAATTGCGCCCATTTCCATCGCATCGGTGACAATCAGTCCCTTAAAACCCAGTTCATTACGTAGTGTTTCAGTCAAAATAGGGTGTGACAGTGTCGCCGGGGTGCCTATTTTCTCGCCTTTTAGATTCGTTAATTGGGCATCATCCAGAGCTGGCAGTACCACATGAGCCGTCATGATGGCATCGGTATAAGGCATAGCAGCAACAAAAGGCGGTAATTCCGTGGTTTGCCAGGAAGCTTTGTCTATTTTTATCACCGGCAGTGCAAAATGCGTATCCGACATCACATTGCCGTGTCCTGGAAAATGCTTGAGCGAGGTCATGATGCCGTGGTGATGAATACCCCGAATATAACTTTTCGCTAAGTCACTGACCCACTCAGGGGAGTCAGAATAGGAACGCACTCCGATAACTGGGTTATTCTGATTATTATTAACATCAACAACCGGACCAAAGTTAAAATTAAAACCTAAAGCAGAGAGTTCCTGACCATGAATATCCCCTGCTATTTCGGTAAGTTTTTGTGAGCGAGTCGCGCCAAGGGCCATATTCCCTGGCATTTCTGTACCGACACGCAGGCGAGTGACATAGCCCCCTTCCTGGTCTGTGCTAATCATTAACGGCAGGTTACTTCTGGCATCCTGAAGCGCATTAATCAATTTTACCGTTTGCGGGGTATCTATCAGGTTTTCACGAAACAAAATGACAGATCCAAGATGATACTTAGCGATGATTTCAGCAATCGCTGAATTCAATTCGGTAACAGGCTGTTTTTGATCCTGCCCCTCATCCTGCCAGGAGCGAAAATCCATCATCACTATCTGACCTATTTTCTCTTCCAGACTCATCTCAGCAACCAGCTTCTGTGCCTCAGTCTGCGGCGCTTTCCACATTTGATGTAGCTGAGAATCTGGAATAACTTCGGCATGACTGAATGCACTAAAAATTAACGTCGCAAGTAGTAGTTTTTTCATAAATTTAGCTCCTGACATAGCCCTGAATATTAAAAAATAAAATTACAATTAATGGTCAACTTCTAAGAATTGTCTATTTCAGCTCGCGTAATCTAACTATTTTCCATAGGTCAGTTTCCTGAAATCATTTCTATACCTGCTTATTTACCATATTTATCCCGCCAAGGAATAAAATATTCCTATCAATGTGAAATGAGTCACAATAAAGTGGCAAAATCAAAATAAAAAACAAAAAGAATCACAACAACACAACTAAACCAATGTTATTTAAAGATTTTATTGAGTTAACCAATGATCGGTACGCATGATTTATTGGAATTTTTTATTCTAAACGACTAAGAAAACACCTGGGGATAAAAAATAGGCTCAGAAAAGAGGATTAGAGAGGGTTAGAGCAGAAAATATGAGTTAAACCGTTGAACTGATTAATGAAGTTGTTACATAAAATAATATTTTTAATGACTAGAAACAAACAATCGAAATATACCCAAAATAATTCGAGTTGCTTGTAGGCGCCAAGTAAATCATGGCGATGAGCATAGATAAACTATGTGATTCGCCATATGAGCGCAGGCAACCCTGCGCAACTTGAAGTATGACGGGTATATACCTAAAACAATTATATGGCCGTTAATATACGAAAAATACCTCAACTCTTTTTCTCTTCAGCATTTCCAGAGTTAAATTTAAATAATTCATTCTGAATCAGCAGAAAGCATCACATGAAACATTTTTCTAACAAAACCATAATGAAAAATCTAATTATTTACCATAAACAGTACAATTATTTACTAAAAAACAAAAAAAACCACTAAAACATCATTTAAAAAAAAACCAATTAATCATATAATTTTACTTCAGTAGCGAAAAAAACATCATTAACATCAATTTAGTTAACAAACTGAAATCAAAAGATAAAAAAACCCATTCAAAGAAACTTACCTACAACAACAGACTACACTTAAGAAGAATGAAGAATAATTTTTTCGCTGTAATCCGAAGGCAAATATAATAATGACAGTAGAATCATGGAATACCGCGACAATAGTCGATGATCATCCGCTAGCAAGAATGGCCATTCGTGGCGTTCTGGAAAGGCAAAACCTGACGATAGCCGATGAATTTGAGGATGGTCGTTCAGCATTTAACTCTTTGAAAAATAAACCTTCAGATATTGTTATTATTGATGTTGAAATTCCAGTGCTGAATGGCGTTGAACTGGTAGAGAGATTACGTGATGGCGGCTTTAAGGGACTGCTGATTGTCGTCTCGGCAAAAAATGAACGTTATTACAGTAAAAAATGTGCCGAATCAGGAGCTAATGCATTTATTAGCAAAACCCAGGAAATGGGAAGTATCGTTACTGCGATTGAGTCAGCGAAGAAAGGATACAGCTTCTTTCCTTTCTTTTTAAAAGAAAAGAATGAAACACTGACTGATATGCAGCGCCTTGAATCCTTATCAACCCAAGAGATGAAGGTGATGAGCTATATGCTCAGTGGGCTTGATAATCAGAGCATTAGTGAAGCAATGAATATCAGCAGTAAAACCGTCAGCACCTATAAAACCAGGCTTATGGAGAAGTTAGACTGTCACTCACTCATCGCGCTCATCTCATTTGCTCATCAGAATAAACTCAGTAAACGATGATTAAATCAACCTTACTCCTTTTTATACTGCTGATAATGATGCCGTTTGAGGGTAAGGCTCTGACTGAAAATAAAAAAGAGCTTGAACTGTTACCACAGCAGCAAGTGTCCCTTGTCCCGGCCCAGTTAACAGAAGATGAAAAACACTGGCTCAAGAACCAAAAAAGCCTGCATATCGGCGTGTATCCGCAAATGCTTTCATCAATGGTACAGACTATTTTTGTCGACCAATACAGTGGAATCAATGCGGATTATTTGGCGATTATTCAACGCTCTCTTGATACCAAGGTCGAGGTGATAAACTATGAGAGTCGAGAGAAAGCGATACAGGCGCTGAACAACGGTGAGCTAAACGCAGTGTTAACAGGGCTAGAGTATCAGCCAGAACTCAATGACTCATTGATCTCATCAATCCCAGTCACCTATTCCTGGCCAAGTTTGATGGCCAGCATGTCTAATACCATGGCCCCTCTTACCAGTCGCGAAAAAGTGCGTATTGCGACTATTGGAAACTACCCAGAAGATAATTTTATTTATGCCTCTTTTCCTCGTGCAGAAATTGTTCGCTACGACAATTATGAAACCGTCCTCAATGCGTTAGCGACTGGGAGAGATAACTATTTTATAGGAGATTCATTAACGACCAGTCTCTGGCTATCTCAGGAGTTCAACCATACTATCGTCACACTGAAGTATTGGGCAACGCCACAAAAAAACAGCCTGTTTTTATTTTCTAAAAATCAGCCCCTACTGCAAAATATCATTAATAATGTCTTGGGTAATATTACTAATGGTATTCACAGCCGGCTTTCTTACTCGGCTGTTGATAAAAACGATCTCTCATTCCTTATCGACCCTGCCATATTCAGCGCCAGCGAACAAGAATGGCTAAAAAATAATAAAAGAGTTCGCGTTCTGGTCAATCCATGGACAATCCCCTTTACTATGTTAGACAGTGAACAGAATATTCGAGGTATTATCGGGGATACCTTAAATTTAATCAGTGTACAGACCGGATTAATCTTTGAACCTGTTATCGTCCATTCGCTGAAAGAAGCTGAAGAAAAGCTGAATAAAAATGACTGGTCGATCATGGTACCGGCGGTCTATAACACCAACGTAAACAACTCACTTTTATATACCAAATCCTTCATTAACACTCAGTTTGTCAGTGTCGTAAAAAAAGAAAACTTTGCCAGCGCCGCATTAGAACCAGGGATGAGGGTCTCATTAGCAGACGATCATCCTATTATGCCTGAACTGATTGAAAAATATCCGGGAGTGACTTGGGTTCCTGTAAATAGTGTCAGCATGGCACTTAATCTTGTCGCTGATAATAAAGTTGATGCCGCGATTGCTAATCGTTTAGCCGTACGCTACTTCAGTGAACATTATTATCCCGATCAGTTTAACTGGGAAGCTATACCCGATGTGATACCCGCATCCTTTTCGCTTGCCGTATCACCTCATGAGCCTGAATTAAAAGCTATCTTAGATAAAGCCAGAGATAACATATCACAGCGAGAAATGTTTCAAATAGTTGATAAATGGTTATATTTACCTGAAGCCAGAATTGAAACTTGGGAACTCTATAATAAGCAATTTTATCTCGTGGTTATGCTGGCTGCCGCCTTGGTTTTAAGCACTACAGTCTGGGCAATCTATCTGACAAAAGAAGTACGCAAAAGAAAACGTTCACAACGTCTGTTGATTAAGGAAAAAAATAAAGCACAACAAGCAAGTAAAGAGAACCGGGAATTTCTCTCCAGAATGAGCCATGAGCTCAGAACTCCCGTCAGTGCTATCGTCGGTTATCTTGAACTGCTGCAAAATTCAGCGATAGATTTTAAATCTGAAGATAAAGTCTCTGTTGACCAGGCAACCCAGGCATCACATTCACTACTCAAGCTGATTGGTGAAATTCTGGATCTTGAAAAGGTCGAGGCGGGAATTATTGAATTTATTCCTAAATGGGGAAAAATAGATAATCTGATAAGAGCTAAAATAATATTATTCCATGCAGTTACCAGTAAAAAAGGCATTTTAATCGAGTACACATCGACCATTGCTGACAATAAAATCATGTTCCTGGATTTTCAGCTGCTGGGGCAGGTGCTAAACAATATCATTGGCAATGCGGTAAAGTTCACTCAGCAAGGGAGTATCAGCATATCTGTTTCATTACAGAATAATAAAACGCTCATTATTCAGGTAACTGATACCGGCCCAGGAATACCCAAAAATGTTCAATCCTCTCTTTTCAAGCCATTTATTCAGGCTGGGCATCAAACGACACAGCAAGGATCTGGACTTGGACTGACTATCAGCAAAGTGCTGATGACCAAAATGAATGGTTCTATTTCATTAGAAAGTGAAGTTAATAAGGGAACAACACTCACGATAGCCCTTCCTGTTGAAACAGCAGCCAGTGCCGCAGTTGAATCATTGCCCGCCACTCATGCTCCCATGAGTGTTGACCACAACTTACAGGTATTAATTGTTGATGATCAGCCTGCCAGCCGCTTGTTGTTACAACGACAACTTGCCACACTCGGTATCAAGCCGGACGAGGCGGCAGATGGCCAGGCTGCACTGACTCTGTTACAGCAAGTCCACTACGATTTATTAATTACCGACATTAATATGCCAGTAATGGATGGCGTTACCCTGGCAAAAACAGTACGTGAGCATAATACTAGCATCACGATATGTGGGCTTACAGCAACGGCTCAAATACATGAACGTGAACGTTGTCTGGCCGCGGGAATGAATTTTTGCTTGTTCAAACCGATAAATATTTCACAACTCACCCAACTACTCTGTGAGATAAAACCTGAAGTTAATCTTTTCTTTGATATGAAACGACTAACCCTGTTAACTCAAGGAAACAGGTTTCTGATGTTAAGTGCCTTGAAAGATGCACAACATGAGAACTACAAAGACCTTTCGAAAGCCCATCTCGCTCTTACACAGTCTGACTACCAGACCATGAGGTCCCATATCCACCGCATCAGGGGAACGGCATTATTATTGGGCGCCAGAGATCTGGCTGACCAGACACAACAACTGGAAGAACAGTTATTGCAGCCTCATTCTGACGATGGACTACTCGCGCTGCTGGAAAATATCAGTAAATTACTGACTGCGTTAGATACCGCAGTACAAGATTTCACTCCTTAAGCAACGATAAATGCTGAGTCAATCTGGCGTAAGTACAGGCAAGAACCGGATTGACGAAAGCAGCCGGGTGGCTTAAAGCATGGCGGATAGCGGTTCAGCTAATATTATCATCCGTTAGCTAAAATAAATCGCACAGACCAGCCTGCATGATGCTTTTAAGATTTTTCATATTCAAATCAGTATTTACAATGACATAAAGTATGCCTCTACGATTAAAATAAAATAATTGATCAAGATCAATGTTTTTAATTTTAACGTACTCATCACAATTAAATCAAATAACTGCAAACATAGTCGCTAAATTTCATCACCACAAACACTAAGAACTTTCCTACGCACGTAGGAAACACCTTACAGCAATATAAGGTTTGGCTGATATGTTCCTCCTTCCGATATAAATATAATCTTTCTCATACCTTTACGAGGTAGTTAAAAAACAGATAGAGATGATTTAAAGACATCTCTATTAAATGAAAGAAATAACTCAACCTGAAGTGACTGGCATTTAACTAACCTGATGAATATTGCTTACTGATAACTCAACAAGGATGTTTAGCATAGGAATTGCTGCTCATAGAGTTAACTGAATCATATTAATTTAAATGCAAGCAACGGCAAGGTCAGTTTAAAACCAAATGGTTTATTTTAAATATTATTAAATTCATAGAAATAACATTTAAAAAAAACACGCCATCTAACAGGCAAAATCCAAAAATCTAATCAGGATGACTAAGTCATGAAAAAAAACATTATCGCAATCGCATTGGTTACTGCATTTTCCGGTATTGGCATTGCTCAAGCCGCAGACGTAAGTGCACAGGCTGTAGCAACCTGGGCTGCAACTGCAAAAAAAGATACCACTAGTAAACTGGTTGTAACACCACTGGGCAGCCTGTCATTCCAGTACGCTGAAGGTGTTAAAGGGTTTAACTCAGCCAGAGGTCTGTTTGATGTTACTGTTGAAGGCGACACAACAGCAACTGACTTTAAACTGACTTCACGCCTGCTGACCAGCACCCTGACTCAGCTTGATCAGTCTGGTTCAACTCTGGCTGTAGGTGTTGAATACAACGGTGAGTCTGTCACAGCGGCGAGCCCATTAGTGATGATCGATACTGCGAGTAATATTTTAGGCGGAAACTTAAGCGCATTAAGTAACGGTTATAATCAAGCAGGTCGAACTTCTACTCAAGATGGATTCACCTTCAAAATCATCAGCGGCACTTCTGATGGCACGACTCCTGTTCCAGACTTCAGCGCTCTGCCAGAAGGTATCTGGAGTGGTGATGTTAGTGTTCAGTTTGATGCTACCTGGACCAGCTAATAATTATTTGATTAAGCAGGGGATTTCCCCTGCTTATATAAGGATTTTTTCATAATGAAAAAAAGAGTTCTCGCTGTAATCCTGTTTGCTATTTCTATTTCCCCAGTACATGCTTTAGATGTTGGCGATATTTCCTCATTTCTAAATAGCGATAATAGTGTATTAAATAAAGAGATTAAAAACCCAACGGACAATGGGCGTTTAGTCAATATTGCCATTGAGCGGATCTCCTCTCCTTTAGAAGATGGCAAGATTATTCCAATGGAAATACCTGGTGAAGTATTAATGACACCAGCAAGCTTACTACTTCCTGCTAAAGCGAATGAAAATATTCGTTTTTTTTATAAAGGACTGGAAGATGATAAAGAACGCTATTATCGGGTTGTCTGGTTTGATCAGGCGCTGAGTGATGTACAACAGGGTAATACTACAAGAAGTGCCATGGCGACAGCCTCGGCAAGAATAGGGACAATATTAGTCGTTGCCCCACGTAAGGTTAAATACAGCCACACTTATGACAACGGAAAGATATCCAATACCGGTAATGCAACATTAAGAGTGCTTGCCTATGGTCCTTGCCTGAAATCGGTAGAAGGTAAAGAGTGCAAAGAAAGTTATTTTCTTATGCCTGGCCGTGATCGTAAATTTTCACGTGTAGATATTAACAATAAAAATAGTCGTGTTGCACTCTGGCAAGGAGATTATTTTGTTTCTGTGAAATAGCATATAAATGTAAATGGATGATAATAATGCCTTCGAATAAATCCTCAGTCTTTTACAAATCACTGATTGTTATATCTGTAGCATTTTCTGGATCAGTGCCTTTTGTTTTTGCCGACGCTGAAAACATCCAACAAATCGATGGTATTATTATCCCTCAAACATTTAGTAAAGTGTTGCAAGATGGTATGAGTATCCCATTATTTATCCATCTCAAAGAAAATACCGGTACAGATAACGATCAGCGAATCGGTAACGCCCATATTTTTTTAGAGAAGGGTAAAATTCGTATTCAAAAAATAGAACTAGAAGAAAATAGCGATAACGCAACGCTCAATGAACAAACTCGGCAGAAATTAAGCAGCATTTCAGACGAAGCATTTAATCAGCAACTGACTATTGATGTCACACAACAAGCTCAGCTGTCACTGAGTTTAAGACAACTATTACTACAACTTGTGGTGGACCAGCAGGCTTTGGGTACCCTGCTGCGTTCTCGCAGCGAAGATATTGGTGAGTCGAGTGTCAATACCATCAGTAGTACCATGGATTATAACCTCGGTATTTATAATAACCAGATGCGTAACGGTGGGAGTAGCACTTCCAGCTATTTATCATTGAATACTATGACAGCCCTGCGTGAACACCACGTCGCTCTTGAAGGCTCACTGTATGGTATTGGTAGCAGTAATCAAGATTTTCAGCTTTATAAAGCCATGTATGAACACGATTTTGCAGGTAAACGATTTGCCGCAGGTATGCTGGATACTTGGAACTTACAATCCTTAGGTCCAATGAATGCGATTTCAGCAGGTAAGATCTATGGGCTGTCGTGGGGAAATGAATCCAGTTCAACGGTATTCGATAATACTCAATCTATTACGCCGATTGTTGCTTTTCTTCCTGCTGCCGGAGAGGTCCACATACTGCGTGATGGTCGTTTAATGAGTGTACAAAACTTTAATATGGGTAACCATGAAGTTGATACTCGCCAATTACCCTACGGAATTTACGACGTTGAAGTTGAAGTCATTGTTAATGGATCCGTCGTCAGTAAACGAATGCAGCGTGTGAATAAAGTTTACAATGGACCACGTGGCGCTGGCGCCCCTCTGAGATGGCAACTATGGGGTGGCAGTTTCCATATGGATCGCTGGAACGATGAAAATAAAACATTACCCGCAAAAGATAGCGTACTTGCAGGTGTCTCAGCTGCAGGTTCATTAACAAATCTCGGTTGGGCGGCAAGTGGTTATGGATATAATACTATTGGTGTTGCTGAAACACGTATATCCCTACCCATTCTTAATGCGTTACAAGTCAGTATTCAGAATATGCTCGCAAGTGATAAGTCATCAAGCATAATCAGTAGTGTTAGCACAACTTTACCAGGTGGTTTCAGCTCTATCTGGGTTAACCAGGAAAAGACAAAAATTGGTGACAGATTACGGCGTAGCGCAGCGAATAACCAGGCGATGGGTAGTACTCTAAATCTCAATGCATTGACCAATAAATTAGGAACCTTAACGGTAAGCTATAATGATGACCATCATTATAAATCACGTTATTATACAGTAGATTACTCTCAGAATATTTATTCTGGCAGTTATGGTTCTATTGCAATGCGAGCGGGTGTACAACGTTATAACAACAACAGTGACAGCAGCTCTTCTAATTTAGATAAATATATTGCTCTGGACTTCTCATTGCCATTAGGTAATTGGATCAGTACCAGCATGACTCACCAAAACGGTTATACGCTGGCAAATATTGCAGCACGTAAGAATTTTGCTGAAGACAGTACCATCAGGTCGGTGGGTGCTAATATCTCCCGGGCTATTTCAGGTGATACCAATAATGATAAAACATTGAGTGGTGGCGCATATGCTCAATTTGATACTCGCTACTCAGCAGGGACGCTAAATGTTAATAGTAGTACTGATGGATACGTTAATACCAACTTAACGGCAAGCGGTGCTGTTGGCTGGCAGGGTAAAAATATTGCAGCCAGTGGACACAATGAAGGAAATGCGGGAATTATTATTAAGACTGGACTCGATAGCAATACGTTGATCAGTGCTAAAGTCAATGGTCGTTCATATCCAATAAAAGGAAAATACAGCTATTTACCACTATCACCTTATAGCCGTAATGAAATTGAAATTCAGAACAATAAAAACTCACAAGATAGCTACGATATTGTCAGCGGCCGTAAAACTAAGCTGACTCTTTATCCGGGTAACGTAGCAGTGATTGAGCCAGGCATTAAACAGATGGTAACTGTTTCTGGAAGAATTCGTGCAGAAGATGGCGCAGTCCTCGCTAATGCCAAAATTAATAACCATATTGGCCGTACCCAGACGGATAATAATGGTGAGTTTGTTATGGATATTGATAAAAAATTTCCGATCATTGACTTCAACTATGGTTCAAATAAAAGCTGTGAAGTTGAGTTAGAACTTAGTCAAGCGCGTGGCGCCATTTGGGTCGGCGATGTGGTATGTACGGGTCTGAAAACTTATGCCCGCAATGAAATACAAGGAACAAGAAATGAAAGTTAGTATTATGAGCACTGTCAGCTGTCTGGTACTTTTATTGTGGCAAAGTTCTGGATCAGCGGCTGTTTCTATAACTAACCGCCCAGATGCAGCCGCCAGAGATTTTGTTTTTATAGAAAATAATTCAGATGATAATTATTTTGTCACCGCTGGAGGAGCACTGAACCCTCGTATCTCGGGGTCGAACCGCTGGACGACAATAAAAGCTACGGGTTCAGGAGCAGGAACCCAACGAAGCCTGGGGTATATTGATAACGGGGATAATACATCAACGCATTCGGGCAGAATGGTAGATATATGGTTAGAGAATACCAGTATATCTCATCCCCTGCTCGGTTTAAGATGCATTAACTATTATTCCGGCTGCAGCCTTGACACGAGCATGCTACAACCACAAACCACTGACTCTAAAGGTTTTTATGGGGTGACTATCACCCCAGGAAATACTAAATGGCTACATGGAATGATGTCAGATATGTTCTATCAACATCTACAGCAGATGCCCCTTGGTAGTACATTAAGATTTCAAATGAATAGCTGTGAAACACGCGACTTATACGATGCAACCAACGGTGGACGTTGCATCGATCAACCCTCAGGTACCTGGATAAGACGTAATCTTACACATACCAAAGGTGGCCATATTAAATTAATAAATACTCAGGCACTCACTGAAGTATTTATTAACAGTGATGGAATACCCACAATTAGTGACGGTAACGGCGACTGTAAAATGCAAACCATAGATCGCCGTAACGGAATTAGTTGTAAAATGGTTAACTACACATTGCAACATAATGGATTATCAAACACCAGCATTCAGATATTTCCTGTACTCACCAATGCTACCCTGGCAGGAAGAATAGATGCTCGCGATATGCAATTTAGCCTTAACGGAAGTAGCTGGAAAAGGGTCAGTGGAACCACCTATGATTACACCTTTAATGAAATGAAAAGCTCTGATGCTATTTATATATTTTTCTCAAGTAATCTATTTAAGCAAATGGTTGCTATGGGAATTAGTGATATAAATACTAAAGATCTGTTTAGTTTCAGGTTGCGTAATTCAGTGGCTCCGGAATCAGGCTGGTATGAGTTTTCAACATCAAACTCATTGTTAATAAAACCTCGAGACTTTGGTGTCAGTATTATTTCAGATGAATATACAACAAAACCGACCCGAACAGGCGATGTCGGACAGCATGAACCCTCTCTGGATTTTGGCTATATCGTGACCACCAGTGGTAGAACCGCTGCTGATGAGGTTATGGTTAAAGTGAAAGGCCCGTCTCAGGTTATAGATGGTCAGAGTTATTGTATTTTTAGTTCATCAGATAATGAAACCAAGGTTCCATTCCCGGCAAGACTGACGTTTACAACATACAATGGTTCTAGGCAAACCTATAATACTGGCTGCGATGATCAATGGCATGATATGACTCGAGCCCTCTGGGCAAGTACGCCATGGAATGATGCTTCAGGTGATTACGGAACGATGGAAAAAACGAATTTAGTATTCTCAATTTTAATGAATGATGCACACTCATCTCGTACTGTTAACAATAATAACTGGTATGGAGAAGTGAGTGCCTCAGGTGAAATTCATGTAAAGGCGACATGGCGTAATGTTAACTAAACTACTCACTGGCGGACTATGTCTTATCGCGCTTTTTCTGCCAGTAACAGCCAAGGCTATTTATCTCGGCGATCTTACTTTTTCATTGCCATCAGACCAGGCGTTTCTCTCCAAGCGCATCGTTAACAATAATAAGTCGGCACGTCTTTATCAGGTATCAATCATCGGTATTGACAGCCCGAGTCAACAAGAGGTCAGTACCCGGCCCGCTGACGGTGAGTTGCTTTTTGCACCTCGCCAGTTAGTTTTACAGGCCGGGCAAAGTGAATATTATAAATTCTATTATCACGGCCCTAAAGATAATCGAGAGCGTTACTATCGAGTATCATTTCGAGAAATTCCGACTCAGCACGGGGAGATAACGAATAAGAACGGAAAAATCAGCCTGGAGCCGATTGTGACCATCGATACCATTATGGTTGTTCGCCCCCGGGAGGTGGATTTTAAATGGCATTATGATGCTGGCAACGGCACGGTAACGAATCGCGGTAATACATGGTTTAAACTACTGATTAAACCTGGCTGTCACAGCTCTGAAGAAGATGGTGATGCCTATTATGTTAAACCAGGCCAAACAGTACGCTCTTCCGGGTTACGCAATCAAGGTAATCACTTTATTGTTTATAACAATAAATTTATAAAAATTTCTGATTCCTGCCCGGTTTCTCAAGAGAGAAATAGCGAAGAAGATTAAAAATATCATAATATTTTTCGAGTAAAAATCAGTGCCTGATGTACTGGGAGCGTGCGACAAGCCAGGATACCTGGCGAAATAACAATGTCTGATAGCATATAGCGGCTGCAAAGTTGCCGACTCTTTTGAGTAGTTGCTCAGATATTTGATACTCTAGTGGGATAATATCTACCGCTCTCTTTACCGCAGACTCGGAAAATTATGTCACTTAAAGCGATTGCTAAAGAATTAGGGATCTCGGTTACGACGGTTAGCCGTGCGTTAAACGGTTATGATGATGTCTCATTAGAGACAAGGGCACGTGTTGAGGCAGAAGCGCAGCGCCGTGGATACCGCCCTAATACCTTGGCTCGTCGTCTAAAAATGGGCAAAATAGATGCCGTTGGCTTAGTTTTCCCTGCTAATTCCCCTTCGTTAGCCAGCAGTGCTTTTTTTGATATGGTGGCTGAAATTAGTCATGAACTGGCACGCTATGAAATTGATTTACTGCTTATTTCTGATGATGAGCAGTCTGGCAGAAACAGTTATATGCGCCTGATACAGAGCCGTCGGGTCGATGCTCTGATCGTCGCCCATACTCTCGATAACGATCCACGGCTGGTACAGTTGCTCTCTTCTGGTTTTCCCTTCCTTGCTCTCGGTCGTAGCCACTTACCACAGCCTTACGCCTGGTTTGATTTCGATAACCAGGCAGGAACTCTAAATGCAACACGTTATTTGATTAGCCAAGGACACCGCCAGATTGCTCTGTTAGGTGAAAATAATAATCAGGCCTTTATCATTCAACGTCGCAATGGTTATCTGCAAGCCCTCAACGAGGCTGGATTAGACAGCCAATGGCAGCGTAACATACCGGCTACCCGCCGTGCCGGGTACCAGGCAACGCTGGAACTTCTACGACTGCCAAATCCTCCCACTGCCATTGTTACCGACTGTAATATACATGGAGATGGTGCCGCGATGGCATTATCAAACCAAGGCCGTCTGACGGGAGATAACCGAGTCTCTCTGGTTATTTATGACGGTTTACCGCAAGACAGTATCATTGACGAGCAAGTGGGTGCCGTTATCCAGTCAACCCGTCAAGGCGTGGGCCGCCAGATAGCCAGTATGGTCAGGCAGTTAATCGCTGGCGACGATCCCGCGTCTCTTCAAGTGCTCTGGCAACCCGAATTTACTCCCGGCGAAACCGCCTGATCGTTACCTTTTAATACTAATTATCTGAGCTTGATCACGCATCCGAAACGTTTTGGATGACAACCGAAACGTTTCGGATCAACAGTAGGGCATTCCTTATTATGGAGATGCCTGATGTCTGATTCGATTTTATATCTACAAAGTGCGGTGACGGATGTCATCATCAAAACCCATCCATTTGCAGAAATTATCTACTGGGGGCCGCATTTAACGCATTTTTCGCCGCCAGATATCGCCAGCCTTACCCGTCCCGTTGCCAATGGACGTCTGGATGTTGATTCCCCAGTGACTTTAATGGCTGAGCTGGGTCATGGTTTGTTCGGTTCACCAGGGATTGAAGGCCATCGCCAAGGGATGGATGCTTCTCCCATTTTTACCACTACCGCTGTCGTACAGGATGGTCAAAATATCACTATCAAGAGTGAAGACAGCCAGGCAGGCCTGCGGCTATCCAGTGAAATTAAGCTCGACAGTAGTGGCGTACTTAGCATTCGCCATGGGTTAACTAACCTGCGTACACAACCATGGCAGGTTGATCGCCTGGCTATCACGATACCGGTCGCCGAGCGCGCCCTGGAAGTTATGGCATTTCATGGTCGCTGGATCCGAGAGTTTCAACCCCATCGCCAGGTTCTTGAACATGACAGCATCGTGCTGGAAAACCGCCGCGGCCGAACCTCTCACGAACACTTTCCGGCGCTGATTACCGGCAGCAAAGCCTTTAGCGAGATGCAAGGTGAAGTGTGGGGAATACATCTGGGCTGGAGCGGTAATCATCGCTTACGGGCAGAAGCCAAAACTGATGGCCGTCGCTACTTACAGGCAGAAGCGCTCTATCTTGCCGGGGAAATGGAACTGGCGGAAGGTGAAACCCTCTGGACGCCGAGTCTCTTTGCCAGTTATTCGGCAGCAGGGCTCAATGGTATGAGTCAACAATTCCATCGTTACTTACGCGAACAAATCATTCGCTTTCCAGATAATAAACCTCGCCCGGTACATCTCAACACCTGGGAAGGGATCTACTTTGACCACGATCCGCAATACATTATGCGCATGGCAAGTGAGGCGGCAGAGCTGGGTGTAGAACGCTTTATCATTGATGATGGCTGGTTTAAAGGACGTAATGACGACTGGGCTGCGCTCGGTGACTGGTATCTTGATGAAAAAAAATACCCGGATGGTCTGACTCCAGTTATTAACCATGTGAAGTCATTGGGTATGGAGTTTGGTATTTGGGTTGAACCAGAGATGATTAATCCAGATTCAGATTTATACCGTTCACATCCCGATTGGGTGCTGGCTTTACCGGGCTATCCGCTGATTTCAGGACGTCATCAGTGGGTACTCAATCTGAATATCCCGGAAGCCTTCGATTATTTGTTAGAGAGAATGAGCTGGCTTTTGGGCGAACATGCCGTGGACTATGTTAAATGGGATATGAATCGTGAACTGGTTCAGCCCGGACATAATGGCAAAGCTGCCGCCGATGCCCAAACTCACCAGTTCTATCATCTGCTGGATACACTGGTTGCTCGTTTTCCGCAGATTGAATTTGAGTCTTGCTCCTCTGGCGGCGGACGTATCGACTATGAAGTATTAAAACGTAGCCATCGCTTCTGGCCGTCAGATAATAATGATGCCCTGGAACGGAATACTATTCAGCGTGGTATGAGCTATTTCTTCCCACCCGAAGTCATGGGGGCGCATATTGGCAATCGTCACTGCCATGCGACTTTCCGCCAGCACAGTATCGCCTTCCGCGGTCTGACAGCGCTATTCGGTCATATGGGTCTCGAACTCGATCCCGTAAAGTCCGATGAACAAGAACGAGCCGGCTACCGCAAATACGCCACCCTCTATAAACAATGGCGCGATGTTATTCACCATGGTGTGCAGTGGCGTATCGATATGCCAGATACCACCACCCTCGCACAGGGAGTGGTGAGTCTCGATAAGAGCCAGGCCATTTTCCTTGTCAGCCAGCTGGCGATGCCGGATTACACCCTGATGATGCCTCTGCGTGTTGCCGGGTTGGACTTAACTGCCCGTTATCAAGTGACGCTTCTCGACCATCCAGATATCCGAATAACAGGAGAAGGTGGCCATACGATGCGTAAGCTGCCGGAATGGATGATAACGCCACAGACAATAAGCGGCGAGTGGTTACAACAGGCAGGACTGGTGTTACCTATTCTCGATCCAGAAAGTGCCATTTTAATTGGCCTGCAACGCGTGTAATACGTTACGGGCCGCCAGTCGGCCCTTTGAAGGAATACACAATGAACCAGACTACCGTTAACCATAAAAATAACCCTAACTTCTGGATTTTCGGGCTATTCTTCTTTCTCTACTTTTTTATTATGGCCACCTGTTTTCCGTTTCTGCCCATCTGGTTATCAGATGTTATTGGCTTGAACAAAACCGAAACAGGTATTGTTTTCTCCTGCCTTTCACTCTTTGCCATCTGTTTTCAGCCGATTCTTGGTGTCGTTTCGGACAAGCTGGGACTGAAGAAAAACCTGATGTGGATAGTGACACTTTTACTGGTATTTATCGCCCCCTTCTTCCTCTATGTGTTTGCACCACTACTAAAAATGAATATCTGGCTTGGCGCACTGAGCGGTGGCGCTTACATCGGTTTTGTTTTTTCCGCCGGAGCGGGCGCGATGGAAGCCTACATCGAACGAGTCGGCCGTCATTCTGGATTTGAATATGGCAAGGCCCGTACCTTTGGCTGCCTTGGCTGGGCATTATGTGCCACGACTGCGGGGATCCTGTTTAGTGTCAATCCTGAATGGGTATTCTGGATGGGTTCCTGTGCTGCATTAATACTTGTGGTACTGGTCGCTATTGCTAAACCACAAGCCAGCCAAACCGCTCAAGTGATGGGACAGCTGGGAGCCAACCGCCCTACTGTTGATTTAAAAACAGCATTACGTTTATTCCGCCAACGAAAAATGTGGATGTTCATTATCTATGTAGTGGGTGTCGCCTGTGTCTATGACGTTTTTGACCAGCAGTTTGCCACCTTCTTCAAGTCATTCTTTGCCACCTCAGAATCAGGTACCCGCGCCTTTGGTTACGCGACAACCGCTGGCGAAATTTGTAACGCTATGATTATGTTCTGCTCGCCGTGGATAATTAATCGAATAGGAGCAAAGAACACTCTATTAATTGCCGGAATGATAATGGCAACCAGAATGATAGGTTCATCATTTGCGACGACCGCAACCGAGGTTATTGCTCTCAAAATGTTGCATGCGCTGGAAGTTCCCTTCTTACTGGTGGGTACTTTTAAATATATTACTGGCGTATTCGACGTGCGGTTATCTGCGACAATATACCTGGTCGGTTTCCAGTTTTCCAAACAGGTCGCGGCGATTTTTCTGTCTGCTTTTGCAGGTAATATGTATGACCGGATTGGCTTTCAGGAAACCTATATGATACTGGGAGGCATCGCACTCAGCGTTACGTTGATATCTGCGTTTACTTTGTCCGGACAGTCTCTTTTTAAGCGTCATAAACCGGTCGCAGTATAATATAAAAACGAGCCTTCAAAGCGGGAGTGATAGCCCATCATGGTATGGGTTATTACTTCCCACTAAGTCATCATGCATCCTATTCAGGAAAAGACGGCAATAAAAATACGTTTTGAAATGAATCAGTTATTTGAGTAGCTATAAATAGCCATTGAACTAGTAGAGGGTTGGGAGTATAAAATAATTCATCCGCTCATGATATTGAAAGATACGTTCCGTTTAGAATTCGTTTATTTTAGCATGACGCGGTAAATACCCGACAATTGATGACTTGCTGATTAATTAAAAATCATTTATTAGCAAAAAAGTTAAAGAAGTGTTCTTGAATTATTGTAAATAATAAGTGAGTTCGTTTATTTTTTAATTATCAATTCAGATTCATGACATTAAAATAAACAAATTCAACAACTTGAAATAAAACCCGCCATATTAAATTTTATCATCACTGTAATCTCCATCTGCTAGCCATAATTTTCCCTCCCGTCATATGAAAAACAAAAACAATCAAATCAAATAGTTGCCGCCCTTTTATTAACAAAATAAATTAAACAATTACACTTATTTCACGAAATAAAATCATATGTTTTCTCTAGTAATTTCAACTGAGTGTAAATTATTTAAAAAATTTTATTGCGCATATTAAATTGCTGAACTAGCCTAATTGACAGCTGAAATATGAATTAAACAAACACTATCATTTTATTTATTAAAAATGACACGAGATTACTATGAAGAGAATTGTTACTGTTGCTGCTACGCAGATGCATTGTAGCTGGAATATCGAAGAAAATATCGCACGTGCTGATAAACTCGTTCGCGAAGCTCATGCTAAAGGAGCCAATGTTATCTTGCTTCAAGAGCTATTTATGGCACCTTACTTCTGTATTGATCAGGATATGAGGCATTTGACTCTGGCGCAATCAGCAGATGACAGTCCACTTATCAGACACTTTCAGGCATTAGCTAAATCACTGAATGTTGTTCTGCCGTTATCATTTTTTGAAAAAGCCAATAATGCTTATTTTAACTCACTGGCTATGATTGATGCAGATGGGAAAGTATTAGGTTATTACCGCAAAACACATATTCCAAATGACTTTGGTTATCAGGAAAAACAATATTTTACTCCTGGTGATACCGGATTCCAGGTCTGGGATACCCATTTCGGCAGAATAGGCGTGGGTATCTGCTGGGATCAATGGTTCCCGGAAACACAACGTTCACTGGCTCTTATGGGAGCTGAACTGATTTTCCATCCAACGGCTATCGGCAGTGAACCGGGTGAAGGTGTTGAGCACTACGATAGTCAACCTCACTGGACCCATGTTCAGTGTGGTGCTGCCGGTGCTAACCTGGTTCCGGTTATCGCCTCCAACCGCATTGGTACCGAGGAAAGTAAATTCACCAAAGGTCTGAATATGACCTTCTATGGCAGCTCATTTATTGCTGATCAAACCGGTACACTTGTCGCTCAGGCAGATAAAGTTTCAGAAGGTGTACTGGTTCACTCCTTTGATCTTGATGCGATTAAAGAGCAGAGAGACTGGTGGTGTGTCTTCCGCGATCGTCGCCCTGAAATGTACAACATTCTATTAACTGCTGATGGCAAACATCCTTTCCATGTTTGATCCTAAAACAGATGCTCAGGCAATGACCGTGATTCAGGAAGCATTTCCTGACCATAAAATCATTAGTGTAAATAGCCGGGAAATTCTATTGGGTGGCGGTAATATTCATTGTATTACTCAGCAAATACCTAGCGGTAGAATCTGACTAATATCAGACAGAGTGATTAATACATAAAACAGATCGCTCTAGCTATTGAATACATAAAAATCATTCGGATGAAATAAAACCGGAAGCATTTCTATATTCTAGAAATGACAAACAACCGTTTATTTCATACCTTTGAGATAAAAAATACATTTAACATACACCATGCATCATTTTTCTAAATGGCGAATCAGTTCAGCTTATCTGGATTGTTTAAAAATAATCCACAATAGAATAGATATATAAAAGCATGGTCGTGATTAATAATTAAAATATTAATCAGATACTTTAGAGGATAATATGGCAATCCCCAAGAAACATAAGATGGGCACATTGCAGCTCACTATCATAACCGTAGTTAACATGATAGGGTCCGGCATCATTATGCTACCATCTCAACTCGCTGGTGTCGGTAATATCACCATATTCTCATGGATTTTAACCTCTATGGGAGCAATGGCGTTAGCCTATGGTTTTGCGAAGTGTGGCAGATACAGTAAAAATATTGGTGGTATGGGGGGGTATGCTCAATACTCTTTCGGGCGTTCGGGAAATATGCTGGCAAACTATACCTATGCGATAGCCATTGTTATTGCTAACGTCGGTGTCGCTATTTCCGCAGTCGGTTATTTCTGTAAATTCTTTGATATTGAAATCGGCGGAATTGCCACTGCGCTCTGGACCATGCTGTTTATCTGGCTGACCACGCTACCCAACTTCTGGAGCTCTAATATTACCGGACGTATTGGTTCAGTGACGGTATGGGGCGTGATTATTCCCGTTTTCGGTGTCATCTTCCTTGGCTGGTTCTGGTTTAAAACTGATATCTACATTGCTGGCTGGAACCCGCATGACCTCAGTTTCTTTGATGCTCTTCCTCAAGCTCTGGCGTTAACCATGTGGGCGTTCCTGGGTCTTGAGTCAGCAAGCGCTAACTCCGATGCGGTAGAAAATCCGGAAAAAGCAGTCCCCATTGCGGTACTGGCAGGAACAATGTTTACCGCCATTATCTATATTCTTTCTACCGCAGTTATCGGTGGAATGATCCCTTACCAGGAGCTGGCAAATTCATCAGCCCCATTTGGTCTGGTTTACACCCATATGTTTGGTAGTTTTACCGGTAAAACTATTGAACTGTTAATGTGTATTGCCTGCCTGGGTTCATTACTGACCTGGCAATTTACTACCGGTCAGGTATTTAAATCCTGTGCTGATGTCGGGTACTTCTATAAGATTTTCGGAAAAGTCACTAAGCGTGGCGCCCCAGTTATCGGCATGATTATTATCTGTGTCATTCAGTCTGTATTTTTACTGATGTCCGTCACGCCAAGTTTTAGCCATGAATTTAATGTTATTGTTGATTTCTCAGTCGTTATTGACCTGATCCCTTATATTCTGTCAATGTCAGCCTGTTCGACTATCATTAAATCGTCTGATGAATATAAACAAGGAAAAATCAGTCATTCTAAACTTGTTATGATTGGTATTATTTGTTTCCTGGCTAACGCTTATACCTTCTATGCCATCTACAGTTCCGGCAGCGAAGCGCTGGTTTATGGTTCCCTGGTGACATTCGCAGGCTGGGTTATTTTTGGACGCTATACATCCAGTCAACTCAATATGACTCAAAACAATGATGTGAATAGCCCCAGCACTACAGTAGAACAAAAACAAGAACAACCAATACAGTCTTAGCTGTAGTGGAATAATCTAACTCATTTTTACAATAAACAGTAAAACACAAATTTAAATATTAAGAGGTCTATCATGAGCACACAATTAAAACCTTGCGACAAAACTTTTACTATTGGCAAGTGGATGCCATCAGATCAAAAAACACTGACTGAGTGGTTATTACGTATTATGTCTAAAGCAGAGAAGAGCAATGAACCTCTGCTGCCTAGCATTGAAAATTTTAAAAATTTTATTGAAACTGATCCCAAAGCATATATGTTTTTTAATCAGATGTTTGATCAGGTAGCAAGAGATAAACCACAGTCTCCAGGTGGACTACCCCAGGTTCGTGATTATCAGCATATGCTGCAGATGATGAATGTCATTATGACCCATGCCCCTGATTTCGATGAAACCGGCTTAGTGGGCTGTCCGTTTAATGCTATTTTCGACTGGTCTATGGCTACCGAAGGTGGCTGGGCTGGATTTTTAGACGACAAAGTTAATGTGCATTTAAAAGCCATTCTGAACGAATGGTCAAAATTCTTACGCTCACCGGAAAGTGCTTATGTATTAAGTGACGATCCGAAAAAAGGCTGGTTCGGCAGTGATGCTTTAAAAGCGATGCCAACCTTCGTCCAGGACTTCCAGTGTGAGCCCGAGTTACCCCACTATGGGTTTAACTCCTGGGATGATTTCTTTACCCGTCAGCTACGTGAAGGCGCTCGCCCGGTTGCGGAACCCGACAACGATGCAGTCATCACCAATGCTTGCGAATCAGCACCATATCGTATTGCGAAAAATATTCAGCTGCGCGATAAATTCTGGATTAAAGCTCAGCCCTATGCACTGCAATTTATGATGGATAACGATCCTTTAGTTTCTCAGTTTGAAGGCGGAACCATTTACCAGGCATTTCTGAGCGCACTCAGCTATCACCGCTGGCATTCACCCATTTCTGGCCGAGTCGTTAAAACACGAATGATTGATGGCACTTATTATTCTCAGTCTCTTGCCGCAGGTCGGGATGCCGCAGGCCCTGACCTTTCCCAGGCTTACATTGCTGAGATTGCAACACGTGGCCTGATATTTATCGAAGCAGATAATCCGGATATTGGCTTAATGTGTGTGATGGCGATTGGTATGGCCGAAGTGTCAACCTGTGAAATCACCGCCTTTGAAGGCCAGTATGTTAAAAAAGGCGACCAGTTAGGTATGTTCCATTTCGGCGGTTCAACTCACTGCCTGTTCTTCGGACCGCAGGTCAATATCGAATTTGATTTACACGGCCAGGAGCCAGGACATAATAGCCATAATATTCCGATTAACTCTGAAATCGCCAGAGTAGGTACCCGTAAAGGTTAATCAACAATATATCTCCAAAGATGCTGAGGCTAGCTTCAGCATCTTTCTCTTATCTCTGCTACCTCCTCTGCATTATCAAATGAGCAGCCATGGCTGGGTAACTCCCCTTATCGCGTAACGTACCAGTTCATGCTCCAAGAGCAGAGAGGCATACATCGGCTTTAATCGTCGATTTTCCTCTTCCAGCCCTTTCATTTGCTTGATATCAGAGGACTCCATACCGCCGTATTGGGATTTCCAGTTGTAAACTGGCTTCAGTTTCACCGAATTGCTCTCTGTTTTCATCCTCTCCACTGCTATTGCTAGTCTATCGCTGTAAGGATCGATACACAGTGTGAATCCGATCGCCTTATCACCAGCACAATGCAAAATGACGGCTAACACAAAATAGATAATTAGCGTCGAAACAAACAAATGTTTATCCATCTCAACAGCACTATTTATCATTCTGTTTTTAATGTGTTTTTTACAGCATAAAATGCTAGTCCGTATTTAGCAGCATTTTTTTGCGGTTACAAATATGTATAACCAGATTAATAGTTTGAAGTAGTTCACAAAAACAATTAATGAATACACATTCATATTAACTACGATCACCTTCCCAATTCCTCCTTAAAGTTCCCAATTCCCCTTTACTGTTTTTCAGCAGCGGCTTAAAACAAACGAATGTTTAAAAACAAACAAGTGTCCAATATGACTAGCCGAGAAAAACAAATATTGCAGCTTCTAAGACGTGACCCTTTGATCCCTCAGCAGGAAATAGCCGATATTTTAGGTATTAGCCGCTCTGGTGTGGCAGGACATATTATGAATTTAATGAATAAGGGTTATATAAAAGGTAAAGGATATATTTTATCTGAACACAGTTATGTAGTGACTGTTGGTTCCACTAATATGGATGTCTGTGGATACTCTGCATCAAAATTAGTTTACGAAGATTCAAATCCAGGAAAAATAAAATGTACACCGGGTGGTGTCGGTCGAAATATCGCGCAAAATATAGCCTTGTTAGGTCAGGAGTGCCATTTGATTTCTGTAGTGGGTGATGATTTTTACGGCGATACACTATTAGAACAGGCAAAGTTAGCTGGCGTACATATTGATAACTTCCATAAACTGCATGGGGAAAGTACCTCAACGTATGTTTCGTTATTAGATGAAACAGGTGAAATGCTGGTTGCTATTAATGATATGCGAATTCTGGAAAAATTGACTCCAGCACTATTAGCAACCTCAAAAAATCTTATTCAGCATGCTGGTGTATTAATTGTTGACTGTAACCTTACAGAAGATGCCCTCGCATGGTTATTTAGCCATGCAGGTAATGTTCCAATATTCGTCGATACCGTGTCAGCATTCAAAGCGCCCAAAATAAGAAACTGGCTGTCACATATTCATACGCTGAAACCTAATCGTCTGGAAGCAGAGATCCTCAGCGGTATGACTATTCGTTGTCCCGAAGATGCCCATACTGCGGCTAAATGGTTCCATCAGCAGGGTGTTCAGCGTATTGCACTCAGCATGGGAGCATCTGGTGTTTATTACAGTGAGATTGACGGGCAAAGCGGCTGGTCTGTCCCCCTGTCGGTCAATATCGTCAATGTTACTGGTGCCGGCGATGCCATGATGGCTGGGCTGGCTAGCTGCTGGCTTGAAGATATGACGCTCGCCGAAAGTATTCGTTTTGCCCAAGGATGTTCTGCGCTAACGCTTTCATCGGAATTTACTAATAACCCTAATCTGTCGAATGGCAGTGTTCAAAAACTATTGGAATTACAATCATGAAAAATAACCTTATCACCCATGAATATCTGGACATTTCACCAGAAGTTGCTGATGCATTAGCCAATAATCGTCCGATTGTTGCTTTAGAATCGACCATTATTTCTCATGGTATGCCTTACCCGCAAAATGCAGAAACCGCATTAGCCGTAGAGCAGAGAATCCGTGACAATGGTGCGGTTCCAGCCACTATTGCGATTATTAACGGCAGAATGAAAGCAGGCTTAACCCGTGAAGAAATAGAATTACTCGGTAAAGAAGGCCATAGCGTGGCGAAAGTCAGTCGTCGCGATCTCCCCTTTATCGTCGCAGCAGGTAAAAATGGTGCAACAACCGTGGCATCGACCATGATTATTGCCGAAATGGCCGGAATTCATGTCTTTGCTACCGGTGGAATTGGCGGTGTTCACCGTGGGGCCGAACAAACCTTTGATATTTCAGCTGACTTGCAAGAACTGGCAAAAACCAATGTCGCAGTCATTTGCGCAGGGGCAAAATCGATTCTGGATTTAGGTTTAACTACCGAATATCTTGAAACCCATGGTGTTCCGTTGATTGGCTATCAGACCCAAGTATTACCGGCGTTTTTCTGCCGCACCAGCCCGTTCTCTGTGAGCATCCAGCTGGATGAACCGGAACAGATTGCCAGAGCGATGAGTACTAAATGGCAGTCAGGCCTGGAAGGTGGAATGGTGATTGCTAACCCAATTCCTGAACAATTTGCCATGCCTGAGTCTAAAATCAATGCTGCCATTGAACAAGCGGTGATGGAGTCAGTAGAACAAGGTGTTCATGGTAAAGACAGTACACCATTCCTGCTGGCAAGAGTTGCCGAGCTCACAGGAGGAGACAGCCTGCACTCAAATATTCAACTCGTATTCAATAATGCAAAACTCGCGGCTCAGATTGCATGTTGTTATCAAAAAATAGCAGCATAAAACGGCGTTATTCCTTAAGTTTTATCCTGATATTAATAGCTAAATAAAAATTCCAGCCTGAAAGGTGGAGGGGCCGCTGTATGCTCTTATCCCCTTTCAGGTATCGGCGTATATATTAAAGGAACAGCTTTATGGATCTGTTACGTAGCTTGTTGGGTATCTGTATACTTCTTCTGATTGCCTTTGTTTTTTCCAATAATAGAAAAAAAATAAGTTTACGAACGGTAGGTGCAGCTCTTATTCTGCAAATTATTCTTGGGGCAATAATGCTTTATGTCCCGGCAGGGAAATGGTTAATTAATGCCATTGCCAGTGGCGTGAACAAAGTTATTTCATATAGTGATGCCGGAAGCTCGTTTATTTTTGGTGGTCTGGTTGGTCCTAAAATGAATGAGCTTTTTGACGGAGCTGGTTTTGTCTTTGCATTTCATGTATTACCAGCAATTATTTTTATCACCTCGCTCATTTCTATTCTTTATTATATTGGCGTAATGGGATGGTTCATCAATATTCTTGGCTACATATTCCAAAAAATGATGCGCGTCAGCAAAGTGGAAGCATTTGCCGCCGTTACGACTATCTTTCTTGGACAAAATGAACTCCCGGCAGTACTCAAACCCTTTATTAATAAAATGAACCGCAATGAGCTATTTACGGTTATCTGTAGTGGCATGGCCTCCATCGCAGGTTCAATGCTAGTGGGCTATGCTGGTTTAGGCGTTCCTATTGAGTACTTGCTGGCAGCCTCGTTGATGGCTATTCCCGGCGGAATTTTATTTGCCCGAATGTTAAGCCCAGCCACGGAACCATCGCAAATTGAATTTAACCAGATATCATTTAGTGATAAGCGACCAGCCAGTGTCATCGAAGCGGCAGCCACTGGCGCCATGCTGGGACTTAAGATTGCAGTGGGTGTTGCTACCGTGGTGATGGCATTTGTAGCATTAATCGCTTTGATTAACGGCATCATTGGCGGAGTCGGCGGTTTATTTGGCTGGTCCAGTGTCAGTCTTGAAAGCTTGCTGGGTTATATTTTCTCACCGATGGCATACATCATGGGGGTAAGCTGGGATAACGCCGCACTAGCAGGTGGCTTGATTGGACAAAAACTGGCAATCAATGAGTTTGTGGCTTACGTGAACTTCTCACCTTATCTTAAAGATACCGTGCATATACTAGACCCAAAAACGATTGCCGTTATCTCTTTTGCACTCTGTGGTTTTGCCAACTTTGGTTCTATCGCCGTCGTGGTAGGTGCTTTTAGTGCCGTTGCACCAGAACGTGCTTCTGAAATTGCACGTTTAGGATTACGCGCTTTACTTGCAGCCACACTCTCGAACCTGATGAGTGCAACAATTGCCGGGCTATTTATCGGACTAGGGGCGTTAGCGATAGTCTCATGATGAAAAGTGAAACCCGGCTTATGTTTTGCCTCGCGTTAAGCACTGGCATTTTTTCCGCCATCTGGGCATGGCTGGCAGAACAATTTCTGCTGATGAGCTGGATTGGTTTTTTAGGCTGCACGACTTACTTTGCCATCCCGATTAAAGGAATGGCAGGTTTGTGCCGTGGCATTGCAGCTAACATTAGCGGTGCTAGCTGGGCAGCTCTTGCTCTTGCGCTAACCACTTCAACAGGTCTGAGTTATAGCGCGACGATAACAGGGATCATATCATTTATCATGTGTGCCCAGTCACGACTACGCCCACTCTTCTTTGTGCCGGGAAGTTTTATCGGAGCCTGTGCACTGTTTGGTTCACAGGCGCAATGGCTGTCAGTAGTGTTAACACTCACTCTGGGGGGGCTCTTCGGTTTTCTGATGCAGCGTAGTGGAACATGGATAGCAAACTGCTGGGAGACCATCACTCACTAGTTAATTCCAGTAGGCACCATTAAACCTGCTTTTGTCAGCAATCAGCAGCAGTTATTTTTTGGTGTCTTTCCGTCAGAATAAAGCCAGCAGCAAACAACCCATCAAATGATATGATTATCATATTAATCAACGCGCAGTAATATCCCAGTAATCTTATGATAGAAACCCGACTGCTCCACCAATTCATTGCCGTGGCAGAAGAATTACATTTTAACCGCGCAGCACAACGGCTGCATATGGCGCAGCCGCCCTTAAGTCAGGCTATTCGGCGGCTGGAGCAAGAACTTGGCGTACCGTTGTTCGAGCGAACCAATCGTAGCGTGTCGCTGACTCCTGCCGGATCCATTTTTCTGATATCAGCGAGAAAAATACTCAATCTGCTTGATGAAAGTATCGAACAGACCCGCCGCGTGGCTCAGGGTCTTGAGGGGCATCTCACACTAACTTTTATTAATATCGCACCTTATGAGCCATTATTACGTGCTCTGCGGCGCTTCCGCACTGCATTTCCTGCTGTTTCTTTTACCATGCAGGAAGCCACAACTCAGGAACAAATTGAAGCTCTGGAGCAGGGACGCGCTGACCTTGGATTTATGAGACCGCCAGGCAGAACTGCCCCCGGTCTGCGCTTTATCTCTATCCTGCGCGAACCCATCCTGGTCGCCCTCCCTGCGCTGCATCGTCTGGCAAAAAATTCGGTCATTCCACTGGCGGCGCTCAAGGATGATGCCTTTGTCTCTTCCCCGCGTCATCTGGGTCAAGGTTTTCATGACCAGCTGATTCAGCTTTGTGAGGCCGCCGGATTTGTACCACGTATTACCCAGCAAGCACGACAGCTCCAGACGCTGGTTGCTCTGGTGGCCGGTGACTTCGGTGTTGCCCTGCTGCCGGCATCACAAGCTCTGGAAGGACGCAAAGATGTCGTATTCCGGCCTCTCCAGGTTGATGCTCCAGATACATTACGCCATGTGGAATTACTGATGGCGTGGTGCGAAAACCCGCCCGATAGACTCAGAGACAAGCTTATTGACGAAATCCGTGAAGCTATGGCCCCCGAGAGTCAGATTGAGACGCCATGAGTATCATTTAAGTATAAATAAGATATTTTACAGATTCTGCGCAGCTCACCATTATCGTGGTCATTATCTTCACTCTGAGAGCCACGATGAAACAGCTATTTTCACAAATCGACAAGGTTTTTACTGACAAAGTCGCGATTGTCACTGGCGCAGGTCAGGGACTTGGACATGCTTATGTCCAGGCGTTGCTTGACAGAGGTGCGCGCGTTATCGCCAGCGATCTGGGTACCGACCTGGCGGGTAAAGGAACCGATAACACACTGATCACCAAGCCCCATACTTTTCAGGCTGCTGAGGGGCAATTACTCACACACCACGGCGAACTGGATAATGAAGCCGGTTGTCAGCAACTGATAGAGCAGGCCATCACACAGTTTGGCGCACTGGATATTCTTATCCATAACGCTGGCTGGGTCGGGTATCAGCCGATTGAGCAACAGGAAGAGGATTTTCTGGAACGCGCGATGGGTATTAATGTGCGTGCGCCTGTCTGGTTAAGTAAATATGCCTGGCCACATCTGAAACGTTCCTCATCGCCACGAATAATACTGACGACTTCAGACCGAGCCATGTATCAGCAGTATGCCCAGTCTGGGCTGACAGCCTATGCCGCAGGAAAAATGGCTCAGTTAGGCATCATGAACGCTCTGAGTATGGAAGGTGCGCCGCTGGGTATCCTGGTCAATGCTATCTCTCCAGTCGCCAAAACGCGTATGTGGGGAATCACTCAACCACCCGAAAATCTCAAACCGACCTGGGTCACCCCCGGGCTCCTGTATCTGGCAAGTCCCTTGTGCCAGGACACGGGTGTCATTCTACGAGCCAGCAATGGTCAGTTCACCGCAACACGCTTTTGTGAGAATCCCGGGGTGATTTATCCCACTGATCTCGCCAGAATCAAGTGTACCAGCCTCGAAGAAGTTGCTCGCAACTGGCAACATATCATCGAGTTCTCCCATGAGTAGTCTGGATGGAGTACGCAAAATAGCGGCTGTTAGCGCCTGTCTGGGTGAAAGCCCAGTCTGGGATGCAAATAAGAACTTACTGTACTTCGTTGATATTGCTGCTGGCAAAATAAACCGCCTGCTGTCGCAAGGTGTAGTAGAGACCATTTATCAGTCAACCCGTCGTGTCGGTGCTCTGGCATTGACGGATAAAGGTAATTTGATTTTTACGGAAGATGCGAGCGTGGCTCTGTTTAATGTCGAAAAGAGTGAAACAGAACGAAACACGACACCGGTTTATACCGCTCCAGGTTATCGATTCAATGATGGCGCATGCGATCCACAGGGACGATTTGTTACCGGCCTGATGAGCGCAGACCCGCAGCTCAACTCTGGGGCATTGTATCGCTATAGCACTACACTCAAGCCCCAGCTTATCCACCAGAATGTGGCGCTGCCCAACGGTCTGGCCTGGTCACAAGATGGTCGGACTTTGTTTTTCGTCGATTCGGTTGCCTGTTCTATTTTTCAGGCAGATTATTCGCCCGACGGGGGGATGGGTACCGTCACTCTGTTTGCCAGAACGCCAGCAGAACTGGGCCGTCCTGATGGTATTGCCCTCGACAGGGCCGGTGGATTGTGGGTCTGCCAGTTTAACGGGGCATGTCTGCTGTACTACAATAGCAACGGACAATTAAGCGCTAACCTTCCTATGCCAGTTCCTCGCCCCACCAGCTGCTGCTTCGGTGGAAAAAATCTGGAGACCTTATTTATTACCACCGCACGCTTTGCTATGACACCTGTAGAACTCGCCCGTTATCCGGATGCCGGGGATCTGTATGCCTTCCACCCGAAAATAGCAGGTATTTCACGCCATTTATTCAGGGAATGATGTCGTTTCACTGACTCAAGAAATAGCGAACCTGCCCCAGCCAGTTATTTGCAGGCGACAGAGTAGTATCAGACGCCTGCATATGGGTAATCGGCCCAAAAGATTAACTGAGGATCATTACTTTTTACTCTGGTCGATATACCCCATCTGCCGGGATATCGTGGTACAGATATTCTGAGTATTGGCTATCACCATATCTAACTTATTTTTCATTCGATAAGTGGGCCCAGCCACACTCACTGCGCCAACGATTTTGCCCGTATAGTTGAACAACGGTCGGGCAACACAAGTCAGCCCCTCTTCATTCTCTTCATTATCAAACGAATAGCCATCAACACGGATTTTTGCCAGCGTGTTATAGAGCTCAATTCGGTCAACGATTGAGTTCTCGGTTATCTTTGCCAGTGGCTGACTTAATACCCGGTCAATTTCATCGAGCGGCTGATGAGCCAGCAACGCCTTACCAATACCGGTACAGTAAGCAGGCATACGACTACCCAGACGCGCGTTGGTCTGAATCGACATATTGCCTTCGCTTTTGTACAAATAAATCACATAGCCGTTGTTATATACCCCCAGAAAACAGGTTTCGTTTGTTATCCCTGAGAGATTTTTTAGATAGGGGATAGAGACATCTACCAGGTTTACGTTCAGCAACCCTTTGATACCGAGCTCAAGTGATTTGATATCCAGCAGATAACGCTCGCTCATCTCTTCATAGGCAACGTACTCACGATTTTTCAAAGCTTCAAGAATACGGAAGGTCGTGGTCTTCGGTATTTTTGTCATTTTTGCTAGCTCGGCCAGAGAGATACCTTTCTGCGAATCGCTAATCGCTTCAAGGATGGTCAGCGTTTTATCTATATTGGAGGAGTTCTCTTTATCTTGCATTTCGCAACACTCTGAAAATGGAATACCGTACCATTATAGTATCCAGTATATTAATTTTGATAGCTAATTCTTCCCGCTTATTGTATTTAAAAAATCCACACATTATCGATGATGATCGCAACCAACTGATAATAAAGGATGTTACCGAAAACAATAAAATATAATTTGATTAACATCACAATAACAAATCATGGAACTATGGTTCGTTTTCAAAATCTATATATTGATTATGGAATGTCATTCCGTTTTAACGCATGAGTCAAAGCTCAACTTCAGGTTTAAGCCCGTATCTACATGTAAGGAAGTAGTATGTCTATTGTGACCATTGATTCTGGCACCACCAATACCAGAGCCCGTGTATGGCAAAATGATGTGGTTATTGCCCAAGCGTCAGAAGCGATTGGTGTACGGGACACTGCATTGACAGGAAGTACTGATACCTTGATACGCGGTGTCAAAAATGTGCTTAATCAAGCGTTAGCACAGGCAGGTATTAAGCTGGATAGCTCAGTTTTTATCATTGCATCCGGAATGATTACCTCTAATTTTGGTTTATGTGAAATACCCCATTTAGCCACCCCCGTTGATTCAGGCGATCTGGCCAAAGGAATGGTACAAAAAATCATTCCTGAAATATGCCCCTTCCCTATCTGGTTTATTCCTGGCGTCAAAAACCATGTTTCGCATATTGATCTCAGTAATTGTGATGCCATGGATATGATGCGTGGAGAAGAGACAGAAGTTATTGGCGCGATGCATTATTTCAAGCTCAAGAAAGAGACCTTGATTATTCTGCCAGGTACACACAGTAAATTTATTGCCGTGAATGGAAACCAGCAGGTGATGGGCTGTGCCAGTACCATGGCGGGTGAATTACTGGCGGTACTGACCAACAATACTATTTTGACGCAGTCATTAGGCAATCAGTTTGCCCATCAGCTTGATGAAGAATATTTACTCCGTGGCGCCGAGTCCTGCAAAAACGTCGGTCTTGCACGCAGCTGTTTTTTAGTACGCATCCTTTCCATGTTTAGTCAGGCAACAGAAAATCAGGTCGCTAATTACCTGCTTGGCGCCGTGCTCTATTCCGATATTTTAACCATTAAAAATAGCCAGGCATTAAATGTCAGCCCTGATGTCAATATCGTGGTCTGCGGTAAAAAAATTCTTCGCCAGGCACTCGCCTTGCTGATCCAGAATGATGATTTTTTCCAGGGAGAACTTATTTCTCAGGACGAAGAAGAGGACCAGCCTCTTTCCGGTATCGGTGCAATAACGATTGCCCGGAAAATGCCGCTATTAAACCAGTCTTCTATCCACCTGGGAGTCATTTAAATGAGCTGGAGTCAACGCATACCATTGATTGCCATTTTACGAGGCATCAAACCGACAGAAATACACCAGCATCTGCCTCTGTTAATTGAAGCTGGCTTTGAAGCCATTGAGATCCCGTTGAATTCACCTGACTGGCAAATCAGTATTCGTGATGCCGTGCAGCTTTACTCGGATAAAGCCTTAATTGGTGCCGGTACTGTTCTGGAAGTAAGTCAAGTCGATACCTTAGCTGAGCTAGGCTGCCAGCTTATTGTCACTCCTAATATTAACCCCGAGGTTATCAAACGGGCAGTCGGTTACGGCATGGTGGTTTGCCCAGGATTCGCAACCGCTAGCGAAGCCTTTACCGCTATTGCTGCGGGAGCAAAAAATTTAAAACTGTTCCCCTCTCATTGTTTTGGTCCTGACTACATACGGGGATTAAAAGCGGTTCTCCCAAAAGAAATCCCGGTGTTCGCTGTCGGCGGAATTACCCCTGAGAACCTGCATCAATATATCGCCGCCGGATGCATCGGTGCCGGTTTAGGTAGCGACCTGTATCGGGCAGGACAGTCCCCAGAGAAAACGCAACAACAAGCAGAAGCCTTTATCAAAGCCTATCGAGATACGCAAAAATGAAAATTACTAAGATAACGACTTATCGTTTGCCGCCACGCTGGATGTTTTTAAAAATTGAAACTGATGAGGGTATTGTCGGTTGGGGTGAGCCCGTTATTGAAGGCAAAGCCCGAACCGTTGAAACCGCCGTTCATGAATTAAGCCACTATATTATTGGCCAGGATCCGGCGCGCATTAATGATATCTGGCAGACACTCTACCGCGGTGCTTTTTATCGTGGTGGTCCGATTCTGATGAGCGCTATTTCCGGTATTGATCAGGCACTCTGGGATATTAAAGGCAAGGCTTTAGGCGTACCGGTTTATCAGTTGCTGGGGGGCTTAGTCCGGGATCGTATCAAAGCTTATAGCTGGGTTGGCGGCGATCGCCCGTCCGATGTAATTAGTAGTATCAATAAACTGCGTGAAATCGGCTTCGATACCTTTAAGTTAAATGGTTGCGAAGAGATGGCGTTAATTGATAACTCGAAGAAAGTTGATAGTGCTGTTGCGGTCGTTGCTGAAATCCGTGAAGCATTTGGCAGTGATATTGAGTTTGGCCTTGATTTCCACGGCCGTGTTTCTGCGCCAATGGCGAAAGTATTGATTAAAGAACTTGAGCCTTACCGCCCACTGTTTATTGAAGAACCCGTTCTGGCAGAACAGGCTGAATACTATCGTGTGCTGGCAGATATGACCCATATACCGATTGCTGCCGGGGAACGTATGTATTCACGTTTTGAATTTAAACGTGTGTTTGCTGACGGTGGTTTGGCGATTGTACAGCCTGATCTCTCCCATGCTGGGGGTATTACCGAGTGTTATAAAATTGCCGCGATGGCTGAAGCTTATGATATTGGCCTCGCTCCTCATTGCCCACTGGGCCCTATCGCCCTGGCATCTTGTCTGCATGTTGATTTCATTTCACGCAATGCTGTGCTCCAGGAGCAGAGTATGGGTATCCACTACAACAAAGGGGCTGAATTACTCGATTACGTGATTAATAAAGAAGACTTCGCCATGACTGATGGTCACTTCTATCCGAATAATAAACCGGGATTAGGTGTGGAAATCAATGAAGAGCTAGTCATCGAAAAAAGTAAAAATGCGCCTGACTGGCGTAACCCGGTATGGCGCGGTTCCGATGGTGCCATTGCCGAATGGTAATATTTTAAAAACAGAAACATAAAGTCGTTCATTGATTTAATTATTTTTATCCGATTACGAGGAATATCCTATGCATTCTACTTTTTTGAAAAACGGTAAAAAACTGATGCTCAGTATGGCAGCCACGCTGATATTAAGTACCAGTGCGCTGGCTGCACCTCTGGTGGGGAAAATTGGCCATTCGATGCCAACGGAACATCCACAAACTAAAACGGTAGAAAAATTTGCCAGTCTGGTTAACGATTACACCGATGGTCGGGTAAAAGTTCAGGTTTTCTCCGGCGGAACACTGGGTGGCGATGAGAAAATGCTGCGAGCCACCCAGGCTGGTACCCAGGAAATGTATTATGGTTCACTGGCACCTATTTCAGGCCGCGTGAAAGAGTTACAAGCCTTCGATATTCCATTTGTTTTTAACAATATGGAAGAAGTTGATGCTGTTTTCCGTGGGCCTATGGGTGAACGCATCATTAAGCTGTTAGAACCTCTTAATCTGGTCGGCCTGGTGTGGGTTGAAACCGGATTCCGTAACGTATCAAACAATAAACACCCTATTCATTCCGCTGATGATTTTAAAGGGCTGAAACTGCGCGTAATGCAAAATCCAATTGCATTAGAAACCTTTAAAAGTATGGGTGCCAATGCCTTACCAATGGACTTCTCTGAAGTATTTACCGCTTTAGAAACCGGCGTTATTGACGGTCAGGAGAACCCATTGATCCATATGTATGCGAATAAAATGCAAGAAGTTCAAAAATACGTCACGGTTACCAACCATGTATTTACACCAAGTATCATCATGGTTTCTAAGCGTTTTATGGATAAAATGACGCCAGAAGATCGCGAAGCCGTCCATAAAGCGGCAAAAGAAGCCCAGCAATTCCACCGTGGCGTAATGACCGAAGCAGACAAAGATGTAGTTCAGCACTTAACGGATGCCGGAGTTATCGTGGAAACCTTACCACCAACTGAAGTTGACAAATTACGTGCAGCAGTAAAACCTGCGGTTGATAAATACGTTCCGGTTATTGGTGAGCAATTTGTTGCTGACTTCTACGGTGAAGTTGAGAAAGCCCGCGCCAACGCAAATCAGAAATCCTGAAACCAGCAATAAGGCGTTATACCCTAAATAATTCGAGTTGCTTGTAGGTACAAAGTGAAGGCAGTCGATGAGCATAGCCAAACGATGTGATTCGACTGTCTGTACGCCAGCAGACCTGAGTAACTTGAAGTATTACCGTCAGTATCAACTGACGGCAGTATTCTCAGATAACTGACAAAATAGTTATACCCAAAATAGTTCGAGTGTTTTTCAGATAGCTTGAAGTATCTCGGGTATATACGCTACAGATTTTATGTAGGGAGTATAAAATGCTACGCTTTCTCAAGATACTCGAACGCTTTTTTTATAAGTTGCTGGATAACATCCTCGTTGCCTGTATGGCGATAATGTTTGTTTTGTTATCCGCTAACATTCTATTACGCTTTGTCTTCAATGATTCAATTGATATCGCAGAAGAGCTACCACGATTCTTATTTGTCTGGATCACATTTATTGGTGCCATTATTGCACTAAAAGAAAACACCCATATTAACGTTAATATTTTAATCACTCGTCTTTCTAAGAACGGTAAGAAAGTATGCTGGTTCTTAAGACAACTGTTAATCTTTGTCTGTGGCGGTTATATCTTTTATGGTACCTATTTACAGCATGAAATTTTATTATATAACTTATCCCCGGTAATGATGATCAGTATGGTACTGGTTTACGGTGTCAGCTACGTCTCTGGTTTTATGTTTATGCTGCATTCTCTTATTAATATTATTCGTTTCTGTACTGGAAAAGTCCGCGCTGGCGAACTTGAGCAATCGATGCTCGAAAATCTAGAAGAAGATGTCGTTAAAAACATATCCAAACAAAATCAATAATTCAGCAAATTAAGAGATTAAGCGTATGACACTATTAATTTTTGTAGGGATCCTTTTAACCTGTATCATGCTCGGTATTCCTATTGCCTTCGCATTGATGGTAAGCGGCATTTCGTTAATGTTCTGGTTAGGGTTTACCGATCCTGAAATCGTTATTCAAAACATGTGGGATGGTGCAAATAACTTCCCGCTGTTAGCCGTACCCTTCTTTATGCTAGCCGGTGAACTCATGAATCACGGCGGTATAACACAAAAAATTATCAATATTGCTCAGGTTTGTGTGGGCCATATTAAAGGTGGTTTAGGTTATGTCGTTATTATTACAGGCCTTATTCTGGGTGCCTTATCCGGATCTGCTGTTGCCGATACCGCTGCCTTAACCGCTATGCTGTTACCACTGATGCGCGAGGCGGGTTATAACCCATACCGTGCTGGTGGACTCATTGGTTCCAGTGGCATCATTGCCGCAGTTCTGCCACCTTCTATTCCTATGATTCTGTATGGTGTCAGCGGGCAGGTTTCTATTACTAAGCTGTTTATGGCGGGTATTGTTCCCGGCATGCTGATGGCGTTGTCATTGATTCTGGCGTGGAAGTTTTTTGGTGTTAAATCAGAAAATGTCTCAACGTCTCCACGTGTACCAATGAAAGACCGTTTTAAGATTATTGCCGAAGGTGTCTGGGCGCTGATTTTACCGGTTATTATTATTGGTGGTTTAAGATTTGGCGTATTCTCACCAACCGAAGCCGCCGTGGTAGCCGCCGTTTACTCCCTGTTAGTCGGTATGTTTGTCTATAAAAAGATTAAAATCAAAGATCTGTTCCAGTTAATGCTTAACTCAGCAAAAACCACTTCTATCGTGATGTTTTTGGTGTGTGCAGCGTCATTATCTGCGTGGCTGATCACTGCCGCGAATATTCCAAGTCAGTTAATTGATATTTTAGAACCGATAATGCACAACAAGACCTTGTTGCTGATAACCCTGATGATATTAATCATGATTATTAGTACAGCAATGGATCTGACCCCAACAGTACTGGTTCTGACGCCGATCCTTATTCCTATCTTAAAGACTGCCGGAATTGATCCTGTTTACTTTGGCGTTCTGTTTATTATGTGCGTCTCGATAGGACTCTTAACGCCACCGGTCGGAGCGATATTAAACGTCGTCAGCGGTATCGGGAAGATATCCATCGAAAAACTGATTGTCGGTGTCCTGCCCTTTATTCTGGCGGAAACCATTGTCTTGTTCCTGCTGGTTCTCTTCCCTGACATCGTCATGGTACCGTTAAATTGGTTTATGTAGCGTTTTTATAGTTAAAGTTGCCTGAACTGCATTCAGGCAACTCGAATTATTTTGAGATGGGAAAAATAATGATGCAAGAATATACCGGTCGGGCCTGCTATATCAGCGGCACGCAACAACTCAGCGTAGAACCTATTACCGTACCCGTGACTGATGATAAAGTTCTGGTAAAAATGACTCGTGGCGGCATCTGTGGATCTGATATTCACTACTATTACCACGGTGGAGTCGGCGATTTACCCCTGCAGCACCCGATGATCCTCGGGCATGAAGTCGCAGGCAACGTCGTTAATGCTCCCGTGAACTCAAAACTCACTCCCGGGCAAAAAATCGTTATTAACCCTTCACTGCCTTGCGAAAAATGCCGTTATTGTCTCGAAGGGCATGAGAACCATTGTAGCGATATGCGATTCTGGGGCAGCGCCATGCGCAATCCTCATATCCACGGTGGTTTTTCAGACTATTTATCGGTCGATGTTAAACGCTGTATTCCCTATAACCCTGAAATCGACGATAAGGTCATGGTGTTTGCAGAGCCGCTTGCCGTTGCGATTCATAGCGTCAACCTGGCTGGCGGGCTCATCGGTAAACATGTCCTTGTTTCTGGAGCTGGCCCGATTGGCTGTCTTATCATTGCTGTCGCTAAAGCTTGTGGCGCCGAATCTGTGACCGCATTTGATATCAGTGATAAAAGCTGTCAGTTAGCATTAAGTATGGGAGCAGATATTGCCATTAACTCTTCTGATATGAAGAATGTTGCGCATTTTAAAGCCGATAAGGGCTATTTTGACGTCGCTTTTGACGCTTCAGGCGTCCCCGCGGCTATCCAGTTAATGATTCAAATAACCCGACCCACCGGTACATTAATTCAGGTAGGTAATAGCCGTGGCTTTACCGAAATTCCGCTGATGGATATCGTTGCCAAAGAACTGACTCTTAAAGGCTCATTCCGTTTTGGTAAAGAATTCCTCTCAGCAGTCAACTGGCTGGAAAATGGACGTATCGATCCACTCCCTCTGCTCAGTGCCGAAATTAATATTGATAATGCGGAGGCCGCTATTTTACTGGCGGCAGATAAAACACAGTCAGCTAAAGTACAGCTGACATTTGACTAGAGCAAGCCCTGCAGAACAAAGACGACAAAGAAGGGAAAATCATTTTTTCCCTTCTCTGTACCATTAACAAATTCACCCGCACTCTCTTTCAGCCTGTAAGATAATTAATTAACCACTCTCTGTCAGACAGATTAATATTTATCCATTGCATCTATTTTCCGGAAAATAACTCCAAATTTTCTTTTCTCTGATAGTCAAATCACTTATAGAATGTTGTTTATAATCCTTCATCGCGGCAATATAAAATGCAGTAAAATCTTTTTTATCTATAATAAACTCAGCAGCCATAAGCAGTGTTGTCAGTTTTCTTCTGACCATGACTTCCTCACCATATTGAGATCTATATAATATCTTCTGCTGTGCGTGAATCAGCAGAAGTTCGGAGTCCTTATCTTTAAATTTATTGATTGTGTCAACGATCTTCCTCAGTAAGGTACATCTTAATTCTGCATCAGCTATGTAGGCTTGCTCAATAATATCTTTAACTTTTTTTGAATGACAAAAAGAAGATATTCTCTCATGAAATATTGGACCTAATAGGTCTGGATATTCATAATCATCCACCATCGCACGATAATAAACTTCCCGTTCCTGGTCATGGTTATATGTTTTCATCGCCTCTTCAATCTCACTTGAGGTAAGGATGGGTCTCGTTGTTCTATATCCAGGAGCTGGGTGCGTTGTCGTTGTGGCAGGAACCCGCTGCTGGGTCTGATTTGGCACCGTTGTATTCCCGTAAATACTCTCATAATAAGTGTAGGGAGAGGGTAGTGTTTCTGGCGTCAAGGTTGAATTAACCACAGATCTCAGGCCATGACTCGACGCTGTTGACGAGTTAGTGTCAACTTCCCGTAGAAATATATCTGCCGGTATTGGAGGTTCTGAAGACGGAGGTGGCAGCATATTTTCCGGGCGGCCGGAAGCACTCTGCCTTCCTGCTACATAATAGAGATAACCACCCGCGGCTAGCCCCCCAACTCCGGTCAGAATAGCTCCGCCAATAAGCAGGCATTTCAGCAAATTTCTCTTAGAGGAAAGACCTGTCGTCCCAGTTTCTGTCTCAACACAACAAACGGTTCGTGCAGCCCTTTTTTCTGTCGTTGTTGTCACCCTGGTAATTATTTTATTTATTGGAAATGATTCGGGATAATCATATTGTGTTATTTCCTCATCAACCCTCACCATATTAGCGTAATAGTTTTCATAAAAAATTTTCTCTGAAGCATTATGTAACATACATCATCCTTGTATTATGTTAGTTAATAATTAACATTATTCACTAATAACTTATATCTGTCATATTTCAAATCAATTATAATCCATAGTAAACCCGTCGATAAAAACAGGAAAGGCATGTAATTCAGTTAATTTAAACCATCTCCAGCAGACTTATATTTTCCAGATACAGACAATAACGTTCATGATTTAAACTTACTTTCAATTAACATTCATTTTAAATAATACATTACTTATTACTGAAATAATTAAAATTATTTATATCGCAGCAAGAGGATATTTATGATCGTTTCACACCCTCGAGACGTTTGACGACATAGCATAGCCGTCTGGTTGCTCTGAAATATCTATCAGATCAAGTTTCCGGATTAGATGGTCTGAAGAAGATATTTGATTAATGATAGTATCGGAAAAAAAACGACTGATAATCCCATAACTATCAGTCACTTTTCTTGGCCAATTTTAGCTACTGGGTCTCATTTACCCATCTTCGACAACATCTCCGGGCGCATAAACTTATTAATCACCAGCATAAAGAGTATCGAGGGTACCAACAGAATCAGGGCTGTAATGGACGATATCTGGTAATTACCGGACATACTGGCGTTATACAGCAATAACGGTAAGGTGGTTATTTCAGGCGCACCCACAAAGAATGTCCCGGTAAACTCATCCAGTGATTCAAGGAAGACAAAAATACCGGCGGCAATAATACCGGGTGATGCCTGAGGCAGAATAATATGCCAGAAGGTAAATATCGGCCCCGCCCCGAGGTTACGTGAAGCTCTGGCCTGGAGTGGATCTACCGAGGAAAAGGCAGCCACGCAAATCCAGACCGCATACATCAAACCATGAACACTGTGAACCAGTACGACGCCAGCAATCGTCCCGTTTAATCCCCACTGGTAAAAGATACGCGCAATATTCATATACACCGTCAAGTTTGGAAAAGCTTGCGGGATAAGAAACAGCAGCATAAAAAAGACTCTTAACGGCATGCCACGGCGCGACAGTGCGTAACCTGCCGGAATGGCAATAAGCAGACAGACAATAACCGAAAGTATGGCAATAAAAATACTGGTCAATAGTGAACTGGAAACATCACTATAAGGGCTAAATACCTGGTACCAGTATTTTAGTCCCCACTGATTAGGCAGAGTATGAGGAAAGAACCAGCTTTCAGCGACTGTCCAGATCAGTAGGTTTAGCAGCGGACCAAACATCACAAAGGTAATAAAGATAACCAGCAGCGTTTGTAGCAGCAGATTACCCGCGAATGTTTTACGCCCTTTTACCAGTAGTCTTGCTGGTAATGTCATCACGAGTTCTTTCATTATTCGCCCCCTTTCTGGCGCAAACTATGGCGCAGATAAAACCAGGAAAGTGCTCCACAAATCAGCAGTGAGATCACGCCTAAAGCATTCGCTACAGCATAATCACCGTATGAGTTAACCCGGAAAGCCATATCGACCGTCAGCATAGTGGGTGATCCAGTACCTATCATCAGAGGTACGGAAAGTACCGACATCATGACCACCGTTGACAGCACTAACGCCACGCCAATAGCGGGGATCACCTGTGGCAGAATAATGCTAAATAAAATACGCGGTCGGGAGGCACCAAGATTTCTCGCGGCCAGAATTTGTGCTTGTTCAAGAGAGGCCATGGCGCCGCAAATTAACAGCGTGGCGAAGGCCAGCTGCTTCCAGACAAAAGTGATAATAATGCCCTTCCAGCCCAACCAGGAGACGGTATCCATTGGCGTGACCCAGTCCGTCGCCACCAGCATATTATTCATCAAGCCATTTTTAGCCAGAAAGGTACGCATCATCTGGGCGGCGACAATAAAAGGAATAAACAGCGGTAAGCGGTATAAAAATGCCAGTGCCCGTACCACCGGTTTGCAGGGTGACAAAGTAATCACGGCAGAGAGCGTAATAGAAATGACCGCCAGCAGAGCGACGGAAATCAACACAATCAGTACGGTAAACAGAATATCATTGGAATAAAGCGTAAAAACTTTACTAAAGTGTTCCAAAGTGAACTGTTGCGTTTTAGAGGTAAAAGCAGAAACCAGTGAGAAGCCCAGAGGATAGAGGAATAACACCACAATCATCAAAGCAGCAGGACTCACCAGCAACAGATATTTTAGCGATAAGCGCATGACAAACCTTATAGCGATAAGGAAAATGCTCAGAGCGCAACCTTGGCGCACTGAGCATCAGGAAATCATTAGTTACTGACCTGGCTTTCATAGCCTTCTTTGATATCGTCAAAATAAGGCGCTATCGGGAAGCTTTTGCCATATTCTGCCAATGCCTGAGGCGATATTTCAGCAAACAATTTCTGCCAGGTTTTTTCATCCAGTTTTGATTTCACCTGTTCAGCATCAATGCCTGGATACCAGTTAAACTGTTTAACGATGCCTTCAGCCTGCACTTCCGGGCTGGTGGCCAGTTCAATAAACTCGCGTGCCAGTTGTGGCTGCGCTGCCTTAGCAGGGGTCACGTAATACATCGGTTGTCCTGGCATACCTGGCGCTAATAATGTCAGTTTCAGAGATGGCGGCAGTTTCCCCTGGTCTTTCCAGCTATAGAACATATCCACCCATACTGGCCCCATAGTAATTTCACCGCGCGACAGCATATCGAGTGTCCCGGCGTTACCTGGAGTAAAGGTGACGTACTTATTAAAGTCCTTCAGTTTTTCAAACGCTTGCGGCCAGTTTTTTTCCACGCTTTTATCATAAGGCAGGGCTGATAAACGCTTAGCATCCGTTCCATAGGCGTAGATCCAGCCCACCACGAAACTCACCCCCGACATGCCGTTTTTAATTCCGTTATAACCAAAAGCCTGAGGATTTTTTTGTGCCCAGGTGACCAGTTCGTCATAAGAAGCTGGCGGCGTTTTTATCGCCTCACTGTTCCAGGCAATCGCTGTCTGGCTTAAGAACATCGGCATAACATAGCCATCAACGTTGACGCCAAGGGCATTTTTAGCATTATCCGCACTAACCATTGAGCCAGTCTTAATCTGCTGACGATATTTTTCTAGTAAACCTTTCTCTACCAGCTCACCACCGGCTTTCTGATGGACTACAGCAACATCGATATCCCAGGTTTTAGCGCCACTTTCTTTTTGTGCCGTTAATTTTTCAATCACTTTGTTCGAACCGGCATCACCAGGCCCGGTACCAATAACTCTGACTTTCACTCCTGGATGGGTCGCTTCAAATTTTGGTCCCAGCCAGGTTTTAACGTAATCCACCATATTTTGATCACCTGCAGTGGCGACATTTAACACAGTTTCCGCTTGCGCAGTGCTGCTCAGAAATAATGCAGTAACCAGCGCGAGTTTTGTTTTGGTAAACATGAATTGCCCTCAGAGTAATGGAATAATTTTAGTGCGTATGATGGGGGTTAAAAATATGCAGAGCTGATGCCGGAACCTGTAATTTAACCGAAGAATTAACAGGCCAGCACTGGGGTGAATCTGCAAGAAACAGACGATCGTGACAACGAATTCCGTGACGGTAATGGTGTCCGAGAAAAGCATTCTGTTCGACAATACCCTCAAGCGTTAATCCCTTTAACGGTTCATCCTGGTTTAATACTGAAAGAGCCACATCGGTACTCCGAAAATAAATCAAACTTTCTGCCTGATATTCATTTTCAAGGTTAAGGTGGTATTTCCCGCCTATCGATGTTGCTATATCATTTAATGAAATGCGGTTATCAGCACCCATAAAATCAGCTACAAATGGTGTAGCTGGACGCTGGTAAATATCTTCCGGAGTGCCAATTTGTTCAATATGGCCATTATTCAGCACCACAATACGGTCAGCCATCACTAAGGCTTCCTGCTGATCGTGGGTGACAATAACCGAGGTAAAGCCGAGCTTTTTTTGCAGTAATTTAATTTCATGACGCACACTCAAACGGACCTTGGCATCAAGATTGGAGAGCGGTTCATCAAGCACCAGCACATCCGGCTCTATTGCCAGAGCACGTGCCAGCGCGACTCGCTGACGCTGACCGCCCGAAAGCTCTGTTATTTTTGCCTCGGCCAAACCACTCAGATTAACTATCTGTAATAGCTCATCAACCCGCTGTTTAATATCATGGTTTTTCCATTTTCGTAGTTTCAGACCATAACCAATATTACGTGCTACCGATAAATGCGGCCATAAGGCATAGCTTTGAAAAACCATCGTAATATTACGCTGTTCCGGTTCGCTAATAGTGATATCCCGGCCCGCCACAACGATGCTTCCCTGCTTAACGGGAATAAAACCACAGAGCGCATTTAATAATGTGGTTTTTCCACAGCCAGAAGGGCCAAGCAAGGCGATCATTTCGCCTTTATTGACAGCAAGATTAATATCTTGCAGTACAACTTTGTCGCCATAACTAATTTTCAGTTGGGCAATATCCAGGTAGCTCATTATTGTATCCAGACAGTCTGTTTAAATTTTTTTGTGCCGATGAACACGTGTTCATTTATTTGTAAAAAAAATGAAACGCAAATCCGACACTATGTGAGCCTACTCTGGCGTGTCTTTGTGACACTTTAATTAAGCGCGAAAAATTTTTTAGCGAGGAAAAATGAAAATAGACGTTCTCGGCTGTGGTAGCGCGTTCTCCCGCTGGCAAAATACTTCTGCGTTGAGAGTGATGGATGATAATTACCAGTGGCTTATCGACTGTGGCCCAACCATCCCCAGAGCGCTGTGGCAACGCGGGGGAGACATTAATGATATTGATGCGATTTTTTTCACCCACGTTCACCCGGATCATTGTACTGGGCTGACAGCGTTACTGAATTACTGGAAAAGCTTTGCTCGTCACAAGCCTCTGGTCATCTACAGCCAGCCGGAACAGCGTCCGGTACTGATGCAATTAGCCGGGCTGGCAAACTGGCCCGCAACTTCCTTAACTTTTGCTATTGAATGGCGTGACAGCAGTGCAGCCTGGGACTGGCAGCACTGGCAGATTCAGACCGCACCGACTCTGCATGAAATCGCCAATCAGGCGATTCGGATAGATATCGGTCAGTACAGTCTGTTTTATAGTGGCGATGGCCGCCCGACCTCAGAGTCAGTCGCGTTGATGGCAGGCAGTGATTTAGCCTTTCAGGAATGCGCATCCCTGACCGCTTTGGCTGATGATGCTTCTCACGGTGACTGGCCTGGCTGCCTCGCCCTGTTTCAGGAGCTGGCGTTACCCAGACTAGGGCTTTATCACTGTAATGACGCTATCTTAGCGGCGCTCCAACAAGCCTGCCGGCCCTACCCAGGCCTGTTCGTCAGCGCGGATGGTTTACAATATGACGCCTCTTCGCAGCAGTTTTTTCACACAGAATATTCGCTGTGAATTCGCTCCCCAACAGGCAGAATGTGACGGCTCAGGATGTCGCCAGTAAAGCAGGTGTTTCCAGAGCAGTCGTCTCCCGTGCCTTAAGTAATAACGGGAGTATTTCCCCAGCAACCCGCGCCCGTGTGTTACAAGTCGCCGAAGAACTGGGCTATCAGGTCAACTTTTTGGCGCAAGGGCTTAACCGCCAGCGTAGTCACTTAATCGGGGTGATTGTCTCTCATATCAGCGATCCCTTTCGTAGCTCGCTGCTGGATGGATTACTGCGTGAAATACAGCGTCATGGCTTTCAGGCGCTGGTCACTGAAATTCATAATGAGCAGGAGCTGGCCGAAACCTTGCGTAATTTCACCCAGTTTCGCGTTTCTGGCGTGATAGTGACTTCGGGCAAGCCACCAGAAGCACTGGTCAATCAATGTGTACAACAGCATATTCCGGTGGTCGGGATTAACCGCCAGCCTGATATTCCCGGTGTCGATTATGTCTGTTCTGATAACGCGGCTGGCGCGGCCATGGCGGCTGAACAGTTAGTTCAGGCCGGTTGCCGTCGCTTTGGCTGGCTGAATACCCAGAATTCAACCTGGGCGGGGAGAATGCGTGGTGAGGCTTTTACCCAAGCGCTACAGCAATCAGGGGTCAATATCGCGCTGGATTTAGTCACTCTGGTTGCCGAACAGGAAGGGTATCAGGGAGGATTCCTCGCAGCGACACAAGCCGGGCAGGATCTGCAGGGGATATTTTGTGCGAATGCTCAGTTAGCCTGTGGCTTTCTCGACGGTATGCGCCAGCGCGGCAAAAATGCGCCAGAAGATTTTCAACTCATCGGCTTTGATAATACACCGCAAACCGAGCAGTATAGTTATCAGCTCACAACGCTACATCAGGATATCACGGAGCTATCCCGGCAAGCACTTGCCCATCTGCTGGCACGCACTCGTGACCCGACACAGCCCTCGCAAACCTCCTGGGTTAAAGTGTCCTTAATTCATCGGCGCACATCGCCATCTATTGTATAAGAGCGAGAATATGACGGAACAACAACAGCAAGAATTAGAAGATTTAATTCGCCAGTTAGGTACTAAAGCGCAAGCGTTACGCAATTCAGGATTGCAGATAGAAACCAAAGGCCGCCAGGACTTTGTCTCTGAGGCTGATGTCTATGTTGAAAGCGCGCTGAAGCAGTGGCTGGCCGAGCAGTTTCCGCAGGATGGTTTTCTTGGCGAAGAGAGTGGCCTGGTTGCTGGGGAGTCTGGAGTCTGGGTACTGGATCCGATAGACGGCACCACCAACTTTATCCAGGGTATGGACTACTGGTGTATTTCACTCGCTTATGTAAAACAAGATATTATCGAATTGGGGATCATTTACGCCCCCGATCGTAATGAATTTTTCTTTGCTCGCCGTGGTGCCGGAGCTTTTCTCAATGGTCGGCGTTTGGCCCTGCATGAACCAGCCCCTGATTCAGTGATAGTCGGTATAGGGCGCTCCAGCCGCACTACGGTGGCTCGCCACGCTAAAATAGTCGAAAGCTTGCTGAACGACGGTATCGAATATCGTCGTTTTGGTGCCGGTGCACTGATGCTGGCCCATGTCGCGGCAGGTCAGGTGCATGCTTACTATGAGGAATATATTAATAGCTGGGATGTGCTGGCCGGATTGTTACTGATTACCGAAGCCGGGGGAAGCTGTAATGCGTTTCTGGAAAATGATGGTTTATTGCACGGTAATGCGGTATTAGCGGGCTGTCACACCGTCCTGCCGAGATTTTCAGAAATTTTAACGCTAAAATAATGCTATATCTGTTCGCTGCTTAATCAGGCAGCGAATTTTATGAATCACATATTAACACTGCCTCAGATGTCATCTCTCTTTACCTCGAAGAAGACCAGAAAAATATCATTTTTAAATGGATAAACTATGACTCAACGGAATCGTATCCCCGCCCTCAGATTCGTGACGCTTGGACTGGCGTTAGTTATCTCCCAGAATGCACTAGCGACTCAGATAGCGGAGGCCGTCAACTTTACCCACAAAGACTGGGACTTGACTTGCGATAATACCCTGACCTGCCGTGCTGTCGGTTATTCATCCGATGATACGGACCCAGCAGCCACAGTGTTAATTACCCGTGAAGCGGGTATCGCCACCCCGGTCACTAATGAAGTGATGCTGGCAGACTATGATGGTGAAGCAGAACAGAAAAATCCCGGGACTCCCGTATTACTTATCGATAAAAAGTCTCAGGGTCCCTTATCCGCCGTAGATGATGAAAGCTGGAAAATGAGTGAAGCTCAGTTCAGCGCCTTTAAGCAAGCATTACAGCGTGATACTGCCATCAGTTTTAAAGATAACGCCAATGAATACCTGTTCTCTGGAGCCGGTTCGAGTGCTGTGTTACTGAAAATGGACGATGTCCAGGGTCGTATCGGCACACCGGATGCGTTGATTAAAAAAGGAACGGCCAGTGAAGCGAGCATCAAACCCGCCATTGAAGTTCCAGTCATTGTTAAAGCCCCGGTGACTGATACACAGCGTCGTGATATGACCGCCGAGGAAACGGCCTTAATTAAATCCAGGATCCTCGAATTAAAGAGTACGGCAAGCGATTGTGATGAAGAACTGCTGGCCGAAACCTGGCAGATAGCCAGCCTCAATAGTGTACAATCCCTGGTCACCGTGCCTTGCTGGAGAGCCGCCTATAACAGCGGCGATATGTATTTTGTTATCCGCAACGATATGAGCATTCCTCCCGAGCTGGTCACAGACAGTGCCACTGACTATCAAGATGGCCTGCTGTCATTTTCTATGAAAGGTCGTGGCTTAGGGGACTGCTGGAGCTACCAGCAATGGGTCTGGGATGGCAAACAATTTATTGCCAGTTCATCAGGTAACACTGGACGCTGCCGTTTAATTCGCGCTGGCGGATCCTGGAATATTCCAGAGATAGTCACCCGTATCGTCACCCAGTGATATTGCGGCCAGTAAAAAAAACCGGAGAGCCGTTCAAGGCTATCCGGTTTTTATTCACGACATAGAGTATCTGATTTCACTCCATCACAGTCGTTTCAAATCTACTTTTTATTCTGAGCGTTTGTTGCGCTATCTTGCTTGGTCGCCGACTTATCATCATGCACCAGGTGCCAGCGAAGGGGCGGAACGATGATAGTTAAATTCCACGCCAGAGGACGCAAGGGTCTCAGCTTGCTACAAGGGAAGCAGGAGGATATCGTTTAATTTCCTTCGGCAGTTTTTATTGTCCTTCAGCCCCATAGCGAAATCGATCCTGAGGCTGAAAATGGGAGAATTTATTTGGAGACCGGTGAATTATGAACAAAATGGCACTGATTGAATTGGCTAAAAATTTTTTGACATCAAAAGTTACCGCGTTGCAATTCTCTGAAGATATATGTGTTGAACGAAGGAAACTGTACGGCGTTAAGGATCAAGATCAAAATGTCTTGAATTGTGGCGAAGAGTTGTTTATGGCTGCTGAACTTTTCGAACCTGACTCAAATAGAGCTGACTATGAGCTTGATGAAGACGGGTTAAAGAAAGAAGTTAAGGCTATATTGGAAAAGTTTAAGCTCTAAGCTAACCAGCCAGGGAAACAAAAAACCATCAGAAATAAAGTGAACCCCTAAAGTTGGACACCCAACAGTAGTTTTTTTTCATTATGGGTCGTAAAAAATTTTCTGTTGATTTCAAGCTGCAAGTTGTACTCCATTATCTGAACGGTAATGATGGTTTTAGAGTAACAGCCCACATATTTGGTATTGATATAGGTGCAGTACGCCGTTGTGCCGAACACTGACAAACTAACGGAGACACTGGATTTACTCTCTCTACACAGACGTATTCTCTGATTTTAAAGTGTCCGTTATTCAGGATATTTGGGAGAACGGACTGTCTTCTCGCAAATCCCCTGCGAGAGCCGCCTATAACAGTGGGGATATGTATTTCGTTATCCGCAACGATATGAGCATTCCTCCCGAGCTGGTCACAGACAGTGCCACTGACTATCAAGATGGCCTGCTGTCATTTTCTATGAAAGGTCGTGGCTTAGGGGACTGCTGGAGCTACCAGCAATGGGTCTGGGATGGCAAACAATTTATTGCCAGTTCATCAGGTAACACTGGACGCTGCCGTTTAATTCGCGCTGGCGGATCCTGGAATATTCCAGAGATAGTCACCCGTATCGTCACCCAGTGATATTGCGGCCAGTAAAAAAAACCGGAGAGCCGTTCAAGGCTATCCGGTTTTTATTCACGACATAGAGTATCTGATTTCACTCCATCACAGTCGTTTCAAATCTACTTTTTATTCTGAGCGTTTGTTGCGCTATCTTGCTTGGTCGCCGACTTATCATCATGCACCAGGTGCCAGGAAGAACGCGCACGCGGGTGAATAAAGAAGTGGTTCGGTGGCGCATTGTGGGTTTTGATATGCACCATGGAGATACCGGTTTCTTTGCCTTTCTTATCGTGGAGCGCATAGATAATAAACGGCACCAGGAAAATCACCACAAAGCTGACGCCCAGCAACGTCACATAGGTATCTGCGCTTCCGCCACCAGGTAAAGAACTTGGTGGGAAGAACGAAACCACAAAGGCCAGAATAGAGATAGTCAGTCCGGCGAAAGCTAAAATCAACTTAACGCCTTTACCACCGGGGATATTAAAAGCACGTTTCTTTTCAGGCTGCTTGCAAACTAAATGGATATAGCCCAGGAACAACATAAAATAACTGCACAGATAAATAACCACGGTTAATGCCAGAGCAATCAGGAATGACATATTACCGCCACCCCCAGTATTGGTCAGAACAATAATGGCCACAGTGGTAATCAGTAACTGAGAAATAACTAAGGTTACTGGTACACCATTTTTATTAACTTTAGAGAATGCTTTTGGCAGGATACCCTTCTGAGCAGCAACGTACATACCACGGGAAGGTCCGACAATCCATGAAGCGATTTCGGCCAGCACACCTAACAGTAATAAGGCCGCAATAATGCGCACAGCCCACTCAAGACCAGTGCCGAAGTGACTAACGAGGACATTAAAGGTTTGTACCACACCTGAAGACAGGTTGATTTCATTGGCTGGAATAACCGCTGCAACAGACAATCCACCAATTGAACTTAAACAAATGGCCGCTATCATCAGTAACAGCATGGCTGCTGGATAATCTCTGCCTGGGTTCTTCATTTCATTAACATGGGTTGCTGAAGCTTCAACACCCATATAGCTTAAAATAAAGGCAACAAATACCACCAGAGTACCGATTTGGGTAAAGTCAGGGAAGAAGGTATCAGCACTGATTTCAATTGCCAGCGGCGCACCACTGACTAAGTAGCTAATAGCCAGACCGACTAAAATCAGGGCTGGCAGTAAAATACCGGCAAAGAAACCGACTTTAGCAATCGAGGCCGTATATTTTGTACCACCAAACTGAGTAAACGCGAGTCCCCATAAAATCACTAATGCAGCAATGGTTTTAATAATAGGGTCAGTGTTCAGTTCTGGCCAGTTCAGAATATATGACAAGGCCCCGAGCACAAAGTAGAGCATCGGAATAAAACCAACCGCGATTTGCAAATAACCAAATGAAATGGCTGCAAATCCCCAACGTTCGCCCAGGGTATTAGACACCCAGGCAAATACCCCTCCTTCTTCCCAGCCTTCTACGGTTGCCATTTCAGCAGCGCAGAGAGCAACGGGGATAAACCACAAAAAACCGCCTAATAAGAGGAAAAAAACTAAACTAAAACCGGATGTGGCGAAGGTCGGATATTCATAAACCGCCATCACCATTGATGCTGTAATTGCAAAAAAGCCCAATAACGTTAGCTGTTTTGCTGCCGGAGCTGTCGTTGTTGTCGCCATAGATACTCTCTTGAGACACCTTGAGTAAAATAAATCAGTGACTAGCTGATACCTGAAATTCAAAGGGTCAGAGGACCCTTTGAATAATTGTGGATGTAATGATTAGCTATGGTTGAAACTGGTGCCGTCTTTTTCAGACAGAGGAACACTCACAGGATGCGTTTCGAAATACTCTAAAGTACGTTTGAAATCGTCAATCAGTAAAGAAGCCAAGTCTAAGCTCACACCGTGGCGTACCAGGATACGCTGGATCACCATATCTTCACGGTTTGCCGGCATGGAATAGGCCGGTACTTGCCAGCCACGGCTGCGCAATTTGTCGGCAATATCATATAAAGAGTAGCTAACTTTAGCGCCTTCTTTAATTTTCCATGCTAAGGCTGGAATACCACTTTTGCTGTCGCCATCAAACAGCATCTCGAATGGACCCAGTTTTTCAATTTCGCGAGACAGATACTGTGCAGTCGCATAGCAGGCGTTATGAATTTTTGCATAACCATCACGGCCCAGACGCAGGAAATTATAGTACTGAGCGACAATCTGGCCACCAGGACGAGAGAAGTTCAGAGCGAACGTTGGCATATTGCCGCCAAGGTAGTTCACATTAAAAATCAGCTCTTCAGGCAGGTCTTTCGCTTCACGCCAGACCACCCAACCTGCACCCAGCGGTGCTAAACCAAATTTATGGCCGGAGGAGTTGACGGACTTAACGCGCGGTAAGCGGAAATCCCACTCCAGTTCTGGCGCACAGAACGGAGCCAGGAAGCCACCACTCGCACCATCCACATGGATAGGAATATCCAGGCCGGTATCTTGCTGTAATTTGTCTAATGCATCATGAACTTCTTTAACGGGCTCATACTGACAGGTAAAGGTCACGCCTAAAGTAGGTACGACTCCGATGGTGTTTTCATCAACGCGCTTTAATACTTCTTCTGCGTTCATGATAAGACGATCGCCCTCAAGTGGGATCTCGCGCAGTTCTACATCAAAGTAACGGGCAAATTTATGCCAGCAGATCTGTACCGGGCCACAAATCAGGTTAGGTTTATCAGTAGATAAGCCCTGAGCGGCACGTTTTTTACGCCACTGCCATTTTAATGCCAGACCACCCAGCATTGCGGCTTCTGATGAACCAATCGTTGAACACCCGAGCGTATTTTCTGGATCAGGTGAATTCCATAAGTCCGCCAGCATCCGCACACAACGGTTTTCCAGCTCTGCGGTTTGTGGGTACTCATCTTTATCTATCATGTTTTTATCGATAGATAAGTCCATCAACTCACGAATTTCATCATCAACCCATGTTTGACAGAATGTGGCTAAGTTTTGACGCGAGTTGCCATCAAGCATGAGTTCATCACGTATGGCGCTGAATACATTACGAGGATCACGTTCTTCTGTAGGAAACTGACTTTTTGGTAATGACCTGGATAACTCAAGTGATCCATAGACATCATCCAGCTCGCTATAATTTGAAGATCCTGATTTCTTATTCATAAATAATTCCCTCACTTACTAAGTGTTTAATACCCGATGAATATATACTGTTATAAACAATAGGTTGAATCTGAGTTTTTACAAATCCAAATGTTAAATAACCGCTCTATACCGTCGAAATACTTATCAGAGATCATGCAAAAACAAACTTAACTTACTGTAAATATATTAATTTATTAACAGCCTTGGTCTGCCATGATAAAATTTCATGCCCGTCAGTTGCGACCGATATTCATCTACACCTGAACAGTTTCCTCTGATATATACCCAAAATAATTCGAGTGGCTTGTAGGCATAAAGAGAAAGCAAATCGATTAGCATAGACAGGCCTGAACGTCAGCAACGCCCAGGCAACTTGAAGTATGACGGGGATATAGAATAGCCACCTAGTGACTTAATATTTGCTCTAAAAATTGCTGCGTTCTTGGATGCTCAGGCCGGTTAAAGAATTGCTCAGGCGGAGCCGATTCGACAATAGCGCCATCCGCCATCAAGATAACGTTATCTGCCACAGTTCGGGCAAATCCCATTTCATGGGTCACAACTATCATGGTCATTCCCCCCTCAGCCAGATCTAACATCACGTCCAGCACTTCTTTGATCATTTCCGGGTCAAGCGCTGACGTCGGTTCATCAAATAGCAGTATTTCTGGTTCCATACAGAGTGCACGAGCAATCGCCACACGTTGCTGTTGTCCACCAGAAAGCTGCAAAGGAAATTTATGTGCCTGGTTAGCAATGTGCACTTTTTCCAGATAGTGCATGGCAAGCTCTGTCGCCTGTCTTTGACTCATTTTTCGCACTAAAGTCGGCCCTAGCGTTAAGTTATCCAGAACGCTGAGATGCGGAAACAGATTAAACTGCTGAAACAACATACTGATACTCTGACGAATGCGATTGATATTACGCAGATTGTCATTCATCTCGATCCCATTAACCCAAATCTGCCCTTGCTGATGTTCTTCCAGCCGATTAATACAACGGATCAGGGTCGACTTGCCGGAGCCAGAAGGCCCACAAATAACCACCCTTTCACCTTTGGCGACCTGCATTGAGACATTATTGAGCACTTGAAATTTCCCGAACCACTTGCTGACAGCATTAATTTCAATCACTGGACGTTGTAACATCAGCTTATTCCTTATTCATTGCGGCTGGCATCAATACGCTTTTCTACCCAAATGGCATAACGAGAAAGTAGAAAACCGAACACAATATAAATGGCAGAGATAAAGAGGTAGGTTTCAATGTAATAACGTCGCCAGAGTGGATCTTGCATTACTGCGCTGGTTGCCGTCAGAACATCAAACAGACCGATGATAATCACGAACGAAGTGTTCTTCATCGCCGCAATAATATGATTCGTCACGCCAGGCAGGCAGATCCGCAGAGCCTGGGGAAGGATGATTTTAGTGGTGGTATGCCAGTAGCCGAGGTTTAATGCGGCTGCAGCTTCATACTGACCACGTGGTACCGACTGGAGCCCACCCCGGATAACCTCAGCCTGATAACAAGCAAAAAATAACGCGATGGCGACCACAATACGCAGGAGTTTATTCACTTCCATATTTGCTGGCAGAAACAGCGGGAAGATATTCACGGCCACAAACAGTATCGTTATCAGGGGAACGCCGCGCAGTCCTTCGATAAAAATAACCGATAATCCACGTAAAAAAGGAAGCGGTGAACGACGCCCCAAGGCCAGGGCCACAGAAACCGGAAGACCTATTATCACTGTCCCGGAAAACAGTAACAGGGTGAGCGGCAAGCCTCCCCAGTCAGCCGAGGAAACAGGCACCAGTCCGAAGACTCCGCCACGCATCAAAATCGCCATAACCACCAGGGAAACTCCCCATAGCGGCCACAGATAGCGGGATTTCCAGCAAGCGGGTGACAATGACACCACGACACTCACCAGCCAAATAAGCATACACATTGCCGGACGCCATTGCTCATCATAGGGATAGAGACCAAACAGAATGGGACGATGCTTTTCTGCAATAACAGCCCAGCATGCTCCCGTCGCTACGCGACACTGTTCGACAGCTCCGGTAAAGACCGCATCATAAACACCCCAGCGTAAAAGCTTCGCTCCCACCAGGACAATAATAAGGCCTAGCGTAAGGCTGAGAATTGATTGTGTCAGGCTGCTGAATAAATGACGTCGCAGCCAGTAAATTGCTGAATGTTGCATATTCACTTCCTCAGCGTTCTTTAATGGCAACGTAACGGTTGAAGACATTCATCAACAATGACGTGCTGATACTGATAATGAGATAAACCACCATCATAATTGCGATGGCCTCTAATGCCTGTCCGGTCTGGTTCATCAGCGTATTGCTGATATTGGCTAATTCTGGATAGCCAACGACCACGGCGATAGAACTATTTTTGGTCAGGCTGACATACTGACTGGCAAGCGGCGGCACCATCACCCGCATCGCCTGAGGAATAACGACATGGCGAGTCACATGCCAGGATGACAGCGATAAGGAGCGGGCGGCTTCAAGCTGCCCTTTCGGCACCGACTGAATACCTGACCGGACAATTTCGGCGATAAAGGCAGAAGAGTATAACGCGATCCCCAGCAATAACGCAGTAAACTCAGGGCTTATCGTAAAGCCACCTTTAAAATTAAAGCCCTGTAGTTCCGGGCGGTTTAACTGTAAAGGTGCCCCCGCCAGCCACCAGACTAGAAGCGGCAGACCCATAACTAAACCAAAACGTAGCCTGCTGAAGGAGATAATACGTCCATGCTGCTCACGTAAATATCGGGAAATAAGAACCAGTAAATGGCTCAGTAACAGTGCCACCGCTAAAGCGAGAAGGGTCCATAACCATCCCTGATGATGCTGTAAAACGGTGACTGTCAGCCCTCGGTTGGTCAAAAAACCAAGATTGAAGAGTTCAATCGCTTCACGCGGGGCGGGTAAGTTACGGATTAAAACAGACCAAAAAATAACCTGTAAAATAACCGGAACATTACGCAGTAGCTCGACATAGGCTTCAGCCAGTTTCACCAGTAACCAGTTCTTCGATACGCGACCGAGGCCGACAATAAACCCCAGCACCGTCGCCAGTAGAATGCCGCAGAGGGCGACATAGAGCGTATTCAGAAGCCCGACCAGCACAGCACGGGCATAGTTATCACTTGGCTGGTAATCAATCAGTGTTTCACCAATCGCAAACTGGGCACTCTGTTCAAGGAATGCAAAACCCGTGGTGATACGTTGGGTGCGCATATTGTCCACAGCATTGCTGTATAACCACCAGGAAAAACCCACACAGAGCGCAGCAAGCAGAATCTGATAACACCAGGCACGGGTCGTCTTGCTGCCCAGCAAGGTAAGCAGAGGGTAGCGCGCACTTCTGACAGGAGAAATAGCGCGGTTTACATTGTCGATTGGTTTCATTATTTCAATATCAGTGACAGACAAAAAACGGTTCCTCCTGAGAGGAACCCATCAGTTAACGAATCGGCAAGCCATACAGCAGGCCACCTTCGGTCCACAGATTATTCAAATCACGATCGAGCGGTTCACTGGTTTGTGGGCCAAAATGACGGTTATAAATATCGCCGTAGTTACCCACCTGCTTCACCACGTTATAAGCCCACTTGTTATCCAGCCCCAGTTTCTGACCATAGTCTCCGTTAACGCCTAACAGCCCTTGCACGTCGGGATCAACGGACTTCAGTTGCCCATCAACATTGCTCTGGTTTACGTTCAACTCTTCAGCATTGAAGGTGGCGTAAACGACCCACTTCACAATATCGAACCACTGGTCATCTCCCCGACGTACTGCCATTGCCAGCGGTTCTTTGGAGTAGATGCCAGGCAAAATAATGTGGTCTTCGGCATTTTCGGCATCAAAGTTTTTCACGCCAGATAACGCCACTTTATCTCGGGCAATCACATCGCAGCGTCCGGCAAGATAGGCAGCGACATACTCTTTATTATTTTCAATCACCACTGGGGTGTACTGCATATTGCGCGAAGCAAATATCTGCGCCACGTTCTGCTCGGTACTGCTCCCCGGTGTGATACATACTGTTGCCCCATCCAGGTCTTCGACTTTTTTTACCCCACTGTTAGCACGGACCATAAAGCCGGTACCGGTATAAAAATTGGCTGGTGCGAAGTTCAGCCCCAGCGAGACATCACGCGTTAAAGACGCGGTGATATTGCGCGAAAGAACATCCACCTCACCAGACTGAATCGCAGGGAAGCGCTGAGCGGTTGAAAGCGGGGTAAACCGGACTTTGCTGGCATCGCCAAACACTGCCGCTGCCAGAGCACGGCAAAAATCCACATCTAACCCTTGCCACTGACTTTTATTATCAATAGAAGCGAAGCCATGGCGCGCAGGGTGTACACCACAAACCACCTCACCCCGGGCGATAATTTTTTTGAGCGTGTCGCCACTCACGACCGGCGCTTCATTCGCTAATGCCTGGCCTGTCAAAGCGGTAAAGGTCAGCAGCAGTGCCGACACAAAAAAAGTCGTTTGTTTCAACATAAAAATTCCTTTGCTACTCATCATCAATATTTTTAAGTGTTAAATGTGGCTGGCACAGATAACGTTATTTTTTTCAAAATTTCTCGTTCTGGCAAAGATGAAATCCAGCAAAACAAATGCGAAAATTATCTAATAAAATCAGTTACTCAATCCCTGCCACAATAATTGCAGACCTAATATCAGCATCGTCAGTCTGAAAACCACACGAAAGAAACGTTCGGGTAAGTTGTCCAGTAAACGTGTGCCTAACCAAGTCCCTAAAACACCGCTGACTATCATCGCTATCAGTACCGGCAACCATGCCGACCAGGCAAAACCCAGTAAGCCAAATGCTAAAATTTTCAAGCCATGCTGAAGCACCATGCAGACTGAATGTGTTGCGATAAGCGGTTGTTTTGTCAGTCCCTGAGAACTGATTAATCCGGCAACCATCGGGCCTGTCGCCCCGACTATCATCGAACCGAGACTGCTCAGTGCGCCGCCGAGAATAAATAGCGGTCGGTTAAGGGGTTTGCTCTTGCGGCGCGGACGGCAAACCGACCACAGCACAAATATGCCCAATGCTGTTCGTGCCACGCTGTCCGGAATAATCGCCACCAGCGGAGTACCAAGAGCAATCCCCACGATGCAACCCAATAAAAACCACAGCACCAGCGGCCAGACGATATACAGCCGTTGGATAATGCTCCGGCTCAGATTCGACCCCAGTTGCACAATGCCATGTACTGGCATCAGGCTACTGACCGGCATTCCCACCGCCATAATGGCTAATAGTGCCGTCCCTCCTCCGAGTCCTAATGCAGCCGTTAACGCCGAGGTAAGAAAGCTGCACAACACCATCACTCCCGCAAACAGAGGGGAAATTTCAGTCGGGATCCCTTGCTGAATAAGTTCGATTAAACTCAACAATAATCATCCTGTAGTAACCGCTGATAGAGTGACTCTGCCTCGGCTAATGAGAGTGCCCGGGTCGCGCAGTCGAAGAATTTAGCTACCAGGAGTCCTTCCGGGAGTGGACGTGAAGGATGGGATCCTAAGGCTCCGGCAACCGACTGACGGAACTGCCGCCCATCGGTGGTGGTTAAGGTCACATAAGCGGTATGTGTGACTGAGTCCTGATGGGTCGTCAGGATCACTTTATTCATTAATGCCTGCGTTTCTGGATCTGAAAACCGGGCACTATCAACAAAATCATCCAGAGTCAGGGTATGGGTGACAAAAGCCCGCGCCACGCAGTAGTGCAGGCTAAATTTTCCCGCCAACGGGTTTTCCGGCTGTGGAATATTGATATGCGGGAAACGGATGGGATGAACCTGCACCTCAATCTGGGCTATTTCGTCAGAGCGAAGTGCCGTCTGCTTACGCAGAGCCAGTATCCCATCCACAGGTGATAAAATGGCATAACAGCAAGAGAAGTATTTGAAGTTATTGCTTTTCTCAGTATCAAGGATATGGGCTTGCCCTTCCCATGACTCCGTCAGTGGTAGAGCATCAGCATGGCTGCTGCCATTAAAGACATTAAAATAACCATGGTGATGTTCGAACGCCGTGTTACCCGCGCTGAAATCCGCTTCGGCTAACAAGGCGGCCATCACTGCACTGCGTGCTGCTTGTCCAACGACCAGCGCTTTGGTCTCACTGCCAAAATTAGACTTAATTCCACCCGCCAGTGAGGTGCAAATAGAGAGTGCCGTCGCTGTCTGTTGTTCATTTAAATCCAGTAATACTGCAGCTGCGGCAACACCAGCAAAAATACCCACTGTGGTGGTAGGGTGCCAGCCATGACGATACTGGAAAGGACTGACGGCTTTCCCCATCCGAACAGCGGTTTCATATCCCGTCAGATAGGCACGAATAATGGCATCCCCGTTCAGTTCACGATCGTCAGCCAGAGCCAGTAATGCTGGCAGAACCGCCACCGAGATGTGCCCGTGTAACCAGGAGTTGGAATCATCAAAATCCAGTAAGTGGGCCGCGGTCCCATTCAGCAGTGCCGCATCCAGAGGATTTAAACGCAGATCGGTACCGAATACCCGGCTGTTACCCTTCGCTGCTGACAGAGTGATCACTCGGCGTAATTTTTCAGATCCCTCCTGAACAGCCCCCGCCAGCGTCACACCCAGAGTATCAATAATCGCAATACGGGCCTGTTCACGGGCCTGTTCAGAAAAATGCTGCTGCGAAAAAGAGAGTAAATTTTTCGCAAATTGTTGCGCCACAGTCATGGAAAGGATCCTTAAGAATCAGTCGTTACCAGCCAATAAAGTGGTGATAGTTGCCAGAGAGCCTGGGCGTTCAAAGTGAGCAGCAGCCTGATAAAGTGCGGCACTACGCTCTGTACCGAGTACCGGTACCGTCAAGGCGGCAAATTTTTCGTACAGCTCGTCTTCAGTCAGTGGGTTCTGTGGATGACCGCGATAAACATCGGTATGAGCATGAATGACCTCGCCATCGGTAAGCCAGACATCGATGAAAGCAGAGCTGGCTGACTGCCCATCGACGGCTTCAACGGTTAATAACGGTAGCAGCTTGCGGGCGTTAACATCGTTGATAGCGTGTTGAGTAAAATCCGCATCGGTCAGGCGATAACCGGTTAACGCAAGTGCAATGCAGTAGGGAATACTGAATTTACTTTCCAGCGGATTTTTCGGGTTCATAATTCCGGCATTAACCATTCCCATCGGATGAACTCGGGCGGTAATGCGGTCGATTTCACGGCCTTTTAACTGCGGGTATATTTGCAGGGCAGTTTCAATCGAGGCGTGGGTGCCACGGCAGCTGGCATAAAGCTTGTAGCCATTCGTCAATAACTCCCAGCTATCACCAAAATCGAGCTCAGGAATATCAATGTCACCCTGCTGGATAAAGTTACGTACCCAGCCATCCGTTTCATAAAAGTGATGTGCGCCGATAAAACCTTCACTTGCCAGTTGGGCAGCAAGAATGCCGTCCATTGCCGCTTTTCCGGCATGGAAAGGTTTACCGTGCGTCCCGGATGATTTTTGCAAACCGCCCATCATGGTTGCGGCTCCGCCCAGCGCATTCGCTATCTGTTCGGCGTTAAGTCCAAGAATAGAGGCCGCTACTGCTGTTGCACCGGCTCTACCGACAACCGAGGTCGGATGAAAACCACGACGCTGTAAATGACGTCCGACGCCAGAAACCCAACCACCACCCAGCTTGGCCATGACTTCAAACCCGGCGATAAATGCCCGTAATGTCTGGTCTTCGCTGGCAGCATGAACCTGCGCCATAGCCAGAGCGGTCGCCCAGCATGGTCCGCCGGGATGGCCTGATCCTGCGGGATGCGTGTCATCAAAATCGGTGGCGTGTGCCATGGTGGCATTGATCAGAGTGGCCAGTGCTGGCGTAGTGGTTGCCCCCAAAAAAATACGCGCATCGCCCGTGGCATTCCACGATTTAGCGACCTGACGAACGGCCTGTACCGCTTCATCATTGACAGCACCAATCGCCACAGCTAAATGATCGATGAGTGCCCTTTTCGCCTCATGGAATACCACTGGGGGGATATTCCATTCATAAGCATGAGCGATGAAATAACTGAGCTGTGAACCACGCGGGTAGTCAGTTTGCGACGCCTCTATTGTCATTTTCATTTCCATCTGGCGGATAAAAAATATTGCAAAACATACTCATGCAAAAATGAATTCAATTGTATACAATAAAATACAATACAAACATAACAGCCAAATCACGCCAGGCAAAAGATGTAAAATGGATATGCTAAGAACGAAATTAGCGTTAGATTGATATCGAGTATGGCAATATATACCCAAAATAATTCGAGTTGCTTGTAGGTGCAAAGCTTCAGGCCGTCGATGAGCATAGATAAACTATGTGATTCGCCGTATAGCGCCGGCAACACCCAAGCAACTTGAAGTATGACGGATATAGTGACGCAGCTCCTGATAGCTATTTCTCTATACAGGCAGTGGCTACTCCCCCAAAACCTGATGGTTAATTAGAAAAACATGAACTTAAAATCTCCTGCCTCCGCTGTCGTGCAAACTCCCTTTGAAATACTGATCGCTGCGATTGAACGGGGAGAGCTGTTACCTGGAGAAAGATTGCAGGAGATAAGACTGGCAGAAAAGTTTGGTATTAGCCGCACCCCGATTCGGGAAGCATTGCATCGCCTTGAAACGCTGGGGCTGGCAGAACCTGGTGCTAAACGAGGTCTCATTGTGGCAAGCATCAGTTATGAAAAGTTACGCCAGCTTTTTGCGGTACGCGAAGGACTGGAAAAAATGGCCGTTCAGTTAGCTGTTTTTGCCGCTTCGGATGAAGAAATCGCGCTGTTGCAGGATATGGTCAATAGCGAAAAAACGCTGACTGACAGTAAAGCCTTACACGACCATAATCGTTTGTTCCACCGCCAGATTTATCGTTCAGCACACAACCCTTATCTGAATGAAATGCTGGATAATTTACGTATCCATTTGTCACTATTGCAAGGTACCACTTATGCTCTGCCAGACCGGACGGAAGAAGCAAAACAGGAACACCAGGCCATAGTCGATGCTCTGGCTCGTCGCGACAGCCAGGCGGCCCAGGATGCGGCTTGTGAGCATGTCCGTAACGGCTACCGTGCAAGACTGGCCATTATCAGTCAGATGGAATGCTGATATTCAGCGCTAAAACTATAATTGATTATTTCTCTGATAGTTAACACGTCATATCGAGGTTTCTATGAGCTATATTCTTCAGGTTGATTTTCCTTATTCCGGCCCCTGGGGCGATGAAATGACAAAAGCAATGGAAGGTCTGGCGGTTTCCATCGCCAGTGAGCCAGGCCTCATCTGGAAAATATGGACGGCTAATCAGGCAAATAATGAAGCTGGGGGAATTTATCTGTTCAGTCATCAGGAGGCTGCTCAAGCCTACCTGGAAATGCACAGTGAACGGTTGAAAAATTTCGGTATTTCACCCGTCAATGGCAAAATATTCGCGGTAAATGAAGCTTTATCGCTGATAGACAGGGCTCCGCTCTAAATACCCGATGACGAACTGGCGTTATAAAAACGCCAGTCTGAAAAACTGAGGCATTATCTACAAGATAATGCCAGCACTGACCACAACATCCGGTTTTTCCTGACTTAACATTGGCTTCTCTGTTGAAGTGGCTGCCCATTAGCCGGCGGCTATTTCACGATGGTGTCAGCAAGCCCCAGCTTTCTATCAGCCCTGGCAACTGTGACAGCAGATAGAGCAGCAGGCCAATCATTCCCCCCACCAGGGTACCGTTAATACGAATAAACTGCAGATCTTTGCCAATATTAAACTCAATTTGATCGGCCAGTTCTTTGCTATCCCAGCTATTCACGGTGTCGCTAATATGGCGGGTAATAAAAGCGGCAAAATCGGGTGTCATACGCCGTACCGCCAGCTCCAGATGCTCAGTCAGTGAAGTTTGCAGTGCCTTGTCGCTTAACAGCGTTTCACCAAACCATTGCCCGGCCAGCTCAATACGCTGCTGAACGCGGGAGTCCTCACTGGCGCTGTCTGTTTTTAACCAGCGGCGTAAATCCCCCCATAACTCACCAATGTAGCGATTAAAAGCTTCATCATCTTTAAGATAGCGCTTGATGCTGTCTGCTTTTGCCATCATCTGTGGGGAGGTTTTTAATTCGGTAATAAACCGCTGTACCGCTCTGTCAAATCCCTGACGGATCTGGTGCTGTTTGTTATGGGTAATATCATCGAGTAAGCGGTTAACCGCATCAGAGACCCACTCCGCGCTCTGCTCTCCCAGCCATTCGGTGGGTAAAAGTTTGGCTTTCCGCGGGTGTTCAGTATTAAGCCAGGTCGTTATCTGGCTGGCAATAAATTCACGGCTGTTAGGTTTCTGAAGGAGTGCCAGTAGCTGCCTAATCAGCGCATCAAGCAGAGCCTGATGACGATTATTTTTCGTCATACTCTCTAACAGGATAGCTCCCGAGTGGCTGAGGTCGACATTATCAATCGCCTTATGTACCCCTCGGCGAATAAGTTTTTGGATCCGCGTATCATCAGCGAGATCCAGAAAGGTTCCCATGATATTCAGTAAGTATTTGCCCAGCTGACGTGAGTTTTCAGGCTTATTCAGCCATACCCCCAGCAACTGAACTGGCTGATGACGATGGATCAGTGCGATAAGCGACTGGCTATCAAGAAATTTTTCCTGAATAAAAACACCGAGGTTAGTGGCTATTTTTTCCTTATTACGAGGAATAATCGCAGTATGTTTGCTGATAAAGGGTATCGGTACGGGTCTGAATAGTGCGTATACCGCAAACCAGTCCGCCAGGGCACCAATCATGGCGGCTTCCGAAATGGCTTTCACCCCTAAGACCCAGAAATTAGCCGGCAAGAATAGCGTAGTCACAAAGGTAGCAACTGCCAGTAATAGCAGTGACAGTGCTAGTCGCTTAGCCTTCTGTAGCTCGATTTTTTGACGTTCAGTTTTGTATTCCATAATTCCATCTTAGCCTGACGGCGAGAAATCAATCACAACTGGCGTATTTAAGCATCATTTTATTGACGAATAATATTATAAATATAGCCGTCATACTTCAATTTTCCCATGGATGTTGCCTTTCTGATAGCTGAAAAACAGGGTTTATCTACCTCCAGAGTCAAAATTTATACGATGGAGCCCTCTCCCTTATTATTCATAATATATAATCAAAAAACACTCATTTAATTTACCCCTCACCCCACAATACTTGACGGGACATTATTAATATAATTATCCTCACCAGCCAGTCGTTATTAACAGCAAAAATAAAAAACATCAATCCCATTAATAAAAATCACTTTTAATTTAAAAGGAAAATGAATTATTATGATGAATATTATTATAGTTTCACTTACCTTCTTGCTCATTGGCTGTCAAACATCCCCTTCTCCTCCTATCCTGACCTCTGCTAACCTAGGCGGGTTCTCTAATGAGGATCTATGTCGCGCTTTTGGCACTTACAATCATGATGGCGAGTTAGTTTTAAATATATATGAAGAACTAAAATCAAGATCTGAAAAAATTTCTCCAGAAAGATGTTTCGCCTTGGAAATGATGAACAAAAATCCAAACGATAATATGTTAAAAAAACACAATAATTTTAATAATGGAATATTCACCCCTCCATATATGAATTCACATCGTTATGAACCACTGGATAATTACTCACAAATCAGTAACAATAATATGAATAAAAATATTGACCCTCAACATCATAAAATAATCACCAACCCTCGAAAAAACAATGAACAAGATACTGAAAATATTGATTTAATTAAATCTAATGCGGGGGGGTATGAATGTAAAACCATACCTGAGACAAGAGACTCAATTTATTTCAGCACAAAGGACATAGTAACAGATAAAATAGATATGACAGAAAAAGAAATGGATAAACTAATGAAGGACTGCCTGAGGAAACACATATCGAGACGGTAATGTAAATCATATAATTACCCATTTTTGATACGAGTATTTTTATTATTAAATTAGGTGACCGCCTTGGCGATCACCTATATCCGTCATACTTCAAGTTACCTGGGTGCTGCCTGCGTTCAGCCCGCCGAATCACATAGCTGTCTATGCTCATCGCCGAGCTGAACTTGTCGCCTACAGATAACTCGAATTATTTAGGGTATATAACGAGCGGGCAGTAACACAGAATGATTTACAGGCTCCGGAAAAAAACCGAATAAAACATCAATTGCTGAGTGCTATCAGCTCTTCCAGACTCAGACCTGTTATTTTCACCACCGCATCGTAATCAATACCATGCTGTAACATAGTATGGGCAAGAGTACGTTTTTCCTGCTGTTCACCAAACTGTATCCCTTCTTCCCTACCAATTTGTATTCCTTTCTTTATTCCTTTCTGCTCCAGTTGTTGTGCTATCGTCATCAGTTCATCCTCATGTTGTGGCACCCGCAGAGCCAGTTCGCGGATAAAGGCTTCAGCATCTTCTGCGTCACCCGCCTGAATGATATATACCCAAAATAATTCGAGTTGCTTGTAGGCGCCAAGTTCATGCCGTCGATGAGCATAGATAAACTATGTGATTCGGCGGCATGAGCGCAGGCAACACCCAAGCAACTTGAAGTATGACGGGTATAGTTCATTAGCGCATTCACCTGAGGTGGCCAGATAGTCAGTGAGTAAGAGTGCCACGAGTTTATCCATCAATACTGTCAAATTACGCTAATGCATATGTTTTTGCAGTAATGTCAACGCGGCCATACTGCGGTGTTCCATGATCTCTTCATCAGGGATAACGGTAATATCTACCAGTGGGAAGTCGCTGTTATAAAGATTTTTGGCCCGTTTCGGATCTGTAAATTCCTGCAGCCAGTTAGTCGAATAAGGGTAAGGCGTTCGCTTCCCGGTATAAAACAAAACAGGTATCACCAGCGGTAACTTTTGATGGCCTGCATCAAGATGACTTTGCATGGCGGCCACAGCGTAGCGGATCATGCGGAATGCCATATGTTTATCCGGGCTGGATTGATGTTCAATCAGAACCTGCACATATCCTTTATCGCCATCGACTGTTTTTAAACTGTAGAGTATATCGCTGAAATATTGCCGTAAATTCTGCTCAACGAAAGAGCCGTTTTCCAGTTTAAGCGTACTGAGATCGCAAATAGCCTGTAACTCTGTGGGGAGGTGGATCTTCATAAAGTCCCGAGCAATATCTGGAATTTTCAGAAATTGTCGAAAGGTAGCATCGTGAGGGGTAGGAATGTTTTTTTTCATTATATAGATCCTGACGCTTAAATTTGGTCAGGGAGAATAAGGATAACGTTTGATTAAAAATATCAATAAACCTTATTGAAGAATACCCATTCATATATTTAAGAATAAGGCCAATTATACGTAAGTGATACTATTTACACCTTATCCTTACTGACAATCATTAATTAACCCCGTTAATTTAATGAGTCAATAAAAATCACCCAACCTATTAAACCACTTATATTAATTAAGTAAGCTTTAAATATAAGTTAACTTTAAATAAGATATATACCCAAAATAATTCGAGTTGCTTGTAGGCGCCAAGTTCAGGCCGTCGATGAGCATAGATAAACTATGTGATTCGCCGTATGAGCGCCGGCAACCCTGCGCAACTTGAAGTATGACGGGTATAGTTCGAGTTGCGTGTAGGCACCAAGTTCAGGTCAGCGATGAGCATAGATTCGCTATATAATTCGACTGCCTGAGCGCCAGCCCCCGGGCAACTTGAACTATGCTGGGTATATATCAGCAAAATAAAATAAGCCAGTTTGCACAATCTCTGGCTTTCCCCGACAATAGGGTTTTTAGTCTCGGGTCAATACCACATGGATAACTCTCATCAGGCGCTGTTGAGCGCGGCCGGTATTTTACTGCTGGCCTTTCTCTCTTGTTTACTGTTACCCGCACCAGCCTTAACTGTGACACTGGCTCAAGAGCTGGTCAAAACCTTGCATCTGCTTGATATGAACCAGCTGTATATCCTTATCTTCTGTGTCTGGTTTCTGGCGCTGGGAACGATTGAATATTTTGCGATCCGTTTTATCTGGCGTCGCTGGTTCTCAATTCAACGTCTGTAGCTGACTCGTTACTGAATACTCCCGGGTAAGCCCGGGTTCACGCCTTTCTCCGCTCAACGGTCCTACCAATTCGTTTAAAACTGTGTCCCTTGCTTCAGATTACTGAAAAATCCTCACCACGCCGTTGCCATTAGTTAACACAACGGTAACCATCAGGTATCTTTTTAGCAGCAGAGCATGGCGGTCCTACCAATTTCTTCTCTTCACTGGAAATAAGCCAGGCTTCAGCCAGTCGCACACCTGATGAAGTCAATTACGCGTGCCAGAATGTTTTAGCCTGGATAATTTGATGAACCAACCTGAACTTCGCCTGACTGACAAAATAGTGCAGCATATAAAAGCACTGATACAGCAACATGGGCTGGAAGCCGGAATGCGCTTACCTGCCGAACGTCAGCTGGCCAGTGAACTGGGCTGTTCACGATCTATTTTACGTGAGGCTATTCAAAAATTGGTCGGTGAAGGTGTCCTTGTCAGCCGCCGTGGCGGTGGAACGTACCTGTGTTATGAAAAACAGCCCTGGTCAGAGCAACGTCTGGTGCAACCCCTTAAAACACTGGTAGAGGAGGATCCTAGTTATCGACTGGATATTATTGAAGCTCGTCATACTATCGAGGCCAGTACCGCCTGGTATGCTGCATTACGAGCCACGGCCGAGGATAAACAGCAACTGATTGCCTGCTTCGACGCCACGCTGAAATTTAAAGAGAGTGACGATCCCTCTCTCGCTGCCCAGGCTGATGTCCGCTTTCATCTGGCGATTGCTGAAGCATCACATAACCTGGTATTGCTCCAGACTATGCGTGGTTTTTTCGACTTACTGCAATCCTCAGTGCAGCAGAGTCGACAGCATATGTATACCACTCCAGCTATTTTTGCTCAGCTCACCGAGCAACACCACGAGCTACTGCAGGCTATTCTCGCCGCCGATCCTGAGCGAGCCAGACGTGCCGCGCAATTACATTTGGGTTTTGTGCATTCCACCGATAAGACCCAACAAGAAGACAAAGCCCGAAAGGCACGTTTAACTCGCCTGCCGGATGACACATATGCTGCCACAAGGGAAAAGAAGTCATGATTATTTCTGCCGCAACCGACTATCGCGCCGCTGCTCAACGTATTCTGCCGCCCTTTTTATTTCATTATCTTGATGGCGGCGCCTACGCTGAACATACTCTGCGCCGTAATGTTGATGACCTGGCAGAGGTAGCGCTCAGACAACGCGTGCTGAAAAACATGTCAGAACTGAGCCTTGAAACTACCTTATTTAATGAAAAACTGGCAATGCCAGTGGCTCTGGCTCCGGTTGGACTCTGTGGCATGTATGCCCGACGCGGTGAAGTTCAGGCCGCTCAGGCGGCAGCGGCAAAAGGTATTCCGTTCACTCTGTCTACTGTGTCGGTCTGCCCTATCGAGGAAGTTGCCCCCTCAATCAGCAGACCAATGTGGTTCCAGCTTTATGTTTTGAAAGACCGGGGCTTTATGCGTAATGCGCTGGAGCGAGCGAAAGCGGCTGGCTGCTCAACGCTGGTATTTACGGTCGATATGCCAACCCCGGGGGCTCGCTACCGAGATGCTCACTCGGGGATGAGTGGTCCCAATGCGGCAATGCGTCGATATTTACAAGCCGTCACCCATCCTCAGTGGGCATGGGATGTCGGACTGCATGGTCGTCCTCATGATCTGGGCAATATCTCGACTTATCTCGGAAAACCCACCGGGCTGGAAGATTATATTGGCTGGCTGGCGAACAACTTTGACCCCTCGATTTCATGGAGTGATTTAGAGTGGATCCGTGATTTCTGGGATGGGCCAATGGTTATCAAAGGAATTCTCGATGCCGAGGATGCCCGGGATGCAGTTCGTTTCGGTGCCGATGGGATTGTGGTCTCTAACCATGGCGGTCGCCAGTTAGATGGGGTGCTCTCTTCTGCACGTGCTCTGCCTGCTATTGCCGATGCGGTCAAAGGTGAAATCGCTATTCTGGCCGACAGTGGTATTCGTAATGGACTGGATGTGGTGCGGATGATAGCCCTCGGCGCAGATAGCGTATTGCTGGGACGGGCGTTTATCTATGCTCTCGCGACCCACGGTGGAGCGGGAGTGACTCACTTACTGAATCTGATTGAGAAAGAGATGCGTGTCGCCATGACGCTGACAGGCGCGAAGTCGATTGCTGATATCACGGCTGATTTACTGGTACGTGAAGGGATTAATCTGCGTTAGCTTTACTGTTTCGAACCCACGCTTCCCTTGTCATTATCGGGGAAGCGTAAGGCCAGGATGCAATAACTACTGAATCAGTGTATTCAGGCGAGTGAATATCCCCGGATCGCTGGCATGACGGATCAGCTGTACCACATCTTCCAGTTTTTCTACCTGACTTATCATCTGTTCAAGTCGCTTATCATCAGCAACCTGTAGCCAGATCCGACTGTGTAAGTCATCATTCAGTGGCAGACACAAAATACCCTCAACGTTAAATGCCCGGCGCGCAAACAGACCACAAATATGAGACATTACGCCCGGATGGTTACGCACTGTAAGTTCCAGAACAACGGTTGATTGTTGCATCATTACTCTCCAATCATCTCAATATTGGCAGCGCCTGGTGGCACCATCGGGTAAACTTTCTCGTTAGTATCAATCCGGACATGGATAAGACAAGGTCCTGGACGTGAAATCGCTTCCTGCAATGCGGCAAACGGATCGGCTGCGGCATTTAAGTCACAAGTCGCCAGACCAAATCCGCGTGCAATGGTCAGAAAATCAATGGTGCCCGGGTAGGTGGCAGCGAAGACATTTTGCTGATAAAACAGCGTTTGCTGCTGATGAACTAAGCCTAACGCTTCGTTATTCATCAGGATAATCTTCACATCAAGCTGATTTTCTGCCGCTGTAGCCATCTCCTGAATATTCATCATCAGGCTGCCATCACCAGTAAAACACAGTACTTTATGCGCTGGATTCGCCAGCGCGGCACCTACCGCGGCAGGTAAGCCAAAGCCCATGGTGCCTAATCCACCAGAGGTTAGCCACTGACGAGGACGGTTTAAAGGATAAGCCTGAGCGACCCACATTTGATGCTGCCCAACGTCAGTGGTGATAATCGCCTGATCGTCAACACAAGCGGCCGCCGCACTGATCAGGCCATAAGGCATTAATGGATTATCAGCCCCTGGCATCGCAAACGGAAACTCCTGCTGTAAACCACTCACGGTCTGACGCCATTCAGTGCGAGGTTGCGCCTCAATCAGGGGAGTCAACTGGCTTAATACTTCACTTACATCACCCTGGATAGCAATATTTGCCTGTTTAATCTTGCCTAATTCAGCGCGGTCAATATCGACATGGATTATCTTCGCATTCGGACAAAAAGCTTCTGTTTTGCCGATAGCCCGGTCGTCAAAGCGGGCGCCGAGAACAATCAGTAAGTCTGCTTCCTGAAGAATAAAGTTCGTGCTTCGTGCCCCGTGCATTCCCAGCATGCCTAAGGATAACGGATGTTTTGCAGGCAAGGTGCCCAATGCCATCAGCGTCATGGTGGTCGGTAAATTGGCCTGCTCGGCCAGAACACGAGCTTGTTCTGCCGCCCCGGCACTGATAATTCCACCGCCCAGATACAATACCGGACGTTTAGCCTGATTAATCAACGCGGCAGCGTCGGCAATAGCCTGGCTTTCGACTGCCACAGGGGTCAGTATTTCGGCAATAGCGGGTAACTCGCTGATATCAATTTCAGCCGTTTGAATATCTTTTGGAATATCAATCCAGACCGGTCCCGGACGCCCAGACTGAGCGATACGGAAGGCATCGACAAATACCTGTGGCAGTTCACTGATATCACGAACCAGATAGTTGTGCTTGGTAATTGGAATCGAAATTCCGTAGGTATCTACTTCCTGGAAGGCATCTGTGCCAATCATTCCAGTGGGAACCTGGCCGGTAATGCAAATCAGTGGAATAGAATCAAGGCGAGCATCAGCAATAGCCGTTACCAGATTAGTGGCTCCAGGCCCGCTACAGGCGATGCACACCGCAGCTTTACCACTGGTACGCGCCATTCCCTGAGCCATAAAACCCGCGCCTTGTTCATGGCGAGCCAGAATATGGCGAATAACACGGCTTTGGCTGAGAGCGTTGTAAAGCGGGAGAACAGTCCCCCCCGGAATGCCGCTGACGGTAGAGATACCATGGTGCTCCAGCATTTTTACAATCAGCTGTGCACCAGTTATGCGTTGTGTGGGTGTATCCGAAATTGCCATGCTCCAGTCCTTCTTATTATTCGTCGGCTGACTTACTGGGCAGGCTTAAACAAGAAACCCCGCCCGGTTTGCGCCGGCGGGGTTTGGAATCGATGCGTTGATTCAGTCCCTACGGCGCGTTGCCGACGACCACCACCACACGCACGACGACTACCGCGGCTGGTAGCGCGGTAAGTAGTAGTCGAGAGGTGTACTGTTGAGTGGTCATTAGGTTTCCTGAATCTTTTTTAAAAGTCGTTATTGATACAATCATACTCACTCATATCGCACAACTGGAATTTTCCCTCAGTCGTATATATGTGATCAATGTCTCAATTGAGTGTATTTATTGATTTACTGCCGCTATTCAAAGTCATGCGTACTGTTGGTGCTAAAGATAACCAGAGTCGACATTCAATATAAGTTTTCCATATGACGACAGAAAGTTGAGCATAAGTTTTTCATATGACTCACTGCGGCAAACCCTGATTTTAACAACTCATTAACAGCACCCATTATGAACACTTATCTTTACTGGCAAGAAAGTAATATTGTTAATCAACTTATTTACACCAGCAAAAACCGGATAATAACCCACAATAAATTTAATATAACAGAATATGTAGAGGGTATTTTTGGCAAAATATAATATTATCCCCCACCAATAAACAGTAGAACATAATAATAAGTGGTCATAAGATGAGACCCTTCGCGATGTTACATAATAAAGTCGTAAAAAATATGAAAGCGGATCGACAGCCGCACCAGGCGAGATAAAAAATGCAACTATACGTTTTAACCAGTATTTAATACTCAATAAACGACAATAGATAGCTTATAAGTTCAGGCAGTATCCCCCTCCCTACCACTACGCCATAAGAAACTGCATTGATAACCTACGCACTATTTGATTTAATCGCAGCGAGTAGCGTTCTGGAAATAGTGCCTTAATTTTTGATGTTATTACCGCCTGTAAAGGTGATTCACAGTGCAGGAAAAAGCTAATTTCTCCCCCATTGTTTCGTTTTTTTTCTTTCCAGTAAAAAACTGCTTGATGTCCATTTATCAGAAAATGTTATAGTCAAATCACAAATACAAAAATTGATTGCACACAACATCCGTTTATCAGAGGAATTACTTAGTATGCCGCAGTTGTTAACTCTCGAAGATTTTTTATCCTCCGTTCAATCACGTGATCCGCATCAGGTTGAGTTTGCTCAAGCAGTTCGAGAGGTAATGACCACGCTGTGGCCTTTCCTGGAAAACAATCCACAGTATCGCCAGCAAAGCCTGCTTGAGCGTCTGGTGGAGCCTGAGCGTGTTATTCAGTTCCGTGTACCATGGGTTGATGACAACAATCAGGTCCAGGTTAACCGTGCCTTCCGTGTACAGTTCAACTCTGCGATTGGTCCATTCAAAGGCGGTATGCGTTTCCACCCTTCTGTTAACCTGTCAATCCTTAAGTTCCTGGGCTTCGAGCAAACTTTCAAGAATGCTCTGACAACCCTGCCTATGGGTGGCGGTAAAGGCGGAAGTGATTTCAATCCAAAAGGCAAAAGCGAAGGCGAAATCATGCGCTTCTGCCAGTCACTGATGCTGGAACTGTATCGCCATCTCGGTCCGGACACTGACGTGCCTGCGGGTGACATTGGTGTGGGTGGCCGTGAAGTCGGTTATATGGCCGGTATGATGAAAAAACTGTCCAATAATACCGCTTGCGTGTTCACCGGTAAGGGTCTGTCATTTGGTGGCAGCCTGATCCGTCCAGAAGCAACAGGTTATGGTCTGGTTTACTTTACTGATGCGATGCTGAAACGCCACGGCCTTGGTTTCGAAGGTATGCGTGTTTCGGTATCAGGTTCAGGTAACGTTGCTCAGTATGCTATCGAAAAAGCCATGGCTCTGGGTGCGCGCGTTATCACTGCATCTGACTCCAACGGTACTGTCGTTGACGAAGCGGGCTTCACTACTGAGAAATTAGCGCGTCTGTGCGAAATTAAAGCCAGCCGTGACGGCCGTCTGTCTGACTACGCTCGTGAGTTCGGTCTGACTTATCTTGAAGGCCAGCAGCCATGGGGTGTAGCGGTAGATATCGCTCTGCCATGTGCGACTCAGAATGAACTGGATGTTGAAGCGGCTCGCGCGCTTATCGCTAATGGCGTTAAAGCAGTAGCAGAAGGCGCTAACATGCCAACAACCATCGCTGCAACTGACCTGTTTATTGAAGCAGGCGTATTGTTTGCCCCTGGTAAAGCGGCTAACGCCGGTGGTGTTGCGACTTCAGGCCTGGAAATGGCTCAGAATGCGGCACGCTTTAGCTGGAAAGCTGAAGAAGTGGATACTCGCCTGCAACACATCATGCTGGATATTCACCACTCTTGTGTTGAATACGGCGGTGAAGGCAAGCAAACTCAATATGTACGTGGCGCGAATATCGCTGGCTTCGTTAAAGTTGCCGATGCCATGCTGGCTCAGGGCGTACTGTAATTATTGCTAATCAGGGTCTTGAACCCTGATTAACAAAACAGTACCGCTGAATAAAAATACCTGCTGATGGCAGGTATTTTTTTGTCTGCTGCTTATCGCTACAGCAGCTGGCTCATTTCATATTGCTTAATCGGCTCTTCGCTAAAACCGCTGCCCAAAAACAGGGGAGATAGCGAACCTGGTATCGCAACAGCGGTGGATAAGCTGGCAAATTTTTCACGTAATAGCATCAGTAAGGCTTTTGCTTCTCCCCGGCCACGCGCTTCTGGTTCAACATAAAGCATACGTAACTTCGCAGGCTCGCCTGGAATAACCAGTCCATAAGCGACCTCATTGAGTGCGTAGGCTCTACCCGATAGTTTATACAAGGTTTCGGCGGCACTTAACCATGGGAGTTGATGGTCAACATCGGCCATCATTTTACGTGCCATCAACAGAGGATCTATCTCGATTAATTCGCCAACGGGTTTAGTCGCGGGAGGTATTGGCGCATGAAAACCGAGGAGCGGTTGCTGTATTGTAAATCCCATCCGCTGGTAGAGTGCAATCCCTCCGGCATTCCCGGCAATCACCTCGAGAGAGAAGGTCTTATCCCCCCGGGCGCGTGCAGCATCGATCAATTGTTGCATACAGTGTTTACCTAATCCCTGTCCACGCAGTGCAGGGCGAATGGCAAAAGCGGCAAGCCGGCTGGTTTGTCCACGACGGGCAATCAGGGCAAGGGCGACCGGCTGCCCCTCGTTGAGCCAGACTATGCTGTCATTCAGGCTGACATCTTCAGCAGCAAAACGCGCAGTAAATGCATCTCCCTGGATGGTAAAAGGGGTCAGATATCCCTCAAAACAGGATGTCAGAATGGCTGCCAGTTGATAGCTGTTCCAGTGCGCGGCCGTAGTGCTGGTGAGAGTGTCGTGCATAGATCCCTCCGGAATAACCCATGAATTACCATAATATATCAGGCATTCAATATGTTATAACACTGTTATATTCCGGAAGAGGTAGGGGTTATTCAGCCGCAGTTTCTACTGCTGCAGCAAGCGGTTTTTTGGCTGCTGTAATCTTGAACCAGGGTAAAAAGAACTGAATCAACGGGCCAATAGCCAGCGCATATAATACCGTCCCGACACCAAACGCCCCGCCCATTAACCAGCCAAGCGTTAATACAGTAACTTCTATCGAGGTACGGATACTGCGTATCGACCAGCCAGTACGCGCATGAATCCCCGTCATCAGCCCGTCTCGTGGCCCGGCTCCCAGCCCAGCACCAATATACATTCCGGTCGCCAGTCCATTAACAATCAGGGCGGTAATAAGCAGCCCAATTCTGAGCGCTAATGATTCTACCGGTGGCATCAAAGCCAGTGCAGCATCTGCAGCCAGTCCAAGAACAATAACATTACTGATAGTCCCGATGCCTGGGCGAGTACGCAGCGGGATCCACAGCAACAGCACCAGTGCCCCGACACCAATCATCACCACACCGAGGTTCAGTGAAAAGATACGCGCCACTCCTAAGTGGAACACGTTCCAGGGATCTGCACCTAAGTCAGCCCGTACATACATCGCAGCCGAAACGCCATATAAAATCAGTCCAATATAAAGTTGTATCAGCCGACGAGCCATCATAATTAATTCCCTTCTTTATTGATTTCTTACACTGGATATAGATATCCAAAATAGTTCGAGTTGCTTGTAGGTGCGGGGCAACTTGAAGTATGACGGGTATACTCTGAAGCAAAATGGATTTAGTATTAATATCCAGTTATAAAAAAGTGGACTGCTATGAGTCAGCGTAGAATCGGAGCAACATCATTATCCCGGCTATTGGGTCAGTGGCATCAGGAAAACTCGCGCACGCCTGTTTATCTGCAACTCGCTAATGGATTACGACTGCTGATCCTTGATGGCCGGCTGCCACTCGACTGCCGTCTGCCTGGCGAAAGAGATCTTTCCACCTTGCTTGGCGTCAGCCGTACTACTCTTGCCTCGGCACTGGCATTACTGCGTGAGCAAGGTTATCTGAACAGCCGTCAGGGTTCTGGGTCAGTCACGCTGTTACCAGAAAGCAGTCCGGCAATTTCACCTTTACCGGGCCTCGCTCCGGTACTGGATTTATCCGGCGCATCGCTGAGCGCAGGTCCGGAAATTCATCGGGCTTACTCCACGGCGCTGACCACGCTGCCAGAACATTTAAGCTCAACCGGCTATAACAGTCAGGGAATACTCCCGCTCAGAGAAGTGATTGCCGAGCGCTACTGCACGCGTGGCCTGCCGACAGATCCGGAGCAAATTATTATCGTCAATGGGGCGCTTAATGGACTGGGTCTGATACTGCGTCTGTTAACTGGCCCTGGCGATCGGGTGGTTATCGAAAACCCGACTTACTCTATTGCGATCGCGACCATTCTTGGTGCCTCTTGCCGCCCCGTTGCGGTCAGCTTACCTGACAGTGGCTGGGACGTAGAAGGTCTGGCTGCAACCATTGCCCAAACCTCCCCTCGCCTTGCTTACCTGTTGCCTGATTTTCATAACCCCACTGGCCGCTGCATGGATGAAGTGACCCGACAGCGAATCTGCGATGTTGCTGCCGCCAGCCGCACCACCCTGGTGGTGGACGAAACCATGGTCGATTTATGGTTCGATAAACCACCACCACCGCCAATGGCAGCTTTCGATAAAGCAGACAATGTCATCACACTCGGCTCAGCGAGCAAAAGTTTTTGGGGTGGATTGCGTGTCGGCTGGATAAGAGCCCCGCGGAAAACCATTAATGCGCTGATTCAGGTGCGTAACACTTTCGATCTCGGTACGCCAATTCTGGAGCAACTGGCAACCATTGCTCTGCTTAACGAAGCGGATAACTTTTTACCCGCCCGGCGCGATCTGCTACGTCAAAGACGTGATGGCAGTTTTGCAGCACTCCGTGAGCTTTTTCCCGACTGGAAAACCTGTCAGCCGGAAGGAGGACTCTCCTGGTGGATTGAACTCCCCAAAGCCCAGGCAACAGTATTTGCCGCACATGCAGAAAGTGCCGGGATCCGAATTGGCGCCGGGCCAAGATTTGGAGTTGATGGTGCCTTTGAACGTTATTTACGCCTGCCTTTTACGCTTGAAACACCCGCCATGTATCAGGCTCTGGAGCGCCTGCAACCTATCTGGCAGCAGCTGATGGAAGAACCATCAGAAAGAATGCGTCATCTTATTGTATAAATTTTATTAACTCAGATATGTGTCAACAACACTACAGACCGCATTATACCAGAAGCAAATATTGCAAACCTCATGGCACACGCCGTCTTTTCGAATATTGCGATTTTCGTTTATTTCGATTATGCTTAATGAAGAATGCACTTCAAACTCATAAAACTGACGAACTAACAAAATAGCTGGATACTGAAATGAAAATTACTCCTCTGAACAGTTTGAGCCTGCCAGCGCCGAAAGAACAAGAGGCAGCAATACGTGGGCAGCGGCAGCTTGCAACCTATCTGTCTACAAAACTGGAAACACAAAAAATATCAATTCAGGATGCAAATGAGACTGTACATCAGATTGAGTTGCCTACTTCAGCACTCACTCTTTTGATGAGTATTCTGGGTGAACTGGCTGCGGGTAACGCCGTTCAGGTTGTACCCGTGCATGCTGAGTTAACAACTCAGGAAGCAGCAAATATTCTGAACGTTTCGCGGCCACATATGGTGAAGCTTTTGGAAGAAGGCCAGTTGCCTTTCCATAAAACAGGCCGTCACCGCCGCGTGCTTTTTGCTGATCTCATGCACTACAAAGAACAGCGAGAAAATGAAAGTTTACAAGCTATGCAGGAGCTGACAGATCGAAGTCAGGATCTCGGGTTTTACTAATGAATCATTCACCGTATCCTGTCGTACTTGATGCCTGTGTTCTTTACCCATCGTTATTACGAGATTTACTTATGCGTCTCGGTATATCAGGGATTTATCAACCGAAATGGACTGTAGAAATTAATAATGAATGGCAACGAAATTTATTACTTAATGACTCTAATTTAACAGCAGTAAAGCTCCAGCATATTGAATCATTAATGAACAAAGCATTACCAGATGCTAACGTTACCGGATACGAAACACTCATCCCTGGGCTTGATTTACCGGATATTGATGACCGACATGTGCTAGCCGCAGCAATAAGGTCGAATTCAGAGGTGATAGTCACTGCCAATCTGAAAGATTTTCCGGCTGATAAGCTCTCCAGTTTTGATATAGAAGCTATTCATCCAGATGAGTTTATAGCAGATTTATTTGATCTTAACTCCGCAATGGTGCTTAAAGTCGTGCAGATGGCCAGAACATCATTGAAAAACCCACCTTTCGGTGTAAATGATTATCTGGATGCTCTTCAGCGGCAAGGGTTGCCTATGACAGTGAAAGCACTAAGTGCGTATCAGATGCTGTTATAAATAGTTTTGGCAGCCGTAATTGAGGGGCTGACGACTTCTGTAGAAGTATCCGCTATCGATATCAAGGAGATATCGTTTTGACAAGCGGTCTGGTACGACCGCCTGTCATTAATCTGATAGCTATGGGCGCTATATTTTACTTTTTCTTTTTCAGAAGTTTTCGCAATGCTTTGATTTCATGATCGCTTAAAGGTGGGACGCGCTTCTCTTCGGTATGCTGATTATCAACTTCACCTTCCTCTACGCTGTCATCGACACTGTCTTCTATGACTTCGTGCTCTTCAAGTCCCAGCGCCAGGGCTTTGGTTAATAACTCTTCGGTAACTGCCCCCAACGTTTCCTGTTTCTCTTCAGCATAAAGACGAATTCTTTCTTTTAATTCACTGCTTATTTTCACGTTAAGTGTGACGTTGGTCATAATCTGCCTCTGAGACTAAAAAAAGTAGTGTTTTTAATACTATAACAACACATATAAATCCAGACCGAGATAAAAATTTAATATTTCTGTCATAATTCAGTAACAGATAATTATTGGTGTAGTTCTAACTCAGTTTATTAAAACTACACTACATAATTATTTCTGGCTACGCCTGGACTGTATAATTCTGTCAATAATAATTGCGCAGATAAGAATAGCGAACCCGGCCAGAATCCCCTTCCCTTGAGCGGCATATTGCAGAGCTGAAAGCACCTCTTCACCTAAACCACGCGCTCCAATCAGGGCCGCAATCACCACCATCGACAGGCTCATCAGGATGGTCTGACTGACCCCTGCCATAATCGAAGGCCTGGCAATCGGCAAATCGACTTTAAATAACATAAACCAACGCCCGGCGCCAAAAGCGAGTGCCGCTTCACGTACCGCAGGCGGTACGCTGGCAATACCAAAAGAGGTTTGTCGAATCACTGGCGCAATACCGAAAATAACCGTTGCTACAATCCCGGCAGTTTTGCCAATACCAAACAGGGCAATCACCGGGATCAGATAAACAAATGCAGGAGTGGTCTGCATAAAGTCCAGCACCGGACGAATAATCGCCGCTGAGCGCTTGCTATAACCGCACCAAATCCCTACCGGGATACCAAACACCAGCGCAATCATTGAGGCAGTACCTAGCAATGCCACGGTTTGCATCGCCTTAACCCAGTAACCCAATGCCAGTAAATAACCCAGACCTAACGCAACACCCAAGGCCAGCAACCAGCCAGCACGCTGGGCGGCCAAAGCCACAATGACAATAGCGATAACCGGCCAGGGGGTCGCTGTCAGGGCAAATTCCAGCCCGTCCAGTAATCGCTCGATAACCCAGCTCACTTGCTGTGCTATTGGACTCAGTGCCGACGAAATACCGAGCATATAACCATCAACCACTGAGGCAGCATGGCTGACTAAATCTGGAACGCCCGCGGCATCAAATACCTTAGCGGGTATAAACCCGGCAAAATTTAAAAATGTCAGCGGAATAACCAGTAACCAGATAATCGCTGCCTGGAGTGCAGCAAACCATGAAAATCCGCTATCAGCGAGTTGCCCGTTGATAAGAGCATGGCGCAGACGGCTTGCTACTAACGGCACTGCTCCAAAACCCAGACCAATCCGGCTGGCCAGTAAGATAGCCAGCCCCAACCCCAGCAAACCCAAACGGGGACCGTTACTTGCCAGTTTTTGCTGAGCTTGTTTTGCTGCCTGCTCCAGTGATTGCGCCGATCGCGTCAGCGAAGCGGTTATTTTACTGTCGGGATCCTGCGCCCGAGCCGCAGCGGCCTCACTGACGCGTCGTTCAGCAAGCTGTACCAGCGTATTGACTCTAACCTGTTCAGTCCTGTCAAGCCCGCCCCCTAAGGCCAGGACAATCAAGACTACGCTTACCAGTTCCAGTATCAGAAAGAGCCAGAACCAGCCTCTGATCCTTCGCGCCCCCAGCCAGAAGCTTCCCAGTAATGCCGCCAGTGGTAGGAAGGATAAACCGCGATGATTTTCATCTTGCATCCGGGCAAATGCGCGCTGATAAACAGGTGCACCGGGTCCAATAAAACTGCGTACCACCCCATCTTCGCTGGAAAGTTCACTCATCTCTTACGACTCCTGTTTGACAGGGAAAGCAGACTGACCCAGTCCGACAAAACGTGCCACGTACTCATTCGCGGGAGCGGCCAGTAATTCGCCGGGGGTCGCAATTTGTTCAATCTGCCCCAGACGCATCACTGCAATTCTGTCCGCAATACGAAAAGCTTCCGCTACATCATGGGTGATAAAGACGGTTGTCTTCCCTAAGTCTCGTGACAAACCACGAAATTCATCCTGTAACTCGACACGAATTAACGGATCAAGCGCACTAAAGGGTTCATCCATTAACAGAATATCGGGATCCGCAGCTAAAGCGCGTGCCAGCCCGACACGCTGTTTCATGCCGCCAGAAAGTGAACTGATCCCATGCCGACCCAAGCCACCTAATCCGAGACGAGTGAGCAATTCCTCAGCCCGAGCCTCTCGCCGCTGACGCGATATTCCGAGGATCTCTTGTGGTAGTGCCACATTTTCATGGATCGTCATATGCTCTATCAGCGCATGGCTCTGAAATACCATCCCTATCCGTTTTGCACGCAGGGCGCGTAAAGCCGCCGGGCTCAGTGTGGCAATATCTTCACTATCGATACTCACCCGTCCGGAACTGGGGGAAATTAAGCGATTAATCATGCGTAAAAGCGTTGATTTACCGCAACCAGACAGGCCGAGGATACAAAGTAATTCGCCACGATTAACGGTTAAATCCACACCCCGTACCGCAGCAACCTCCCCCGCGGCTAACGAAGCGGCGGGGTTATGACGTAGTTGAGCAATAATCCTGGCCGGTTCGGGAGCAAAAACCTTCCATACCCCTTCCAGTTGGATCATGATTTAGCAAGCCAGCCGGCAACACGTTGCTGATTCTTGCTGACCCATTGTTGTGCTGCCTGCTCAGGCGACAGACCCTGGACGGCAATCGCGTAGGCCAGTTGGTTGATATCCTGGGTTGTAAAATCGATGGCTTCGATAATTTTTACGCCTTCAGGATTGTTGTCGGCAAAATGCTTGCTATAGGCGATATGAATCGCGGCATCCTGGTAACCAGAACCAATTTTCGATTTATCTAACCACTGCGGATCGGACTGATCGGCCGTCACCCAGGTCGCCGGATCGTGAGCAGGTTCGGTAAGGTTGGTCAGTTTATAACGCGCATAGTTCTGATGCGGTGAGTAGCAGTAACCTATCCAGGCCCCATCAGTTTTATCTGCATTATCAAGATTCGCTGTCGCTACCGCTTCATCAGAACGCACTAAATTAAAGAAAGGAGCAAAACCGTAATCACGGGCGCGGATCTCTTCATAGTTGGTGGAAAGCCAGCCCGGCGCACCCAGCCAGATTTGACCACGATCGGATCCTTTAGCAGCAAAGACCTTGGCTTTTTCTGGATCCGTCAGGTCATAAACGGAGTGAATATCGTACTTCTCCGCTGTTTTGGTCAATGTGCAATAACCCTGCCCTCCCAGATAGGCGTTTGCCGTCAGGGTCACGTTCTTGCCGTCACCCGTATATTGAGCGACTAACCCATTCTGGTTAGGGAGCCAGACATCCGTCCAGACATCAATTTCCCCTTTATTACGGTTCAAGGCTTCCCAGATAACCGGCACAGAGGTCGCAGGAACAATTTTGGTTTCTGTTCCGAGCTGCTGTTCCAGCAATGTTTTTACAATAAATGCCGATCCTTGCTGAGTCGCATAGCCAGCATCAGCAATAGTGACTGGCTCTGCCAGGACTGGGGTAGCAGCAAAAATAGCCAGGGCAGTCATCAGACGTTTTGGAAAATGGGTCATAATAAGTTCCTTCGCAAACCAGAATTAGAGAGTATTAACAGGATGTGGAAGACCCAGGCGCTGATGCAGCGTCCCCTGGAAATCAATGGGATTAAGCAATCCCCGTTTACGTAGCAAAGGCACCACTTCAGAGATAAAAAGGTCCAGCCCTTCAGGAAATGTAGGAGGCAGTAACATAAAGCCATCCGCTGCCCCGGCGGTATGCCACTCAATCATCCGATCGGCAATTTGTTCTGGCGTTCCAGCTATCTGCCAGTGCCCTCTCGCGCCAGCAATGCGGCGAGCCAGCTGTAAAACCGTCAGCTCCTCGCGACGAGCCAGTTCCTGGAGTAATGTCTGCCGACTGGCAATCGAATTAGACGGAGGTAATTCAGGCAATGGCCCATCGGGATCGACATCAGTTAAATCGATATCCCCCAGATAACTTCCCAGCAGCGCCAGAGCGACCTGCGGAGAAACACGCTCTTGAAGCGCTGTAAATTTGGCTTTTGCTTCAGCTTCGGTGCTGCCAATCACCGGGAAAATGCCCGGTAATACAAACAGCGGATCTGCCTGGCGGCCTGCCTTTTCACGACGCGCCAGTAAATCACGACGATAGTCCTGGGCAATAGACAGGCTCGGCGCAGCAGTAAAGACCAGACTTGCATAACGAGCCGCTAAATCGCGTCCGGCGCTGGATGCTCCAGCCTGAACCAGTACGGGATGACCCTGTGGTGACGGAAAGACATTCAGCGCCCCTAAACTGCGGAAATACTTCCCCTGAAATTCAGCCGGACGCAGAGCATCGGCTTCAAAAAACACGCCACTCTCTTTATTGCGTGGAAAACGCTTCGGATCCCAGCTCTGCCATAATTTCAATGCTGCCTGAATAAACTCTTCAGCACGCTCATAACGGGCATCATGACGGAACTCAGTGGCATTAAAATTAGTCGCTTCGCTGGACAGCGATGAAGTGACGATATTCCAGCCCACTCGTCCGCCACTAATAAGATCAAGAGATGCCAGCTGGCGCGCCAGTAAATAAGGTTCATTAAAGGTGGTACTGGCAGTAGCCACTATTCCAATACGTTCTGTTGAAGCCGCAACTGCGGTCGCTAATGTTAATGCTTCAAAACCATGGGACCATTCATCAACACGACGGGTCGCTTCAAGAGGTCCTTCAGGAATACCTAACCTGTCCGGAAAAAAAGCAATATCAAAACCTGCTGCCTCAGCTGCACGTGCGGAGTCAATATAATGAGAAAGCGTAATATTCGCTTCAGGCGAGGTAGCAGGATCTCGCCATGCCGCCACATGATGGCCTGTAGGATAGTGCATTAGAGAAAGTATTAACGGCTTTTTTTTACCAGACATGATTAAGACTCCACGTTGTTCTGTGAAAAAAACTATCTGCTATTTTTGTAATCTACAAATGCTTTAAATTGCTAAAGAAAGTGTTAATTTTATCTATACAAGCCAATAAAGATTAATTTTAAAACAATATTTAACCTGTGTTTTTAACAAACAATGAGTTACTTGCAGCGGGAGACATTAGTAATCCCATAACATTAGAATTTTTTGTTATCACGACAAAGAGAACGTTATAAGAAAAGTCTCTATGGATTATCCAGGAGAGTGCCCATATTTCTTATTTGAATATTCAACCTTAGTGAAAAAATAAATAGCCCGATTAACAACCTGATAAATTAAATATTATTAAAAAACCAACCCAGGTAATTAACAAATAATAAATTAAGTTATTAAGAATCATTGCCATTCAGATAAAATACCATAATGCATATTAATCAATAAACGATAAAAGGTTAGCCTAATAGATAGCATTCGGTTATTATCACTTCGTTCTATTATTTTAATTTTAAGAGTCCCCATGATGACAGATATAAATATAGAAAATGATAATAAATATCATGAGCGTTCTCGTGCTGCCCGTAACAGTACTTTAGTCAGCGTAGTATTAAATCTTTTCTTATCCTGTTTTCAGGTTATCACAGGCGTATTCTCTGGTTCTCAGGGGCTTATTGCTGATGGTATGCACTCTTTTTCAGATTTAATCGCCGACTTTGTGGTACTGGTCGCCAATAAAAAAAGCCGCAAGCCTTCTGATAACGATCATCATTATGGCCACTGGCGCTATGAAAATGGCGCATCGCTGATTATTGGTGCAATATTATGTCTGGTCGGAGCGGGTATGCTGTGGTCGGCAATGGGCAAATTATGGCACCCCGATACGATACCTGAAGTCCACATGGTTGCGCTCTGGGTCGCCTTAGGGGCCATTGTTATTAAAGAGATCCTGTTCCGCTACATGTTAAAAGTAGCCAAACGCGTCCAGTCTTCGATGCTGATTGCCAACGCCTGGCACGCCCGCTCAGATGCGGCCTCTTCAGTGGTTGTCGCGGCAGGTATTATCGGTAACCTGGCGGGATTCACTTGGTTTGACCCTATTGCCGCCATGATAGTCGGCGTAATGATTGCACTGATGGGCTATCGTTTTGCCGCCGAAGCGCTCAATGACTTAATGGATCGTTCAGTTGATTCAGACACCGAACAAGAGATTAAAAATACCATTCTCGCGGTTCCTGGAGTAGGTGGATTACATGATGTAAAAACCCGTAAAGCGGGTGACCTTATTCTGGTTGATGCTCATCTGGAAGTGAACGCTTATCTTTCAGTAAAAGAGGGTCATGATATTGCTGTCGCCGTCAGGAAACAGGTAATGAAAGATCACGATGTGCTGAATATTATGCTACATATAGACCCGAAATAATTCGAGTTGCCTGACGATGTGATTCGAAAAGCTGGGCGCAGGTAGCAACCAGTAAACTGAGTGAATGGTGGTATATCATAAGCTATCTTATTGCATTCGTTAGATTTTCTGAGTCTGAATTGGATTATCCCGTTGAGTGTTATCGAACGGATATTAAACCTTCCGAAGAAGTTGTTATCCGGCTAGCAAACTCAATACTCAAATCAGCGACTGTGGTGAGAATGGCCTATTTAAACTGGGACTGTAAGGGACGTATCGAATGTAAGTTGTCAGAAGCCACCGCTAAAAAACTCAGTCCAGAGCACAAGCCTGATATTGCTGAGATAACCGTTGGCCTGACGACGATAGAAGCCATGATGATACTGCTCAGAAAAACAGGATGGACGCCGCTTAAGCCAGTATCAAAACAGTATCGAATTGCTGCAACCCACTGCAACAAAACGCAAACTGCCAATATTTTTTTCCGCAAAAATGGCGTTGACCTTCAAATTCTTCCAGGGCTGCCCTCCTCTCGTCCGAAAAATTTTAGCAGCATTAATATCAGCCTCAGTGAGGGACGTGTCGTCAGGCATTTTTTATCACAGACCACATTCAATCTGTATGAAGGTATTAATCGATTCGCTATCAGTTTTCTCGCCAATGAAGATGACTACGATCGTTTTTTCAAACCCGTGGGATCATCCGACAGAGCCACGCAAGAAGTTAAAAACAGAGTGCACGACTCAAGCCCTGAAAAAGAAATGAGCTTAAGAGATGCGCTTGCTGGGTGTGAAGATGGCACAGGCAGGATCTATCTTTCTGATGGCATCTATCTCTGACAAGTAGATAGTGATACCGAACAACAGATTAGAAATACTATTCTCATCGTCTCTTTATTAGCAACGTATCCTTCAGTTGACTCAAGGGAGTTATTTGACGGTTTTTTATTATCAAGTGAGAGCGCAGACCCATAACCTTTATTTAGTGATAAAGTGAATAGATATCAAAAAAAAATTTGATCTCACTAAAGTTAGGTGCTAGGGTAATTTTTAGTATCTATTCGTCTAAAATAATTCATCCAATATGATAAATGGTTTTATCATTGCTATTATTTTTGTCGTCACTATAGACTTAATATTATTTTATTGTTCTGATTTGAGTAAATACTTTTTTACTCCGGCTACTTTATATAATTTCGAACTGTTATGATTATTATAATGGAAAAAATAACAACATTAGAAATTAACAACCACACGGTTATAATTAATAAAATAAACTTCTGAAAACTATCTCTGGAAATAATAATCCTTATATAAATGAGAGGAGGGATTATGAAAGTAATATTTCTTTTGGGAACATTAATGTTTCTTTCCGCATGCCAGGAAAATTATATTCAAGATGTTGGTGGAGGTACGATAGAGGTCTCTTCACCTATCTTATCCGGTAATAAAACGAACAGCAGCACGGTTACTAGAGATTAATTTCTCAATATATTTTATATAAAAATCAAGGGTCAGAAATCGATTATGATAGAGACTATCCCTTGATTTTCACAAGACTCCCTATTTTTAAATTCAATATATTGTTCACTCCTTGAACTCTTATCCAACGAGCGACGAAATTCACAACGCTTACCTCTGAGGTTGTCAGTACTGGCAGGGATCCACCACTTACCATTATCCACTCCTCGTAATCTAATTTTAGCTGTTTTATTCTAGGGGGACAGGCATTCCTATATACTTAAAGCCACTATTTTATTTACAAAAAACTTATGACTCGTACCCAGCGTTTACTGACATTACTGCAACTGTTAAAAGAAAATCGCTATCCAATGACCGCTGAGCGACTTGCTGCTCAGTGTGACGTCAGTGTTCGATCTATCTACCGCGATATTGAAACTCTGCGTCAGCAGGGGGCTGAAATTGTCGGTGAAGCGGGTATCGGTTTTCTGTATAAATCAGGCTTACTGCTTCCCCCTTTGCTCTTTGATATTGCCGAACTGGAGGCGCTAGTACTTGGCTTGCGTTGGGTTGAAAGCCATGGTGATAACGAACTTGCCGCCTCAGCGAAACGTGCCGCAGATAAGATAAGCGGAGTGGTTAACCAGGAGTCACAGTCCGTTTTTCAGCACAATTCCCTTTTTGCTCCCAGCAGCCGTCCTTCGCAAGTCAAAGATCCTATTGCCATTGCCTTACGCCGTAGTCTGAGAGAAGAGTGTAAAATTAGAATTAAGTATCAGGATCAGACACAACAGTTAACGCAGAGAGTGATTTGGCCAGTAGCGTTGGGCTATATGCATGATGTTCAAGTGGTTGCTGCCTGGTGTGAACTGAGAGGTGACTATCGCCATTTTCGGCTGGACAGAATCAATGAACTCTTCCCCCTGATGGATAAATTCCCTTATCCGAAAGGATATCTGCTAGCGCACTGGCGAAAAAGTATTTTGACTGAGACTCCTGACAAGAACTGACACAGCCACTCCTTATACTCTCCTGGCTGAATATTACGTTTTTCAAGGAGAGCAACATGAGTACATTAACGCTGTATACCAATGCGATGTCCAGGGGCAATACTATCGATTTGTTATTCAGATTTTTAAATATTCCCTATCAACGCATAGAATTAGCTTATGGAGAGGAGATGCATACTGAAGAATATCTCGCTCTTAACCCAATGGGAAAAGTACCGACGCTCACTGACGGTGAAATAGTCGTGACTGAAAGCGCAGCGATTTGTCTATATCTTGCAGATAAATTCCCAGAAAAAGGTCTTGCACCGGCTTTAAATGCACCTGAAAGAGCTCATTACTATCGCTGGTTTGCTTTTGCTGCGGGCCCTTTGGAAGCGGCTTTTACCGTACAACAAATGGGAATCGAATTAACGGAAGAGCAGCAACATATGTCAGGTTTCGGATCCTATCAGCGAGTGATGGCGTGTATAGAAAGCGAGTTTAATAAACTCTCACCCTATATTTGTGGCGCCTCATTAACCGCAGTGGATATTTATTTAGGCTATTTTTTAATTTTTCTCGAACAGATAAATATGCTGCAGGGTTATCCGGTCATTACCCGCTATCTTAATACTTTAAAGCAACTGCCCGAATTTAAGGCGGGAATGCAAAGTTAATATTAGATCTCAGAGGCCGATGCGAGACGCATTTATAAGTCGCGTAAAAATACCAAACGCCCGATAAAGTTCATCGGGCGTTTTAAGGCAAACTCGTGTCAACCTATATTAGGTCTAGTCACTATTGATGTGTCTGTACCGCTCCGTTTTCTAACGCTAAAGCCCTTTTCCAGCTATCCAGTGCTGTAAGGCGCTGGAGATAAGCCGCTAAATGAGGGTATTGCTCTCCTGCTCCAAGTTGCTCAACGACAGTGATAGCAACAAAAGCCAGCATGAAATCCGCCCCAGACAATTTATTACCCACGATAAAAGTCTTATCTGCGAGCACGTTATCAAGAAAGCCCAGGACTTTGTTAAATTCGGTTTGTGTATATCCATCCAGGAAGTTCAGATGAGTCCCTGTCTGAGTCTCAAACTGTGTAAACACCTTGAGTAATACCGGTACCATTGCAGAGCTTTCAGCAAAGTGGATCCATTGCAGATACTGCATGTAATCCGGAGAACTAAACTCAGGCTCTAGGTCAGAAGCGAACCGACGGATTAAGTACTCAACAATAGCGCCAGACTCGGCCAGCACTTGCCCTTCAAACTCAATCACCGGCGACTTACCCAGCGGATGAATTTTCTTCAGTGAATCTGGTGCGAGATGGCTGACAGAGTCACGCTGATAGCGAATCAACTGGTAATCGATCCCCATTTCTTCCAACAACCAAAGAATACGGAGAGAACGAGATGCATTGAGATGGTGAAGTGTAATCATGATAAGCCTCAGTAGTCCGTATTTTATCTCGCTATGCCTGAATCCTTAAACGATCCGGGCAGAATACAGGGTCAACGTCTTGTTCGCTGACCCTATCGAGCTTAACAGTATTCGTCAATATCTTCTGCGCAGCAGCAAACAGCCATAAACGTGATCTAAGTCACACAAAAAGCATTTATTGTTAATCTGCTAATAGTAACTATAGTTATCATTATTCCATCGAAGGCGAACAAGCTTTCCACTATACAACCCAAGGAATATGACCATGAAAACGATTAAAACACTGTCTATCGCCGCTGTAGCCGCTCTTTCACTGATGTCAGCAGCAAGTTTTGCACAAAGCGTATCCGTGACTGATACCACTCTGGATGGCGCAGAAGCACAGATTGCAGCAAAAGCTCAGCAACAGGGTGCACATTATAAAATTACCAGCGCCAACACGAATAACGATGTGTATATGACTGCCCAGCTTTATAAATAATGACCACTCACAAAAAAGAGTGTCACAAGAGGTCGCCCATGAGCGGCCTTTTTGATATCTATAAACCGTGCAAAAAAAGAGAGTTTCTGCAATGACCGCAGGACATGGAGTAAGGCGCCGCTTTGGTACCCATTGAGCTTTAGGGGAGGTTTTCAGTACTGCGATAGTTGATTATCAAGTACCTACCCAGAATTGGGTGGGGGCCCTACCAGCTACATCCCGGCACACACGACGCTTGCTGCGGCTGCTTCCTTCCGGACCTGACCGAGTTCACAAGTTAGTGTTGCGGGAGAACCAATAGGGCCCCCATTGAGGGCGTTGTTATCCAACGCGCAGCCGCATTATCCACATAGACCAGGACAATTGCAAGGCACTATAGATTAGATGTTGTTTTATTGTGCATTTTCTACTTGGCGTATCGGCAGAGCCCGCTTATTCTTAGCAAGTTTTGATTCAGGAGACAGGCATGGATAACAATGATTCCTTCCCACAGCGGGTCTACCACATCCTGGCAGCTATTCCCGAGGGATATGTGACGACTTATGGTGATATTGCGGCCCTGGCGGGTTCACCACGCGCCGCACGCCAAGTAGGAGGGGTGTTGAAACGTCTGCCTGAAGGAAGCCGTCTGCCATGGCATCGGGTCGTTAACCGGCTTGGGCTGTTGTCTTTAACCGGACCCGATTTTTTACGCCAACGCGAAGCATTGGTCGCTGAGGGAATTCAGGTATCCGGTAGCGGTCAGATAGATATGACACGTTATCGCTGGCGCATCTAGTCGTTTAAATGACGACAACGGCTTTTGTACCCAAAATAATTCGAGTTGCTTGTAGGCGCAAAGATAAGGCTGTCGATGAGCATAGACAAACTATGTGATTCGGCAGCCTGAACGCCAGCAACCCTGCGCAACTTGAAGTATGACGGGTATATACCCAAAATAATTCGAGTTGCTTGTAGGCGCAAAGAGAAGGCTGTCGATGAGCATAGACAAACTATGTGATTCGGCAGTCTGAACGCCAGCAACACCCAAGCAACTTGAAGTATGACGGGTATAGACTCCCCCTTACAGAGACCCTACTACCACCCGATTCAGCATTAGCCCCTGCTAAAAGTGGCAGCATGATATAATCACTTCTGTATCGCTTTACCTTTTTGAGGACACGTTATGAGTCAAGCCCTTAGCAATTTATTAGCATTACTTAATCTGGAAAAGATTGAAGAAGGACTGTTCCGCGGTCAAAGCGAAGACTTAGGGCTACGTCAGGTATTTGGTGGACAAGTTGTCGGACAGGCACTGTATGCAGCCAAAGAAACGGTGTCAGCAGACAGACTGGTGCATTCATTCCACAGCTATTTTCTGCGCCCCGGCGATATCCAGAAACCCATTATTTATGATGTAGAAACCTTACGTGACGGTAACAGCTTTAGCGCACGTCGAGTCTCAGCGATTCAAAATGGTAAACCTATCTTCTATATGACCGCCTCTTTCCAGGCGCCGGAAACAGGTTTTGAGCATCAAAAACAGATGCCTGAAGTACCGGGCCCGGCGAAGCTGCCATCAGAGACTGAAATAGCCCGCTCGCTGGAAAAATTTTTACCGCCGGTATTTAAAGATAAATTTCTTTGTGAAAGACCGATTGAGATGCGCCCGGTGGTTTTCCATAACCCACTAAAAGGCCATGTTGACGTTCCGACTCGTCAAACCTGGATGCGAGCGAATGGCCCAATGCCTGACGACTTCCGCACGCATCAGTCGTTACTGGGTTATGCCTCTGACTTTAACTTTCTGCCGACCGCCTTGCAGCCCCAGGGATTAGGTTTTCTTGAACCCGGTATGCAGGTAGCGACTATTGACCATTCAATGTGGTTCCACCGTCCATTCAATCTGAATGACTGGTTGTTGTATAGCGTGGAAAGTACGTCAGCTTCAGGTGCTCGTGGCTTTGTACGCGGTGAGTTTTATAATCAGGAAGGTGTGCTGGTTGCATCAACGGTACAGGAAGGAGTTATCAGAAAGCGTAGTTAAAATGCTTATCCCTCGCCCTTTTACAGGCGAGGGGTGATAGTTAACAGGGAAACTTAGCTGTTGTAAGCACTCTCGCCATGGCTGTTGACATCCAGGCCTTCACGCTCTTGCTCTTCGCTGACACGGACACCCACGGTGAGGTCTGCCAGTTTGAAGCCGATATAGGCCACTACGCCAGACCAGACTAAAGTGATAGCGATACTTTCCAGCTGCACCAGTACTTGATGTCCCATGGTCATATCGCCAGCATATCCAACGCCACCCAGTGAAGTTGCCGCAAAGACGCCAGTCAGGATACAACCGACAATTCCGCACACACCATGAACACCGAACACATCGCAAGGGTCATCTACGCGCAGCCATTTTTTCAGTAAGGTCACGCCCCACAGTCCAGCACAGCCAGTAACAACACCGATAATCATTGCCCCACCGACACCGACGAAGCCACAAGCTGGGGTGATACCGACCAGACCGGCAATCGCACCAGAACAAGCACCCAGTAAAGAAGGTTTACCCCGTAATATCCACTCACCAAATACCCAGCCCAGGATACCTGCTGCTGTCGCAACCACGGTATTCACAAACGCCAGTCCGGCAATTTCGTTGGCTGCACCAGCGGAACCGGCGTTAAAGCCAAACCAGCCGATATACAGAATCGCTGTACCGGTAAAGACCATCGGCAGGTTGTGCGGTTTAAAGGCTTCTTTACCAAAACCAGTACGTTTTCCGATGAAGTAAGCACCCACCAGACCCGCAATAGCGGCGTTAATATGCACCACAGTTCCGCCAGCAAAGTCCAGCGCACCGTGGGATGCCAGTAAACCACCGCCCCAAACCATATGTGCTATCGGCAGGTAGGAGAAGGTAAACCACACCACCACAAAGATCAGTATCGCAGAGAAGCGAACGCGCTCAGCCAGCGCACCGACAATCAGCGCCACCGTAATACAAGCAAAGGAGCCCTGGAATGCCACGTGGATATATTGATAGATAGTCCCGGTGACGGTAGTAATTTCCATATTACTTAACATCGCCCAGTCAAAGTCACCGAAGAAATTGTTGCCAGGACCGAATGCCAGCGAGTAACCGTAGACTACCCACAGTACGCAGACCAGCGCGAAACTGACAATGATTTGCGACATCATGGAGAGGACGTTTTTAGCGCGGATCAGGCCACCGTAAAATAATGCCAGGCCAGGGATGGTCATAAATAAGACCAGCGCAGTACAAATCATCAGAAAAGCGTTGTCCGCTTTATCAGCCACTACCACAGCAGCAGGTGCAGCCATCGCTAGCGCAGGCATCAGAGCCAGACCGCCAAAAACCAAGTATGAAGTGAGTCTTTTCATGTTTTCCGTCCGTTTGCGGTCAATTAATTACAGGGCGTCTTCATCTGTTTCACCGGTACGAATCCGGATTACGCGTTGTAACTCAGTCACAAAAATCTTGCCGTCGCCAATTTTTCCGGTCCAGGCTGATTTGCTCATTACATCAATCACTTCATCGAGCTGCTCATCGGTAATAGCAACTTCAATCTTCACTTTAGGCAGAAAATTGACGTTATATTCAGCCCCACGATACAGCTCGGCATGACCCTTCTGGCGTCCGAAGCCTTTCACTTCAGTTACAGTTAGCCCTTGAATGCCGATTAAAGAGAGCGCTTCACGTACGTCTTCGAGTTTGAATGGTTTAATCACCACAGTAACCAGCTTCATTGTTCCTCTCCTCTTGAGATCAGGTCATTACCTGTATGGAGTTATTAAAAGCAAGTCTCGTGCCAAAAATTCAGCTGGCGTTTTTTTTATGGTGAAAATGGGGATTGTTAAGCGCGAGAAGAGAATTATGGGTAAGCAAAAAATGGGAGGCTAAAAAAAACGCACCATTGCAGTGCAATGATGCGTTATCTGATATCCAGTCCGGTGCATAACGTCAATAACAGAGCGACTTTGCTATCAGGCGAGGGCGGTTTCTTCCTGAATAGTGGCAACCAGTGCCTCGCCCGCTAACTGAAGCTGATACATCTGCCAGTAACGCCCTTGCTGCGCCAGTAGCTGGCTATGCGTTCCACGTTCAACAGCCTGACCACGATGAAGCACCAAAATAGTATCTGCATCGGTAATCGTCGAAAGTCGATGTGCAATAACGATCAGCGTGGTTTTTTTTCGCACCACCGCCAGCGCTTGCTGGATAGCCTGTTCTGTTCCTGAGTCGATATTGGCAGTTGCTTCATCGAGAATAAGAATACGCGGCACGTCCACCAGCACACGAGCCAGTGCCAGTAATTGCTTTTGTCCGACGGAGAGATTATTTCCCTGCTCGCCTAGCCGGGTATGAATGCCCTCGGGGAGTGCACGAGCAAAATCCGCCATCTTCACCGTTTCCAGTGCCTGCCAGACCTGACTTTCACTGATATCCCGTCCCAGCGTGACATTCACGAAGAACGAGTCTGCAGTCACGACTGGGTCTTGCTGTACCATGGCGATACCATGGCGCAGTGCTTCATGGCTGAGAGTGCTGAGCTCGCGCCCATCAAGGAAAATCTCTCCGGCGGTTAACGGGTAATAGCCCATCAGCAAGTTCGCCAGGGTACTTTTTCCACTTCCGGTATGACCGACCAGAGCCACAAAGCTCCCTGAAGGGATCTCGATACTGATATCGTCCAGCACCTTGTTATCATCCCGATAAGCGAAAGAAAGATGGTTTACCGAAATATCACCACTCGCCAGAGGCCGGTTATCATTACCGTAGTCCTGGCGTTTACCATCCATTAACTCAAATACCCGCTCTCCGGCTACCACTGCCTGCTGCAAGATTGACTGTTGCGTGGTCAGTTCAATCAAGGGTTCATTGAGTCGGCTCAGATAGTTAATAAAGGCATACAGCACCCCGACTTCAATCATGCCCGGTTCGCTAAAACCAAATAACAGCAACAGACCACAGAGGATCATGGCCGCAAACAGGCTCAGTAACGGGCGGAGTAACCAGCCATCCAGTCGTAAGGTTTGCATACGCGCCAGATAGTGTGAGCGACTTGACTGCCCCATACGCTCACCAAACCGGGCCTGCTGGCGAAACTGCTGAATAATCGCCATACCGTTGATGATTTCATTAAAGCCATTGTTTATATCCGCCAGATAGCCACGAACCCGACGCACAATAGGTGTGCTGTAACGCTGATAAATAAACATCACCGTAAAGACTGCCGGGAACATAGTGATAGCGACTAATGCCATACGCCAGTCAAGGCTAAACATTGCTACCAGCATGACACTGATGAGCGCAATACTGCGTAACACGGTGGAAACAACGGTGATATACAAATCACGGATCACTTCAGTATCATTGGTAATCCGCGAGATAATTTGTCCGACCGGTTGGGTATCAAACGCACTCAATGGCTGGCGCAGCGCGGCATCCATCACGTCACTACGCAACTTCTGTACCACACCGACTGCGGCGGTATTAAACAGCAGCGCCTGATAATAATTCAGCAATGCTGCCAGCCCTACTAGCAGCAGATAAGCCGTTGCCAGCCCAGCCACCAGCCCCAGCGGCAGGCGATTCTTCGCCACCAGATTATCGATAAAATAACTCACCAATACCGGGCCAGTGACTTCTGCTGCGGCCGCAACCCACATGATGATCATCGCCCAGGACAGCGGTTTACGCCAGGGCAGGCCATAGGCTAGCAGGCGTTTAATCGTCGGCCATTGTTGCTTACGCATTGCTCTCTCCCTGACTTCTTGCTGGCTGCTGATAATCATCCAGCGCCGCTTCCAGTTGCTGATAACGATACATATCGCGATACCAGCCCTTCTCTGCGACTAATTCATCATGCGTACCGCGCTGACTGACACTGCCATGCTGTAGCACCAGAACTTCACTGGCTTCAGTCAGAGCAGAGAGTCGGTGCGCACTGATGATTACCGTGCGTTGCTCACCCCACTGGCGTAAATTAGCCAGAATGTCGTGTTCAGTTCGGCCATCAACAGCGGAAAGCGCATCGTCGAGGATCAAAATCTCAGCATCCAGCAATAATGCACGAGCAATAGAGATCCGTTGTTTCTGTCCCCCCGATAGCATAACGCCGCGCTCTCCAACTTCCGTCTCATAGCCCTGAGGCAGACGCAGAATATCGTCATGAACACAGGCCAGACGTGCCGCTTCTTCTATTTGCTGCTGGCTGGCGTTCGGATAACCTAAAGCAATATTACTGGCCACAGTGTCAGAAAAAAGGAAAGGTGTCTGATTCACTACCGCCAGCCGGCCTCGCCAGCTGTCGAGGGTCAGTTGCTTCAGGGCAATACCGTGGTAACAGATTTCCCCCTCGTTCACATCGAAGTGGCGCTGAATTAAGGCCAGTAAGGTACTTTTCCCGCTTCCCGTGGGCCCGCACAATCCAAGCATTTCACCCGGTTTCAGAACGAAAGAGACCTTCTCCAGCACCGCTTGTTCGGTTTGCGGATAACAAAAGCGATTCACGGTAACATCGAGGCTGGCACGTCCGGCAGGAACCGGCTGGGTGCCATCAATAACCTGGGGTTTTTCATCAAGCAGAGAACGAATACGGCTATAAGCTGCGCTGCCGCGCTCAACGATATTAAACATCCAGGCCAGCGCCAGCATCGGCCAAATCATTAGCCCGAGATACATCATAAAGCTGGTTAGCTGTCCAAGCGTCAACTGCCCTTCAACCACCATCCAGCTACCACCGCCAATAGCCAGGAAATTGGCGACGCCGATAGCAACATAGATTGTCGGGTTAAAACGAGCATCAACACGCGCCACATGCATATTCTTCGCGCCGGCATCTTCGGCTTCTTCTGAAAATAATGACGACTGTCGGTCTTCCAGTCCGAATGCTTTGATCATCCGGATACTGGTCATGCTTTCCTGCGTGCGGTTGTTAAGTACCGAAAAAGCAGCCTGAGCAACCTTAAAGCGCTCATGTAACCGGGCTCCGTCACGTTTGATAATCAGTGCCATGACCGGCATCGGTAATAGTGCCAGCAGCGTCAGGGGTAAACTTATTTGCGTCGACATGACAATCAATACCGCGAGCCCCATCACCAGGGAGTCAACCAGCGTCAGTACCCCCTCTCCTGCCGCAAAGACCACTCTGTCGACATCGTTGGTGGCACGGGCGATTAAGTCTCCGGTACGGTAACGCTGATAGAACTCAGGATGATGATGACTCAGTTTCTGGTAATAATCTTCACGTAGCTCAATCGCTAACTGGTAAGAAGCACCAAACAACAGGACACGCCAGACGTAACGCAGCAGATAAACGGTGACAGCAATCGCCAGGATAGCGCCAATCCACATCAGAATTTCTGACGATGTCAGTGTCTGCTGATGAACGCCGTCAATAATCACACCCACCAGTTTAGGCGGGAACAGCTGTAAAGCTGCAATAATGATTAATAACGATACCGCCCCGAGATAGCGTCGCCACTCGCGAGTAAAATACCAGCTTAGTTGAGCAAATAATCGCACGAAATTTACATCCTGAGTTGCAGTTGCCGGGCCCTGGCACTGCTTGAATTATTTTGGGTCAAGTGTTCATTGAGCTTGAGTGCATTACGCAAGAGGTAATGCAGTGGTATATTTTATCTGCTCCATGGCAAAACTCGAAGTCACATCGCTGAGTCCCGGTATGCCATTAACGAGCCGTTTATAAAACTCATCATAACGTTTCATATCAGCTACCTGAACTTGTATCAGGTAGTCATACTCTCCAGCCATACGCCAAAATCCTAAAACCTCAGGCATAGCTTCAACCACAGAGACAAACTGGCTATACCATTCACGACTGTGTTGCTGTGTTTTAATCAGTACAAAAGCAGTCAATGCCAGGCCAAGTTTTTCTGGGTTCAGAATCGCGACTTTACTGCGAATAAACCCGTCATCTTCCAGGCGTTTTAAGCGTTTCCAGCAAGGAGTGGTGGTCAGATTAACGGCATCGGCTAAGGTCTGCAAAGAGAGCGTACAGTCATCTTGTAGCAGTGCTAGCAGCTGACGATCTATTTTATCTATCATACCGCGCCTTAGAGAGAATTATTTTCTACTATGAGAGCTATTTGGAGGAAAAATAGCAACTTTTTTATCTTTATTTTACGCTACTCTACGCACAAATTGATAAAAGAGAATTTGCTATGACCAGCGCCTGGGTTAACAACGCTATCAGTGAGATTAATGCCGATTACCAACGTTCGGCAGATACCCATTTAATTCGTTTCGCTTTACCGGCTTTTCCGGGAATTCAGCTTTATTTAAAAGATGAAAGTACCCATCCGACCGGGAGTCTGAAACATCGTCTGGCACGATCTTTATTCTTATACGGCCTGTGTAACGGCTGGATAAAAGAAGGTACCACGATTATTGAGGCTTCTTCAGGATCGACGGCGGTATCAGAAGCCTATTTTGCCCGCCTGCTGGGGCTGCCCTTTATTGCTGTAATGCCAGCCTGTACTGCCAGACGAAAAATAGAACAAATCACCTTCTATGGCGGTCAGTGTCATTTTGTTGATCACCCTGCTGAGATCTATGCCGCTTCAGAAAAACTCGCGCGCGAGCTGAACGGACATTATATGGATCAGTTTACCTATGCCGAACGCGCAACCGACTGGCGAGGTAATAATAATATTGCCGACAGTATTTTCCGTCAGATGACCCATGAACCGCATCCAATCCCGGACTATATCGTCATGAGCGCCGGTACTGGCGGTAGCTCTGCGACTCTGGGGCGCTATATCCGTTATCAGGGTTATAAAACCAAATTAATGGTCGTTGACCCACAACATTCTGTATTTATGGACTACTGGCAACAACGTGACTGCGGACTGACCAGCCCGAAAGGTAGCAAGATAGAAGGTATTGGCCGACCACGCTGTGAACCCTCTTTTATCCCGGATGTGATTGACGACATGATGCGTGTTCCGGATGGTGCCAGTGTCGCAACTATGCAGTGGCTGGAAACCTTACTGGGACGTAAAGTCGGCGCCTCTACCGGCACCAATATGTGGGGCGTACTTCAGCTCGCCGCTAAAATGCACGCGAACGGGGAGAGCGGTTCCATTGTCACTCTGCTATGTGATAGCGGTGAACGTTACCTGGATACCTACTACAACCCGCAGTGGGTTGAGGAAAATATCGGTAGTTTACACCCCTGGCAGCATCAGCTTAGCGAACTGGTAAAGTAGAGGCTCGCCGCTTTATCCTTCGTTCCGTCAGCTCTCCTACCTGTCCCATATCATTCAGCGATGATGTGGGATACTTCGCATTTTGAAAATTTCAAATAGCGGTTATTTTATTATTTGATTATAGTTAGGCGCCATACTATATGGCGGCATCCACTATGATCCTTGAACAAAAATACCTGGCACTTTTACAAGAAGCACAGCGTCGTCAGAATACCGATACAGAAGGCATTCAACTGTGCTTTCAAACCCTCTCTTTGGCCTCGCGTATCGATAATGACTGTGCCAGATTACTGGCACCGTACAGCTTATCCGAAGGGCGCTTCGTGATGCTATTTCTGCTCGATACAGCCAGAGAAGGGTTGGCTCCTAATGAGCTGGCCGAGCGGGCAGGTGTAACCCGAGCGACGGTGACAGGACTGCTCGACGGTCTGGAACGTGAAGCGCTGATTGAACGTCAGGCAGCAGGACAGGATCGCCGTGCACTTCGTATCCAGCTCACCGATAAAGGCAGGCAAACAGCAAAGCAAGTCTTTGATAGCCATAGTCTCTGGATTGCCGGTCTGTTTGGTCATTTGTCGACAACTGAACGTGAGCAGCTGTCGATGCTATTAAATAAGGCTGCGGCTGGTCTGAACCACGCGAAAAAGGAGAGCCTCCCATGAACCAGCACCAGCCCCGCAAAGGTTATAGCCGTACTGCAGATATTCCCCCCGATATTCTGCAAGCCCTGTCGCAAGGTCTGATCCCCAGCGCTACGCTTACCGAAGGGCTGGCTCTCGATCAGACACAACTATTGCAGGCGGTTTTTCCTGAAGTTTCAGACTCAGCCATGGCTGCCGCCAGAACAGCTTGTCAGCTCGGTATTCTAAAACGTATGCAGGCGATCAGTGCCCTGCTGCTCAATGAGTTCGCTACAGAAGGTTTTCATCGATGCCAAAAGCATGGTTCGGACACCGTTCGTGGCTGGGCATGTTTTATGACCGGGGCACAACCAGGACTCAGTTTACAGGCCCGGTTAGCCAGTATTCAGCCGCTGGCTGATGATGAGCACTTTGGGGTACGTGAATGGGCCTGGATGGCGGTACGTCCGCATCTGGTACAGGATCTGCCAGCAACTATCACTTATCTGACCGCATGGACAGGCTCGCCATCAGAACGAGTCCGTCGTTTCGCCAGTGAGGCAATACGCCCTCGTGGTGTCTGGTGTAGCCATATTAAGGAGCTTAAACAACATCCTGAACTGGCGCTGCCGATCCTTTCGCCATTACATACTGATACTTCTGTCTATGTTCAGGACTCAGTCGCTAACTGGCTCAACGATGCCGCCAAAGATAAACCCGTCTGGGTCAGCCAGCTTTGTGAGCAATGGCTCAGGGATAGCCCCACCGATGCCACCCGGCGTATTTGCCAGCGTGCTTTACGAAATTTAAAATAGTATAGAGAGTAATAACAGCTTCAACATTCACCAGACAAGGACAGAACTGATGGATCCATTCGTTATTATTTCCGGTTGCTCAGGCGGTGGGAAAAGTACTTTGCTAGCAGAGCTGGAACGACGCGGTTATACCGTATTGGCTGAACCCGGACGGCGAATTATTCAGGAAGAGATGCTGACGGATGGCCGGGCTGTGCCGTGGATTGATATGGCGCTTTTCTTACGTCGGGCGATAACAATGTCGCAGAACGACTATTTGAGCGCCCCGCGAGACAGTCAGCAATGGGTATTTTTTGATCGTGGATTAATTGATGTGACCGCCGGACTTGAAGCCTTAACCGGCGAGCCACTACTGGCAGCCCTCAGGGAGCAGTATCGCTATCACTCAACCGTATTTCTGACGCCTCCCTGGCCTGAAATCTACGTCCAGGATCCTGAACGCCGCCATGATATCGACACGGCACGAATGGAATTCGAGCGATTAGAACGTACATATCCCGCCCTGAATTACCAGATATCGCTGCTGCCGAAGACAGGAGTGAAGGAACGCGCTGATTTTGTCCTGGCAACCCTGGCAAACACCAGACGGCGGTAATTTAACGAACAAGAGCGAAAAAAAACCGGGCATGTAGCCCGGCGCTGGAAGATCTCAATATTCTGGGGAATCGGTGAGATGTGATGTGTCCAGCCAAGAGGTTAAATACTGCGCCACCGCCTGATCGGCACAATGGCCGATAACGGGAAGATGGGGTAAATCCGTTTTCAGTTGTGGCATGGCATTGCCCATAATCAGGCCCCGCCCTACTGAGGAAAGCATTTCCCGGTCATTCATGGCGTCACCAAACGCCATACAATCCTGCATGTTGATATCAAGATGGCTGCTGAGCATATCCAGAGCGGAGCCTTTGTTCGCACCCAGAGGCAGTACTTCAAGGCATTCGGCCGCTGAAAAGCACAGAGTGGCGCTATCGCCTAATTCCGCCGCCAGTTCGACAGATAAATCACACAGGCTCTCATAAGTGCCGCAGAACACCACTTTGGTGACTTCATTAAGCGGGATGCCACGTAAATCGGTATCCTGGGGTTTGAATCCACTAAAGACATGGGCGGCCAGTAACTCAGGCGTCACTTGCTCGGTAAACCAGCCCCGGTCATTAAACACATGCATGCTTGCTGAGGTATTCCATTCCCGGTGGATAACACGTTCTGCGACCTCAGCAGGAAGATCGCTTCCGTGCATTAACGCCCCATCACGGCTGTGAATACGGGTGCCATTTCCGGTAATCAGATACGCATCCAGATTAAAGGCATCAAGCACATGGCGCATTTCGAGCACATGGCGTCCGGTAGCAAAGACCAGAGTCACCTGACGTTCATCACGCAGACGCTCGAGGGCGGAAAGGGTCTCATCACCAAGATGGTGATTGGGCATCAAGAGTGTGCCATCCATATCAAATGCAGCCAGACGAACCATGTTTACTCCAGAGTGAGGAAGTGGCATAAAAGTATCGCCTGGTATATACGGAACTAATAGTGAATACTTAGAAAAAAATGTTCCGGGTTTCTTATGCGCATCCTTAACAAGCTCAATCAGTTTCAGCGACTGTGGCAACCCTCAGCCGGAGAATCACAGCAGGTGACCGTTGCGGAATTAGCCGCGCGCTGCTTCTGTAGTGAGCGCCATATCCGCACCCTGCTGGGTCAGCTTAGTGATTTAGGATGGTTACAATGGCAGTCTCAATCAGGCAGGGGCAAGCGTGGCCAGCTGATGTTTATGCGTACGCCAGAGAACGTGCGTACCGAGTTGATGGAGCAGGTACTGAATAAAGGTCTGCATCAAAATGCCCTCGATTTGGCAAAAATAGCCCCGGATCAACTTCGCCACCTGCTCCAGCCTTTTCTCGGCGGTCAGTGGCAAAATAACGTGCCCACCCTGAGGATCCCTCACTACAGACCGCTGGAGCCGATTCAGCCAGGTTTTTTAGCCGGACGCGCCGAACAGCACCTGAGCCGGCAGATATTTTCTGGTTTAACCCGTTTTACTCGTGATCATGCACTTCCTCAGCCAGATTTAGCCCATCACTGGCAAGTTTCTGATGATGGCTTAAGCTGGGATTTTTTTATTCAGCCAACGCTTTACTGGCATAACGGTGAGCCACTCGATACTGCTCAGCTACAACAGCAACTCCAGCATCTGCTGCAACTTCCCGAGTTAAAACCGCTATTTGCCAGTGTCAAAGCGATTGAACTCCCTCATGCTGGATGCCTGCGTTTTGTGCTCGCTGTGCCGGATTACTGGCTGGCGCATCGCCTTGCTAGTTACTGTAGTCGTCTTGCTCATCCTCAGCATGCGGATGTGGGATGTGGACCTTTTCGTATTGTCAGTTTTAAAGATAACCTGGTCAGGCTAGAGAGCTTTGAATACTACCATCTGCGCCATCCGCTGCTGCAAGCAGTAGAACTGTGGATAACCCCCCAACTATTTGATGATTCAGCCAGGACCGGGTGTCTGCATCCGGTGCAAATTGCCATTGGCCAGCAGGAACAGCTGACGGACTTGCGGCCGATAACCACCAAAATCAGCCTGGGGTTTTGCTATCTGAGCATTAAACAACAGGGAAAACTGACGCTGGCACAGGCCAGAACGCTCATGCAAATGGTACGTGAACCTGAGATGGTCGCCACATTACCACTCGATAGCACCCTAATTACGCCGAATACCGGCATGCTGCCCGGCTGGCAAACCCCTGAGTGGGAGCAACAAGAGCCGGCTGATCTCCCGAAAACACTGACGCTTATTTATAACCTGCCAGTAGAACTCCATGCGATGGCGCAGCAGCTAAAACATCATCTCGCCACGCGGGGCTGCGAACTGAAAATAATCTTTCATGATGCAAAAAACTGGAGCGACTGCCAGCGGCTGCAAGAAGCGGATTTGATTATGGGTGACAGGCTGATTGGTGAGGAACCAGAATATACTCTTGAGCAATGGCTGCGGGTCGATAAGCTGTGGCCCGCTTTATTTAATCCTGGTCAGTACCTAAACCTGCAAGCCAGCCTTGATAAAATTCAGTCTTCAGCCAGCGAATTACAGCGAATTGACGATCTGAAATCCCTGTTTCACCGGCTGATGGAAGATGCAGTGATCACCCCGCTATTTAATTATCGCTATCAGATAAGCGCCCCACCCGGCGTACGTGGAGTGAAATTAAATGCCTGGGGCTGGTTTGATTTTGCCGACGTCTGGCTACCACCTCCGGAGAGTGTATAAAGAACCATGCTTTTAATACAAGCCAGGTCAATCCAAAGATTGCTGACTCTCTGGTGAAAGCCGATGCTATTCCTTATGTAGGCTGTTTTTTTTCTGATCCCTTTTGAGCCCTTGATTGCAGCTCTTTGACCTTCAGCCAAAATTGCCCTGAACTCACTATTTTGCCTAATATACTGACCAGAGCCTCTTGATCCCAACAGTCGGTACGCTCACCTAAAAATTCAATCGTAAAAGGATAGCCGTCAGAATGTTGCTCCCAGCGAGCAACGGAGGCACTACATCCATCACCATCACTGAGTACTATCTGCAGGATCCCATTATCCTGCTTTCCTTCAATCGACAACAAGGGCTCCAATCCTTTAATGGCCATATCGTACGTTTTTATACTATTGACCAAATTACTTGGCTTCATTGTTACACGTTCAATAGTAATAAGCCCTTGGGTCTCTCTATCTAACGCATCATTCAACGAATCAAAAACTGCATTGATGCTTTCACGGTTCTGCTCAACCAGGTTTGCTGACGCCATACCTGTTTGAATAAGATTTTCAAACTGAAACATGTGCAATCTCTCTTTTACTGATACACCCAATAACGGGCATATGGTCAAAACAATGTTTGTTACTCATGATGGCCTCACGTAGTTTATCGTTCAAAACAACGCCAGTAGCAGATTCTTGTAGAAACCATGGCCCCGAATGAAGGAAATGACCAGAGAAAATAATCTGATCAAAAGTAGACCAATGATTACGATTGCCTGATTTACTGTAGCATGTGCCGAAGTCATGTTCTTGCTCATCGACTTTAAATGGCATCCGGGCTGCAAGGGTCTTCCAGTAAGGGTTATAGAGCCAAAAATCAGGGTTAGACAGTACCAGGGCCCTATCATTGGTAGCACGAACATTTTTGAATATGCTATGGGAATATGGCTCATCGTTATAATCTCCCATCAATATAACCTGTTGGTTATCCTGAATAAGATTTTCTACAAAACGCCGTAGCCCTTTCGAACACTCATCTCTAAAATCATCTGCGATCTTAAGGAGTTGACTGGACCAATGAGAGACAAGGATATTAATAATTGAAGGTTGTTCCTCTATAACAATCAGATGTAACTGTTGAGCAATTTTTACAGATGATGTTCCTAATTTACCGCTGTGGGCAAGGCCATGCTGAACAGCAACTTGAGTCGGAACGTAAAAATAACCGATGTCAAATTCACTGCCAGTCGTGGTTTTGTCTGGCATAAATTGTGCTGATAGATCTAATCCAAGCTCGCTCAAAGCCATTGAAATATATTTAAACGAGTCTTTATTAACTTCGCATAGCGCCAAAAACAAAATTTTTTCTTTCGTGAACAGCTCTGCAATAATTTCAACAGCATCAGTCATATTTGCTAAGGATCGCTCACCCTTTTGACCTGGTGGTGACATAGCACAATTCCAGAATGCAAAACGAAAATCCAAGTGAATCCCCTCTTAAATCAATTATGACAAACTGAATTATTTTGGATATATACCCTAAATAATTCGAGTTGCTTGTAGGCGAAAAGAGAAGGCTGTCGATGAGCATAGATAGACTATGTGATTCGGCTGCCTGAACGCCAGCAGACCTGAGCAACTTGAAGTATGACGGGTATATATTGGGCTCAAGCTAATAGCTGAAAAACAGCCGCACACACTGGATATTTCATTTTATCTCTCCTTCACCAAGACAGCGAGGAGGTCATCGCTGATGGGTGAGTTTTAAGTGCACCTGACAATCTATCAATAATAGATATGTTAAAACAATCAAGTTCCCTTCCCGCTATCATCGCCAGGCTGGCTTACCTGCTCCATGAACGCTACCATAGCCACTTCTTACTCAGTCATTATCAGTAATAGGATTTCAATGAAACGTACCGTAGTCGTATTCAGTGGAGGGCAGGACTCAACTACCTGTCTTATTCAGGCCTTGCAACAGTATGACGAGGTCCACTGCGTGACCTTTGATTATGGCCAGCGACATCGGGCTGAAATTGAAGTGGCACAGAAGCTTGCTCTCAAGCTAGGAGCCAGCGCGCATAAAGTGCTGGATGCCACTATGCTGAACTCACTGGCAGTCAGTAGCCTGACCCGGGACAATATTCCGGTTCCAAACTACCGCCCTGATGACCAGGGTATTCCCAATACCTTTGTCCCGGGCCGAAATATTCTGTTTCTGACCCTGGCAGCGATTTATGCCTGGCAGGTAGAAGCGGAATCGCTGATTACCGGCGTCTGTGAAACAGATTTTTCTGGCTACCCGGACTGTAGGGATGAGTTTGTCAAAGCCCTGAATCTTGCCGTCAATTTAGGTCTGGCACGGAACATCCGTTTTGAGACCCCATTAATGTGGCTGGATAAAGCGGAAACCTGGGCACTGGCCGACTACTGGCAGCAGCTGGACTTGATTCGTCATGAAACGCTGACCTGCTATAACGGCATTCAGGGAGATGGCTGTGGTGAATGTGCCGCCTGCAACCTGCGGGCAAACGGCATTAATCACTATCTGTCCAACAAAGCCGCCGTTATGGCTTCAATGAAAGAAAAAACCGGCTTACGTTAATCGCTAAAACGCCAGGTAGATATCTCGCCTGGCACATTAGCTCGTAAGCTCTTCCAGTCGCGTACTGAGTTCTCCCTCAATCGGCAAAACCTGTTTGGTATTTAAATCGATACAGACAAAGGTGATTAAAGCGTCAGCCACTATTTTTCCGTCAGGCTCCAGGAGCACGTTTTGCTGAAGTACGCCGCTTTTTCTGTTCAGTTGCTGTAGCTGGCTGGTGATACACAATACGTCGCCCAGTACCGCAGCACTGCGGTAATTAATATTGATATTCACCACGATAAAGGCAATATTGTTTTCGGTTATCCAATGAAAAAAGGACGTGTTTTCCAGTCCTTCCCAGCGAGCCTCTTCCAGAAATTCCAGATAACGAGCATTGTTAACATGCTGGTAGACATCTAAATGATAACCCCTGACCTTAATAATCGTCTTCATCATACCGTTATCCTTAGCTTACTATTATCGTCACCCCATCAGGCTGATAAGGCCATACCCTGAGACTGGTATGACCTGATAGTTAACCTAGCAAATTTTGTCTGTCAGATAGAAATAAAATCTATTAACTTCACCATTTTATGCGACTACGGTTACGTTCTAGTAATGATGCTCCGATACCGGGTACATCCAGCAGCTGCTCAAGGCTTTTAAAAGGACCAAACTCCTGCCGGTGCTGCACAATAGCTTGTGCCTTTTTGATACCGACGCCATTCATCGCTTCAGATAATTCAGCAGCAGAAGCCGTATTAATATCGACACCGTAAGATCCTGCGTTCACGGGCTTATCGGTAGCAGGTTTAGCCACTTTTTCTGTTTGAGCGGTGGAGTCCGGACCCGATTCCGGTGCTGCATGGGCGGTAAACGCGCTGATGCAGCTTGCCAGAATAAAAATAGAGAGAGTTTTTTTGATACTGGTGTTCATGCTGTTCCTCCTTATATGTAGACAGCTGAGCCACCCTACAAGCTCCCAATAAGCGGAACAAACCTCATCCTTTAAATGTGGAAAAGGCCGCGAAAGCGGCCTTTTGTTTTTGCATCACGTTACAGTAACGTGCGGTGCCTCATGGAGATTAACTACTGCTGCTCCAGCGACTCACCCATTTTAATTTTCGCTTGCTGACGCAGGCTGGACATTAAAGCCTCAAACGCTATCTGAGCGTTATTCTGAGAGATACCCTGCTCCATCGCATTTTTCTGTGCTTCTGGTACGGTTCCCGCTTTAACTTCATCCAAGGCTAGTAATACCACATTGCCATTACCGTCATTGGCTACGCCATAGCTTGGTTTATCAGCCGCTGGCAGAGGCAGAGCAAAGGCTGCCTGGCTAATCGGACCTTGAGTACCACGGCTCAGCGTTTGCGGCTCACCAAAGCTCAGGTTAGCCGCTTTCATCGCGGTGTCACCGTTACCTTGTTTCAGTTCTGCCAGCAGTTTATCAGCGTCCTGCTTCGCGATGCGCTCAGCTTTTTGCAGTTTAACTTGCTCAGTAACCTGATCCTGAACCTCATTCAGTGGTTTAATGCTCTGTGGATTGTGTGCTGAGATACGCAGAACCACAGCACGATCACCATCAACAGTGATGATATCCGAGTTACTGCCTGGCGCACCGCTCTGACCGACTAAGCCACCGTTAAAAATAGCATCGGCAACAGGCTTAAAGTTCAGCGCTTCTGGCAGGCTATCGCGACCAAACCACTCGGTTTCAACAGCCTTAACGCCAGCCACTTTTTCAGCACTGCCCAGAGATTCATTGTCATTGCTTGCTGCATCACTGACTTGCTGTTGCAGAGCATAATAAGCATCCAGCGCTTTTTCTTGCTCAACCTTGGCCACAATATCATTGCGCACTTCTGACAGCGGTTTGACTTGTGCAGGCTGAATATCATCAAGGCGTGCAACCAGGAAGCCGACAGAAGACTTGATCACGCCGGATAACTGCCCTTTCTCGCGCAGACCGGCATTTTTCAGCTCATCAGGTGTGGTTGAAGATTCCAGCCATCCCATATCACCACCATTACGGGCAGAGATAATATCAGACGACTTTTCTTTTGCCAGGGCAGCGAAATCCGCACCGTTTTTTAGCTCATCAAGAATAGCTTGCGCTTCTGCTTCTGTTTTCGTCTGGATGATGCTGTAACGATCGCGCTGAGGCTGAGTGAATGACTCAATATGCTGATCGTAATAAGACTGAATATCTGCATCACTGGCGGTTTCTTTAAATGTCGCCGCATCCAGCAGGATATAGCTGACTTTAAATTGCTCAGGGGCAATATAGTCATTTTTGTTACGTGCGTAGAATTCGCTAACTTCTTGCTCAGTTGCCGTTTGTTTGGCCGCTAACGCATCCACATTAATGGTGGCCTCACGCACAACACGTTGTTGCGAGATAAGTGCAATCAGCTCATCCATTTCACCCGTAAGCACGAAATCAGTGCCGACAACGGCATTGACCAGTTGCTCAGTGATAAGTTGATTACGCAATGCCTGGGCATATTGTTCCGGGGTCATCCCCATATTACGAATAATTGAGGTATAACGAGAGTTATCGAACTTACCCTCGCTCTGGAAAGCGGGTTGTTTAAAAATAGCCTGTTTGATCTGCTCGTCACTGATACTCAGTCCCAGCGTTTTAGCATACTGATCAAGCAAAACCTCATCAATCATCTGGTTCAGTACCTGACTGCGCAGCGCTTGCATATAACCTTCATTGGCAGCCAGTTCAGAGAAACGATCTCCCATCTGCTGTTGCTGACGATTACGCTCATTGGCTACCGCGTTTTCAAACTGACCACGGCCTATCTCCTGACCATTCACTTCTGCGGCATAGTTATTGTTACCGCTCACGTAGCCACCGACGCCAGTCAATACGAATGACACGATAATCAATCCTAAAATTATCTTGAGCGCGAGGTGGTTGGCCGCCGCACGTAATTTCTCCATCATGGTGTAACAACACTCCGCTGTAATAAGATGAGTAAGCTTGCGCAGGCGCTAAACTGGCATCAATGCCGACGAGATTTGCCATGATGCTGCGCGCAAAAACCTATTGTGACAAGAAACGCGTTTCAAATCATCAATCGCAAGTAAAAATCGACTCAGGATAACAAAAAAGGCACATCATTTGATGTGCCCGAGCAATACCAAAGATATTTTTACCACTGATATCCGTCATACTTCCAATTGACCAGGTACTTTCGCTACCTGAGTAAATTGTTGAGGATATAAGACGGAAACTTAGTTAACCGCGTCTTTCAGCATTTTACCCGCACGGAAGCTCGGGACTTTTGCTGCTGCAATGGTTATCTCTTTACCCGTTTGTGGATTACGACCAGTACGAGCAGCGCGTTCTTTCACGGCAAAGGTTCCAAAACCTACCAACGCAACGTCTTCACCAGCCTGAAGTGACTCAGTCACAGCAGCAATCACAGCATCTAAAGCACGTCCTGCCGCGGCTTTAGAAATATCAGCACCTGCAGCAATTTGATCGACCAGTTGAGATTTATTCACTTTAATCTTCCCCTATTTCTCGT